>Ga0315282_10000063_pt1 | contig 200969 bp, 156 predicted proteins | sample YL17G07_20_MG_FD_203693 | JGI IMG/M metagenome (GOLD analysis project Ga0315282, IMG submission 203693) | Sediment microbial communities from Yellowstone Lake, YNP, Wyoming, USA - YL17G07_20 | ecosystem: Environmental > Aquatic > Freshwater > Lake > Sediment | place: USA: Wyoming | collected... | reverse complement strand
CCCCCCCGATACCCCCCCTTGCCAATCCCCGCCTTTGCCGGGGCCGCCACGCGGAGAGTGTAGTAGTTTACGCATACACTACTACACAGAAGTTTCGACCTGGCGGCTTGCCTGATGGGGGGGCGGTTCTTGGGCAGGGCCGCCGCAGGCGAGGTCGCCCGGCAGGGCCCCCGCAGGCAATGTCGCCCCCCGCGGCCGCCCCCGCTGCTGGCAACGCCGCCACTGCCAGATGCGTCCTTGCCGCCCGTGGCACCCCCCCGCTGCTGCCGCTGCACCTGCTCGGAGCAGTGTTTCTCGTGTAGAAGAGAACTACGTATTGAGACTGAGTCTCAGTCTCGATGCGTACGAACGATGCCAAAAGTTGATGACTGCGCGAGTGGCGCGTGCGCTGCGGTGCTTGACGCCCGCTCCTGCCAGCGCGCCGGGGGAGGCAACGATGGCCCCAGGCTTGGCCTCCCGCCGCCGGAGGCCTGCCGCACTCTAGACGATGCCCGGCAGGGACGCCGCCGCTTTGTCTTAGGGACAGGGGGGGAGGCCGGCCGCCCTACTGAATGGCAGGCGCGAGGCGAGGCCACCTGTGACACCGCAGGCAGGGACGCCTGCGCTCCTGCGATGTGGAGGGCGCCTGCGATCCGGATGACGGCGGGCGGGCGCGGGGACCCGCCCCTACGGAGCGCGGGCCGCATCTCTGCGGCCCCTACGGATGCGGGCGGCTCACGAGCCGCCCCTACAGAACTGGCACAGTGGCCGGCCCCTGTCCGCGTGGCACCCTTGCCTGCCTTGCGCAGCGCACGCGCGGCGCCTACCAACTACTGAATACTGACGACTGACTGCTCGGAAGGCGGCTGGCAGGGCCGCAAGTAGTACCGCAGGCAGAGACGCCTGCGCTCCGGCGATGAAATGGTCGCAGGCGAGCCGCCTGCGCCACCGGTCTGGAGGAAGTGGCGGAGAGTGAGGGATTCGAACCCTCGATACGAGAATTCCCCGTATAACTGCTTAGCAGGCAGCCGCCTTCGACCACTCGGCCAACTCTCCGCGCCAGACCGAATCGTACCACAGCCTGCGCGGGTGGGCAAACGCGATGCGGTGACGGGCGGAGGCAATGCAGACGGCGGGGCAGACGCCCCCGTCTCAGACGGCCTGCGCTTCTTCCTGGATGGCGAGTTCGGGGAACAGGTGGTGGCGCGTGGATAGGTCCACGTCCTCGAGGATCACCTGCCAGCCGTTGCGCGAGCGCGCGTTGACCACCAGCGGCCCCAGCAGGTTCACCGTGCTGCGCGCGAAGTCGGGATGGATCGTCACGATGCACAGCACGCGCAGGTCGTTTACGTCGCCCATCTGGCGGCGCAGCGACGACGGCAGCTTCACGCGCACGTCATATTCGGGGAAGAAGAGAAAGGGGTCGACGACGAGGAACGCCAGGTTGGAATCGTCCAGGCTGTGCAGCCACGCCAGCGGCGCCACTTCCTCCTGGGCGTAGATGAAGTAGCGCGTCATGCCGGGGAAGCCGATCAGCCCCTGGGGGAAGCGGATCACCTCCGACTGCTCGTACCCGATGCTGCCAAAGCGCTCGCTTAGGAACTCCACGCGGCCCCTCACACGGTGAGATCAAGGACGCCGGGCGCACGGAGGAAGAACCTCAGCTCCGGCCACGTCGCTTCTACTCGTACCTCCGGCGCCTGCACCCTGATCATCGGCGGCTGCGCGATGATCTGAATCCGCGCGCGCTGCGGCTCAGTCTGAATCAGCAGCTGGCCCGGTGTGAAGCGGATCGCCGGCGGCGTGCGGGGGATGGCGGTAAGCACGAACACGCGGTCGTTCATGTCGACGAACATGCGCTCCCAGGCGAGCTTGGCGATCGCGCCGCCGCCGTCCTCGATGCGCTGCAGCGCGTCGCCCTGAGCCACGATGTCCGCCACCGCCCGCTCGAACTGCCGCCCGGTGTAGGCCACGATCTCGTGCAGCAGCCCGAGCATGTCGTAGTAGCCCATCTCCTGGCGCGGGATCGTCGAGTCGATTTCGAGGCGCAGCGGGGTGCGCATGATGCTCAGGTCCGCCGGCGGCGTGCTGACCGCCATGTCGGCCATGCGCTGTTCGATGATCAGCCCCCCGCGCTGCGTCCGGATGGCGATCTGCGCCGGGGTCGAGCGGATGGCGAGCAGCTCGTCAAGCACGGCGCCGCCCCTAGCTCAGGAAATCGAATAGGCTGGGCATGAGCACTTTCGCTCCCGTCCCCAGCGCCGCCCGCAGCACGTTCTGCTGCTCGTTGAGCCGCGTGATCACCTCCGCCATGTCGACGTAGTCGTTCTTGGTCTGCAGCTCGCGGAGGTTCACCTCCACCGCGTCGCTCTGGCTCGACGTCATCTCCAAGCGCTTGGTGCGGCTGCCGAGCTGGGCCAGCGTGGACATCACCGTCTCGAAGGCGCTGTCCACGTCGCCGATGCGGTTCGTCAGGTGCTGGAAGCGCTCGTCCTCGTAGACGTTGTCGCTGCGCAGCACCCCGCGATAGGTGAGCTTGCCGCTTAGGCCATCCATCGCCTGCTCGAACGCCGTCACGTGCGCTCCGTGCTGGTCGAAGGCCTCGATCTTGATATCGTTCACCACAACCGTCGAGGGGTTGTAGAGCTCGATCCTTCCGTCGCGCAGCACCTGGATGTCCACCTGGAACCCGAGCTTCTTGCTCAGCTCGTCGGCGAAGTCCTGCATCGTCGTGAACCGCTGGACGACGAACTCCTGCGAGCTGCCGTCGGAGGAGATGCGGATCGTGCTCCCCGGGAAGAGCCCCAGAGGCTTGCCGTCTGCATCGTTGAGCGTGACCAGGCGGCTCTTCGCCCCGGCGTAGCCGAGAAGCTCGTCGCGGATCTGGATCATGGTGTCGACCATGTTGCGCGGCTCAACGATGATCCCCTGGCCGTCTGAGCTGCCTCCGCCCGGCACCGTCGGGCCGTTCAGCCCGATGTTGGCCAGCGCGCCCAGCGTCACGTCCGCGAGCTGCAGGTCCGCCGCCTGCACGCGGCTGCCGGTGTTGGCCGTCACGATATCCACGCCCACTAAGCCGACAGCCGCCACCACGGCGTTCTTCAGTACCGGCGAAAGTGAGATGCGCGTGTTGATCTCCGCCGCCAGAGCGGCGGGATTGGCGTAGGCCCCGGCGGTGAGCGTGATCGTCACCGGCCCCGGATTGGTGCCGTCGATGCTGCTCGCCGGGCCCAGGTCGATGCTGAACTGGTCGTTCACGCCCGCCACGATCGCGTACGGCCCGGCGTTCGTGCCCACCACCGTAGCGGGCACGGGCGGCGAGCTCACGCCGGTCAGCGCGTCGCGGTAGAAGCCCAGCGCACCCAGCGTGTCCGTGGCGGGAACCACCGGGCCGGCGACGGCGTTGGCCAGCACGAGATCGCCGGCCTGCACGCTGCCGTCCTTCTTCGTCGTCTGAATGCGGATCCGCCCGCCGTCGTTGACCGCCTCGACCAGGCCGGAGAGGTACTGGTTGTCGAGGATCTTCTTGTTGATGTTGGCGACGAGGTCGTCCACAGTGAGCGGCGGACCGGGGGGGGTGGGCGTAACGTCGCCGTCCAGGTTGAGCTCGATCACCGGCAGGTCCACCGCCTGCTCGTCACCGATGGTGCGGTAGGCGTTCAGCCCGAGGTCGATGGTGAACCGGTCATTGCCGTCGGAGCCCGCGTTGTCGGCGTTCTCCAGCGCTCCCGGAGCGGCGGTGAACCCGAGCAGGTCGCTGAAGCTGTCGGTGGTTCCGTCGGGCGCCGTGCCGCCGATGCGCAGGTCGGAGGCGGTGACGGCGCTGCTCTGCACGTAAGTCTCAATCTCGATGAACCAGTTTCCGCTGGCGGGAGGGATCTCGTTGGTGCGGACCAGCAGCTTTTTCTCGCCGAAGGCCGCGTCGGCCTTGCTCTGGATCTGCGCTGCCAGGTCCTGGGCCGTGTTGTAGGTGATCGCGTCGAGCTTGAGCACCTTGGTCTCGCTGAAGCCGTCGTTCGCCGCCCCAGCCAAGGTGAGCACCATGTTCTGGTTGGCGGTGCCCAGCGTGAACGGGGCGAAGGCGATGGTGGTCTGGTCGTGCGCCCCGCGGCTGTCGATCAGCGGCAGCGGCCCCGGCGGCGCTGCCTGGGCCAGGTTGAACGCGCCCATCGGCAGCACGCCCAGATCGCGCAGCACGTTGCCGGAGAGGTCGCTGGCCTGGATCGCCTGCGTGCTGTTGAGCGACGTCAGCTTCAGCCGGTATCCGGGCTCGATGGTCGCCTGCACCTGCGTCGCGGTGTTGGTGTTGATCATGTCCCGGATCTGCGCCAGCGTCATCGTCGGCGAGACGATGAACTGCTGGGTGTTGATCTTGAGCACGCCGCTGAAGCCCAGCGCGCCGTCTGCCAGCTGGCGGCCGGTGAGGCTGTAGGTCTGCTCGGTAAACACGTCCTTGCCGGTGAAGCTGACGTCCAGGTCGCGGTTGATGCCGATGTTGCGGCCGATGATCCCCATGTCCCCGCGGTAGGTGACCGAGTTCGTGAACCCATCCTCGGTATTCGTGTTGCTCGCAAACGTCTCGCTCAGCGTCTTGTACCCGGAGAAGATGTAGCGCCCGCGGAAGTTGGCGTTAGACAGCGTGATCACCTGCTCCAGCAGCTGGTTCATCTCCTGGGCGATGGCGTTGCGGTCGCTCTTGGTCAGGTACGTGTTCGACCCCTGCACGGTTAGCTCGCGCACCCGCTGCAGCTGCGTGTCCACTTCCTGGACGATCGTCTCGGTGTAGGACATCCGCGACTGGCCGTCATCCACATTGCGGCCATACTGCGCGAGGTACTGCAGTGCGTTGCGGAGATTCATGCTCACGGCGGAGGCACTGGGGTCGTCCACCGGGCGGTCGAAGGCCTTGCCGGTCCCCGCCTGGTGCTGCAAGCGCGCCATGGCGCGCTGGGCGGCACCTAAATCGGCGAGGAAGTTTCCGATTAGCAGTTGGTTGGAGACGCGCACTTCGGTTACCTCCCGGAGGTGCCAAGGCGGTTGGCGATCAGGTTGAGCACCTCGTCAATAATGGTCAGCGCACGCGCCGATGCTTCGTAGGAGCGCTGATAGCGGATCAGGTTCACCGCCTCCTCGTCCAGGTTCACGCCGGAGATCTCCTGGCGCTTGGCGTCGAGTTGCTGGACTACGAGCTGCTGGCTCTCGTAGCTACGCTGGGTGTTCTGGGCCGCTGAACCCAGCGTGGCGACCGCTCCCTGGTAGTACTCGTCAAACGACGTCCCGAACAGCGCCTGATTGTCGTTCTTCAGATCGGCAATCGCCAGCGCGGTGCGGTTGTCCCCCGGCCCGGGGAAGCCCAGCCCGTCGTCACCCGCCGCCGCAATCGCGTCCAGGTTGTTGAGAATCGCCGGGTTGATCTTGAGGTTGTACAGCGAGTTCTGGTATGGCGGCTCGCTGCCCACGTCCTTCACCGGCGCGTCCTTGAGCCCGACCACCTCAAAGAAGTTGCTCGTGCCGTCCTTGATCGTCAGCCCTGTCTCGTCGTTGGGTGGGTTGTACTGGCTGATTACGATGCGGCTGAACCCCAACGACGTGTCCAACTGCGCCCGGATGTCGACGGACTGCGCGTTGATGCGGTCGAGCAGCTGCCGTAGGGTGAGCGCCGTCCCCGGCATCACCTCCTTGTCGGCGATCACCACGCGCTTGCCCTGGACGAAGAAATCGCCGGAGGTGATGCCAAGCTGATCAAGCGTCGTGTCCAGCGTGGTGGTCGTGGGCAAGGCAATGCTGCCCTCCACGCGGCGGAACTCGTTGTCCATGAAGAAGGGCCGGCCCTTGTTGCCGTCGAGGCCGTAGCCCGCCTCGTGGACGACGTTGACACGGTTGGTGAAGGCGCTGAGGAGCTGCTCCAGCTGCGACTGCACGGCGGGGATCTCCTCGTCGCGCATCTTTATCAGCCCGGCGACCTCACCGCTGGTGATGCTCAGCGGGATGCGGCTCTTGGTGAACTCGATGATCGGCTTGGTGGGGTCGGCGGCGTTGAAGCGGAACCCGATTTCGTGGGCGAACTCGCCAGACACGATGGGATGCCCCTGGATGAGCACGGTGATCCCGCCGTTGTTGTCGAACTGCACGCGGGCGTTGATCAGGCCGCTCATCTCCTCGACCAGCGCGTCGCGTTGGTCCTTGAGGTCGTTCGCCTTGATCGTCCCCCCCTCGCCCACGCCCTCGATGCGGATGATCTGCTGGTTCACGTCGGCAATCTGCGTGGCCAAGCTGTTGATCCGCAGCACGCGGTCATCGATCTCATTGTTGAGGTTGGTTATCTCCTGCTTCAGCTTGAAGTCGGCTTCGTTGGTGAAGTCGGTCAGCGCCTGGGCCGCCTCCCGCAGATTGGTGCGCGTGCTGGCGCTCTCCGGATCGTTGCTCAGCTCTTCCCAGGCGCTGAAAAAGCCCTCCATCAGGGCGCCGATGCCGTTGCCGGAGGGCTCGCCGAGGATGTCCTGGACGCGAGTGAACGAGTCATCCATCACCGACAGCATTTGCTGGTCGCCGGTGCCGGAGTGGATCTGCGCCTCAACCAGGTCGCTGCGGATGCGGGTGATGGAGTAGACCTCGGCGCCCGTGCCAAGCTGGCCCGGCCGCAGGGTGATGAACGCTCCGGGATAGGCGATGGGCGCGCTGGCGCGCAGGTTCACGCGCTGGCGGCTGTAGCCCTCCGTGTTGGCGTTGGCGATGTTGTGGCTCGTCGTGTCCAACGCGGCTTGGGAGGCGAGCAGCCCCTTCTTCGCCACTTCGATGCCGAAAAACGTGCCGCGGATCATGCCCAACCGTCCATGGTGGCTTATCTCCTTATAGAGTTCATCGGCGCAGCCCTGGCAGGCTTTACTTTGCCTGAGGGGCGCGCAGTGGATCGCAGCGATGCCCCGGGAGCATTCCCCGGCGTGAGGGAAGAGCGCTTACGTGCGCCGGGCTAGATGCGGTCGTCGACGAGCGCCCGCAGCACCGCTTCCGTGTTCAGCGTCCCGGAGGGCGAATAGCCCGTCGATTCCGTGCCGCCGGCGATGAGCCGCATCACCATCGCCGTGTAGTCGAGGAGGTTCTGGGTGAGCACGCGGTTGTCCTCGTTGAGCTGGTTCAGCCGCGTCAGCTTGAGCTTCAGCGCCACCGCCAGCGCATCCAGCCGCTCCCGCGACTGGGCGGCGCCGTTCAGGCACACCAGCTCCCCCAGCCGGTGGCCGTTCCCGCCGGAGATCTCGCTCAGCTCCGCTGCCACCGCCTCCCGTTGGCCATCCACGGCCCGCAGGCGCTGCGCCTGGCGCAGCTCATGCTCGGCCAGCGACCTGAGCAGCTCGACTTTGCAGCCTACGAGGGCCGCCTGCTTCTCCTCGAGCGCCTGCTCAAGCTCGCCGGCGATGGACAGCTCGTCGCCGAGCACCTCGGCCAGCCGCGCGAACAGGTTCTCGGGTTCTTCCCTACTTCTTGCGCATGAGGTCATCGAACAGCCCGCTCCTTGCCATCGCCTCGGCGGTCACCCGGCTGTCGCTCTTGAGCTCCCCGCGCTCGTGCTGAGCCTTGAGCTCGGCAACCAGCGCGGCCCGCGCCCGCTCATCGGTGCGCTCAGCGGCCAGGCGGCTGACCACCTGGCCCTGGCTCGAGAGCTCCACCCTGTCCGCACCGGCCTGGGAGAGCTTCCGCTGAGCCTCAGCCTGGCGCCGATGCGGGTCTAACGCGCCCCGGGCTATGGATACCAGCCCGCGTATATCCAGTATCTTCATTCTATGCACCTACCCATTTCCAAGCGTACTACACCAAGCATCCACTCATCTCACACGGGGCATTCGCCCAGCTTAGAACGGCATCCCACATCCGGGGAAGGCCCCGCCGCCGCCTTTCGCTGGGTTGCGATGCTTCCGACAGCACGTATATCGGCAAGTCCGCCCCGCACCTTTAGCCCGCGCCTCCGGCGCAGGCGCCGGGGTGCGGCGCGCCTGGAATGTTACCGCGGACGGTGGCACAGGCGGCTCGCCTGTGTAGATACTCACTGAGGTGTCACGGTGAGGAGGGGCCGCAGAGATGCAGCCCGGCGTCGTAGGGGCGAAGCCATGCTTCGCCCGGCAAGGTGGCCCGTAGGGCGGCCGGCCTGGGAGCGCCGCCTTCCAGGCGGCATTGGGATGCCTGCGCTCCTAATGGTAGGGCGGACCGCCGCGTCCGCCGGGTTTCGGTTGGACGGACCGCCGCGTCCGCCCTCCCCCCGAGCACTCCATGCGAGCCGGAAGCAAGCTGTATTACTGTATGAATACACTAGTACACCCTTCGATCGGCGGCACGAACGAAACGGAGGGGCCAGCCGAGTGGAGGTGGAGGGCAGGCCCAGGGCAGGTGGCGGGGTGGCGCGGAACGCGTGGAATCTCGGCGCGGGCGGTGGCACAGGCGGCTCGCCTGCGGTCGTTCATTAAAGGAGCGCAGGCGTCCCTGCCTGCGACTCGCCGTCGGACACGAAGCCGCGACTGCTACTGCCACACCATCAGCACCGCGGTTGACCGCCCTTCACTCCCCAGCACACAGGCAGGCGGAGTATTACGTGTACTACGTTATGAATACACTAGTACACACTCCTGACGGGAACACGAACGAAGGTGGAAGGGGCGGGCGAGGCAAGGGTATCGCGGAGCCGTTGGGTGAAGGCGGGGAGGGGCGGCGCGGCACGTGGGGGTGCGCTGCGGCCCAGTGGGGGGCGGTAGCGCGAAATGTCCCAGGAGCGCAGGCGTCCCCGCCTGCGATAGCAGACGCGTCCCCGCCTGCGATTCGCCGTCGGAGGCGCGGCGCGACTTCCACCTACCACCACGCCACTGCCTCCACCCCACAGCCAGCCCATCAGCACCGCCGATGATGGCCCTTTACTCCCCAGCATACAGGTGGGCCGAGAATCACCTGTACTACTGTATGAATAAACTAGTGCACACTCCTGACGGCAGCACGAGCGAAGGTGGAAGGGGCAGGCGAGGCGGAGGGGCCAGCCGAGTGGAGGTGGAGGGCAGGCCCAGGGCAGGTGGAGGGGCGGCGCGGCACGTGGGGGTGCGCTGCGGCCCATGGGCCTGCGCCGCGGTAGCGCGAAATGTCCCAGGAGCGCAGGCGTCCCCGCCTGCGATTCGCCGTCGGAGGCGCGGCGCGACTTCCACCTACCACCACGCCACTGCCTCCACCGCATACCCAGCCCGTCAGCAGCGCCGCTGACCGCCCTCCCTCAGCATTCGAGGCGGGCGGAGAATCGCGTGTACTACTGTATGCAGAAACTAGTACACCCTCCAGTCGGCGGGCAGAGTGGGGATGGAAGGGCGAAGCGAGAGGAGATGGTGGGGTGCACAGATCGGGGGTGGAGGGAGGGCGCGGGCACAGGCGGAGTGGCGGCGCCATGGGAGCGGGAGGGGGCGGCCCTGCCGGGCGACCTCTCTGGGTAGGCGGTACTTCAGTGCCGCAGGCTTGTCGCGGGGTTGAAGCCCCGCCTACCGGTGGGAGCGGCCGCGCCTACGGCGCCCCTGCCTGGGGTAGTACAGGCGGCCCTGAGGGTAGCGCCCGCGCCTACGGCGTCCCTGCCGGGCGACCTTTGCAGGTCTAGGGCCACGGCGGGCCGTAGTACCGGGACGGCCGCGAAGGGCGGGGCTTGACCCCGCGCAGCGGGGAATGACCCTGCTAATCGGGCATGAGCTTCGCCAAAGAAAGACAGACGCATGGCTCCGCCGCTAGAGCCTCCCTGATCGGGGCAATGTCGGGCAGAGACAGGGCATGTGCTACCCCATCATCAATCGCCTTCCGCATTGGGTCATCGTCCATCGCTGAGAAGGAGAACAACGGCTTCCGTGCAAGTTCGTCATATGCAGCAGTGAGCGCTGCTAGCTGATCGTCAGTGAGCGATCCCACGTCCAGCACTGGCATTGTGAGCAGTGTGGGCTTCTTGAAATCAACCCAGGCGCCTTGGGTGTCGGCTCTGCGGCCGAGGGCGATGAGAAGTCCCAGCGAGCAGTTGAACCACAGCGCCAGCGCCTTCTCTGCCTCCACGACTCGCACACCATCCTTCAGTCGCATTGGCCACCAGACGTTGCCTATTCCTGGCCGGTCGAGCCTTACACACAAGACGCGCATGGTGTTCAGCCTGAGCCTCTCCGCGACCATGAGCCTGGCGCAAGCGCCGAAGACACGCTCAGTTGACCGGAGCTTTCGCCCAGGTTCCGCGACGGAGCGAGGTCTCAAGTACTGGTTGGGCTTTGCTTCCAGTTGATTGCGTACCCTCGAATCATGGCCCCAGAGAGCTGGATAGGCTGTCTTACCCCTGGAGATCTCGAATGCGTCGTGAACGTCGCGGCGGTCCAAACCTAGCTCGGCAATCTCACCAAGAGGCCTGAGCGCGAGAGCAATCGCTTTACCGGATCGGAGGTCAAGCAACACCCCGCCTTGCAGTAGCTCGTTGACACGGTTGAGCCGAGCTTGCGCAAAGGATGCCGTGTAACACCATAGCTCCCCTGCCGTGCTGGAAAGGGTTGAGGTGAACACCTCGCCGACCTTCCTGTTCCCCAGCTCTAAGTCCCGCGCCTCGTTCTCCAACTTGGGCACCGAGTCGCGAAGTACCTGGCTTGCGACGGAAAGCGCTTCCACGCTCGACCTCGGCTGGCTCCAGAGATTGACCATCACGGTCGGCAAGCTCTCATCCGACGTTCGCTTGCGCGCGACAACAAGCACTTCACTCAGGTCGGTGTTCTCTGAGAAGTTCCAGTGATCAGGCTCGTGGCTTACTACGATGTGCGTAATAGAGTATGACCTGGCCAGCAGGTCTCGCGTCTTGCCCCAAGCAACACCCGACAGCAGTGCCCTGGGTAGGACTAGGGCGATCGTTCCGTCACTGGTGAGGTGCCTGTCTGCCAGAGCAACGAAGACGGAACCCAGACCTGCCGTGATGCTGCACTCAAAGCCCCCGCCCTGCACCAGGCGTTGGAGTCTCTTCTGCATCACGGTCCTCTCAGGGCCTGTGAAGTTGCCAAAGAGAAGATTGCCACCGACACTGCGGGTGAAGGGCGGGTTCATGATGCAGAGATCGAGATCGGGCAACCCCATGATAGGCTCCCTCGAATTCCCGACTCGCTCGGGCACTCCAAACAACATTCCGGTCGTGCCTTTGCCGGTAAGCAGCTCGAGTGAACCTAGTCTACTTTCCGTCCCCCCCAGGGCTAGCTTGTAGAGGTGTGTAGTGTTCACAGGGACGTCAGGTACACGAAGCGCCAAGGTTGAGGCCGTGAGGTGAACGGCGCTGGTTAGCACATCGAGGCCGTACACTGATTGCGCGACCAGCGAGCTCTGAAGTTCCTCAAGCTGAGGAACTTGTCTAGCCGCAACACATGCCCGTACGTAGTTGTCTGTGATCGCCTCCACAGCTGCCATCAGTAGCGTCCCGGTGCCGCAGGCGAGGTCCGCGACGCGGTACGTACTTAGGGCCTCAGCAGATTCCCAGTTCACACTCGAGTGGCGGGGGTCTAGAGCAAGCTTAGCTAGAAGGGTGGCTGCCTGAAGTGAGGTGTAGTAGGCCCCAAGGTACTTGGCTTCCTCCAAGAGCGTGTGGTAGATTCGGCCGGCCAAGTCGTGCCTGAGCGCCGCCTTGCACCCTACTACTTTCTGCGATGCGTCTACAAGGGCAGTCAGGGCAGCATCAACTCGCTTGTCTGATGAGATGCAGCCAAGCGCATCGAACGCTATCTTGAAGATCGGGTAGTAGTTGATCTTCTCGAGGATGAACTCCCAATGATCTCTTAACCGGGCCTGCTGGCGATCCCCCCCGCGGAAACCCTCGAGCGCATGGACGCGGGTGTCTGTCTGGGCAAGTATCTCCTGAAATGCAAGGGCATTCACCAGTATGAGCGAGAAAATGGTCAGCGCAGCATGGCGTTGACGCACGGTCTCCTCAGGATCCCGCTTGCCTTCTGAGGCCCTGGCAGTACCGAGCACTCTGGCAACGCGCGTGGCAGAGGCTGGCTGGGCCGCCAGCGCCCTCTCAACACCGTCAACCTTCTGCTGGATAAGCTTGACCGCTTCAGTGACCACGTCATCCTTAGCCAATCGCTCAAAGGAACGGCGCAGACCCTCCACTAAGTCGTCTACCGAGCCCGCCGTAAACACAGGTGTCTTCGGCTCGACGCCGTAAAGGTGAAGTTGAGTCTGAGTAGCGGAGACCTCGTCCAAGATCACGAAGCTCAGTTGAGCGGCTTCCAAAACTCCGCTCAGCTCCTTGAAAGGAACGGTTCGCAAGTGCGCCGGATACACGAGAGCAACGCCAATGTGCGCTAGCCCCTGATCAAGCCTGGATTGAGCCTTGTCAAGCGCCTTGTCCTTATTCTGTGGGCCGTACTCAGCTTCGATCATGAGCCGCAGCCCCTGCAGGTCTATCAGCACGTCTGGCAGTGCTGTTTCAGAGGATGGTCTCACGATGATCTGCTCAGGGTGCGCCACCAAGCCCCGCTTCTGTAGAAGCTGTGCCAGTACTGTATTGGCTACTTCCTGCCGCTGGCGCATACTGCGACTATCCTACACCCCGCACATTGCGATCTCGCTGGTCACGGTGTGAGTGACTCGCGCCCATGGGCAGCCCCCCGGAAGGGGATACAATGAGCGGCGGAGGAAGGCCGGATGGCGGAAGAGGGTGAACGAACCGAGCCGGGGACGCCCCGCCAGCACCAGCGCGCCCGGGAGCGCGGACAGGTCGCGCGCTCCGTCGAGCTGGTCTCCGCCTGCCTGCTGTTCACCGTATTCCTGCTGCTGTTCAAGCTCGAGGGCTACCTCTCGGGCGGGTTCACCGCCTACTTCCGCGACACGGCGGGCCGGGCGGACCAGATCGACCTCTCCGCGTCCTACCTGCCCCAGTTCACCCTCGAGCAGCTGACGTGGATCTACCGCCTGATGGCGCCCTTCGTCCTCGGCGGCGTGTTTGTCGCGCTGATCGTCAACTTCCTCCAGGTCGGCATGGTGTTCTCCGTCCACCCGCTGAACCCCGACTTGAACCGCATCAACCCCACCCGCGGCTTCCAGCGCCTGTTCTCGATGCACGCGCTGGTCGAGCTGCTGAAGAGCCTGCTCAAGCTGGTGCTCGTCGCCGTGGTCGCCTTCGGCATCCTCTACCGTAGTGCGCCGGGCCTGCTGAGCAGCATGGCGATGGCCCCGGAGAGCGGCGTGGCCCTGGCGATGAGCGTGGGCTGGCGCATCGCCGTCTTTGCCTGCGGACTGCTGCTGGTGCTGGCGATCCTCGACTACATCTTCCAGCGCTACGAGTTTGAGAAGAGCATCCGCATGACGAAGCAGGAAGTGAAGGACGAGTACAAGAACCAGGAGGGGGACCCGCAGATCAAGCGCCGCATCCGCGAGATGGGGCGGCGGATCATCATGAGCCGCATGTTCGAGAAGCTGAAGACGGCCGACGCGGTGATCACCAACCCGACGCACCTGGCGGTGGCGGTACAGTATGAGCTGGACTGGCCGGCGCCGCGGGTGGTGGCGAAGGGCAAGGACTACCTCGCAGCGCGCATCGTGCGCTACGCCGAGGAGATGAGCATCCCGGTCTACGAGCAGGCCAGCCTGGCGCGCGCGCTGTACGAGGTGGAGCTGGACCAGTTCGTGCCCGCGGCGCTGTTCAAAGCCGTGGCGCGCGTCATCGCCCACCTGGCGCGCTACGACGAGCGCCTGCGCCGCAAGCTGCGCCAGCTCAGGCCCAGCCCCCGCGCCCAGGCGGGGTAGGGCCGGCAAGCCCGCCAGCCGCCGTGATGGGCCCGCGGCAGCCACTGCCCCCGCCCGTGCTAGCATTCCCACGCTCAAGCGGCAGAGCGCGGCGGCGCGGGCGATGCCAGCGCGCTCGCCGAAGCAGCGGATACGGCGATGAAGGCGCAGCGCATATTCAGGGTGCTACTGCCGGTCGAACGGCTGTTCGGCTGGCGCGACGCGTTCGTGCTCTTCACCCTGGCCGCCGTGCTCTGGATCGGGGCGTCCCTCGCCGCCTCCGCCCCGCACGTCATCCACGGCCCGGAGATCACGCTCTCCCCGGCCGCCCTGCCGTACTACGCGCTGCTCTCGCTGCGCCGGGTGATCGCCGCGTACATCCTCTCGCTGCTCTTCACCCTCGTCTACGGACGCCTCGCGGCCTACAACCGCAGCGCGGAGCGCGTGTTGCTGCCGCTGCTGGACGTGCTGCAGAGCGTGCCGATCCTCTCGTTCCTGCCCGTCGTGTTGCTCGCGCTGGCGGCGTTCCTGCCGGAGCGGCTGGCGGCCGAGCTGGCCTCGGTGGTCCTCATCTTCACCAGCCAGGTGTGGAACCTCACTTTCGCCTGGTACCAGGCGCTGACGACGGTTCCGGGAGACCTGCGCGAGGCGAGCGCGGTATTCGGCTTCGGGGGCTGGCTGCGCTTCCGCACGCTGGAGCTGCCCTTCGCCGCCAACAGCCTGATCTGGAACAGCGTGATGAGCTTCGCCGGCGGGTGGTTCTTCCTCATGGCGGCGGAGATGTTCTCGGTCAGCGGGCGCGACTTCCGCCTCCCCGGGCTGGGCAGCTACCTGCAGCAGGCGGCGCATCGCGGCGACACCGCGGCGCTGTGCTGGGGCCTGGGCACGCTGGTGCTGATCATCGTGGCCCTCGACCAGCTGCTGTGGCGCCCCCTCATCGCCTGGGCCGACCGCTTCCGGCTGGACACCGTGGCCGGGGCCGATACGCCGAGCTCGTGGTTCTACGACATCATCAGCCGGTCGCAGATCGGGCGCTGGTTCTTCCACAGCCTGCTCGGCGGCCTGGAAGAGCGCGTAGACAGGCTGCTCATCCGCCGCGCACTGCAGCCCGCCAAGGCCGCCGCCGCGCGTTCCGGGAGGCTGCCGTTGCAGGCGGCGACGCTGATCATCGCGCTGGGCATTGCCTACGCCGCGCTGCGCGCGCTGCACATGCTGAGCACGGTCAGCCCCGCTCAGTGGCAATCCGTCGCCGTCGGACTCGGCGCGACGCTGGGGCGCGTGGGTCTGGCGCTAGTGCTGGCGCTAGCCTGGACCATCCCGGTGGGCGTGGCCATCGGCACCAGCCCGCGCATCGCCGCATGGCTGCAGCCGCTGGTGCAGATCGCCGCCTCGGTGCCGGCCACCGCGCTCTTCCCGGCGCTGCTGCTCTTATTACTGCGGGTCCCCGGCGGGATCAACATCGCCGCCGTGGTGCTGATGCTCCTCGGCACCCAGTGGTACCTGCTGTTCAACGTGATCGCTGGAGCCAGCGCCATCCCCCAGGACCTCAAGCACACCGTCGCCCTCATCGGGCTGAGCCGCGCCGACCGCTGGCGCACGCTGGTCCTCCCCGCGCTGCTGCCGTATATCATCACCGGCGCGATCACCGCCAGCGGCGGGGCGTGGAACGCGAGCATCGTCGCCGAGTACGTCGTCTTCGGCGGCAAGAGGATCAGCACCACCGGCGTAGGGGCGCTGATCAGCCACGCCACCGAGGGCGGCGACTACGCATTGCTCCTGGCGGCGACGCTGAGCATGGTGCTCACCGTGGTGACGATCAACCGCCTGCTCTGGCGCAGGCTCTACCGCCTCGCCGAGACGAGGTATAAGCTGGAATGAGTTGGGACCGCAGACACAGGGCCCGTGCTGGGCCGGTTCTCACCGGCCCCTACCGCTCCTGCGGGAGCAATGAGGTGAGCCGATGAACACTGCGAGCAACAGCGCAAACGGCAAGATGCTTCAGCTGATCGGGGTGACCCAGATCTACGGCAGCGGCCAGCGCAGCTTCATCGCGCTGGACAAGATCAACCTCGTCCTCGCCGAGGGCGAGTTCGCCGCGCTCCTCGGGCCCTCCGGCTGCGGCAAGAGCACGCTGCTGCGCATCATCGCCGGGCTGCAGCCGCCGACCCAGGGGCAGGTGCTCTACGAAGGCGAGCAGGTGCACGGCGTCAACCCGCACACCACCATCGTCTTCCAGAGCTTCGCGCTGTTCCCCTGGCTCACCGTCCAGCAGAACGTGGAGATCGCGCTCAAGGCGCGGGGTATGCCGCCGGGTCTGCGGGTCACGCGCTCCATCGCGCTGCTCGACAGCGTCGGCCTGGACGGATTCGAGAACGCCTATCCGCGGGAGCTTTCCGGCGGGATGCGCCAGAAGGTCGGCTTCGCCCGCGCCATGGCCGTCGAGCCGGACTTGCTCTGCCTCGACGAGCCCTTCTCGGCGCTCGACGTGCTCAGCGCCGAAGCCCTGCGCGGCGAGCTGCTGGAGCTGTGGCAGACCGGGGCCATCCCCACCAAGGCGATCCTGATGGTCACGCACAACATCGAGGAGGCGGTGCTGCTCGCCGGCCGCATCGTCGTCATGGACAAGGGCCCGGGCCGCGTGGTGGCCGAGGTCCCCGTGCCCCTCGCCTATCCGCGGCAGCGCAAGTCCGCCGGATTCCTCGACCTCGTCGACCGCGTCTACGCCACCCTCGCCGGCGAAACGCTGCCCGAGCACCTGGAGCTGGGCACGGCGCCCGGCGAGCCCGGCCTCACCCGCGGCCTGCCGCGCATCGCGATCAACGACCTGATCGGCCTGCTGGAACACCTCGCCGACTTGCCCGGAAACGAGGCGGACATCTACCGCCTGGCCGAAGGGCTGAAAGTCGAATCCGAGCCGGTGCTGCGAATGACCGAAACGGCCGAGCTGCTGGGCTTCGCCTCAGTCAAGCGCGGCGACATCGTCCTCACCCCGCTCGGCGAGACCTTCGCCGAAGCAGGCATCCAGGCGCGTAAGGAGATCTTCGCCTCGCGCATCCGCCGCCTGCCGATCTTCCACTGGCTGCTCGACCTGCTTGCGGCCGCGGACAGCCACCGCCTGGAGCTTGACGTCGTGCAGGCGGCGCTGGAGCTCGAGTTCCACTCATCCGAGGCGGCGCACCAGATGGAGTCCATGGTGGACTGGGGCCGCTACGCCGAGCTGCTCGCCTACGACGCCCCCAGCGGCACGGTGTACCTGGAGCAGGGCGCGGCAGCTTGAACCCGTCCGCAGCCCCCGCTGCGTTGAAACTTAAACACTGGTGTCTCGGAGTTCGTCTGTAACATTCCGCGAACGTGCTGCATCTATGTGATTGACACCAGTTTGCAAGCGGTGGGCGAGACCAGGATGATGGGCCTGCGGGTCCGTTAATCTAAAGAAGTTCGCTTACCTCCTAATTTCAGCCGGTAGTCCCCGGGAGATCCCCCCTTCCGGGGCTTCCTTTTTCCAGTCCTAGTGGCGCGAGGCGGCCCTGCCAGTAGCGCCTGGCGACCCTGCCGGGCGACCTCTCTTTCCTCCCTCAGTAGGGCCGGCCGCCGTGTCGGCCGCACATTTTCTGGCGGACGCCCCGTCCGCGCGGTGTGGGGGCGGCCGCAGCGCGGGAGCTGGGAGCGCCGGATTGCGCCGGGGCAGCGCAGGGGGATGCAGCGCGCAGCCGAGTGGCGGGTGCGGCGGAGTGGCGGAGTCGGGTCTGGCGCGGTACAATGCCGGCGTGGGCGGGAGTTGCTCAACGACGGGCGGGAGTCACGCGATGACGGGCGGCGCGAACGGCAACATCACCGGCTAGGACAGGACCGGGGGTGCAGAAGGCGGCGGGTACTACGGCCCGCCGTGGCCGTAGGTATTCGAAGGTCGCCCGGCAGAGCCGCCGGGCGCGACTGGTGTATTGACGGGCGGGCGCGGGGGTGGGGCCAATGGTGGACAGGGCCGTCCACCCTACTGAATCGCGGCGGACGCGGCGGTCCGCCCTGCTGAGTCTGCGGCGGGGCGGCGATGTTATAATCCGCGGCATGTGGCGTTTTGTGCTTGCCGCCGCCCTTCTGTCGATTCTCATTGCCGGCAGCGCTACGGCCCAGGTTGAGCGTAACGTGGGCTCGCGCGCGCGGGCGGTTCCGCTCAGGCCGCGCCAGGGCGAGCGTCCGCGCCCGCCGCAGACCCTCAAGCCGCCACAGCCTACGGCGGCGCAGGTCGTGGCGGCGAGGAGCATCGTCGCCTCGTGCCGCAGCGGCGCGCGACGCATAGCAGACCGCATGGCGCTACCCAGGCCGGAGGCGCTGCCCGTCCCGGCCAAGGCGACCGTCCCGCCGTCGGAGCCCAGCGCCCAGAACGTCGCCGAAGCGCCCGAGGCTGCAGCCCCGGCTGGCAAGACTGCGCCCACTGAGGCGTCCGCCAAGCCGGAGAGCCGCCCAAGCCCGCTCGACGAGATGGCGGAGGCGAGTAGGCGGGGGCGCGATAAGCCTGAGCAGACCACCGCGCCGGAACCACCCGCGAAGACCAAGGCTGAGGATGGAAAGGCGGCGCCTGACACGCACGCGGCTGGAGCGCATGAGGCAACGCAGCCTCCCGCGGGCGAATCCGCAAGCGGCGGGGGTGAATCGGCGCAGAAAGCAGCAGCTGGAGGCGAAGGCGGCAAGAGCGCCAGCAGCCCGGCGGGAGGCAGCAGCGCGGCAGCAAGCGGCGGCTCGCCGGGAAGCAGCGGTAAGGCGGAGTCGGCAACCGGCACGGGTGGCGGCGATGGCGCTGGCCAGGCGACCCCCGCGGCTGGGGCGGCTGAATCTGCTAAGCCGCCAGACGCCGGCTCTGCGGGAGCCGAGGAGAAGCCCGCGACCGGCAGCACTGCGCAGGGAGATGAGGCAAAGCCAGCAGCTGCGGCGCAGCAGGCAAGCGCGCCCGCTGGCGCGCCGAAGGCTGAGGGCACGGCGGCCGGGAAGGCAGGTGCGACTTCCAGCGAGCCGGCAGCCAGTCCGGCGGGCACTGCTACTGAACCGCCGTCCGCCGAAGGGCGGCGCAGCCGGCGTCCCAACCTCATCGTGACGAAGAGAAAGACTGAGAGCCAGAAGGAAGAGAAGTCGCCGGAAGCATCGGCTGACGGCTCAGCGGGCCAACAGGAGACGCCTGCCCCTGCCCCTGCCGGGGAGAAGGGCGCCAGTTCGGCCCCGGAGGCAGCGGAATCGGCACCGGCACAGGCGCCGCCCGCCGCCTCGGATGAGGGCCAGGCTGCAGACAACGGCGCGAAAGAGGCGGACGAAGCACCCGCACCCGCGGCTGAGGATGCGCGGGCGACGCTCGGCTGGCGCCGCGCTCACCCGCCTGAGCAGGAGTCTCCGCCTGCGGAACCGCAGAGTCGCGAGCCGACTCCCAGGCACAGCTTCGACATGCCCGGCACCACGCTCGCGCAGCTCGAGACCGGCACTGCAGCCACGCCGAAGGCTGAGGCGGGCGTGTTCGCTGCTCTGCCAGCGCCTTCCACGGTGGAGCCACTCATTCTGACTGCACTGGAGAGCCCGCCCGCGGGCTCCGCGCTCAGCGCGGGGGTAACGGAGCATCCCACCATCGAGATGGCCTTGCCCACGGCGGCGCTGCCGGCGCCGCGCTTCGAGCTGCCGCGCGGGTTGAGTGAGATTAGCCGCGGAAACCACAGGCGCAAGCAGGTGGCGCTGACCTTCGATGACGGGCCGCATCCGCAGTACACCAGCCAGCTGCTCGCGGTGCTCGGCTACTACCACGTCCCCGCGACGTTCTTCGTCGTCGGCATCCAGGTGCAGAAGTACCCGCAGTGGCTGAGGATGATCCACCAAGCGGGGCACGAGATCGGCAGCCACACCTACGATCACTTCCGCATCACGAAGCTGCCTCCCAGCGAGAAGGCCTATCAGGTTGACGAGCTGCAGGATCTGGTCGGCGGCCTCGTCGGCGTCAAGCCGCGGTTCCTGCGGCCGCCCGGCGGGCATCTCGACAGCGAGACCACCAGGTTCATCAACAGCCGGGGGTTGGCGATCGCGCTGTGGGACGTTTCCCTGAACGATCTCGCCAACGGGCGAACCTCTCCGGTACTTCTGAAGTCTGCATTAGCGAAGGTACGTCCTGGTTCGGTGATACTGGCCCACGACGGCGTGCAGTCGACGATTGACATGTTGCCGGAGCTGATCACCAAGTTGCGTGCCGAGGGTTACGAGTTTGTGACATTGAGCGAGCTGGCTGCGGGGCTCTAGCCCGGCAGGGCCGCCAGAGGTGGGCGCCTGGGCTATAATGTGGCGCTGGTCTGCGCAGCAGCCCGCAGGTATGGGTGCGCGTCGCGCACTGGAGGTTGACGTGAAGCGAATCGCTGTTCTATTGCTTGCCGTAGCGGTGGTCGCCGCTCCACTTGCCGCCTACGCGGCCAATCAGGCGGACGGCCTAATCTCGAAGTTCAACCGCGAGCTCGTGAACCGCGCGAAGAAAAGCGTGGTGGGCATCTGGATCATGAATGCTCCCAGCGGGTTCCCAACCCCTTTCGGCATCGGCTCAGGATTCATCTTCCAGGGCATCCCAGAGGAGAACGCGGCGTACGCACTGACCAACAACCACGTTGGTTTCGACACCGTGATGTTGCAGTGCGAGACCTGGGACCGCCACACCTACAAGGCGCAGGCGGTGGCGCTGGAACCGGGCATCGACATTGCGCTGATCAAGGTCTACGACATCCCGCCGGACTCGTATGAGGTGGCTGTCCTCGGTGACAGCGACTCCTTGACCATCGGGGAGCCGGCGTTGGCGATGGGCGCGCCGGGGTCGGGGGAGTCGTTGAACACGGACCGCAGCGACCCGTGGAAATCGTTCGGGTTGCACGGCACGGCAACGCTGCGCGTGGTCACCGGCATTGAGACGAACCCCTTCGATATGGTGCAATGGTGGCCCCAGTTTCAGGGGGAGTTCGGATACGAATCCCTCTGCAACCTGCCGTACCGGATCGTGACGCAGTCGGGGATCAACGGTGGAAACTCCGGCGGGCCGCTGTTCAACTCCCGCGGCGAGGTGATCGGGCTGAACCACGCGACTTCGGGCGGCGGGATCATCGCCCAGAACCAGAACTTCACCATTCCCATCAACCCCGCGAAGAACTTCGCGTTCCAGATTCTCGACACAGGGAAGTACGAGCTGCCGTGGCTGGGGCTGGACATGCTCGTGCCGCCCGAGATGATGACGCTCATGGGCAACAGCTCCTACTTCGGCGGGGGAATCTCCGAGTTCTACGAGAAGTACTACAACGAGAAGGTCCTGAAGGTGTTCAACGTGCGCAAGGACTCTCCGGCGGATCGGGCGGGGTTCAAGGCCGAGGACGTGATCCTCGAGTTTGACGGCCAAGCGTTCCCGACGGTGACCGACCTGCGCCTGTACATCTTCCAGCTGCCGATCGGCAAGGAAGTGCCCGTGGTCGTGAAGCGCGGCCGGGAGAAGGTGAAGCTGACCGCCGAAGTCGGCGTAAAGCGCCACTACAACTCGGAGTTCAGCTTCTAGCAGCCCTCCGGTCCGGATCCCGGGGCGCGTTACGGATTGCCGCTGTAGGGCGGGCTTAGCTCGATGGTGAGCCCGCCAAGCTGGGCTAGCGGCAGGCTCCCGACGAGCAGCACCATGTCGCCTCCGCCCGCGCCCGTGGGCTTGGCCCGTCCGCCGTGCCGCATCGCCCAGGAGGCGAGACGTGCGTGGGCTGGCAATAGATAAGGTATGCCCGCCGCCTCGGCGCAGGCCTCGATTGCCACCGCGAACTCATCGAGCAGAGCGAATAGCTGCGGCTCCGGCTCACTGAACCAAGCAGGGGCGAGAGCGTCGGCTGTGGTGACCAGTTGGTGCAACAGCGGCTTGGCGGGCGTGGTGGCGGCCGCCCAATCGTCGAAGCGGCGGACGAGCGCACGCGTGTCAGCGGCCTGGCCGCTCCAGTGAAGGGCGAGAGACGGGCAGTGAGTCAGCTCCCCTGGAGCGATCGGTGCAACTGCAGGCCCGGTCGACGCTTTGCGGAAGCGGATCGGTGCGCCGCTGGCGCAGGCGGCGACATCCGCACCGCTTCCCAGTCCCTGCTGAGCCTGCGAGTGCGCCGCCATGGCGTGCTCCAGCACACTGGCGCGTTCGGCTTGCCAGTCCATGCCAGCGCAGGCGTAGCGCAGCGCTATCGTGGCCACCGCCTCGGCGGCGCTCAGCCCAAGCCCGAGCTTGGCCCGGTGGCCTTCGTTGTCCGTGGCGAAGAACGCCGAGTCGTCGGTCTGGACGTGCGGCACGCCGTGTGCCGCTTCGTAGCCGCGCAGGTCGGGGATGGAGAGGCAGCGGGCGGCCTGGACGACAGGGGAAGAAGGTGTATCCGGCGGCGCGCTGGCGGCCGTGGCCGTCAGGTGGCGCGGTACCGGGACGAGCACCGCCGTCGCGCCGTAGAGCACGGCATACTCACCGCTCAGCAACACTTTCCCGGGTACGCGGACGGTGGTCATTGCACCTCGATGAGCTGGGCAGGGCCGCCGGGCATGCTCACGATGACTCGCTGCACGCCCGCCACCTGGGACGCGAGCTGGCTGACGAGACCGGCGTCTTCCCGGAGGCAGGGCAGGGCGACATGCGGCCCGGCGTCGATGGTGAAGTACACGGCAGTTCCTTCAGCCCGCCAGCGGCGCACGGCGGCGATCACTTCGAGAGTCGCGGGGGACCAGTACGCGAGCGGCGGCCTGGCGGCGAGCATGCACGCGTGCATCGCCAGGCAGTCAGCCTCCATCAGTTCGCCCACCTCGCCGAGCATCTCGCGGCTGCCGGCCTGGACGTCCTGCTTCAAGCGGCGGATGGCGTCGAGCGTCAGGCTGTAGTCGCGGCGCGCCTGGCGCAGCCACACGGAGTAGTACGGCGACGTGGCGCGGCAGTGCTCCATCCCTTCGCGGGAGGGGACCGCCTTCGGTGCGGCATCGACGAGGCACAGCACCATCGCCCAAGGGACTTCCGGGGCGCTTAGCAGGCAGCGCGCCGCCGGGTCTTGGCCCAGCGGCAGGGCGGCCAGGCCGCCGGCGATGCTGCGCGCGGCGCTGCCGCTGCCCAGTCGGGCGAGGCGCGACAGCTGGCGTGAGGTGAGGTGCGCTTCGCTGATGCCGTTGAGCGCCACGGCGAGAGCCGCATAGCCGCTGGCGCTGCTGGCCAGGCCCGCCGCAGTCGGGAAGTGGTTCACGGACGATACGCGCACGGCGCCTGTGAGCAGGCCGCACTGTCGCCACTCGTCCAGGTAGGCTGCGACGCGCTCGCGCACCTCGGGCTGTGCGGGAGCGCCGTTAAGCTCGACAGCATCCTCGCCGGCGGCGACAGCCTCGACCGTGGTCTCGGTGCGCAGCGCTTCGAGCGTCAGCGCGATGGACGGCGTGGCGGGGCGGTTCTCCGGCCCGGCCTTTCCCCAGTACTTGATGAGGGCGATGTTGGCGAAAGCCAGCGCGCGGGCGCGCAGCTTCACGCACTTCCTCCGAAGGAGAAGGGCATGACCAGCGCGAACTCGCTTTTCAGCTCGGCGAGCAGGCGGTACTGGGTGGCCTGGTCGCAGAGCGCGATCACCGCGCCACCGCCGCCGGCGCCGGTCAGCTTGGCGCCCAAGGCGCCGCGGGCGTGCAACAGCTCCACCGCGCGGTCGAGGGCCGGAGTGGACACGCCCAGGCTGGCGAGCAGTTCGTGGTTGCGCAGCATCAGGTCGCCCACCTCCGGAAGATCCCCGGCGCCGAGGGCGATGCCTGCCTGTGCGGTCAGGCTGCCGATCTCGCTGAGCAGGCGGTCAACGCGCGCCGGGTCGAATTCCCTGCTCTGTGCGACGTGGCGCACAAGCTCGATCGTCCGCGCCCCAGGCTCGACGATGCACACCAGACCGGCGACGTTGACCGGTAGGCGCAGGGGCAGGATCTCCCGCGGCGGCCCGTGGCGGAACCACAGCACGCCGCCGCTGAGCACGGTGGCGGCGTCCATCCCGCTGGGGTTGCCGTGGAAGATCGATTCAAGTTGCTGCACCTCGTCGAAGAGCTGCGGATCCCACTTGCGCTCGTGGGGCAGATGCTGGTACTGGCGCAGGGCGGTGCAGAGGGCGACGCTGAAAGCCGCGGACGACCCGAGGCCCATGCCCGGGGCGAGCTCGGACTCGATCTCGATGGCGATCGGCTCGTGCTGCAGCCCGTATATTGCGAGCGCCTTGTCCACGGCCTGGCTGAAGAGGCGGAAGTCGAGGTCGGACTCGGGCACGACGAAGGGCTGGCTGAACCGCGGGTTGAGCATCCGCGGCCCATCGGGGTCGCGCGTCAGGCGCACGGTGAGGCCCACGTCCAGCGCGGCGGTGATGCCGGGGTAGCTGTACACCGTCGCGTGCTCGCCGAAGAGGACGATCTTCCCCGGCGCCGTGCTCTCGATCGGCAGACCGTCGGCGGGGCGGGGCTGCTGCCGCACGTGCTTCAGCTTCCCGAGGATCTCCTCCGCAACGGCCACCTTCACCTCGCCGCGGCGGATCATCTCCTGCGCCACCACCTCGACGTCGGCGGCCGGTACGCCCACGCTTAAGGCCACGCTGCGGGCGTGCAGCGCCATGTGGCCCTTCTGGATGCCGACGGTGCTGAGCGCCAGGCACGCCGCGAAGTTCTGGGCCAGCCCGACCGCGGCGAGCAGCGATGCCAGGTTGCGCGCGTTCTCCACGCCGCTGATCTGGCGCAGGAGCTGCACGCCGGGATGCGACTTCGCCGCGCCGCCGACCCAGCCGACCTGCAGCGGCAGCTCGATCCGCCCCACCAGGCTGTCGCCCTCAATCGCGTACGTCGTCAGCCCGCGGTACTGGCCGTCGCGCGCCGCGAAGGCGTGGCCGCCGGCCTCGATGGCGCGCCAGTCCTGGCCCAGCGCCAAGGCCGCGGCGCAGATGCCGTTGAAGATGCCCTTGTTGTGGGTCGCCGCGCGGTATGGATCAGCCCAGGCCATGCGCCCTGCGGCGACCATGCGCTGCGCCGCTTCCCGGGCCGGCATCTCCCTGTCCGGCAGCCGCTCGATGGGCAGCTTGAAACTTGCCCGGGCCAGGCGCCGGTCGGCGAGGTTGCTCACGATGCGCAGGTTCACCTGCCCGCCGGTGATGCGCTCGATGATGGGCCCGGCCGCCTCGCAGGCGTAGTTCACCGCGTTAGCGCCCATCGCCTCACGCACGTCGATCAGCAGATGCACGATGAGCTGCCGCCCGACTCCCGCTCCGCCCTCGGCGCTGTGCGTCTCTAAGTCGAAGGCGCCGCCGCCGCGCGCCACCATGCGCTGGTTGGGAAGGTTCGCCTGGTCGAGCACCACGCGCTTCTCGCGCACCAGCATGGCCGCGGCCTGCTCCACATCGGCCAAGCCCAGCACCTGAATCTGCCCGATCATCACCGGGCCGTTGACTTCGGTCGTGAATCCTCCCCCGGCGCGGATCAGCAGCGCGGCTTTCGACGCTGCGGCGATGATCGACGCCTCCTCGATGGCCATCGGCACGAGGTACTCGCGCCCGTCCACGAGGAAGTTGAGTCCCAGCCCCAGCGGCACGCCCAGCACGCCGATGGCGTTCTCCACCATGTTCACGGCGTGCTCGACGCGCAGCGCGCTGCCGTTGCGCAGCTGGGCGATCTGCTCGTTGGACAGGCTGAAGCTGCGCTGCAGGAAGGCCAGGCGTTGCTCCACCGAGAGGCGGTAGAAGTGCGGAATGCGCGACGTGCGCACTTCCGGCAGCTTCGCCGGCTCCTGCTTCAGCACGTGCTCGTCATTCATCAGATGCTCTCCTCGTCCAGCCAGTGGAAGGCCGCCAACCAGTCTCGAAGCGTGCCAGTGTACACCCGGCTGGCCTGCCTCAGCGACGCGAGGTCCGCTGACGCAGTGAGCAGCATCGCCGCCTTGAGCTGCGAGATGACCGCGGCGAGATAGGCCTCCAAGCCCGCCGCGCCGTCCCGGGCGTGCGCCAGGAGCGCCCCCCTGGCCACGCCGGCTAGGTCCGCGCCGCAGGCGATCGCCTTGGCCGCTTCGAGGCCGGTCGTGATACCACCCGATCCAACGATGCACGATTCTTTTGGGCACAATCGCCGGGCGGCGATGACGCTGACTGCCGTGGGCAACCCCCAGTCGGCGAACACCTCGCCCAGCGGTGGCGCAGCACCTGGCCCGCCGGTCCTTTCCAGCTCGCGCAGTCCCTCCACCCTGGTCCACGAGGTGCCTCCCGCGCCCGCGACGTCGATGTAGCGCACGCCGGCGCCACAGAGCATGGTGAGGGTGCGGGGCGAGAAGCCCGCGCCGACCTCCTTCACGAGCACGCGGCCCTCGAAATGATCTACGAGGCGCGCAATCGCTTCGAGCAGGCCGCGGAAGTCGCGGTCGCCCTCCCTCTGGGCCAGCTCCTGTGCCGGGTTGAGGTGCAGGCACAGGCCGTCGGCGTCAATCGCCTCCACTAGTTCGGTAATCGCTGCAGGTGGATAGTCGCGGGCCTGGGCCGCGCCCAGGTTGGCCAGCAGCACGCCATCGGGGATGAACTCGCGTACCGCGAAATCGGGGCGGGTCTCCGGGTGGTCGAGCATTACGCGCTGGCTGCCAACCGAGAAGGCGATGCCGCAGCTCGCCGCCGCCTGGGCCAGCGCGCAGTTCAGCTCCCCGGACGAGCCGCTGCCGCCGGTCATCCCGGTGATCATCAGCGGCGCCGACAGCCGCTTGCCGAAGAACGTGCAGGAGGTGTCGATCTCGCCCAGGCTCAGCTCGGGGAGCGACTCGTTCAGCAGATGCACGTTCTCGAGCAGCGTCGTGCCCGAGTGCAGCACGTCTTCCTCGAGGACTATGCGCAGGTGGCTGCCCTTGCGGTTTTGAATCTCAGTCATCGACGAAATGGAACCACATTCCCAGTCGCCCAATCTATCATACGTCGGTTGTGCGGTGCACAGCCGCCCGACGAAACCCGCCCCTCAGGCGGGCTGTCTGAGAGGCAGGCGGCGCGGCGGTTAGAAGGACAGCGGGAGTTGTCGGGTATAATCCGCTTGCGAAGGGTGCGGCGTATGCGCGCCGCGCTTGACTGCCCTGGCGAGCAGGGCTATAGTGCTGTCAGCAATTTCATACGAGGTAAGAAGATGCTAGGTAGGTTCTTTGGCGGCTTGGCCGCTCTACTGGTTCTCAGCGTGGCTTTCGGATGCAGCACGCTGAACGTCGGAGGTTCACTTACTCCAGACCGGCAGGCAAGCGGCTTCAGCCTCCATGTCTGGGACGACAGTTACATCGATGGGGCGAGCGCCCAGGCGTTCAACCTGGCAGTCGATGATTACGGACAGGCGGTGATCGTCAACATCAATGTTGCCGGCGCCAAGGGGTTGAAGGCGCTGTACTGCGACCTGGCCTACGACCCGGCGCACTACCGCCCGGTGAACAGCGAGGCGACGGATGCGCTGGGCCCCAAGGCAGACATGCTGCGCCTGCACGTGTTCAAGGAAGTGGGCAAGGTTTACTACGGCCAGATCGTCGCCAACCCGCAGTGGCACACGGGCTTTACCGGCAGCGCGACGGTGGCGCAGGTGATGTTCCGTCGCGAGCCGGCGCTGGGCGTCCGGACGGTCAGTGCCGCGCCTACGGTGCCTACGAATGACTTCGCGCGCACGGACCTCACCTGGGACAACGGAACGGGGACGCTGAGCTGGCGCTACTTCAGCAGGGGCGACTACAATCAGGACAAGCTGGTGACCTTGTCCGACCTGACGCCGCTGGGCGTGTACTTCAACGCCCAGTCGCCAGCGCCCGGCCCGCCGAACCCATGGCCGGTAGCGGACATTCACTCGGCCGTGGACGGGGACCTTAACGGCTGGATCAATCTGAACGACATCACCCCGATTGGCCAGAACTTCAACAACATTGTTACGGGCTACAACGTCTATCACAGTCTTGATCCGGCGGATTACCCAGCGACGAACAACGAGGCCGCCGATCCGACGAAGCGCTTCGATGCTGTGCCCACGGTGACTTTCCCGACCAGCGCGGCTACTGAGCGCCGGCCGTTCACCTACGTCGTGAGCGCGCCGGTGCTCAACGACTACTACTGGGTGCGGCCGACGGACAACACAAACGACGGCACGCCGTCCAACCTGGTGAACAGCAACCCCGCCAGCGCTCCGCAGCTTGCGCTGGTGGAGAGCCCGATGCCTTCCGGCAGCGGGACCGCTGCCGACCCGTACGTCGTGGCCGTGTCGACTGACTATCGCCTTGAGCTGACTGACCCGACGGCGGGCAACGCGCACATCGAGAACGCCGCGGGCACCGTGTGGTTGGTCGCCCCACTCGCAGCCGGGACGACCGCAGCCGCGGCGGATCATGCAACGCTGACAACCGGCACCGTGACCGGGGACTTCAACGTTGGTGCGACCTACAACGCCAACCCGAGCAACCCCACCGCCCTGTACTTCCACATCCCGCCCGTCGGCGGCGGCCTGGAGATCTTCCCGCTCGCGACTGACACAGACTGGTCGGCAGCGACAGGCACGGGTACAGTGGCCGATCCCTACGTCTGGTCGGCGCCGGTCGTCTATACCACTGAATACACCATGGCCGCCGATGACGTGGTGGGACCGGGCGGCAACCCCGTGGATGTGAGTACTCTCACCTTTGACGCCATGCCGCCGTTCATCGCGGAGTGGGCTGCAACGCCCGCAACCTTCAAAGTCAACATGTTCACCGGCGGGAAGGTCTTCGCTGACCAGGCCGCCCCACCGCTCACGTCGAACGACATTTACGTAGAAGTCCACGACCTGCCCTAGCGGCCGGTTGTGAGAAGGGATCTTCAGATGCCCCCGCCCATCAGCGGGGGCATCGCCTTTTCCTGTGCGCTCTGAGGATCTGTGCCCCCCGGCCTCCGCGCGTGGTCCTGATCTAGGCTCCCCCGTAGCGGGACAGCAGCATGCGGCTGTGGTGCTTGCTCAGGGGGCTGACCGCCGCTCGCTCCATCCGCTCAGCCGCAAGCCGCCCCTGCTTCTTGGACCCGCGCTGGGTCTCCAGCAGGTACTCCACAACGGCGCGGTCAAATGCGCTCTCGCCGGTGGCGGGCAGCTCGGAGACTGCCTCGGCAGCGAGGAACAGGTAGGGCTCGAAGCCGTAATGCACGGCATTCTCGGCGGCACGGGCCAGGCAGCGCATGCGGCGATCGTCCCTCGGCAACCCGCCGGCCAGGTGGTGCAGGTAGAACATGTCCATCTGGCGCCCGCTCGTCAGGGGCAGCGTCGACTCAGCAGCGATGTACCAGTACAGGGGCCACGTCCCCGCGGCGGGCAGGCTGGCAAAGGCCTCTTCCAGAGCGTCAAGCTGCTGAGGCGCGTCGAGCGGCCGGTCCTGGTAATAGGCCAGGTCGACCCGCATGTTCGTGGCGAATAGGCGGGCCTGAGCTGAGAGGGGATGAGCAGCCAGAGCCCCGGCAGCGGCCTCGGCTGCAGCAAACTCCGCGTGTACCAGGGCGCGGGCTGCCTCCTTTGCCAAACGGGCCACCTCCGCGCCGTCGCCTGCGAATGCCTCCTCCACCACGCGTAATTATACAGTGGCGACGCTGGTATGATGGGGACGCATGGTGGCATACGAACTGATCTGCGCCGTCAGGGATCTTTATGAAATCTACATTAATCTTGCTCCAGGCGGCCCGTACCGGCTGGCTCTGTTCAGTGACGCGGCCACTGATCCGCCGCCGGGGCCCACCGCGTACACCGAGAATCTCACTCGGTGCGACGGGCTCATTCGCGCCGTAGGCTGCCTGCTTGCCAATCAGCTCGCCGCATTCTCGGCGCCGCTGATGGCGGCTCTATGGGGTGACGTTCGGCGCCTGCACGCGCAGGTGTTCCGTCCGCAGCCGCGACCGCTGTACTTCCGCTTTCTTGACCATGAGAGCTCGCGGGTGCAGTTCGCAGAGGAAGAGGCTTACAGAGTGTTCGGCGAAGTCCTGGTGGTCTACATCGACGTGCTGGCTCGCTTGTTGCCAGAGCACGCTGCGGGGTTGCTCGACCGGGTGAGCGTGCTGGGGACCGTGATTGCTCAGACGGCGGTCAGCTCGTCGCCTTCCACCGAGGGAGGTGACTGACCAGGGCGCTCCTCGCCAGCCAGAGCACTGGCCTTGCTTTCGGGGAGGGGTGCGGCGATGTCGGACACGGGAGCTCCTTCGGATACTTCCTCCATCTGCCCGTTGGGTGCCGTCGGCTGAGATTGCAGCACGGGCACCAGGCCGCTGGGGACTGCCTCAACGGCTGGGCCGAAGGAGGCGAAGAGCTCGGCGAGTTGCTGGCACTCCTGGGTGAAGCGCTCGAGGTCCGCGGCAGCCTCCGCCTCGCCGACATCTTCCATCTCGGTCAAGGCCTGGCCCATGATGCGCTCGCGCCGCCGCCGGGCAAGCTGCTCGGTGAACTTCGTCCGCACGGGCGGCATCGCTTGCCATAGGCCCAGCGCCGTGTTCCAGAGCTTCATCCCCTCCGCGCGGTTGAACACGCGCTTCCCTTCGTCCCAGTGCGTGGAGCAGGTGTCAAGCAACCGCGCCAGGTTGCCGCCGATGTTGCGCAGGGATCCGAGTACTTCCAGGGAATAGGCGGTCCAGTAGTGCGCCGCCTTGACGTCGAGCACCAGCTTGCGCGCGGTGTCGATGAGTTCGAGAACCATCAGACGATCCTGCTCGAGCAGGCTCTTGATGTCGATATCTGCCCCGGCCATGGGTAGAGATTACCATGCCTTCCCTGGTTCCGCAAGCGCTGGACGGGGGGAAACTCTGGCGGACAGGGCTCGCCGGTGGCTGCTGCACCCGCATGGATAGGCCATCCAACCGGATTTGACGACGTAGATGGAAAACCCTATTGCCATGCCGCCGTTTCCACTGCTATCATCAACGTCCGCCACCATGGCGCCGACGCCAGATGTAGTGGGCGGTCAGCGAGTGAGTTAGAGGGATGCGGGTAAGCACAGCGGCGGAAGTACTACAGGTGATGCGAGAGCAGATGGTCGAGCAGCTCTCGCGGCCTAAGTACGAGCTTTTGATCCGTCCTCTGAAGGCGGTGTCGCTCCAACCCGCGTCGGCGTCGGAAGGGCGCGAAGACTGCCTGGTCATCCTCTCCATCTCCAACGAAGTGCTTCGCGGCTGGGTGCTCGACCAGTACGGCGACCTGCTCAGCGAGCTGGCGAGCCTGGTGCTTGGCGAACCCGCGCACGTGGAAGTGATCGTCTGCGCGCCGGGCGAGGCGCTTGAAGGCGCTGGCGAGGCGGGCGAGGCTGGGATGGAGCCGCGGCGGGGATTGGCCGACGAGCAGGAGCTGGCCTATCCCGCTGTGCGCCGCGAAGTGCGCCGGCCGCTGCTCAACCCGCGCTACACCTTCGACAGCTTCGTTGTCGGCAGCTCCAACCAGTTCTGCTACAGCGCCTGCTGGCAGGTGGCGCAGCGCCCGGGGCTGTCCTACAACCCGCTGTTCATGTACGCCGGCGTGGGCTTGGGCAAGACGCACCTGATGCACAGCATCGGACACGCGGTGTGGGGACGCGGGCGCATGGCGAACGTCGTCTACGTGACGAGCGAGAAGTTCACCAACGACTTCATTGAGCACGTGCGCACCGGTCGCATGCCGCAGTTCCATCAGCGCTACCGCGAGGCGGACATCCTGCTCATCGACGACATCCAGTTCCTCAGCGGCAAGCCCGAGACGCAGATTGAGTTCTTCCACACCTTCATGTGGCTCGTGGAGTACGGCAAGCAGATCGTGATCACCTCCGACCGGCCGCCGCGGACGCTCAAGGGCATGGAGGACCGCCTCGTCAGCCGCTTCGCGATGGGGCTCGTCGCCGACATCGGCGATCCCTCGCTTGAGACGCGCATGGCCATTCTGCAGAAGAAGGCCGAGCTGGAGCACGTGCAGCTTCCCGGCGAGGTCTGCCACTTCATCGCCGAGCGCGTCTCCAGCAACATCCGCGAGCTGGAGGGCGCGCTGATCAAGCTCATGGCGTTTTGCGATCTGGCGAACGCGCCGCCGACGCTGGAAGTGGCCACGCGCGTGCTGAGCGACTTCATCGACACCGGCGGCATCCGCCCGCAGCTGAGCATGAAGCAAATCCTCAGCGTGGTGGGCGACTACTTCAACGTCAGCGAGCAGCTGCTGCTCAGTCCCAACCGCAGCAAGCGCATCGCGCTGGCCCGCATGGTCGCGATGTATCTGGCGCGGGAGTACACGAACCTCACGCTCAGCCAGATCGGTGCCGAGCTTGGCGGGCGCGACCACTCTACGGTCAGCCACGGCGCCAACAAGATCGCCCGCGACATCCTCGAGGACCCCTACATCGAGCAGGCCGTCACCCAGGTCAGCCGCCTGCTGAAGTAGCTGGTCTTCGTAGGGGCCGCAGTGATGCGGCCCGCTCGCCGCCCCGCGTAAAGCTTCACAGCCGCTCAGAAGTGCGCTTGCGCTGTGGCGTCGGCGGCTCGCCTGCGACGCCCTTTCTCATCTGTAGATGCTGTACAGCGTCAAGGCGCATCCGCCGAGCGCCGCGAAGACTGTCGCCAGCACGTAGGCCAGCAGGTACCACGAGCCCCGGCGATAGCCCAATTCCTGAGCTGACTCCCGGGCGATCAGCCGCCGCTCCGCCGGTGTCATGCTGTAGCGCTTCATCTTCAACCCCGGTCTATATGACCGTCTCAACCGCTGAGACGTTCCACCGCGGGCGGCGTTACAGCCTCAGAGTTGAACCGGGGTATAATGCGGCTTTGTGAACCCCAGCGCTGCGGATGCTCTCCTCCTGCTCGCCGACGGCTTCTGCGCGCGCGGCTCGCTGATCGGCAGGCCCGGCACGACGGTGGGCAAGCTCGTGTTCAACACCTCGATGACCGGCTACCACGAGATCCTCACCGACCCCAGCTACGCCGGGGAGATGATCACCTTCACCTTCCCGCTGATCGGGATCTACGGCGTCTGCCCCGCCGACGCCCAAAGCGACCGCATCTACGCGCGCGGCATGATCGTCGGGGAGCTGTCTCAGGACGCGGACAACTGGCGCGCCGACCGCACGCTGACCGACCTGCTGCTCTACGAAGGGGTCACCGGGATCGGCGGCGTGGACACGCGCCGCCTGACCAGGCACATCCGCGACCGCGGCGAAATGCTAGGCGTGATCACCAGTGAGCTCGACATGGGTACAGCGCGCGACCTGATCGAAGCCACGCCCAACTTCGGCGAGCAGGACCTCGTCCCCGAAGTGAGCTGCAAGCGCATGTACACCGTGCAGGCCCTCGCCCCCGGCGCTCCCCACACCGGCCTCCACGGACCCTCGCCGTCCGGCCAGCTGGCGATCTTCGCCCCATCCGTGCAGGAGACGCCGCCGCCCGCGCGGCAGTTCACGGTGGCCGCCTACGACTTCGGCATCAAGCGCGGCATCCTGCGCTGCCTGGCGGAGCGCGGCTGTACGGTGCACGTTTTTCCCGCCACGGCCACTGCCGCGGAGCTGCTGGCCGTCAGCCCCGACGGCGTGTTCCTCAGCAACGGCCCGGGCGATCCCGCGCGCATGAGCTACGTCCTGCCGCACGTCCAGGCGCTGATGGAGCACCTGCCGACCTTCGGCATCTGCCTGGGGCACCAGCTCATGGCGCTTGCCAGCGGCATGCCCACCTACCGGCTGAAGTTCGGCAACCGTGGCGCGAATCATCCCGTGCTGGACCTCGCCGCTGGGCGGGCGCACATTTCGAGCCAGAACCACAGCTATGCGGTCGCGCTGGCCGATGGTCCGGAGGGCCGTCCCGCAGCGGCTCCCGCGCCTGACGGGACGCCGCTGGGGCGGGAGCGCGAGCCGCTGGGGCTCGACCGGCCCGCCGCGCCGTACCCGCACCCGATGAACGAGAGCGTGCTGGTCACGCACCTCAACATCAACGACGGCTCGAACGAGGGCCTGGCGTGGCGCGATCGTCCCGCGTTCAGCGTGCAGTACCACCCGGAGGGGTGCCCCGGGCCGCGGGACAATCTCTACCTTTTCGATCAGTTCTGCGCGCTGATGGCGAGAAGCTAGACAAGCACACGCTGCGCCTTGCAATGGGGCTGCTAGAATCACTGCGTGTCAGCCCAGGCGCGCCCGCCTGCTCTCCTGAGCACCGGCCGGCTTCTCCGCCTGTCCGTGCTGTGGTGCGGTCTGGAGTTCTTCTGGATCAGCCAGCAGTTCATCGTGATGAGCGAGCGCGTCGAGCACTTCGTGCCGGTTGCGCACAAGTTGACGTACCTGGGCCTGATCAAGGGCTGCGGCGCAATCGTCGTGGTCCTCACGCAGCTCACCGTGGGCTTCATCAGTGACCACGCCGAGAGCCGCCTCGGCCGGCGCAGGCCGTTCATCATCTACGGCGTGTTCTGGGGTTGCGCCGCTATCGCGTTCTTCATCCTCGCCCCAGGCTACTGGTGGCTCTTCGCGGCTTACATGCTCATCGAGGCGACGATCAACGTTGCCAGCATACCCTTCCAGTCGCTGCTGCCCGACCTCGTCCCTGCGCGCCAGCATGCCCGCGCCGGAGCGGTGATGGGCCTGATGCACATGTCGGGGTACCTGGTCGGGCTGGTGGTAATGATCGTGATGTACCTCGCCTATGGGAACAGCCAAGTCGTGCTCTTTGGTGACGCCAAGCCGGGGGGCTACCTGATGTTGCTCGGCGCTTACCTGGTCATGCTTCTGGGCACGGCGGCGATCGTCGTGCTTAGCGTGGACGAGTCCGGCTGGGCTCAGACGGCCCGCACCAGGCTTGAGGGCGCAGTGCGCAGCTTCTACATCCTGCCCGGCACCGTCGTGCGGTTCGCCCGCACCGCGCCTTCGCTCATCGGCTGCATCGTACACGACTACCTGAAGATCGACCTGCGCTCTCAGCCCAACTTCGTCTGGCTCGCTGCCAGCCGGTTCACCATCTTCTTGGGCTTCCAGACCTTCCTCACGTACATCTACTTCTACGTCAACAGCAACCTCAACGGCGAAGCCTGGCTGCGCGAGGTCGGACTTCCCGCGGTTCCCGTCAAGGCCTTGCTGCCGGCGATCATGCTGTTCTTCGTTTTCGGCGGCTTCATCGGCAACGTGCTCAGCGCTCCCCTGGCCGAGCGGCGCAGCAAGCGCTTCGCGATCGCCGCCGGGATGGTGCTTGCCGGAGTGATGCTTGTGCCGCTGATCCTCACCCACAACGTGTGGACGGCGGTGGCCTGCGGCTGCGTGCTGGGCGCGGGCTGGGGCTGCTTCATCGCCTCGGACTGGGCCTTCGCCTGCACGCTGATGCCCAAGCAGAAGGCGGGCAGCTACATGGGGATGTGGGATGTCACCACGCTCATACCCCAGGTGCTTGCCCCGGCGATCGGTGGGCCGATCGGCGACGGCGTGTTCGCGGCGAACGTCGCGCGCCTCACTGCACAGCTCGGGCACGAGGCAGGGCAGCGCGCGGCGGAGGCGCTTGCCCATCAGTGGCTCTACTCCACGATCTTCATCTACTTCATCGCCGGCCTGCTCTTGCTGACGCGGGTGCGTGAGCGGCGCGCTCCGGCGGAGTGAGCAGGCATGCCCCGCGCGGCCTGCTCGCTATAATGAGTCGGCGGCGCTAGGTCCCGGCGGAGGAGCGAGGGCATGTCAGGTCACAGCAAGTGGAGCTCGATCAAGCATCGCAAGGCGGCGCAGGACGCCAAGCGCGGCGCGCTGTTCAACAAGGTGATCCGCGAGCTGGTCATCGCGGCGCGCGAGGGCGGCGGAGACCCCAGGCACAACGCGGCGCTGGCGACCGCGATGGAGAAGGCGCGCGGCGCGGCGATGCCCCGGGAAACCATCGAGCGCGCCGTCCAGCGCGGCGCGGGCGAGGCCGGCGGCGAGCACTACGAGCGCATGGTCTACGAGGGCCGCGGGCCCGCGGGCACGGCGATGATGGTGGCGTCGCTCACCGACAACCGCAACCGCACCGTGGCCGACATCCGCCACATCTTCGCCCGCCACGGCGGCGCGCTGACCGAGACCGGCAGCCTGAGCTGGATGTTCGAGCGGCGGGGCGTGCTCACTGTCCGCGGGGAGAAGATGGACGAGGACACGCTGCTGGAGGCTTGCGCCGAGGCGGGCGCGGAGGACTTCAAGTACGACGGCGAGGCGGCGGAGGTTTTCTGCGCGGCCGCGGACTTCGCCCAGGTGCGGGCGTGGTTCGACGGCAGCGGGAGGTTCACCGTCGAGAGCCACGACCTGGCGCTGGTCCCCAAGGACGTGGTGGAGATCACCGACGTGGACGGCGCGCGCAGGGTGCTGCGGCTGATCGAGGCGCTCGAAGAGCACGACGACGTGCAGGCGGTGTATAGTAACTGGTCGATGAGCGATGAGCTCGTCGAGCGCGCCATCGGCGATTAGCGGGCCTGCCGCCTAAACGCCCGCCGGGAACCCGCCTGGGCAGGGACGGGTCTGAGTGCATATCTCATGTTAGGGAGGATGGAATGACGCAACGCATTGTGTTCCTCATGATCTGTGCTGCGGCTCTGTGCGCGCCGCATGGCAGGGCGCTAGCGATGGATGGCGGGGCCGCCATGCTCAACCCCAGGCCCGCCGCGATGGTGGGTCCGCAACGGCAGTTCAATGTGGACCTCCGCCTCTGGCGGGGGGACACGCTGGTGACGGAGTCCACGTTGGACGTGCTTGACGGATTCGTGGCGACGGCGACCGTCACAATCATCGGCAACCCTGGTGGCCGGATGCACTCGCTCTTATGCATCGTGCCCCCGGAAGCTGAGCTGACCAGAGCAGACCTGGAGGGCCTCCTCGACAAGAACTCCGCGCGGATGTTCGAGAGCGCGGCGACTACGTTCTGCATGGGAGGCGTCTGGTTCTACCTTTACTCGCCGGGAGTGGATCGCTGCGACGTGCGCATCACGCGCCGCGAGTCGTGGGTCACGGGGAGGGGCCTGTGCACGCTGGGGGATGAGCACAGCATCGGCTGGCTCAGCACCCGCGTCTTCGAGCCCGGCGTGGTCCTGCGCGCGCAGTAGAACGCGGCGCGGGCCGCGGGATAGTATCAACCGGTCTCATCTAGAGGCCGGGGCACTGAAAGGAGGCCGCAATGGTTCGGTCGTTGTTGCTGATGATCGTTGTGTGTGGGGTCCTCGCCACTGCATCTCCGGTTGTCGCCGCTCAGCATCCCCAAAGCACCGTGCGCCCGTTCAAGGCTATCGCGAACGGGCACCTGGTAGAGCTGATGCCCGGCTGGCGTGACGTGTACGCGCAGGAGGAGTACGCCATCGAGCTGCGGTTCTACAAGAACGGGAAGATGGTGGCCGAGCATGCCGCGGAGGCCGACGACTTGTTCCCTGGGCCGATCGCGCTGGCCACGAGAATCAGGGGGAAGATGGTTGACGAGCCCGGCGGGAAATCGAGGTTGGTAAGTCTGGTCAGAATGTCGGACTGCTGCATCGTCGTGCCGTGCAGGGCGCGGGGCAAGCGCCTGGTTGGTTGGATGGACACGATGCCACGTACGGCGGAGAAGGCGCTTGCAGTGGCTGACCACTTCAGCATCGGCGGACTCGACTTCTACATCTACAATCCCGATGCAGACAGCTTCGAGGTTAGTATCCGCTGTCGCGAGGAACCGGGTTACCGCCTCGAGTACACACCGGGCCAGCCCTTTCCCGAGATGGTGTCCGTACCTCCTGGCGAGTACCGCGACCTGGCAGTGCTCCGCGCCAGGCTCTACGCCCCTGACCTGGGCTTCGTGCCCGAGGACAAACCGATCTGGAAGCTGGCGCCGCCAGGGGCCCCCCCGCCCGTGCTTCCTACGCCACCCAAGCAGTAAGCCAGGCTGCCAGCGCAGGCGCCTGACACCACGGGCGTGGGCGGCGTTGCGTGCGCTATCTTTGTGCGCCGGAGGTGCAGGCGATGGACATCCCGCGGACGATGCAGGCGGTTCGCTTCCACGAGCACGGCGGGCCGGAGGTGCTGCGCTACGAGGAGGCGCCGGTCCCCGAGCTCGGCGCTCGCGACGCGCTGGTGAGAGTGAAGGGGTGCGCGCTGAACCGCCTGGACGTTTGGACGCGGCGCGGCATGCCGGGGGTGAAGATCCCACTGCCGCACATCCTCGGCTGCGACGTCGCCGGCGAAGTGGCGGCGGTGGGGAGCGCGGTGGAGCACGTGGCCGTCGGGATGCAATGTCTCGTCCATCCGGGCATCCCCGGCGGGCCATCCGTGGAGCGGCTGCGCGGCGACGACAACGTGGCGCCGGACTTCAGGGTCCTGGGCTATACGCTGGACGGCGGGTATGCGCAGTACGTCAGGGTGCCCTCCGACAACGTGTTCCCCAAACCGGAGAACCTGTCTTTCGAGGAGGCGGCGGCGGCTCCGCTGACGTTCCTCACCGCCTGGCACATGCTCGGGCGCCGCCGGGCTGACCTGCGCGCGGGGGAGTCGGTGCTGGTTATCGGCGGCAACAGCGGCGTCGGCGTGGCGGCGATCCAGGTGGCGAAGGCCAAGGGCGCGCGGGTGATCGCTACCGTGGGCAACGCAGAGAAGGCGGGGTGGGCGAGAGAGATCGGCGCGGATGAGGTGATCGATCACTACGCGCGGGCGGGCGAGATTCACAAGGCGGTGTACGAGCTCACCGATGGATTGGGCGTGGACGTCGTGGTCGAGCACGTCGGCCCGGCGGTGTTCAGCCAGTGCCTCAAGGCGCTTAAGCGCGGCGGGCGGCTGGTAACCTGCGGCGTGACCAGTGGGCCCAGCGTAGAGATTGACCTGAGAACGGTGTTCGCCAAGCATCTCACGATCTACGGCAGCTATATGGGGAGCATGTCGGAGACCCTCGAACTGCTGCCGCTGCTCGCCGACGGGCGGCTGAGACCGGTTGTCGACAAGGTGTTCCCGCTAGCCCAGGCGGGAGATGCTCACCGGCGCATGGAGGAGTCCGCGCATTTCGGCAAGATCGTGCTCGCAGTGTAGGGGCCGCCCGTGGGCGGCCCGCGTCCCCCGATTGTCGCCGCGCCGCTTCTCAGCGGCGCCTACGCAGTCGCGCCGCGGGTAAAATGGTGCTCCTTTGCGCGAGCTCAAGCTTGTCCTGACCATCCTGCTGGCGGCCGCGGCGCTCTGCGTCCTCGTCATCGCGGTGTTCTGGCGCGCGCTGCTCACGCCGGAGCAGAAGCTGCGCTACGGCCTGACCTTCGCCGCTGCCGAGGGCTTCGCCCGCCGCGCCCGCGCCCATCCTACCAACCCGCGGTTCCTCAGCGACTACGCTGATGCGCTCGCGCGCGAGGGCAACCTCGGCCGCGCGGCGTACCTGCAAGGCTTGTACGGGGCGCAGTGCCCCAAGTACGTGGCTCTGAGAAAGGCGTTAGACAAAGGTCTTGCAGCGGCGGCGCGCGGCGAGGTGTACGCGGTGACCAAAGACCCGGCGGCCCAGGCGCTGAAGGATGAGCCGGTGTTTGAGGCGCTGAAGTACCTGGAGGGCTACCGCCATGCGCTGCTGGGCGACTGGACGAGCGCCAAGACGCTGCTCAGTGGCATCGAGGAGCGCGAGCTCGCCCCGCCGCTCAGGCCGTACTTCCGGTACTACCTCGCGCGCAGCTACCGCAAGGCGGGGACTCCTAGGGAGCGCTCCCGCATCGTGCGCCTGCTCAACAGCGTCATCAAGGACTCGGACGACCTGGGGCTGCGGGCCCGCGCGCACTACAACCTGCTCGCCTGGTATCTCAGCCCGGACTACCCGGGGGGAGGCGGGCTGGACCGCGCGCGCGAGGAGCGGGTGACGCTCTCGCTGCTGCCCCCAGGCTGGCCCGCGCAGAAGGCCTACACCGAGCTCGGCGCCCAGTATCTGAAGCTGGGCAAGCTGCGCGAAGCCTGGGACCTCGCCGTGCAAGCGGTGATGCTCGGCCCGGAGGAGCCCCCAGGCAAGGCCGCCGGCGAACTGTGTCTCGATGTGCTCACCCAGGCGGTCCTCGCGGCCAAGGGCGGCGGCGCTGCGCCGCCTGCCACGACCACGCCGCTGGAGTATCCGCCAGGCTTGTTCACGGCCTTGGCCCGGGCAGGTGAGAAGCACGGGTTCGCGGCGCGCGTCGCCGCGGTTCTCGGCAAGCTGCCCAACCCGCCGTCAGTCGCGCTGAACGAGGAGCTGCGCGTGGCGCTGGCGGTCTGCTACCGGGCGAACGGCAACGCCAAGGCGATGCTCGCGCTGATGGCCGACGCGAATCTGCGCGGCCTGTCAGACTCCGCCCTGGCCCAGATGTACTTCGAGTATGCGGAGCTGCTGGAGGCGCAGGGGAGGGTGTCCGAGGCGCTGGGCTACTACCGTTCGAGCGGCAGGCTCGGCGGGCCGGCAGATTGGCGCGGCGGCGGCGGCGAGGCGTACTACCGCTGCTATGCCCTGCTCAAGCGCACGCAGCAGCCGCTTGACTTGGCGGCAGCGGTGGCCTTATTGGAGCCCGTAGTGGACGCTCAGCGCACGAGCGAGTCGTATCCCAAGGCAGTGGAGGAGCTTCTGCCGCTCCTCATCTTTCGCGGCAATCGCGACGCCGCCCGCAAGCTGGCGCAATACGTGGTGGACAACGAGGCGGCCCTGGCGGCGGGCGGCTCCTACGGGACGGAGGGAGCGGGGCAGCTCGCCGCGGTAGGCCGCTTCTGGCTCGCCTACCTCGGCGGGTCGCTGTCCGATGCGGCAAAGGTGCGCGGAAATGCTGACCGCTTCCACTGCTGCTACTGGAGCTACTACGAGCTGGCCGGGGGAGGGGACGCGCAGCCCGGGCTTGCTGCTTCTCCGTTGGCAGTCTCCCTGCCCGAGACTGCCAGTGAGTACTTCGCCGGGCTGGGGCTGGGCGGCGCCGCCGACGACTTCTACGAGGGCAACGGCGCGCAGGACGACCCCGTCATGTTGTACATGTCCCTGGCCAACGACATCGCGACGAAGCCCCTGTCATCATGCCAGTGGGACGCCACGCAGTTGCTGGAGAGCGGGCGCATCCGCGAGCGGGCGCTGCTGGAGTACGTCCTGGCGGAGGCGTACCCCCAGCCCTACGCAGAGGATGTCCGCCGGGCCGCGGGGCAGTACGGCGTGCCCTCCGCGCTGATCTACGCGGTGATGAAGAAGGAGAGCAGCTTCAAGGAGGACACGACGAGCCCGGCGGGCGCCCAAGGCCTGATGCAGCTCATGCCCGGCACCGTGCGCTGGCTGATCAGCAATTACGGTGCTTCGCCTGATTCGTTGAGCCGCCTGCGGGAGCCCAGCGTGAACATCTCCCTCGGCGCGGCCTACCTGCGCAGCCTGTTCGCCCAGCTTGGACAGCCCGACCCGCTGCGCGCTAGTGACTCCCAGCTGCGCGCGGTGATTCTGTCCTACAACAGCGGGCCGGGCAACTATCGCGCCTGGGCCGAGCGCTACAGTGGCGCCGGCGTAGTGCTGCTCACCGAGCTCATACCCAACGAGGAGAACGAGGAGTTCGGCAAGAAGGTCTCGAAGTACTGGCGGATCTACTCCATGTTGCTGGAGCACTAACCGCGCCCGCTCCAGCTGTCCGGCCTCCTATCCATGCCATCTGCCTCCAGACGCCGCCTGGCGTCCACGACTTCGCCATCAAGCTCGGCCTCCCGGCGCGCGTGGCGGCGACGCGCGTCGGCGAGCATCACCAGCGGTGCGAGTGCCGGAATGACGACGCTCAGCGCCACGACTGCCGCCGGACGGGTGAGCACGCCCTGCTGCTCGACCCAGTAGATCCGCCACCCCACCGCGCTCAGCGCAACCCCGGTGAGGGCCGCCAGCGGCCAGACGGAGGTGATGCTCCACGGCTGGAGCAGGCCGGCCTTCGGCCACAGCGCTACCAGCACCGGCTTGACGAAGTAGCTCTGCTCCCAGGGCGTGCCCTGCAACAGGTCAACCGCCAGGCGTACGGCGAGTGCCGCCCAGGGCAGCCAGCAAATGGCGCCAAGGCACCATATCAGCGTCACGATCAGCCGCACAATGCGATTGTACCCGCCCGCGAAACTCTGCGCATGCCAGGGCAGTCCTACAGTCGGTATGCGCCACCCTCTGTGGCGTATGATCCATGACGCGGATGGCACTGCTCAGCTACAACCGTCGCCTGCTCTGGGTGGTCGTGCCCGCCGTACTCTGGGCGCTGCTCGGCATGTGCGCGGTGGTGGGCGGGCAGGCGCGGCACGGCGCGGCGCAGGCGATGCCCTTTGGGCTCGGGATCGGGCCTGCCGAGGGCGGGATGTGGGTTCGCGGCAGGGTGAGGCGGATCATCGAGGAGCCGGGGCGCCTCGCCATCACGGTTGAGATCCCCACGGACGCGCGGGAGGAGATTCACGGCGCGCGCGGCGAGGTGCTCGCTCAGCCACCGCCGGACGTGAGCGTTACTTTCGTCAGGCCCGGCGAAATGCCTGAGGGGCCTCCCGAGATTAGGCTGCTCAGCGGTATGCAGGGACCCAGACGCCTCGGACTGGACCGCTTCGGCCTGCTCACCGAGCGGTACATCGTCAAGTTCGGCCGGGACTTCGTGCACCTCGCGCCCCGACCCCGCGACTTCTTCGAGCCCGGACCCGCCCCGGGCGGCGAAGAGAGCCTCCGCGACCGCCTGCGGAACCGCCTGCGCGAGCGCCTGGAGCAGCACCGGGGCCAGAGGAGCATGCCGCCCGAGTCCCCGGATGAACGGCCCCGCAGGTTTGGCCGCGAATCCGGTGGTGATCAGCCGGCATGGCCACCGCAGCAGCCTCCCGGCCGCTGATCATGCCCCTCCGGTTAGACTCCATAGGCCCTGAGCGTGGTAACATGCGGCGGAGAAACGCAGTTCAATGATCATCCGCGCCAAGTACGCCCTGCTATCGCCCGGTGAGGTGCGCCGCGACGTCTGCCTGGAGGTCGACGGCGAGCGCATCGTGGCGGTGCACAGCGGCTACCGGCCGGGGGCGATGCGTCCCGACCATGACTTCGGCCTCGCGGTGATCACGCCGGGGCTGGTCAATCCGCACACCCACCTCGAACTTGAGTACTGCGCCGGGGATGCTCCCTTCCAGGGCAGCTTCACCGACTGGCTGCAGCGCATCCGCGACTCCAAGCGCAGCCGCGGCGACAAGGCCACCGCGCTGCCTATCGCCTCGCTCAGGCACCTCGCATCCTGCGGCTGCACGACGGTGCTCGACCACTACACCACCGAACTCGACTGGGCGGGCATCGAGCGCAGCGGCCTGCGCTATCTGCCCTTCCGCGAGTTCTTCCAGTTCAACAACCACGCGCCCGATCTCGCGCAGATGCGCGCGCAGTCGCACGGCGGCTTCGCTCCGCACGCGCCTTACACCGCCAGCATCGAGATCGCCCAGGCCTGCAGGCGCCTCGCCGACGAAGCGGGCCTGCCCTTGAGCATGCACCTCTCGGAAGTGCCCGCGGAGCTGGAGTTCGTGCGCACCGGCCAGAGCGAGGAGATCCATCGCTTGCTTGAGTTGGCGGGCGCGGTGGATCCCGAATGGCGGGGCACTGGCCTGTCCCCCGTGCAGTACTACGCCCGCCATGGGATCTTCGACGGCCCGGCCTACACCGTGCACGTGAACTACTGCCTGGGTGGCGACCTCGACGTGCTTGCCGCGCTGAAGCCGACCGTGGTGTTCTGCCCGCACAGCCATGCCTTCTTCGGCCACCCCCCCCATCCCATCGCCGAGTACCTGGCGGCGGGCATCCCGGTGGCGCTGGGCACGGACAGCCTGGCCTCGAACACCCAGCTCTCGCCATTGCACGAAGCGGCGATGGTCCGTCTGCGCTATCCGCAGGTGACTGCGCGCCAAGTCTTCGCCGCGATGACGCAGGCCGCCCTCGCGCCTCTAGGCTGGGATAGCTGGCTGGGTAAGCTTGAGCCGGGCTATCTTGCCGACTTCGCCGTGTTCCCGCTCGACGGCGACCCCGGGGGCGCCGTGGGTCGGGATGAGCTCTTTGTCACGTTAGTCGACGCCGTGATTGCCACGAACCATGCCGTGCTGACGGCGGTAGGCGGGGTGCCGCTCTTCGAGGCGCAGCCGGCCGCCCTCCACGCCAGTTGAAGTCGTTCGCGAGTCTCCGCTGCTGCTGTTCTGCTACAATCCCAGCGTGTTTTTCGCGGATCTGCCCGGCGGGCTGGAGGTGCTCGTGCTCCTCGGCAGTGCCAGCGACAAGGCGATCGCCGAGCAGATGGTCGAGGTGTTCGGTGAGTTCGGCGTGCGCGCGCACTTCATGGTGTGCAGCGCACACCGCGATCATGAGCGCTTGGCGGCTCTCGTTCCCGCAGCGGAAAGCGCGGGAGCGCGGGTGATCATCGCCGTGGCCGGCATGGCCGCGCATCTGCCCGGGGTCTGCGCGTCGCTGACGACGCTGCCGGTGATCGGCGTCCCCGGGTCGAGCGGCCTGCTCGGCATGGATGCCCTGCTGTCCATCGCGCAGATGCCGCCGGGGATACCGGTGGCGTGTATGGGCGTGGACGCGGGGCGTAACGCCGCCCTGCTCGCCGTGGAGATTCTCGCCTTGGCGAGGACGGAGCTGCGTGAAGCGCTTAAGCATTTCCGCGAGGAACTGCGCCGCCGCAATCGCGAGGATAGCGCGGCGCTGGAACAGGTGATGAAGTAAACGCGGTGCAGGTATGCGCCGTTACATTGGGCTAGGCGTCCCCGCCGGCAGCGGCGCAAGCCGCGCTGGCATTATTCTACGCCTTTAGGAAGGGTTGACCAGTGATTGAGCGATACACCCGCCCGGAAATGGGCGAGTTGTTCACAGAACAACATAGGTTCGATGCGTGGCTCGCCGTCGAGCTCGCCGTGTGTGAAGCTTGGGCGTCCGCCGGCGCCATTCCCCGCCAAGCGGTGGACCGCATCAAGCGCAAGGCTAAGTTCAGCATTGCGCGCGTCAACGAGATCGAGTCGCAGGTGCAGCACGACGTGATCGCCTTCACCACCGCGGTGGGCGAGAACCTCGGCGAGGACAGTGCCTACCTCCACAAGGGTCTGACGTCGAACGACGTGGTGGACACCGCCCAGAGCATGATCCTCAAGGAGGCGGGGCAGCTTCTGGAGAAGGGGCTGGTGGCGCTGAAGGACGTGGTGGGGCGGCGCGCCTTGGAGCACAAGCGCACGCCGGTGATTGGCCGCACGCACGGCGTGCATGCCGAGCCCACGACCTTCGGCCTGAAGCTGCTGGTGTGGTACGACGAGCTGGCGCGCCACGAGGAGCGGCTGGCGGCGGCGATCGACAACATCGCGGTGGGCAAGCTCTCCGGCGCGGTAGGCAACTTCGCGCACATTCCGCCAGCCTTCGAGGAGGCGGTGCTGAAGAAGCTCGGGCTTAGGCCAGCGCCGGTGAGCAACCAGGTTGTGCAGCGCGACCGTCATGCGCAGTTCGTCTGCGCGCTGGCGATGCTGGGGGCGACGCTGGAGAAAATCGCGCTGAACCTGCGCACCTACCAGCGCACGGAGATCGGCGAGGTGCAGGAGCCGTTCCTGCCCGGGCAGAAGGGATCGAGCGCGATGCCGCATAAGAAGAACCCGATCCTGCTCGAACGCGTGACGGGGCTGGCCCGCGTGCTCCGCGGCTACGCGCTCACGGCGCTGGAGAACGTGGCGCTGTGGGACGAGCGCGACATCAGCCACAGCGGCGCGGAGCGCGTGATCCTCCCCGATGCGTGCATCCTCACCGACTACATGCTGGCCAAGCTGGCGGGCGTGGTGGACCAGCTCGAAGTCCACGCCGAGCGCATGGAGCGCGGCATCTACTACACCAAGGGGCTGATCTTCAGCCAGCGCGTGCTGCTGGCGTTGGCCGAGGCGGGGTTGTCGCGCGAGGCGGCCTATGAGATCGTGCAGCGCAACGCGATGCGCTGCTGGCAGGACAATGCGCCGCTGCTCGATGCGCTGCTCGCCGATCGCGAGGTGCGGGCGGTGCTCTCGCCGGCGCAGATCTCCGCGCTGTTCGACCTCGAGCCGTACTTCGCCCACGTGGATGAGATCTTCGCCCGGGTCGGCCTGGTCGAGGCGGGGGCGGGGGAGGCAGCGGCGCCCAAAGCTGCGGCGACACGTGGGCGCGGCAGGGCGAGTGCTGCGAGAGGGCCGGCTGCGCCCCGGACGAGGCGGACCCCGGCGGCGCCCGCGGACCAGGGCGCGGTGCAGAACGTCTCAGAGCGCCCCTCGGAATGGTACGAGACGGCGAGCTTGGTGGAGTCGAAGCGGAAGCCCGCCTTGAGCCCGCCGGATGAGACGCTGGGCGAGGCTGAGCACCAGCGCGCCATGCGTAAGGCGCGGGGTGCGCGGCGCAGCACCAGCACGCCCGCGGGGAGCCGCCCCGGCCGTAGCAGGTCGCGGGTGGCTGCCGGGCCTCCGGCGGAGAAAGCGCCTGCCGCCGGGGCGGCCGAGCCGCCTGCTGAGGAGGCGAAGCCTGCAAGCCGGAGACGCAGGCCTGCGAAGAAGGAGGCGCCACCGGCAGCGGACGCAGCACCGGCGGAGAAGCCCGACAACGGCGCGCCTACGAACGGCCCAGCCACAGCGGCCGAGCCGCCGAAGAAACGGCGCCGCGGGTCGCGCGGCGGGCGGCGCCATCGCAAGACGGTCCCGGGGGCTCCCACCCCCGTCACAGGCCCGGCGGATGACGATGATACGTACATCGATGAGTAGCCGGAGGCGTGCGCTGGCTCAGCCGCCTGTTGCGAGCTGGGAAATGCTGTCCAGCGGATCTGACGGCGCTGGGCGGAGGAGAGCATGGAGGTAAGCAAGGGCGAGCTTTTGTACGAGGGCAAGGCCAAGCGGCTGTATCGCACCGCCGACCCCGACGAGCTGGTGATGGAGTTCAAGGACTCCCTCACTGCCTTCGACGCCGTGAAGAAGGGCACGCTTGCGCAGAAGGGTGCGATCAACAACCGCATCAGCGCCTTCCTCATGGGTGAGCTCAACGCGGCGGGCATTGAGACCTCGTTCATTAAGCGCCTCGACGACACGCACAGCCTGGTGCGCAACGTGGGCATCGTGCCCCTTGAGGTGATCGTGCGCTACGAGGCGCACGGCAGCCTGTGCCGGCGCTACGGCATCGCCGCGGGCACGGTGATCGACCCGCCGCTCGTCGAGACCGGCTACAAGAACGACGCGCTGCACGACCCGTTCCTCACCGACGAGATTGCTGTGCTGATGGGCCTCGCCACGCGCGATGAGCTGGCGCGCCTGCGCTACCTGGCGCTGATCGCCGGCGAGAAGCTGAAGGAGATCTACGCGCGCGCGGGCGTACGCCTGCTCGATTTCAAGCTGGAGTTCGGGCGCTACAGCCCGATGCAGCCCGGCCCAGATGGACAGCCCCAGCCCGAACGCCTCATCCTTGCGGACGAGATAACGCCTGACACCTGCCGCCTGGTGGACAGCGCGACGGGCGAGAAGCTGGACAAGGATCTGTTTCGCTTCGACCTGGGCGACATCGGCGAAGGTTACCGCAAGCTGCTGTCGAAGATCGAAGGGGCTTGAGCCGCGGCGACTGGCCCGCGAATGCGCGGAGGCGAACAGCGGGGCGGCGGGAGCCGTCAGGGTGGTATATTTCCGCCGCCGTGCACCATCGGCTCGCGCCGGGGAAGGCGGCGGTTCATTCATCCGGAGGAGCTTAGGTATGCGCAAGTCGGGTATCGTCTGGGCTGCCATGGCGGCGCTGCTAGCCGTGATGGTGTTCGCGGCCTGCAACAAGCAGAAGGGCGGCACGAGCGCCCAGGCGCCGTCTACCCCGGTCGCCGGCGACCAGGTGGCCGCCGGGCAAGCTGGCCAGGTGAAGGGCGCGCCTGCGGGAGAAGCGGGGCAGCCCTCCGGTGGTGAGGGGACGGTTGCGATGGCGCCGGCTGGCACGGTGTTCGAGCTTGACGGGCTGAAGCTTGGCCTTCCGATTGAACAGGTCAAGCAAGGACTTTCCAAGGACGCCGGGCCGAGGATGAAGGGCAACTGGGCGGTGGAGGACAAGACAGGCGTGCTGAGGCTGCTTGAGGTACCGGGCGGGAAGCAGGAGCTGAAGCCTGGAGGCCCGCCGCCGCCTCCGCCGACGGTGCGCACCTATGTGTTCCTCGAAGGCAAGCTCGTGGCGTACCTCCGCGAGGGTGCGCCTAAGACTGCCAGCGAGTGCAGCGACTGGGTGAAGAACCTCACGGCGTCGCTTGGCGCGCCGGGCAACGCCGTACCGGCCTTCGCCAAGGACACGGAGTTCATGCAGCGGTTCTCCCCCCAGGCGGGCAGCACGCTTAGCGTCTGGGCCAACGGGGCCGACGGCTCCGTGCTCGGTGCGCGCGAGGTGGGCGGCGCAAAGGTGGTGGCCTTCTTCATTGCCGAGCCACGCCACAACGATGAGGTCATGGCCGCCGTTCTGAAGGCGACCGAGGCGCGCATGCGTGCCGGCTCACACGGCGCTCCCCCGCCGCCGCCGCGCTAGCAGCTCCGCCTGCACTGCCGCTGTGCGGTAACATACATGCGCACGCTGTCCGCAGGAGGAGACGCATGCTGTTCCGCTGCGAGGTGAACATCCGCCCGCGTCCGGATATCCTCGACCCCCAGGGCGACGCCGTGGGCAAGGCGCTGGCCAACCTGGGGTTCCACGGCGTGGGCGCTGTTAAGGTCGGACGTTACCTCATCCTCGATGTGGAGGCGGACGGCCCTGAGGCGGCGCGGCAGCAGGTCGAAGACATGTGCCGCAAGCTGCTGGCCAACCCCATCATCGAGGACTACGAACTCAAGGTGGCTGCGCCATGAGGGTGGCGGTGGTCGTCTTCCCGGGCAGCAACTGCGACCACGACACGCTGCACGCCGCGGGCGAGGTGATGGGATGGGAGGTGGTTCCCATCTGGCATGAGAGCGGCACGCTGGGCGGGGCGGACGCTGTCATCCTGCCCGGCGGATTCAGCTACGGCGACTATCTGCGCCCCGGCGCGATCGCGCGCTTCAGCCCCATCGTCTACGCCGTGATCAAGCACGCCGAGGCGGGCGGCTTGGTGCTCGGCATCTGCAACGGCTTCCAGGTGCTGATCGAGGCCGGCCTGCTCCCCGGCGCGCTTCTGCGCAACGCAAGCCTGGAGTTCCGCTGCCAATGGACCCACATCAAGGTGCAGACCACGGACAGCCCGTTCACGCGCCAGCTCGGCGTGGGGGACGTGCTGCGCATCCCCATCGCCCACGGCGACGGCAACTACTTCGCCCCGCCGGACGTGCTCAAGCGGCTGAACGAGGAGCGGCGCATCGCCTTCCGTTTCTGCGATGAGCAGGGGCGGATCACCGCCGAGGCCAACCCCAACGGCAGTATGGAGAACATCGCCGGCGTGCTGAACGAGCGGCGCAACGTGCTGGGGATGATGCCCCACCCAGAGCGGGCAAGCGAGCTTTGCCTGGGCAGCGTGGACGGCAAGCGCATCTTCGACAGCCTCGGCAAGTCGCATGAGCAACTAGCCTGGTGAGCTGTAGGGGCCGCATTCATGCGGCCCGGGTTTGCGCCTGGCAGGAATGCGGGCCGCACAAGTGCGGCCCCTACGCCATAGGGTGGCACTCGTCGTAGACCTTGCGCAGGCGGGCCTTGTCGATGTACGTGTAGATCTCCGTCATTGCCAGGCTGGCGTGGCCGAGCAGCTCCTGCACCAGGCGCAGGTCGGCGCCGTGCGCCAGCAGGTGCGAGGCGCAGCTATGGCGGAAGGTGTGCGGCGAGACCTGGGCGGTGACGCCCGCCAGCGCGGCATAGCGCTTCACGATGCGGAAGACCTGGCTGCGGCTGATCGGGCCGCGCCGCGTGAGGAACACTTCGTCTCGGCTGACGGCGCCTGGGCAAAGCACCGCCCGCCCCTGGGCGATGTAGGCGCGCACAGCGTCGATGGCGTACTGGCCGAGCGGCGTGAGCCGTTGCTTGCCGCCCTTGCCGGTGACGATGGCGAAGCCCTCGGCTAGACGCAGGTCGATCAGCCGCAGGCTGCATAGCTCGCTCACGCGCATCCCCGTGGCGTACAGCGTCTCCAGCATTGCCCGGTCGCGCAGACCCTCCGCACCGGCGCCCGTGTCCGCGGCGGCGAGGATCGCCGCCACCTCCGCCTCGCTCAGGGCATGCGGCAGGCGCAGCGCCGGCGGCGCGGCGGTCTCCGCGGGGATCGGATCGCGCTCCAGCAGGCCGTACTCCACGGCCCAGGAGCAAAACGTGCGCAGCGCGGACAGCTTCCGCGCCCGGCTGCGCGGCGACAGCTCGCGGGCGGCCAGCTCGTCCAGCCAGCGCAGCACAGCAGCTCGTGTCATGTCGCCGAGGCGGCGAACCGCGGTGATCTCGCTGAACTGCAGCAGGTCGCTGCGATAGCTCTCAGCGGTGGCCATCGCCCGGCCCCTGGCGGTGAGCAGGTGCGCCGCGAACTGGCTGACCGCCTCGCTGAAGTCCATGGCCTAAGCATAGCAGCGCCGGGCAAAGCGGCGGCTAGAACGGCGGGCGTGTGCTCCGCGGGGGGTGAGGCCCCGGGCTGAGGCCGCTCTCCCGCTCCCATTCACTGAGACGCGCCGGGCTGCCTGGCAGGCGCGCGATGTAGTTGCGGTAGGTGTCCAGCGCCCACGGGTCGTGTTCCGCCAGGGCCAGCGAGTACAGCTCGATGAGGTACTCCCAGGCCTCGTCGAAGCGGCGCTCGCTGATCAAGAGCTCGGCGCGCTCGACGGTGAAGTGCGCAGCCGCGTGGATGCCCGGTTCCGGCGGGGGCTGATAGAGCGTGCCGCCGGGCTTGGCGATCTCCGCCAGGAAGTGCGCCTTCTCGATCTCGCTGCCGAAGCGGAAGCGCCGCGCCTCTTCCCTCTCGCGCTCCTGCTGCTCGCGTACGTGGGCGGGTGCGCCCCGGGCGGCGCAGATGCGGAGGATGACGTACAGCGGCAGGACCACCGGCCAGGCCACGAACGTGAAAGCGGCCCACAGACAGCCGTAATCCGTGCGCTCCTGGGCGTCGACGTACACCCACAGAGCGGCGAAGAGGCCGGCCAGGGGCAGGATGTAGTACGCGTAGCTGGTGGCGATTGCCTGTGGGCTGGGCCCGCTCAACTGCCGCCTCCCGCGGTCATCTCCCTCCAAGCTTAGCATGACTTCTGCCAAGTGTTTTGAGCAGTCCGACGGCGAGTGTACTCCTCGAAGGGCACTGCGGCGTGGTATAAGTGGTCATCAGGGAAGGAGGTAGTGAGGAAGTGATAAGAGTACTTCGATGCGGCCTGCTCGGGGCGGGCATCTGTTTTCTGGGCGCCTGCAGCTCAGCAAACGGCGGCATCTATCCGCTGCCGATCCGGCTGCCGGTGATCACCAGCCTGAATACTCCTGGCAGCGACCTTGCGGCGGGGCAGCAGGCGCAGTTCAGCCTGGCCTGGGCCTATGGCCTGCCGCCGTTCACGGTGTCATGGACGTTCAGCGCTGGCACGCAACCGTTGGCGGTCCAGGCGGAGACGGACAGCCGGACGAATTCCACGACAGTCCTGCTCGTCAACGCCGGCCAGGAACCGCTCGACATTCTCGCGATCGTGTACGTCCTCGATTCGTTTGGGAACCAGGTCTCGCGCACCTTCACCTTCAGGGTGGAGCCGCCCGCCCCCTAGGATGCCTGAATTGCGCCGGGCGCCCGGTTGCGGTTTCGCTGTATAATCAGCTTGGCGATCTCGGGGTAGATCCTTCCCCGTTCCCAGGTGGAACATGGTAGACCACGTCGATGAAATCCTGAAGGTGATGATCCGCAAGGGCGCGTCGGATGTGCACTTCGGCGTCGACCGCCCGCCGTTCTTCCGCGTAGACGGCGATCTCATGCCCAGCGACTTCGACATCCTCAACGACGAGGACATGGAGCGCATTGCCAAGCAGCTGCTCACGCCGAAGCGCGAGTACCGCCTGGAGGAAGAGAACGAGATTGACTTTGCCTACCAGATGTTCGCCCATGACTTGAGGGCGCGGTTCCGGGTCAACGTCTTCCGCCAGCGGGGTACGGTGGCCGCTTCCCTGCGGCTGGTGAACGACCGCGTGCCGAACTTCGAGGAGCTCAATTTGCCGCTGATCCTTGAGGAGCTCTCCCTCGAACGCCGCGGGATCATCATCATCACCGGCACGACCGGCTCGGGCAAGTCGACGACGCTCGCCGCGATGATCGACTACGTCAACAACCGCCGCCCCGTGCACATCCTCACCGTGGAAGACCCCATCGAGTACGTGCTCTACGACAAGGAAGCGATCATCAACCAGCGTGAGCTGGGCGTGGACACGAACAGCTTTCTCGACGCCATCCGCGGCGCGATGCGCGAGGACCCGGACATCATCATGATCGGCGAGATGCGCGACCGCGAGACGGTCACTGCCACCTTCCAGGCGGCGCTCACCGGCCACCTGGTGCTTACTACGCTCCACACCCTGGACGTCGTCCAGACGATCAACCGCGTCATCGACTTCTACCCGGACGTGATGCAGAACCAGGCGCGGCTGATGCTCTCCGAGACGATCAAGTCGATCATCTCGATGCGCCTCCTGCCGATGGTCGGCGGCGGGCGCCTGCCGGCGATGGAGATCATGAAGACCACCGGCCGCATCCGCGAGTTCATCGAGGACCCGGAAAAGACCGACATGATCAAGCTGGCGATGGAGGAAGGCGAGGACGAAGGGATGATCACCTTCGACCGCTACCTGCTGAAGCTCTTCAAGGAAGGCAAGATAACCTACGAGACGGCCCTCGCAGCGGCCTCCAGCCCGCACGACTTCAAGCTCCTGGAGCAGAAGGACACCGACTTCAGCGACAAGGTGATCCGCCGCGTCGAGCAGTACGAGCACAAGGTGGGGGACGTCACGATCTACAAGGGCGGGCTGTAAGTCCGGCGACCGTCGCCGTTGCGGTTATAATGCTCCAGTAGTGCGGCGGGTAGGGCGCCGCGGCGCCCAGCTGGGAACCCGCGCTGCGGAGGGTGTGAGCATGCGCACGTTGCCATTGCTCTGGTTCGTCCTATGCGTAGGCGTGGCGGCCGCTGGTTGCGGCGGAGGTGGAGGGACGGTCCAGCCGCCTGCCCAAGGTAATCTGTTTCCCCCCGTCACAGCCAGCACCGGCAACACCGCGTCGGTGGCAGTAGGCGTGCTTGCCGAGGCAGCGCTGGCGGGCGACGCGGGAACGGGAGCGTTCGCCAAGGTCGCGGCGGGGACGACCGTGCGCCTGGAAGATCCAGCGTTCGACACCGACGGCGACGGCTTGGCCGACACGTTCACGGTGACGATTCTGCCCGTGGGTGCCTTCGCTACGAAGGTGAGTGTGGGCAGCATGGACTTCGGCGAAACAGGCCGCGAGCTCAAGCTGCTTGGCGGCGCGTCGTTCCTGCCGGTTGACGCGCGCTTCGATCAGCCGGCGGAGCTGCTCATCCCGCTGGCGGCGGAAGCGGATACCGGGACAGCCGCCGTTCTCGACGTATGGCGGCTGGTCGAGGCTCGGGCGGCGAGCCGGCTTAGCGGCCTGTACTGGGCCTACAGCGGGCGCGGTGGTATCGAGCAGCAAGGCAGCCATCGCGTCGTCCGCTTCCTCGCGGAGCGTTTCAGCATCTATGCGCTGTCTCTACCGGTGGCGGGCAACCATCCGCCGGCGATCAGCTTCATCACGGCCAACCCGCGCAACACGTCGGTGGGTGCGCCCATCGCCCTGGCCTGTCTGGCCTCCGACCTCGACGGCGACACGCTGTCCTATCAGTGGTCCGGCGGCGGCGTTTTCACGTCGCCAGATGCGGCAGAAACGCAGTGGAGTGCGGACTCCGCCGGCAGCTTCGTGCTTCACTGCATGGTCGACGACGGGAAGGGCTACAGCGTCTCCGGCCAGATCACGATTGTCGTCTCCCCCGGCCCGCCCAACCAGCCTCCCGTCATCGTCAGCATCACTGCCAACCCCACATCGGTGCTCCCTGCGGAGACGGTGGATCTGAGCTGCTATGCCACCGACCCGGATGACGCTTCCCTGGTCTACCAGTGGAGCGGAGGGGGCGTCTTCGCCGACGCCGGGCAGGCGATCACCACCTGGAGCAGCGTTACGCCCGGCGACTACGACCTGCTGTGCACCGTGCAGGACCCCCACGGCAACCAGGCCTCCCAGAGCACGCACGTGCAGGTCAATCCCCCGCCCGACACCCAGCCGCCGCAGTGGACCGGCGGGCAGGCGGGGCTGACTGCCGCTCCCCGCGAGGGCTACGTCTATGTGCTCTTCAACGATGCCACCGACGCCTCGCCGCCGGTGAAGTACACCCTCTACTACGACGAGTCGGCGAACTACAGCCCCAGCAGTGGTTTCGGAGCGACTGCCACCGTGCAGCACTTCACAGCGCCGCCGTCCCAGCCGCTGAAAATCGCGCCGCTGACCATGGGCACGGCTTACACCTTCGGCGTGGAGGCGGAGGACGGCGCGCCCACCCCGAACGTTACGTTGCTCGTCGTCGCCGAGGCGACGCCCCAGCCGTACTACGACTCCGCCCCGCTCTCCGACCGCGAGTTTGGCGCGGACGTGAAGTTCGCCGATGTTGCTGCGATTGCCCAGACCGAGAGCGCGCTGTGCGTCGTGTGGGCCGACCCGGTGAGCGGCGCGCTTGAGCAGAGCTACTACACGGACGGCGCCTGGGTGGAGCGCAACGTGTCCACGACGCCGGCGTACGTCCTGCCCCAGGTGTTCTTCCTCGCCAACCGCCCGGTGATCATCGCCGCGGACGGCTCCGGGGGCTTGGACTCGCTGGTGCAGGAGATCGACGGCACCTGGAGGGTCAGCCACCTGTTCACGCGTAGCGGCGTCCAGCACGTTGTGCTGGACGTGATGTTCGATCCGGCAACGCACACGGCATACATCTCGCACGTGACGGAGAGCGCCGGCCTGCCCCTTTCGCAGGCATTGCATTTCATGGCGGTGAGCTTCGCCGGCGGCGTGCCTACGGTTCTCGACGAGCACCAGGACTTGGACACCGCGCCGTACATCGGCCAAGTGCGCGTCGTGCCCGACGCGGCAAACAAGCCCACCATCGTGTACAGCAAAGGCACAGCGTCCTACTTAGACCCCCACCAGTACGCCATGCAGCTGGCGTTCGCCACCTACGACCCGCTGCTTGCCGTGCTCGGCACGCCGGTGGTGGCGCCGGGTTTCAACCCGGTCTACTTCGACGTGCGCGCGAACGGCAGCGGCTGGGACGCGGTGCTGACCGACGCCGTGGTGATCACGCTGGGCTCCTACACCCTGCACACCGCGGTACTGCGCCGCACTTCGAGCTCGGGCATTAACTGGACCCTGCCGGAGGACCTGTTCGGCGGGAACGCCACGCTCAATCCGGGCCCGCCGCAGACAATCGATTACGAGGTTCCGATGGAGTGCGTGCTCGCCCCCGGCGACACGTCTGCGTACTACACCCGCGGGTCAGGTTCCTACGACACGCAGCAACGGCTGTCCACGGCGACGCTTCAGCTCTACCACTATGTCGCCCCGGCCTCGGATCTGCCTGAGCCTGGCGACACCCTAGCGCGGCTGACGCCGTACGCCACAAGCAGCGCGAGGTTCCTGCTGGGAATGAAGGTGGCGCAGTTCGACTTCCAGTCGATCACCAACCAGCTCGACTTCCCCGGCGGCTACCTGGTGCTGCGCGTGCTGCCGTGACCGGCTAGGCGGGCGGCTGGGCCGGGTGTGCTGCGCGCACGGACGAGTGCCCCGCGGCGGCTAAACGCGGGGGAAAACGACCGCGACAGGATTCGAACCTGCGACCTTCGGCTCCGGAGGCCGACGCTCTATCCACTGAGCTACGCGGCCGCGCACCGATCATAACATCGCCGCCCGCCGCGCCGGCCACTTCGCAGCGTCGGGGCAACGCGGGCAACCTGTGGGACGCGCACGGGGAGGGGGGAGTTCTAGCTGGCTTCCGCTGCGGCCGGCTGGACCAGCGGCGGGCTCATGTCCAGCGGGCGCTCGATGTACAGCTCGCCGTTGTGGTACAGGTCGACAACGCGCGGCTCACTGAGCTTGCTGCCCCCCGCGTCGAAGATGACTTTGATCGCGGGCAGTGACAGCGCCTCGCTGTTGGTCTTGGCCACGATGCCGATCTCGCCGCTGTTCAGCAGGACGAAGGTCCCCACCGGGAAGCGCCCGATGCCGCGAAGGAAATGGTTGACGATCCGCGGGTGGAAGTGCATGCCAGCGCCGCGGATGAGGATTGACACCGCACGGTGCACGTCCATCTTCGCCCGGTACACCTTGTTCGTTGTCACCGCGTCGAACACGTCGCACACCGCGGCCACCATGTCGAACACCGAAAGCTGGCCCTCCGTCAGCCCGCGCGTATAGCCGCTCCCGTTCAGGCGCTCGTGGTGGTTGAGGATGATTCCTTTGGACAGCGGCGAAAGCTCGGTGCTGTTCTTCACCAGGTTGTAGCCGTAAACCACATGGCGGCTGACGATGGCGTACTCGTCCTCGGTCAGCCGGGCGGGCTTGTTGAGGATCTTCAGATCGACCTTGCTCTTGCCGATGTCGTGCAGCAGGAGGCCGATCCCCAGGTCCACCAACTCCTCTTCATCCTTCACATACTCGCGGAACAGCATCGTGCCCAGCACGCAGCAGTTCACGCTGTGGAAGTAGGTGTACTCATCGTAGCTGCGCAGGTCGCGCAGCTTGAACGCCGCATTGTCGAGCCGGCTTGCCCGGCGGATGAGGCTGGCCGCCAAGTCGGCGGCGGCGGCGAGGTCGAGCTTCGTGAGATAGCGGCAGGACTCGAAGATCTCCTTGACCTTCCGCGTCGCCATGGCCCGCACTTCCGCCGAGAGATCCTCCTCGATGCCCGCCTCCGCTGCCAGCTCCGCCACTTGCCCGCGCAGCTGGCGGTCGATGAACTCCTTCAGCTCCGGCCCGTCCAGGCGGATCTGCAGGTCCTCGCGCGTAAATCTCAGCTTCTGGGGATCGAGCTGTGACAGGCGCAAAATGAGGGCGTCGGTGATCGCGTGCCCGCGGTTGGCAACCGGCATGCCGTCGTGATAAATGTTGAAGTCCAGCAGCAGGCCCACCTGATCGGCGATCTTGGCGATCTGGCGTTGCGCGTACTGAGTTTCGCTCTCCACCTTAAGCCCCTGGTGCTCTTGCCTGCGGCAAGCTACTCAGGCGATACTGTTAAACTGGGATGACGCCCTACTTCCGTGTGCTGACTGGACCGACAGCGGCAGGTAAGACGCGCTGGCTCATCGCCCTCGCCCAACAGCGGCCAGTGCTGGCGATCTCCGCCGACTCGCGCCAGGTCTACCGGCACATGAGCATCGGCACCGGCAAACCCACCCCTGCCACCCTCCGAATACTACCACATCAGGGTCTAGATGTGGCGGATCCTGGAACGAGATTCAGCGTGTACCAATTCTTAATCATCGCGGCCAGCGCGCTCCGCGAGGCTGAGCTTGCGGGGCGCGAGCCGTGGGTGATCGGTGGCGCGGGGCTGTACATCAGGGGGCTCGTCGAGGGGCTCAGGCTCGGTGCCCCGCCGCGGCCAGCGCTGCGGCAAGCCCTGCACGAGTGGATCACGCGCAGCTCCGCGCGGGAAGTGGCGCGGGCCTTGGGATTGACTCTCACCGAGATCGACAACCCGGTGCGCGTAGTGCGAGCAGCGGAGTGCGCCTGCTGCGACCCCGACTCGGCAACGCGCATCTACGGCGTGGCCGGGCTGCCCCCCGGGCTGTGCGCCGACGACGTTGAGCCGGGGAGCGGCATGGACGGCGTGAGGAGTACGCTTGCGGGTTGGCGCTGCGCCGGCATCGCGGTGCTCGACCCGGGCCGCGACGAGCTGAAGCGCCTGATTGATGCCCGCGTGCGCGAGATGTTCGCCGGCGGGCTGCTGGACGAGGTGGCTACGCTGCGCAAGCTGGGCTTCGGCGACGCGCCTCAGGTGCGCGACGGCATCGCCTATCGCGAGGCGGGATGGGTGCTCGATGGGCGCGCCAGTGTGGACGAGGCGGTCGCCCTGGCGTGCGTGCGTACAAGGCAGTATGCGAAGCGGCAGCGCACCTACTTCCGGGGGCGCGGCTGGATGGTGATGGACGCGGACCAGCTCACAGTGTGGGAGCAGGCCACGCGCGAAGCATGAAGGGCCCGGGCAGCTAGAGATCCTCCGATACGCCGAAGAAGAACCTTAGGAACTTGAGGAATCGGGCCCCGGCGGGCTCAGGCTCGTGCAAGCGCTCGGGGATCTGCTCCCAGCGCCGGATGGGGCGCAGCAGCACGCCCGCGGTGGCGAGGGCCAGCAAGTAGAGGATGACGAGCAGTTGGAACTGATACAGGATGACGCCGCCGTGGGCGAGGCTCTGCCTGAGGAACACTACGCCGCCGATCGTCCCGAGGAGAATCACCGCGATGAGCAGCCACCACAGCCCGCGCCAGGACAGCAGGCGCTGGCGGCGTCCGGAGATGATCCGCGAGCTCGCGCCGAACAGCGCGCCTTCCAGCTGCACTTCCTTCTTCTCCTCGGCGACGAAGAGCAGCGAGGCCAGAATCTCGTCGCCGGGGCCCAGCCTGTCGAACTCGATCTTGCAGTACACGTCGTCGCCCTTGAACAGCGGCGAGAGCGTCACCTTGGCCTTCAGGCTCTGCAGGTGGTTGAACCCGATGTAGCGGCAGCCCACCGCGCCGACGATGAAGTGCTGCCGCTCGGGCGTGTCCTCGCCGCGCACATCCTGCCGCCCCGTGTTGCGCAGGCTCAAGTAGGTCGCCCACAGCCAGCGGGGCTCGGTGCCGCGGTAGGTGACGCGCAGCGGGATGTTGCGGTTGGAGAACTCCGAGATGTCGATGTACTCGGTGTGCATGTCCCAGGCGATGCATTTGCCACCGCGCAGCGCACTGAGAGCCCAGGCCACGGCTGCGATAGCGGCCACCGCGGCGGTGATCGCGAGGATGGTGATCCAGAATACGTAGACCGGGTTCACGAAGAACATCGGGTAATCCACGGCAAGCATCACTGCAGCACCTTCATTCACCCATCCCGCTCATCGCATCTCGATCGCCATCTGGCTATTCGGGTCGGCGAGCATGTAGAACCACGGCTCGCCGGCCTTCCTCACGCCGGCGTTGAGCGCGAGCATCGTGCCCGGCTTCGTAACCAGCTCGGGGAACACGTCCTTGGTCAGCGTCAGCCTGACGCCCGCCGCGAACGGGGCCGGCTCGCTGACCGGCTCGAGGTGCACCTTCGCCGGATCAACCGCCTTGTCGTCCTCGTGTGGCCACTCCACGGCGGACGACGCCACCAGCCGCATGATCGACTTGATGGTGCCTGAGGAAAGGATGATGCGGTAGTTGTCGTCGCCCATATACCAGCCGTTGTTCTGAAGGTCGAGCATCAGCTTGACGTCGCGCTCCGGGGGCGGCGCGCCGGCCTTGCCCCAGAACAGGGAGATGCTCAGCGCGCCGGGGATGTTCTTGTTTTCACTGTCGCTCCAGGTGTCCGGCACATATGACAGCTCGACGCCGAAATCGAGGTCGTCCGGGCTGCCGACGAGAGTGACCTTCGAGCTGCGCGGTTGCTCGCCACTGCGCGCACTGGGGATCGCCGCCAGGCCGGGCCACATCGGGGCTGGGTCCTTGCCGTCGGGGATGCCGTCGCGGTCAGTGTCCGGGTCGTAGGGGTCGCAGGGCTTGAGCATCGGGTGCAGCCGCTCGCCGTGCCCCAGGCGGTTGCCGTCGCTCGCCATCAGCTCGGCGAAGTCCGTGAGCCCGTCGCAGTCCGCGTCGCGACTGAACGGGTCGGGGTCCACTTCCAGCCCGCGGCTGGTGAGCCAATTATCGGCGTCCGGCACGCCGTCCATGTCTTTGTCCTGGAAGTAGCGCAGCTCGCCCCACTTCAGGTCCAGCCAGTCGGCCTCCGGGCAGCGGCGCAGGATGAAAGCGTTGGCGTCGAAGTGCTCGCCGTAGCGCGCGATGTTGCCCTCCACCAGCGCGATGTGGTTGAACCAGAACTCCGGGTGGCCGCTCTGCTCGAACAGGCTGTCCACCTGGTGGCCGAACTCGTGCACCTGCAGCCAGTCGCTGCCGCAGACGTTGTCAGCGCTCGTCGCCGCCCACCACGACCAGCCGCAGAGATGCTTCGCGGCGTCGGCGCCGTTGGTGAACCCGCCGCCGCCCTTCACGCGCTTGAGCTGCCCGCTGCTCTTGTCGTAGACGTACAGCACGCAGAGCTGGCAAAGCCCGTCGTACTTCTCCTGCAGCCCGTCATAAGCCGGGCAGCCGTTGGGCGAGAAGTACGGCGGATCCGCCTGGGCGATGCTCGAATACAGGCGCGGCGTGAAGTCTGCGTGCCACTCATAGTCGAAGGCGCAGTTGAACCGGCTGTTGCGCCAGTAGAACCGGGCTGCCTCGTCCATCTCGAACTTGGTCCGCGCCAGCTCGGATTGCATCGCCTCCGGCGTGAGCTCGGGCAGCTTGGCCATCTCACTGAGCCAGTCCTTGCCCGCGGGCAGCGGCTTCTCGCCCTTCTCGTCAGCCATGTCGTGCAGCACCGCGCCGTAGTAGAACACGCCGATGTGCAGCGCGCGGTAGGCAGTGTCGGATGGCCCGATCCACGTGCTCGGCCACTCGCAGGCGGAGGCGGGTCCGAGAGTGGCGGCGACTGCGATAGCGAGAAGGGTGAGAAGCGATCGCATGGCCCTATTCTAACGGACGGGGCTCTCGCGCGAACCAGGACGGCCGTGCGGGCCGCTGCGGGCTGCCCAGGCGAGTGTTATCATCGCCTCTCCCGTGGCTACTGAGAATGCAGACCTGCGCCGTGTGGGCGGCACGCCGCTGGACGAGGTCGCGTTCACTGTGCTCGACCTGGAGACCACCGGGGGGGCGCCCCCGGAGCACAAGATCACCGAGATCGCCGCCTACCGCCTGCAGGCGCTGCACATCGTCGACGAGTTCGTCACCCTCGTCGACCCGGAGCGGCAGATCCCGGCCTTCATCACCGGCCTCACCGGCATCAGCCGCGAGATGATCAACGGCAGCCCCCCCAGCCGCGAGGTCCTGCCGGAGCTGCTGAGATTCGTCGGCGACAGCGTGGTCGTCGCCCACCACAGCCAGTTCGACCGCCGCTTCTTGGAGAACGAGCTCGCGCTGGCCCAGCTCCCGCCCCTGAACAACACCGACCTGTGCACCAGCCGCCTGGCGCGGCGCATCCTGCCGTGGCTGCCGTCGAAGAGCCTGGGTAGCCTGGCGGTGTTCTTCGGCATCGAGATCGGCGACCGCCACCGCGCCGCCGACGACGCCCTGGCCACCTGCCGCCTGCTGGTGGTGTTCCTCACCTACCTGCGCCACCGCGGCATCGCCAGCCTGGAGGACGTGCTGCTCTTCCAGTACGGCGAGCTGGACTACGACCGGTGACGTTGCTGCGGCTGGGCTGCAGGCTAGGGTCTCCCTGTCAACCAGCCGACGACGAGTAGCGCGCCGAAGAGGCACGGCACGGCGATGCTCAGCAGCACCTCCTGGCGGCTGAGCCGCCGGACGCGCGGGTTGGTCAGCGCGAGGTAGCCCACCACGCCGAGCGCGATGAACGGCAGGGCGGGCAGGGCGTGGCCCACGAGCTGAGTCACGGCCAGGGCAACAATGGTGGAGGCGAGTCCGGCGATGAACACCGCCCGCGCATTGAGCCGGTGCACCCAGGCCGCGCGAAACAGGAAGGCGAGGGCGATGAAGTCGCCGATGCCCAGCAGTGGCACCGTCGTGCCCTGTCCCGGGAGCGGGAAGTGCGCCACGAGGTAGTTCGCGAGGGGCGCCCGCAGCGACGCTTCAGTCTTGGCGATCTCCGCGGGAGAGACTTGGCCGAGCTGGGCAACCCTGTCGGCGACGAGCCTCTGGTAGCTGATGATCGCCTCGCCCACATGGCGGCTCGGCCCGCGGAACACGCTGTAGATGTCCGCCATGCTCAGAGCGATGGCCAGCGGGATGAGGTTGCTCGCCTTTTCCATCCGGTCGCCGATCCAGTAGCCCACGGGCAGCGCGACCGCGACCAGCCCGATGGTCGAGAACACGCGCCATCCCGCGCTGTGCAGCGACAGCTCGTATGGGCCGAACACCGCCGCGATGCCCCCCAGGCACATCGCCCAGCGCGACCACGCGGGCCACAGCGGCCGCTCACCGCTGAACAGCAGCAGCGTGAGCAGCACCAGCCCGGCGAGCAGGGACAGCCCTTGGATCCACAGCTCGTCTCCGCCACCGTGCATGTTGAGGCTCAGCGTGGCGGCGCAGAACACGCCCCAGCCGGCGGCTGCAAGCAACGGCCAGTAGCGCAGCCGGGCCATGCTACAGCTCCAGCGGGGGACCGCAGTCGCCCTGAGGGATCACGGTGTGCGGGATGCGGCCGGTCTCGATGCGCGTGAGCGCGGCGCTGGCCAGCTCCGGGCGGTTGTTGACCTCGCTTATGTGGCCGAGCATCAGGTGCGCCGGCAGGCGCCGCAGGCCGGTAACGAACTGCGCCGCCTGCTCGTTGCTGAGGTGGCCCACCTTCGAGCGGATGCGCGCCTTCAGCGTTTCCGGGTACGGGCCCTCCTTGAGCATCCCCAGGTCGTGGTTCGCCTCCAGCACGAGGATGTCGCAATCGCCGAAGGCCTCGATCTCCGCTGCGCCGAAGGAGCCCAGGTCGGTGAGAACGCCGATGCGCTTCCCGCAAACGTAGAACTTGTACATCACCGTGGGCTCGGCGTCATGGCAGACGCGCACGGGCAGCACGTCGATGTCCCGGTGATAGAACCCCCCGTCTGCGTACTCCCAGAGATTCGGGATCGTCCGGCCGCTGGCCTCGTAGACCTCGCGCCGCAGTTGCTCCGCCGCCGCCTCGTGGCAGTACACCCGCGGGTCGCAGCGGCCGAGCAGTGCCCCCACTCCGCCGGCGTGGTCCACGTGGTTGTGCGTGATGAACACCGCGTCCACGTCGTGCAGGCTGATGCCGTTGGCGCGGCAGAGGCGGCTGAGCTTCTGCGGGCCGACCCCGCAATCGATCAGCACCTGGGCGTGCGGCGTGGCGAGATAGGCGCAGTTGCCCTTCGAGCCAGTGGCGAGTACAACGAACCGGTTGCGCTGCACCGCGGGATTATACCCAGCGTGTCCAGATGCGCCAGCGCCCGGCACGCCGGCCTAGCCGCCAGCCTGGAGCAGCAGCGCCTCCCAGGCGTCGACGAGCACCATGGAATCGGCGAGCGCGTCGATGGCCAGCCCCTCCTGCTCGCGCAGGCGGTCAATCTCCGTCTGCAGCCCAGCCACTGCGCCGAAGCCGCCCTGCTGGTCATACTTGCGTTGCTGCGCCGCCAGTTCCTTGAGCTGCGTCTCCAGCGCCTGGACGCGCTGCTCCAAGTCCTGCGCTCTCATCCGCGCCTTGTCATGCTGCTTGCGCGCGTAGGCGGCGGCGCTCATGTGAGCCGCCGCGGCGCGCTGCTGCAGCTCCTCGAGGTTGAGGTCCTTGGGATGAGTTCCCGTCGCACCGCGAGGCGCTTCGCCTCGGGCTTTCTCCTTGCCTGCCACGCCGTCGCTCGCTGCTGCGGCTTCCTGCAACTCGGCTTTCGCCCGTTGCGCCGCGCGCCAGGCCAGGTAGGCGCTATACGCGCCCCTGAAGAAGCGCGCCGTGAAGCCGCCTTCCTCCAGCCTTTCGAACACCACGACGCGGCTGCACAGGCGGTCGAGCAGCGCACGGTCGTGGGTGACTATGACCACGGTTCCGGTATAGGCCTCGAGGAACTGCTCGAGCGCTTCGCGGGCGTAGATGTCGAGATGGTTTGTCGGCTCGTCGAGCAGGAGCACGTTGGGCCGCCGGCGGAAGATCTTCGCCAGGCTGAGGCGGCTGCGCTCGCCGCCTGACAGGGCGCTCACGATTCTCACCACGTCGTCGCCGCTGAAGCCGAAGCGCGCCAGGTAGTCCCGCGCCTCGCCGTCGCTCACGAGCGGATCGACACTGCGCAGCTCCGCAAGCACGCTGGACTCCGGCGATAAGTCGCTGCTGTCCTGGCTGAACACGCCAAGCTCGGTGTTGCTGCCCCAGGCCACCATCCCCGCCGACGGCGCGAGCAGCTTTGCCAGCAGCCTGAGCAGCGTCGTCTTGCCGCAGCCGTTGGGCCCGGCGATGCCCAGGCGCTCGCCCCGGTAGAGCGCAAACGTCAGGCCCCCGATGAGCGGAGCATTGCCTTCTCCACTCGCGCCGTGCGCCATCTCGGGCAGTGGCGGGTTGAGCGCCAGCCCGGATGGCCCGGCGACGGCGTGGGTCGGCGGCCGCTGCTCGTCAGGTGTCTGCGGGCGTATCTCGCCTTCCTGCGCAGGGCTGTCCGCACCGTAGCTGAAAGCCAGTCTCTCTACTAGCAGTACTTGTTCGCCGGTGCGCACCCCCGGCGCCAGCACGAAGCGCATCGCGGGATCCTCCCGCGGCCGCTCCAGGCGCTCCATCCGCGCCAGCAGCGTGCGCCGCCCGCGCGCCTGCCGCGTGTTCTGCCCGGCGATGTTGCGCCGGATGTACTCCTCGGTGCGCGCAATGTGCTCCTGCTGGCGCGCGAAGGCCTCCCGCTGCTGCCTGCGTCTCAGCTCGCGCAGGGGGGCGTAGCGGCTGTAGTTGCCCACGTAGCGGTAGAGAGTGCCGTCGTCGAGCTCCCAGATGTGCGTGCACAGCGCGTCGAGCAGCCAGCGGTCGTGGCTCACGAGGATCATCCCCGGGCGCAGCTCGCCCTCGCCCCAGGCCGGGCGTCCCATCAGCGCGCGCACGTACTCCGCGAAGAACGCTTGGGCGTCGAGGTCGAGATGGTTCGTCGGCTCGTCGAAGATGAACGCGTTGCCCCCTCCGAGCAGCGCCCTCGCCAGGCTCGCCTTCTGCTGCTGCCCGCCGCTGAGCATGGACAACGACTGCGGAATGTCCGCGCGCGTGAACGACAGGCCGAGCACCAGCCGCTCAGTCTCGTTATCCCAGGCGTGGCCGCCGAGCGCCGCGAAACGCGCCTCCAGCTCACCCAGGCGGTGCAGCAGCGGCGCATCTCCGGGCGCCCGCGTGAGCTCCTCTCGCGCCTGCTCTATCCCCTCCTCCAGCGCTGTCAGGTCACCGCGCCCCGCCCGCACGAAGTCCCACAAGCTCAGGCCGGTATCCTCGATTCCGCCCTGCGAAACGTAGGCCGGCCTGAGCTGGCGCGCGCGCTGCACGCGGCCCGCTTCGGGGGCAAGCTCGCCGAGCAGCAGCCTAAGCAACGTGGTCTTGCCGCCGCCGTTCTGCCCGACGAGGCCCACCACGTCCCCGGGGTTCAGCGCGCCCTGGGCCTCGGCGATCACGCGCTCGTCGCTGTAGCCGAAGGCGACCCCGTTGAACTCAAGCCACGCCACCTTGTGAGTGTAGCCTCAACCTGGGTGGCCTGGCGCTTCAGTAGCGCGGACCGCCGTCTCCGCCCCGTAGCGGCGGCGTCCCTGCCGCCGAAACCTGCTCCAGCGCTTGCGCCCTATACGAAATGATGCTATACTTACGTGTGGTACGATCGTCAATCGTGCGCGGCTTGGCGGCTGGCTATCATTTCCGCGCTGAGACTGATACTCATTGGCCGCGCCGTTATTACTGTTTCACGCTTATGAGAACTGGCGCCAGGTCTATTCACCGGCGCGCTCGCCCGTGGGCGCGGTCCTCAGGGGTTGCTGGATGCACATCTGGTCTAGTCTGATCGGGGTGGCCAGGCGCGATGCGGCACGGAGTGCCGCTAAAGGTTATCCGCAGTTGCCCACTCACTGTGAGCGCATCATCAAAGGGCGGAGCGCTGCTCATGGCCGTTTTGGGTGCATTGCAATTGGGCTCAGCCGTGCTATGATCGGCGCGCGCGATGGGGAGAGGGGGCAACTCGAAGGATGCGCGGTGGCTGCATGGTGGGCTGGAGGGTCGAGATGACGATCCACGGAGGGCCGGGGGGTGCGAGGCCGGAAGTTGCCGGGGTGTACTGGAGATGCGGAGCTCGGGATGGGAGATGGTTCTTGAGCCGTAGGTCAGAGGAGGGTTCATTTGGCGACACAGCGCGATAGCCTGCCCATGCTGGATCGCACGCCGCCCCAGAGCGTCGAGCTGGAGATGTGCGTGCTCGGCGCGATCATGCTCGAGCCGAAGGACGCGTATCCCGTCGCCGCCGACTTCCTCGTCCCCGAGAGCTTCTATCTTGACGGGCATGGCGTCATCTTCCAGCTGATGGGCGAGCTGTTCTCGCGCGGCATCCCGCCCGACGCGACGAGCGTGCTCGACGAGCTGCGCAGCCGCAGCCTGCTGGAGAAGGCCGGCGGCTCCGCGGTGATCATGGCGATGATCAACAGCATCCCGACTGCCGCGAACGTCGAGTACCACAGCAAGAAGGTCGCCGAGAAGGCTCATCTGCGCGCGCTGATCCACGCCTGCACGGAGATCATCGACGAGAGCTACCGCCAGGAGCTGCCCGTCGATCAGGTGCTGGACCGCGCCGAGCAGGAGATCCTGCGCCTGGGGACACGCAGCGTCCAGGCCGAGTTCATCTCCATCGCCGAGGTGCTGCGCGCCTACTGGGAGAAGCTCTCCGACCGCGCCGACACGCTGAAGGACATGCGCGAGCAAGGCGTGGAGCACCCGCGCATCTCGTCGGGGATGGCCACCGGGTTTGTTGATCTCGACGAGCTGACCGGCGGGCTTAGAGACAGCGAGCTGACGATCATTGCCGCCCGTCCCAGCGTGGGCAAGACGTCCCTCGGCCTCAACATCACGCACCATCTGGCGGTAACGGCGGGCGTGCCCGTGGCGCTGTTCAGCCTGGAGATGGGCGTGGAGCAGCTCGCCGAGCGCCTGCTGGCCACGGGTTCGATGTACACCGATCCGCAGACGCAGGCGGTGCGCGGCGTGGGCACGACTGCGTTGCAGAGCCCGGAGCTCTCCGACCGCGAGTGGAGCGTGCTCGCCAAGGCTTATGAGCGGCTTGCGGCGTCGCCGATCTACCTTGACGATTCGAGCCTGCTGACGATCCGCATGCTGAAGAGCAAGGCGCGGCGGCTACACGCTCACTTCGGCGTGCGGATGATCGTCGTGGACTACCTGCAGCTTATGACGGGCAGCGGCACGACTGACGGGCGCGTGCAGGAGGTGAGCGAGATCAGCCGCGGGCTGAAGCAGATCGCCCGCGAGCTGAGGATCCCGGTCGTGGCGCTAAGCCAGCTCAGCCGCCAGGTGGAGACGCGCGTCAGCAAGCGCCCGCAGCTCTCCGACCTGCGCGAAAGCGGCTCCATCGAGCAGGACGCCGACGTGGTGATGTTCATCCACCGCTCTGAGTCCTACGAGGAGAAGAAGCCGAAGGGAGCGCCCGGTGCGGATCGGCGCCGCGACGCGCTCATCGAGATGGAGATCATCGTCGCCAAGAATCGCAACGGCCCCACGGACACGGTGTACATGCAGTTCTTCCCGGAGATCACGCGCTTCCTCAGCCGCGCCCGCGGCTTCGCGCAGTAGCGGGGAAGTCGAATCGCGCAGGGCCAGGCGGCTTAGCGGCCGACGGCGAGGAGATGCCATGGCAAGTGAGACACAGCGCAGCGTGATGGTCATCGGCAACGGCGGGCGGGAGTGCGCCCTGGCCTGCGCGATCCTCGAGGACCCGCACGTCGAGCGGCTGATCATCACGCCGCCGAACTGGGGCGTGGTTGACCCGCACCGCGGCGGCGAGCGCGTGTCGGTGCTGAACATCGCCGCGGACGATCGTGCGGCAATCGTCACTGCGGCGCAGGAGCATCGCGTAAGCCTTGTCGTGATCGGCCCCGAGGCGCCGCTCTGCGACGGCTTGGCAGACGATCTGCGCGCTGTGGGCGTGATGGTGGTTGGTCCCGGGCGGGATGCGGCGCGGCTGGAGGGCAGCAAGGCGTATGCCAAGGACTTCATGCGCCGCCACGGCATGCTCACCGCGGACTTCGCGTTGTTCGACGACATCCACGAGCTTGAGCGGTTCATCGCGGCGCGTGAAGGCCCCCTCGTGCTCAAGGCCGACGGGCTGGCGGCGGGCAAGGGAGTGATCGTCTGCGAGGACCGCGCCCAGGCGCAGGCGGCGGCGCGGCGGATGCTGACCGAGCGCGAGTTCGGCGAGTCGGGCAGTGTCGTCGTGGCTGAGCAGCGGCTCTTCGGGCGCGAGATCAGCTTCACCTGCCTCATCGCCGGCGGGCGCGGGGCGCTCATCGCCGAGAGCACCGACTACAAGCGCCTGAGGGATAACGACGCAGGCCCGAACACCGGCGGCATGGGCAACATCTGCCCGACGCCCTTTGTTACGCCGGAGGTGCGCGAGGAGTTCCAGCGCCGCGTGTTCGCGCCGTTCCTCGACGGCTTGGCTGGCGACGGCCTGGACTACCGCGGGTTTCTCTTCATCGGCGCGATGCTCACCGAGCGGGGGCTGGAGGTGCTGGAGTTCAACGTGCGCCTGGGCGACCCCGAGGCGCAGGTGGTACTGCCGATGCTCGATGCGCCGTGGAGCGAGGTGCTCACCGTGCTCGCCGCCGGCGAGCTGCCGCCCGGCGACCTGCCCCGGCGCGACGGCGCGTGCGTGGCAGTCGTGTTGGCGAGCGGCAACTACCCCTACAGCAAGAGCGCGCCCGCGGTGATCGAGGGCATCGAGCGCATCGCCGCCCGCGGGCTGCTCATGCCTGCCGCCGGCGCTGATGGGCTCTCGCGCCCGCAGCCCGCCCCGGTGCGCCTGTACTTCAGCGGCGTGAGCCGGGAGGAGACATACGGCGGCGCGGGCAGGGATGAGCAGCTGGGCAATGCGGGCAGTGCGGCCGGTGCTGGAGCGTCGCGTAGCGTTGAGCCGGCTCAGGCCGCCTATGCCAACTACTTCGCGGCGCAGGGCGTGCGCTTCTTCGCCACGGGGGGGCGCGTGCTCTGTGTGAGCGCGCTGGGGCGCGACCTGAGCGACGCGCGGCAGCTGGCCTACGAAGTGGTGGGCAACCTGCGCTTCGAGGGCATGCAGTTCCGCAGCGACATCGGCAAGATGCGGTAGCTGCGTCCGGCACGGCCGCGACCGCCGCTGAGCCTTGCCACCGCGTGCTGCCTCACTCCCGTTGCGCCGGTGTCCGCGTCATGGTATATTCCTCATCCCGCTGGTGCGGGCGCATAGCTCAGTTGGTTAGAGCGCGTGCTTCACACGCACGAGGTCACAGGTTCGAGTCCTGTTGCGCCCAGGTGACCGCGGGCCAGCCGGGGCGCCCACCCGCAGCCGGCGAGGCTTCAGCTGTCGTATGCTGGGGGCGTGGTCTAGTGGACCAGGATGCCTGCCTGTCACGCAGGAGGTCGCGAGTTCGAATCTCGTCGCCCCCGCCATCTGGCGAGGTAGCTCAGTTGGTAGAGCAGGGGACTGAAAATCCCTGTGTCGGCGGTTCGATTCCGTCCCTCGCCAGACCCCTCCCTCTGGCGCGCCCGGGGGGCCGCCTCAGTCATGCCGGGCCCGCTCTGCGGCACACGTAGCCCGTCCCCCTACCTCTGCTGTCGTGTTGCCCCCCGCCGTATACTTGCCCCATGGCTGAGCCCTTCCGCACCGAGCACGACATGCTGGGCGAGCTCTCCGTCCCCGCGGATGCGCTCTACGGCATCCATACCGCCCGCGCCATCGCCAACTTCCCCCTCGCCCGCCGGCCGTGCCACCCCGATCTGATTCGCGCCTACGGTATGGTGAAGCTCGCCTGCGCTGTGACGAATCGTGCGCTGGGCGCCTGGGCGGATGACGCACCGAAGGCGCGGGCCATCGAGGATGCTTGTCGCGAGCTGGCCGAGGGCTTGCTTGACGCGCACGTCGCGGTGGACGCGCTTGCGGGCGGCGCGGGGACGAGCCTGAACATGAACGTCAACGAGGTGCTCGCCAACCGCGCGCTTCAGCTGCTCGGCGATGAACCTGGCAACTACGCCCGCGTCTCGCCGCTCGACGACCTGAACCTGCACCAGTCCACGAACGACACCTACCCCACGGCGCTGCGCCTGGCGGCGATGCGGCTGCTGAACCGCCTGGAGGAAGCCGTCGTGGCGCTGATGGAGGCGTTCCAGGTCAAGGAGCAGGAGTTCGCGCACGTCGTCAAGGTCGGCCGCACCGAGATGCAGGACGCGGTGCTGACCACGCTGGGGCGCGAGATGGGCGCCTACGCCGAAGCGCTCAGCCGCGATCGCTGGCGCATCTACAAGTGCGAGGAGCGGCTGCGCGTCGTCAACCTCGGCGGCACGGCGATCGGCACCGGGCTGGGGGCCTCCCGGCAGTATATCTTCCAGGCCGTCGAGACGCTGCGCGAGCTGACGGGCTTAGGCTTCGCGCGCGCGGAGAACCTGGTCGAGGCCACGCAGAACGCCGACGTTTTCGCCGAGGTGAGCGGCATCCTCAAGGCGCACGCGGTGACGCTGCTCAAAGTGTGCGGCGATCTGCGCCTGCTGGGCAGCGGGCCGGAGGCGGGGCTGGGCGAGCTGACTCTGCCCGCGCGCCAGGCGGGGTCGAGCATCATGCCGGGCAAGGTGAACCCGGTGATCCCCGAGGCCGTGAGCCAGGCGGCGATGCTCTGCATGGGCTACGATGGCGTCATCGCGCATGCCGCCAGCGCGGGCAGCCTGGAGCTCAACGCTTTCCTGCCGCTTGTCGCACATTGCCTGCTTGACAGCCTGGACCTGCTCGCCGGCGCGGACACGATCCTCGCGGCGCATTGCGTGCGGGATCTCAGGGCGGACGAGGCGCGCTGCCGCGCCCACGTCGAGGGTTCGACGGCGGTCGTCACGGCGCTGCTGCCGGCCCTCGGATATGAGACCGCGTCTCGGGTTGCAGCACACGCCGCCGGGCACGCCCTGACCATCCGCGCGGCGGTGAAGGAGCTGGGGCTGCTCACCGACGTGCAGTTCGACGCGCTGATCACCCCTGAGGCGGTGATGCGGTTGGGCAGCCCGTAGGCAAAGTCCCAGCGTCCCACGCGCGGGTCAGTCACGCGGCAGGATCTGCGTCTGCTTGCCCTAGCGCAGTATACTTAGGCTGATGACCTACGTGGTGGCGAAGTCAACGCAGTCCAATCGGGACCGGAACCGCCTGAGCGTGGAGGACACGGCAGCTCATGAGTGGTATCGCTTCGTGCTTTCGTTCCCGCCGCATCTCGTTCGCGAATACCTCTCTCGGTTCGGTCTGCAAGAGGGTCAACGTGTCTTGGACCCGTTCTGCGGAACCGGCACGACGCTGGTCGAATGCAAGAAGCAGGGCGTGTCGGCGGTCGGCATCGAAGCAAACCCGATGGCCCACTTCGCCAGCGTTGTGAAGTGCACGTGGACAGCTGATCCCACTGCGCTGATTCTGAACGCCCAGGAAGTTCACGACGCGGCAGAGCATACGCTGCGCAAGGATGGCATTGAAGACCCTCCCCTTTCCTCACCGACGATGAGCCATGCCGCCGGCCTGCGCTCACTGCCGCGCGAGGCTTGCGCCCTGCTCTTGCGCGACTCAATCAGTCCTCGTCCTTTGCACAAGGCCCTGGTTCTGCTTGATGCAATCGACAAGCTTGGCCATGCGCCGCTCGTAGCCCACATGAGGCTCGCCTTCGCCAAGACCGCTGTTTTCTATGCCAGTAACCTAAGGTTCGGGCCGGAAGTCGGCCTCGGCAAAATCAAGTCCGATGCTGCTGTCTTGGAACCGTGGTTCGAGCTAGTGCAGGGCATGTCCAATGATCTGGTCTATCTAGGTCACCAAGCCAGCGTCCCGACCGAAGTGCATTTCGGCGATGCCAGGGAGGCGGGAGATCATGTCGAACCACGGTCTATCGATGCGGTCATAACGTCGCCTCCGTATCCGAACGAGAAGGACTATACTCGGGCAACTCGCCTAGAGTCGGTACTGCTCGGCATTCTGCAGACCAAGGACGATTTGCGCAGGCTGAAGGCCACCCTCGTGCGCTCCAACACGCGCGGTGTGTACAAGAGCGACGACGACGACCGCTGGGTAGGTGAACATGAGGAAATAGGGCGGCTTGCTGATTCGATAGAGGAGCGCAGGAAAAGCCTCGGCAAGACATCGGGTTTCGAGCGGCTGTATGCCCGCGTGACGCGGCTCTACTTTGGCGGCATGGCCCGGCACCTGGCAAGCTTGCGACCTGTGCTTCGCAGTGGTGCTCGGCTCGCCTTCGTAGTCGGCGACCAGGCATCCTATTTGAAGGTACTGATCCGCACAGCTCACATCCTAGCTGATATTGCGGCAAGCCTAGGGTACGAGGTGGAGGGTATTGACCTGTTCCGTACGCGAGCGGCGACTGCTACGAGAACAGAGCTGCGGGAGGAAGTCCTTCTTCTGAGCTGGCCAGGAGGGAAGGGATGATAGGCTCGACCAAGGGCGTTCGCGCTGGCAGGTATGACGCGATCATAAAGCATGTGTTCGCCTCACACTATGTTAAGGGAGCGAAAGCGGTCGACTTTGACCGTGATGACATCGTGAAGGCGGCAGCGGCTCTTGGCTTGCATCCGCCGAAGAACCTGGGCGATGTTATGTACAGCTTCCGCTACCGGAAGGTGTTGCCTGAAGAGATCGCCGGCAAGGCTCCCAAAGGGATGGAATGGACGATCAGAGCGATAGGCGACGCCCGCTATCGCTTTGAGCTCACCACGCCCTCGAGAGTCGTCCCCAATCAACTGCTTGCTGAATCCCGCTTGCCCGACGCCACGCCTGGCGTCGTGGCCATGTATATCCAGGGCGATGAGCAGGCTCTGCTCGCACGCCTGCGCTATAACCGGCTTCTCGACGTCTTTACGGGCACGGCCTGCTACTCGCTTCAGAGCCACCTTCGTACGAAGGTGGAGGGCATGGGGCAGGGTGAAGTGGATGAGCTTTACGTAGGCATTGATCGCCGGGGCGCTCACTACGTCCTACCTGTCCAGGCGAAGGGCGGCCGCGATCAGATCAGCCTCGTCCAAGCTGAGCAGGACATACGCATCTGTCTCAAGTTGTTCCCCGACCTTGCCTGCAAGCCTATCGCTGCTCAGTTCATGCAAAGCGGCCTGATCGCCATGTTTGAGTTCGAGTTGACTCCAACCGGCCGCGTAACCTTACTGAGGGAACGGCACTACCGTCTGGTAGCGCCTGAGGACCTTTCTCCAGAGGAGCTGGCTTCATACGCCCAGCGTCTAGACTAGCGGTTGGCCTCTGCGCCGGTGGGAAGGACTACCTTGTCGTGCAGCTAACCGAAAGTCTGCTGATGTGTCCCTAACCGCGCCACACTACTGCCCCCGCCCGGTGGATAATACACAGCGGCGACGCGGGCGCATCGCGCGCCAACGGGCAAGCGCGGTTGCGCTGAGTTATGATTCCCCATCATGGGACGGTTCCCTCTGTACTGCGCCATAGCGGTCTGCGTGCTGCTGTGCTTGTACCTGGCCAACATCTACGGTCCGACGCTTCTGGGCTTGAACAGGTTATGGGGCACGTCCCCTCCGCCGGGGGTGCTCTTGGGCAAGCCCCTGGCGTGGCGCACGCTTGATCGGTGGCGCATGACGATTCTGCGGCCGGAAGGCATGATGGGCGGTCTGGTGGCCGGCAACTTCGACACCGATCCCGATGAGGAGGTGGCGCTGATTGGGCTGCGCTCGGGCCGGGTCTACGAAGCGGATGGCGCGGCCCGGCGGATTGCGTTGCGCGGCCTGAAGTACATGCTGGACGCCGTGTCCTGGGATTTCGACGGCGACGGCGTTGACGAGGTCGTTCCGGAACCCTTGCCGTCCCTCTTTCCAAGCAAGTCGAGCAGCCAACGCAGCGCCCAGGCGGCAGGCCCAAACCAGGGGGCGAATCCGGGACCGAGTACTGCAGGCACTGCAGGTGCACTGACCGATCCCACGGAAACGACCGCCTTCCATCTGAACGGCTCCCCTGCAGGAACGATGCCGGTTGTCACCGGCGGCAACGCTCCCACGAGGGGCGACTTCGACGGTGATGGCCAAGATGACCTGGCATTCGACCTATGGAATGGTATCGAAATCTACGGCAGAATGGGCCGGTTGCTTCTGAAGCAAGACCTTGACGATGGCGTACCTGCCGTTGCCGGTGATGTCGATGGAGACGGGCGGATGGAGGTTCTGCACTGGCAGGACATTGGGGCCACCAGGAGCATGGTGCTCCTGGCCTACGGGATGGGCAAGTCGCCCGTGAGATTGACGCGCGGGCCGACAAACCTGGGGCAGCCTATCTGCTGCGCAGACATCGACGGCGACGGGTGCGCTGAGATCATCAGTTCCTCCGGCTGGCTCAATCCGAAAACGGGTGCCTTCACAGCGGTCACCATTCCGCCGGTTCCGTCGTCGGCCGGTCAAAGCAGCCCGGTTACAGGCACCACGAGCAGCGATCTGTGGCCGAGTGTTGCCGTAGGTGATTACAACGGAGACGGGGCACGTGAAGTCGTCTTCGTCGCAGACTCGGTGTCCGCCCGGAGCGACGTGTGCGTGTTCGATCGGAGCGGCACCCTGATCTACCACGAAGTTCTGCCGCCAGTTACGGTCAACGCGGTCGCGCTCCGCGCCGGTGGGAAGGACTACCTTGTCGTGCAGCTGACCGACAAGCTGCTGATCTATCCCTAGCTGCGCTACGGGCCAGCCGCAAGCGCCCGCAGGTGCCTCACGCGAGTCAGTCCAGCGGCAGGATCTGCGTCTGCTTGCCTCCGCCACCGCCGCCGGACTTCTGCGCGCGCTTGAGCGTGATGTTGCCGTGTGCTCCCGGCGGGTAGTCAATGCGCTTGCCCTCAAGCAAGTTCTCGATGGTGAGAATCTGGATCTGCGGGAACTGCTTGCCCCAAGCCTCATAGAACCCTGCGCTAGCGGCCTCCTTGTGCATGTCCCTAGTGGGTTCCCCCAGCGTGATCAGAACGCCGATGGCAGCCTTCTCGCGCCCGATAGTGCCGACAAGGTCGCGTACGTGATCCGGGCCGGTCTTGCCGCTCTTTACGGAGATGATCAGATGCCCAGTCTTTGCCCCCACCGCGTCCTCTGCCCAGAAGAGTCGGCCGTCGATCCCCCTGTCCTTGCCCTTCTTCTTCTCATGCGGCCGGGCACCAACCAGGTCCAATGCCCAATACTGGAACTCGTAGGGATCGTCCTTGGCAAGTTGCCGCGCTGAAGCCAGGTCAACTGGCTCTCCCACGACGCGGTAGTCCTTCCGAGCCTCGATGCCGAAGGTGTCGCGCAGGCGCTGCTTCATTAGCGCTACGGCGAGGTGCGTAATGTCAATGCCGACCCACCGCCGGTTCAGCCACTGCGCAACAGCTATCGCCGTCCCGCAGCCGCAGAACGGGTCGAGCACCAGGTCGCCTTCGTTGCTGCTAGCTTGGATGATGCGGGCCAGTAGGGCTTCCGGCTTCTGGGTGGGGTAGCCTAGACGCTCTGAGGGGGCATGCATCATGTCCGGGATGTCGTTCCAGACGCTTCCGATGAGGTTCACCTTGATGACGAAGCCACCTTCTTGACGCAGGAAGTACTTGACGCGAAGAGATCCGGTCCGTGTGACGTGCACACGTCCCTCGACCTTGAGTGCCTCAATGCTCTCATCCGTGTAGTCCCCACGTGGGGCGGTTGTGTACCAGCGTCCATCGTCGTCCTGCATGATCCCATGTCGACCGGCTGACTCAACTGGAACTCGCTCTTCTACATGCTGCCTGTGGAACGTAGCGCACTCTCCCTTCGCGTAGACGAGGACTACATCGTGGTTACGAGGGAACTGCCGGGCGACAGCCTTGGCTCCACGTCCTCCGTAGTGCCAGATCAGCTCATTGCGGAAACAACTGCCCTGGAACACGGCGTCCATCAGCATCTTCAAATAGTGGCTCGCGGCGGGGTCGCAGTGTAGATAGATGCTGCCGGTGGGTTTGAGAACGCGCCTCAGTTCTACAAGGCGTGGAGCCATCATTGCCAGGTAAGCGAGCATGTCATTGTCACCCAGCGCCTTCTGGAAGGCCTGCATCGCCAGGCTGACGCGCTCCGGGCCGTGCTCGACGACCTCTTTGAAAGACGCTGCTGCTGCCGTGTCCCACCGCCAGGTGTCCTCGAACGCCTTGATCTGGGCGGCTGCGCGCGTGCCATCCTGCTCCTTGAACAGCACGTTGTAGTCCTGGTTGCTCTTGAACGGCGGGTCGAGGTAGATGAGGTCTACCGTCTCGTCCTTGATGTAGCGGCGCAGGATGTCCAGGTTATCCCCGTAGTACAGCGTGTTCTCAGTCTTCCCGTCCACGAAGGGAGTATACAACGGCGGCAGCTGAGTTGAATCCTTGCATTGCCTCCGACCTTGGTCGGCCCAAAGCCTAACGCGATGGCGGGGCACGCCACATTACTGCCCCCGCCCGGTGGATAATACACAGCGGTGGCGCGCGCGTTCAAAGGCTTCCGGCTGCACATCGGCCTCTTCGGTCGCCGCAACGTCGGCAAGTCCAGCCTGCTGAACGCGATCACGCGCCAGGACGTGAGCATCGTCAGCCCCACCGCGGGCACGACCACCGACCCCGTCGAGAAGCCGATGGAGCTGCTGCCGCTGGGCCCGGTGCTGTTCATCGACACCGCGGGCGTGGACGACGTGGGCGCGCTGGGCGAGCTGCGCGTCAGCCGCACGCGCCAGGTGCTCGACCGCACCGACCTGGGCGTGATCATCGCCGCTCCGGGGGAGGGAGGGGCGCCCTCGTGGGGTGAGTTCGAGGAGCAGCTGCTCAGCGAGTTCGCCCATCGCGAGACGCCGGTCATCGCCGTGTTCAACAAGATCGACCTCGCCGCGGCCGATCCCGCGCTCATCGCCAGTCTCGCCGCGCGCGGTATCCCCACGGTGCTCAGCGTGGCGAGCGAGCGGCGGGGTATCCTCGACTTCCGCCAGGCGCTGCTGGATCACGCCCCCGCGGAGTTCGTGAGCAACCCGGTGATCCTCGGCGACCTCGTCGGCCCCGGCGAGCTGGCGATGCTCGTGGTGCCCATCGACAAGGAGGCGCCGAAGGGGCGGCTGATCCTGCCGCAGGTGCAGGCGATCCGCGACCTCCTCGACAGCGATGCTATGGCGCTGGTCGTCAAGGAACGCGAGCTCAGGGAGGCACTGGCGCGCCTCAGCACTCCGCCCAAGCTCGTCGTCACCGACAGCCAGGTGTTTCTCAAGGTCGCCGCCGACACGCCGCGGGAGATCCCCCTCACCAGCTTCTCGATCCTCTTCAGCCGCTTTAAGGGCGACCTGCTCACCCAGGTGCAGGGCGCGCTGGCGATCGACGGCCTCAAGCCGGGCGATCGCGTGCTCGTGGCCGAGGCGTGCAGCCACCACCCGATCGCCGACGACATCGGGCGCGTCAAGATCCCGCGGTGGTTGACGCAGTACGTGGGTGGCAAGCTAGAATTCACCACGGTGCAGGGCCACGATTTCCCCGAGGACCTCCGGCCCTTCAAGCTGGTCGTTCACTGCGGCGCGTGCATGCTCAACCGGCGCGAGATGCTGTCCCGCATCATGCACTGCCGCGACCAGGGCGTGAGTGTGACCAACTACGGGCTGACGATCGCCTACAGCCTGGGGATCTTCGAGCGCGCGCTCGAGCCGTTCCCCGCCGCGCTCGAGGCTTGCCGCATGGCGCGCATGGCGAAGATGGAGGCGCCGCTGGGCGATGGCTGACGCGCGCTGGGCCCCGGCTGTATCCGCACCGTCAGCCTTCGACCGCCAGGGCTTGATCAACTGGCTGCGCGAGGAGGATCCCGCCTGCCTGGCGATCCTCTGGCAGATGGCCGACCAGGTGCGCCGCGAGCACGTGGGGGACGAGGTGCACCTGCGCGGGCTGGTGGAGATCAGCAACCACTGCGTGCGCCAATGCGGCTACTGCGGCCTGCGCTTCGACAACAGCGGCCTCGATCGCTACCGCATGGACGCCAGCGAGATCCTCACCTGCGCGCATCAGGCGGCGGAGTTCGGCTACGGCACGCTCGTGCTCCAGGCGGGCGAGGACTACGGCATCTCGCGGGAGTGGCTCGCCGGCATCGTCCAGCGCGTCAAGGCCGAGACCCCGCTGGCGGTGACGCTGAGCATGGGCGAGCGCTCCAACGAGGACTTCTGGGCCTGGCGCGAGGCGGGGGCCGACCGCTACCTGCTGCGCTTCGAGACCTCCGACGCGGACCTCTATGCGCGCATCCACCCGCCGGTCTCCTGGCGCCGCTCGGACCGCATCGCCATTCTCGCCGCGATCCGCGAGCTGGGCTACGAGGTGGGCAGCGGCATCATGATCGGCATCCCCGGGCAGACCTACCGCAGCGTCGCCGACGACCTGCTCAAGTTCCGCGAGCTCGACCTGGACATGATCGGCGTCGGGCCGTACCTGCCGCATCCGGATACGCCGCTGGGCAACGGCGAATGGGTCGTGCGCGCGTCCGAATTCGAGCAGGTGCCGAACACCGAGGACATGACGTACAAAGTGATCGCGTTGTCGCGGGTGCTCTGCCCGGAGGCGAATATCCCGAGCACCACGGCGCTTGCCACGCTGAACATCGAGAGCGGCCGCGAGCTGGGCCTGATGCGCGGCGCGAACGTCGTGATGCCGAATCTCACCCCGCCGGAGTACCGCGTGCGCTACGAAATCTACCCGGACAAGGCGTGCATCCGCGAGAGCGGCCCGGCCTGCCAGGCGTGCATGCTGGGGCGCATCGAGGCCATCGGGCGCCGGGTGGGCCAGGGCCAGGGCGGCCGGCGGCGCGGTCAAGGCTAGGCCGGACCGGCTCCCAGCAGGTCCGCCAGCGGAAGCTCGGCCAGTTTGGCCCCGCGCAGAAGCAGCTCCTTGTTCCTGCTGGTCGTACCGCCGACGAGCTCGATTGCCGACGCGCGGATGCCCAGGCGCTTGCTCAGCAGTTTGAGCAGCGCCCTGTTCGCCTTGCCGTCCTCCGGCGGCGCCGTGACATGCACGAGCAGCCGCCCCTCGCGCACGCCTTCCAGAGCGTTCTGCCTGGCTCGCGGCGTGAGCCGTACCGAGAGGCGCACGCCGTCGGGCGTCTCAGAAAACGGACCGGATGTAGACATAGTCGCGCAGCTTCGCCAGCTTGGCGGGCCCGATGCCCTTCACCTTGTCGAGATCGTCGATGTGCCGGAACGGCCCGTAGCGCTTGCGGTAGTCAACGATGCGCTTGGCCAGCACCGGCCCGATTCCCGGCAGCCTTTCGAGTTGCAGCGCGGTCGCGCTGTTGACGTCCAGCTTGTGCAGGGCGTCAGGGGGCGGGGGCTCCGAGGTGGCTTGAGACCCTGTGTGCTGGCTGTTCCCAGGCTGGGATGTCGCAACACCCAAGCCGGGCTCCGGTGCTGTCGCCGCACCGGTCGGCGATTCGGCGGCGTCCGCCCGCCCGCGCTCATCGGCGGAGAGCCTGGCCGGTGCAAAGGCCGCAGCGGCCGGAGCGCGGTAGGCGCGCTCGATGGGCACTCGCCTGGCGAGCACCGCGAAGCGCACGGCGATAATCGTGATGCAAACGCCGAGCAGCGCCAGGAGGAGGACAGTCGTGGCCCAGCGGCTCCACCCCATGGGTGCATTATCTCACAAGCACGGCGCCACCGCCGCACCCGCTCCCGGGCCGCGAGGCCAGTGTGCGTGCGGCGTACGGTGTGCCATGCCGCCGTCTGGCACAATACTGGCCGGTTGAGAGGTGTTCTGCGGGGTATCCATGAACAATGTCATTGAGTGTGTGCCGAACATCAGCAACGGGCGGGACCCGGAGGTGTACAACGCCGTGGCGGCGGAGGTGCGCGGCGTGAGTGGCGCGGTGCTGCTCGCTGTCGAGCCCGGCGCGGACACCAACCGCACGGTGATCACCTTCGCCGGCGAGCCGGAAGGGGTGATGGAGGCGGCCTTCCGCGTGGTGAGGAAGGCGGCGGAGCTGATCGACATGCGCCACCACCACGGCACGCATCCGCGCCACGGCGCCACCGACGTCTGCCCCTTCGTGCCCGTGGCCGGCGTGACGCTGGAGGACTGTGCGGAGTACGCCCGCCAGGTTGGCCGGCGCATCGGCGAGGAGCTGGGCATCCCGGTGTGGCTCTACGAGTATGCGGCCAGCCGGCCCGAGCGGCGCAACCTGGCCGACCTGCGCGCCGGCGAGTACGAGGCGCTGCCGGGCAAGCTGGGCAAGGCGGAGTGGGCGCCCGACTTCGGCCCCAACGCCTGGACCGAGCATACGGCCCGCAGCGGCGTGTGCACCGTCGGCGCGCGCAAGTTCCTCATCGCCTTCAACATCAACTTCAACACGCGCAACCACAAGCTGATCAACGACATCGCCCTCGACATCCGCGAGAAGGGGCGCATCGCCCGCGACGAACGCGGGCGCTTCGTCCGCGACGCGCACGGCCAGCTCGTGTACCAGCCCGGGATGTTCGCCAAGTGCAAGGCGATGGGCTGGTACATCCCGCAGTACAACAAGGCGCAGCTCACGATGAACCTCACCGATTTCGAGGAGACGCCGCCGCACGAGGTGTTCGACGCGGTGTGCGATCTCGCCGCCGAGCGCGGGTTGCGCGTCACCGGCAGCGAGCTCGTCGGGCTGATTCCGCTGGGCGCGATGCGCGAGGCCGGCGCGTACTTCCTCGAAAAGCAGCAGCAGGTGTGCACCGGCGTCAGCGAGCGCGAGCTGATCCGCATCGCGGTGGACTCGATGGGGCTGGCGGAGATCGCCCCCTGGGACAGCAAAAAGAAGATCATCGAGTACGCCATCGAGGACAGCCCGCGCCCCCTGCTGAACATGACGCTGCGGGATTTCGCCGACGAGCTGGCGAGCGTAAGCCCCGCGCCGGGCGGGGGCAGCGTCGCGGCGCTGGCGGGGGCGATGGCAGCGGGCCTGGCGGCGATGGTGCCGAATCTCACCGTCGGCAAGAAGGGCTACAAGAAGGTGCGCGACGAGATGAACAGCGTCGCCGAGGAGGCTCAAGCGCTCAAGGACGAGTTCCTAAAGGCGATCGACGACGACACTGCCGCGTTCAACAGGCTGATGGACTGCTACGGCCTGCCCAAGGGCACGGATGGGGAGCAGGCCGCCCGGGCCAAGGCGATCCTCGAGGCGACCATCGGCGCCACCGAGGTGCCCCTCGCCACGCTGGCGCGTACCGCGCGAACGCTGGAGCTATGCCGCGCGGTGGCGGAGCGGGGCAACCAGAACAGCCTCAGCGACAGCGGCGTGGGTGGCGCGATGGCCCTGGCCTGCGCCACCGGGGCGTACTACAACGTGCTGATCAACCTGAACGGCATGGATACGTCTTCGCCAGCGCTGGCGGAGTACGCGGCCCAGACTCGCGCCAAGGCTGACGAGTACTACAAGCAAGCCCAGGCGGGCGCAGCGGCAGTGCAGGCGGTCCTGCGCAAGGGCCTGGGCTTCGAGTAGCGAGCTGGCTCAGGGCCATCGCTGTCGGTGCTATCCGCCATTGGAGGGACTGTCATTGCATTCAGGTACGGCCCGTTCAAGCAGCTCTTCCATCGGAGTGTTTGTCTGTGCCCATTCGTAGAAGCGCAGGGCGGCGTGGACCTTGGCGTAGTCGCCGCGTGCGGCTTTCCAGTCCGCGAGAGAGACGAGCACGCTGCTCAAAGCCTGCTCCTTTGCTTTCTCTCGGATCGTCGCTGCGTCTAAGTCACGCTCGCGTAGCTTGACCTCCTCCAGGGCCTTCAACCGCCAGAAGAACGGCCAGTTCAGCACTCTCACCGGGTGCTTGACTTCTGCCTTGAGTCGGACGTCATACTCTGGGTAAAACCCTGCTGCAAGCTGGGAGAGAGCTTTCTCTGGTCCTTTCGCCATGGCAGTCACGAGCATGTCGGCAGTGGGGCAAAGGACCACGCCGATCCAATCTGCCCTCTCGTACCATTCCGCTGCCTCATCAGCGAGATCACCGAGGAACCGCTCATCTGCCTCGACGTACGGCCCTATCGAAATGCAGCCGCGAAGGAACGGGCCATTCCGGAGGGCCACACAGAAGGAGCGTCCAACAATCTCGGCGAGGACGCAGACTAGTGAGCACTTCGACTCAGCCTGTGAGAACTCCCATACCAACACGAGTGTGTCGCCAAACTTGTAGTTGGTGCGTCGGGGGCGCAAACCCAAGGATGTAAGCACGCCTCGCTCTCTGAGCTTCTCTTCCTCCCGCGCGATGCAGTGCTCAACCCCCTTGAGCTTAACGGCACACACCTTGAGCTCCTCGGCGGACATGCCACGCACGCCAAGCGCATCGAGCATCGCCACGACTCCATATGACTCATGCCAGTTCGCGGTTACATCGAATCCTGAGTCACCAAGTTCGTCCATTGCTTTCTCCCGCCCAGTCATCCCGTCATTACCTGTCCGCCATTGTACTCAGTGTCTGCGCTTGCCCCGCTCCCCTACCCCTGCTCCTCCAGCTCCTTGAGCACCCACGCTCCGTCGCGCAGCTCGACGAACTGCTCCACGCGCTCCTGCGCCCGCTTGAGGAACTCCTGGCACACCCGCACCAGCTTCACCCCCTCCTCGAAGCGCGCCAGCAGCTCCTCCAGGCTTAAGTCGCCGTGCTCCATCTCCTCCACCAGCGTCTCTAGGCGCGCGAACGCCTCCTCGAAGCGCTGGGTGGTCTCGGGGCCGGGCGGGTCATGCTGCGCTGCGCTCTGCTTCTTGGGCACCTCGGGCTCCTCCATGCCGAACAGGTCTGGCGGCACCCCGCTATTGTAGCCCAGCGGCGCCTGCCTCCTGCGGCGGACGGCGTGGCCCTGCGGCAGGCTGCGGCGTATTGAGACGCAGTGGCAATATTATGGGAGAACGCTAGTAGATCACGGCGGCGGTCTCGGCGAGGTGGTGCTCGACGCTTACTGGGACTGCGGGGGAGCACCGCGAGTGAATAATTGGTTAACTCGAAAAGAGAGGTAGACTTCCGCGGGAAAGCCGGGTACACTATGCTTTGCGGGCTCGCCCTCATGGAGCGGGCGGACCAGGAGGTTCAGCATATGTTTGGTAGACCAATGTCTCTAGTGGCTGCGATTGCGGCGGCCAGCCTTATCGTGTTGATGTTCGGCTGCACTGGGAACCGGTCCGGCCCGGGCGATCCCCTGCTCGACAAGAACCCCCCGCCGGGGATGGTGGGCGACATTTCCGCTCCGCCCGCGCCGGGTGATTTCCCGGTAGCGCACACGCCGCAGGGCGTCTCGGCGGACGCGCCGTTGGGCACCAACCCGGCCTACGACGTGCAGCCTGCCGGGGCCGAGGAAGTCTCGCACCAGGCGGCCAAGGCGGCTTCGACGATCGACAATGGGCTGTCGTTCCAGCTCAAGGGGATGACGATTGCGCTATCGGGGCAGGACCCGAACTGGAGCGCGTCCAACCCCTCGTTCGCGGAGGGCGCGGCGGTCGACCTGTGGGTGAAGTACGAGGCGACGGCGGGAGCCCAGCTCTCGCGCAGCTGGATCATCAACGAATGCGGGCTGAGCTACAGCGAGCCGCTGATGACGGCACCGTCCGCGGGTACTTACACGGTCAAGTTCGCGTTCTTGATACCCTTTGACGCTGTGCCCAGCGGCGACACTTCGCGGGCGGCGACGTTCACCGCCTCGCTGGACCCGCCCAAGATCACTCAGGCCGTTGTGATCGGCGACGGCGGCGACAACCAGGGGTTCCCGTTCACCATCACTGCCACGGCCACTCAGGCCCCCACCGAGTACCCGGTGCAGCAGTCTAACGATGGAAGCCAGTCACCAAGCTGGCCGACGATCACTGTGACGTGGCCGAATGAGACCACGGTGGATGTTACGTCGTCGAAGAACCTGTCCAACGCCGTGTTGATGTTCCAGGATTGGACGAGGGAGAAGTTCGCCAATCTCTCCCAGCTCACGGGCAGTTTCGCAGGCACGGGAGCCGACGAGGGCAAGGTGATCGTCGGCGTGTGGGTCCATTCGGCAAACAACGCCAGCGGCGATGGACCCGCCTACGGCCAATACTTCCCGGTGTCCCCCGCATGGCGCTTTGCCACAATGGCCTGGGAGGACCTGCTGGTCAACTCAGACTACGACTACAACGACATGGTGGCGAGCATGCACGCCACCGAGACGCGGAACGCTGCCGGCAACCTGGTGGAGCTTGATCTCACCATTAAGGCCCAGGCTCGCGGCGCTGGTTACGCGTCGGATTGGCAGTTCAACATGGACGCCGCATTCCCCGGCGCGAACGTGGTCGCCATGGTGGACCAGTACTACGCCAACGGCACGCCCCACGGCGCGCAGCGCGTCTGGTACAGCTCGAACGGCGCCAGTGTCCCGGTCTTTGCTCCGACGATCGAGGCCCTGCCGCCGCCGCCGGGCACCTTCGCCACTAACACCGTGAAGGGCACGACTTTCGTCAACGGCGACTATGCCCTCGTGACGATCATCCTCAACACGCCGATGGCGGCGGGAAGCTACACGCCGGCTCCGTACGAACCCGAGCTGCTGGTTACGACAAGCGGCGGCGATGTATACACGATCCGCCTGTGGCGCAAGCCGGGCGACTGGGTTGATTCGAGCGGGCGGCCGCTGGCCTTCATTGTGCCCGCGATGTTCGCCTGGCCGCTTGAGCGGCACGCGATCTGGAACGCCTACTCCGGGTTCAACGGCTGGGTGTACTGGATCAAGCACTACCCGAGCCTCGCCGAGCCCAGTCCGGCGTGGTACTTCCAGAGCCCGACGGCTGCCGACGCGTTTGACTGGACCAGCTTCAACAGCTAAGGCTCTCAAGAGCTGACCCGAGTGCGGGCCAAGCAAGCGGGATACCGAGGACCCTCGGTGTCCCGCTTCTTCGTTGAGCCGGCGGTGCGGTCTTGGGCAGGTCCACCTATGGCAGTTCACAGGCGCGCTAGTTTGGTCTGGCGTAGGTATGTTAGAATCCACTAAGCGCCAAGCAGGGCGTGAAACAAGCGTCACTAGCGGTATTAGGGTGGAGTATGGCGATTGTCCGTGGCGAGCAGCAGCCGAGCCAGGACAGCACGGCGCGTGTCTTCCGGGCCGGCTTCCCCGTGTATCTGCGTTGCCGGCACGGTGATGAAGAGAGAGTCGTGCTGGTTCGTTGCCAGGGTTACCAGGCGGGAAGCCGCACGCTCATCGTGCAGTGGACCGACGCGGCGGCGAGCCAGGGCGTCACGCTGTTCGTGGGGGACGAGATGGTTTGCCAGGCGCTGCTGGGCGGGGTGCTGTATGTCACCCGCGGGCGCGTGGAGGAGATCACCCCCGGCAAGCTGCCGCGGGTGCGCATCTTCGTCGAGCCGAAGTGCGTCGCTATGCCGCTGCGCAAGCATCCGCGGTATCGCATCCAGGGGCGCGTGCGGTTGGGCGAGCCGGGGGACGCCCAGGCATACCTGCAGAACTCGTACCACGAGATGAACATCTCGCTGGGTGGGTTCGGGTTGACGGTCCCCAGTGGCGTGGAGCCGCCATCGGACGAGGTGGCGTTCATGGTGGAAATGATGGTCGACCGCGACGGTTCCCCCGATCAGTCGATGCCCGGCCTGTCCATCGAAGGCCGCGGGGTGGTTCGCCGGCGCGAGCCGCTCAGCGGCGACGGCTCCACCTACGTGGGCCTCGAATTCACGATGCTGCCCGACTCTCATAAGAGCGCGCTCAGCTTCTGGCTGGCCGCCCACGACAGCTACTTGCGCGAGGCGTAAGGCCGGACGCGCCTCGGGCCGCCAGCAGCGCCGTGCTCGTGTGTTGCGGCTACTTCAGGTTGACGCCCAGCCCCACTGTCGCCTGGGGGTCGTTCTCGATGTCTTCCATGCCGACGACCACGTTCACCGCGTCGCCTACCGGGATGTAGCCGTAGGCGTTGAGCTTCGGGTCGGCGGTGTCGTAGAGCATCGCCTCGGCGCCGCCGCCTCCGGGGAGGAAGTAGCGCGCACCCAACCCGAGCTCGCCGCGGTAGACCCCGCCGCGGAAGGAGAAGCCGTCCAGGCTGCCGTGGCCGAGGAGGAAGTTCCAGTTGTTCTGCTCGCCGATGTTGTCCGCGCCGACCGAGATGTAAGTCTTCTTATAGCCTGCGGCGACGTTGATGTCGCCCACGTAGGAGTCCTGGTTGTTCAACGACTTGCTGCGGTTCTTGTCCACCGCGCGCACGTTCAGGCCGGCTTTCACGCTCACGCTGCTGCCGATGCGGCTCACCTGGTCAAGCTTGCTGCGGGCTTCGCTCACCGTCCCGCTGGCGTTGTCCATCAGCCCGCCGGCGCTGTCCAGCACGCCGTCCGCCTTGTCCATCGTCTGCTGGAAGCGCTTGAGCGTGCTCTTGGCCTCTTCGAGCGTCTCCTTGGTCAGCCGCACGCTGTCCTTCGCGTCCTGCTGCACCTGCGGGTCGGAGACCAGGGTATCGAGCTGGCTGCTGAGGTGGTTGAGGCTCTTGCTGACATCCGCCAGGTCGGCGGTCACGCTGGTGATGGTGTCCGCGTACTTGGGATCCCCCGCGAGGCTGCGGATATCCTCGCTGGCCTGTTGCAGGTTCCGGCTCATGGTGAGGAAGTTGGCGCTCATCGCCTGGACGTTCTTGAGCGACGCCACGACGTATCCCTCGCTGCCTTGCACCAGAGTTCCCGCCTTATCGAGCACGCCGTTCACGCTCTCCAGGCTTGTGCTGAGGCTGGTGGCAAGCTCGCGGATCGTCCCGCCAAGCTGCTGTTCGGACAGCAGGGTATTCACCGTTGCGATGGCCTGGGCGGCGCTGTCCACCACTTCGGATGCGTCAGCCTGGGCTGAGCCGGCGAACACATGATCCTCCTCAACGGCCCGCGTGCCCGGGGTGCCGCTGATCACCTCCAGGTACTTCTCGCCCAGCAGCCCCTCCTGCTTGATCGTGAACTTCGCGTCGGGGTACAGCGGTACACCGCGGCGCACACGTAGCTCGGCCTGGTTCACCGGGATCCCCATGGCAGTCGTGATGAGCTTGGGCTCATTCACCCATCCGATGGGGTTGCCGGCGAGGGTCGCCTGCATTCCGGGGCGTAGGCCCTGGCCGTTCTCAAACTGCACCAGCACGCCGTAGGTGCGCCCCCGCTGAAAGACCTCACCCCTGAGCAACTGGATCACGCCCAGCATCAAACCCACCACGATCAACACGGCCGCGCCGACCTTTGCTGCATCGCTTAGACCGCTCATCTTCGCCTCCTCACGTCACAATCATTCTGCCATACCCGGCCCGCCCGCCAGTTCCGCCGCGTGCACGCGGATCTGCTCCCGCCAGCTGGCGGCAAATGCCTGCAGCCGCGGGTTGCTGCTCCTCAGCAGCTCGCGCGGGGACCCGACCTCCAGCGATTCTCCTTCGTCGAGCAGCACGACATGATCCGCCACCGCGGAGATGCTCGGCAAGTCGTGGCTGACGACGATGCTCGTCACGCCGAAGCGTTCGTTCATCTCGCGGATGAGATCATTCACCACGTCAGTCATCTGCGGATCGAGCCCGGTCGTCGGCTCGTCGTAGAGCAGGATCTTTGGGCGGTAGATCAGCGACCGGGCCAGAGCCACCCGCCGCCGCATGCCCCCGGAGAGCTCCCCCGGCAGCTTGTTTGCCGCGCTGGACAGCCCGAGCTCGGCGAGCAGCTTGAGCACCTCGCCTCGCACCTTGCGCCAGGGCTGGCGCTGAACGTAGTGCGGGTAGAACCCGACGTTCTCCAGGACCGTCAGGCTGTCGAAGAGGGCGCTTGACTGAAAGACCATGCCCATCTTCCGCCGCATCTCGACCCACCCCGCCTCAGAAAGCCCGACGACGCTCTGGCCCTCGACGAGGATGTTGCCGCGCTCGGGCTTGAGGAAGCCGATGATCAGTCGCAACGCGGTGGACTTGCCCGACCCGGATGGGCCGACGAGCGCCGTGATCTTCCGCGACTGAGCAATGAAGCTCACGCCCTTCAGCACTAGCTCGGCGTCGTAGCGCGCCCAGACGTCGTGGAACTCGATCACCCTGCACCCCGCCTCCTGCAAAGATTGCCCCCGACCCGCACGCCGTCCGCCGCGCGCATTGGCTGTCCCTCGCTCATCCCTTCACCGCGTTAATCAGCATCGTCAGCAGCAGGTCGAACATGTAGATCAGGACGACATTCACAACCACGCTTTGCGTCACTGCGCGCGCCAGGCCAGCCGCGCCGCCCTTGGCGCGCATGCCGAAGTAGACCGCCGTGAGCACGATCGACGCCCCCAAGACCACGCACTTGACGAAGCACTCGGTGACGTCCTTCCAGTCCACCAGGGAGCGGATGTTCGTCGTGAAGTACGCATAGCTCATGCCTGCCGTGCGGTGGGCGACGAAGTACCCGCTGTACCACCCCGCATACCCGGCGAACACGGCGATCACCGGCGTCATCACCACCCCGGCGACGACCCGCGGCAGCGTCAAGTACCAGTCCGGGTTGGTGGATAGCGCCTTGAGCGCGTCGATCTGCTCGCTGATGCGCATCGTGCCGATCTCGCCGGTGATCGCCGCCCCGATGTCGCCCGCCAGCACCGTGCCCATGAAGAGGGGGATGATCTGGCGCAGCAGCATCAGCAAGAGCATCCCGCCGACGAGGCTGCCGGCACCGCGCTTGGCCATCTCGTCGGCCAGAACATAGGAGAACACCGCGCCGCCGAAGGCGAGCACGAGCATCGTGATCGGAATCGAGTTGACGCCGAGCAGCACCATCTGCCTGAGCAGCAGCACCGCGTTGACCTTGCCGCGAAATAGCAGCCCCAGCACGCGCGATAGGAGCAGCGTGATACCGCCGATGAACTCAAGGATGCCGACGACGTAAGTCATAGCGCGCGCGCAGACATTCTAGCGCCTGTGGACAACGCGTTGATAGGCTTCAGGGCTGTCGCCGTGCCGCGTGGCTGCCTAAGAGCTGCCGTGATGAAGTGGGCGAGTGGCCCCGAGGGCGCACTGAGCGCGGCGTCCGTGGCCGGGGGTCACTTGACGACGAACGTGACCATCCGTCCGGGGACGACGATCTCCTTGACCAGCTCCTTGCCCGCGAGCCACTTCGCAACTTGCGCATCAGCCTTGGCTGCCTCCAGCACCACGCCGGCCTCGGCCTCGCGGGCGACAATGATCTTCCCGCGCAGCTTGCCGTTCACCTGCACCGGCAGCTCGACGGTCTCCTCGATGAGCATCGACGGGTCGTGGATCGGCCATTCGCTCTCGCTGCACAACCCGAGTCCGCCCAGCTGAAACCACAGCTCCTCGGCGATGTGGGGCGCGAAGGGGCAGAGCAGCTTGGCCATCGTCAGCAGCGCCAGGCGGAACGCGTCCGCATTGTCGCCGTCCTGGTCCCGCTGCCAGTGCGCCTCCAGCTCGTTCAGGCACTCCATCAGCTTGGCGATGGCGGTGTTGAAGCGCCAGCCCGTGATGTCCGCCGTGACTCCCGCGACGGCTTTGTGGCGCACGCGCACCGCAGCCACGCAGGCGTCGTCGCAGTAGTCGGCGCTTCCCGGCTTGGCCTGCACCTGCCTGGCGAACCGCCACAGACGCTTTAGGAAGCGGTGGCAGCCCTCCACGCCGGCGGTGGTCCACTCCAGGTCCTGGTCGTAGGGCCCGCCGAAGAAGCTGAACAGCCGCGCGGTGTCGGCACCGTAGGTATCAGCCAACTCATCGGCGCTCACGACGTTGCCCTTGCTCTTGCTCATCTTGGCGCCGCCCTTGTAGACGATGCCCTGGTTGTACAACCGGCGGAACGGCTCGTCGACCAGCAGCGGCAGCTCGCCGATCGCGTCGGGGCGCCGCAGCTCCAGGATGCCCGCCTGGCGCAGCGCCTGCACCACGAACCGGCTGTAGAGCAGGTGCCCCACGGCGTGTTCCTTGCCGCCGATGTAAACGTCCACGGGCATCCACCCTGCGGCCAACTCCGGGTCGAAGGCTCGGTGCTCGTTCTGCGGGTCGCAGAAGCGCAGGAAGTACCAGGCGCTGTCCATGAAGGTGGTCATCGTGTCCGTCTCGCGCCGGGCCGGACCGCCGCACTTGGGGCAGGCCGCGTGCTGCCAGTGCTCATCGTTGGCCAGCGGGCTGACGCGGACGTCGCTGTAGTCGGCGATCTCCGGCAGGACCACCGGCAGCTCCTTCGCCGGCACGGGGTGCCAGCCCGCCATCCGCCCGCGGTCCGTCTCGAACGCCGCGCAAGCCTGGCAGTGCACCATCGGGATCGGGGCGCCCCAGAAGCGCTGGCGGCTCATGTTCCAGTCGCGCAGGCGGTACTCCACCGCCGCTCCGCCCTGGCCCCGTCCGGCGAGCCAGTCGTCCATCGCCGCCTTCGCGGCCGCGAAGTCTAGCCCGTCGAACTGCCCGGAGTTGACGCACACGCCCTTCTCGGTGAAGCATGGCGGGACGTCCTGTGTAGCGGCAACCGATAGGTCGCCGGGGGGGACGGGAGGGCGGCCGTCACCGGCGGTCATCGCTTCGCGGATGTCCTTTGTGGTGATCTCGACTACCCTTGGCAGGCCAGTGTCCTGATCCACTCCACGCACATCGACGGTCAGGTTCTCGCTTTGCGGGGCGGCCCCCTCAGTGGAGGTCTTGATTCGCTCCGCCGTGCGCTCGCCAATCTGTAGGTTGAAGCACCGCCGCACGTAGTCAATGACGCTGCGGATTGATTCGTCCCCGGCGCTACTGGGGACGATCACCTGCCTGATCGGCAACTCGTACTCCAGTGCGAAGGCGTAGTCGCGCGTGTCGTGCGCCGGGACCGCCATCACCGCGCCGGTGCCGAAATCGCTGATCACGTAGTTTGTGGCGAAGATCGGGATCGCCTCGCCGTTGAAGGGGTTGATGCAGTCCACGCCGAGGCGCAGCCCGCGCTTGGGCTTCTCCTCCGCCACGGCGTACTCCACCGCCTCCCGCGCGCACTCGCTGCTGAACCGCGCGAGTTCCGCCGTCGTGCCACCCGCGGCGGCGATCGCCTGGGCCAACGGATGGCCCGGCGCGATGGCCATGAACGTGCAGCCGAAGATCGTGTCCACGCGCGTGGTGAACACCGTGAGCTTGCCGTCCACGGCGGGCACGGCGAAGTCGATGTTCGTGCCCTCGCTGCGGCCGATCCAGTTGCGCTGCATCGTGCGCACCGCCTCGTTCCACCCCGGCAGCAGCTCCAGGCCGTCGAGCAGCCGCTGGGCGTAGTCGGTGGTGCGCATCAGCCACTGGGCGAGCCGCTTCTTCACCACCGGCTGGTCGCAGCGCCAGCAGCCGCCGTCCTTCACCTCGTCGTTGGCCAGCACGCCGTGCTCCTCGCACCAGTTGACCTCCACCTCCTTGCGGTACACCAATCCCATCTCGTAGAGCTTGACGAACAGCCACTGCGTCCAGCGGTAGTACTCCGGCTCGCTGGTCACCACCTCGCGCGACCAGTCGAAGCTGAAGCCGTAGCGGCGGAACTGGCGCCGGCTGTTGTTGACGCAGGTGGCGATCCAGTCGCTGGGCTGGACGTTGCGGTCGATGGCCGCCTGCTCGGCGGGCAGGCCGAAGCTGTCAAAGCCCATGGGGTGCAGCACGTTGTAGCCGCGCATCCGCCAGTAGCGCGCCACGGCGTCGCCGAGCACGTAGTTGCGGATATGCCCGGCGTGCAGCTCGCCCGAGGGGTAAGGGAACATCTGCAGCACGTAGAGCTTCTGGCGCGGGTCATCGTCGGGAGCGAGGAAGGTGCCGCGTTCTTCCCACACCCGCTGCCAGTGGGCCTCGATGGCCTGGAAGTCGTACTGCTCAGGGATCAGCGTTGCTGGTTGAGGTTCCATGTCGTCATCCCATACTTGCTGTCCGCGCGCCGATGACGTGCGGGGAAAGGTTCTGAGTGTGAGGCGGAAAGCCTGGCGTGCGCGGTCGCCCCGCTCTAGGCGGGGCATGCAAGGGTAGAGAGTGTCACGTACCCTCGTGACATCGCAGCCGTATTATACCCCTCGCGCCGCTTGTAGGGGCCGGTGAGAACCGGCCCTGCCGCCGTGGGTCGGACACGGGCCGCATGTCTGCGGCTCCTACGCATGGCGGCCGCTACTTGCCTTCCGCGTAGCGCACGCGGACCATCCAGTTCGTCTTCTCCTCCGGCGCTTCGACTCCCCAGCGGAACTTCGCCCCCACCGTGCCGTACTCGCTGCCTTTGTTCTCGCCGCTCGAGTCGTAACCGAGCAGCAGGGACAGCTCGGGCCGGCTGATGGGCTCGATGAGCACGTAGTAATCGCCGGGCACCGCCACATCGGGCACGTCGAGGTAGTTCCAGGACGGCTCGTGGATGAAGCGCTTGTAGGGGAGCTGGCCGCGGAAGACGATCGCCAGCTTGGCGTCGAGGAGGTAGATCGTGGCGCTGCGCTCGGTGCGGAACCAGTCGCCTTCAGCCTTGGCGTAGACGTAGATGCGATTGACCTTGTGTTTCTGGGCTGTGCTAAAGTGCACCATCATGCCGTACTTCTGGGTGGTGACGAAGCCCTCGGCGCTGCCGTCGTCGAAATAGGCGACGTTGGGGGCCGTGAGCTCGGACAGTGGGACTTCCGCCTCCGCGCTCGGCGTCGGGCGGATCTTGATGCGCACCATCCACTCCCGTGCGTCGACGCGGAAGGGAATCTTCGACGTGTCGGGCTTGCCCTTCGGCATGCCGTAGGAGGGTTGCGGCAGTACGGGCTTCTGCTTCTCCTCCTCCACCGGGCCTACGGGCTTGAGGCTGGCCGAGTGGGACATATGGCCCGTCGGTTTGGACAAGCCGATCTCCACGCCGGCCTTGTCGGTGCTATAGGTGAAGACGGAGACGCCGAAGGTCGGCGGAAGCTGGAAGACGTCTATCGGCACGCTGACCCAGCCGCCCTCGCTGGGCACGTCGCTCAGGGCGAACTGCTTGCGCCCATAGACGATCGGGGCATTGGGCAGGTCCTTGAGGTGTGGGGTCTTATCAGTCTGGGGGCCCCAGATCACCACCGTGCCCTTGCGCTCTCCCACGTCCCCGAGGCGCCGTCCGTAGAACGTCACCTCGACGGGGAAGGCGAAGGTCCAGTCGCTGGGAACGGCGAACTCGATGTAGTGCCCGTTGAACTGCTCCCAGGCGAACTGCTCTGCCACGCCGTCGTCCCATTGCAGGACGCGGTCCTCAGCCCTGGCTGCACCGGTGAACCACAGTGCGAGTCCGATAATCGCGGCAATAACCCTGGCCATTGGATGATCCTCCCTACGGCCATCATTATATACAGTCGGACGGCAGCTCCTCAACGCGGCGGGCCGTCATGCCGCCGCCGCAGCCCTAGAAGGCGTCCAAGTATGGGACGAAAGTGTCCAGGTCGGCGTTCTTATCCAGGTCCACCGCCAGCTCGGGGAAGGGCAGCACCGCGGCGCGAATCTGGCCGCGCAGCAGGCGGCTGAGGTAACGCTCGATGTACTCGAGTGTCACCCACCCGAAGAGCACCCGCAACGTGAACCATAGCCCGAACAAGCGAGCCAGGCCGATGGGATCCTTGCGCCTGGCGAACAGCTCCCGGAAGAGCGGGCCGCGCTCGAGGAACCAATCGCGGCTGAGCCAGAACACGTTGCCCCCCGTGTAGTCCTTGCCCCCCACGCGCCGGTAGGTGCGCTTCGTGCCGGGGAACCGCGCTTCGACGGCCTCCCTTTCGCCCAAGGGATACACGCAGACCGCCCCGCTGCCCGCCGCGTACTCGCACAGCGCGGCTACCGCCTCGGGCGTGAGCAGCGGCATGTCGCCGCTGGCCACGAGCACCGCCTCTCCCGAAGTAAGCTGGCTGACGCAGGAAAGGACGTCGTCGACTATTCCGCCGGTGTAGGGTGCGCGGGATACCGCCGGATCGTCAGGTAACTCCACCTCGGGAGGCGCGAGGACGTGAACGTGCTCGCATCCGCCGCCCGTCAGCAGGCAGCGGCAGACGCGCGCCAGCACCGTCTCGCCGCCGACCCGGAGCAGGGGGATGCGCTCAACCCCCCGGGCGCGCAACTCTGGCGGGGCAATCGCACCAGCTGCAACAACACCGTGCATCTCAGTACTCCATTACTTGCCGTCGTACAAACAGGCCCGGCTCCGCCTGCAGGTCGATCGCCTCCGCGACTGCGCCGTCCGGCGCCGCAAGGCGGACAACCGGCTTGAGCAACGCGTGCGGATTCTGGCCGACGACGAGGGCGAGGCGCTCGTCATTCAGCTCCACCAGACTGCCCGTTGGGTAGTAGCCGATCTGGGTGAGGAAGCGGTTGATGGCGCGGCTGGAGAACGCCCGCCCCGGCTGGCCGATGATGTGGTCCGCAGCTTCGCGGCTCGTGGCGCGGGGCAGCTTCGGCTGGCTGAAGAGCCGCGCGCTGAACGAGGTGGCGACCGCCCAGCTCTCGCTTGCCGGCGGGATCATCTCCCCTTTCAGGCCGTAAGGCAACCCGGAGCCGTCGAAGCTCTCGTGCTGCAACATGATCAGCTCTAGCGTCTGCGCGTCGACGAAGCGCTTGGCGCGCAGCCAAGCGTAGTACCGCAGCAGGCCTTCGCGCAGCGAGCTTCGCTTCGCGGGCGAGACGTCGGCGTCGCCGGCGGTGCCGCCCAGGGGCAAGAGGGCGTAGGCGTTCTGCATTGCGAACTGGCCCCGGACTTGATCATCCAGCGTGCCGTTGCCCTCATGCCGCCACGTTTGAAAGAACACCTTGCTCGACATGATCGCCCGGGCCGCGAGGAACTGGCCATACTGGGCGATGTCGGTGAATTCGAGGTAGCCCTCCGGCTCGCTCCGCATCGCACCGACAAGTCTCCGCGCAGCATCTCCCAGCTGTTCGAGGTTCACCCCTTGGCGCAGCGCCGAGCTCATGTAGGCCGCGTGCACGTCCCGATGCACCTGCTCGTCCTCCTCCAGACTGACGAGCGGCATAAGCCCGGCCCCGCGGCGCATAGCGGTCTTGCCGCCGGCGAACATCAGCTCGCTGGCGGTCAGCACGCGCGGTTGAGGGATGGGCAACGCGAAGTGTTCGCCGGCCAGCCACGCTTCCTCTTCTTCGCCCCCTTTCAGGTCCCTGAAGCTCGGCACAGGAATCGCTACGGCCCTGGCGGTAACCGGCTCGGCGGGCCCCGGCTCTGCAATGGGAGGCGCGCCTTCAGCACTGCCCGGCGCCCGGCGACCCTCGATCGTGACGTACACCAGGGGCAGGCTCTGCAATCGCCGGATCTGGCTAGGGGTGAGGACGGTCCCGCTGCGAAGCAGCACCTGACTGCCCACCATCACGTCCTGGGCAAGCTCATCGCCAGGCGCCAGATCGCTCGTGGGCACGTGCACGATGCCGTTCAAACGCACGCTCCGGGCCCATCCATCCGAGCGTAATTGTACCAGCCGCGCGTCAGCCTGCGGCGGATACCCGGCGCGGTCAGCAGCGCTGAGCGCTACTCCGTCGCGCGCTGGATGATCATCAGCAGCTCGATGTTGCTGCGCGTCTGGTACATGCGCGTAATGAGCCGGTTCATCCGCTCCGCCCCCTGCCCTGAGGGGGCAGGGCCATGTCCGCCACCATCTTGCGCAGCTGCCACACCACGTCCATCTCCTCGGCGTTGTACAGCAGCTCCTCGTGCCGCTCTTGATGATGTCCACGCTGGGGAAGATGCGCTTGTCCGCCAGCTCGCGGCTTACGGCAGCACGTTGACCACAACCTCGCGGTACTCAAAGGGAGGAGTGTCTTCGAAGACGGGAAGCGGCTGAGGTGGGTCGCTGAATCCCCCTTGTGCTGGTTCCGCGATATCGGCGAAGTAGAGGTGATTAGCTCCTAGCTGGTCAAACTCCATGGAGAAACGCACCATGGTTCCAGGGGGGCTGTACGTGACGCCATCGATCGGTGCCGCGTATCCGATACTACTAGCGTACAGGCCAAGAAACTTGCCGGGGTGGTATTTCCCGTTACTAACTCCGCTGTCAAAGACCGGCGACGTGAGCACCAGGCCCCACTGGAGTTGATTGTCCAGCAACCTGCCTGGCGAGGCGTTCATCGACAGCTTGACAGCGACAGCCACTTGTCCATGCACGTGTACTTCACTGGGTAGGTCAATGCTCTCGATGTGGGGGTAGTAGATAGCAGGCGGGGGTCCCTCTGGTCCAATCCGCAGAGGAGGAATGCACGAGGCAAGGGCGACGCTGAGTAAGGCACAGACATAGACCGACTCAAACCACCGTACCATCTGAGTCTCCTTACCACCCGGCTAATGCCGTTTGGTAATTAGCCACCCCATGCACTGGACCTAGATCATCTCCGCGGGAAGTGATTATCTTGTTTCGGACTGCCACTCGAAGTGGTGGATCCGTGGTGATAATCCCCTGCTGTGCCTTCTTGGAATACAAGTGGTATGCCAGCGCTGCAATCTGCGGAGCAGCCGCTGATGTACCTACAAATGGGTAGTACCACCGGTAATCCCAAACTCCTGGATTGTAGAAACGGTACTCGCTCTCGTAGCCAGGGAGCGGTGGTGTAGTCCCCGTGAAGTCAAAACCGTGCGTCTCAAGGTAGACTCCGGAGACCGGGTACGTTTCATCGGGCATGTAGTTGGAACTATTGCCAGGGCGATGATTGTACTGAAACATCCAGTAGTACGTCGCGTAGTCTGAGTTGTAATCAACGGCAGAGACGCCGAGCACATTGTCATGCGCTGCAGGGTACTTGCGCGCTTGTTGGTCGTCGTTGCCAGCAGAGGCCACGTAGAGCCGGTCGTTCCACTTCAAGTCGCGCGACACGTTCTTCTTGAACTCGCCTGTGGGGAAGTTGGACGGCCAGGGAAGGTTGCGAATGAAGGCTGGATAGCCGAAACTCATGTTGACTACCCTCACCATGAACGCATAGGCGCCGTGGTATAGCTCGAACCGGAGTGCTCGCACAGCCTTGACGTGGCAGTTCGCGCTGAAGGTTGGCTCGTAGTTGACGCCGGGAAGCCGGTAGAACTTCGTCCATTCCTTCAGCCTCATCGGCAGGACAGTCGCGCCTGGTGCCAGACTAGGAACACCCACGCTGTTGTTGGTGTGTCCGTTGATGAGACTAGCTACCTGTGTCCCGTGGCCGTGCAATCGATGCCAGTATTGTGGATAGCTTACGTCCATTCCAGGCTTAGTCACTTCATAATTGGGATCCCCGCGTCCGATTCCTACAACGTAACTACGGTCGTAAGCCTCGACTCCTAGATTGGAGAGGAGACCCATGTCTGGGTGGTTGCGGTAGACTCCGCAGTCCATCACAGCGATCTCCTGCTGCACACCTGCGTAAGGCAACAGGGGAACAGCGGGGGTCCCTAAGATAACATCATATGCGTCTATCCAACGGCTCTCACGGCCGTAGGGGTCGGTGCCGTCGCGGAATATCGGGTCATTCGGAAACGCGTAGTGGACTTGCGCGTAGTCGATGATCAGGGGCAGCGCGCTCTCGACGTGAGGTAGAGACAGGAAGTGCTGCATCGCCGCATTGACAGTGCCGTAGGTCTCAGGGTTGAACTGGAAGTCGAACCAGGCGATCTCATTGCCTACCGAGGGGGAAGTGCTCGCTGCCTTGGCCGCTGGCAGCCCCTTGCCAGCCATCCCGCGCGTGGCGCTTAGCACCTTGTCGCCGCCACCGGGCATGCTCATTCCATTCCCGCCAGCCCCCGGGTCATCGGGCGCCTCGAACCAGGACATGACCACGTGCAGGTTCTCGGTGGCGATCAGGCTGGCAAGCTCCTGCTCAGTCGCCTCCTGGGTGAAGTACACCTGAATGCGACCGGGTACAACCTCCCATTGATCTCCAGCATCGCTGGTCCAGAGAACGGTGGCGGGATCAGGCCCCTCGTCTCCGGTGAAAGTGACTATGCTCTCCAGCGGCTCATTCGAGACGAAGATCGTCCCGTCGGGCAACTGGTATGTCGCCGTGAACGGGTCGGGGCTGCTGAGCTGATTGACCACCCACTGCTGGTTGCCGATGGTGACGGTGTGCACCGCCTGCACCGGCCCCCAGGGCTGGATGCCGTTGGCCGCCAGGCTCGCCTCATCCTGTGGCGAGCCGATGGGTCTAGCAAGGACGCGCGCATCTTCTCCGGTCAGCACGATGGTGGTCTGGACGCTAGCCACCTGATGCGGGGGGGCGTGCTTACGGGTGAACCCTTGCAGGCGGCCCCCGGAACAACCGGTGCTCAGCGCGATGAGCACCGCTACTGCCACTACCACGAAACGGCGCATACCAACCACCTCCGCGCTGATTATACCCCGGAGGCGGGCATTCGGATCCGGCTTAACTCGCGATCTTGGGAGGGGCGGTGCTCCTGCCCCTACTCCGTCGCGCGCTGGATGATCATCAGCAGCTCGATGTTGCTGCGCGTCTGGTACATGCGCGTGATGAGCCGGTTCATCCGCTCCGCCTCGTCCATGTCCGCGACCATCTTGCGCAGCCGCCACACCACGTCCATCTCCTCGGCGTTGTACAGCAGCTCCTCGTGCCGCGTGCCGCTCTTGATGATGTCCACGCTGGGGAAGATGCGCTTGTCGGCAAGCTCGCGGCTCAGGTGCAGCTCCATGTTGGCGGTGCCCTTGAACTCCTCGAAGATGATGTCGTCCAGGCGGCTGCCGGTCTCGATCAGCGCCGTGCAGAGGATGGTCAGGCTGCCGCCGAACTCGATCTTGCGCGCCGCGCCCAGAAACCGCTTCGGCTTGTAGAGGCTGTTGGGGTCCAGCCCGCCGGAGAGCGTCTTGCCCGACGGCGGGCAGGTCAGGTTGTAGGCGCGGGCCAGCCGCGTCAGGCTGTCGAGCAGCACCATCACGTCCTGGCCTTGCTCCACCCTGCGCTTGGCGTACTCGATCACCAGCTCGGCGACCTGGATGTGGTTCTCCGGCCGCTCGTCGAAGGTCGAGGAGATGACCTCGCCCTTGATGCTGCGCTCGAAGTCGGTGACTTCCTCCGGCCGCTCGTCGATCAAGAGCGCGATCAGCTCCACGTCTTCGTGGTTGGTGGCGATGGCGTGGGCGATCTTCTTCAGCATCACCGTCTTGCCCGCCTTGGGCTTGGCGACGATGATCCCCCGGGTGCCGCGGCCGATGGGCGCGAAGAGGTCGATCAGCCGCGTGCTGATCTCCTTCGTGTCGGTCTCCAGCAGCAGGCGCTGGTCGGGGTAGACGGGGGTGAGCTTCTCGAAGCTGATGCGGCGCGCTCCCTCCTCGTAGGGGACGCCGTTGATGTTCTCGATCTTCACCAGGCTCTGGTAGCGCTCCTGCTCCCTGGGCTGGCGCGCATAGCCCTCGACTAGGTCCCCCGTGCGCAGGTTGAACTTCTTGATCTGCGACATCGAGACGTAGATGTCATCCTCGCCGAAGTGGAACGCCTTCTGGCGGACGAAGCCGTAGTTCGCGTCCTCCATGATCTCGAGCACGCCCTTGGTGAGCGTGGAATGCTCGAGGTCGCGGCTGGCGCCGCTGGACAGCCCTGGCTCGCGCGGGGCTTGGCCGCCGCGCGGGCCGTCCCCGCGCTCATCGCGGCGCGGGCCGTCCCCGCGCTCATCGCGGCGCGGGCGGGCCCGTTCGTCGTAGCGGCTCTGGCGGCGCGCCTGGCGGGTGTCCGTCAGCTGGCTCGAGGGATAGGCCATGCGGCCCGCGGCCTCAGGGCTGTCGGTGCGCGGGGCGACCACGACCGGCGGCTCATCCTCGATATAGTCGCTCTCCTCCCGCTGGCGGCTCGGCGGCGTGAAGTCCTCGCCGTAAGTGCGCACAGCCGGGCCGGCAAGCGGGGGCGAAGCCGCGCCGTCGGCGCGCTGCGGTGCCGGCGCATCTTGGTCGAGAGCCCCCTCGGCCTGGCTGGCGGCCGCCAGGATGCCGTCGATCAGCTCCTGCTTCTTGTACTTGCGCGGGTTCTTGATCTCGTGCTCGCGCGCCAGCTCGTACAGACGCGAGAGCGTCATGCTGGCTAGGAGTTCCGTGGTGATCTCCTCCGACATGGGGACACCTCATATGTCTCTGGCGCTTGATGAAGCCCGCGCCGCCCCACATGCAGCGGGGGCATTCCCTGCGCTCAGACTAAAAGTACCGCCCAAAGCACCTGCTCCCAACGGAAACGGGGGTGGGATTGGCTACCACAGGCCTGCCTGTGGTTGTGGACAGGGAAGCAATGGGATTATATCACAGTCCCGTACATGTTCACCTAACGCCCGTGCTCTGGCGCAGCGGCGGTCCCGCGCCCTTTGTCCGCGGCCCTGTGGCATGTTAGAATCACTCCCATATCCCTCTCCCGCTGCCCCGTGGTGGCTGGAATGCGCAAGGAGACGTGAATGGCCCTCAAACCCATTGTCGATCCGGAGCTTTGCACCGCCTGTGCCGCATGCGTTGACGCCTGTCCCGAAGGGGCGATGGTCATGAACGAGGACGAGACGCTTGCGCTGGTGGAGCTGGACAAGTGCAAGAGTGTGGGCGCCTGCGTGGACGCTTGTCCGACAGGCGCGGTCACGCTTACGGAGCAGTAGGCTCCAGCGGCTCCAGCAAGACTGCGCTCCCCGGGCGATGCGGCCCGGCGAAGTGACACCGGAGCAAAGGAAGACCCCGGCTGCGGAGGGCAGCCGGGGTCTTTTCTGTTCAATGCGTCTACCCCTGGGCGGGGTTCTTCCCTGGCCTGGGCGCCCGCTAGGTCTTGTGCTTCACCGTCACGTCGGCGGTCACCACCGTGTCCGGGCGCACCGTCTCGTTGATCGTCAGCGTCACCGTGTAGGGCGTGTCTGACGCGACCTGTGCATAGGAATAGCCTGGAACACTGACGCCGGTGCCGTCGACCGTCGAGTCGCCGTTGAAGTCCCAGGAGATCGTCATCGTGTTCGCCACCGGCGGGTCGCCCAGCGTTCCGGTGTACACGTTGGCCAGGTTCGCCGTGAAGCGGTAGGGCGTCTGGGCGAAGAGGCTGCCCAACGCCACAGCCGCCCCGGTCGCGTCCGTGATGCTGATCGACGCGGTGAGCGGGTCGATCACGTGGATGGCGAAAGCCAGATTCACCGACTGGTTGTCATCGTCCGTCAGCGTCAGGTTGAGGCCCTTCAGCCCCAGCGTGTCGTACCCGCCGGTCAGCGTCACCGCGTCGCCGTCGGTCCAGGGGTCAATCGTCACCGGGGTGGTGCCGTTGTCCCAGTCCACGACAAGCGTGAACGGCGCAGTGCCGTTGATCGCGGTGGGGGTGATCACGAAGTCGGTGCCGCGCGTCACCGCCGCGAAGGGCTGGCTGACCTGGGCGGCCAGGCCGAGCGCCGGCAGGATCGTGTTCAGGTGGCCGCCGTTGATGGCGCTGGTCATTGCCGCCCCGGCGTTGAGCAAGCCGCCGCCGGCCGCCAGGCCCGTTATGCCCGCGAATTGCACACTGCTGAGCAGCTCGTTGAGCACTTCGTCATCGGTCGGCGGCGTGCCACCGTTGACGGACGACAGCGTCTGGAACACCTGGCTCGCCGCTCCGGCGACGTAGGCCGCAGGGAATACCGTGCCGAAGTTCGACAGCTCCCGAAGGTAGTTCTCACCGGGCACTATGGTGTAAGGGCTGCCCTGGCTCCCATCGCCGGTGTCACTGAAGTAGCGCCGCCAGCTGAAGCCGATGCCGTATCCCACGCCCGCGATCACCGCGCCGGTGTTGCTGTAGCGCGCCAAGTCCCGGAACCAGTCGTTGAACGGTTCAGGCAGCAACGGAAGCCAGCCTTCTCCGTTGTTTGGCACGTCGACAGGCGGGTCGCCTACTTGCACGTCCGGCAAGGCGCCGATGCGGTTGACCCCTGTTGCACCCACGCTAACAACACCGGTTGCTGACGCTGGAGTCACGGGTGTGCCGGGCGCGGTGATGTCTACGGGGGTGCCGGTGAACACTGGCGGGGGCCCTGCGACGTACGAGTCGACCACGTCTCCGGCAGGCGCAATGACCAGCACATCGTTGGAGCGGGCGGTGTTCACTTGGGTCTGGATGTTCCCGGCCACGGTGCCGAGGCCGAACATGCCCAAGAGCACGATGTCTGCATTCGCGCCGCCGTTCGGCCACTTCCCCCCGTTCGTGTTCGCTGTGTCCGCCGCGGCGTACTTGATCGCTTCCGCGATGTCGTTGTCGCTGAAGCTCCACACGTCGTCCGGTGGTGTCCCCGTGACCGCGCCGGTCTTAATCAGGATGTACGTGGCATGCGGGTTGATCCCAGCGATCCCCTCGTTCCAGAGCTCGTCCGCCTGGATGCCGTCTGTGCCGTTGAAATCGGCTGCGCGTACGGTAATGCCGTCTATGTCGGCTGCGAGCGTGCCGAGCATCAGCTCACCCGTGTCGCGGTATGGCAAGCGCCAGTAGACGGTGGGGGGATCCCCGAACCCGACGTCATGCACATCCCACTCGGCTGCGGCAAGTCCGGGCGTGTGCGTCCCGTCGCTGGCCATGAAACCGCAGTTGTCGGCGTCAAGGAGGGCATCATCAAAGCCGGCGCGGAACCCAGTTGTCGAGTAGTCGAACCACCCGGCGTCAATGATCGCGATGCGCACCGGCTGTGTCGCCACCGCGGCGTTGAGGCTGACGTCCCAGGCTGAGTTGAAGCCCATCTCGTTCATCGGCAGCGCCTGGCCGGGTTGGCCTCCGAATCCCCAGGCACCGGGATCGCCCCAGAACCCGAAGCCGCTGAGCACCTCGCCGTAGAACGGATCGACCGGCGTGTGACTCGCCTGCCGCAGCGCATGTGGCGACGCAAAGTCAAACCGCGGGCAGAGGATGCGGTGCACAGGCTCGGCGCTGACGATGGTGTACTCCTTCTCCAGCAGCTTCGCCGCGTCCGTCGGGCTCACGCCCCCGGAGAGCTGGATCGTTGCCCGGCTGCCGCTCTGGCTGAGCACCGAGAAGCCGTAGGCGCCGACGATGTGCTGCAGCTGCTGGGGCGTCGCCCCGGTGACGATGTTCACCTCGTCGGGAATCACGCTGACGGTGTGCCCGCCGACCACGTGACTCGGGGCGATGGGCTGCAGCCCCTTCTGGTTGCTCTTGGAGCCGCCGTTGTCCGGAGTGCTGACTCCGCCGCCCCCGCCGCAGCCGTACATGGCGAGGGTGGCAACGATGAGAATCAAGCCTAGCTGTGCGTTCTTCATCGGATCCTTCTCCCGGTTTGCTTTACCAGCCGATACCACGATCCTACCCTAAGAGTAGGCCAAACATAAGCATACCGGAGCGGCAGGCGATGCGCAAGGTATAGCCGGGCAAACCTGCCAGCCTCCCGGGGCCACCGCCCCGGCCTAGCGCTCGCGGCGCTCCTCCCGGGGCGCACTGTGCTTGAGGAACAGCTTGTGCTGCTGCTCGGCGAAGTGCTCCAGCTCGTCCTCGTCGCTCGAGCTCACGGCGATCACGCCGTCGCTGCGCGCCTCGACGCTCTGCCGCACGCCTTCGTCGAAAAAGCTCAGCCGGATGCTGCGCAGCCGGCTGGCGTGCTCTTCGAGAAACTTCATGTCGATGCGGTTGTCCGCCGTCTTCGCCGTGAACCGGCCGATGAGGCGCGGCTCGACGAAGAACTGGTCCACTACGACCTGGCCGAGCTGGGCGTGCTCGTGCATCCGCGTGAACTCCTTGGCCCACGGCAAAAGCTCCACGCCCAGATCGAGCAGCTCCGCGTCCGCCGCGCCGCACATCTTGAGCAGCGCCAAAAGCACGCTTAGGTCGCGCCGCCCACCAGGCGTGCTCACGATGCCCTCCTCGCCGTCGATGGCGAAGCTAAAGACCCGGTCCTCAGTGCGCTCCTCCGTGACGAGCTTGCCCTGCTCGTCGTCGAAGCGCGTCACCTTGCGCGGCCGGCGCTGCACCACGCTCAGCGTGAGGCGCGGCGGATGGCGCTGCAGGGCGAAGACGCGCATGTCGCTGTTGAGCCCGAAAGCCACCTTGGCCAGCCGCCCCGCCACTTGCACTAGGCGGGAGCTGTCCAGTCCCTTGAGTCGCGCGAAAGCCGTCCGCTCGGTTGCCATGTGGCGAGTTTAGCAGAGGCCCGTGCCTAGCCTTCGTCGGGCCGCTCGGAGGCCTCTGCAGCGTCCACCGGAGCCGTCCCGCCCGCCGCAGCAACGCGGGGGATGCGCGCGCGGATGAAAGCGCACACGCTGTCCTTCGCGCCCGCGCCCTGGCCGCTGAACTGCAGCATGTGCCCGCGGAACGGGTCGAGGCGCGAAGGCTTGGGCATCGTCGTGAGGTGCACGCCGTTGGGATGCACGTAGAAGTTGCGGTAATGCTCCCACTGGCGGAAGCTCGACGTGCCCAGGAAGTACACCGTCACCCCGCGCTCGTCGAGCTTGTACCCGACCGGCAGGTAGATCGTCGCGGTCGCCCCCAGCAGCAGGATGAAGCTGACGGTTGCAAAGCCCAGGGCGTGGGGCCACCACTGCGGCGCGCTGAAGCTCCAGCCCGCGATCGCCGACGCCGCGATGACGATGGCCAGCGCCAGCGCCGGTCGCCGCCAGTCCGCCCGCCAGGGGTTGAAGCTCCAGTGAACCTCATTGGGCTGTGCCCCGGCCGCGCCCTGCTCCTCGCCGCCATGCGCCATCGCCGCGGATTCTAGCATTGCCGGTGTGCGGCCGCCCCGTGAAGCGCCGTAGGGGCCGCCCGTGGGCGGCCCACGCCGCGCACGCGCGGCGCCTACTACAATCGCGTCATGGGCAGGCTCAGCGGCAAGCACATCGTCGTCACCGGCGCGTCCGCGGGCATCGGCACGGAGCTCTGCCGCCAGCTCGGGCGCGAGCAGTGCCGCGTCACCCTGGCGGCCAGGCGCGAGGAGCTGCTGCTCCAAGTCGCCGGCGAAGTGCGCGGTGCGGGCGGCCAGGCCGAGGCCGTCGTTGCCGACGTGACCGACCGGGCGCAGGTGTTCGAGCTGGCCAGGCGCGCGGAGGCCGCGTTCGGCCCCATCGACATCTGGGTGAGCAACGCCGGGGCGGGCATCTCGCATCGCCTGCTGGATGCCACCGAGGAGGACATGCTGCACCTTTACCGCCTCAACTGCCTGTCCTCGCTGTGGGCCTACCAGGCGCTGCTCCCAGGCTGGATGGCGCGCGGCTACGGCCAGTTCATCGACGTCTGCAGCCTGGGGGGCAAGGTGGGCTACGCCTACTCCGGCGGCTACAGTGCGGCCAAGCACGCCCTCTCCGGCATCGGCGATGTCCTGCGCCAGGAGCTCGCGCTGCAAGGCTTCCCCCCCGGCCCGCTGCGCCGCGCCAAGACCACTGCGCCCCGCCCGTGGCTGACCGTCACCACCGTCTATCCCGGCCCGACGATCAGCGACTTCGGCAAGGCCCGCTCCGACCGCATCGCCCTATCCGCCACGCGCCCGCCGGGCGCAGACATCGGCGAACTGCGGCGCAACCGCAACTTCATCGTCCGCGCGGTGGCCGGGCCGCAGCCCACGGCCTTCGTCGCCCGCGCCATCGTCCGCGCCATGCTCCGCCCCGTCTGCGTGGTTTATCCCCACCGCTGGGGCACGCTGGCGGTGGTCGCCAACCACATCGCCCCGGCGCCGCTGCTGCGCGCGATGTCGCGCCTGGGCCGCTGAGTCATGCCGAAGGGGCACCGCATCCAGATACCCGGACGGTCGTCCGCGCAGCCCCCAACGCTGTATCCCGCTTCGCCCGCAGGGACAGATGAAGTGATGGGTGTAAGCTGGTATAGTCCAATATGGGACGTCCCAGTATTGAGCAATTATGCCGGGGCCCAGGCCAGCTCGGCGGTTTTGCCGCCAGTCAGCGGTGCTCAGCCCAGCGCGCCCAGTCTTGTCGAATCGGGCGGCAAGTGGTAATATTGAGATGTGCGGATATCTGGATAACTGGGGTATTTAGTATTTGAGGAGCGAGTCCAGATGGAAACGACAGCCAACCTGATCAGCGAGATGGCCCACACGGCGGTCGAGGACTGCTATCAGTGCGGCAAGTGCACGGCTGGCTGTCCGATGGCGGACGTGATGGACCTGATGCCCAACCAGATCGTCCGTCTGGCCCAGCTTGGCGAGGAGGGCCGGGCGGTGGCTTGCGGCGCGATCTGGCTCTGCGTGTCATGCCAGACCTGCACGCAGCGCTGCCCCAAGTCGGTGGACATTGCGGCCGTGATGGACGCGATGCGCCAGCTCTCGCTGGAGCGCGGGACGGCTTCCGAGTCGGTGAAGCGGACGGTGGCTTTCCAGCGGGCGTTCCTGGACAACATCCGGCGCAACGGGCGACTCAACGAGCTGGAGCTGGTGGGGCAGTACAAGACGATGGCGTTTCTCGGCGACGTGAGCGTGCCGCTGCTGTTCAAGGACGCGCTGCTCGCCCCGAAGATGATGCAGCGCGGCAAGCTGCATCTCATCGGCGAGAAGGTCAAAGACCGCGCAGTGGTGCGGCGGATATTCGACCGCTGCATGAGGCAGGAGTGAGATGCAGATCGGCTATTACCCCGGCTGTGCGCTGCACGGCTCATCGAACGACTACGAGATGTCGGTGCGGGCGACGCTCACCGCGCTCGGCGTGCAGCTGAAGGAGCTCGACGACTGGATCTGCTGTGGGGCGACGGCGGCGCACTCGATCAACAAGAAGCTGTCCATGGCATTGCCCGCGCGCAACCTGGCGATCGCCGAGCGCGACGGCTACAGCGAGATGCTCGCCCCCTGCCCAATGTGCTCGATGGAGCTGTTGAAGACGATCAAGGAGCTGAGCGACAGCCCGTCCCTGAGGCGCGAGATCGCCGAGGTCATCGAGCTGCCCATCAAGGGCAAGACCCAGGTGGTCAACATCATCCAGGTGCTCCAGATGGTCGGCGTGGAGCGCATCCGGGAGGCCGTCAAGCGCCCGCTGAGTGAGTTCCGCCCGGCGTGCTACTACGGCTGCCTGCTCACGCGCCCGGCGAAGATTCTCAAGTTCGACGACCCGGAGCAGCCGGACTCGATGGAGGAGATCGTCGAGGCGCTGGGGGCCAAGCCCGTGCAGTGGAACTACAAGACGGAGTGCTGCGGGGCGGGGATGACGATGGCCAACGAGGACACGGTGATCAGCCTGTCGCACAAGATCCTGAGCAACGCCGAGGCGCACGGGGCGAACTGCGTCGTCGTTGCCTGCCCGATGTGCCACGTCAACCTGGACATGAAGCAGCGCGACATTGAGCGGCGGCAGGGCGCGCGGCACCGGCTGATGGTGTACTACATTTCCGACCTCATCGGTCTCGCGCTGGGGCTCGGCGAGCACGAGCTGGGTATCGACCGCCACTTCGTTAGTGCGCCCCTGGCGGCGGTGAAGGAGTAGGCCATGTCACGGATCGGCGTATTCACATGTTGGTGCGGCGAGAACATCGCCCGGACGGTGGACATAGAGCGCCTGACGGAGGCGATCGCGCAGGTCCCCGGCGTGCGCGTGGCCGTCAACTACAAGTACATGTGCTCCGACCCGGGGCAGGCCTCCATCCGCGACAAGATCGTCGAGGAGAAGCTTGACGGGCTGGTGGTGGCGGCCTGTTCGCCGCACATGCACCTCAAGACCTTTCGCCGCGCGGCAGCCGCCGCCGGGCTTAACCCGTACCTGGTGGAGATGGCCAACGTCCGCGAGCACTGCTCGTGGGTGCACAAAGACAAGGAGCTGGCCACCACCAAGGCGATCGAGATCATCCGCATGGCGGTGGAGAAGGTGCGCCGCAACCACGCCCTGCAGCCGATCCGCGTGCCGATGACCAAGCGCGCGCTGGTGATCGGCGGAGGCGTGGCGGGGATTCAGGCGTCGCTGGACATCGCTGACGCCGGCTACGAGGTGGTGCTTGTCGAGCGCGACCCGAGCATCGGCGGCAAGATGGCCGGGCTCTCCGAGACGTTCCCCACGCTGGACTGCTCGCAGTGCATCCTCACGCCGCGGATGGTCGAGGTCGGCCAGCACCCGCGCATCAAGCTGTACACCTACAGCGAGGTGGAGGGCGTCGAGGGCTTTGTCGGCAACTTCAAGGTGCAGATCCGCAAGAAGGCCCGCTATGTGGACATGGACAAGTGCACGGGCTGCGGCGACTGCTGGGCGGTGTGCCCGAGCAAGAAGAACCTAAGCGAGTTCGACTGCGGCATGGGCTACCGCAAGGCGATCTACATCCCCTTCCCGCAGGCGGTGCCGGCGCGGCCGGTAATCGACAAGGAAGCCTGCCTCTATCTCAAGAACGGCAAGTGCGGCGTGTGCGCGAAGAAGTGCGCCCCCCAGGCGATCAAGTTCGACGACCAGGACGAGGTGATCACGGAAGAGGTCGGCGCGGTGATCATCGCCACCGGCTACCGGCTCTACAACATCACCAAGGACCAGGACAACAGCAAGCTCACGGGCTACGGCGAGTACGGCTACGGCATGTACAAGGACGTGATCGACGGGCTGCAGTTTGAGCGGCTGGCGTCCGCCTCGGGCCCGACGAGCGGTGCGATCAAGCGCCCCAGCGACGGCGCGGAGCCCAAGAAGATCGTGTTCATCAGCTGCGTCGGCTCGCGCGACGAACAGCATGGCATGACTTACTGCTCGAAAATCTGCTGCATGTACGTCGCCAAGCACGCCATGCTCTACAAGCACAAGGTGCACGACGGCGAGGCGCACATCTTCTACATGGACATCCGTGCGGGGGGCAAGAACTACGAGGAGTTCGTGCGGCGGGCGATCGAGCAGGACGGCGCGGTCTACCACCGCGGGCGCGTGTCGAAGATCACCCAGGAGAATGGCAAGCTCGTCGTGCGCGGGGCGGACACGCTGATCGGCCAGCCGGTGACGATCGAGGCCGACATGGTGGTGCTGGCCAGCGCGATGCGGCCGAGCGAGGGCGCGACGCGCCTGGCCCAGATGCTGAACGTCGGCGTGGACGAGTTCGGCTTCCTCTCCGAGAGCCACCCCAAGCTGCGGCCGGTGGAGACCAACGCGGCGGGCGTGTTCATCTGCGGTGCCTGCCACGCGCCCAAGGACATTCCGGAGGCGGTGGCCCAGGCCTCGGCGGCGGCGGGCAAGGTGGCGATAATGTTCGCCAACGAGGAGCTCACCCGCGAGCCGGAGATCGCCAGCGTCAACGAGCTGACCTGCGCGGCGTGCTTCACCTGCGTGCGCGCCTGCCCCTACACGGCGATCGAGAAGGCCATGGTCCTCGACGGGCGCGGCAACTTCATCAAGAACACGGCGCGGGTCAACCCCGGGCTGTGCATGGGCTGCGGCACCTGCGTCGCGGTGTGCCCGAGCAAGAGCGTTGACCTCGAAGGATTCAGCGAGGAGCAGATCTACTCCCAAGTGGAGAGCCTGGCGCTATGAGCGAGACCACAGAGAAACCGGCGGGCAACGGCTTCGAGCCGCGCATCATCGCCTTCGTGTGCAACTGGTGCACCTATCTCGGCGCGGACCTGGCCGGCACCAACCGGCTGGAGTATCCGAGCAACGTGCGCATCATCCGCCTGCCGTGCACCGGGCGCATCGACTTCAACCTGGTGGTCAAGGCGCTCGAGGTAGGGGCGGACGCGGTGATCGTCTCCGGCTGCCACCCCGGCGACTGCCACTACACCGCCGGCAACTATCACGCGCGGCGGCGCTGGATGCTCTTCCGCGAGGTGCTGGAAACGCTGGGCGTGGACCTGCATCGCATCCACTTCGCGTGGATCTCCGCGGCGGAAGGCAAGAAGTGGGCGCAGTTCGTCGCCGATGTCACCGCGCAGACGCGGGAGCTGGGGCCGTACAACGAGTACAGGCAGATCATCGAGGCGGAGGTGTCGTGATGCAGCAGCAGGAGCTCCGCCAGCTGGCCCGCAAGCTGCTCGAAGAGGGCACGGTGAAGGTGGTGATCGGCTACGGCCAGCCCGTGGCCGGGGCGCCGGCCTTCCCGGTGTTCATCACCGACCCTGCGAAGGTGGACACGCTCGTCTGGAACGAGCAGTGCTTCCACAACCTGACCGGCTACCTCAAGCGCAAGGAGATCCGCGCGCTGGGCAAGCCGGCAATCGTCGTCAAGGGCTGCGACGAGCGCACGCTGGTGATGCTGGAGAAGGAGTCGCAGATCGTCCGCAGCGACATCTACGTCATCGGCATGGCGTGCAGCGGCGTGGGCGAGCCGCAGGCGGCGAAGTGCGCTTGCTGCGAGGTGCACATGCCGCGGCTCGCCGACAGCGTGATCGGCCAGGTGGACAACCCGCCGGTGGACGCCTCGGCACGCTACGCGGTGCTCGACGAGTTCCTCAGTGCCTATCCCACGCCTGCCGCGCGCATGGCCTACTGGCAGGAGGAGCTGGGCAGGTGCGTGAAGTGCTACGCCTGCCGCCAGATTTGCCCGCTCTGCTACTGTGAGCGGTGCATCTTCGACAAGAACCGCCCGACGTGCGTGGACACCTCGCCGACGCTCAAGGGCAACTTCGGCTATCACATCACGCGCGCCTTCCACCTCGCGGCGCGCTGCATCGAGTGCGAGGAGTGCACGCGGGCCTGCCCGGTGGGCATCGACCTTCGGCTGCTGAACCAGTCGCTCAGCCGCGGGGCGGAGGAGCACTTCGGCTTCCGCGCGGGGGTGGACCCGGAGGCTGAGCTTGTCGTAGGCTCCTACTCCCTCAAGGACAGGGAGGACTTCATCCAATGAGCGAGACCATCACCAAGGACGCCCTGCTTAAGCTGGTGGACGAGTGGATCGGCCAGGGCAAGCGCACCATCGGCCCGACGGAGATCAAGCCCGGGCATATCCGCTACGCCCGACTCGAAGACAGCGCCGCGCTTAAGCTGGGCGGGTACATCCGCCCGCAGAACTCCGTCAAGGAGTTCGTCTTCCCCAAACACGAGAAGCTCTACCGCTACCTCTTCGAGGGCAAGGAGATCTCGCTCGCGGAGGCGGACGGCGAGCCCGCTGCGACGGTCGTCGTGGGCTCCCGCCCGTGCGACGCCGCGGCGTTCGACATTCTGGATCGCGTGTTCAACTGGGACTTCGTGGACGAGCAGTTCAACGCCCGCCGCCGTGCGACGACGATCGTCACCATCGCCTGCCGCGAATGGGACGACTACTGCTTCTGCACCAGCGTCGGGCTCGGCCCCGCCGCCCCTCGCGGCTCCGACGTGTTGCTGATGCCGCTGGACGGCGGCGCCTACGAGGTGCGCGCGCTGACTGACGCGGGCCGGGCACTATTCGCGGGGCATACCACCCCGGCTGAGGTAACCGCGACAGAGCCGGCAGGGCCGGAGCGGAAATTCGACATGGAGAGTGTGGGCGAGTTCCTGCGGGCAAGCTGGGACAAGCCGCTCTGGCGTGACGAGGCGCTGCGCTGCCTGGGCTGCGGCGCCTGCACCTATGAGTGCCCGACCTGCCACTGCTTCGACATCGTGGATGAGGGCAACGCGCGGGGCGGCTACCGGGCGCGCAACTGGGACGCCTGCCAGTTCCGCATGTTCACCGTGCACGCCAGCGGGCACAACCCCAGGCCTGATCAGCCCAGCCGCCAGCGCCAGCGCATCCTGCACAAGTTCCGCATCTACCCCGACAAGTTCGGCGAGCTCTTGTGCACTGGCTGCGGCAACTGCGGGCGGGCGTGTCCCGTCGGGCTGGGAGTGCTCAACGTGCTGGAGGCGGCGGCCAAGGCCGCGGTGGAGGGTTAGGCATGGAAGGCAACGGGCAGTCCAACGTCTACAGGCCGGAGCTGATGGAAGTGATCGGCCTGCACCAGGAGACGATCGACGTCAAGAGCGTGCGCCTGCGCTTCAAGGAACCGGAGCGGCAGGAGCACTTCTCCCACCACGTGGGGCAGTTCGGCATCTTCTCCGTCTTCGGCTACGGCGAGTCGACGTTCAACATCTGCTCCAGCTCCAACTGGCACGACCGCCTGGAGTTCTGCTTCCGCCGCGTGGGCAAGGTTACCGACGCCTTCTGGAAAATCGAGGAAGGGGACACCATCGGCTTCCGCGGGCCCTATGGCAACTGGTACCCCACCGAGGAGTGGGAGGGCAAGAACCTGATCTTCATCAGCGGCGGGATCGCCATGCCGCCGGTGCGCTGCGCGATCTGGTACTGCCTGGAGAACCGCGAGAAGTACGGCGACATCACGATCCTCTACGGCGCGCGCAGCGTGGGCGACCTCGTGTTCGTGGACGAGCTGGACAAGTGGGCGGAGTACGAGCGCGTGCGCGTGATCAAGACCGTCGACCCGGGCGGCGAGACACCGGAGTGGAAGGGCGACATCGGCTTCGTGCCCACGGTGCTGGACAAGGCGAGCATCTCCGCGGAGAACGCCGTGGCGCTGGTCATCGGCCCGCCGGTGATGATCAAGTTCTCGCTGCCGGTGCTGGACAAGATGGGCCTCGCGGCCAAGGACATCTACACCAGCCTGGAGAACCGCATGAAGTGCGGCATCGGCAAGTGCGGGCGCTGCAACGCCGGGCCGGTCTACGTGTGCAAGGAAGGGCCGGTGTTCACGCTGGAGCAGATCCGCAGCCTCCCCGAGGACTACTAGCCGCCGCCGCTACTCCTTCAGGCCGGCTGCGGTGTTGCCGATGATGTAGAGCTTCCCCTTGGCGCCGAAGACGTGCAGCTGGTAGTTGATCAGCATCTCGTCGCGGTACATCTTCTGGTAGTACACCATGCCCACCGACGTGGCAGGGTCGAAGCCGGGGCTGCCGGTGTCGGCGATCGGCTTCCCGTCGTAGGGGTTCACCGGCCACCCGCCTTCCGCGCCGAAGTACGATTTCACGTCGGTCAGTGCATCGGGGTAGTTGCTGGTGTCGGCGTAGTAATCGTCGATCGCCAAGGCAATGCTCTTGGCCGCTCGCATCTGCAGAAGGTCGTTGCCGCGGAAATGCGGCCCAGGGCACCCGGCCGCGGCAAGCTGGAGGGCCGTTACCGCTGCTGCCCAGATGAACAAACGCATTTCACTGCCTCCCGGCCCGCCTCGCCATAGCGCTACGTAGCTCACTGCGGTAGCTACAGGGACGGGCTAGTAGTACGACTCGTACAGGATCTGGTCCTTGCCGAACTGGCCGACGTCGCTGACGTAGTTCAACTGGTAGAACGCAGGCGCGCCCGCCACGTCCTCCGGCGGAGTGCACTTGTCGAGGAAGCTCAACAAGTCCGAGCTGCTTCCCGACTCGGGGGGCCCCCAGAAGACCATGGGGAATCCCCAGTAGGTGCCGGCGGCGTCGTTGGCGGCGATGAAGCGCGCCGTCTTGTCGATGCGGTCGCCGTAGATCACGCAGGGACGCCCGTCCACAACCGCCGCGCTGAACCGGCTGGAAATCGCCCGCGAGCTCACCACCACCGGCGCGGCCCACGCCGAACCTACGGAGTTGAGCGCCCGCCGGCACTTGAGGTCGTCGGTGGCGGAGTCGTAGTAGACAACCGCTGGGAATCCCGCGGCCTCGACAAGCTGGATGTGGCTGGAGGCCTTCTCGTGGTCGTCCACAATAACCTCCGGCGGCACCCAATCCGGCTGGTCTGGATTCTCGGAGTGGGAATAGAGAATGTCCTGGGACACGCTGCGCGCCTTGGCGGGGAGGCCCGCTATGGTCGTCAGGATCAAGTCGTCACCGAGCGTTCCTGCCAAGTACGTGGAGTTGTCGCCCACGACCGTTGGCTCAGCCCAAGCTGAGCCGGTGCTGTCCAGCGCGCGCACCCAGCGATAGCCAGTTCCGTAGGGCCCCGCCCCTAGCAGTGCAGGGGTGCCGTCAACGTTCAGCATTGCCGTGACACTGAAGTCCGTCCCGACGATAGGCGTAAACGGAGTCATATTCACGTACTGCGCGTAGTTGATGATTAACGGCTGCGGCCAGCTCCCGCCGAGCTCGTCGTCCGCTCGTAGGTAGTAGACGATATGAGTCACGATAGCGGGGTACGTCTGGCTCTCGTCGGTGGTCTTGCGATCGAACACAACTGTTGGATGGCCGTCCACCACTGCCGCATCTGCTAGTATCATCGCCTCTGTGATCCCCGAGAAGGACTGGGGCAACGTGTAAAGGACCAGTGGCGCCGGCCAGGTCTCTCCTTGCTCGTCGATGGCACCAGTGAAGACAAGGCTATCCTGGGGAATCGGAGTATTGCGCTTATAGATCAGCCCTGGCTTGCCACCTGCGTCCAACACATGGGGCGTCCAAAACCTGGCCCCCCCCTGCACGAATCTAGTCAGCTCGTCCACCAGATTCACATGCCAGGCCGCCCTATCCGTCACGCTGACCGTGCCGGCCGCCGTGTCGGTATTCCCGCTGTTGTCGGTAACGCGTACGGCGCAGGTGTAGTCGCCAGGAGCGTAGTAGTAGAAGTCCATCTGCGATGTCAGCCCGCTGTCGTACTCATACACGCCGTCGTTGTCGAAGTCCCACTCGTAGCGCACTATGGCGCCTCCCGTATTCTGGTCGTGGCTGGCCGAGGCGTCCCAGAGGATGTGCGCCGGGGTCTCGCCGGCGGGTGGGTTGGCCAGCACCGCGGCGGGCGGGAGCTCGGAGTATTGCGGAAGTTGCACCATAACGTAATTGCTCGCTGCACCATCCTGCAAGTCCTCGAAGGGACGCACCCAGTAGTACTGCGCAGTTTCCGTCACGGCTACCTGGTGGCTGAAGCGCAAACGCCCGCCGCCGGGGGCCTGCTGGGCATGGCTGATGGCCACCTCGCCAATGAACTCAGCGCCCGGACCGTTGGGATCATCGCCTACGGGACAATCCGCCGTGTCGCTCGAGCCAAACACGTGGTAGCCTTCCGCTCGCACCCCGAAGTTGGCCGCGATGGCGCCAACGTCCCCCAGGTTCAGCTCGCCGTTAGCATCGCCGTCTATCACAGACTGGATCGAGTCGGGGGGGAACGGGTCGCCCGTGCCGGTGGTCTCGCCGAAGTGGACTGCAAGGGGCACGATGTCGGACAGCCCCACCGCGCCGTTCTGGTCGTAGTCGCCGGGGCTGTAGTAGCTCCATTTCAGCAGCGCCCCAGCAGGATCGAAGGTCAGAGTGCTCGCTGCGCCAGCGCTGTGTGGCGGCCTGAACACAGCCATTGATGCGGACTTAGCCTGAAGCGCCTTGGCGAGCGCGCTCGTAAGCTCACTCCAGGTTTGAGCAGACACGCCGTTCGGACACTGAAAAGCATCGAACTCTGCGGTTGCTGAATGACTGTCAAGGGGCAATGCGCCCGGACCGCGCATGTCCGACCCGCCACTGCACGAGACGGCGAGCAGAAGCATGGCCACCAAGGTGTAGAGGAATAGGGACCTGCGTCCGTATCCGTGAGCAGACATTCTTACCTCCTGAGGTACGGCTCGTTCCACATGTCCTGGACCAAGTTACGGCGAGACCTGATCGCTCAGTCTGAACGCGAACCACTCGATGTCGATTACAACACCGCCCACATTGGCCGGGTTCAGCGTTCCAGGGAAGTGGATGGTAGCCCGCAGGTTCTCGTTGTTCCAGCCTTCCCAGCCGCCGATCTTCCTCGTCCACGCCACTCGCCATCCACCGAGAGCTGCCAGCGACAGCCAGTCCTGTGGGAGTCCAAGAGGCATCCAAGGGTCGGCCCAGTTGCCGGCGCTGTCGTTGATTACGAAGTAGATGTTCGACAGCCGGGCTGTGGTGTCGACACGGAATTTCACCCACGCCTCCACCGTGTTCCAGGTCGGCGGATTAGGATCCGGAAGGAAAGGAGGAGGGGGAGCCTGGCCGAAGTTATACGTTTGCAGCTTCCGCGAGAACACCGTGCCCACCGCGAGCTGCCCGCCTAGAGAGATTACTCCGCCCTGGGCGCATGAGGGCCAGACCCACCGGCCGTAGCAGTCTCTGAGCTGCCCCGATGGTGGGCCTGGCGGGTATAAGAACTGCGCCACCGTCGAGGACTCGACCGACGCCAGCGCCGGCGCCCCCCCGCCCGCAACGCGTTGGAAATACCACTGCACGCTGAACTCCTGCGCCGGGAGCACGGTTGAGCCGATCCCTCGCCCGCCGCTGACGGGGACGAACCATACATGGTCCGCCATACCACGCCTCCACAAAAGAAGAACATTACCGGTGGGGTGGGCGCTCTGCTAGCGCATGTCCCTAAGGCAGTATCAACACCGGTGCCCCGAGGGTGACTATCGCCCCGGCCTCACCGCTTAAGTATGCCGTAGGATCGCGCGGATTTCAAGGCAATTCCATGGCGTTCTTCCAGATTGGCGGGATTCGCGCGATGGGACAGCACATCTGGTGTCCCCCTCACCATAAGTGGTGATAAGGTCGCCTGGCAGGGGCTCCGGGTGCTACTGACTGACTGGCGGGCGGCTCGCGAGCCGCCCCTTCTGAGCGAGGGTAAAATAACCCGATGGGCTCAGGTCCCCCGCGCGTGTGCAGCCTGCTGGCGCTGGCCGCGGCGCTGCTCGCCGCCGGCTGCGCGATGCACGCTGCGTCGCCGGGGTCTTCGCAGCCCGCGCTGGACACCGCGCCCGCCCCGCCGTCAGCGCCCGCGTCGCAGCCTGGAGCGGCGGCACAGCCGGGCCCCGTGCAGATTGCCGGGATGCCCCCGTTCCCGGATGAGAGCGGCACCTCGCCTCTACCCGGCAGCCAGGCCGCGCCTCTGCCAGCCAGCCCCGCCGTGCCTGCCGTCCGCCTTACGAGCGATGAGCAGGAGTACACGGTTGATGGCACAGCCTTCACCGCGCAATCCGCGGGCAGCCAGAGCTATGAGGACACCGGCACGCCCGGGCGATTCGTCCTCGTGCCGGAGGAGGGCAGCACGGGAACGAGCGGCACCGCGGCCAAGCTCGCCTGGGCGATGTACGAGATGCCCGGCCTCACCGGCGACCGGCCTGTCAGGCTGAGCGCCGACATGTCCAGCGCGCCCGCGGAGCTGGGGGGCTGGCCGCCGCTGCTGCTCACGTACTACGTCGGCGTGGCGGACTTCACCACGTTTTCCTGGGAGTGGCACGGCCCGTACGGAGACCTGCGCACGGTGGTGCTCAACGCCGCCGGCCGCCTGGACCGCTACGTCAGCGCGTCGGGCACGCTCTACTGCGTGGTGCTCACCGACTCCTACGACATCGTCCCCGACCCGCCGGGCAACCCCGACGGCCTGTGCGCCGCCGCTGTAGGCTCGGTTACGGTCACGACTTCCTCCGACTACCTGACGAACCGCCCGCACTATGCCGCCATTACCGATGTGAAGGTGGGCAGCTCCGCTAACCGCTCGCCGTCGCGCCATGCGTCCTACCTCGAGCCGGAGCAGTTCGTCACCCTGAATTGGGTGCACGTCCCGGAGTTCAATGAGGCGGACCTGCCCAACGCGGCGGAGACCTACGAGGTCTTCAGGGTCGGGCCTGGCGAGACTGAGCCGCTCCACGTCGGCTCGGTCGCGGCGCCGCTGACGGCGTTCACCGACCCGCTCGACCGTCTCGTTGGCGTGGACGAGCCCAGCGGAGGCACGATCTACCGCTACATGCTGCGGGCGCAGAACTCCGCCGGCCCGGCACGCTGGTCGTCCACCCGCATCGCCGTGCCCATCCTCGCGCCGAAAGGCGTGACGGCGACGGTGAATCAGGTGAGCATCGACGGCACGCGCGTCTCCTGGGACAGCGTGGACGGCGCCGAGAGCTACGAGGTGTGGCGGGGCCTCGTTCCGCAGGGTACTGACGCCCAGCTCGTGGGCAGCGTACCGGGCGCGGATCTGAGCCACATCGACACCACCGGCATTCCCGGGCGGCAGTACTGGTACTTCGCCCGCGCGGTGGGCATCGGCGACGGCGATCCCGACAACGGCATCGAGCCCGAGGCGCGCTCGGACTTAAGCCTGACCTCGCTCGGGTTGCGCAGCGTGCGCCTGAGCGTGGTCTGCCTCACCGGCGGGGTGAGCGGCAGCGGCAGTCTTGCCGACCCGTTCGTGCTCGATCCGGCGGGCACCTACCTCTTCGGCGCGGTGGACCAGGACGGCAGCTCTCTCACGTCCTACGTGACGTGGAGCGTCGCGCCTTCCGGACGCGCGAGCTTCGCCGCGTCCCCACGCAACAAGCTGCAGAACATCCAGCCCGGCGCCAGCAGCTTCGGCGTCAGCGCGCGGTTCGCCTACCTCAGCTACATCTGGACCGGTACGGCGTTCTGCCAGGCCCTTTGAGCCCGCGCGACGGCAGGGCTAGAGCCAGCAGCAGCGGCGCGTGGAGAGCGGCGTGGCTGATGCGGTCGCCGGTTTGCACGGATGCCCAGGCTAGTTGATCGCCCAGATGTCGGGCAGCTGGCGCCACTTCTGCTCGAAGTCCAGCCCGTAGCCGACGACGAACTTGTCGGGGATGGTGAACCCCACGTAGTCGAGCTTCAGGCTCACCTTGCGCCGATGCGGGCGGTCGAGCAGCGCGCAGAGGGCCAGGCTGGCCACCTTGCGGCTCTGGAGCATCTCCTTGATGTAGTTGAGCGTCAGGCCGCTGTCGACGATGTCCTCGACGACGAGGATGTGGCGGCTCTCCACGTTTTCTTCGAGGTCCTTGACGAGCTTCACGACCCCGGAGGCCGTCGTGCTCTCGTAGCTGTTCACGGCGATGAAGTCGTAGGTGAGGGGGATGGTCATCTCGCGGCTTAGGTCGGCGAGGAACGTCGTGGCGCCGCGGAGCACCCCGACCAGGTGGAGGTTGCGCCCGGCGTAGTCCCCACTGATCTGTGCCGCGATCTCCCGTACGCGGGAGGTGAGCTGCTCGGCGGTGAGTAACCGCTGGAAGTAGCTCGGTATCTCCACCATGGCCGGGAAATAATAGCACAGGGGTAGCCGGCCAGCCATGGGAACACCAGTCGGGGCGGCGAGTCTGAGTAGACGGACCGATGAGACCGCTGTTGCGACCGGACGCCGAGTTCGAGATGCGTCTTCCGGCGGAGTGTCGGGTAGAATAGATAGTCTCATAGTCCAAAGGATGGGTGTTGACGATGGCTAGAGCAGTTGGATCAGCGCTGCCGGGGCGGCGCGGCTTTTCGCTCATCGAGCTTCTCGTCGTCCTGCTGATCTTCGCGATCCTCGTGGCGATCACCGTGCCGAGCCTGATCTCCTACCTCCCCGAGCGCCAGCTGGCTGCGGCCGGCGACATGTTCGCCAACGACTTTAACTACTGCCGCGCCAAGGCGCAGGGTACGGGCAACAGCGTGTACCTGGCCTTCCTCACCAGCCCGGACCCGGGGCAGGTTGACGCGGGGCTCAGCACCACGGGGGACATGCTCGATGCGGGCGCGAATGGGCCTGCGAGCTTGGTTCCCTACTCCAACCCCACCAACCCGGGCACAGCGCGCACGGCCAAGGAGTACTGCATCGTCGAGGCGCGCGGGCGGCACGTGGACGTGGACACCAACGGGCTGAAATCCTACGAGCTGGGCTATGACCGGGCGCACAAGGCTTACAGCGAGAAGTACACCTACCTCGACTGGCTCCGCCAGTATGACAACCGCGCCTATGCGGGCTATCCCGTGGAGCCTCTCTTCCCCTACCGGCGCGCGCAGACGTCCACAGCTCAGCTGCTTGATCCGCGGGCGGGGGCCTTCAACGGGCGCGCCGTGCCGCTGCTGGCCTATACCCAGGATCTGCGCAGCCCGGGATTGGGCGGCAACTCGTATCGCGCGCGCTTCGTCAACGCCGATCCGAAGTCCCTCTCTTCGCCGGCAGCCGGCGACTGGGCTGCAGGGGACCCGGGCGACCAGCAGTACAAGGTGTTCTGTGTTGCGGATGAGCAAGAGATCCTCAGCTACGATGCGGACGGCGACCGGGTCTACACGCGCAGCATTGACCATCCGCGGCTTGCCGACCAGGTTGTGGACTACGTGCTGCTCAAGCGGGTGAAGCTGCCTGAGCACGTTTTCTTCCTCAACCCCTGGCGCAGCGAGTGGGTCGTCGGGTTCGAGGGTACCGGGCAAAACCGCACCTACAACGTCAAGTCGTTGCAGTTCCTGCAGTACCTCTGGACGTTCCAGCCGAGCGGCGAGTTAAGCCTTTCGGAGTGGACCTACGATCCGGAGCCGTTCCCCAACAGCCCCACAAACCTTGCCGGTTTGGTTCACGGGACGGTGAGAGTGCGGGATAACCTGCCTGCCGTGCGCACGATGTGGATGGTCACGGGCGAGTGCGTCGACTTCGGCACCCCGGCGACCTACGCCGCTGGGGGGGCCACCCTGGCCTCGGCGGTGTCGTTGGTGAGCAACAAGCGCTGCAACCTGGCGAGCAACGGACGGATGTTCACGATCTGGCCGCTGAACGGCAAGTACTACGTGGATGACTACACGCCGAACGACAGCTCCCGGGTGAAGGCCAAGAATGACCCGCGCTTGGACCAGTCGTTCTATGAAACCGCGGGCGGAGCGCGCATGGATTTCAGTGGTAGCGACACCAGTCTCTCCGTTGGGTCCAGGGAGTATGGCTACCTCCAGAACTTCCTCTTCTACTAGCCGGTCCTGGCGCGTGGCGGGCATCCGCGTCCTGCCGCGCTACGCCGTGGCGGCTGGCGGCGGATGGGTAAAATAGGACATGTTCGCAGGACATCTAGAAAACGCGCGGCACGATGACGCTCGCCCCGCTCGCGGCGGGAGCGGCGCCGTCGTTGCCGGTAAGCCATCGGGCTTGGGCCATTCGGGGTTCTCCCTGCTGGAGTTGCTCATCGCCCTTACCATTCTCGCGATCGTGCTCGTGCCGGTGGCGTACTTCTACACCAAGTCGCTGCAGATGGTGGAGCAGGCGAGCATCCGCACGCGCGCGCTGACGCTCGCCCAGGAGCGCATCGCAGAGATCCGCCAGATGCCCTACGATCAGATCCGGTCCAATGTCACGCCCTCGGCGGAGCAGCTCCGGGTCTTCGGCACCAACCCGGGGGGGCAGGGGGTGATCGACGTCACGCAGGCGGACTGGTACGGGTACGACTTTGAGACTCCCCAGGGGTTGACGCCCTCGCATCCGCCCGATGCCTGGGCGGGGATGTTCCTGTATCCCCTGCCCCTCGACTTCAACCCCTATGACCCGCGAACCCAGGGTTACGACAACTCGGTGGGTGCCAATCACACCGTGCCTAACAACGCGCTTGGACTGCCGTACGTCAACTTCTACAGCGCCAACTCCTTGGACTATGAGTATGAGCCGATCGGCTTCTACCGGGACAAGGTATACCGGCACAACCTCGACCTGAACTGGGATTCGGCGGCAGCCAGCGGTGCGCGGGCCGACATCCGCTGGAGCGACCGGCGGACGATCCCGGCGGTTGAGCCATCCATTGCCCGCTCGCTGACGGGAGTGACCTACGATTACTTCCGCTCGGGCGTTGAGCAGCAGCTTGACAACTACGCGATCTACGGGCGGCGGACGATCATCCTCGATGTGCTTCCCAACCCGCAGGATACGGATTTCCAGCGCGGCGACGACCCGCGCAACATGCCGCCGGACTCGGACTACGACGGCGTGCCGCTTGGTCCCGCCGGGCTGGCCAGACCGTACAGCCCGGCCAAGGGGCCCGACGACAAGTTCCAGCAGGTGAGCCGCTACGGCTCGCGCGGAAAGAAGGTCATCGTGCAGGTGTTCTGGCTGCCGCGCGGCGCCCTGCAAGGCGGTCACGCCGCCGGGCAGCCCGCCCACCTCCAGCCGAGCTATGTGCCCAAGGAGGAGCTCAACATGATCGAGCTGGTGACCTTCGTCGGGGCGAGCAGCGGGGAGGTCGGCGCCCAGGTGCAGAGCCCCTTGGACAACAACGACACGCTGTTCATCACGTCGCCCTAGCTCCGCGCTGTTTGCCCGGCCCAGGTAACCTAGACTATAATTATCCGTCTATGGCCTTGAGACGGAGTTCTAAGGTGGTGCGCATGCGGCAAAGCGGGAATGGCTTCACCCTCATCGAGCTGCTGGTGGTGATGGGCGTCATCCTTATCCTCATCTCCGTGGCGATGCCGGCCGTGAACGTAGCGCGCAACAAGGCCAAGGACACGGAAGTCAAGGCGGGGTGCAACAACATCCAGGCGGCGATTGAGCAGTTCGCGGTGGACAACGCCGGGTGCTATCCCGGCGCGCACTGGGAGGAAAGCCCCAACCTAGGCTACCTGGTGGGACCAGGGGTGATTGGCGGATTGCCCAGCTACGATGGCACCGAGCCCCGCAAGGACTTCACCGTACCCAAGACCGATATCCCGGGGGACGCGACGAACTGGCGGGATCCGTACGTGGATGACGGCACTCCCAACCCGCAGGTGCTGGACTCGCTGGTGGTCGGCGGTTACCTCGACGACTATCCGGCGAACCCATTCATCTCCACCGGCGGGGCGGCGAAGTCGCAGATGAGCAACGTCTTCCTGTTCAACCCGATCCTCGGGTCGGCTGGGACTACGCCAACGCCCCTGAACTCCGGCAGCCTGGACTGGGATCGGTACTCACCCGCTTCCGCGTCCTTGCCGACGGCTGCGTCGATGCGCCAGCAGTATCTTGACTTCGGCCGGGGGATGTTCACCTACATCCCTCTCAATCCTGTGAACAACGCGGGCACGGACTTTGTGAACAACTGGAACAACCTGGCCCCGGACGAGCGCGCGCAGTACTACCGGCGCTGCCGCGGGTACATCCTTGCAGGATGGGGTGCGAGCCGGATGAGCGACGAGCTGGCGAAGGGCTTAAGCCACCAGTACTGGAATGGAACGCTGGCCGGGCTGGACTTCGACCATAGCCTGACGCTTGACCAACTCGAAACTGACATGACGAACGCAGTGAGCCTAGGCTCCCCAGGGTCCTCCTGGGTCGGCTGCGAACTGAGAGACACTGCGGGCTCGGTGGGCAGCTTCGGCGCCGCCCTGCCCGGCGGCGTGCGTGATTTCAACCCGGCCCTGTTCGGCGCGGTATTCCTCAAGATCACCGGGAGCTAGCTGATGCTTTGGCAGACAAGCGCAACGCTGCGACGCCGTCTGGCGGCGGCGGGATTCACGCTGATCGAACTGATGGTGGTGATCGTGATCATCGCCATCCTGGTTTCGATCTCCGTCGGGTACCTGACGGACCTGCGGCGGCGGGCGAGGAACCTGCAGGTGGCGGCGAATCTCAACGAGATCGTGAAGGCCCTTGAGTCCTTCGCCACGGATACCGGGGGCATGTATCCCTTCCGCCTGCGCTATTTCGAGCAGGCGACGGTGGACACCCCGGGGTTTGACCCCTATGAGATGACCGACCTGGCCGGCACGGGCATGACCTCCGATGCGACCGACTGGTTCAGCCTCGGCCTGATCGGCGGCGTGCGCGTGGTGACGGATACTTTCGCCGACAACACCGGTCCCGGCCCGTCGGATCCCGGCCTGATCCCGCCGGGTGGCTACGGCGGCATGCAGGAACACCACGTGATCCAGCCCTTCGGCTGGGCCTACGACGTCTACAAGGTGTTTAACCAGTACAGCGATCCGCTGTACGCCCTGGGGTACCTCGGGGCCTATCCGCCCAATCCGTTCCTCAAGCGCCCGATGGGCAACATCGCCTGGGCCTACGGCCCGGACAGCACGGGCAACCTGAACCATACCATCCCCTCCCCCGATGTTGTGGTCACCCCCGGCGACTTCTGCTACACCTTCTTCTACGGTGCGAGCGGAACGACGGCCATCGACCCTCAGGGCATTGTCGAGTGCAAGCGCTCGTACCAGGCGAAGTCCCCCACGACGACCCACGACGGGATGTACTACGTGGATGTCATTGACAGCTACCAGATGTGGGCTTACGGCTCACTGCCCCTGAATGGACCCACCTATGTGTGCTACCCCAACAACGCCGGGGGGCTCGCGACCCGGAACATGCATGAGGCTCGCAAGGATTGGGACAACAGCGGTACGAAGGACATGTTTGAGATTGGCCTAGTCGCCTACTACAAGCGTACGGGCAGCGGTGCGAGCCAGAGCACGACCGCTACCGGCAGCCGCCTGGAATTCTAGCGGGGGCCGGCAGGCGCGTGCGGCGCAGTAGGTGTAGGCGTGAATGCGGAGTGAAGGAGACATGACGATGCGCAGAGGTGACGGGTTTACTCTCGTTGAGATGCTGGTGGTCATCGGGATCATCGGCATCTTGATTGCCACCCTGGTGCCCACGGTTAAGGGCGTGCAGGTGCGCGCCAAGGAGGCCGCAGTCAAGGCGGACTGCGCGAACATCGAGACCGGGCTCGCCAACTATGCCCAGTCGCATGGCGGGAACTACCCCGGGGTGGCGCTCGATGTCATGGCTCCCTTCGGCGACCATGGGCTCGGCGACGGCGCGTTCTATGTGCCGGGAAGCGGCGGCAGCCTGCAGTTCCCCGTCGGCTGGGTGTTCATGGGAGTCATCGGTCAAAACGGCTTCCGCAACTTCTCAACGCAGAGTGTCTTCGAGCAGATCAAGGCGGCCAAAGACTCTGCGACGACGTTCCCCAACAACCGCCAGCGTTGGTTCGACTCGCTCGTGGTCACCGACTCCATCCAGGAGTTCCCCGCCAACCCCTTCGTCACCACCCCAACGAGCGGGCAGCGCGAGCGGATGAAGAACACGTTCTTCTTCGCCTTCAATCTGAATCTGTTCGACCCTAACAGCCTGAACAGCGCGGACAACTGGTTCGCCAACCCGAGCAATGCCCTGGGCGGGACTTACTACATGCTTGTCCTGGCGCGTAAGGGCGGGACGGCGAACGTCGGTACGGTCACCACCGACGTGCTCAACCCGGGGCAGGTGTACCTGGGCTTCAACCCCCAGCCCCTCGGCCTGCCGCCCTCCAACTGGTCGCCAGCTTCCTATTCCGCCGCCTGCGGGTTCGGCACGGACGAGGGCGACTACTTCTCGGAGGGCGACTTCGCCTACATCCCGGTGATGAGCGCCAGCGCCTACGAGGCGGGCGACTCGGCGATGACCGTCGAGGACGAGCGCTTCAAGTGGGGAACCAACGTCACCGGGTACATGCTGTTCGGCTACGGCTCGAAAAACCACAAGACCCGGGAGTTCGAGGACGAGCAGCGCGAGTTCCTCCAGACCGGATTGCCGGGCATGGGCGGCGCCGGCGTGGACACGATCTACGAGAGCCAGGCGCTTATCTGCTTCGAAGGGGCGATCTACTTTAGCAAGAAGTACTAACCGGGAATAATAGGGTGCGGCCCAGCCGGGGTTAAGCGGCGGCGTGTGAGCGCCGCACCACAGCGCCCCGGGACAAGGCGGGGAAGGGCCGGCGGCCGGAGACGGCAGAGAGGTGTGTCTTTGGGTAGTGAAATGAACGTAGAGCGCGGCTTGCACCGAGGGTTCACGTTGATCGAGATCCTCGTCGTCCTGCTCATCGCCTCGATCGTCATGGCGATCCTCGTCTCCGTGCTCGGCAGCTCCTTCGAGATCCTCCGCGCAGGCGAGACCAGGGCCCAACTGAACTCCAACGCGCGAACGGCCCTGGACTACGTCTGCAACGATCTCACCAGCGCATCCTACATTCCATTGTCAACTGACCGCGATCTCAACGGCTATACCGATGAGACTCCGGACCCGAATTTCGGCTACGACACCGCCGCGATTTGGCGGGTGGCGTTCCTCAGCAATAACGTGCCCGTTGTCGCTGCGAGCTACTTCCTCTCCGAGGCTTGGAGCGACCGTCTAATGACCGCCCACACTAGTGTGACAATGGTCAGTGGGCAGTCGATCAAGAACCAGAACTTCTCCATTCCAAGGACTCTTGTCTCCGGCGGATCGAGCCGCGTCGCGGAGTATACGAGTTTCTTCAGGCTCGCCATACCAGCGAACTCCGCTATGCCTTACTACTTGCTTCCGCCGCGGCACACCATGAACGGCGCGGTTACGCCGTCCGGGCAGATCAACGGCTATCCCGACGTGATTGCCGCCGGTCCGCACAAGGAGACGGCTGCGCTCGTTCAGGACTTCTTCTACAAGTACGAAGGCGAGAGCGAGCCCCGCCGCGTCAGGCTAATCCCCGTTTCGAGCAATATTACGCGCGTCAAGTTCGAGTATCTGCATGAGGTGCCTGTATACATGTCTCAGGTGAATGGAGGCCAGGTACAGGTTGCCTATCAGGATACAGCAAATGGTGACGTCCAATTCGAGGATGAGTTCTGGGAGGGCAGCAAGATAGTCCAGAGCACAGTTCCGCTGATCGACCACTGGGAGATGCGGCAGGTGGATGTGGCGTACGATGTTGACTGGACCGACGGGGTGACGGGGGCGCTGTACGGGGGCAACCACTGGCTGCTGGCGGACCAGTACCCCGAGGGGGTTAACACCGCCAAGCTGGACGGCACCCAGGCTGGGACCACTGGTGTGGGTGGCGGCTTGGGCTACGTGATGGGAGGGTCGCTCGGCGGCTGGAGCTGCAGCGCGTTCTACAACACGTCCAGTGCCGGCTCGGGCGGGGTGGCGGACAACGCGCCGGTGGACCGCTTCGCCTATGTGACCGAGGCGCTCAGCGGTGCGCGGCAGGTGTCCGGAGGGATGGCCGGCATCAGGGCGGACATGGGGATGCTGCACGGCCAGGGTTACCTCAGCTACTCGGAGGACCCCACGGGCATCGGCGATTTCGGCGACGCCGACGGGATCCCTGATGGCGACGGCGTGCCTGACGATCCGGTGCCCGGATGGTGGCTGCCGTATGTGCGGGCGGTGCGCGTGACCATCGTCGCAACGCCCCAGCAGGTGATCGCCCAGCGGCGCAGCCGAAGCGGCAAGCCGGGCAAGGGCGGCGGGGCTAGTGTGTTCTACCGGCTTGACAGCCCGGTGCCATACCGCGACCCGGATCGATTGGTCCCGCTGTACAACCAGCGGCAGGATTACATCGGCGTCGGCCGGGACGTGGTGCTCACTAAGACGGTGCCCGTGGACTTCGCCTACCGCTCGGATGTGGTGACGGATCCGCGCAGCGCGCTGATCGACCAGTACAGCCTGAGGCGGGCGGAGATAAACTACGCCCTCGGCGGCTCGAAGATGTTCCGCGACCCGCTTACGCCCGAGGACATCATCCGGGCCGTGACGCCTTCCGGCAAGTACTACGAAAGAACGCCTTAGCGGGCCCGGCGGGTTTCTCGCGCCTTAGCCGGGAGAAGTGGGCGGCGTGGCTCCCCCATCGTCGGGCCCAGGGCTGTGGCAGAGCGCGCGGTTGGCACCCAGCGGCAGGGCGCGCAGGGCGGTGGGGAGCGGCTTGGCTGGCGCGGAGTGGAGCAGCTTTTCTGGGGTGGTTGAGGGGGGCCGGGCTGCTGAGGACTAAAGGGGAGGGGTGGGTATAATAGGGTTAACCAAAGGCGTCAAGCCTAGATCCAGGATTCACCATGGCATTCAAGCATTCTGGCGGTGGGCCGCCCAGCCGGACAGCCTGTCTCGACTCAGCTCGCGCTCAGGCCGTTCCGCGCAGGCGGCGGGGGGTGATCCTCCTTGCTGTGCTCGTCTTCATCGCCTTGCTCCTGCCGTTGATCACGCTCGTGCTGACGAGCATCAACACCGAGTCGGTGTCGACGGCGGAGGCGATCAAGGGGGCGAAGGCGAATCTGGCGGCGGAGAAGGCGGTCAACGACGCCATCACGCTGGTGGTGCAGCAGAAGGAATCCCCCAACTACTGGGAGTCCGTGGGCCAGCCGAACACGGCGATCACGGTGAACGACCCGGTGACCGGGCAGAGGCGCAACCTGCCTCTCAGCCAAGCCCCTTACAACACCGGCGCGGGCATCGACACGCTGTACGGCACGGACGACGACTACTGGGTCGGGCCGCGGGGCGACCGCTCATTCAGCGGGGCGACGGACAACGCCACGGCGACCCGCAATTACCGCTACGACTTCGCCTTCAGCCAGCGGGATGTACCGACGTATATCGGGCAGGCTTGGTCGTTCTCCACCGATAACCGGCAGTATGGGACGAGCCCCTTCGGCGGCGGGACGATCTGGTTTCTCAACCAGTTCGCGGCTGTCGACGCCACGGACAGCAACGCTGACGGCATCGACGATGGCTATGACCCCTCCCAGGCGGATCCGTTCCTGAACGATGCGCCGGTGCTTTACGGGCCCGGCTACTACGCCGGGCGCGACGGCGGTCCGGAGTCGCCGATGCCGACGCGCGACCTGACCGACCCGGCCATCGAGCAGGCGATGTACAACGCCAAGGTGAACATCTACGAGTCCGTGTACAGCGACCTCGACCGCGGGCCGATGCCGAGCTCGCTGCTGAAGAGCTATGCCAACGTCTCGGACGAGGCGGGGCGGCTGAACCTGAACATTTTCTGCAAGAAGGTGCGCGTCTACGCGACTGAGGATGCGGGGACGGACTACGACTTCGACGGTTACGCTTCGGGCAACTTCAACGGCAACCGTGTCACCGGGGAGCGGGGCTGGAAGTGGATGGACAATCCGCTGTTCCCTGACCGGCTGAGCACGCGCAAGCTGGAGCTGAACACGGCGGACGGGAGTTTCACCGACCCCGGTGGGGCTAACGGGAGGATCGACTGGGGCGGGGTTGACGAAACGACCGGCTTGTTCACCGGGACGCTTGACGGGTACTCCATGCCCGACCTCGGCGAGAGCGCGCAGCACTACTACGAGGGCGACACCGACGGCGACGGCATCCCCCAGTCGGTGGAGGCGATGCGCCAGTCGATCGACATGCTCGTCTCTCTGGGGCTGACGCCCCTGCAGGCGGCGCGGCTGCTGACCTTCCTCAACCCGCCGCAGGACGCCGGCGGGTCAGCGGCGGACAGCGACCCCTTTGTCCCCGGCTCGCCTAACAGCCCGACGTATCCGACGTTAAACAGCGCCCTGAACGGCGTGGCCACCCTGCCCTACGACAGCAACCCGTTATCGACTGATCCTTCCGTGTACTTCCCGTTCCGCCGGGTGGACGCGTGCAACCTCACGCCGCCGCTGCTCTCGCTGGACATCACGGTGGATCCGTTAAGCGGCGTGGTTAGCCAGTTCCGCTTCATGTACGACCGGACGGATGAGGACGACATGCCGCTGCCGCAGCCTCACCCGCTGAGGAGCATCGACGAGCTGCGCGACATTCCGGGGTTCACCGCAGCGACGGTCGAGCGGCTGCGGGACAAAGTGACGATCTTCAGCTACGACACGAACGTCATTGCCAACTACGTCAGTGACGTCAGCCCTCAGGCTGATCTGGTAAACGCCTACCTGCCCGGCGACCCGCAGTACACCGGCTCAACCCTGCGGCGGATGCCCAACTCGCTCAGGGACCAGGACAACTACACCGACCTTAGGTACGACGTCAGCCAGTTCGTCTTCGGCTTGGACATGTCCGACTACCGCCAGACCGCGGAGGAGATGTACGCCTATGTCCGCGAGCACCTCCCGCGGCCGCTGTTCGACAAGATCACGCTGCCGGTGGTAGACCGCATGGGGCGCGCCGACTCGGCGGACAGCGAGCTGCCCAACGATGACCCGCTGTACGACGTGGCGTCGGTGACGAACCCGGGCGTGCTTCTGCCCCACCGGGACACGGATGACGACGTGGACGGCACGGGGCGGTCGCACCCGTACAACGTCGGGGCGCTCGGCCGCGAGCGCACGGTGGCCAACACCCCTGGGGCGGGATACCCGGCGCTCAACCCGGCGTTCTCACTGGACAGCTGCTTGTCGCTGGTGCTGTATCGCAACGGCAGCGCAGAGGAGAGCGATACTTATACCTATAACCCCCAGAACGGTGCCTGGCGGGCGTCGATCTTCCGCCTGCCGCTGAGCATGTTCCCGCCGTCGATACGCCAGTTCATCGCGCGCTTCGCGAGGTTTATCTTCCCCTCCCTCGCTTGGGGCGGCAATCCCAACCCGAACCTGGGGTTCAACCTCAACGCGCAGGTCAGGCCGCACGGCGCCGGGGTGTACGACTACGCCAACCTGCTCAACCCAGGCAGCTTCGACAGTGTCGCGGATACCCTGGACGTCCCGCTCTACGCCTTCGACAAGCTGGCTATCAGCATGATGGCCGACCCGCCGTCGGGATTCAGGTTCGATGCTGACCACGCCGGCGACGTCGACACTTGGGACACGCGCGAGCAGGCCCCGGTGAACTACTACATCACGTTCAGCGACGTCGTGGACCGCAGCTGGTACATGGCGAACGTGTATCCCTTCGGGCCGGACCGGCGCCAAGGGACGGCGGACGACCTGACCGTCGCGCAGATGAATACGCCGCTGTACACGGTGTACTTCACGCGGGCGAACCGTACGGGGGGAGCACCGACCGACATTAACCCCGACCCGACCAACGCGGGGGCCTACTGGGACGCGGTGGTCCCGGTCACCCCCGCCGAGCTGGAAGTCGTCGGCGCGGGGATTGACGGCACGAGCACCAAGGTGACGGTCCAGTTCCACGACACCGCGCCGCCTTACACCGATCCGGTGACCGGGCGCACCTACTACCGCGGCAAGCGGATCATCGACGACGACTACGTATCCGACCCGCGGTGGCTGGCGCTGCCGCCGAACGTGCGCCCCACCGGCACGCTCAGCCCGACTTTCAACTGGCGTCAGGTGCCCTACCCGGAGGAGCAGGGCACGGCGGGGGCGGTGGGAGCCGACGCAGACGGCCGTCCGAACCAGAACGGCGACTGGCCCTATAACCCCACCCCGGGCGGCGCGTCGTACCGCAGCGCCTGGGCCTATGACGACTACGGCGATCCTTACCTCATGGCGCGGGCCGAGGTCGTGCGCGAGTGGCAGGCGGCCCAGAGCCCGACGACGCAGCCGCGGGCGGATGACGCTTGCCGCGTCTATCTGCAGTACAACGAGCGCGCCGAGATCCCATTTAGGGTGAGCATCCTTCCCGTGCGCGTGTCGGGCAACGAGTTCGAGATCCGCAGCGCCTACGGTGGAGCGAGCACCTACAACGGCACCTACCTGCTCTACGACTGGGACATCCCGGGCACGACGAACAGCTTTGATGGCACCTGGCCTGAGTCGCAGCCGGGCCAGGCGGGCGACCCGCAGACGATCCGCGTGACGCCGCGCGATACCTCGGGTGGCGGCTTGCCGGTGCGCGTTTCGCTGCGCCTCTACGACCTGCGGTCGTTCGTTGACACCGCTGATCCCGACGGCGCCGGCGCGCTGACGCACTTCCCGATCCAGACCGGCTTTGTCAACCTCGGCCCGGCGGTGTGGACGGGCAGCGATGTCCAGACGCCGCCTAGCTTCCCCGCCAGCTACGGAGCCAACCCCGGCGGCTATCCGGTGGAGGCCGACCCGGGCTATGCGATTGACTCTGCGGACGTCTCGGCGATTGACGCGGGCGACATCGTGCGCACCAGCGTCACGGCCGAGGAGCCGTCGATCTACCGCGACGAGGCGCAGGTGCCGGTGCGCGTATCGGCGGCGGGCGGCCATCTGAACTACACCTACCGCATCCGGGTGCTCAGCAGCCAGTTTGGCGATCCCACCGCCGGCGGCGGCGCGCCGTATCAGGGGCCCGACCTCGGATCCTACGGCGGCGACGGCACAACCTGGCCGCTGCCGTTCGTCAACTACCCGTGGGAGGCCGGCGGAGGCGCGATGTCCCGCCACTCGGAGCTGTCGCTGTTCAGCTTCATCAGCCCGCCCAACCCGCCGAACATCGTGGCGCTCAACCACTACGACGCGTCCGTCGGGGGAAGCGTCCTGCAGACCGTCCTCCGCAGCGACACGGACGATCTGGACTTCACGCGCGATCTCGACTTCACCGGCCTGAATGACCCGTACTACTGGGTGGAGGTGGCGGTGTGGGACAGCAACCCCGCAGCGCCCGGGCCCAACCCGCCGGATCCGGCGGACGCCTACGCCTACACCAAGGTCGTCGTCAGCACCGACCGCCAGCCGGTGGGCTCGACCGGCACGCCTCCGAACATGAACGCCAGCCTGAACCTGACGCCGCTGACGACCAGCGGTCCTGGCCAGGTGGGCCAGCTTGGCTTCACTTGCTCGGTGAGCGTGGACGGCGGAACCGGCGGCCACAACTACTACTGGGAGGTCGACCGCCCGGTATACGCAGGCAACACAGTCACCGGGATGGAAATCGTCGACTCCAACTCCGCGGGTCCCTTTGTCGGCACCACCCAGAGTCCGATGACGGACACCACGAGTGACAGCGAGCCTGGTCCGACCTTCGTCTTCGAGACGGACACCAGCCGTTCCAACCACACCAGTCCCTACGGCGTGTACTTCGTCCACGTCTACGTGATGGACCATGCGTCGAGTGCCCCGTCCATGGCGGTGGCGACTGTGGCTCACGACGTGGCGATGGTGACGGTGAACGACACGGGGGTCAGCTCCGGTGGCCTGCCCAGCGCGGACAGCCTGGCGCGCAACCCGATGAGCATGCTGTGTGCCGACCCGCCGGGCAACTCCGGAGTGCCGCTGGGGACCAACAGCCGCGGCGCGGGGGGCTCCGACCCGCCGTACATCGGCTCGGCGATCCCCGATCCGACCCAGCCGGCCGTCCAGCCGGACATTGCCGGAATCGGCGACGTGGTCATCATCCGCGGCTTCAACTTCGATGCGGTAGCCAACAACAACGTCGTGCGCTTCGCGGGCGACGTGGAGGCGCGCGCGTTCGGCATCCGCACCGTGCCGGGGTACACCTTCGACCCGCCGCCCTCCGGTGGCACGCTGTACACCCAGCAGGAGCTGTTTGTGGTGGTGCCGACTGGCGCGCAGCCCGGCGAGCTCAACGTCAGCACGGGCGGCGGGGTGAGCGAGTCGGTCTTCTTCCAGACTGGCTTCAACGTGACCTTCGACCTCCTCGGCAGCCTGTCCTCCACCAGCTCGGCGTACCTGCGGTTCGAGTTGGACTACCAGGGTGACGGGAACATCGACTACACCTATGACACGCTCTTGAATCCGAGTTTGGGCGGCATCGTCCGCGGGGACACCCAGGGCGTGGTGCACGACTACGCCAGCGACGGCGTCGGCAACTACGATGCCACCCTCGTCGTGACCGACCTCGTCAGCGGCCGGCACCAGGTGAGCCATCAGCTTGTGATGGTCAGGGACCTGCGACCCACCGCGGGCTTCCTCACTATCACCAGCGGCATCGTCAGCGCGTTCAATGCGGGCAACAACACGCTCACCGACGCGAGCGCGAGCTTCCTCACGCTGGGCACGATCGATCCCACGTGGTCGATCGTCAACGTGCGCCAGCCGCCGCCGGCGAACCCCTACTACGGCCAGAGCACGACCATCGTCTCGGTCGTGGACAACCAGAACATGGTCGTGGGCGGGAACATCTTCGTCCCGGGCGACGTGTACGAAATACGCAAGAACCTGAAAACCGCCGTCAACAACGGCATGCTCGACAGCATCTGGCCGCGGGTGGAGATGCGCAGCGAGAGCTTCACCGCCAAGCCCGGGCCGGAGGGGATGGAGTTCTTCTCCTCGGTGGGCGGGACTGCCTCCAGCGGCGTGCGCTACAAGTGGGCGATCGACCGCAACGAGGAGGCGACCAACGTCTCGGTTCCCAACCTCGTGACGTTCAACGTCACCGGCGTGTTGGCGCGGGGCGGCTTCCCGCCGGTGTTCGTGCTCACCACGAACCTGAACTTCAATTACCTCGGGCTGCCGGCGCTGCCGTTCAACGTGATTGACGACAGCGATGCGGGCGCCGTCTGGCGCGTCACGGCGATTCCGGGCGACACCGTGCCCGGGTTCGGCGTGCTCACGCCGTTCCAGCTTCTCGTGGAGTACCTGTCCGGCGGTACGCTGCGTCCGGGCTACGAATGGCGCGTGGGCGAGAACGGCCACGTCGAGGGCCTGACGAACGGCTCGGGCAGCGCCGGCGAGGTGACTACGGGCGCGGTTTACAACGTGCCCGGGGGGCCGAACAACCCCGGCTATGCGCTGCTCGACAACCTCCTGATTGACAACAACAACAACTTCCAGCAGGTCGGGCCGGTGGGGGTGAAGGTCGGCGACCTGACGTTCAACAGCACCGACGGCTCGATCGCCACGGTGCTGAGCGTCGACAGCCAGATCCAGCTGCGCGTCTGGGACGGCGTGGATCCCTCGCATGCCACCGGCTTGCTCAACGGCGTGCTGCAGATTCGCGGCGGCCTGCTGACCGGGGCAGCGTGGATCACGCCGGCGGGGACCATCCCCGCAGTGATGGACATGACCCAGGCCGGCTACAACTTCCACGGCCGCGGCGCTCCGGCGGGCACGGGCGGGATGATCGTCGGCGACGGCGATCCCGCGAACTTCAACGTGCTTGGATTCGGCGCGGAGTCCCACTTCTACAACCTTAACGACTACACCTCGTGGGTGGTCTCGCACGTCAACGACCCCGGGCCGAACCAGGCCACGATGCAGGCGACCTACCGCGGCAACATCCCCAACCCCTGGGGCGCAGTGCCGGGCAACGGCAACGGCGTCCGCGGCGGCGCGGTGACCGCAGTCACTACGCTGGGCGGCCTGCCGCCGAACTTCGTGATCACCACGCCGGTGACCTGGAACGTGCTCACGCTGCCGCCGGTCCCGTTCAACGTGTACAACTTCAACGACAACCGCTCGGTGTGGCGCGTCACCGCCGTGCCGGGCCAGACCGTGCCTGGCTTCGGCGTGCTCGGGCCGACCCAGATCCGCGTGGAGTTCCGCAACGACGGCACCGCGCCCTCGACCCAGACCTGGGCCGTGGGCAACCAGGTGTACGTCATCCTGCTCGCCCAGTGGGCGACCGGCGACCGCTGGGAGATCCAGATCCCGCGCGATGAATGGCGCATCAACTACCGCTACAGCGTGCGCACCGACGCCGGCACCGGCCCGGGCGGCAGCACCGCGCTGCAGGGCGTGTGGGCGGATTGCAGCTTCGCTGACCTCGGCGCCCCGGTGGACTTCTACGTGAACATCCAAGTGCCCTATCACGTGGAGCTACCGGCCACCGTGGAATTCGACTGGGACGGCGACGGCGTGGCGGACGAAGTCAGCCAGGCGCAGCCCCTCCTCAAGAGCGATGCGGTCTCAACCCAGAGCACCAAGGCGACCCACGAGTTCATCTCGACTGATCTCGCCGGGGCCTGCAACCCGGCCTATCCCTCCTCCGGGCGGCTGAGCCGGGCGCACTATCGCACGATCATTACCGCCTCCGGCCAGACCGCGGCCGTAACAAGCAGTTGGCAGGGCCTGCCGGTGGTGATCGTCGGCGGCGACCACTTCGACAACAGCCTGCGCACACTGAACGTCGGCTGGGGCAGCTCTCTGCCCCACAGCTGGGACAACAGCCAGTATCACCGGGTCGACCTCGAGACCTGCTACCAGACCACGTACAACTTGCAGCAGACGGCGCCGGCGGGCTTGAACAACCTGGTGCGGCGCTGGTACTTCGCCAGCGACCAGCTTTACATCCCGCCCGGCCTGAGCAACTACGGCAAGACGCTTAGCACCTTCGCCAGCTCGCAGCCGCCGTTCTTCTATGCGAACGTCAACGGCGCGACAACGATGCGCCACCAGGCGGTGCACGGGCTGGGATCGTCGCTCAACTGGCTGTCCGACGCCAACGCTGACGCGCGGTGGTGGAATGCGCTTAACCCGAACGAGTCGCCGCTCGGGCTCAACCCCCAGAACTACTTCGAGTACACGTTCCCCAGCGGAACGAACCTGATGAACGTCCCCGGCGCTGGCGTGATCAAGGGCGCCAGCTTCCCCAAGGCGCTGCCCGGTGTGGGACGCGCCGACACCACCGGCGGGTTCATCTATTACCAGGCGACCCACGGCTGCTACAACTCCTTCGGCTTCGTCTCGGACAACTTGGCTTCCAGCGACCGCAGCTTCAGCTTCGACAGCCAGGCGCTGTTCTGGGGCGACCGGCTCTACGGCGGCCAGGGCTCGACGGCCCGCCCGCTCAGCGCGGATTTCTTCGTCCGGCCGCTGGTGGGCGCCACCACCGAGCAAGTGCAGCTGGTCAGCTACGTCACGAGCGCCTCCGAGGTGGCGAACTACACGTACCTGTGGACGGTGCAGCGGCGCAGTGTATTGGATCCCTGGACTTCCACCGCGGCGAACCCGACCTTCGACCCCGTCGGATGGGCGCAACGCGCAGGCGGGCCGGGTGACAGCGGCGCGGACATCTACGACGTGTACTTAAGCGTCAACGGCGGCGCCACCTTCACGGCCAAGCGCAGCGTCGACATCCGGCCGCTGCAGCTCAAGACGTTCGTGATGGCCAACCCGCCGAGCGGCTCGATGGACACGGCGTTTGAGTTCCCGACCTTCACCGAGGGCGGCACGCCGCCCTACTCGCTGCAGATCAACTACGGCGACGGTTCGCCGGTTCAGACGCAGGTGATCGACAGTGGCAACGAATTCACCTTCTCGCATCAATTCACGCGCTCGGGCAGCTACAGCGTGGCGGTCACGGTGACCGACAGCCTGGGCGCCATTGACACGGACACCGAGGTGGTGGACGTGGCGGAGACGGTTCCGCTGAACGTGACGATGCTGGTGTCGCCGCCGAGCGGCGTCGCGCCGTTCCTGGTTGACGTGCACTACGCGGTGAGCGGCGGCAGCCCGATGGCTGATGGCGGCTACAACGTGGTTGTGCGGCTGGTGAACCCCGGGTCCTTCGTGGGCGGGTCTGCGACGTCCCGCAACGAGCGCAACACCTTCGGCCCCAACGGGCGGCTGGACGACCCGCGTCTGGCCGGAGCGGACGACGACCCGGTGACGATGACGATCCCCTCGCCGGGCAACTACACCATCACCGTGGTGGCCATGGACTCGAGCGGCAACTTCGTGATGGACACGGAGAACGTGTGGGCCAGCGGGTACATGTCACCGGCCGAGTACGGCAACAGTGCGCCGCAAGTGGTGCGGGACCAGGAGCGGCGCCCGATGAACGCAGTGCGCATCTGGCGCGACCCGTTCCTCAGCCGCGGCGAGACCGGCTCGGCGGAGGATTACAGCAACCGGCCGGACCTGAACACGACCGGCGCGCCCGGCGGGCGGCTGATGGAAGGTGACCTGGAGGTGCTCGGCGACATCCTGACGACCGATCCGAACCAGGTTTATCGCAGCTTCGGGATGCTGGCGGAGAAGAACCCGCTCGACCAGCCGCTGTACGTCGCCGACCTCAACGGTACGGGCAACCCGAACCAGACGGTCCACGACTACTACGATACCTTCACCGAGGGCCGGATCAACATCAACACGGCTTCCGAAGAGGTGTTGACCGCGCTGTTCCGCCACATCGTTAAGGAGCGCCGCTACGCGTTCGACGTGACGGTCGGCACCCAGACGGTGCGCTCCATCCGCGACCCAGCCAACGACGTCTACCTGAGCGACGCCGAGGCGCGGGACCTGGCGCGGGCGGTGGTCAAGTACCGGACGGCTTACTACGACTTGCATAAGGCGGACGTCCCGGGTGCAACGGACGATGCCTTCGGTTACCGCCGGGCGGCTGGCACCGCGCCCCTCAACGCGGCGTTCCGCGTCGACCACCTGCCGGCGATCGGCCCCTGGGATGGCGTGAACCCGCATGACTACAGCGCCACGGACCGCACGGCGGACCTGCTGGACTGCGATGCGACGGGCGCCAGCGACGGGTTGCATAACGCCTATGACCACATGGCGGGGAGTTACTACAACTTCGACCCGTCCAACAACTCGTACCTGTTCTACGCGCCGAGCGATGTGGGGATCGTCCGCACGCCCTGGGAAGGCACGGTCAGTCTGAATGACACGATCAACGGCCAGCAGTTCTCGCTGAGCTTCCGCGAGCCTCTCAGCAACTACGCCAAGTACCTGAACGACACCGTGGCGGACGACTTCTGGAGTAACGACCGCGGCCCGTTCTGGACGGACTGGGCGAACCTCGGCGGGTTGTACCAGGACGCGGACAACTACTCGCGCTGGGCGTTCGATGCCCGCAACTACTTCACCTACAGCGGTGGGCAGGCGAGCGTTGTGCTGAGCTTCCCGCCGGCGTCAACCGATCATCCGCTCGAGCTGACCCCCGGCACCTTGGAGGATGTGAGCGTCGCCCGCAACCGCATGGCGATCATCAATTCCAACGGCGAGACGGCCTACACCTACATCGCCAACCCGCCGTTCCGCAACCTGTTCGACTTGTACAACGTCATCGCGGCGAACATGGACCCGACGACCTACGGCATCGAGCAGTCCGGAGCGATCTGGCGGATGACGATCTCTACGGGCGGCTCGGGCATCGCCGGTACAACCATCCTCAATACCAACACCTGGTCGGGCAATGCCCGCGTGTTCTCCGGGCCATCGGTGTTCCGCTATGCCGCGCACTGGGACGACCAGGCTTGCGAGTTCCTCCCGGTGGCCAACTACCTGGACGACATCGCGCCCTATGTCACCTGCCGCAGCTACGTGTTCCGCGTGGAGGCGGCCGGGGCGGTGACGGCGAGCGGTGGGACCGAGGGCAGCATGCTGGACAACGCCAAGGTGGCCCGGGACCGCGCGAAGATGGCGGTGATCGACGTCGGCCCGAAGTGGGCACGGCGCGACGTCTCCGAGCTCACCGCCACGGAATTGAGCCAGGGGCTGCGCGCGCCGTCGCCCCAGGCCAGCTACACCATACTTTGGTCACGGGACGAACAGAGGTAGACGGAGGGCGGAGAACGGGCTTGGCGGGAGCACCGGGCTCCCGGCTTAGCAAGGTTGTCAGCGGAAGGCTCCCGGCCTAGGCTGGGGGCCTTTCGATTGACAGGCGGCGTGTCAGTGCCATAGAATACACCGATTACAAATGGTAGCGCTCAGCTATTATTTGGCGCCGCACAGTCATGCCTGCCGCCCGGTCGATGCGGGCGGCTAAACACTTGGTAGGAGGAGCCCTCCGTGTGGAGCATTGCGATGAAAAGGGGAGCGATCGTGCTAGCGGCCGCGCTTTGTGCACTGTACTTCGCCATCCCTGCCTGGGGAAAGGGCACGGTGGATCTGAAGTTGGTGGACTTGAGCGACCGCGACGCAGTTGTCGTCACTGTGGATGGTGAGGCGCTGGTCTCTGACCTTGTGGTGCACAAGCTGCGCCCCAGTCGTCTGGAGGCTCTTTACCGGTACTCTGGTGACTTGCCGGCGCTAGGCGAGATGAGTGGTGATCTGATCAAGGGGGTGGCGATCATCCCCCGCCAACAGGGCTTTATGCTCACCCTCACGCTGTCCGAGTCGCTGCCGGTGGACGGAGAGCAGATATACCGCGAGTCGGTGCTCGGCAGCGGCGAAAGCGTCCTCGAGGTGTTTGCCCCGGGAAGTGCACGCACGCCGTTCAAGCCGCAGTGGCTGGAGACTGGCGGTGCGGTGAGGGTGGGCGGTGGGCCCACGCCCTCCCAGCCCCCCGCGCTCGTGGCGGATGCGAGCGGAGCGGTGCCGGTGAAGAGCAGCGGCGGGGTCAGTGGCGTGAGCTTCGACCCCTCAACGTTGACTCTCACCGTGCGCGGCGCTGGCGGGTCGCAGTACGAGGTTACCAAGCAGCAGTTTCCGCCCCGGGTGGACGTGCTGCTGCCCAGTGCACCCCAGGATCCAAGCCTGCTCGGGTTGGTGCACAAGGACCTGGCGGGAAGCGTGACCCTGGTTGAGGTGGTGGAGGCGAAGGGCCAGCCGGGAGTGGTCGTGCGGACGAGCCTGGCGCCGCAGGTCGGCCTGATTGGGCAGACCGTGCGGGGCGATGATCTCGTCCTGTCCTTCGGCAGGCCTGCTGCGGCGTCGGTTGCTCCAAGAGCAGCCCAGCCCCAGCCGGCCCTGAGTATCCCGGCGCAGGCGGCGGCTGATCCCCCGCGTGCCACTCCTGTCCCATCTCCGGCCGCTGCTTACGCGCCACCTGCCACTCCTGTCGCACCCTCAGCCACGCCGCTGTCGGTGGGTGATGCGCTGAGCTCTGCTGTGGGCGGTGGCGAGTATGCCCAGGTAGCCCCCCCGACGGGCGTCGGTGGGCAGCCGCAGCAGGTGCCGTCCGTCGAGCAGATCCTGCAGATGGCGCGCTCAGACGCTGCGCGCTATGGGGAGAATGCCCGCGACAAGCAGGACAAGTACGGCGCCTACCAGTTGCCGCCGTTTGCGGGTGCGGAGGGGCAGCTCAGCGACGTGCGGGTGAACTTGAGCGGCATGAACGGGTACAGCCTGTACCAGTTCCTGATGTTTCTCAGTGCGATCAGCGGAATCTCGATCATCATCGACCCCTACTGGGTGACCGCGCCGATTGGCGGGTGGGTGCGCCAGCCGCTCAACCCGGGATTGCCTCCCGGCGGGCAACAGGGCGGCCAGGGCTTCCGCGGGGCAGGCATCTTCGACCCGCAGCTCGGAATGACCGGCGGCACGATCATGGGCAACTTCGACAACATGCCCTTCGACCAAGCCCTCAACATGGTGCTGGACATTCATAACCTGAAGAAAGTCGTTTACCGCAACCCCAACGATCCCTACTCCAAGCCGGTGATCTTGGTGACGAGCAAGGAGCGCTTGGAGCAGGAGATCGCCGGGCAGAACGAGATCGACCTCTATCAACTGCACTATGCTGATCCTACGCAGATTTACCAGATCCTCTACCAGCTGAACCTGCTGCCGTCAGTAACGGTCGGCTGGTACGTTTACTACGGCAACAACGGCGGCAACCAGGGCGGCGGCGGCCAGGGTGGCGGCCAGGGCGGGGGCAACCGCGGCGGCGGCGGTGGCCAGGGCGGCGGCCAGGGTGGCCGCGGATACAGCGCACCTGCTGCTGAAGATGCAGCGGCGACAGGTGGCGCGGTGCGCAGCAACTACTTTGACCCAATGCAGATTCAGGGGCCGACGCCCACGCAAGCCCCCGGTGGGGGTGCTGGTGGCGGTGGTGGCGGTGGTGCCGGCGGTGGCGGCCAGGGGGGCGGCGGCGGCGGCCAGGGCGGCGGTCAGGGCGGCCAGGGCGGGCAAGGCGGGGGCGGCGTGCCGCTGCCAACGGCGAAGTCCGGCCTGGTAGTGATGCGCGGGACGCGCCAGACGCTGGACACCGTGCAAGCGCTCATCGCCAAGATCGACAAGCCCCCGAAACAGGTCGCGCTGAAGGTGAAGGTCTTCCAGGTGAGCGACAACCCTCAGGATGTGTGGGGCTTGCTCCGGGCGACGGCGCAGAAAGACCGCATCAACATGGCCTACGAGCTCGGTTCGCTGGCGACGAACATCTTGCCTAAGGGCGGCGTGATGCTTGACGAGAACTACACAGCCGCCTTCGAGTTCCTGCAGCAGCAGCGCAAGGCGCAGTTGGTGACGGAAACCGAGGTCGCGGTGATTGACGGGTTCGAGGCCACTATCACCAACACCCGGACCCGCGGCCAGTTGAGCGGCACTTTAGTGATTACGCCGGACGGCCAGGTAATCAACCAGCCGGTGTGGAATGCCGTGACCGTGGGTACGACCCTGGACTTCACACCCCAGATCGACGACCGCGGGCGGGTCACGCTGTATGTGAACATCTCGCTGTCCAACTTCGACGGCCCAGAGCAAGTGGCATCCGCGAACGGACAGCAGGTGACCTACCAGCCGACGGTGACGACCAACCTGACGACCTATTTGCGGAATGTGGACGGCCAGACGGCGCTGATTGGCGGGCTGACCACTTCGGAGGACTCGGTGCAGTTCACCGGGATCCCGTTCATCAGCAAGCTGCCGATCATCGGCCCGTTTTTCGGACGGACCCAGCGCAGCCGGAGTGATAGCCACATCTTCGTCACCATCCAAGTGAACATCATTGATGACAAGTAGTCCTGTGAGCGGGAAGGAGGACCGGGTAGAAGCTGCCCGGCCTCCCGCCGGAACATTGCCCTGGGGCGGCGGGTCTGTTAGATCCGCGGTAGGCCGCCGGAGGAGATGATGGCGAAACAAGCACCAGCAAGGAAGGTCGATATCGGGCTCGACCTGACGTCCAACGAACTCCGCTGTGTCGCCCTTTCAAGGCGGGGGAAGGAGCTGACCCTCGAGCGCTTCGCGATCGGCCCCATCCCTACCGCGGCGTTTGCCGCCGGCCGGGTGGCCGAACCTGCCGAGCTGGGCGTGCGGATCAGGCAAGTCCTGCACGAGGCGGGCGTGATCCCGCGGCGGGCCATCATTTCGCTCTCGGGCAAAGCGGCGATCACCCGCATCATCGAGTTGCCGAAGATGGGCGCGGCGCAAACCCGCCAGGCGATCAGCCTGCAGATCAACCAGTACGTGCCTTTCCCTCCAGGCGATACCGTCTACGACTACAAGATCCTGGCGCACCGCGAGGGCGCCAACCCCTCGATGCAGGAAGTGTTGCTCGTCGCTACGCGCGCGTCAACCGTGGACAGCCTGATCGCTACGCTGCGCGCGGCGGGGATCGAGTGCCAAGGGATCAAGATCACTTCGCTTGCGGCCTGGAACCTGCTTGAGCACGGCCTGCAGGGCTACACGCAGGCCGTCGGGATCATCGACATGCGCGATACGGTGACGGACCTGTCGTTCTTCCTCAATGGGCAGTTCCGTCTCAGCCGTCCCGTCGAGCTTGGCTACGCGAGCATCCTGGCGAAGGTGGCGCAGCTCCTGGGAGTCACTCCGGGCGAGGTGGAGGAGTACCTGCGCGCCGACCCCGTGGACCTGACGATCCCCGAGGACGAGATCGACCCGACGGAAGACAACCGGATGCGCGAGGCGCTGATCTCCGTGTTCAGCGGGTTCGTCTCCGAGCTCATCCGGTCGATCCGCTATTACGAAAGCCAAGCCCAGCGCTCGGAGCGTGTGGGCAAGCTGCTGCTGTTCGGCAACACCAAGCTCTTCCCCAACCTGGCGAAGTACCTTGAGGACCAGACCGGCCTCGAGGTGAGCACGGTCAACCTGGGCAGCCTGGTGCAATACCGCCAGGGCGTGTACAGCTTGGACTTCTTGCACGAAAACGCGTCCAAGCTGCCGGTGGCAGCTGGGCTGAGCATCGAGCATTTCCGGGCGCGCAAAGACCTCAACCTGATGCCGCCGGCGTACTACACGCGGTCGATCAACGCGACGATCGTCAAGATCGCGGTGATTCTGTTCATCGCGCTGGCTGGTTTCGGCTGGTACTACTACGACCAGCAGGTCCAGCTGGAGACCCAGAGCAAGAAGGCGCTCGCCGACCTGCAGCAGCAGGCGCAGAAGCTGAAGCCGACCGCGGACCAGTTCGACCAGGTTAAGGGAGAGATCGAGCAGCAGCTGCCGCGGTTCAAGCAGATCTTCGCCCTGTTCGAGAAGCAGCGCGTCTGGCCGGAGATCATGGACGAGCTTGGCCGGCGTATCAACGACCGTGTCTGGCTTGACACCGTGGACTTCGAGGCGAGCAACAACACGATCAGCATGGAAGGCACGGGCGTCAACCGCGTGGATATCTACCAGTTTGCCATCAATGTGGACAAGTCGCCATGGTTTACCAACACCACCGTGGAGGAGAAAACGGGCGGTGGCGGTGGGGGCGGGGGCGGCGGCGGTGGCGGCGGCGGTGGCGGCGGCAGCGTACTCATGGGAGGGGCAGGAGGGTCGGCAGGCGACGCCGGTGGACTGGCCAGCGCCTCTGCGGGCGAGCCGCTGGATTACCGCCTACCGCGCTTCGACTACGCGCCGGGCGCTTCGATAGAGGACTTCTTCCGTGAGAAATTCCAGGTGACTTCGACGACCGTCTGGGAGTTCAAGTGCAAGACTGAACTGCAGTCGGAGATCGTCAACCAGCCGGGAGCAGCGCCTGAGCTGGATCAGATTAAGGAGGTGATCGACCGTGTCCTCAGCACGTAGGCCACCTGGCCGTCCTGGGGCCCCCGCCCCTGAGCGAAAGCAAGCCGCCGCCAAGGGGCCGGTTGTGACGCCTCAGGTGCTGGGCATCCTCTTCGGTATCATCTTGGTTGTCGGCCTCATCGCCTTCTACCAGGGCGTGGTGGTGAAGTTCAGCAACTCCCTGAAAAACCTCGGAACCCAAAAGGCAAGCACCCAGACCGAGATCGCCACCTACACTAAGAAGAGCGGCCGCTTGGAGGAGGCGAAGAGCCTGAACATCGCTCTGCGCAAGAAGCTCTCCAACCTCGACTACATGTTCCTCGTGGATCAGGACTCGGTGCTCGACTTCTTCGACACCGTCTTCTTCCCGATCATCGAGGCCAGTCCCTTGGGCAGGCGCGGGGGCGGGAAGATCGAGTGCGACCCGTTCATCTACCAGATCAACATGGCGATGAACCCGTTCGATACCATCCCCAGCGGCTATTTCGAGAAGCCCGAGAACACTTTCAAGATGAAGTACATCGGGGAACAGGGCGGTGCTCCGACCGAACAGCCCTTGAACACCCAGCCCACCGAGTTCCTCAAGCCGTTCAAGATCACGATGAAGGAGTTCAGCGGCACCTACCAGGAACTGGAGAAGTTCATCAGGGACCTCCAGACGAAGAAGGACAACAAGGTCATGACGGTGCACTGCTTCAAGAACGATAAGGGCAAGAACGCCGGGGTATTCCGCACGGTCACGCAGTGGACCCTGGTAATCTCGGTATACTTTATGAACCCGGATTCCGCGGCCACCGGGGATGATCCCCCCGGCTTACCGGGTACGGCCACGTGTTGAGGTGATGTGAGGTGCTAAGAAGGGAACTGCTGATCGTACTGGGGCTGATGGCAGTCCTGGCCGTCTCCTTGACGGCGGCAGGCTGCGGCGGCGAATCGCAGGAGGCGAAGCTCGCCAGGCAGATCTCGCAGCAGGGCAAGACCCCTGCCACGCCTGCACCGGCCACCCCCGCGGGTGGCCAGGTCGCGGCGCCACCCTCAGGTGCTCCACCCGCAGGCGGCGCGCCTCCGCTACCACCTCCTGCGGCAGGGGGACCGACTCCCTCGCCTGCGCCCGTCCCTGGTGGCACAGGTGGAGCGCCCCCCGCTGCGGGCGGGGCTGCTCCGCCAGCTGCTGGCGCTAAAGGCGGTGCACCCCCCGCGGGTGCGCCGGCTGGCGGCAAGACCAAGCCTCCCAGCGAAGGCGATGCAATCAAGAACTTCCAGGATATGGACCCGCTCAAGATCATCAACCAGAAGTATGACGATCTGAAGGGGCGCCATTCGATTCCATGGGACGCGGAGAACCACCCAGAGGACTTCATCCCGGAGACAGGGCGGGCTGACCCCCTGACGCGCATTAGGGACGCCGTGCCCGACGACCTGAAGCCGCCGCGCTCGGGTGACACTGACGAGACCGACATCATCACCTACCTCGAGACGCAGATGGCGACCCAGGCCGTGCTTGAGGTGGAGTTCAGCCTGCAGTGCCACAGCGTCATCCAGATCGGCTTGATCAAGTTCGTTAATGTGGCGATCGGCAACGGTCCGTCGAGGACGATTCCCCAAGGCGGTGGGCTAATGGCCTTTGGGAGCAATGGCTACCCGGTGATAGTCATGTGTACTAAGATCACCACGAAGGAAGTCAACTTCGACCTGATCGCCGGGCCGGTGACCAAGAGCGTGGTGTTCATCCCGCAGTATTCGAGCTAGGCCCTGCGCGGGCCAGCTGGTGCGTTGAACTCAGGCGGCGGAGGGCCCAGCCCCTCCGCCGTATGCTATATCCATAGGGCCAATGAGCCCCCTCATCGCGCTGCCGGTTGCCATCTCGGGCATGGTTGACCTTCTCGATCTGCTGAACACCGTCTGGGGCCGGATCAACTACCTGTTCGGCGCGCCGGTGCAGATGTTCGGCGCCTGGGCCTGGCAGCACACCGCCTACTACTTGCTCTGCCCGGAGATCTTCCTCCTCCTCGCGATCCTCGCGATCTGCCTGATCGAGGTGTTCTCCAAGCGCGACAACTTCGTGCTCGTCTCGTGGGTGGCGGTCATCTCGCTCCTGCTCAACTTCTTCATGACCGTCCACATGATGTACTACACCAGCCGCTACTTCACCTACGCGCTGGGCGTATGGTGGGGCGGGCTGGAGACGCTCGATCCCTACGCCATCTTCTTCAAGCAGGTGATGGACTGGGGCGACATCCTGCTGATGCTCGCCCTGCTCACCTACCGCCCCCTCAAGCGGTTCAAGGTGGAGTTCATCATCGTCATGCTCACCGGCACCGTCGCCTACGACCTGATGGTCGGCTCGTCCGACCTGCTCGCCGTCTACGTGATGATGGAGTTCGGAGGCATCTGCAGCTATATCCTCGCCTCGTTCTACAAGCGCGACCTGCGCAGCCTGGAAGCCGGCCTGAAGTACTTCATCACCGGCGCCGCGTCCAGCACGGCGATGCTCTTCGCGCTGAGCATCCTCTACGGCACCCTCAACACGACCAACTTCTATGCCCTGCAGCAGGCGCTGCAGGCCGGTGGAGCGAACCTGCCGCCGGTGGTCTTTTCCGTCGTGCTGACGATCGTCGCCCTGGGCTACAAGGTGGGCATCGCGCCGTTCCATCTCTGGGTGGCGGACGTGTATGAGGGGGCGCCCACGCCGGTGGCCGCTTTCCTCAGCGTGTTCCCCAAGGTCGCCGGATACGCTGTGCTGCTGCGGCTGCTGTTCATCCCCTTCGGCCCGCTGGTAGACGTCTGGCGGCCCGTCGTGCTCGCCATCGCCGTGCTGTCGATGCTCATCGGCAACGTGATGGCGATGCGCCAGACCAGCTTCAAGCGCATGATGGGCTTCTCCGGCATCGCCCACATGGGCTACGTGCTGATCGGCATCATCGCCGCCAGCTTTGCCAGCACTGACCCGTCGCGCACCCTCGGCTTCTACGCGGCGATGTACTACATGCTCACCTATCTGTTCATGAACCTCGGGGCGTTTCTCGTCGCGCTGGCCGTTGAGAACCACGGCGGCACCGACCACATGGACAGCTACAACGGCTTGATCAAGCGCAACGCCTTTCTCGCCGTGCTGATGACGGTGCTGCTCGCCGGGCTGATCGGCTTGCCGCCCACCGTCGGGTTCATCGGGAAGCTGCTCGTGTTCTACAGCATCACGTACTACTACCTGGTGCCGTGGAACCTGGTGCTCGTGATTTTCGCCGTGCTGGCCACGGTCATCGGCTCGTACTACTACATGATGCTCGCCTACCGCATGTGGGCGCTGCCGCCGCTGCCAGCCCTAGCCCGGCGCTTCGAGCCCGCGCTGTTCATGCGCCTGTCGATCCTCGTGCCGACGCTGCTCGTCTTCGTGCTCGGCGTGATCTTCGTCAGCGTGCCCTTCGACTACGTCAAGGGCGCCTGGTTCCTGACGTACTACACTGAAGGCACCGGGATCTAGGTGGCGGACGGCACCGAACAGCCCGCGCGCACTGAGACCCCGGGGGTGCTGCTCGGGGTGAGCCTGGGCCTGCTCGCCATCGTGCTGCTACCCGGGCCCATTGACGCCCTCGCCATCTTCCTGTTGCCCATGTTCATTGTAGCCGGCGGCTACTCCGGCACGGGCTACCAACTCGGCTTCGTCATCCTGCCGCTCGCCGCAGCCCTTGCCTGGCTGGGCTGCCGCCAGCGCCCGCCCCTCGCCGTCGTCGTGCTCGCCCTGATCGCGGCCAGCTTCACGCTCACGTTCTGCTGGCTGTATCCGGGCCGCGTGCTGTGGTACTACCTGCTGGACGGCGCGGCGGCCTGGGCCGTCGTGTGGACGCTAATGCGCGAAGCTCCAAGCCGCGCGCGCTGGCTGCTTCCCGGCGTGGCGATCAGCGCCGTTCTCACAGCGGTCTACGGCTGGTACCTGTGGCTCGGCGCGGGCGAGATGGGATACCAGATCACTTCCACCTTCGGCCTACACAACGCCTACGCCGCCTTCCTGTTGCTGGCTTGGCCGGTGTGCCTACTCGGCGCGGTGCAGGCGCAGTCCGGGGCCGGCCGCGTGGTCTACGTGCTCGCTACGCTGTACCTCGCCCTGACGCTGGTGCTCACCTACAGCCGGGCGTCATGGCTGGTCTTCGCCGGGCAGCTCGTCCTTCTGGCGGGGTGGGCCGCCTGGCGCAGATGGCGCAGGGCGGGGAGTGAGCCCGCAGCCCTTGCTGGCGCAGGCCTGGCCGCCCTGGGCGCGCTGGCGCTGCTTCTCTTGCCGCCGGTGCAGCGCGGGCTGCTCTCTATCTCCAACACCCACGATTACTCGCTACAGGGCCGCCTGCGCTTCTGGGAGGCCGCTCTGGCGATCTTCCGCGACCATCCGCTATTCGGCGTCGGCCCCGGCGCCTTCGCCTACGTCTACCCGCAGTACCAGCGGGACTGGATGTACTACAGCAGCGACCCGCACTCCTGGCCGCTGCAGCTCGTCTGCGAGCTGGGCGTGGTGGGCGTCGTCATCCTGCTGGCCATCGCCGCCGGCACTGTCTGGTGGCTGCGCCGCCTGTGGGGGGCCACCGGCGGGGCGGCGCCGGCCGCGCTGCTGACCGTATCCCTACTCGGCAGCCTGGCGCACTGCAGTGTCGACTTCGACTACACCTTCGGCGCCACCACGGCCCTGCTGGGCGTCGTGCTCGCCCTGGGGGCGCACTATGCCACTGCCCCCCGCGAGGCAACGACGGTGCCGAATGGCCCGCCGCCCCGCAAGGCGCGCTGGCGCGCCGGGGAGCGTGTGCTCGTGTGGCTCACCGGCCTGGCGCTGATTGCCGCCGCCGCCTACGGCCAGGCTTTCACGGTGGAGCGGTTCGTGCTGGACAACGTGCGCGCCGCCTCGGGGGCGCCGGCGAAGGTCCGGCGCAACCTGCTTGAGCAGGCCGCGCGCTACATGCCCTGCGACTTCCGCACGCGCTTTCAGCTCGCGTCGCTGCTCGCGGGGGCGGGGCACGGCCCGGACGTGGGTGAGGCGCGGCGCGAGGTGGCGGCGTGCCTCAGGCTCAATCCGCGTTACGCCGTTGCCTGGGCGCTTGAGGGGCTGCTGGAAGGCCCCGGCCGGGGTGACGCCAGCATCGCGAAAGCGATCTCCCTCGACCCCTACAACTACCCCGAGCACTACTTCTACTACGCCACGCTGGCGCGGAGCGACGCCGAGCGCCTGGCACGGCTGAAGCTGGGACTCAGTCGCATCCCGATCGACGACCCGATCCGCCCCGACCACATCCGCCCGCAGTGGTACTACCTCAACCCGATGATGGTGACCTGGTACCAGGAGCTGGTGCGCCTAAGCCCAGCCCCATCTGACAAGGCGCTCTACAGCAAGCGCGCCTCGGCGTTCCGCACCTACTGGGACGGCGAGAAGCGACGCCAGGCGGGCGGGGTGCGGCCCTCCCCGCCCGCGATTCAGTAGGGCGGACTGCCGCGCCCACCGAATGCAGGGTCGAGGGCCAAGGTCCAAGGGCCTAGGGAGAAAACCGTAGCGGCGGCATCCCCGCCGCCGGTGGATCAGAGTGCAGGCTACTGGTTGCAGGCCTTAGGCTCTGGGGGATAGGGGCGCGGCGCCGTCCGCGCCCGCCCCGACGTCGTAGGGGCGAAGCCGTGCTTCACCCTGCATCGCCCCCACTCCGCACGCAGTGTTCACTCTGCTTGTTGCAGTTCAATTGATTTGAGACTGAGTCTCATTCTCAACGTCAGAAGAACAAACACAGACTAAGGTGTGCCTCGGGTGGGGCCGCAGCATGCGGGGACTACCTTCCAGGAAGCGCGAGCGGCGTTTGTGGTCGTCCCATCGGTGCGCTGGTGGGGCGGGGCACCGTCCCCGCCCGCGTCCCTGGTTGGGCGGACCGCCGCGTGTTCCACGCTCCTGTAGCGGCGGCGTCCCTGCCGCCGTCCCGCGCGCGGGCACGCCGTTGACCGGAGCACGTCTCCATTCCGTCGCACTGACATGCGATGAGACTGAGACTCAGTCTCATCGTGGATGAATCGACCTGCGACTCAGCAGTGCGCGTTCGTTGAAGGCGCCCCAGGCTCAGTGTAGGCGCCATCCCGGGATAGTGGGCGACCTAGCGGTCGCCCCTACGGATGATCAAGCAAGCTACGTGCAGGGCGGCTGGTGAGCCGCCCCTACTCGCAGGCGGCGTCTATAATCGCAGGCGGAGCGAGTATGAACCTCCAGAAGATGATGCAAGAGGCGCAGCGGCTGCAGGCCAAGCTCAAGGAGGAGATGGCCCGCGCGCAGGAGGAGCTGGCCGCCGAGGAGATCGAGGGCAGCGCCGGTGGCGGGCTGGTGCGGGTCACGATGAACGGGCACAAGCAGCTGGTGCGCGTACAGATCGACCCTACGGCGGTAGACCCGGAGGACGTGGAGACGCTCGAAGACCTGGTGTTTGCGGCGATCCAGAGCGCCCTCAGCCTAGCCGAGGACAGGGCGGCGGAGGTGATGTCGCGGGTGCAGGGGGGGCTGGGCCTGCCCGGGGGCGTAGACCTGGGCGGGCTGATGGGCTAGCGATGCTCGCCCTGCCGCCCGCCGCCACCGAGCTCGTGCACCGCCTGACCCGCCTGCCGGGTGTCGGCCCGAAGGCCGCCGAGCGCCTCGCCCTGGCGCTGCTTACCTGGGACTCCTCCGAGGTGGAGGCGCTGGCAGAGGGACTGCGCAGCCTGCGCGAGCGCGTGACCGAGTGCCCGCAGTGCGGCTGCCTGGCCCAGGACGGCGAGCTGTGCATGGTGTGCAGCGACAGCATGCGCGACGCAGCCGTGCTGTGCGTCGTGGAGACGGCCCTGGACGCGATCGCCGTCGAGCGCGGCGGGTCCTACGAGGGCATGTATCACGTGCTGGGCGGGGCGCTCTCCCCCCTGCGCGGCGTGCTGCCCGAGGACCTGCGCCTCGACGCGCTGCTTGCGCGCGTGAGCGAGGGGGGCGTGCGCGAGGTGATCGTGGCGACCAACCCCAGTCCCGACGGCGAGGCGACGGCGCTGTACCTGAAGCAGGAGCTGGCGGCGCTGAGCGAGCAGGGGGGCTCGCCGGTGCGCATCACGCGGCTGGCGCGCGGGCTGCCCAGCGGCGGCCACCTGGACTACGCCGATCCCGCCACGCTGCAGAGCGCGCTTGAGCACCGGACGGAGTTGTGAGAGATCACGCCCGACGCAACGGGAGCCTATGCCAGGGCCTATCGGTTGCGGCGGAGCGGTAATACTGCGAGGACGACTATGAAACTCGTCGAGAAGTACAAGCAGGAAGGCACGGAGCTGAACATGACCGGCAACGGCGGCACGCACTACAACGGCGTGCGCATCGTCGAGGTGTACGACGACTTCATCGTCGTCGAGCCCGGCGACACCGCGATGCGCCAGGCGGGGCAGTTCCGCGGCGGCCGCACCAACATCTGCATCTACAGCATCACGCGCCTCGAGGAGGCCGAGCTGGCCTCGCGCGTCCGCGGCAGCATGATGCGCTAGCGCCAGGGCCGCGGCGGCTTCGGCTTGTTCTGCAGCACCTCTTCGATCCGCTCCAGCACGTCCGGGGTGAGCCTCTCCACGACGCCCATCGCCTGCATGTTCTCTTCCACCTGGCCGGGCCGCGAGGCGCCGGTGATCACCGTGCTCACGTGCGGGTTCAGCAGGCACCAGGCGAGGGCGAGCTGGGCCATGGTGCAGCCCAGGTCCTTGGCGATGGGCATGAGCTGGGTCACCTTGGCGGCGCGCTGCCGCGTCTCGTCGCTCTCGAACCCGCGCTTCAGCCACTCGTAGCCTTCGAGCGTGGCGCGCGTGCCAGCCGGGATGCCCTCGCTGTACTTGCCGGTGAGCAGGCCGCTGGCCAGCGGGCTCCAGATCGTCGTGCCCAGCCCGATGTCGTGGTACAGCGCGGCGTACTCCAGCTCCACGCGCTCGCGGTTGAACATGTTGTACTGCGGCTGTTCCATCGCGGGAGGGACGAGGTGCTCGCGCCGCGCGATCCAGTACGCCTCGCGGATCTGCTCCGCGCTCCACTCGCTGGTACCCCAGTAGAACGCCCGCCCGCTGGTGACGACGTGGCTCATCGCCCACACCGTCTCTTCGATGGGCGTGTGGGGGTCGGGGCGGTGGCAGAAGACCAGATCCACGTAGTCCAGGCCCATGCGCTTGAGCGCGGCGTCCGTGCCTTCGATGACGTGCTTGCGCGACAGCCCGCTGTCGTTGGGCCCGCGTCCGCCCCAGAAGATCTTCGTCGACAGCACGAGGTCGCTGCGCTTCCAGCCCGCCCGCCGCAGCACCTCTCCCATGATCACCTCGGCCTCGCCCCCGGCGTAGGCCTCGGCGTTGTCGAAGAAGTTCACCCCCGCGCGGTGCGCACTGTCCATGCACTCGTAGGCAGTGTCCACGCCGTACTGCGACCCGAAGGTCACCCAAGCGCCGAAGGACAGCGCCGACACCTGCACGCCGGACGACCCCAGCCTGCGATACTCCATGCTCGACTCCTGCATCTGTGGTACTCCTTGGACCCGCCGTAGTACCGCGGCTGGCGGGGCTGCTATCGCATGATTCTAGCTCGCGGGCGCCGGGATGGCCGATGTATAATGGGCGCGTGAGGAAGGCGTCCGGGGCGGTGATCCCCCTGCTGCTCGCTCTGATGCTGGCGCTCGCGCCGGCGGTCGCGAGGGCCGACGCTGGCCGCCATGCGACGGTCAATCCCGGCAATGCCCAGCACTTGGGGTCTGTGGACAGCGGCACGGACGAGCAGCCTGCGGAAGCCGGCAAGGGAGAGGAAGCGGCGGCGCCTGCGCCAAACACGGAGGGCCGGGCCAGCCACGCGGATGAGGGGCCCCGTGCGGCGGAGGAGAATGAGCAGGCAGCGGCCGAAGCGGCGGCACCCGGGACGGCGGCGGGCGCCGAGGCTGCTGCCACTGAGGAAGAGGAGGAGGCCAGCAGCACCGCGGTGGCGAACAGCGTGCTCGATGCGGCGCGCTGCTGCCAGTGCCGGCCGCGCTGCGGCACACTCGAGTTCTACGGCCCACTAGGCATCATCTGCCAGCATCCGCCGAACCTGCTGTTCCTCCAGCCGCCGCCGGAGAGCCCGCGCGTGCTGCCCCCTGGCGCGGAGAGCCTGGAGGTGGGGCTGGACCTGAGCAACACGGTGATCCGCGAAACTGACAGCGGCATCATCGCCGACTACGACTTCGAGCTGCTGCGCGAGTCGATCACCTACCGCCGGGGTGTGGCGGGCGGCGAGTTCTCAGCGATGACATCCGCCGCCTATCGCAGCCACGGCTTCATGGACCCGGTGATCCGCGACTGGCACCGCTGGTTGGGTCTGCCCAACGGGCTGCGCAAGCGCCTCCCCGACGGCCAGTATCGCTACACCATCGTCACCCGCCATGGGCCGGTGTACAACGACGAGGGCGACACGCTTGGGCAGGGCGACCTGACGCTGGGCTACAAGCGGCCGTTGTGGGGCGGGGAGGGGGGACGCTCGGCGGGCGCGGCGCGCGTGATGCTCAAGGCGCCCACCGGCAGCCCCGGCAAGGCGCTGGGCAGCGGCAACTGGGACGCGTCGGTGGGAGTCCTCCTCGAGCGGCAGATCACTCCCCACTACCGCGGCTATGCCTGCCTGGACTGGGTGTTCATCGGCGAGCCGGACTGGCAGAACATCGCCCATCAGGACACGTGGAACACCGTCTGGACGCTGGAGTACGCGCTCTCCCAGCGCACGACGGTGCTGGCGCAGTACAGCACGCACCGCAACCCGCTGCGCATCGGCAGCACGCAGGCGGACAAGGACCCGCAGGAGCTGGCGTTCGGCTTCCACCACCGCCTGGGAGGGCGCCTGGTTTGGTCGGGCGGGTTCAGCGAGGACGTCAACCCCGAGACGGCGCCGGACTTCGTGGCCACGACATCGTTCCGCTACGAGTTCTAGCGCTGAGTGGCTCCGCAGTGTGGGAACAGGTCTAGCTGCCGCTGGCCCGCACCTTGCCGTTGACGAAGCTTTCAAGCTTAGCCAGGGCGCGGTCGATGTCGGCGTCGGGGGTGCTCAGCGACACGCGGAAGAAACCCTCGCCGTAGGCGCCGTAGGCCGCGCCGGGGCTCACCACGAGACCGGTGGCGTCGAGCAGCTCCCGGCACCAGGTGAAGCTGTCGCGGCCGCCTCCCGGCAGCTCGCACCAGACGAAAATGCTCGCCCCCGGCCGGTAGATCGTCAGCCCCATGCCCTCCAGCGCGGCGCACACCCTGTGCATGCGCTGGCGGTAATGCTCGCGGTTCTCGGCGAGGAAGGCGTCGCAGCGCGAGTCGTCCAGCACGCGCGCCATCGCCAGCTGGATGGCGTTGAAGCAGCCGCTGTCCACGTTGCTCTTCACCGTCGTCAGGCCCTTGATCAGCAACGGGTTGCCGACGCAGAACCCGCAGCGCCAGCCGGTCATGTTGAAGCTCTTGGAGAAGCTGTGGAACTCCAGCACGCAGTCCAGCCCGCCGTCAAACTCGAGCAGGCTGGCGGGGCGGTGCTCCTCGCCGAAGTACACCTCGCCGTAGGCCAAATCGGAAACGAGGATGATCTCGTTCTCGCAGGCGAACTCGACCAGTCCGCGCAGGTACTCGCGCGTCGCCACCTGACCGGTGGGGTTGTGCGGGTAGTTGACGTACATCACCCGGGCGGAGCGGCGCTGGTGCTCGCTCAGCTCCTTGCTCAGGTCGGGCATGAAGTTCGTGCTGGGGTGCACCGGCACGCCGATCCCCTGCGCGCCCATCAGCTTGGCGATGGTCGGAAACACGGGGTACATCGGATCCGGCGCGATGTAGTAGTCATCAGGGTTGAGCAGCGTGGCGACGCTGTTCGCCAGCCCCTCCTTGCTGCCGATGGTCGTCATCACGTGGTCGTAGGTCAGGCCCTTTACGCCAAAGCGGCGCTCCATGTAGCGGATGGCGCTGTCGAACAGCCGCGGGTTGCCCTTATAGCTTGGATAGCGGTGGTTCCCGGGGCGCATTACCTCTTCGCACAGCATTTGGCGGATCCACTCCGGCGGATCGCGGTCGGGATCGCCGATGCCCATCGACACCGTGTCCAGCCCGCGAGCCGCCGCGCGCTCCCGCGCCGCGTCGATCTGCGCGAAGAGGTACGGCGGCAGGTTGTCCAGGCGCTTGGCTAATCGGATCATCGCACGCTCCCGAAGGGGCTGGGGCTGGGGTAGTATAACATCTTCCGCAGATGCGGATAACTGGATAGATGGTCTCTTGGAGGGCGGCCGTCCCTGGCCGCGAAAGGCTGCAGGCAGAGGCGCCTGCCCTCCGAGGGACAAAGGCGGACACGGCGGTCCGCCCTACTGAAGGCGGGATGGCGCCGGTACGTCTGACATATAATGCGCGGCGTGATTGGGCGGCTGGCCGCTGCGGTGCTGTGCGGCTTGCTTCTCGCGGCGGCGTTTCCTCTGTCGCTGCCGGGCGAGGCAGGAGCCGCGATAGTTGCGCGGTTGGCACTCCTCACCGGTGCTCCGGTGGACCTCGGCTACGTGCAGTTCCCCGGCTTGGCCTTCGTGGCGCTGGTGCCGCTGCTGCTGGCCGTCCGCGGATGCCGGGGGGGCGGGGAGGCCTTTGCGCTGGGCTACCTGGCGGGGGCGGTGTGGCTGACACTGCATCTCGACTGGATCGGCAGCTTCGGCTGGCTGCCGGTGCTGGCGCTGGCAGTGTTCTACGCCTTGCCGATGGGCCTGTTCGCGCTAATGATGCACGCGGTGATCAGGCAGGCCAGGCCGGGGCTGATCGTGTGGGGCACCGCCGCAGCGTGGGTCGCGATCGAGTACCTGCGCAACTTCGGCTTCTGGGCCTTCCCGTGGAATCTCCTTGGCTACACGCAGGTTGCCAGCCCGCCGATGCTGCAGGTGGCGGAGCTCGGTGGGGTGTTTGCAGTGAGCTTCCTTGTCGCCCTGGCCAACGGCGCGCTGTTCGCCCTAATCTCGCCCGTCGGCCGCTTTCGCCACCGGCTGGGGCATCTCGTACTCGCTGGCGTGGTCTGCTTCATGGCCTACGGTTTCGGCGTGGCCCGGATGACGGTGTGGCCCTTCGGCCGGCCTGCGGGAGAGATCCGGCTGGCGCTGATCCAGGGGGGTCTGGAAACGTTGGAGCAGTGGAGCAGCGAGTTGCTTGAGGAATCGATCCGGCTCTACGTACTGCCTACCGAAGACGTACTTGATGCCTGGCGTGCGAACGACGGTGGGCGCCCAGCTAGCGGCACGCTTCCGCCGGCGACCAGGGCGGCGGGCGCGTTGCCATTCGCTGGCCCCATGCCGCCGACCCCGGGGCGGCTAGGCAGCGGACAGCACCCACCCGAGCTGCTTCTTGTCTGGCCAGAGAGCGTGCTGCCGCAAATGCTGGACCAGCGCCACCCGGAGCTTCTGCCGGCTCCGGTGCGGCTCACGCTCCGCAAGGGGGAGAACGTAGCGCTGCTGATGGGTGCGTTCGGCAATCCACACGACGATCATCGCGACGAGAACGGCGCAGTGCTGGTTGAACCGGGCGGCAGGATAACCTGGGCGTACTCGAAAGTGCGTCTCGTCCCCTACGGGGAGGTCGTGCCGTTCCGCAGGTTCGTGAGCTTCCTGCGCTACCCTTGGGGTTTCCAGGACCTCTCCGAGGGGCGCTCCATGGAGCCGCTGTCCTGGCGGGGGCACAAGCTGGGGCTGATGATCTGCTTCGACAACGTCTTCAGCTTCATCTGCCGCCGCGATGTGTTCATGGGCGCCCAGGGGTTTGTGGTGATGACCAACAACAGCTGGTACAAGCTGCACAGCGGCATCCGGCAGCACTGCGACATCGACGTGCTGCGGGCGGTGGAGTACCGCCGGCCCTTGGCGCGGTGCAGCACGACGGGCTGGAGCCACTTCATCGCGCCTGACGGGCGGATCACGGCGAGCACGGCGGTGGACGGGCCGGGGATGCTCGTTGACACTGTGGGCCTGCGCAGCGGCCTGACGGTCTACGCACGCGTGGGCGACCTGTTCGCCCAGCTATGCTTGCTGGCGGCGCTGCTGATCTGCCTGCCGCCGCTCATCGTGGGACGAAGCGAGGGGTTCCTCTAGCCCGGCACGTGTGCGAGAATCTCTGCGTGGCGAGGGAGGAGCGGGAGCACGCCTCATGCGCCCTGGCGCTGTCGGGGGGCGGCTTCCGGGCGACTCTGTTCCACACCGGCGCGCTCATCCGGCTGAACGAGCTGGGGCTGCTGAGGCGGCTGGATTGCATCTCCGGCGTGTCGGGCGGAGCGAAAAACGTGGGGATTCTTGGGTCGCGGTGGGCAAGGCTCAGGTTCGATGAGTCAGGCCGGGCGGAGAATTTCCATGAGGAGATTGTCACGCCCCTGCGACGCTTGTGCGCAATGCCCCTCGATGTTCTGCCCTCGTTTGCAAACATGGGAGGGATGTTGCTGGGCCTGCCGAGCACGGCCCTCGCCTGGGAGTACGACCGGCAGCTCTTCCATGGCTTCACGCTGGGCGAGCTGCCCAGGCCCGGCGAGGGCCCGCGCATCGTGCTCATCGCCGGCAACCTAGTGACCGGCGCAGAGGTGTTTTTCAAGGGCGACGCGCTCGAGGACAAGCGGCTAGGGCGTGTGCGTCTGCCGCATTTGAAGCTGGCCACCGCCGTGGCGGCGAGCTCAGCTTATCCGCCGTTTCTTTCGCCCGTCGTGATTCCAACGGACCCGGATGCCTGGGAGCCGCTGCCCGGCGCCGACCTGCACGGCGAGGCGCGCTTGCGACGGCGGCTTACGCTGACGGACGGCGGCGTGTACGATGCGCTGGCGGTTGAGCCAGTCTGGCGCGAGTACGCAACGCTGCTGGTGAGCGACGGCTGCGTGGTGAAGGAGGTGTGGCGGCCCGGCAGCTTCTGGCCGCGGCAGTGGCTGCGCGTCGTCCTGCTCGCCACCAGCAACACCGCAGCCATCCGCAAGGAGCTGCTCAGCGAGTTCGTGCCGCGGGAGGGCCCGCGAGCCGATGGCCGGGCGTGCATCTACTGGGGCAACGGCACGCGCATCGCCAGCTACGGCGTAGAGGATGCGCTGTGCCAGGACAGCGAGATCACGCGGGGGCTGGCCCGCATGCGCACTCGCGAGAGCCGTTTCACGCCTCGGGAGCAGGGCTGGCTGATCAACTGGGGCTATGCGCTCTGCGACGCCGCGATGCGCCGGTCGCCGCTGCTGTGGCAGCCGCCGCCGATGCCGGCGCGAGAGGCGCGCCTGCCCGTGCCGGACTGCCCGCTGAGCTAGGCTGCGTCGCAGCCTGGGCCCAGCCGCGCGGTGTATAATGGCGTGGACGGGGGAGGGGCGCCAATCGCTCTGTGTGGAGGTCGGATGCGGCAGTTCTATCAGAGAAACTATTTCTTGCTGAGGCGGCTGCACAGCCTGCTCGGCATTATCCCGGTGGGGGCGTTCTTCCTTGTGCACATGCTGCTCAACAGCCGCGCCGCGCAATCGCCGGAGCAGTACCAGTGGGTACCCAACACGCTGGACGAGGTGCCCTTCATCTGGGCGATCGAGCTGTTCGGCATCATCCTGCCGATCGCCTTCCACGCCCTGCTGGGCGCGCTGATCATCTGGCAGGGGTCGCAGAACGCCTATAACCCCTCCCTCGGCTGGTATAGCAACTGGGCGTACCTCATCCAGCGCTACACCGGCGTGACGCTGTTCGTGCTCATCGGCTGGCACCTATACCAGGCGTGGTGGCCGCATCAGCAGATCAAGCTGCACAACGCGCTGAGCTCCGGGACTCCCGAGACCTACGACATCTACGGGCTGATGTCGGGGATTGTGCACAACCCACTGTGGCTCACCGTGTACGGCCTGTTCGTGCTGCTCGCGGCGTACCACTTCGGCAACGGCATCTACAACTTCACCTACAAGTGGGGCGTGACGACGAGCAAGACGTCGCAGCGCTGGGCGATCGCGCTGGGGTTGCTGGTGGCGCTGGTGGGAGTTGTGCTGGGCTACTCCAGCCTGTGGGGGCTTAGGTTCAGCCCCTGGGCGCACGAATTGATGACGCGCGCGGCGAGCCTGCTCCTCGCGGGGCGCTAACCCGCCGTGGCGCGGTGGTTTCCGCCGCGAGCTCGCTGAGTGTCACGAAGCGGTAGCCGCGGGTCTGCAGCGCGCTGATCAGGTCTGGCAGCATGTCGACCGTAGCCTCGACGTTGCTGTGGCCGAGGATGATCGAGCCGGGGCGGACGCACGCCAGGGCGTGGCGCAGGATGGCGCGCGAGCTCAAGTTGGGAGTGTCGTCGCGCAGGTTCACGTCGTACATCGCAACCACGAGTCCGCGCTCGAGGATCGCGCGGAGCGTGGCCGCGTCCAGCTCGCAGCCGGGCGGGCGGACAAAGCGTGGGCGCTCTCCCGTGATGTCCCAGATAGCCTGCTGGCAGCGCCCGATCTCCGGCCCCTTGTCGCAGTCTGGGATCAGCGGCAAGCGCAGGTGGTCGTAGGTGTGGTTGCCGATCTCATGGCCGGCCTGGGCGGTCATCCGCACCCAGTTGGGGTACTTCTCCGCCTGAATGCCGACGAAGAAGAAGGTGGCCTTGACGTGGGAGCGATCCAGGATGGCTAGCAGGCGGCTGAGGTGCTCGGGGCGCGGGCCGTCGTCGAAGGTCAGCGCCACCACCTTGCGGCTCGGGTCGCCGCGATAGAACACCTTCAGCCAGGGCGGGATGCGCGGCAAGCCCTCAACGCCCGGGGGTGCGGGCGCGGGCGGGGGCTGCGCCTGCTCGCCCGCCGGGGCAGGGGAGAAAGGTGCAGGCGGCGGCTCGCTTGGCGGAGGAGACGGCGCCTCTACCGCATACGCTGTGGTGGAAAGCGCTGTCCCAGGGCCGCTCGGGCTGGCGGCTGGCGTGTCGAGGGCCAGCGTGGACATGGACTGCGTGGCGGCGGACAGGAGTGCTGCGAGGAGCGCCGCCCCCACCAGCCCCAGCGCCGCGGCAAGCACCCGGCCAAGCTGGCTCCAAAGGGACGCGCGATGACGCTGCGGCATGCTTGGAGTATCGCATACACCCGCCTCCGCGTGGGTTTGGAGCTGTGATGCCGCGGCATTGCTGGCGGGGCTGCTGGGCGGAGGGATTACGGGCAGAGCGGCGTCAATCGGCGCGGGTATAATCTGCCCGTGGGCGTGACCACGCAGAGCACGGTGGAAGTAGCCGAGGTGGAGTGCGAGGGGCGGCTGCTGCGGTTCAAGAAGGCCGTTGCCGTGGAGGTGCAGCCGGGCGCGGACGCGCATGGCCTGTGGATCCCGCTGTTTCAACTCGGGGCGGCCGGCCGGGACGAAGCCGAAGCCTGGGAGATGCTGGCGGATCTGGTCATCTCGGCTTACGAGGACTACCGCGGGAAGCCGAAGATCCCGCTCCACAAGAGCGCCATCACCCAGCGCAAGGCCATCGACGGCGCCGTGGCTTGCTTGTGTGTGAAGTGATAGCGACCTGGGTTGCGAAAGGAGAGACACATGCGGTGCATGCTGGGACTGGCGGCAGTGGGACTGCTAATGCTGCTCACCTCGGCGGGCGGCCAGGACTTGTCGTGGCAACCGGTGAGTCTGGAGGTTGCCGACACTTGGGTAATGACAGAGCCCGGCGAGGAACCCGCAGGGACCCTCTACCTGTACATCCAATACGCGCGCGGCAAGTCGCTGTTCACTAAGACAATTTGGCTCGGTGTGGATTTCCCCGGCATGGAGCTAGGGTGCTGCTATGTGGCATCGCATGTGCCAGTGCTGGACAGTGAGGTTGGCCTGTGGGAGCACTGGGACAAGACGCCGAAGTGCCAGCTCAGCATCTATGAGGGCCCGAGCATGTGGGTTGACGGCTACACTCACAGCAGGTACGTTGCGAAGTACGTTGTGCTGAAGCGTGATGAAGGTTGGCTGCTCCTGCCGTCCGGGCCATCCGAGTACGAGATGTTCAGCAAGGCCCGACCCATCCCGGTCTCAGCGAACACCCTGAACCTGTACGTGGTGAATCAGGACGTGGAACATGACCTACTGTACCTTGTGGCTCCTACCGCGCCCAACGGGGCGCTGTTTAGGGCTGCCATCGAGAGCCCGGACTTCCTCCATGACGGCCTTCCTGAGGGGGCCATCCTGGAACGCAGCCAGAGGGAGTTCCATACGATTGCGTTTGACACTACTCGCAACCGCGTAGTCGCCGACTTCGCCAGCCCGGACTTCCTGCTGCGCTACGGCCAAGCGGGCGTCCTCTATGGTATCGACTCCAAGCGTCAACCATGGGACACGCTGGTGATTCGCAAGCTGGACAACCCGAGCCAGATCGTAAGCTCGCAGGTGCTTCCGCTCAGGGCGGGCGAGGACATAGAGACTGTGTACCCCTGGAAGCCCGGGCAGTTGATCGTCGTGACCAAGCAGAGCGTCTACACCTTCGGTGAGGCCACGGCGAAGCTGACGTACCTGCTCGACCTGGTCAAGCCCGCCCAGGACGCCATAGCCAAGGAGCTTGCCGAGGAGAAGCTGGATCAGGCGTCGGAACAGGAAGAGGCGCCCGCCCAGGGCGCAGGCGAGCCGTGATCAGGCCTAGCTTCCCTGCGGCGGACTACCAAGTAATACAATAGCCTCATGCCTGAGAAGCGAGTGATCATCGTCGGGGGTGGGCTGGCCGGGCTGATGGGCGCGATCACCGCCTGCGAGCACGGCCTCAGCGTCGACCTCGTGAGCTACGTCCCACTCAAGCGCAGCCACAGCGTCTGCGCCCAGGGCGGCATCAACGGCGCGGTGAACACCAAGGGCGAAGGCGACAGCCCGGAGTTCCACTTCGACGACACCGTCTACGGCGGCGACTTCCTCGCCAACCAGCCGATGGTGCGCGACATGTGCTACGCCGCGCCGAAGCTGATCTACCTGCTGGACCGCATGGGCGTGACCTTCAACCGCACGCCGGAGGGCCTGCTCGATTTCCGGCGCTTCGGCGGCACGCTCTTCAACCGCACCGCCTTCGCTGGCGCGACGACCGGGCAGCAGCTGATCTACGCGCTGGACGAGCAGGTGCGGCGCTACGAGGACGAGGGCAAGGTGCGCAAGTTCGAGCACCACAGCTTCCAGAGCCTGATCCTGGACTCCTCGCGCAACTGCCGCGGCGTGGTGATCGCCGACCAGCACAGCCTTCAGTGCAGTGCGCTGCTGGCCGACGCGGTGGTGATCTGCACCGGTGGCATCGGGCTGATCTACGGCAAGACGACGAACAGCGTGATCTGCACCGGCTCGGCGGCGGCGCGCTGCTACATGCAGGGCGTGTGGTACGCCAACGGCGAGTTCATCCAGATCCACCCCACGGCGATCACCGGCACCGACAAGTGCCGCCTGATCAGCGAGAGCGTGCGTAGCGAGGGCGGGCGCGTCTGGGTGCCGAAGAAGCAGGGCGACCCGCGGGCCGGCCTGGACATCCCGGAGAGCGAACGCTGGTACTTCCTCGAGGAGAAGTACCCGAAGTACGCCAACCTCGTGCCGCGCGACATCGCCAGCCGCGAGCTGTTCGACCTCTGCGTCTACCAGGGGATGGGCGTGCACGGGAAGTGGGAGGTCTACCTCGACGTGACGCACATCCCGGAGCACGTGCTGCGGGCCAAACTCGAAGGCGTGCTGGAGATCTACGAGAAGTTCATGGGCGAGGACCCCTACCACGTGCCGATGCGCGTCTTCCCGGCGATGCACTACAACATGGGCGGTATCTACTGCGGCTACGCTGCGGAGACCGACCGCAAGGCCGACCTGCCGGCGGGCTGGGAGCAGTACCGGCACATGAGCAACGTGAACGGCGTGTTCGCCGGCGGCGAGGCGGACTATCAGTACCACGGCGCCAACCGCCTGGGCGCGAACAGCCTGCTGAGCTGCCTCTGGGCGGGGCAGGTGATCGGCCCCGAGGTGGCGAAGTACCTGGCTAACACTAGCCTGCCGGCGCTGAGTGAGAGCGAGGTGGCGGCGGCGGTAGCGGCCGAAGACGCGGCGTTTGACGCGGTGCTCAAGATGAGCGGGCTGGAGAACCCGTACGTCATCCAGGCCGAGCTGGCCGACCAGATGGTGATGAACTGCAGCGTGTTCAGGCGCAACGATGAGATGAGCGCGCTCGACGCCAAGCTCGACGAAATGCTCGACCGCTGGGAGCGTATCGGCGCTTCCGACACCGGCAGGCAGGTGAACCAGGACGCGATCTACATCCGTGAGCTCAGGGACCGGCTGATCTTGGCGAAGATGATCTGCCGCGGCGCGCTGATGCGCGACGAGAGCCGCGGCGCGCACTTCAAGCCGGCGTTCCCCGAGCGCAACGACGAGCAGTGGCTGAAGACGACCATCGCGACGTTCGATGGGAAGCGCAACCCGACTTTCAGCTTCGAGGCGGTTGACACCTCGCTCATCACGCCGCGGAAGCGGGTGTACACCTCGATTTAATGTGATAGGCGCAACGACATGAGCACACATGCGGCAAAGCTGGGATTGGCGATTGCGGCGGGCGCAGGCATCGCGCTGATGCTGGCCGCTGTCGCATCGGCGAACGACACGTCGCTGAATCTAAGCGTCGATCCGCCGCGGCTGCTGGGCGAGGACTTGGCGCCGGTCCAGATGGCCGCGGAGCACATCGCGATCCACTTCGGCAAGGAGCGGACGAAGGTCGAGGTGGAGTTCACCTTCCGCAATCTCAGCGACGAGGAGCTGGACTGCTGGGCGGGATTCCCCGACGAGGACCTGCTGTACCGCTATCTGTGGAGCGCCGCGGGCTCGCCGGACGACATGAGCGGCGTTGATGCGCTGGCAGAACGGTACGGCCTGGCGTCAGTGATTGACTCGGACACCGCGGGCAAGGTGGAGAACTTCGAGGCCTGGACCAGGCCCGCCGGTGAGCCCGGGGCTGCCAGCACGCCGCTTGAGTGCAAGGTGATCCGCATCGAGAGCCTGGCGAGTACGCTCGCCGCCCCGCAGGATGAGCCGGCAGTCAAGGCGCAGTGGACGCCGATGGACGCGAACTCGCTGCTGCTCTGCCGCGCGTTCCAGCTGCACTTCGCTCCGAAGCAGGAGCTCATCGTGGGCCACCGCTATGACGCCGCCACGGGCAGCAATGTCGAGAGCCAAGCCCTGTTCCAGTACCAGCTGATAACCGGCCGCAACTGGCAGGGCCCGATCGGCGAAGCGGTGATTGACGTCTACCTTGAACCGGATGTTGCCGGTTTGGGGCTGTACTTCGGCTCGGCCAAGCTGCCGGGCTACTACCCGGTGACCAAGCCAGGGCAGGACGAGCTTCAGCGCATCGTGCCCGGCCACTACCGCCTTGTCTGGCGCAACTTCGAGCCGGAGGGGGAGAAGGGCTGGGTGTTTCTCGCCACGCCGCCGCGGGAGGTGCTTCAGCCCGCCGGGGCGGGCACGGCTGGTGCAACGACATGAGCGCTGGTGCGGTCAGACTGGGATTGGCGGTTTCAGCGGGCGCGAGTATCGCGCTGATGCTGGCGGCCGTCGCAGTTGCGGACGACGGCGCGATGAACCTTAACGTCGATCCGCCGAGACTGCTGGACGATGACTCGGTGCCGGTCCAAATGGCCTCGGAGCGCATCACGATTCACTTCGGCCAGGTGCGCACGAAAGTCGAGGTGGAGTTCACCTTCCGCAATCTCAGTGATGAAGAGGTGGATTGCTGGGCGGGGTTCCCCGACGAGGACTTGCTGGACCACTATCTGTGGAGCGCTGAGCGTTCGCAAGGTGGCCACAGAACCTTTGACGAACTGGCGGGCTGGTACGGCCTGAAAAACATGATTGACGCGAACACTTTGGGCAGGGTGGAGAACTTCGAGGCCTGGATCAGACCCGCGGGCGAGCCCCAATCCGCCAGCACTCCGCTTGAGTACAAGGTTATCCGCATCGAGAGCCTGGCAAGCACGCTTGCCAATCCGCAGGACGAACCGGGGGTCAAGGCGCAGTGGGTTCCCGCGGAGATGAACTCGCTTCTGCTCTGCCGGGCGTTTCAGCTGCACTTCGCTCCGAAGCAGGAGCTCATCGTGGGCCACCGCTATCAGACGGCCACGGGCGCCGTCGATACCGTCTATCCGACGTTCGACTACCAGCTCGTCACGGGCCGTAACTGGCAGGGACCGATCGGGGAAGCGGTGGTCGACGTCTTTCTCGAACCGGATCTAGCCAGCCCGGAGTTGCTCTTCGGTTTGGCTGGGCTGCCGTACTACTACCTCTTCACGGATCCGGGGAAGGATGAGTTGCGACGCATCGCGCCAGGGCATTACCGCCTTGTCTGGCGCAACTTCGAGCCGGAGGGGGAGAAGGGCTGGGTGCATCTCGTCGGGCCGCCGCGCGAGGGACTACCGCCCGATGAAAATGACGCGGCAAACCAGGAGAAGTGAGGACGCGAGCATGACTGACCAGGCAACGCTGCATCTGAAGATCCGGCGCCAGGACGGCCCGGGCAAGCCCTCCTACTGGCAGGAGTTCCGCGTGCCGTACACAGCGGGGATGAACGTCATCACTTGCCTGGACGAGATCCGCAAGAACCCCGTCACCGTGCAGGGCAAGCGCGTGGCCCCCGTCGCCTGGGAGTGCTCCTGCCTGGAGGAGGTGTGCGGGGCGTGCAGCATGCGCATCAACGGCAAGCCGCGCCAGAGCTGCTCCGCCCTCGTGGAGCAGTTCCGCCAGCCGATCGTGCTCGAACCGATGAGCAAGTTCCCCATCGTGCGCGACCTGGTCATCGACCGCAGCGCGATGTTCGAGAACCTGAAGAAGATCAAGGCCTGGGTGCCGATTGACGGCACGCACGACCTGGGGCCGGGGCTGCGCCAGCCCGCCGTCGAGCAGGCGTGGATGTACGTGCTCAGCCGCTGCATGACGTGCGGCTGCTGCCTCGACGCGTGCCCGCAGGTCAACGTGCGCTCGAGCTTCATGGGCGCCGCGCTGATCAGCCAGGTGCGCCTGTTCAACGCCCACCCCACGGGGGCGATGCACAGGGCGGCGCGGCTGGAGGCGCTGATGGGGCAAGGCGGGATCGCCGACTGCGGCAACGCGCAGAACTGCATGCAGGTGTGCCCGAAGAAGATCCCGCTGACGCAGAGCATCAGCGAGATGGGCTGGGAGACGGTGAGGTACGGCGTGCGGCGGTTCTTCCGCAAGCCGGACGTGGAGGTCGGCGGCGCCCCGGCGGGATAAGCTGCGGGCACGCGTCATCGGGCTCAGTACTTGTAGAACCCCAGCTTGGTCTTGCGGCCCAGGCGGCCGGCGCGGACGTAGCGGCGCAGCGTGAAGGGCGGGCGGAACTTCTCGCGCCCCAGCTCCTGGTAGATCGTGTCGCAGACGCGGGTGTAGACGTCCAAGCCGACCAGGTCGGCCAGCTTGAACGGCCCCAGCGGGAATCCCGCCCCGAGCCGCATCGCGTCGTCGATGTCCTCCATGCTGGCCACGCCCTCTTCGAGCAGCGTGATCGCCTCGTTCATCATCGCCGTGAGCACGCGGTTGACGATGAACCCCGGCGTCTCCTTGACGCGGATGCCCTTTTTGCCCAGCGCCTTGGCTAGGCCCAGGGCGGCCTCGACCGCCGCCTCGCCGGTGTTCAAACCGGCGACCACTTCGATGAGCTGCATCAGGGTCGGCGGGTTGAAGAAGTGCATGCCGACGACGCGCTCAGGATGGGTCGCGCTCGTAGCGATCTCGCTGATGCCGATGCTGCTGGTGTTCGTTGCGAACAGGGCGTCCGGGCGGCAGTGCTTTGAGAGCTCGCTGAAAACGGCCTGCTTGAGCTCGAGCGTTTCCGGGGCGGCCTCGATGACATAGTCGCACTCCGCCAAGCCGTCCAGGCCGGTGGCGGCGCGGATGCGCGCCAGCACGCCCTCGCGGCCCTCGTCGGTGGCGACATGGGCGGCGGCGAAGAACTTCTCGTCGCGGGCGAGCATCTTGGCAAGCTTCGCCAGGCGCTTCATGCCCTGCTCCAGCGCCCCGGGATAGGCGTCGTAAGCCGCCACGTCCATACCCGCGCACGCCCCGAGCAGGGCGATCTCGCTGCCCATCGTGCCGAACCCGACTACGCCAAGTCTCATACTCATTCGCATTCCTCCCTCAGCCTGGGTTCAATCTTAGCAGCCGCATTGCAGCAGGCGGTAGGCGGCACTTCAGTGCCGCGGGCTTGCCCCTGTCGGGTACACGGAAGGCGGACACGGCGGTCCGCCCTACTGCAGCAACGCGGGCTATCTGCCCCGATGTATAATGGCTTCGTGCCCGCAATGGACATATGGAGCGAGCTTCGGTGAGGCGGCGCGGCAGCGGATTCGGGTGGTTTCTGATCGGCGCGGGGATCGGCCTGGTGTTCTCCGCCGTGGCCGTCGCGCTCGCCGCGGAGCTGACGCGGCGGCGCTACGTGGTCGACCTGCGCACGGGCGAGGTCGTCGTGGAGGAGTACGACCCCCTAGGGACGCTTGCTGACGCGGTGCAGGGAGGGATGCACCTGCTGGCCGGCGCGGCGGCGGGGGTGAGCGAGACTTTCAGCCATGCGCTGCGCGAGAAGATCCGCTACGGGCTGGACCCCCAGGAAGGCGGCGGCGGCGAGCACGCTTACTACTACGAAGAGGAATAGCCGCGCGCGCGGGGACGGCGGCGGTGGCAGGGGCTCGATTCTCCACACCGAAGTAACTGCACCCCCGATCGTGCGTCTTTCATTGCGGCGGGAGCCACTCGCCACGCGCGCCCCCGGGTGGTCGAGCCGGGTCGCGCCAACCCCGGGCCCGGAGCCCGGGGTTTGCTTTCCGGGACGGAGGCAAGCTGTGGAGCGGGTTAGAGCAGGCCGGTGAGGCGGCGGAGCTCGCGCACCTCCGGCGATGTCAGTGAGCGTGACTGCCCCGGGGCCAGCTTCCCCAGCGTAAGCCCCCCCACGCGCACGCGCTTGAGCCGCAGCACTTCGTAGCCCAGGGCGGCGAAGGCGCGCCGGACCAGGTGATGGCGCCCCTCGGTGGCGACCACGCTGAGCCGGCTCCGCTGTCCTTCTACCTGGCGCAAGGCAACGGTGGCGAATCGCGCCATGCCGTCGGGCAGCTGCACGCCGCTCACAAGCTGGCGCGCGTGGCGGTCGGTCAGCCGCGGCTCGACGGTGGCCTGGTACTCCTTCTGCACGCTGTAGCGGGGGTGCATCAGGCGGTGGGCGAGGCCGCCGTCGTTGGTGAGCAGCAGCAGCCCTTCACTGGTGCGGTCGAGGCGACCCACGGGGCGGGGCGCGCCGGGAAGGCCGCGGCAGACGTCGCCCACGCAGGGCCGGCCGTTCTCGTCGTGCATCGTCGCCACGAGCCCGCGCGGCTTGTGGAAGGCGTAGTAGGCCGGCGGCTGCAGCTTGAGCGCGCGCCCGTCCAGCATGAGCTTATCCCGGGCAGGGTCAACCGTGGTGGCGAGATCGGTCACGACTTGGCCGTTGAGGCGCACCCGGCCGCCGCGGACGAGCGCCTCCGCCCCGCGGCGGCTGGCGACGCCGCTGCTTGCCAGGGCGCGGTTGATGCGGATCCTGGGCATCGGGGCTCCGGCCTAAGTCAGCTGCCCGCCCTTGAGCAGGTTGTTGAGCGCCTTGAACTGCGGGTGGGCCTTGCTCCTCGCCCACTCGAAGCCCACAGACTCGTGGTTGGTGAGCACTGCGCCGGCCTGCTGCATGCGGTCGAAGGCGTGGCGGCGGTACTCCTCGCCGCGGCCGCTGACGCACTCCCAGCAGAGATACACGCTGTTGTTGGCCCGCAGAAGCTCGATGACCGTCTGGACGACGCAGACGTGGGTCTCGATGCCGGCGATCACCACCTGGCGACGCTCCGGGGGGACGCCGGGAAGCGCCTCGGCGAGCAGGGGCTCGAAGAGGGGGTCGCCGCAGCAGCCGAAGGCCTCCTTGGCCATGTAGCGCTTCGTCGTAGTGAGCTCGTCGAACACGGCCCGGACCTGCGGATGCGTCGGCCCCAGGCCAGGCGGGTACTGCTCGGTGAGCACGACGGGGACGGAGAAGATCTCGGCCAGCCGCATCAGGCGGATCGTGCCCTCGACGACCAGGCGCGGGCGGTGGATCATCTCCATCAGCCGGCCCTGCAGGTCGATCACCAGGACCAGGCTGCGCGCGGCTTCCAGCAGTTCAGCATTCATTGGACACCTCAAAAAAGGCCCCGGCATGGCAGCCGGGGCCTCATTATATGCGCTGCTATGCTTCAACCGGCGCTATGGCCCCGCCGGCAGCGGCACCATCTTGATCAGCGTGTCGACCGTCACGCTCCCAGCGACGATCTCGACGTCGCGAGTAATCGTGGTGTAGCCGGCCAGGCTGAACCGCACCTGGTACGTACCTGGTGTGATGTTCGTAATCAGGAACCCCCCGATGCTATCCGTGGTCGCTGTCAGGCTGGTGCCGATGATCTCCACGAGCACGTTGGGCAGGTCGAGGTTCGTGGCGTCGTCAATGATCGCGCCCTTGTAGCCGCCGACGACGGCGGGGGTGTGCGGCGTCAGGTTGAAGTCTGCGCGCACCGTAGTGTCGTTGAGGATCTGCACCTGCGCCGTGTCCGGGTCGAAGCCGAACTTCGTCGCTGTCATGTAGTACGTACCGGTCTTGAGGTAGTTGATCAGGTACTCGCCAATGATGTTTGTCGAGCGCAGGGCGATTGTGCCGAGCTCGTTGCCCAGGCTTACCGTTGCTCCCTCCAGCGGCGTCGCGTTGTCGATGCGCCTCACGGTGCCGCCAATGTTGCCGAAGTGCACGCCGGGCTGCTTCTCCCGCAGCACGCGCAGGTCGTTCACGTCGCAGATGTACACGTTGCCCTCGTAGTCCAAGGACGCCGAGTTCGGCGCGAGGAACTGCGAGCCAGCCCGGCCGCGCGTTCCATCGCCGATCTGCCGATCGAAATCGCCCGTGCCCGGTTTGAACACCTGGACGCGGCGGTTGCCTGGGTCACAGATGTACACGTTGTCAGTCATGGGGTCTGTAGAGATCCCTGACGGCCCGCCCTCACTCAGGTCCACGTCCTCCAGGTTCCCGGCGGGATCGCGCGGCGGATTCTGGGCGAATGAGCCGGGGGCATTGCCTGCCCCCTCACCGATCACCCGGAAGTAGCCCAGAGGGTTGTTGACCCTCTGACCGAAGGTGTACTCCTCGGTGAACGGGTTCAGCGTCACGGTGGAGATGCCAACGTAGTCCCGGAGCAGGGTGTAGTCGCCCGTATACCAGGTGAAGGTGAGGTCGGTGCGGTTGAAGGGGAAGAAGCTGTCGAACCCGATCGAGCCCAGGTCGCCTGTTGCCTCACCCATGAATTCGTCGTCGAAGACGGGGGGCGTGACGTTCTGCGTGTTGCCCTGATCGTCCTGGATTTGCGCCGTGCCGCCGAGCTGGAGGGCGTAACCCTTGAACTGGTTAAACACCTGGACGGCGCGGTGGAAGTCCGGGCGAGGAATCGTCCGCTTGATATCGAAGTCCATGGTTACGAAGATCGAACCGAAGCGGTCCACCGCCATGTCGTATACGAGGAGGCATTGGAAAAGCGCGTCGGTGTTCGGTGGGTCCATGATCGGACCAGGCAGGTCGATGTACTTGACCGCGTCTGGATTGGTGACATCCTCGCGAGTCGTAAAGGTGTCCAAGTTCGGCGCGTATATCCGGACGTACCCGATATCGCGGACCGGGTTGTACAGGATCACCGGGAAGCCCGCGAAGTAGTAGCTCTCCATGTCCACGTTCTCAACTGAGGGAGTGGGCGGAAGCACAGCGAGCGCCTGGATGGTGCTAGGCGCCACGGCCATGTTTACCAGGTTGCCGAGCTTGTCGAAGCAGTAGACGGCGGTCGCGCTAGCCACATAGACGTACTGCTGCGACGCGGCCACGCCGCGCAGGTCGGTGAACCCGCCGGCGATGGTGAACGCACCTGGCGTGAGCCCAGGAGGCGTGACGTCCCGCGGGTCGCCGCCCGGGGGGGTCTTGTCATTGGGGTTGAGGCTGGGCGGTGCGGGAGTGGTGCTGCCACCGCCGCCGCCGCAGGCCGCAACCATGACCGCGGCAAAAACGCCCGTCACCAAGAGCCACATGAACCGCTGCCTGTTCATCTCACTTCCTCACGTGAAAAGCTCACCATACGCCTGCCTAAGCGCCCCCACCAGCACCACCACCGCCACCGCCAGTGGTGCCGGTCTGTGTGGCCTGGCTGATGTTCAAGTCGATCTTCTTCACGCAGCCCGGGCCAATGTGGATCGTGGTCTCCTTGGGCGCGAAGATGCTGCTGGGATTGCCGGTATCGTCGAGGACGATCGTCCGCACCGTCATATCACCGGCCGGGATGATCAGCATGTAGCGGTGGTCGGGGTTGATGGCCTCATTCTCTTGAAACGGGTTGGCGGTAGTGCCGGGGGCTGCAGTGGCATCCAGATGGCCACCGAAATAGGGGTTGCCATCCACCTCGAATCCTACGTCAATCAGGATGGTGCTGAAAGTGCCATCGCTGTTTTGCAGGGTGATCTGGCGCCGGAAGTTGCTCACGGTCCCAAAGATCAGGGCGCAGGGGTAGGCTTCGAAGCCGCGGGCCAGCGTCGCGTCGGTGCTGATGGCAATCGGGTACATCGTCATCAGCTGGTCGAGCTCCTGCGCATCCCCCGCCTCGGTGAGGTCGTTCGGCGGCACCGTTGTGTTCTGGTAATCGTAGAACACGCCGCGCAGGTACTTGTTGACCATCGGAATCCCGCGCATGATCAACATGGTCTCGTCGTTGAAAGAGAACCCCAGGTCGGAGTAGTTGGAGGTGGTGAAGATCACCGCCGGGGTGTTGTTGCTGAGAGCGTGGTCAACGAACATCAGCTTGTGGTTCATCGTGTCGTAGGCCGCAAACTGATTGTCGATGAGCATGTTCACGATGCACTGCCCGCCGCCGTCGGGGGGAGTTATGATGTAGTTGGCGAATGCGAGATAGACCGCATTCTCCTCGTTGTCCCCAATGGTCGCGATGTTGTTGAAGAGCCCGAACATCGTGTTGTCCGGGCTCGCCGCCAGCCAATTGAGCAGGAAGTTGGCCAGCGGCACGTCCTTGAACTGCTGGACGGCGAACAGGACGTTTTGGCTTTGGCCGATCTCGGTCTCGATCATGTCCCGGGGCGAGTTGGTGGGCCCGAAGTACACCTCGAGCAGGCCGTACCCGCCGCCGACCAGGAAGCTGTGCTGGCTGTCGTCGCGCTTGGCCACACCGAAGTTGCGCTCGACGAACATCTGGTTGAACTGGTTGGTGAAAGCCCCCGCCACGGCGGTGTTGAGGATCGAGATCACGTCGCCGAAGGTGTTCTCCGCTGCCGCCGTCTCCCAGTTGTAGGAGCCGGTCACTACCCGCGCCTGGTCGATGATCATAAACCGGTCGTGCATCACCCGCGGCAACCCGTCCAGGTCAGTGCGGATCTCGATATTGCCCCCGTTCTTCGTTACATCCATCAGCTGGTCGTAAAACGGCTTGTAGGTGGGGTCGTCGAAGTAGGCCTTCTCCGTGAGGATGCGGACGCGCGTGCCGCTCTTGGCCTCGCTAAGCAGCGCCGTCACGACCTCTTGGCGGTCGATCCGCGCCACCGCGACGTCCAGGCTGGAGGTCGCGGAGGCGATGAGCTGGAATATCGGCTCTGAGTCGAGAACGTCGTACGTGTTCCCGGAGATGCGGTACTTGTGGTCGACAACCTGCACCTGCACCTCAGGCACCAGGTCCTCGTTGTGGATTACCGTGCGAGGCCCGGAAGTGGTCCCGCCTCCACCGCCGCATCCAAGACACAGGAGTGCTAGGGAGAGCGCGGCGACAGCAACAACTCCACAACGCATCCGGCTAATCGCGCAGCCCATCGGAACCCTCCGGCTCAACAGTGCATAGATAATAGGTAGCTATTATTGGCTGTAACGCTGACACTGTCAAGCTCCAGCTACAGCCGCCAATTGCCACCAGCAACGTTCCCATCTGTGATCCTGCGCCCGCATTTGAACGCGGGCCGATTCCCCATGCCACACCTATCATACCCGTTTTCGCCGGGGAGCTGCGGGTCCTAAGCCTCACGGCGCAGCCGGCGAGCCCCAGCCCGGCTCCCCCCTTCTATCGTGGGGCGGCCCGCCAGCCTGCCAGGTAGGCGTAAATCGCGGGGCGCGCGGGGTGCAGGGCGACCGCGGCCCGGACGGCGCTGTACTCCGAGCCAAGCACGCTGTAGCGCGGGCGGGGCGCGCCGGAGCCGGACTCCGCGCTGGTCACGGGGCGGACTCTCTCCGGGTTCTCGCCGAGCGCCGCAGCCGCCAGGCACGCCCAGCCGTACCAGCTTTCGTGCCCCGTGGAGGTGATGTGGACCAGCGGCGGCAGGCCGTCTTGAAAGAGGCTGAAGACCATCGCCGCGAGGTGGGAGGCGGCCGTCACCGCCGTTTCTTGGTCGGATACCACCCTCAGGCTCGCGCTGGCGGGACTGTCGCGCAGCTGCTCGGCGATGGCGCGGAAGAAGTTGCGCTCCTCAGTTCCGTCCCGGCGCGGGCCGAACAGTCCGCTGGTGCGCACGATGTGCCCGCGGTGGTACTCCCCCACCGCCTTCTCGCCCTCCAGCTTGCTGCGGCCGTAGGCGCTGAGCGGGCTGGGCTGGTCCCGTTCCACCCACGGCCGGTCCTTGCGCCCGTCGAACACGTAGTCGGTGGAGAAGTAGACGCAGTGGGCGAGAGCCGCCTCGGTGGCCTCGACCACGTTGCGGGTGCCCACGCCGTTGACTTCTAGCGCTTCCTCGGGGTGCTCCTCGCAGTAGTTGACGCGCGTGAGGGCCGCGGTGTGCAGCACCAGCGCCGGACGCACCTCCCGGATGATGGCGAGCACGGCTTCCCGGATGATGACGTTGCACTCGCTGTGGGGCACCACCACCGGCGCGTAGGCGAAGGCCGGAGCCGTCTGGGCCAGCGCCGTAGCGAGCATCCCCGAGCCGGTGATCAGCGCCTGGCGCATCTCGGCGGCGCCCAGTCCCCTGCGCGCTCCTTCAGATCCGATTCGCCCGGCGGCTCCGCTTCCATGTCCAGCGCCTACTCCGCCATGTACAGCATGAGGTCGAGGCAGCGGCAGCTATAGCCCCACTCGTTGTCGTACCAGCCGACGACCTTGACGAAGGTGCCGCCGATGACGATCGTCAGCGCCGCGTCGAAGATGCAGGAGTGCGGGTCCTGAATGATGTCCGTCGAGACCACCGGGTCAGTGGCCACACTGAGCACTCCGCTCAGCGGCCCCTCGGCGGCCTCGGCCATCTTGGCGTTCACCTCGTCCTTCGTCGTCGCCTTCTCCAGTTCGCAGGTCAGGTCCACCATGCTTCCCGTCACGACGGGCACGCGCGTGGCGAAGCCGTCGAGCTTGCCCTTCAGCTCTGGGATCACCAGGCCGATGGCCTTGGCCGCGCCGGTCGTAGTGGGGATGATGTTCACCGCCGCGCTGCGCGCCCGGCGCAGGTCCTTGTGCCCCTTGTCGAGGATCTGCTGGTCGTTGGTGTAGGCGTGGATGGTGTTCATCAGCCCGCGCTTGATGCCGAAGCTGTCCTGCAGGACTCTGGCCATCGGCGCCAGGCAGTTGGTCGTGCAGCTCGCGTTGCTGATCACCTTGGGCCTGCCGTCAGCCACCCAGCGTGTGTGGTTCACGCCGAACACATACGTGGGCATCTCGCCCTTCGCCGGCGCGCTGAGGATGACCTGCTTCGCCCCACCGGCAAGGTGCTTCGAGCACTCTTCCACGTTGGTGAACACGCCGGTGCTCTCCAGCACTGTGTCCACGCCCATCTCGCCCCAGGGGATCGCCGCGGGGTCCTTCTCTTTCAGGATGCGCACCTTGTCGCCGTTGACGAGCAGGTCGTCGCCCTGCAGCTCGACCGTGCCGCCGAAGCGCCGGTAGGTGCTGTCGTACTTGAGCAGGTGGGCGTTAACGGCGGGGTCGACGAGGTCGTTGAATGCCACCAGGTCGATCTCGGGGTGGAAGGTGGCGATGCGCGCCACCAGCCGCCCGATCCTGCCGAAGCCGTTGATGCCGATGCGAACCTTCATGGGTCGTGCCTCCGCCTGGCGTGATTGCGCGGGGTGATTATAGTGGCTGGGATGGGGCGGGGAGTGATGAGTCTCGTTTGATCGCTCCCGTGGTGCAGAGCGCGGTCAGTCCGACTCGGGCTGCGGGGCGCGTATCCAGCCGAGCAGGGCGGTGATGGCGAGGAACACGAGCAGGATCCAGGCGAGATTCACAAAGGGCATAGGGTAGATAGTCCAGTGCGGAAGAGGGTGCCGGAATGCCACCGGTATGCTCAGCACCGGCCAGGGGAACGACCCCACTACGTAACTATCCCCCGCCACTGCGTGAGTGCCGAGAGGGAGATTGAAGAGGAAGTCCGTCATCCTCCCGAAGAACGTAGCTCCCTGGCCAAGGCTGCCACCGAAGGCGCAAGCGAGGGCTGAAAGGACCATCACGCCGGTCAGCGAGTGCGCTAGATGCCAGTTCCTCCGCAGCGCGAGGACTAGTAGAGCGAGAACGACTGCTCCGCCAAGAACCCAGGCTATGACTCCTTCGACAGACCGAAGCGTCCCAACAGCGGGGGGCCACCATCCGGGCATGCTACCGAATACGAAGCTCATGGTCACTATCAGATTATTGAGCTCGCCGAGCAGCAGAAGGGCGGCGGCCCAAAGGTACAGAGGGATGTTCTGGGAGGGGGTGCAGACAAGCAACGCGACAATCCACAGCCCCGGCATGGCAAGGGTCATTCCATCGGCGGCGGTGTTCATCTCTACACCCGGGTGCATGTGTCCGCCCAAACTGAGCATCAAACTCGGTACGAATTCGCGGGCGACGAGCAGCGCCACCGGCAGGATGCCCTGCCTGCACGCCAAAGCGTAGACCGCAGGCATCAATGCGCGCGGACGCGGATACGCGAAGCCCCTCAACACCCCGCGGGCAGCCCGCACGGCGGCATGTGCCGCATTGAGCCACAGGGCAAATGAGAGTGTGCCCGCTAGCAGCATGCATACCGGGAATACGTAGGACAACAGACGCTCGACGCGGGTGGGAGTAGCGCCAGCCCGGAGTACAAACAGCACCATGTCAGCGTCGAACACGAGCAGGGCTAGGACGATCACGGCAACCCACCATGCGCCCACGCGGCGCCACCACCTGCGCATCGACGGACGTATCGCACGCGCCAGCGACGCATAGTCCCCGAACATGCGCCAAGTATAGGCGAGCCCGGCTTGGGTACTACAGGCGGCCCTGCCTGTAGACCTTCTAAGGACTGCGGCCACGGCGGGCCGTAGTACCCGCAGCCAGGGTCGGCCGCGCTCCCGGTTCTGGCCGGCTGGAAGCCAGCGCTTCCAGGGGGCGAAGCATGGCTTCGCCCCTACGATGAGGCCGGGTCGGGCCGCGCACGCGCGGCCCCTATATCCCGCCGGTGACGAACTTGTCGATGCCCCGCGCGATGCCGTGCGCCAGGCGCGCCTGATAGGCCGGGTCGGTGAGCTTGGCGCACTCGCCCTTGCTCGTGAGGAAGCCGCACTCGATGAGCGTAGCGGGCATGACCGTCTCGCGCAGTACGAAGAAGTTCGCCGTGCGCACGCCCTTGTCCACCGCGCCGGTCGCCGCCAGCGCTTCGCTGTGCACGCAGGCGGCGAGACGCGCACCCGCCGCCGAGCTGGCGTGGTAGAACGTCATGATGCCCTCGAAGGAGGGGTCCTCGATGCTGTTGCAGTGGATGCTGACGAAGACGTAGGGCAGCACGGAATTCGCGTAGTCGGTGCGCGCGCCCAGGCTGACGAAGCGGTCGGCGCGGCGCGTGCTCAGCACCTGATAGCCGAGCCGGCTCAGCTCCGCCTGCACCAGCGCGGTGATTCGCAGCGTGAGCGCGGATTCCCACACGCCGCTGCCGACCCCTGGCGCGCCAGGGTCCGAGCCGCCGTGGCCGGGGTCGAGCATGATGGCGCGGCCTTTGCGCATCTGCGAAGCGGTGCCGACGGGCGGCGTGCGCGGCAGGAGCTGCACGTAGTAGCGCGCGCCGTTGTCGTTGGTCAGCAGGCGGTAATCCAGCGGCTCGGCCAAGTCCAGCACCACGCGCACATGGCCTTCCGCGGGAGTGCCGATGCGGATCGCCGTGACGCCGCCTTGGTTCACCTTGATCGTGCGCGTCGCGTCCTCGAAGATGGCGCCGGCGAAGTCCACCACGAGGCGCGGCGGGTTGTCGAGCGCCTGGTCCTGGGCGGCGGCGGGCGCGCCGAGCTGGACGCACAGGCTGAGCTGGCCGGAGCTCGACAGGCTGTAGTTCGCGACGCGGAAGTAGTTGCCGAAGCTCACCACTGCGAAGCCCAGGCGCTCCTCGCTCGCCACCTTGAACCCGGTGCGCTTGGGCTGCTCGAGGTAGACGTAGCTCCGCCCGAGGCGCGGCAGGCTCTTCAGCCCGACCTTGGTTACCACGGGATCGCCGGGATACTCGCGGGGCGAGCTTTCGGCGAAGTACCCGCCGTGCAACACCAGATGGACGTGCGTCTCGTCGTCCTGCACGCCCTCCACGCCGAGCGGCGTCAGGCACGACAGGCTGAGCGACGGCGCGGCGGCGGCCGCGTCCCCGCTGCCTTGCCGGTAGTCGAGGCGGTAGATGGCGCCGGTGAGCTGGTACAGCTCATCCTCGGCGTCGTAGGCGAGCAGCAGCCCCGCGTCCGCCAGCCGCCCGGCGTCGATGTAGCCTTGCCCCTGGTACTGCGCGATCTCCGCAGCCGCGAGCGGCTTCCCATCGAGCTGCACTGCGAAGGGGGCACCGGCTGGCGAGACGTCCACAACATGCTCGGCGAGGATGTAATGGTGCCAGCCCGGCTGAGGGGGTGCAGGCGCAATAGGTGCGGCAGTCCCGCCGGCTCCCTGCTCATCCTTGCCCTGCGTATTACCAGGCTCAGGCGCCTCAGCGCTGCCAGGTGCGGCCGTCCCAGCCTGCGGCGCGGTTTCCTGATCCTTCGCTCGTCCGCCGAGCGGTGCGGTCGGCTGAGGAGGCGCAGGTCCGCCGGGATGCTCAAGCTCGTCCAGGACCGCCGCGCTGACACAGGTGCGCCCGGCGAGGCCGATTACTGGCGGGTGGTCGAAGTGCGCCACGCGGCAGCCGATGAGCATGTGGAACGCACCCGGCGCCTGCTGCCCGCTCGCGCCCAGGCAGGCGAGCAGCATGAAGAGCGCGGCCATGAGCGCCGGCCAACGCCACAGGCGGCTCACTTGCCCTCCCAGAGGCAGGCTAAGTCGGCGGCGATCGCCTGGGCCGCCGGAGGGTGCGGCGGTGGGCATCGTGGCTGGTCCCACACATCGCGCAGCCACGCCAGCAGCCCTACGCCGCTCACCTCGCGCTGATCGACCACCGTGCCCTGGCCGCGCTCGACCAGCAGCTCGGCGTTGGCGTACTGCTGGCGGTCACTGTGCTGCGGGTCGGGCACGAGCAGCGCCGGGGGCCCCTGTGCGATGAGCTCGCCGACGCTCGCCGCGCCGCTGCGCCCGATGTAGAAGTCCGCCGCCGCCACCGCGTCGATCGCGTGCGCGAAGTAGCCGGTGTGATGGCAAGTCATCGGGCCCGCGGGCAGCACTCCCGGGTTGAGGAGATCGCCCGCCAGGTGCTCGCGCTCGCCGCCGATGCTCAGCACGGCGACCTGCGACCAGCGGCTGTCGCGGTCGCGTGCCGCGGCGAACAGCAGCTCGCGCACCGCGCGGTGGACAGCGCCCGCGCCCAGGCTGCCGCCCATCGCGAGCACCACCCTGCGGGCCGGGTCGATCCCCAGCTCGCTGAGCACGGTGCTCCTCGAGCGGCGCACGCGCTGCACCGGGAAGCCATGGACACGCAGCTTGGACAGGCTGGCGCGCCCAGCGAACGCCTGGGCGACGCGCTCGGTGGACGCATACACGCGCCAGGCCCCGGGGGCGAAGTGCCAGTTCACCAGGCCGGGCTTGGCGTCGAGCTGCACGAGGGCGTACGGGATGCCGAGGTGCGCTGCCGCCCACAGCGCGGGTGCCGCGACGTACCCGCCGGTGCCGATCACGACGCAGGGGGCGAAGGTGCGCAGCACGGATAGCGCCTGGCTGAAGGGCCGGCCCAGGGCCAGCGGCAGGATGTGCTGTCGGTAGTAGCCCCAGTTGCGCGGCACGGGCAGGCGGTAGCTGAAGCGGATGTCGATCTCGGCGAAGCTCACGCCAGCCGCGGGGACGATCTGCGCCTCGATGCGGCTGCTGCCCATCCAGCGGGCGCTGAGCGCAAGCGCGCCCCTCGCACTGCCGAAGCGTTGGTTGAGCGCATCGAGAATGGCGAGCCCGGGGCTGACGTGGCCAGCCGTGCCGCCCCCGGCCACAAGGATGCGTATCTCGCCACCTGCAACCATCGCCATCTCAACCCGAAGACCGAACGCCGCGCCTGGCAGTCGTAGCAGCCGCCGTCGCGCCATCCGATCTTAGCGCGATCCCGCGGTTGCGTCATGTGGAATTGGCCAGCGCCGGGCCGTCCGGCGGCAGCGGCTTCCCTGCGTGCCAGTGCAGTCCAGGTGCAGCGTATCGACCTTCCGGCGAGATGGTGGCACGGCTAGCAGGCAATTGGCAGATGCCTAACCGCCTCCTCTCCTCATGGATGCTCATCGCATCCATCTCGCAATATCAACTACTGACTTGTGTTCCAGTAGGCTATCCCATAGGCCCCCTCCTTCCCCACCGCGAGCCACTCGCCGTCGTCGCTGAGCAGAGCATTCGCCAGCCCCGGCATGAGCCCCTGACGGGTGTAATAACGGAAGAGCCTGTAGAAGTTGCCGGTCTCGTCCTCCCCGTCGTAGACGGCTAGGATCTGGCCCTGGCCATCGATCAGGCAAGACCGAAACCGTGAGTAGACCCCAACATGCACCACTTCCTGGTGCCAAGTCGCGGTGCCGTCAAACGGCGGGATGAGATCGTGCATGTACGTGTGCGGTGCGGTAATCGCATCAGGCATCCCGGGCTGAGTGCAGTAGGCACGTACGCGCACGAAGCTCTCTAGCCCGCCTGTGAGCCGTCCCCTGAACAAACCGCTGTAGGTGTCGCCTTTCTCCATGAGCGTCGCATCGGCGAAGCCCTTGACCTTGGCGAAGGCGGTTAGGTCCTTCGCAACTCGGCACTCGTAGTAGTTGATGTACACCTCGGGCCAGAAGACCCATGGCCCTGAGTTCTCAGGCATTTCATTCATGTCACAGATCTTCCAGTCCCCATCGGGATCGATGATGTGGTAGTAGTTCGCGAAGCTCCCCATAAACCCCTCCGACCAGTGCTCGAGGATCACTAACTCGCGGCCGTTGGCAATCTGGTCCAGGTAGAGCAAAGATCCGTCCTCCAAGTGCGGCGCGTCCGCCGGCACCGGGTACGTCGCGCACAGGCTGATGCCCATGCCGCGCTCGGCCTGCCAGACTTCGATCACCTTTGTCCCATCACCCTGCGTTTGAACGTGAGAACGTACCGCGAGTAGAGTGTCGGCGTCTAGCGGTTGCCACTCCAGGAGCGTGTCTTGAAGCCCCAAGTCGTTTCTGAACAACCCAGTCGGTATGCTCCCCTGGCTGGTTACCCCGTCTGCCGGCGACCACCAGTAGACAGACTTCTCATCTGTCTTGCTCGATGGAATGCCGAACAGGATGAGCTCCCCAGTGCTCTGGATGGTCTGGGCTACTGGGTAGTCCTCTGGCATGTCCGAGGTGTCAAGGTCGACCCCTTCTAGAGAGTACAGCCTGGGTGTGCCTCCGCGATACAGCGCGATGTAGCTACCATATGATTGCTCTGACTTCACTCCGATGGTCTGGAAGGGCGTACCATCACTGAGATAGTGGATTTGACTTGGACTGGAGACTGTCCCGCCCGCCGGACTTGCACTGTCCGAGAACGGCGCGAACCAGTAGTACGGGAACTGGACGCTGCGGAAGACGTCGCTATAGCCGCCGCCCCAGCCCTCGTAGCAGATGAGGATGAACAGCGCCTCGCCGGGGTGCAACATGTCCGCAAGACTGACTTCCCCGCTCACGTACTCTATCGGCGTCACTTCCGCGTACCCTGACGTGTCGTGGTCGTAAGCGAACGTGTTCGTGTACCACGGCACGGCCTTGGCGTAGATGCGGATCTGCGGCGACAGGCCTCGGAAGACGCCGCTCAGCGGTGGGGTGAAGCGCACCGTCCCCTGGCGGTTCACCCAAAGGACCAAGCTGTCCTCATCGATGTCGAAGTAGGTGCTGGCGGCGTCGCCGTAATCCGCCTTGAACCCGTACCAATCGGAGCACGCTGAGTTCTTCCCTTCATCGGCGATTCGCAGCCTTACGTAGTACTGCGCGTCCTGGACGAACCTGAAAGTATCCCCGGACGGCAAGAGCAAGCTGAACGGGCTGACTACCGGAAAGAACGACGTCCCATCCGCGAATTCCCACATGATCGGCACTTGGTCCGGGTCGCCCCCGCCGCTGAGCTGCATTGCCCAGGTCACCGCGCCGCCCCGGTCGTCCGTGGCGCTATGGTCGAAAGTGAACACGTATCCGTTCACCGGGTCGAACCCGCCCGTGAGTCCCACATCGCCGCTGAAGGCGGGCGGAGTGCCGTCGGGCGCCAGCATGGACTCGCTTGGCGCGGCCTCGGGAGCGCTGTCCGACAGCGCCACGACGCGGTAGTACGTCCACCCCGGCTTGACCGCCTCCCGGAACCTCTGATACGCAGCGCGAGAGACGGCCGTCACCGCCTCGCCCGTCTTCGTAACCGCGGAGCGCGGCGCCTCGCCCACGCTCTCCCACTCCTGCCCCGGCCCGCTCGCGTCCCCGGTGCTCCGCTCCACGCGGAAGGACAAGTTGGTGTTCTTGAAGTTCTGGGCGATGGTGGCGATATCCCCGAGGTTGATCTCCCCGTCGCCGCTGCCGTCCACCCGCTTGACCGCGTCGGGCAGGGTGAGGCTGCCCGGCCCGCCCGGCCTCAGCCCGAAGAGCATCGCCAGCGGGGCGATGTCAGCCAGCGACACCTCGCCGTCCTGGTTGTAGTCGCCCAGCAGGTACGCTGGCCAGCCGACCTCGTACTGCCCATCGGCGAGCCGCACCTGCACCCCCGCAACCGGCTGGATGCTGCCCACCGTGCTGGCGCGCCTGTATACGATTGCGTGCGTGTCGTCCGAGGCTGTGCGGGGCTCGTCCAGGATGCGGCAGACGCCAACACTGCCGCCCAGCGTCCAGCGGTCGCGCAGTTGCGCCGCCAGCCCCGCATCGTCGATGCAACTCTCCACCGTCCGCGCATCTGCCTTGCGCAACCCGCTGACGCCGATCTCCAATAGCCCGCCATCCTGCACAGCGAGCACAATGAACCTGTCCCGCAGTTCGGGTGCGAGCACGACTTCCGTCGCACCCGGCGCAGGGAGCCGCACGAAAAGGTCGGTAATCGAACCGGATGCATCGCATCGCAGCTCAAGCTGCCCGTCCTCCGATCGGATGGCCCTCGCCGAGACGCGGGCTTGCGCGCCCGCATCGGCCAGGTACTCGACCGACTCCACGCCCGCTCCCGCAACGCCAGGCCTAAGCCCCGCAGTAGGCGTGGCAAGCTGGGGCGGGTGTGCTAGCGGTGGCGCGGGGGATTTCAATGCGCTGCCGCCACACCCCGCCAGCGCTATTCCTGCGGCGCACGCCGCCAGCAGTACAACCGGGAAAACCGCAACGAGGGTTGGGACGTGCCCGCCCTTACATGGCCTGATACCTCCGCTCGGCACCTCGCACCCCTTGCCCGGCGAAGTCGCTGCCCAGGCATGTACATTGTACCAGCGCGGGCGCCGCGGATCGGCGGCAGAGACGCCGCCGCTACGGAGTGGTCGCAGGCGGGCCGCCCCTACGGTGGACGGGGATGGTGCGCGGCCCATCTCAGCGCTGCTATAATCCCGGCTGCAGCCCCACGAGGCGGCGCTGGCGAGGAGGAGGAATGCCGATCAAGAGCGACCGATGGATCCGCGAGATGGCGGTGACGCGCAACATGATCGAGCCTTTCACCGAGAGGCAGATCAGCAAGGGCAAGATCAGCTATGGCCTGAGCAGCTACGGCTACGACGTCCGCGTCGGCCACGAGTTCAAGGTGTTCACCAACGTCAACTCGAACATTGTGGACCCCAAGAACTTCGACCCGCGCAGCCTGGTCGACTTCAAGGGCGACGTCTGCACGGTCCCGCCCAACAGCTTCGCGCTCGCCGCGAGCATGGAGTACATGCGCATCCCGCGCGACGTGCTGTGCATCTGCGTGGGCAAGAGCACCTACGCCCGCTGCGGGGTCATCACCAACGTCACGCCCCTGGAGCCCGGCTGGGAAGGCAACATCACGCTGGAGATCAGCAACACGACCACCCTGCCCGCGAAGATCTACGCCGGCGAGGGGCTGGTGCAGGTGCTGTTCTTCGAGAGCGACGAGCGCTGCGAGGTGAGCTACCCCGACCGCGGCGGGAAGTACCAGGGCCAGCGCGGCGTGACCGCCCCGCGGGTGAACTAGCGCGGCAGGACGCCGATCGGCCCAGATAGGCTGGATAGGGTGTCCCCCTCCGCCACTTGACAGCGTCTGAGGATTAGCTATACTGATGTTAAGCCAGCAGTGAGGTGAATGATGTTCCGCAGGATTGACGACTTCGTGGAATCGTACGTCCACACGCACCAGGGCACGCAGAAGCTGCTCGATGCGCTGACCGACGAGAGCCTGGACCAGCGGGTTGCGCCGGAGCACCGCTCGATCCGCAACGTGGCCTGGCACCTCGTCACCACGCTGCCCGAGATGATGGGGCGCACCGGCTTGAGCCTGGCGGGCCCCTCCCATGACCAGCCCGCGCCTGCATCGGCCAAGGAGATCGCAGAGGCCTACAAGACCGCCGCGGCGAGCCTGCTAGGCCAGGTGAAGGAGAAGTGGAACGACCAGACGCTGCTTCAGAAGGACGACATGTACGGCGAGCAGTGGGCGCGGGGCCAGACGCTGTCGGCGCTTATCGCCCACGAGGTGCATCACCGCGGCCAGTTGACGGTGCTGATGCGCCAGGCGGGGCTTGTCGTCCCTGGGGTGTACGGCCCGGCGAAGGAGGAGTGGGCTGCTCACGGAATGGCTGCCCCTGCGGAGTAGCCGGCCCTCCCACAAACCCGATATCGTCCAGCCCGACGATCTGCCCCGCCTCTTGCCCCTGCCGCTCTCTGCGGCCCAGGAGTTGCGGCTGGCGGGCGCAGGCAATGACCACCGCGTCGATCTCGCCAATGTCAAGGCGGCCGTTGCCGTCAGGGTGGCGCGGCGCGGGGCGTAGCTCGGCCAGCGGGATGTGTAGCTCCTGCCAGTCGCCGCTTGCGGGGCGAGTGGTCTCGTAGACCGCGCCGCCCCGCTCGCGCACGCCGATGAACAGCTCGCGGGGCGGGTCGGCCCGGCAGAGCAGGACGAGCTCTGCCGCTCCATTCGGCGGGGCGCCAAAGGGCAACGTGAGCACCTGCAGCAGCTCGCCTTGTGGAGCGATTTGCCACTGCAGGACGTGGCGGCCGTCATCCAAGGCGACGACTTGCGCCTGCCCGGGTGGCTCAGTCTCAAACGGCGGAGTGGGGCCCTCGAAGTCGATTCTCGGCACCTGCGGTTGTGCCCACGGCTGGCCACCCTGGGGCTGGCCACCCTGCATCTGCCCTGCACCTGGGCCGGGCGGGTTCATCCCAGGCTGCCCAGGCCCGCCGGGCTGGGGCGGGCCGCCCTGGTTTCCCCACGGCTGCCCCGGCGCTCCCGGCTGATTCGGGCCGCCGGGGTTCATCCCTTGGCGGCCCGGCATGCCCGGTTGAGGCTGGAAGCCTTGGTTGCCCCAAGGCTGGCCTTGCCCTCCGGGCTGATTAGGTCCGCCGGGGTTCATCCCTTGGGGCTCCGGTGCGCCCGGCTGAGGCGGCATACCCTGGTTGCCCCACTGCGGTCCAGGTGCGCCCGGTTGGCCCGGCGTGTTCCACGGCTGGCCGGGGGCGCCCTGCGGCTGGCCAGGAGGTCCGGGCGCGCCGAAGCCGCGCTGCGCTTGCCAATAGGGCCGTGGCCGCGGTGGCGCCATGGCCAACCACAAGCCCAGCAGGCCGTAGAGGCCTGCGCCAACAGCTACCCATTTCCAGAGAGCCATGCCTGTTCCCTGCACAATACTAATTAGAGTCCGGCAAAGCGCCGCCGGTTGCACTCCTATAATACCGGGCGATGACGCCCATCGCGAAAGGGCAGTGCCGTGGCTGAGGAAGCCTGGCGCATCGAGCCGGCAGCCACGCCGCTGCGCGGGGTTTATGAGCCGCCCGGGGACCGGCAGATGACGCACCTCGCGCTGGTGCTGGGCGCCCTCGCCGTGGGCACGACCCACATCCAGGGCGCCCTCGAATCCCCCGACACCGTGAGCACACGGCGCATCCTCGCCCAGCTTGGAGTGAGCTTCACCATGACCGACGACGGCTGGCTGGCGCTGCACAAGCAGGGCGACGGGCTTTCGCGCCCCGCGGCAGACCTCGACGCCGGCCGCTCGTTCACGGCGCTCTGCCTCTTCGCGGGCCTGCTGGCGGGCCAGAAGTTCAGCTGCATGCTCACGGGCGATGAGGAGCTGCGCGGACGCTCAATCGGCCCGCTCGCCGGGGCGCTGGCCAAGATGGGGGCGCAGATCGAGCTGCTGGGGTCGCCCGCCGCGCCGCTGCGGATCAAGGGCCAGCCGCTGCGGCCCGTGGACGTCGAGCTCGACCCGGCCTGGCCCGAAGTGCGCGACAGCCTGATCACCGCGGCGCTGTCCGCCGTCGGCGTCTGCCGCTTCACCGAGGTGGCTCCGGGCCCTGACCACGCCGAGCGGCTGCTGCGGCACCTGGGCGTGTCGGTGCGGCGCCAGGGGCTGCAGATCACGCTCAAGGGCGAGCAGCGCATCTACGCGCGGCGCATCAAGATCCCCGGCGACTTCACCGCCGCCGCGCCGCTGATCGCCGCCGCGACGCTCCTCAAGGGTAGCGAGCTGGCCATCACGCAGGTGGGCACGAACCCCGGCCGCACCGGGCTGCTCAGGACGCTTAGCCGCATCGGCGGGGAGATCGAGTGGCAGCGCACGTGGCAGTTCGGCGCCGAGCCCGTCGCCAGCTTCACGGTGCGGCACGCGCCGCGGCTCAGCGCGTTCAACGTCGCGCCCAACCTGACGCTGGGCGCGCTGGACGAGCTGCCGCTGCTGGCGCTGCTCGGCACGCAGGCGGAAGGCACGTCCCACCTGCGCAGCGCCGCCGCCCTGCAGCGCGAAGTGCCGGACGTGATGCAGCTCGCGACGCAGATCCTGCGGGCCTTCGGCGGCGACGTCGAGATGGACGCGGACGGCTGGCGGGTGCGCGGGCCGTGCCGGCTGATGGGCGCGGAGGTGCAGTGCGCGGGCGACGCGCGGCTGGTGATGCTCGCCGCGGCGGCGGCGCTGGTGGCGGAGGGGCCCTCCGTGCTGCACGGCGCCGACAGCGTGCTGGACTACTACCCGCAGTTCTTCGCCGACCTGGCCCAGGTGCAGGGCGGCGAGCCGCCCGCGGCAGCCTAGCAGGCGCGGGCTTACCCGAGGCGGCGGATAGCCGTCTCAACTGCCTCGCGCAATTTATACAGGCGCACCGCTGGACAAAGCCGCCGCGAGTGGGTATTATTCCCCACCGCGCCGATTGCGGACGCGATAATGTAGCTAACCCCTACCTCCCATAACCACCCGGGCAACCGGGTGGCTCGCCCAAATGCACCCCGTCTTGCATCGGAATGCTGGCCGCGGAGGTGCCGGTGGGTGGGACGACTGAGATTCAGTCGCAGATTTTTCCAGCGAATGGAATAACGCCCGGCGCAATTGGGTATACGAAATAGAAACCCCTACCTCCCATGGCCCCCCGGGTAACCGGGGGGCGTTTTGTATGGGGGTTTCTCGCCCCGCCCGCGCCGACCGGCGCCGCGTCGTTAGTGCGTGCGGATGTCCTCGCCGGCGGTGAGCATCAGGACGATCCCGTCGCGGATGCCGTTGGGGTTGCCGTAGCGCAGCTGCTCGTCGGGGCTACTTGGAAGGGTAGGCCCGTAAGGGCTGCCCTCGCGGTGGATGACGCTGTACTGCGAGCGCGTCCAGGAAGGAGCTGGCATGACAGTGATGCTGCGGCCTTTGCCGCGCAGCGTGATGGCGTGGGGCAGCGGCTCAGGGCCAAGGACGTCCGCTCCCTTGTCGCGAACCGCGCCGTAGCAGCCGAGCATGTAGAAGTCGGTCTCCATGTACGGCTGGCCAGCAGGAATCCTCTCTCCAGTGAGCGATAGGTGCTCATTGAAACTACGCACTGGGTGCGGCGCCCCGCTGGTGTCTTCCATGTAAACCATCTCCGGCCCCTCGCCCTTGTAGAAGAACTCGCCGGGGAGGAAGGGGCGGAAGTGCCCTGGCGTCCACGCGTCCCAGTACGGGTACTCGACAATCGCCCACGTGTCGAATAGCGTGTAACCCCACTTCTCGAAGCGCGGGTCGCAGAGCACGCTGCCCATCAGGTTGCAGTCCGGGCCGAAGCGCGTGCCCATCAGCTTGCCGTCGGGCGAGCCGTTGCGCAGCGGGTCGTTGCCGGTGATCGACGTGGGCAGGTCCTCTTGCGTCGCGTGCACGAGCAGGCCGTCGCGGGCGAAGGGGTTGCGCGGGTACTGCGTGATGTACCCTTTGCGCAGCAGGGGGTCGGAGAGATGCTCCCGCTGGCACAGGGTGACGGGCGCGGTGTTCGCCTTGCCTGGCGGCGCCGAAGTGTCCCTGTACCCCCCTGAGCCGCCGATGAGGTACGGCGGGTAGGCGCCTTCGGTGTCCACGGCGAATCGCTCGACGCAAAGCTGGATATCGTGCAGGCTCTGCTTGGCCTCACCGCGGCGCGCGACCTTCTGCAGCGTGAAGAAACTCGGTATGGCGATGGACGCGATGAGCAGCACGACCGCGGCGACGAACGCCACCTCCGCCACCCGTGCACCTTTAACAACACCGGCTGACATGACTCACCTCTGGGGAGCCGCGGTGCCGGCCAGCAAACCTACAGCACTCAGTTGGACACGCCGCCCACGCATTCGGTTCCCGAGGCCGAGCCTATAATCGCGCCGTGCCGCAGCACTCTAACCCCGCCACGCCGCAGTTCTCCGCCAGGCTGGCCAGTGTCTACCACCTGCTGTTCCCGGCTCGCCCGGCGCAGCTTGCGTTTCTCGCTGCGCTGGCCGGGCCGGCGCCCGCGCGCGCAGTTGACCTGGGCTGCGGGACGGGCGAGTACGTGGCGGCGCTGCACGGCCAGGGGTACGACGCTTACGGCATCGAGCTGAGCCTGGAGATGCTCAAGGCCGGCCGGGCGCGGCATCCGGAGCTGTGCGGGACGCGGGGGCCGGTGCGCCTTGTGCACGGCGACATGCTGGAGCTGGCCGACCTGCTGCGCGGGCCCTTCGACCTGGCGTACTGCATCGGCAACACGCTGCCGCACCTGGCGGGCGACGCAGACGTGCGCGAGGCGTTGGCGCAGATGTGGGACATGACGCGGCCGTCGGGGGCGGTGGCGGTGCAGGTGGTGAACTTCGACCGGGTCATGGCGGCCGCGGCCGGTGGTGCCGGCGAGTTCGCGATGGCCGCGCTCAGCCGCGAGGAGGATGGGGCGAAGGTCGCTCTGGAGCGGCGCTACGAGCTTCACGGCTTGCCCGAGCGCGTGGCGTTCCATACGCGGCTGACGGTGTCCGGCGAGGTTAGCGAGGGGCGCTCCGAGCTGCTGGCGCTGACGAAGGACAGGCTGAGTGCGCTGCTGCCGCGGCGTGCCCAGGCGGTCTGGTCCGGCGACTACGACTCCTCGGAATGGACGAGCGAGTCCCCGGCCACCATTCTCGTACTGCGGTGACTCCAGATGCGCCCTGGCGCCGGTGCGCGTCGCGCCTTACCTCACGCGGCCTAGATTCGTCGATAGGTGTACACATGATGTGCGATAATCATCCGTCTAGGAGTGTGATCGGGGCTGGCGAGGCCGAGGAGCGGCGAGCGGTCGAGACGGGATAGATGGCCGACGGCATCATAGCGCTGGGTAGGTTGAGCATGCGCCGCGACCAGATGGAGGCGCTGGTCCCGTTTGCCGTGCTCGGCGCAGTGCTGATGCTGGTGATTCCCCTCCCGCCGGCGGTGATCGATCTCTTCATCATCTTCTCGCTGATGAGCGGCGTGGTGATCCTGCTCACCACGATGTACCTCGGCCATCCCCTGGACTTCTCGATCTTCCCCACGGTGATCCTGTTCACCACGCTGTACCGGCTGTTCCTCAACGTCGCGACGACGCGCTGCATCCTGGCCAGCAGACCGCCGTTCGCGGGTCACGTGATCCAGACCTTCGCCAACTTCGTCCAGGCGGGCAACCCGGTGGTCGGGCTGGTGATCTTCATCATCATCGTGGTGATCAACTTCGTCGTCATCACCTACGGCGCCCAGCGCATCGGCGAGGTGGCGGCGCGGTTCACCCTCGACGCTCTACCCGGCAAGCAGATCAGCATCGACGCCGATCTCAACGCGGGGATCATCAACGAGGAGCAGGCGCGGGCGCGGCGGCGGCGGCTGGAGCGCGAGGCGGACTACTTCGGGGCGATGGACGGCGCCAGCCGGTTCGTGCAACGCGACGCCCTCGCCGGGATAATCCTCATCCTCGTCAACATCAGCGCCGGGTTCGTCATCGGAATGATGCAGATCGGGATGGACGCCGGCACCGCGCTGAAGACCTTCACCCGGCTGACCGTCGGCGACGGGCTGGTGGCCAGCATCCCGGCGCTGCTCATCGCCACCGCCACCGGCGTGATGGTGACCAAGGCGGCGACGGAGGAAACAGTCGGGCTGGCGATTATCACCCAGATCACGCAGCAGTGGCGGGCGCTGGCGATCAGCGGCGGGTTCCTGTTCGTGATGAGCTGGGTGCCGGGGATGCCCAAGCTGGCGATGTGGCTGGGCGTGCTGATCCTCGGCGCGCTGGCGTGGACGCAGTACCACGTGCAGCAGGCGAAGGAGGCGGCGGGGCTGCTGGAGGCGGCGCCGCGCGCCGCTCCGGGGGAGCCTGGCGCGGCTGCGCCGACCCCCGAAGAGGTGGCGCGCCAGAACCTGCAGCAGCTGCTCAGCGTGGACTTGCTCGAACTGGAGATCGGCTACGGGCTGATCCCGATCGTGGACGTGGACCAGGGGGGCGACTTGCTGGACCGCGTGAACAACATCCGCAAGCAGATCGCGCTGAGTTTCGGGTTCATCGTGCCGCCGATGCGCATCCGGGACAACATCGTGCTCAAACCCGGGGAGTACCACATCAAGATCAAGGGCAGCGTGGTGGCCAAGGGCGAGCTCATGCTCGACCGCTACCTGGCGATGAACCCGCTGGGCTCGCCAGCGGAGGTGGAGGGCATCGCCGTCAAGGAGCCGGCTTTCGGGCTGGACGCCTACTGGATCCTCCCCGAGGACCGGATGCGCGCGGAGACCGAGGGCTTCACCGTCGTCGATCCCTCGACGGTGCTGGCCACGCATCTCACGGAGGTGATCAAGAACAGCGCGGCGGACCTGCTCAGCCGCCAGGCGACGCAGGAGCTGATCGACATGGTGAAGGGCAAGTTCCCGGCGACGGTGAGCGAGCTTGTGCCGGAGCGGCTTTCGCTGGGCGAGGTGCAGCGCGTGTTGCAGCTCCTGCTGAGGGAGAAGGTGAGCATCCGCAACCTGACGGCGATTCTCGAGACGCTTGGCGACTATGCCACGACGAGCCGCGACCCGGAGGTGCTCACGGAGTACGTGCGCATCGCGCTGGGGCGGCAGATCTTGGCCGATTACGTGGACGACGAGGGGCAGCTGATCGTGGTCACGGTCGACCCGCGCATCGAGGAGCGGGTGGCGGCGAGCCTGCAAACGACGACGACGGGGACAATCCCGGTGCTGCCGCCGCAGTACCTGCGCGAGTTCGTCGACCGCTGCACGCGCCTGGTGCAGCAGATGGTGGCGCAGGGCAACACGCCGATCTTCCTCGTCAGTCCGCGGATCAGACCGTACCTGCGTAAAGTTCTGGAGAAGATCTTTCCTGGAATCGCGATGCTCAGCTATGCTGAGCTTGTTGGTGACGTTGAGATCAAGACCTTCGGGATGGTGCAGAACCCGGAGTCAGCATAGGGTAAGGTTAGGGATGGGAGATGCCGACGAGAATCAAGCGCTATGAGGACCGGCTGGACAGGCTGGACACCCTGCTTGCGCGCATCGAAGCGGAGATGGGTCCGGACGCCCAGCTGGAGACGCGCCAATTCAGCCGCGGCAAGTTTCTCGGGCTGTTCGGCGGCCAGCGGATGGTGGAGATCGTCGCCACGCTGATGGTGAACGGGGAGCCCGGAGTGCAGCTCAGTGTGGGCGCCGGGCGGGAAGCGCCCGCCATGGCTGCGCCGGTCGCGCAGGCTGCTCCCGCGGCTTTGGATGCCGCTGCCGTGCAGGGTGTTGATCTGCGGGCGGAGGAAGTGGCGCTACCAGCGGTTGAAGCTATGGCTGCTCCTGCCGCGAGCATAGCCCCAGCGCCGGTGGTGCAGCCTGTCCCGGAGGCAGCCGTAGGGCCTGCGGTAGAGCCCGGCGCGCCCCTGCCGCCCGCGCCGGTCGCAAGCGCGGACGTGCTTGATCTCAAATCCTCGATTGTCGAGCTGCAGCAGACGATGAAGGTGCTCATCGAGCAGCAGCAGGAGGTGCTGCAGGCCGCGCGGGCGGATCGCGCCGGGACTGAGCCCCGGCCCCGCCGCGAGAGTGAGCCCGCCGAGGAGCAGCATAAGGAGGCCCAGGAGCCGAAGCGCGCGGCGAAGCCTAAGCCGGCCAAGGAGCCGCCGCCGTCAATCGAAGAGAAGCATCTGCCGGTCGCCGATCCGCTGGCGCTCGACACCGGGGCGCAGCTCGGCGTGGTGCAGCGCAGCGTTTACGACCGGCTGATCGACTGGAACATCGCGCCCTACGACGCGCTGGAGCTGGTGAACACGGCGCTGACCAACCACACCGGCGATGCGCCGCCCGGGGTGGAGGGCCTGATGCAGCTCGTGACGCGCGAGATCTGCCGCAGCGTGCTGCTCTCGGGGGGCATCCAGCTGCGCAAGGGCCCGCCGGGCAAGGCGGTGGCGCTGATCGGCGCGACCGGCGTGGGCAAGACAACGACGATCGCCAAGCTGGCGGCCCACTTCGCGTTCCAGCAGGGCCGGCACGTGAGCCTGGTGAGCCTGGACAACTACCGCATCGCCGCCGCGGAGCAGCTGCGCACCTACGCGGAGATCATGGGGATCGACCTCGACATCGTGTTCTCCCGCGACGAGTTCGACACGGTGCTCACGCTGCGCGGGCACAACGACCTGGTGCTGATCGACACCGCGGGCCGCTCGCCGCTCAACATGAAGCAGATCTACGAGCTCAGGGACATCTTCAGCGCGCATCCGCCGGACGAGGTGCACCTCGTCATCGCCGCGCCGACGAAGGCCGACGACCTGAGATCGATTCTCGAAAACTACGCGCCGCTGTCCTACGACTACATCATCGTCAGCAAGCTCGACGAGACGCGCAGCCTGGGCTGCATCTACAACATCAACAAGTACGCGGCGCGCACCGCCGGCAAGCCGGCGCCGATCAGCTACTTCACCGTGGGGCAGAGCGTGCCCGAGGACATCCGCGCCGCGCAGCTGGCGTTCATGCAAACCTGGATCGAGCAGGGGCGCATCACATGATCGGTGACCAGGCGGAAAACCTGCGGGCGGCGGCGGGGGTCGCGCTGGGGCGGCTCAGCCCATCCGGGCCGCACGCCTGCCGCGTGCTGGCCGTCACCGGCGGCAAGGGCGGGGTGGGCAAGACGAACATCGCCGTCAATCTGTCCCTGGCGCTGTGCGAGGCGGGAGCGCGCGTGCTGCTGCTGGACGCCGACCTGGGGCTGGCCAACGCCGACCTTCTGCTGGGGCTGAACCCGCGTTACACGTTGCAGAACGTGGTGCACCGCGAGGTGCCGCTGGAGGGCATCGTCGTCGAAGGGCCGCTGGGCCTGCGGCTGCTGCCTGGAGGTACCGGCCTGCCGGAGATGGCCTCCCTGAGCACGATGGAGATCCTGCGCCTGCTCGGCGCATTGCGTGGCTTGGAGGCGGAGTCGGACTTCCTGGTGATCGACACCGCGGCAGGCATCGGCCACACGGTGCTGCGCTTCGCCCTGGCCGCTGACGACGTGGTGATCGTGTGCACGCCCGAGCCGCCGGCGATGCTCGATGCCTACGGGGTGATCAAGGCGCTCAACGGGGCGCGCTGCACGAGCCAGCTGCAGCTGCTCGTCAACATGGTGCGCCACCGGCGGGAGGCGCTGGACACGCACCGCACGCTCGCGGTCGTCGCCGGGCGCTACATGGGCCTGTCGCTGGGGCTGCTCGGCGGCGTGCCGCTGGACGACAACATCGTGCAGTGCATCAAGCAGCAGGTGCCGTTCTTCCTGAAGTTGCCCCAGTCTCACGCCGCGCGCGAGTTGCGGCGCATCGCCGCGGGGTTCATTAGCGAGGCTGTCGTATCCGCGGTGCATGCGCGGGAGGGTTTCTTCACGCGGCTGGTGAACTCCATGCGCTAGGCCTCTCGGCCGCAGGCGATCGGGGTTCAGTTATAATCAACGCGTGGCGAGGCCGCCCGACGAAGGGTTGGAGCTGCTGGAGAGGCGCGCCAGGACTATCACGGGCATGGTGCTGGCGGTTGTCGCGTTCGCTGCCGCCTACGGGCTGATGTTCTTCGAGGGGCAGGTCGACCGGCCCGGGTTCCACTTCTACCCCTGGCTGCTGGCGATTCTGTGCTACTTAGCCGGGGATCTCCTGGCCCTGGTGTGGTTCAAGACCCTTGTCATCCAGGTATCGCGCATCTGCCGGCGGCTGATGCAGGAGGAGCTGCGGGCGGCGATGGCCAAGGAGCCTCCCGCCGATCGCGTGGAGATCGGCAGGCCGGGCGCAGTGCGGGGCTAGCTAGGCAGTGGCAACGCAGTGGCACGAGTACGAGATGGGCCAGCGCCAGCCGGTGATCGAGCAGCTGCTGGCGGCCTACGGCCACCTGGTGGACTTCCAGGTGCAGCGCCTGCTGATCGACTTGCCGGCCAGCGTCGACCGCGACGACTTGCTCAGCGAGGCGCGCATCGGGCTGATTGACGCCATCAACCGCTTCGATCCCGGCAAGAACGTCAAGTTCGAGACCTACGCCTCGATCCGCATCCGCGGCGCGATCGTCGACTATTTGCGCAAGCTGGACTGGGCGCCGCGCAGCCTGCGCCAGCGTGCGCGGGAAATCGCCCAGGCGGGGGCCAAGCTGGAGCAGGAGCTGGGCCAGTCTCCGAGCGAGGAGCAGTTGGCGTCCGCGCTCGGCCTGGGCGTGAGCGAGTACCGGCGTACGCTGTCCGATATCAGTGTCCTCACCGTGCTGTCGTTTCGCGACCTCGAGGAGGGCGAGTCTGATTTCCAGATCTCCGGGGCGGCCCTACAGCCGGAGGAGGAAGTGCTGCGCGAGGACTTCACCCGCTGTCTGGCCCAGGCCATCGACCAACTGCCTGAGCGCGAGCGGCTGGTGCTGGACCTCTACTACCGCCGGCAGCTTTCACTGAAGGAGATCGGGCAGATCCTCGATCTCTCCGAGTCGCGCATCTGCCAGATTCACTCGGCGGCGGTGATCAGGCTGCGGGCGATGCTCACCGACTGGCGGGGAGAGCTCTGATGCCGCACCCCATCGACGCCATTGCCAGTCTCACTCAGTCGCAGAATCTGCTGGAGCTGATCCACACCGCCCAGCGGTTGCAGGCGCTGGCGGCACTGCGCCAGCGGATGGACACCGAAAAGGCGAAGGACAAGGACGACACCTCAGTCAACCGGGACGAGCAGGCGCAGGGGAAGGCGATCCGCGACGACGACCCGCGAAAGCAGCGGCAGCGGCGCCAGAACCCCGACGAAGAGCTGGGGCACGAAGAGCAGGAATCCCCGCCGACCCGCATCGACATCGTCGTGTAGATGATGGAAGGGCAAGCGCGGCCGCTGGCGCAGCGTGCTGGCGTATAATCGCCTCGCAGAAGCACGCTGCATCTCGCGCTAGGGCGGCCGGTGGGGCGGTCCTAGGCCGCCCACGCAGGTGCGGCGGGCAGTGCAGGGAGAACCAGATGGCAAGACCGGAGAGGATTCTCGCGCAGGAGCTGCTCGGGCTGGAGGTGCTTGACCTCGGGGCCGGCACGGTGCTCGGCACCGTCGTGGACTTCGCCGTCTCGCGGGACGGCCGCGTGGCGCTCATCGGCATCCTGCCGGTGGAGTGGTACCGCGGGGGGCAGGGCGTCGCGCCCGCGGGCATCGCCGCGATCAACCCCGAGCGCGTCTGCTTGGTCGAGGGCGCTACCCTCGCGCCGTTCGCCCCCGACGGGCAGGAGCTGTTCAGCGCCAACTTCGGCGACGCGATTCAAGGCAAGACGATCCTCCAGCAGGACGGCGAGCTCCTCGGCGTGCTGGCCGACTTCGCCTTCAGCCTCGACGACGGGCGCATCCAGGACATCGTCGTCCTCGACGCCGAGGACAAGAAGGTGCGCGTGCCGGTGTCGGCCTTCCGCACGCTGGGGCGCGACTACGTCGTTGTTGAGCGCGGCGCGCCGGCCCTAGCCGGTGAGCCTCAGAGCGCGCCTGCTCAGACTGTCCCCGCCGCGGCAGAGTCCGCGCCTGCCACGGCTGAGTCCACGCACTCAGAATCCGCCACCGCGACGGACCAGCGCGCGGGGCCTGTCACCCGACGCGCCGTCGGTGCCAAGGCGGGCGGCGCAAAGCCCGGCGCTGCAGCCGCGTCCGAGGATGCGGCGGAAGCGGCCGCGCCTGCTGCCTCGGGGCCTGAGAAAGCAGTGGCGGCGGCAGGGCAGGCGGGGGAGGCGGCGCAGCCTGGGGAGCAGGCGAAGGTGTTCCTCGAGGCGCGTCCGGAGCCGGAGCTGTCCAAGTTCGACCAGAAGAAGCGCGACTTCCTGCGCGGCCGAATGGCGCACCGCGACATCACCGGCCCCACGGGAGAAGTCATAGTGGCGAAGGGCGCCCCCCTCGACGGAGGGGCGCTGGCGAAGATCATCGAGGCCGGGCTGCTGGGCGAAGTGTTCGTCGAGATGACGCTGAGCAAGTAGGCGGGGTACGCCGAGTGCTGCACCCTGGGAGCGCCGCCTTCCAGGCGGCATTCGGGCGGCTGGGGAGCCGTCCCTACTGAAGGCGGTAGGCGGCACTTCAGTGCCGCGCTCGCGTCGCGGGGCTAAAGCCCCGCCTACCGGCCCCTCCCGCGCCACATCCGCCTCACGGCTATAATCCCTGTCGTGGCTGGGCTTTCGTATCTGGCGGTGCTGCGGCTGGGCGGCGACGCGTACATGGGCGGGCTGATGACCGTCAATGAGCTGGGGCTGCCCACCGAGTTCGTCTACAGCGAGCCGCTCACGCCGTCCAAGCTGCAAGTCAGTCTCTACGGCTCCGCCCTGGGGCGGTACGTGATGGTGGACCTCATCGGCAAGGGCCTGCTCGAAGCGAGCCAGGCCCGCGGAGCGCCCACGCTCGTCGGCCATGGCGACCTCCTGCCGCTGGCGACGCGCGTCAAGCGCCCGCTCTGCCAGCTCACGCTGACGACGCTGCGTCCGCTCAACGAGGTCGGCCAGGTGAAGGAGAACTCGCCCGAGGAGCACGTCGTCCAGCTCAGCGAGGTGTACAGCCCATATCTGCTGCGCATCTACGACCGGGTGAACTTCCCGGTGGCGCAGCACCTGCCCGCGCTCATGGAATGCGCCGCCAGGTTCGACATCCTCGAACCGTTCAACCGCGTGACGCGGACGCTGGAGCTGATTCGCGATGGCGCAACCGCCTGAGGGGCCCGGCGGGGGGCCCAGCGCGAGCGGCTTGGACGAGGGCCAGATCGAGCCTCGCGACCTGGAGGCGCTGCGCAAGGCGGTTGTGCTGCACAGGCTCGGTGAGACGGCATCGCCGGGCAAGGAGGCGGGGGCCGAAGCCGGCGCGCGCCGACGCGGTACGGACGTCTCTGGTGTGGTCATGCCGCTGTCCGCCGAGGCGCGGCGCCTTGGCGTGCTGATGGCTCCGCCGCCCGCTCAGCGTCTCCACGAGCGCGCCCTGCCTAAGCACTGCGCGGTGCGCCGTGCACCACTCCCTCGCGTACGCATCCGGCCGAAGAACGGGCTGGCGGTTGCCAGGCGCCTGAGTGTCGTGCGCCAGCGCCTGCTGCCGGGAGATCTCCTGCCCCGCCAGCTTGCCGAGATCTTCCGCGAGCTCTATTTCCGGTTCGGCAAGGAGGCGCGGGATTTCGACGTGGCCGCGGTGTTCGCCAACATCCCACCGGAGGCCGTCGAGTCGGTCAAAGTCGACCCGGGGTTCGCGCGCGCGGCGTTCACCGCGCCCTCCGACGTGCCCATCTCGAAGCTCAGCTCCGGCTACTCCCTGGCTGTGCTCCGCACGAAGACCGGTGAAACACGCATCTTGTCGCTGCGTCTCTAGGTGTTGAGCGACGGCCGAGAATGACCGTAACTATGTCCAGACGTCTGTCTCTCTCGCTCCTCACGGTGCTCGCCGCAGTGGCCCTCGGCTGCCCGGCGGCAAAGCGCCCGCAGGCCAAGCGCCACCCACTCGGAATCACAGTCGCGCTTGTGCGCAGCGACCTCGGCTTGGGCGACGGGTGCTTCGTGCGGGAGGCGGACGTGGTGCTGGCCGACTTGGCCAAGCACGGCGTGCTCAGCTATGCGCCCGTCGGCGAGCTGCCCCAGGCTCAAGAGCTGGAGGCGGGGGGCAACGACGTGGGCATGCCCGACCCGTTGAAGAAGCAGCCCGGCTCGATGACCATCTCGCAGGCGGAGACCCTGCTTGATGGGGTCAAGCCTTGCGACATGCTGGTGATCACCTCGCCGCTCCTGCTTTCCCCGGCGTTGGAGCGCATCGGCGAGGGGCAGCTGAGCGCCAAGGCGGTGCTGCTGCTAGACGATGAGGGGCTTGGCCAGGTGCCCAAGCGAAACCCAGTGCCGGTGTACTACGTGAGCTACCAGATCAAGGACGTGGCGTTTCTTTGCGGCGTGGCCGCGGCGGCCTCCAGCCCCAACGCGATGTTCGTAGTGCTGGGCAACTCTGCTGATCCCCATGCGCAGGAGTTCCTCTCCGCGGCCAAGGCGGGAGCGAAGTATTACTCGAACGGCGCGCAGACGTTCACCGCGGTTGTTCAGGCGGACAAGGACGGCATGGTGACGCCCCGGGCATTTGAGCAGGCGCACCTGGCGCTGCTAAAGAGGGCCGGGCCTTACTTCACGTGCAATCACTACATTCTGGCCTTGGGCCGCGCCACTCCTTCGGTGATGTTGGCGATCTCGAAGAAGCCGATCAACGGCTACGTCACCGGCGGCTATGCCGACTATCGCAGCGTGCGCCCGTCGCGCATCCTGGGTGGCGCCTTGAAGCACCCCGGCGCGGCGCTCCAGTACATCCTTGGCAGTCCCAGCCTTAGAGGCGGGCTCTCCGGCTTGGCCGAGTTAGCGCCACAAGGCGTGATTACGCTGGGACTGAAGGAGAACGCCGTGGGGTACGCGGGCCTGGACCTCTACAGCCGGTATAACCCGGACGGGGACGACATCGCCAAGGCTGTCAGCGACACGCTGGGACAGATTCGCACCGGCGAGCTGCCGGCCACCTACTGACGGGCGCCTGACCGCCTGAGCAACGTCACTAAGTCGAAGGCTTCCTTGCGGCAGCGCAAGTCGAGGTAGAGCAGCACTTCGAAGCACATCATCAGCGGGGCGAAGAACACGCCGGCGAGCAGGGCGGCGTCCATGACGGTGCCGTACATCCAGGGGTCCACCTTTCCAGACATAGCGCTGCTCAACACCTGCTGCGCCCCCTCCTTCGCGGTCAACGCGCGGCCCAGGTAGTAGGCCAGCTCCACGGAGCCCGAGATGCCCCGGCTGAGGAATGAGATCGCGATCACCAGCAGCATGTACAGCCCGAAGAGCCGCCAGTAGTACCCCTTGGTCAGCTCGTAGGCGCGCCTGAGGTAGGCTACGCCCTGCATGAAGATGTTCTCGCCCCGTGGTTCCTCCAGGGCTTGCAGGATGCCCGCGAGGGCTGGAAAGAAGCGGAACCACAACAGCAGCGTGGCGAACATGCCTGCCGGGATGACAAGCAGGGCGAACACCGAGGCTGCAATCACCCCTGAAGTCGCGCCGGTGACGCTGAAGCCGGCCACCACGATGAGGAGCAGGAGAGACAGCACGAGCACCGGCAGGAAGTAGGTGGCCAGGGCGACTTGCGTGGGCCAGTACCGGCTCAGCGCGTGGCGGAAGGCCTGGTCGAACCTGATGGGCGTGCCGAAGGCGGAACTCACTGCGAGCTTGGCGCAGGTCAGGTTGGCGAGGGGCAGCACCATCAGGTGATAAGCCAAGCTGGCCAGCAGCATCACCATAGCCAAGATGCCGAAACCGACGTGCTCGAAGAGCCAGGCTGCGTCTGGCACAGCTCCCGTGTTAGCCATCCCTTGCAGGTCGGTCATGAGGTTGCCCGTGGCCAGGAAGAACGGCAGCATGAGCAGTGCCGCTGGGAGCTGGACCATCGCCATGGAAAGGAGCAGCGGGGTGAACGCCGAGCGGTAAAGGCGGATCGAGAAGTCGAAGAGGTGCTTGATCTCAAGCGGGCGCAGGAAGAAGGGGGGGTGGGCGGTCCCCATGCCCGATGATCCCGCAGAACCTTTGCGTTGTCAACCGGCGGGCCCCCAGGCGGCGGGGCACCGCAGCCGCCGTGCTATAATCCCGCGCGCCCGGGCTGCAGGTCACGGCGGCAGGGCGAGTCCAATCCCCTCTCAAGGAGGTAATCGTGGCACTCATCTCATTGCGCCAGCTTCTGGAGTGCGGGGTTCACTTCGGCCATCCGACCCGCAAGTGGAACCCGAAGATGCGTCCCTATATCTACACCAAGCGCAATGGCATCCACATCCTCGATCTCCAGCAGACCTCCCGCTTCATCGATGAAGTGCACATGTATGTGCAGGAGCTGGTCGGGTCCAACAAGACGATCCTCTTCGTCGGGACGAAGAAGCAGGCGCAGGACGCGATTCGCGAGGAGGCCACGAAGTGCGGCATGCCCTTCGTCAACCAGCGCTGGCTGGGTGGGCTGCTCACCAACCGCCAGACGGTGACGCGCCGGCTGGAGCGGCTGCGCGAGCTGCGCAAGCTCAAGGAGGAGGGCTACATGGACACGCTGCCGAAGAAGGACCAGCGGTACTTGATGGAGGAACTGGAGAAGCTGGAGAAGCAGATCGGCGGGATCGTGGACCTGCTGCCCGAAGGCCCCGGCACGGAGCACAAGGAGATGCGCCTGCCCGACGCGGTGTTCATCGTTGACGTCAAGAAGGAGATCAACGCGGTGAAGGAGGCCAGGCGCCTGGCCATCCCGATCATCGGCATCCTCGACACGAACTGCGATCCTGATGACGTCCAGCACAAGCTGCCGGGCAACGATGACGCGATCCGCAGCATCCGGCTGTTCTGCCAGATCATCGCCGACAGCGTGATGGAGGCGAGATACGGGTACCTGCCCCCCGACAGCGTGTTCATCCGCTCCGCCGAGGAACCCGGCGAAGAAGAGAAGGCCGCCAAGCAGCTGGAGGCGCTGCAGGAGAAGCGTGCTGCCAAGGTCGAGGCCAAGCCTGCGGCTGCCGCTGAGTCAGGGTTGCCCGCGGCGCAAGAGGCCGCGTCCCTGGCTGAGCCGGAGCCGCTCGGCGACGGCGAAGGCAGCGTGGCCACGCATATGGAAGGCAACCCGGCGGGCGGCGCGGACGCAGCGGAATAGTGAGGCGGGCCCCATAGGCCCTCCGTGGATGAAAGCTAACAAGGAGAAGGCGATGGCAGAGATCACGGCGAAGTTGGTCAGTGAGCTTCGGCAACGCACCGGCGTGGGCATGATGGACTGCAAGAAGGCCCTCGTCGAGACCGGGGGCGACATGGAGGCGGCCATCGACCACCTGCGCAAGGTGGGCCTGGCCAAGGCGGCGATGAAGGCTGAGCGGACGGCGAAAGAGGGGCTGATCCGCGTCCACAAGGCTGACGAGCGCCGCGGCGCAATGATCGTGCTCAACTGCGAGACCGACTTCGTCGCCCGCAACGAGCAGTTCATCGAGCTGGCCAACGGCCTGGCGGAGTTCTTCGCCACCGCCGAGGTCCCGCCGGAGTGCCTTGGCGCGCCAGCCGCCACCGAGCACATAGACACCGTCAACGCCATGCGCTACCGCGATGGCGAGACAGTCGGTGAGGCGATCGCCGCGCTGGTGGGCGTGATCGGCGAGAACATCCAGCTTGGCCAGGTAGTGATTGAGCGCTCCGTGGAGCCGGGTGACTACCTGCAGGGATACCTGCACGGCAATCGCGTGGGCGTCCTCGTCTGCCTGACAGTCGGCATGATCGAGACGACCGCCAGTGCGCGCTTCCACGAGGTGGCGAAGGACGTGGCGATGCAAGTCGCCGCCGGCGTGCCGCAGGTCGCACTGGCGGTGGACCGCGATGGCATCGACCCGGCGCTGGTCGAGCGCGAGAAGAGCATCCTGATCGAGCAGGCGAAGGTTGAGGGCAAGCCGCCGCAGATCGCCGAGAAGATGGTTATGGGCCGCCTGGCCAAGTTCTTCGCTGAGGTCTGCCTCCTCGAGCAGCCGTTCATCAAGGATGACAGCATCAAGCTTGCGGAGATGCTTGAAGCGGCGGGCAAGGAGATCGGCGACACGATCCACGTCGCGCGCTTCCACCGCTTCCAGCTCGGTAGGTAAAGCCCGAGGTCTACGGCTGCGATGGCGTGGTGCGCGCCGGCGCAGCGCGGAGGCGGCGGTTACACGAGCGTACAGGGGCGGCGATGGCTGGGGCGGAGGGTGCAGGGGTGGTTGGCGGGGCGGTGG
>Ga0315282_10000062_pt1 | contig 206711 bp, 235 predicted proteins | sample YL17G07_20_MG_FD_203693 | JGI IMG/M metagenome (GOLD analysis project Ga0315282, IMG submission 203693) | Sediment microbial communities from Yellowstone Lake, YNP, Wyoming, USA - YL17G07_20 | ecosystem: Environmental > Aquatic > Freshwater > Lake > Sediment | place: USA: Wyoming | collected... | reverse complement strand
TTCCTTTAACTGCTCTCCACAATTAGGACAAAAAGTCCATTCGCCTTTTATTTCCTCTCCACAGTTTTCACATTTCTTCCTAAACATAAAAATACAATTAATTAAAATTTATTTGGAAATATTTAAATTTTTTGTTTTTTACGAAATAAACAATTTGCCTATCTATAACAAAGTTAGACTTAAATTTCTAACTTTCACTACTATTTTTGATATAAATGAAGAAAAATGTGCTAGTCTGCCAGTTTCATAAACTTTTGTTTAGAAACCCTAACTGTTGCAGAAGATGCTTTGGCACTGATTGCAAATACCTGCAAGAGTATATGGAAAACAATGTATTAGAGCTTCAAGAACAGGGGTACAGATGGTTCAGGTCTTTTGAGTATTTTAAACAAATATAAAAAGATTAATTTTTAATTATATTCATTCAGTCACAATAAGAAAATACTAAAAAATACAAATATAGATTTGTTACGACTTTTGGTAGTGAAAATTAATATAAATATTTACCGTGCACAAAGAAAATATATATTTATATATTAGTGCCCCCTAAATGTTTCTATGGCATATCTGGAAAAAAAGAAGATTGGAAAAGAAATATATTTGTACTTGGTAAAGAATATAAGAATAAACGGCAATTTTAAAAAATTCAGAATTTACATAGGAAAAGATATTAAAAAAGAAGAACTGCATAAGTTAAAGTCAAAATATACCAAAATTTTAGATGAAAGAATCAAAGCATATCTAGTCTCTCAGGATCCATTACTGAAACTTCTTTCAAACAGACAGATAAAGGACTTGGAAGACGCTAAAAAATCTTATAGAAAATCTTATGCAAGTTTGCCAAAAGAAGTCAAAGCAAAGCACTATGAAGATTTCTTGATAAGGTTCACATATGATACAAACGCAATTGAAGGTTCAACTGTTACGCTGAATGAAACAAAGCTTATTTTGCTAGATAGAATAACCCCACCAAACAGAACTTTAAGGGAAGTAAGAGAAATAGAAAATCATGAGAAAGCCTTTAGTTACGTGTTTAATTATAAAGGAGATATAACCAAGAATTTCATATTGAAAATACATAGAATTTTGACCAAAAATGTTCTGCCTGAAGATAGGTCAGGAAAATTTAGAAAAGTTCAGGTTATAATAACAGGTGTTGAAATAATTCCACCAAAACCTGAATTTGTGAAAAGAGATATTGAACAATTAATTAAATGGTATAACAAATACAAAAGGAAATATCATCCAGTAATTCTAGCATCATATTTTCATGCAGCATTTGAGGGCATACATCCTTTTGTAGACTTCAATGGGAGAACTGGAAGATTGTTGTTAAACTTCATTCTAATGAAAAATGGCTATCCTATCATAGATGTAAAATATAATGATAGATTAAAGTATTATGATGCTTTACAGGATGCACAGAAAAACAATCTCAAATCCTTTGTAAATCTTGTAACCAAATATATAAAAGAAGAATTATCCAGAGTGAAATAATTTTAATCAACTCGTTAATTGGTCTCAATCTTCACCAATGCAAATCAATGACAATCAACACGCGTCAATGAGCCTTAATGAAGCTCGATGCCCATCAATGAAGATAAATGAAAACAAATACGCAACAATACAAATAAATAAATTTCAATAACGCTCAATGATTTAACGAGTCATAGAAATCGACTTTTTATTAGCTACAAAGTGAAGTTGTACATGGCGTGAGTACGAGTAGCAGCGATCTGCAGCAAACTCATTTATTAAAACTCTAAATCAAAATTTAACAGGTTTAGCTTTATTCCATATTACCTCAAACCATTCTGCTAATGCATTTGCTAAATCTTTAGAATCAAAAAATGTTGCTATTCTATCCCTTGGGTTTAATGGGTTTTTCACAATTATCATAACTCTTTCTTTATCTTGAACTGCTATGCTGTAATCCTTTGATGGATAATGTCTTATAGTCGCTCCTAGTTCTTTAAACTCTTTGAGAATATGAATATTTTCTTTATCATATTTTTGTGCAACAAATCTTACTTTTACACCTTTATTTCTAGCTTTCTTCCAAGCTATCTTAACAGAATAAGGAATTTCTTCACCAACAGAAAAAATTAACATTTCCTTTTTTGCTTTATAGTACATATCAACTACAATCTTAAACATGTTTTCATAACCATGAGTTACTATTACTTTTTCTTTTATTTCTTCAGTCATCAAAGGTTTTTTTACATTTTTTAAAGATTCTATCACAGTTTTCTCAATATTCTGCAGATTATTTATTTTCTCGTTCAAAAAGCCTTTAACAGCTATCTCGGATTCTATCGCTTGAAAAGTCATCGGCTTTTCTGAAATTATTGAAACAAAACCCTTTTTAGCTAGAGACTTTAATGCGTCAAACACTCTTGTTGGTGGAACTCCAGACTTATCTGCTACTGCTCTTCCTGACATTGAACCATATGTTAGCAGAGCTAAGTAACTTTTAGCTTCATACTCTGTTAGTCCTATTCTTCGTAAGGTATCTGTTTCCATTAATCATTATTAGTTATTAGTAACTTATAAAGGTTACTATTACTATGTTACTATTTAGTGATAAAATGTATAACATTTCAAAAAAACATCAAATGGAACTTTGCGTAGATAACATAAAAGATTATATTCAAAAGATAAAGACGCATCTTCCATTCAAGATAGAAAGAATTATTTCAGTAGATGAAATTCCATCAGGTTTTTGTAATGTTAATTACGTGTTCAGAATAGATATTGATGCTAACGATGGTGAGAAAACTGTCTACATAAAGCAAGCTAGACCGTACGTTAAAATAGATTCTAAAATGCGTTTCAGTCCAGATAGAATTTGCTACGAATATAAAACGATTAAAATTATTGCTAAAATAATAGGTCAAGAAGTTGTTCCAAGAGTTCTTTATTTTGACAGGAAAAATTTCGTTATGGTAATGGAAGATCTAAAAAGAGATGGAGAGGTTCTAGCAATAGAGCTTAAAAACGGCTTGATTAAACCGGAAATAGGTAAAAAATTTGGAAAACTTTTAGGAATTTTACATGGAAAAACATTTGGCAAAAACATAGTAATAAGAAATTATAAAAAAGATAAAGAAATGTTTGAATTTAATTATAATTTTAGAACTTCCGGAGCAAGAAAATTTGATGAGAACAGCGTGGAAAGATTGGTTAATGAAAGTAAAAGATTCAAAAAATCTTTAATTATATCAGACTTAGCTTCAAAAAATGTTTTTGTTGAAGGAGATAACGTAAGACTTTATGATTTTGAAGGTGCTCACTTTGGAGATCCTGCTTGGGATGTTGGATTCATCCTAGGTCACTTCATACTTGAGGTTGTTCACAGACCACAAATATCGAAAGATGTAAAAGAGCTAATTAAGAATTTTATGAAAAGTTACAGACTTAAGATGTTAGAGTGCAATATCAATCCAGACTACATTGAAGGAATTGAAGAAAGAGCTACAAAATTCATGGGAACAACGATACTTCATAGGGTAGCTGGCGGAGTTAAAGGGGGGAAGAGGGTTTACAAAAAATATATTGCTGAAGAAAATTTACAAAAAATAATAGATGTTGGATTGATTCTACTAAAGGGAAAATATAAAACGCCAGAGCAAGCAATAATCGCTTTAGCGGAGGGTTTCAAATGAAATGGATAACTCTGATGTCCAAAAGGAGGAACTACCCGCTGAGCATGGTGAATAACAACAAGCTTATTTCCCTGCGCTATGAATACGCACTTACCAAATGGGAAAACGGACTCGCTGATACCTACGCAGTGAAGGAGGATATCGACGAGAACAAGAAAAAGCTTGCCAAGGCCATAGAGAACGATCCTTTTTGGGTCGAAGAGTTCATGCAGTGGGCAGTCGAACAGCACGACAAGGGACCGAACGAGGCGAGAGGCATACTCAAGGAAAACATAGGCGCAAAGAGCAACGAAGAGCTTGCTTGCATGGCGCACAGGTTGTTCGAGACTCAGGCCGAGTTGGGAAAGGCAATCATATACCTGGAAATTGATACGCAGATTCAGGAGGATATAGAAAGCTTTCTTTTCGAAAAGACAAAAGACAAAACAGAGGTAATCAAACTGATAGAAAGATTAACAGCCCCGACAAGAATGAGTGCCGAGATAAAAAAGAAACTGATTTTCTTAGATGTCCTAGAAATATTCCAGAGGGAAGGCTTGAACAAGGGTGTGAACGAGAAAGTAAAAGATCTCGTAGACGAGTACTGCTGAATTGGGATAAGCACGGGCGGAAAGCCGTTGGATTTTCAAGACGTAGTAAAACAATTGGAGGAGAACAAAAATACCGACGCCAAGGCAGAGAAAAAAAGAATTTTAAACAGCTATGAGGTTCTAAAAAGGGAAAAGGAAGAGATATCATCCAGATGCGGACTAGGTTCTTACCTAAAAAGGTGTGCTGAATATCTTTCAGAAAGTGCTTACTTAAGGCAATACAGAAAAGAGTCAATGGATAAGTCAGTGTGGTTTTGTAGAACTTTTTATGATGAAATAATCAAAAGACTTAATTTGACAATGGAGCAACTTCTGTTTCTTTGGCCTGAACAAGTTGAAAAAGGATTAAGAGATGAAATCAATAAGGAGGAATTGAAAATTATCAGCGAGGAACATAAAAAATTTAGTGTGGTTGCGATTGAAAAAGGCGTCATGAAACTTCTTTCTGGAAAAGAAGCAAAAGAGTATTTCATAAAACAGGAAACTGAAGAAAAAGATATAGAGAAAGGTGTTTTGCATGGTAGACCTATTTTTATTGGAAAAGGTAAAATCATTGGAGCGGTAAAAATTATAACAGGACCTGTTGATTTTCATAAAATAGAAAATGGTGATATACTTGTCGCAACACAAATACCGCCTGAATTCATTCCTGCAGTCAGCAAATCAGGGGCAGTTGTTATAGATGAAGGAGGGGTTACTTCTCATGCTTCTATATTATGTAGAGAATTAGAAATTCCTGGAATTATAGGAACTAAGATTGCTACTAAAGTATTACATGACGGAGATAAAGTAGAGGTTGATACGGAAAAAGGAATTATAAAAAAAATCAATACATATCAATAACTTTCAACATTCTTTCAACAGCAATTATCAATTTAAATTCTTATTTCTAAATTGTAAGAAGTGAAAAAGATGGAAAAAGAAGTAAAAGAGATTTATAACAGAATAGCAAAAAGATATCACAAACTATCAGCCAATCATTTTTTTAATGCATACTTAGAAGTACCTGCCACAACTTCTTTGCTAAAGAACGTTAAAGGCAAAAAAGTGCTTGATCTAGGATGCGGGACTGGCAGGCATACTATAATTCTTAAGAAGAGGGGAGCTAAAGTGTGGGGTTTGGATTTGTCTCCAAAAATGTTAGAAATTGCAAAAACTGAAATAAAAGGTGTAGACTTTAAAGTTGGAACGGTTTACAATCTACCTTACAAATCAAACTTCTTTGATATAGTAGTGTCTGGTTTGGTCGTAGAATATTTCAATGATATAGATAAAGCTTTCAAAGAAATTCATAGAGTCCTTAAGAAAGATGGAATTTTTGTGTTTTCTATTACCCATCCTCTCTTAGAGATATCAAAGCATATAAAAGGAAGACCTCACACCTTTCGTAAATTTGGGAATTATTTTAAAGAAGGTAGAACATATGCTCATTGGCCAACTTTTATGACAAACATTCTTTATTATCATAGAACTCTTCAAAGTTGGATAAGAGCTATTGTAAGAAACAAATTTGTCATAGAAGATTTCGTAGATGCAAAACCTCTTAAAGGAGGTAAGAAAGTGAATCCCGATGCTTACAAAACATATTCTAGAATACCTCACTTTTGTGTTTTTAAGGTCAGAAAAGTTGATTGAATGAAAATTCTAAAGAGAATTTTTACAGAAACGATAAAACCAAAACCACCGTTCAACTTTGAGGCAAGCTACAAGCCTTCTCATTTTGAAACTCCATTAGAGTCTTATGAAAATGGCAAATACTGGTTTACAATGAGATTTCTAAACAAAATATTTGGAATAAAAATGTGGTCCATCGGAACTGTAAACAAACCAAATATAAAAATGGAAGTCTACTCAAAACCTAAATTCAATGCCAAAGAAAAGAAAGAGCTGCTAAGGGAATTAAACTGGAGATTTTGCTTTGATGAAGATATATCTGACTTTATCAATCTAACCAAAAAGGATAAGATACTAAAGAAAACCTTCAAGTATGTTTACGGCATGAGAGAATGCTCATTAAATTCCATTTACGAGTTGTTAGTGATTTCTCTTGCTCTGCAAAACACGAATGTTAAAAGAACAAGAACAATGCTTAAAAACTTGTTAGAAAGATATGGAACAAAAGTTAAGTTTGATGACAAAGAGTTGTTCATCTTCTTTAAACCAGAAAGGATAGCAAAAGCAAGAGAAAAAGATTTATGGAAATGCAAGCTTGGATATAGAGCACCTTACATAAAATCAATATCACAAAGCTTTGCAAACAAGAAGATAAATGAATATGGATTAAGAAAAATGAATAAAGAGGATGCAAAAGAAAAACTGATGGAATTAAAAGGAATAGGACCTTACTCTGCTGACATAATTCTTGCAGAAGGCTTGAGATTTCATGATATACTTGTTTTGGACATATGGAGCCAGAAGATATTTTCCAAAGTTTTGTTCGGAGATGAGAAACACTCTAAAGAACAAATACTTAAGAAAGCTGAAAAACTATGGAACGGTTGGAAAGGTCTGGCCGGACGATACGTAATGGAAGACCTGTCCTGGAGAGAAAAACAAAAAACTTAATTATTTTAACGTTAGACTCATAAGACTTGAAATTCACTTATCATTTCTTCAATACTATCTTATTTGTCATTCCATATTGCTGTTTTATTATTAAATTTTTCTTTTCTAAATTTCTTATGATTCTATGAACCTTTACCCTTGAAAAACCTGTAGTTTTAGCTATTTCTCTTTGTGTAAGTGAGCCTCCATATTTTTCAATATCGCTTAGAACTTTCTTTTCCTCTGGAAGTAGAAATACATCTAAAAGTGCTTTTTTAGTATATTTTATTTCTTTTTCTCTTATTAAATTCCAGATAGCAAGGCCTGCTATTAAGGAGATTATTCCCATAATCAAAAATGTTATGGAGAATGGAGAAAACAGTAATGAAGAAGGATTTTCAATAATAAAATTTCTAGGAGGCATAGAGGAATTAGTTATATTTGAAATGTTTCCTTCTCTCAACTCGCGTGAGAAGACAGGAGCAGGGAAAATCTCTCCCTCTCTTCTAATTCCCATTACAGTTTCTGTCTGCCAAAAAATAGAATAAACCTGCATTAAATAAAGTATTAAGGAATAGCCTCCAAATAAAAAACATAAAATCATTACTACAACGTATTTTTTATATGCTTTTTCCATTGTTTCACCTTGTTACTTGTTTCAGGTTGTTTCAAGGTAGTTTAATATACTATTTCGACCTTTATATATCTTACGAATGAGGTGAATTAACTTTAAATAGATTATTTACCAAGTAAAATGCTAGATTTGGAGGATATGATTATGAAAGATAAAACAAAATATCTCTTGATAGGAATTGTTATAGGAATTATAATAGGAATAGTATTGTTTTACTTACTGACAATGTTCAGAATTATCCAATCATTCAGATTTTTTGGTCCGGGTAATTATTCTGGTAATTTTTCCGGGCGTTTTAATAGGAGTGAAATACCATGAACGAAACGATAATAAAATTAAAAGATGTAGGAAAAGTTTATCAGATGGAAGAAGTTAAAGTCCAGGCCTTGAAAAAAATAGATTTGGAGATAAATAAAAATGAGTTTGTAGCGATAATGGGTCCAAGCGGTTCTGGTAAATCAACATTATTGCATCTGATAGGATGTTTAGATAGACCTTCTTATGGAAAGGTGTTTCTGAATGGAGTTGATATCTCCAAGCTTAATGATTCAGAGTTGGCAAGGTTAAGGGGAAAGGAAATAGGTTTTGTTTTTCAAACCTTTAATTTATATTCAACCCTGACTGCTTTGGAGAATGTTGAACTGCCCATGATAATAATAGAGAAGAATAAAAAAGAAAGAAAGCAAAGGGCATTAGAACTTTTAAAAATTGTCGGATTAGAAGGAAGAGCAAATCATTTACCATCGCAATTATCAGGAGGAGAGAGGCAAAGGGCTGCAATAGCGAGGTCTATGGCAAATGATCCAGATTTAATACTTGCTGATGAGCCAACTGGCAATTTAGATTCAATATCAGGAACTGAAATTATGAAAACTTTTGTTAAATTGAATGAAAGCGGAAAAACTGTAGTTGTTATAACTCATGATCAAACCATTGCTTCACATGCTAAAAAAATAGTGAAGATAAAAGATGGTGAAATAATAAGGAGTGATAAAAAATGAAAAAAATATTGTATTTGCTTATATTGATAAGCATATTATCAGTTCCAACTTTTGCAGTAATGAATATTTTAACAGTCAGCAACAATACTATTATCACAGGTACATCTTATATAAATGTTGCTTTTGTAAATCAAAATCCATATCCAGCTGTTCAAGAAGAATACGTTGACTTACTATTTAAAGTTGAAAACAGAGGAACAAATGATGCAAATAATGTAACTTTAGAATTAATACCTGAGTATCCTTTCTCTTTGAATCCTGGTGTAAATGCCATTCAAGAACTAGGCACAGTGAAAGGATTACAAAATGGTATTAATGCATTCTTGGTAAAGTACAAAGTGAAAGTAGATAAGGATGCTATAGATGGAAATAATGAAATAAAGTTGAAATATTCAGAAGGTGAAAATTCAGCCTATTATACACAAGCATTCAATGTATCAGTATCTAATTCACGAACAGATTTTGATGTTGTTGTTCAAGATTCAACAACGTTAGCAATAGCAAACATAGGAGCTAATACCGCACAATCTGTAATCGTAAGAATTCCTGAACAACAGAATTTTAGGGTAAACGGAACATCTGCCACTATTATAGGTAATCTAAATGCAGGAGACTACACACTTGTAACTTTCCAGTTGTTTCAAGTCAGAAATTCTAACGTTTCCAGTGGAGAAAATAATCTTACCGTTGAAATCTCTTACACAGACACGCTTGGCATAAGAAGGACAACCCAAAAGAACGTATCGTTCGGATTCAGTACTAGCGAACTTGGAAATGTAACAGGACGATTTGCTCGAGGAGGACAGTCACAAACAATAATAAGCAATGGACTTTTATACATAATAATTGGTGCAGTTGGAATAGTTGTGATAGTAGCAATAATTAAAATTAAAACGAGGAAGAAGAAATGAAATTTAACGATATTTTGAGATTTTCGTTAAACAGTTTAATGCACAGAGGATTGAGAAGTTGGCTAACGATTTTTGGAGTAGTTATTGGTGTTGCAGCAGTAGTCGCAATAATATCAATAGGAACTGGTGCTCAGCAAGCTATCTCAAGTCAGTTAGGAGGCTTGGGTGCAGATATAATTACAATTTCTCCAGGTTTTGAAAGAGCTTTTGGATTTGGAGAAGGTGGTCAAAGGGCAACTACAACTTCTCAACAAAACTTAACCATTAAAGATGTTCAAACCGTAAAATCAGTTCCTGGAGTCCAGTACGTAGATGGCATTGTTTCTGGAAGAGTTACCATTAGTTATTTAGCACAAAATGCTTCTATATCAGTTCAAGGAGTTGATCCTTTAGCTTGGAAAGAAATGACGACATCCCAGCTAGCGTCAGGAAGATATTTGAATCCGGGTGATGAGAATGCTATTGTAATCGGGTACAATATCGCTAATGGAATGTTTAAACAACAATTATTATTAAACACGCAAATAAATGTTGGAGGCAAATTGTTCAAAATAGTTGGTATATTACAACAATCTGGAGGTTTTGGTGGAGGTGGAGGCGACAACACGATTTATATGCCAATAAGTGCAGCAAGAACCATTCTAACTGATGTTGTTACAAATCAATTTTCATCTATACAGGTTAAAGTAGCAGATTCAAACTCAGTTAATGCTACATCAAATGTCATTAAACAAAAATTATTAATTCTAAGACATGTTAACGAGAATACAAAAGACTTTTCTATTTCTTCTGCTCAATCATTTCAATCAACGATTTCAAGTGTGATGAATACAATGGACCTGTTCCTCACCGGAATAGCCGCAATATCTTTGCTTGTAGGTGCTATAGGAATAGCAAATACGATGTTCATGTCTGTTATGGAAAGAACAAGACAAATTGGAGTTTTAAAAGCATTAGGAACAACAAATATTGAAATTACTGAATTATATTTAACTGAATCTGCAATAATGGGTCTCATAGGAGGTTTGATAGGCATTTTCTTGGGATTTATTGCTTCTGGAATAATTTCTGAACTAGGAGTTAGAATATTAGGAGCTGGAACAAGGGGAATAGGAGCAGGAACGATGACAGTTATCACACCTGATTTAATTTTGTTTGCCGTAGGGTTTTCTGTTCTTATTGGAGCATTATCAGGTTTATTGCCTGCAAGAAGAGCAGCTAGTTTACAACCTGTGGAAGCATTAAGATATGAGTAATGGGCTTGAATTGAGCTGGTTAGATGAGATTTTTTGGAAAAAAAGAGAAAAAGTTTGAAGAAACAAAAATTTTACTGACAGAAGTAGAAGATTTTCTAAGCAATAAAACGGAAAAAGAATTTGAACCCTTGAAAAGGTCAGTTAAAGAAGAATATAAAAATTTACAGCTATCTGCTAGTAATATACAAAATCAGTTAAAAGTTCTTGAAGCTGCTACTTATCCAGAAAGAACGTATCCTTTTCTTATAAGCAGATCCGTTAGTAGCAGAAAAAGGTTTATAGATAAGATGAATTTTTTGATTAAACAAGTGCAAAAACCAATTGGAGAAAACATTAATTCTATTCTTAACTTCTATAATGAAACCGATAAATTAATCAATAATATAAACTTGGATACAAAAAAAGACTATTCATCCCTTAAGATATTATTTGAAAAAGAAGGAAAGGAAGTATTACAAAGTTTTCGCCAAATGATTGAAATAGAAAGCAAGCTAGGCGATGTTGTAAAGGAATTAAAAGAATCTAATTTGAAATTTCTAAAGGCAAAAGAGAATGTTTCTGAAGTAATAAAATTAACAGAAGAGCTAAAGAGAAATGAGGTAAATGAACTAAGTAAAAAATTGAAAGAAATTGAAGAAAAAAACAAAAAAATTGAAGATGAACTAGAAAAGTTACAAAAAAGTAATGAATGGAAAACATTTTTAGAAATGCAAAGAATAAGGGAAGAAATTAAAATAAATATGCAAAATAAAAAATCTGAATTTATGCAGTATTTGTCTCAAGTAGAAATTCCTTTAAAAAAATACAATTGGTCTGCAAAAAATAAAGTTTTAGATTATTATATTCAAAAATTGTTTGAACCTATTTTATTTGAAGATTCTGATGGAGAAATTTTCAAATCTGCTATCAGAGATATAAAAATAAAATTAATTGAAGAAGAGATGAAGTTGAAAGATAATAATAAATTTCTAGATATTATAAGCAAAATGATAGAAGATAATACTATAGGAAAATTAATTGAAGAATATCTGAATCTTTCTGAAGAGTTGAGAAAACAGGAAGAAAAAATAATATCACAAGAAATTCAAAAAAGAAATAGTAAATTAGAAAATGAAATTATTGTATTAAAAAAGGAAATGGAAGAAATTCAGAACGAAGAAAAAAAAACCGAAGAACAAAGTAAAAGAATGCAGAGAGATAAAGAACAAAAATTAAATGAATTGGAAAATTTAATAAACAGTTATTCTGACAAAAGAATTCTATTACAAGTAAACTGATTAAATCTAAAAATTTTATCAAGAATAGTATAACTAATCAATACTATCTATATCTTCTACCTCTAAATCTTCTATTTCTAAAACCTCTACTTGTAGATGTTCTTCTAAATCCTCTATTAAATCCACCTCTGAATCTTTCTTGTCTGCTCCATCTAGGGATTATTACATTTTTAACTGAAATTTCATCTGGGCTAACTGCAAGAAATTCGCCATTAACATACTTTTTCTTTTCTATTTTTACTTTTACAAAGTTTTCAATTCTTAGCAAGTCTTGTATTTCTTCAGGAGTTGTAAATGTTATTGACTTTCCTAAAGCCCCTGCCCTACCGCTTCTACCTATTCTATGAATGTATGTTTCTATGTCGTTGGGCATATCATAGTTTATTACATGGGAAATATTTTTTACATCTATTCCTCTTGCAGCCACATCAGTAGCAATCAAATATATTATTCTTCTGCTTTTGAAATCCGACAGTACTCTTTCCCGTTGGTTCTGACTCAAATCTCCGTGAATGACCCCTATGTTGTAGAATCTGCTCATTTCCCTGTAAAGCCTGTCAGACTTGTATTTTGTTGAGCAGAATATCAATGTCAACTCAGGTTTTTCATGACTCAATATATAATTTAGACAACGCTGCTTCTCATCCTCATTTATAATATATGCCAATTGCTTTACAGTCCTTACAGAAGGTTTTTCTTTGTTAAGTTCTATTAAAATAGGGTCTTTCATGTAGCTGCTGATTATTCTTCTTATCTCATCTGAAAATGTGGCAGAAAATAAAAGGGTCTGTCTTTCTTTTGGTACGTATCTTAATATGAATCTTATGTCGTCTATAAAACCCATATCTAGCATTCTGTCAGCCTCGTCTAAAACCAGAGTATTTACATGCCTTAAATCAATGTTGTTTCTTCTAATATGATCCATTAGCCTACCGGGAGTAGCAACGACCACATTAGCCTGGCCGAGTGCTCTGGTTTGTATGTCTATTGACTTACCACCATAAACTGCCAGAGCTCTTGTTTTCATATATTTTCCCACTTTCTGTATTTCTCTACAAACCTGCTCTGCTAGCTCTCTGGTTGGGGTAAGAACCAGAGCCTGTATATTTTTCGGATATTTTATTTTTTCTGCTATAGGAATTGCAAAAGCTAGAGTCTTTCCAGAACCTGACTCTGCCTTCCCTATTACATCTTTTCCTTCCATTATTGGTGGAATTGCTGATTCTTGTATAGGAAATGTTTCTTGGAATTTCATTTCTTCTAAAGCCTTTGCTATGCCATTACTTATTTTCATTTCACTAAATTTCATTAAAATCACCAGAACAAGATTAATATCAAGTTCTAAGTAATAATTAAAACCTTACTACTTTATTTAATTCATATTCATTCTTTAAAAAATTAATGGTCTTGTTATGAAGAAAGAATCAAGGAGAATTTAAGGACTATCGCTTTTTCCTTCTAACTCTTTTGGCAATTCTTTTTCTTTTTACATATCTCTTAGTATTGATTCCTATGCTATCGCTTTTTCCTTCTATTCTCTTTAGAATTGCTGTCATTTCAAATCTAGCATACATTGTTATTACAACACCTAATATAATTATAATAAAGCTAGCTAGAACTAGAATCATTGGGCCTACTATAAAACTGAAAAATATAGTCAAAAGTCCTATCCCTACCAAAAGTATACCAAAAACAAATAGAACTGACTTTCCTAATGCACTAAGTAATAAAAACACATCACTAACGATATTAGTCATACTAAAAGTATGAAAAAACCAGAATATAAAGTTTGATAAATTTTAACTACTTTGAGTGGTTCTAACGCTTTATTCTATATACTGAAGAAGTATAACAAGGTGATCTTATTTTTGATGTTCTATTTTTCATACTAATTGGAGTTATTCTTGGTTTTGTAGCAGGTTTCATACCTGGTTTCTATTCTAGCAATCTTTCTATATTGCTTATAACATACGGATTGATATCATCAAACTATAATCTTGCTGTTACTGTTGTATCAGTTGAAATATCTTACTCATTTTTCGAATTTTTATCACCTATGATATTTGGCATAGGCAATGAAACTACTTCACTATCTATTGATACTGATATTAATTTGACAGAAGAATCGTTCAAACGCGGAATGAACATGGTAGCAAGTGGCGGTCTTGTTGGAATACTTATTTCACTACCTCTTCTATTTTTTGCAGAGAAAATATATCCTTTTGTTTATAACAGCCTGAAACCATTTTTAGGCTGGATATTACTATTTTTATGTGTTTATATGATTTTTATTGAAAGAAATTGGAAGAAAAAGATTTTTGCAACAATAATATTTTGTTTATCTGGTTTGATTGGGCTTTTAGTTAGAGACAATACTTTTATTTCTTCAGAATATTTACTAATGCCTATTTTTATAGGTCTATACGGATTCAGCTCTCTAATCTCAAAAAAACAAAGAAAGATCGATTCAATACAAGATATTACATGGACAGAAAAAGCTAGAATTGTCGCAATTGCATTCGTAACAAGTATGTTTGGAAGTTTAGTATCTGGTATGAAACGTGGTCAGACTTCTGCATTAGCCTTGCATCTGGGTAAAATATTCAAACGTGAAGAAGTTTTATTCATTTTATCATTAATATCCCTTGCATTCGTAACGCTATCAATTTTTGTGTTAGGTTCAACCGGAAAAGCTAGAACTAGCTTAGCATATGAAGTAAAAGAGATTATGGGAGAAATTCAATTTTCACAAACAGCTCTTTTTGCTGTAACTATAGTTGTTTCAGCATGCATATCCATCTGCATGTTAATTCTTCTTGCCAAACCCATTGGAAGAGTGCTGTCAAGAATAAATGAGAAATATCTCAAAATCTTTGGTTTTTGCATAGGTGTTTTGTTAATAATAAATTTCACAGGTATTTACGGTCTTCTGTTGGCATTCACTACAACATGCATAGGTATATTATCATCACGCTTAGGCATACGCTCAACGCATTTAATGGGCGTTTTGTTATTGCCATCAATAATTTCGATGATTCTGTGAAATATTGAATATTGTAATAACTATGAAGTAAGAAATAAAGTTTAAATACCACTTTAAGTTTAAATAATTCTCTAACTCCTTACCAATTAGGAAGAAAGTTTTAACATATCAAGGAGGCGAATTTCTATGGCTAGAAAAAGAAGAGAGGAAATAAAGGAAGAAACAACAGAGGAAGCTTAAGAAGAAATAAGGATTATAAAAACAGGGTTCTTAGAATTTCTTAGAAAAGAACCCTGTCATTTTTTAATTATCTTGTTTCATTTTCTCGTTTAATTTATATATAAAGGAAAATTAATTAAAATAATATGTCAATACAAAAGGATTTTATTATGTCACTTGCAGGAGGAGTTTTAGTTACAGTTACTGGTATAATAGAGTATATACTTAATTTACCTTTAATAATCTATAATCTTAGCTTTGTAGGAATTATTTTTGGTTTATTTATTATTCTAGGTTCTCTCTTAATAAAATTCAAACCTTACGGGGTTATAACAAAATATTTTGGTTTAGGAAAAACCTATAAGTTTCCTCTTGGTGCCAGTATAGTTCTTGTTTGTAGTTTGGTATCTTTAACATTTTTTCAGGGTCTTTTAATTGGACCTATGTTAGGTATTATAGCTGGAACATCTAGCTTCTATAGGTGTTTGAGATTGTTATAGAGAATCAGGATAAGGATTATTTTTATTATCATGCTGAGAATAAGGCATTTTAGATTTATTTCCATCTGTAAGAATCTTATAAGTGCTATATGCAAATAAACCTAGACCTAATAGAAGTAATGAACCTGCAAAAAATCTAAATATGCCACGACCTATATAACTCAAAAAATCACTTAAATTAATTCTAATGGAAACTTTTTATACTTTTCTACCCTTTTGCATTTCAAAAATTCTTTTCAATCTTTCCAAATCATCTGCCTCTTCAGGTCCTTTGTCGAATCTAACCCTTAAAAGTCTAGGAAATCTCAAGGCAAATCCAGAAGAATATGTTGGACTTTTTTGTATTTCTTCGTATGAAACCTCTATAATGATTTTAGGTTTTATTTTAACCTCATTTCCTTTTTCAGATTCTGTATATGGTTTTAACAACTTTGATAAATCTGCAAATGTCATATCATTTGGTAATGTTTTCTTTTCTTTAACTCCTGTTCCAAGCATCCCACATTCTAAGAATTTTCCTGTATCAGGATCCCTACAGCCTAGTATAAAAGAACCTAACCAGCCAGTTCTCCTTCCAGTTCCCCAAACTGCTCCTATTATTGCTAAATCCAAGGATTCTAGAACAGGCTTAACCTTTAACCAACCACCGGCAACCCTTCTTCCAGGATGGTATTTTGCCTCAAGATTTTTAACTATTAGTCCTTCCTGACCTGCTTTTAATGCTTCTTTGTAGAATTTCTCAGCTTTTTTAATATCTTTTGTTATTAATTGTTTTGCTAATTGAATTTTCCCAGGAATCTCATTAACAGTTTTAGCTAACAATTTTCTTCTTTCTTCTAAAACAAGATTAAACAGGAATTTTCCATTTAAGTAAATTATATCAAATAAATTCAGTTCAATTGGAATATCTTTTGCTATTTTTTCTATATCATATTTTCTTTTAATTCTCTGAGACAACATTTGAAATGGCAATGGTCTTTTTGTCTTTGGATTTATTGCCAAAGCCTCACCGTCAACAATGCATTCCTTTGCCTTTAAGTTTGCTTTACAAAGTTTAACGACATCCGGAAATGCCTTGGTAATGTTTTCCAACCTTCTTGTGTAAATCCATATTTTATCATCCTTCTTTTGCACAACAAATCTTGCCCCGTCATATTTGTATTCTAAAGCAACCCTGTCAAAGGATTCAATCGCATCTTTTAAAGAAGGAGCTTTTTCTGCCAACAAAACCATTATTGGTTTTCCTAATTCTATTTTTACTTTTTTTAAGCCGTCTTCTCCTTTTTCTCTTGCTATCTCAGCTATTTCACCGTAATCAGGATTCAGGAACCAAGCATCCTCAACAAGTTTTGGAGATACCTCAAAAGCCTCTGCAATTGCATCCCTAATAATCCCTTCTGCCACTCCAACCCTTAATTGACCTAAAACTGTTCTTATTATGTATTTAGCCTCTTTGGAACTTGCCTGAGCTAATAGTTCGGCAATAAGATTAATTTTCCTGTCTTGTGAACCTTCTCCTGTTTCTTTTGCTATTAATTTCAAGTTCTCAAAAACTTTGTCGATCAACAATTCTTTTTTGCCCAAAGTCATTTGTTTTTTAGTTTTTGATAGTTCTTCAACACTTAATCCCAAGTCTCCTGATTTTTTAAAATTTTTCACAACAAGATTAACATTAATACCATAAGCCTTTGCAATTGATCTTGTTATCAATTGATTCGCTACTCCCAGTTCCTCTTCGCTCCAGCTGGGAAACACGCTACCATTCAATAAAAGAACAGTTTTTGATAACAAATCCTTAGGGGTTTCCTTAAGCAATTTAGATATTATATGAGTCTTTTCTAGTTTTGCAGAAATTTTCTCTAGTTTCTCATAAGTGTCTGCCAAGACAGAGTATTTCATATAAATGATTTGGTTGTCAAAATATAAACTTTTTAACTTCTCAGAACAATTAATTTTATGCCATTCAAAGCCATAAGCAAATTTGGTAAAACAACTGACATAAGAATACCTGAAGAAGAAAAGGAAGAGATTGGTATATCTGATATAGTTTCTTCTGTAATCAGAAAAAGACGTTCTGTAAGAAAATATCTTAAAAGAGAAGTTGAAGATAAATTATTAGAAAAAATAATTGAAGCTGCAAGATATGCTCCTTCTACTGGAAATTATCAGCCCTGGGAATTTATAATAGTTAGAGATGAGGAAACAAAGAAAGATCTGGTTGAGGCTGCTTATAATCAAAGATGGATGCTTGAAGCTCCTATTTTCATAGTTGTTTGTATAAACATGAGGTTAGCAGGAGCTGTTTATGGAGAAAGAGGCATAAAACTCTATGGTATTCAGTCTGTTGCAGCAGCAACTGAAAACATGCTTTTAATGGCAGAATCATTAAACCTGGCAACATGTTGGGTTGGTGCTTTTTCAGAATTAATGATTTCAAGGATTTTAGAATTTCCAGAATATATTAGACCGTGCGCAATAATAACTTTAGGATATCCTGCTGAAGAACCTCAAACACCCTTTAGGCAATCAATAGGAGAATTTACACATATTGGAAGATTTGGAGAAACCTTGCAATTAAAATCTGTAAAACAGGAAAAGAAGCCAACTTATATGAAATTCGAATAGCTGATAAAAATGGATTATGAAAATCTGTTAGAAAAAGCTTACAAAAATCTACCAAAAATAGAAGAATATGTAGATAGATTCGAAATACCTACTGCTGAAACCATGATACAAGGAAATCAAACAATAATAAAAAATTTCTCTCAGATTTGTGAAAAATTAAGAAGAAACCCTGAACATCTTTTAAAATTCTTAACAAAGGAATTAGCAACACCAGCAGGTTTCGATGGCACCAGAGCAACCTTTCAATCAAAAATTACACAAGGCTTGATACAGAAAAAATTAGAACTTTATGTGAAAGACTATGTTTTCTGTAGAGAATGTAAAAGACCTGACACAAAATTGATAAAAAAAGATAGAATAACATTTATGAAATGCGAAGCATGTGGAGCTGAAGTTTCTGTAAGACGAATAAAGTGAAAAGATGAAAGGTCAATTCTTTGTAATAGCAAGTGTTATAATGGTATATACTTTGATGTTAATTATTCAATATTTTTATGACTTTTCTTATATCAATTTACCAGAACTTGAAAGCATGGATGAATTATACTTTATTCAATACATAAAAAACAGTCTGAATACTACTGTCATAAGCTCTTATAATTCTTCTATGGATTGCGATAAACTTTACAAAGATATAAACTCAACAGGAAACTTTTTAAAAAATGAAATGATATCAAGAGGAATTAATTTGATAATATCCAATCAAATAACTTGTCCGCCCCCTGTTGTCAGTTTTAATTTTAGTTTAAAGACACCCAATCTCTATACAGTAACAGATTTTATAAGCAAAGCCTAGAAACTTTGGTTTCCTAAAATAATTTTTAAATAAGGCAATTGTTCTTTTATTTTTCTCATAGAACAATGTAAATTCAAATTTTTATAAAATTCTTCTTCATCCTTTCTAAAACTTCTTGTAGCACCTAACATGATCAATCTGTCAGGAGGTTTATACGAAATAAACCTTTTTTGATTTTTATTTATCAAACACATGCTTGCTAACATATTTTTCATATATTTTTTGAATCTGTAATTCTGATTTACAAATATTTTACTTCTAAACAAATCTGCTTTACTAAGCAAATCAAAAGCTTTTGATATTTTTTCCTGGTCTCTATATTCATTACAAACATTTTGTTCTATCCACCAAAATATTTCTTCTTCATCTTTATTGCATTGATCTATAGCTTTTAAAGCCTCTAGAATGTTGTTTCCTTGGAAGATTACCCTTAAAGTTTCAAAAATACTCTTTTCTCTTTCCCTTTCACTATCTTTTGACAAGTTTTCTAAATCATTCAAAGCTGAGCGAATGTCTCCATCAGAATTTAATGCTATACCTCTTAAAAAATCTTTGTCGATCTTTATCTTCTCTTTCAAAGCTATCTGATTTAATGCTTTTTCTATTAAATTTGTATATATCTTTCTAATTCTTAGCAGTTCACAATAACTTCTTAATGTTCTTAACTTAGGATCATAAGCATCAGTTGCAGTTAATATTATTGGAAAAGAACTACTCTTTATTATTTTTATGATTTCAGTTATTCCTCCTCTTTCGCTTAGACTGTCTACGTCGTCTATTAGTATCAATCTCCTCTTCGATAAAGTGCCTTCTTTTGAAGCAGGCACTAAAACTTCTTTAATAAAAGAAGCAGATCTATCATCGCTTGAGTTTATTTCTAATAGATTCATGTTGTTTTCTTTTGCCATCAATTGTACTATAAGGGTTTTTCCAGTTCCTGTAGATCCGTAAATCATCAGAGCCTTTCCAGGCTTCCATTTTTTCAACCAATTATAAGTATTTACAATTATTTCTCTTTGCCCAATGATTTCTGATAGCTTTTTTGGTTTGTATTTTTCTACTAGCATTATTCTTCCCTCTCTAACACTATTATGCTTCTATTTCCACAGTCTTTACAAACCCAGATTTGACCACCTGCCCAGGGCAAATACTCAAGATTAGTACTTCTACAACTTGGACATTCTCTAACTTTCATTAATTAACCTTTGTAAAGAGCAAATTGAGCCAATAAAGCCTCTAGTTGAATCTGATCATTACCAGTTTGTAATCTATATTCAAAATCTCCAACCTTTTCTATGAGCTTTATTTTTGCTTCTTCAGAAATTTCAAGATCATATATCTGACTAGAAATCTGCTTTATTATATCTTGGCCTGAAACTCCTCTCTTAAGCAATAGTTCTTTTAAGACTTCTCTTGCATTCAAGAAATTTCCATTAAGAGCATGATTTATCATTTCCTTTACTTCTTTTGGTTCTGCCTGAGCAGCAACCTCATAAATGATTTTTTCTGTTATCCTTTTTCCTAAAGTTGCTGAAGCCTGAAGAATGTTTACGGATTTTCTCAAGTCGCCTTCAGAAATTGAAAATATCGCCTCTAGAGCTTCTCTATCTATCTTTAATTTTTCTCCTCTAACTATTCTTTCCAGATATTCAAAAACATTCTCTTTCGATAAGAGCTTGAATCTGAATAGAGCTGCTCTGCTCTGTATGGGAGAAATTATATTAGATGAATAATTACAACTTAGAATAAATCTTGTTATATCCGCATACATTTCCATAAGTCTTCGCAAGGCATTTTGTGCATCAGGTGTTAAGGCATCGCTTTCATCAAGAAAGATTATTTTAAATGAAGTATCTATTGGCTTTATCCTTGAAAAATTCTTTATTCTGGTTCTTATAACATCTATGCCTCTCATATCACTTGCGTTAGTCTCTTGAAAATTTTGTTTCCAATATTTCCCGTATAATTCTTTTGCAATAGCAATTGCACAACAAGTTTTACCTGTTCCAGGAGGTCCTGCAAATATCATATGCGGTATTGTTTTGTTTTTAACAAAGTATTTCAACCTTTCTACAACATGCTCCTGATCAATAATATCGCTTAATTTTTCAGGCCTATACTTTTCCGTCCATATCGACAAATCAGTCATTTTTATCATTATATGTTTGATAAATTAAAACTTTTCTCTTTTATTTAATTTATAAATTTTCATAAAAATACTTCAGAATAGCAGAATCGAAAATTTATTCATATTTAATGTAAATAGACAGTAACTGGTTCTAAGTCATCCTCAAACCTATCCACAAAATAATAGTCATTTCCTATTCTTTGAGCCCTATGATTTTTTTCTAGAGATTTTAAAACTTCCTCTATATTATTGTTGCTTATCTTAAGATTTGAATGTCTTTTTGAAAGATATTCTCTTAATATGCTTACATAGGTATATCCTAATTTTGTTAATGGTTCAACTTCGATTGCAACTGAAACCAGGTCTTCTAATATGCTTTTCGATAGTTTTACTTCATTATTTTCAGTTATAATACTCAATTTTACCTCCTCTTTTTGGAGAAGGAGAATTAAACCCTTCAATAATTGATTTTTAAACTTTTTAAGCTTTTCTAATTTATTTTCATTTTCTTTAATTGATAGATTTAAATAAATCAAAAATTGAATTAAATAAAGTGATTTTATGACAATATGGATATGGTTAATACCAATAGGAATAATAGTAATAGTAGCTTTCATAGTGGTTTATTATATAAACAGAATAGTAGTTCTATCGAACAGAATAGACAATGCTTGGTCTCAGATAGATGTTCAGTTAAAGAAAAGAGCAGATCTAGTACCTAATCTAGTTGAAACAGTAAAGGGATATGCGAAACATGAGAAAACAATATTTGCAGAGGTAACAAGAGCAAGAGAAAGAATGCTCGGTGCAAAAACTCCAAGAGAAAAGATAAAAGCAGGAACTGCCTTGGCAGCATCATTAAGAAGTGTTTTTGCAATAGCTGAAAACTATCCAAATTTAAAAGCCAGTGATAATTTCAAACTTTTGCAAGAGCAATTAGAAGGAATAGAAAGTAAAATTGCATATTCAAGACAATTTTACAATGACTCAGTATTGAGTTTTAACAACATGATATCAACGATTCCAGGCTCATGGTTTGCTCCAATGGTTGGAAGAAATAAACCCAAAGAGTACTTTGAGGTCGAAGAGAAAGAGAGACAACCAGTTAAAGTAAACTTTGAATGATTTCAGTTTCAGTGACTAGAATGGAAAAGGTAAATATATTTGACCAGATAGACAAGAATAAAAGGAATTCTGTTTTACTAAGTTTTTTGGTTTTTATTGTTCTTTTTGCATTAGTTTATTTTATTTCCCAAGTTTTCTTACCAGATTTAACTTTTTTTATTTTAATAATCTCCTTTTTATTGATAATCGTAGACATTTATTTTTCTTACAATTATGGAGATAAGGTTATTTTAAAATCTGTCAACGCAAAACCTGCTGACGAAAGAAATAATAGACACCTGATAGATACTGTTGAAGGACTGGCAATAGCTGCTGGAATTCCCAAACCAAAGATTTATGTTATGGATAACGAAGAAATAAACGCCTTTGCTTGTGGCAAAGACCCTAAACATGCCTCTATTTGCGTTACCACTGGCGCACTGGATAATTTGAAAAGAGACGAGCTAGAAGGCGTGATAGGGCATGAAATGTCTCACATAAGAAATTATGACGTTAGGTTTGCTACAATAGTTGCTGTTTTAGTGGGTTTAGCAGCAATTGTAAGCTATACTTTCTTGAGAACAATAAGGTTTGGTGGTTTTAGGTCTAGAGACAATGATAGAGGAGGTGGACTGATTATAATAATGCTTGTAATAGCTGTTGTATTGGCTATATTTGCCCCGTTATTAACCAGAATAGTTCAGGCTGCTGTTTCTAGAAAAAGAGAACTCTTAGCAGATGCTGGCTCAGCTGAACTGACAAGATATCCTGACGAACTGGCATCAGCACTAGAAAAAATCAAGAAAATAAACACAGGAAAGAAAATGAATGTCAGCGAAGCCATGTCCCATTTGTTTATTTCTGATCCGAACAGAAGTCCATTAGACAATTTATTTGCTACGCATCCGCCTCTTGATGAGAGAATAAAACTATTAAAAGCCATGTAAATAGTTAAAAATTTAAAGCCCGATTCTTATAACATGTTTAACAAGTGATTATATGCCAAAAACAAAAATCGAAGCTGTGACAAAAAGACTTTATAATAGAGTTTTTGTCTGCATGAAGTGTAATGCAAAAATTAGAGCAGATCCTATGAAAGTTAAGAAAGGAAAGGTTAAATGTAGGAAATGCTATAGCAAAGCATTAAGGCCTAAATCTAAAGAAAGGAAGATATGATGTTTGCTTACCTAGAAATATTAAGGCCTTTCAATGGTCTTATGTCTGCTTTTGCAGTTATAATGTCTGCAATAATAGTTGGTTTTTTTAATCCTTTACAAATTGCTATTGCTTGTTTAGCTGTATTTTTAATTTCTAGTGGTGGAATGGTTATAAATGACTATTTTGATTATCAAATTGACAAGGTAAATAAACCTAAAAGGGCTGTGACATCTGGGAAAATATCAAGAAAAACTGCATTAATTTATTTTATAATCTTATTTTTAATTGGTAATGTCCTTGCATTATTTCTAAATTTTTATATGTTCACACTTGCAGTTTTTAATTCTATACTTCTTTTAATTTATTCTTGGAAAATAAAGAAAACAATTTTAATAGGAAATTTCTGTGTTAGTTGGCTAGCAGCTTCTAGCTTCTTATTTGGAAGCCTTTTACAAGGAAAAATAACAGCCTTGATTTTAATATTGTTTTTAATGGCTTTTTCTTCTAGCATAGGAAGAGAGATAGCAAAAAGCATAGAGGATGTTAAAGGCGATAGAAAAATGAAATTAAAAACATTGCCGATAATTGCCGGGAATAATTTTGCAGCATGGGTAGCATGCATATTTATGATTTTTGCAATAATTTTTACTTTCCTACCATATGTTTTCAATTTGTTAAACATAACATATCTGTATATTGTTTTGATTGGAGACTTCATTGCTGCATTTTCATGCTTTATAATCTTCATCTCGCCTAAAAGATCCCAAGAAATGATAAAAATTGCAATGCTTATTGTATTAATTGCTTTCTTAATCGGAACTTTCTGAAACCGATAGAAATATAAAAGTATCTATAGAATTTTTATTATGTTTGATAAGATAGACAAGATAATAGCTGAAAAGAAACTAACACCCTCAGGATGTGAATATCATACCCTAAGAGTTCTAGAAAATAATGGCAAAGTAAGAGCCTTAGTCATAAAAGGTGAAAATATAATACATATAGAATTGATTTGTCCTAAATGCGGTGCTTATTCTTATGCAACGCAGGAATGGAAACAAGTTTCTAAGGGAGCAAAATACAGATTTGAGGCCAAATGTTCAAAATGCGGAAACACTATAAAAGTTGAGAAACTAAAAGGTAAGAAAAGATAATTCTATCCATAGATTTTCTTCAACATTATTTCATTCTCAAAAATATGCTTTCTTTCCTTTTCTAATATTTCTTTTTCATTATCTTTCGGGATTTTAACTGAGACAAATTTCAACTTGTAATCTCTATTAAATATATATTTACAAATCATCTTTATTCTAGGGATATGATATCTTGAACTTACTATTATTATCGACTTCCATTTCTTTCTGTCAATTAAAGACTTTGAATAAATAATATTTTCTAGTGTCAGTAGACTTATTTTCTGTTATTATCTTATTGGTAGGAACACCTTTCTCAATGGCAAACCTCCTCATATGCCATGCAAGAGATTTGTCCGTTTTATTAAAGCGACTATGAAAACCTCCTGTCATCATGATATTTTTTGCTTCCTTTTTATTAAAAAGCCATATCCCCTTATTTAATCTTAATACCTGTTCTTTTGCAGGCTTGCCCTTCTTGTCAACAAGATACCCTAGGATTAAAATTACATCATACATAAAACTAATTTTTAAATCTGTAATATATATTTCTATTATGCCTTGGTAGCTCAGTTGGTAGAGCGTTAGATTTTTCCGCGAATGCTTGGTAAGCAAAAGGTCGCGTGTCCGATCCACGCCCAAGGCTTCATCATGATTTAAATAGTCTATTTCTATAATTTTCAATACGGGCCCCTAGTATAGCTTGGTCTAGTATACTAGCTTTGGGACATTAAGCAAAATAGCTAGTGACGAGAGTTCAAATCTCTCGGGGCCCACTTGGCTTAAATTTCTTTCTGAATAATTTTAGTTATGGATGTTAAATTCGAACAAGGCTATCGAATAGAAGTTGGACTATCGAAAATAGATGTAGATAAGTTAATATTGGGTCATCCACTTGTATCAAGGGAAATTCTAACAGGAGCAGAAAAGATTGAAATATATGCTTTAGAAAACGATCAGGAAAGAGATAGAATGATACGAGAAGAAGAAAGAATGCCTGCTACTATAAGTTATTGCCCTCAAACATATCACTCAGAAGAAGGAATGAAAGAACTTCAAAGATCAGACAAGGTATACGCCAAATATATTGGTAATGGTGATGTTTACGTTTTCATGACGCAATTAACTGCTATGAGAATTCATCCTGACGGAATACTTGAAATGAATGCAAGGCTACCTCAAATTTTAAAACAATGCCCAAACAATAATGTTAGGATTTTTACAAAAATTCCATTTTAACTACAATTTCTTGTATGTATAGATTTTACTATAGATTTCAAAATAGAAAACCTTAAAAAATGTAAAATTCAAAGGTTGATTAATGAAAGGTAAATTTATTGTCTTTGAAGGTCTAGATGGTTCTGGTTTGTCTACCCAAACTGTTATGCTAAAGGAATATTTATTGAAAAGAGGTAAAAAAGTCGTCTTGACAAAAGAACAGACAGACAACTTTATAGGAGGTTTGATAAAGTCTGCTCTAAAAGGTCATATTAAAATTTCTCCTTTAACTCTACAACTAATGTTTGTTGCCGATAGATCACAACATTTAGACAGTGAGATTGAACCTGCAATAAAAGAAGGTAAAATAATAATATCAGACAGATATTTGTTTTCTACTCTAGCTTTTGGTTCTTTGGATGTTAACCTTGATTTCCTTAAAATGATAAATTCTAAATTCAGAGAGCCTGACTTGACCTTTATTATTGACTGTCCTCCAAATATCTGTTTAAAAAGAATTTCAAAAGAAAGGTTTCATGCTGAGCTTTATGAAGAAAAAAATAGATTGGAAAAAGTAAGAAAAAATTACTTGTCTTTAAAGGATTATTTTCCAAATGTTTATGTAATAAACGGGAATAAAAGCAAGAAAGAGGTTTTTGAAGACATTAGAAAAATTGTGGATAAAATAATCTAATTACGGAAACATTACAGAAAAAAGAATTTATAATTTCAAACTAATAGTGTTGTTATGAAAGTTTCTATTCTTAGTTACATAGCTGATGGTGAAGAGATAATTGCAAGATGCGGAAATTCAACTTCTTCAACAACCCCGCCTTCAGAATACAAAGTAACTGAGAATGATGTTAAGGGTTTTATAAAAGTTGCAAAGAAAATGAGATTAAGTTCTGTGTTTGATTTTCCTACTGTCGTTTATTCTGTTGAAGATGCTTCCAGATCATTTACACATCAACATGCAAGGCATCGAATGGGTGCACACATGCAGCAGAGTTTTAGGTATGTTAAATTGAGCCCAGAATTAAAGGAAGAACCTTGGTTTGTTATACCCCCAGATACAATTGAACATGGAAAAGAAGCAGTAGTAGATTACATAAATAACCAGCTAGAAACAGCAAAAACATATAATAAATTAGTAAAAAGAGGCGTAAAACCAGAAAACGCAAGGTTTTCATTGCCTATAGGAACAAAAACATTTGTATCAACAGCAATGGATACTGAATCTTTGCTACATTATATTGATGTTAGAACATGTTTTGATGCCCAATGGGAAATAAGAGCAGCCGCTAATGCTTTGCGTACTGGGATGAGATTTGTTTATCCAAACATCTTTGAAGGTTCTGGACCCTCTTGCATTACTGACAATATATGCAGAGGTAGAGGAAAAATGGCTTGCAAAAAAGATATTGTCAGAATTACAGGCCAGTTAGAAAATGTAGTTGCTAAAAACCGTGAAGAATTTGATGGCTTAAAAGTGAATGAAAAATTAAGATTAAATTTAACAGATTATATCGGTTATAAAGCTGATAGAGAATTAGAAAAAGAAGTTGGAAAAAAACTTGGCCTTGACAGAATTAATCTAGACCATGAAGTAACACTTGAAATAGCTAAAAGACCAACCTGGTTAAAATAGTTAGGTAAAAACCTAACAAAAATGAAAACTTATAAAGTTCTAAAATTCAAATCTAAACTATGGAGATAGATAGAAAAACTCTCAAAGCTTTAGCAGCTGATACGAGATTAGATATCTTGAAATGTCTAGGCAAAAGAAGAAAAACCCCTTCTGAATTATCTAAAGAATTGAATTTAGCAACATCTACTATTATTGAACACTTAACTAAATTAGAAGAGGCTGATCTTGTAAGAAGAGAAGAAACAGGGCATAAATGGATTTATTATGCTCTGACATCAAAAGGAGAGAGTCTGGTAAAGCCAAGATATCCTGTTAATTTTATCATAGTTTTAAGCATAGCCATTCTGGCTGTTTTTGTTTTTGGCTTTATCTCATATACTAATTATGCAACCTTTCAAACAACTTCGATTGCGGCTCCAACTGCTGGACAAGGTATGAAAGAAACTAGAAGCACAGAAAATCAAACAACTACATCTTTGATTGAATGTGTAAACGACAGTGAATGCGCAACTGGTGGCTGTTCTGGTCAATTGTGCGGAAAGAAAGGAACAATAGAAAATACTGTAACAACATGTGAATGGAGAGAAGATTATGGCTGTTTAAGATTTACACAATGTTTATGCATCCAGAATAAATGTCAATGGAATCAGACTATAGAATATCAACAGTGCTTATCTAGCCTTTCTCATTAGTGTTTTTCTCTATCATCTCTTCAAAGAATTTCTTTATGTCTTCAGGTTTTTCCAAACCAAAATAATTGGCAAACTCTTTTGTTGCAATCAGAGCCTTTGTTCTAGATTGTTTAACAGTTTTTATCAATCCCTTTTCATCTAATATTTTAACATATTCGTAAGCCCTATTTCCAATGACTTTGACAACCTCAGCCTGAGTTATCGGTTGTTTGTATGCAACCAAGGCCAGAACTCTTAACAGACCTCTTCCCAATTCTCTGTAAGGAGTTAGGTTCCTAACCAAAGGAGCGAATTCTGGTTTAACTCTTATCTGATAACCAATAGAAGTTTCAATCAAGTATACGCCATGATGAGATTCTTCAAATTCTTTCTTTAATTCGATTATCACTGCTTTTATCTCGTTAACATCTGCCTTGAACATTTTTGCTAGTTCTTCTGCAGAAATAGGATCGTTAGACATATATAGAGCAGCCTCTATTACTGATTTTAATTTTTCTGGCCTCATTTTATCACTTTAATATTATTTAACTTCTCATTTCTTTAGCTTTACTAAAATCTCTTTAAACAATTCTTCCTGTTCTAAATTAATTTTTCCGTCTTGAGACAAATGTAACAAAGGTATCAAAGCCTCCACTATCTCCTTTCGTCCCCATCTTTTTACAAGTCTTGAAAATTCTATGTTATCTACCTCGGCCAAAGCCTCATTAATGTTTGCTAGTAATTTGTTTATTCTTTCTGTTATGTCTTCCTGAGGAATTGGTACTGCGATATCAACAGCCCTTCTAACTCTTGTTGTTCTTTCTACCCTTCTATCTTGGATTTCATACGCTTTCTTCAGAGCATGTATCAATTCGTCTAAAGTAACATTTCTCAAAGGAATTCTTTTTAGAGGAGGTTCTAGCGGTGGCAAAGATGCTAAAATTCTTAATGTCTCATTAGGTTCTTTTTCTGACTCAGGAATAAATATCTTCTCTTCTTTCTCAACTAAGACGTCTGATTTCATTCTCAAAAGAATTGCAGCAATAAGAATGAACCTAGCAGGTATTCTTAAATCCATCTCTTCCATTTTCTTTACATAATTAAGAAAAACATTTGCAAGCCTTATTATGTCTACTGACCAGGGATCCATTCCCTCTTCTGCCACAATCTTTACTATAACATCTTCCCAACTAGGTTCAGAAATCATTAGATTGATTAATTGATCATCTGTTAGCATGCTCTCTAATAAAGCTTTAATATCAATTTCTTATAAATTTATCTAAGAGCGTTATGGTTGATAAAAGAAGGGTTGTGATAATGGGAGCGTCGGGCAGGGATTATCATAACTTTAACATGTTCTTTAGAGACAATAAAAATTATGAAGTCGTAGCTTTTACTCATGCTCAAATAAGTGTTGAAACAAAATTGTACCCGAAAAAATTAGCAGGAAAACTTTATCCAAGAGGAATTCCGATTTACCCTGAAAGAGCTTTGGAAAAAATCATTGAAGATAACAAAGTAGATGAAGTTGTCCTAGCCTATTCAGATTTATCACATGAGGAAGTCATGCACAAAGCATCTCTTGTATTGGCAGCAGGAGCTGACTTCAGATTAATGGGTCCTGAAACAACAATGCTAAAGTCAAAAAGACCTGTCATATCAGTATGCGGTGTAAGAACCGGTGTAGGTAAAAGCCCTACTTCCAGAAGAGTGGTTCAAATACTGAAATCATTGGGAAAGCAAGTAGTAGTTGTCCGTCATCCAATGCCATATCAAAAAGACTTGACAAAAGAGATTGTTCAAAGATTTTCAAGTATAGAAGACCTGACAAAACAGAACTGTACTATAGAAGAGATGGAAGAGTATTTTCCTCACATAAAAGAAGGCACTGTCGTCTTTGCTGGTGTAGATTATAAAAAGATTTTAAGGGAAGCTGAAAAAGAAGCGGATATTATTGTCTGGGACGGCGGAAATAATGATCTACCGTTCATTAAACCAGACTTGCATATAGTTGTAGCTGATGCAAGAAGACCTGGTCATGAACTATTGTATTATCCTGGTGAAGCTAATTTGAGAATGGCTGATGTTGTTATAATTAACAAAGTTGATACTGCAAAGCCAATGGATATTGAAATTGTTGAGAACAATGTTAAAACTGTTAATCCAAAGGCTTTGATAATAAAAGCAGCTCTTGATAGATTTGTTGACAAACCCGAGCTGATAAAAGGGAAAAGGGTTTTGTTGATAGAAGATGGTCCAACATTAACTCATGGTGGATTGCCATTTGGAGCTGCAAGTATAACTGCTCAAAATTATGGTGCTTATGTAATAAATCCAAGAGATAAGGCTGTTGGATCAATAAGAGAAGTTTATACCGAATATCCTCATCTAGGAGCTATCTTACCTGCAATGGGTTATTCTAAAAGACAGATTAACGAACTACAAGAAACCATAAATGCTGTTGAATGCGATTCAGTTATTATAGGAACTCCTCTTGACCTAAGAGAATTCTTATCAATCAACAAGCCAGCTGCAAAGGTCTCATATGAATTAAGAGAAATAGGAAAGCCTGACTTGAGAGAAATAATTATTAAATTTCTAAAACTAAAATAATTTTCACTATGTTATTTTCATCTATGTACCTGAAAAACTATATTTTCTCGGGTTATGTTAATATAAGACAGTTTTTTATGGTTTATTTCTTTTTGCTCTTGCTTCTGTTGCTTGCTGGTTCTTAATTCTCTCTGCCTCGCCTTTTTCTTTCTTCTCAAATTCTGTTGAAATTCTTACAACCGGCTTCAAGATGTATTTGTCTCCAGCTTTTACGATTGAACTGTCTGCATTAAAGTCTATGATTAGAGAAGTTGTTTTATTTTCTTCTATTTCAAATGGATGTATGAACTTTAAAGTTCCACTAGGAATTGTTAAAGTATGAGACGCACCATCTATAATTGCTGTTGCACTAGATACTGAAAGTCTTATTTGAGTATATTTACCTGTGTCAAGGGAAGTTTCTCCTAAAATGTCTTTAATATCTTTTACTTGTATCAAGTCAACTGTCTTTGAACCAACAACTGTTATCCATCCACTGCCATCAGTCTCATTTGTTTCTTGCCCTTCTGATTGTTCTGTTGCTGTTTCATTTCCAGCTATATGAACCTTTACCTCGCTTATTGATAGAACTAAGCTAGAAATGTTTCCTTGGTCTGTTATCTTTAATTGCAGTGTTCCTCCTCCAAAGGAAGGAATAACGCAACCTGCAATTAATACTGTTGTTATTAATCCAACTAACAAGATATTTTTCATACTGATAATATGTAAATATTAGAACTTAAAAACACCCTCTAAAAACCACCAAAATCAAGGCAAAAATAATAAAAAACAACCTAATTTTAACACTATTATTTTTACAATTCGATATAGTTGTTACCACTGGTTATTTTCATATATCCTATGCAAAATTAGCCTGGCATTTTTATTCCAACAAGCTTAGACTCACCATCTTCCATAGAGACTCCATACACGCAATCAGCAGCCTGCATGGTTGTTTCATTATGACTAATCACAATGAATTGAGAATTAGCAGAATATTTTTTGATTATTTCAACTGTTTTCTTTGTGTTAGGTCGATCTAAAGCAGCATCAATCTCATCCAAAATATAGAATGGAGCAGGTTTGTATCTTTGAATCGAGAATAGAAAAGCCAGAGCAGTTAATGTTTTTTCTCCGCCTGACATGGCATCTATGTTTAATAATCTTCTGCCACGAGGACTAGCTTCTATTAACAAACCACTGTCCATTCCACCAATTAGTCTTATGTCAGCCTCTCCTCCCATCAAATCCCTAAAAACAACTTTGAATTCTTCTTTCACAGCTTCTAGAGTTTTCATAAAGACATCTTGTCTTTTTCCTTCAATCTCTGCAATCATCTCCAAGATTTTATTCCTCTCTTCTGTTAATTTATCAACCTTTGCTTTTAATTCATCGTAAACCACTTTCTGTCCGTTATACTCTTCCAAAGCTTTCATGTTGATTGCTCCTAAAACATTGATGGCATCCATGGTTTCTTTAATCTTGGTTTCTAAGACGTTAACAGACATTTGATAGGTCTCGTATTTTTTATAGTTCTCAAATTCAAGTTTAATATTATCTAACTCAGCCTCTAACTTTGCTCTTCTAATTCTTAGTTTGTTTATCTCTTCCTGAGAATTCATCTGTTCTTCGAAAACCCTCTTTCTTTTGGCTTTTAATGATTCTAGATTTTTTTCTGAATCTTCCCTCTGTTTTTGTAAATTTATCAACTCTTTGCTTCCTAATTGTTCCTCAGTCGTCAGCTGCTCGAATTGATTGTTCAATTTTTTTATCTCGTTCTCCGAGTCCAAGATTTCTTTCTCAATCTGCTCCTTCCTAAGAGCATAGCTCCTTATATCATCAGACTCAACAAAAACTTTCCTTCCAATGTAGTACCCTCCTATTATTGCTCCTGATCTCTCCATCAAGTCTCCGTCTAATGTTACGTATCTAGCCTCTCCTATTCCAAGCCTTTTTGCAGTCTGAATGTTGTCAACAATCAGTGTCTCTCCAAAAACAAAAGAAAATGCGTCATAATATTTATTATCAAATTCTATCAAATCGATTGCTATTCCGATAACTCCCTGTTCATTGGTATATTTTCTCAATTCCTTGCTGTCTCTGCGTCTTATCTTATCTAAAGGTAGAAATGTTGCTCTTCCTATTCTATTCTTTTTCAGATAATTAACGCATTCTATTGCAATATCCTTGTCAGAAACAATGATATCATGCAAGTGAGGGCCTGCAGCAATTTCTATGGCAGTCTGATATTTCTCATCAACCTTAGACATGGAAACAATTGTTCCGTAAATGCCTGTCCAACCAAGTTTTAAAATAGACTGAACAGCTTTACTAATCGATCCTTCCATTTCTTTTTGCTTTAGAATTTCTAATCTTTTTATTGTATCATCTATTCTCTCTATCTCAATTTTATCCATCTGGATTCTGTCTTTCTTTCTGTTGATCTCAGATTTTATTCTTTCAACCTCTTTTATTATTGCAATGTCCTTAGACCTGTCAAAAAGCCTTTTAGAAACATAATTTATCTGGTTTTCTGTTGTTTCTATTTGCTTGTCAAAATCTTCTATTTGCTTATCTATCTTTCCTGAAGAAATTTCATTTATTTTCTCATCAAGTTTTTTCATTGCCTCTTCTGCAAGATTTAATTTTCTTTTTGCTAAAGAAGCTCTTAACTTATCTAGTTCTTTTGTTAATTTTTGATATTTTTCAGCAGCCTTCTTCTCTGATTCCAATCTTTCTAAATTTGCTCTCTTCTCTGTTAAAACTATGTTTGATTCTTTTAGTCTTTCCTCAACAGTCATTAATTCATTTTGTGTCTTGTTTCTTTTTTCATCAAACTCTTTTATTCCTGAAACCTCATCCAGTATTTCTCTTCTTTCCAAAGGACTCATTTCTATTATATTGGTAACATCGCCCTGAAGTATTATGTTATGACCATCAGGCTGTATCCTAACCGGTCTTAGGATTTCTTGGATAGTCTCTCTTCTAACAGTTCTTCCATTAAGTTTGTAAATGGAAATTCCCTTTTGATTTATCTTTCTAGTTATACGAACCTTATCTTCTTCAACAGGCATGTCCTTTCCAGAGTTATCAAAATATAAAGAAACTGCTGCAAAATCTGCAGCCTGTTTGTTCTTTGAACCGTGAAATATCATCTCCATCATTCTATCTGCTCTCAAACTTTTGGCAGATGTTCTTCCTAAAACAAAGCATATACTGTCTAAAACATTTGACTTGCCGCTTCCATTCGGCCCCGCAATTACAGAAAAGTTACTTGGAAATGTTACAATAGTCTTTTTTGCAAAAGACTTAAAACCTTGCATCTCAAGTTTTTCTATTCTTGTCATTATATCACAGAATATATAAGAAAATTGTTGTTACATACTAATAAAAAGATTATATTATTTCATATCTTTTTCTTCTCATATAACCAGATAGCAATACCGTTGAAAAAATGATGAAATATTATATATAGAGTAGGTGGAATAAAGACAATTGGATTAAAGCCGTAAAAAACTCCTAATACCAGTGTTATATTTTTAAAACAGCAAGAAATCGCAAGAGTTCTCTTTAATGATTTTTCCTTTACAAACGCATACCCTAACAAAAACCCTACGCCTGAAATTAAAAATATTACAGGTATGACAGTCATTACCTCATTTAAAGACAGCAATATCTGACTAGCAGACATTGAGAAAACAACCCAAACAATTATAAGCAAGAGAGGTGGAACTATCCTTTTAGAAAAATTCACTATTTTGGTAGTTTTTGATTTTAATATTTTTTTGGTGAAAGCAGCTAAAATTATAGGCAAAAATACCAAACCTACTATATTTATCAAAATTTGGTCGTATGGAATAGACAGCTTTAATCCAAAAAGAAGGAATAACATGATTGGAATATAAAAAATAGAACTAAAATTAGCTATAGCTGATATTGAGATGCTTAACTCTTCATCTCCATTTACCAGTTTTACAAATATGGGAGAGCTGGTAGCAGTTGGAGCGAGTGCTGCTGCTACAACCCCTAACAGTAAATAGCTAGATAAAAATGAACCGAAAAAGTATGCTAGAAGAGGCAAAATAAAAATATTTACCGCCCCCCATAAAAAAACTTCTTTTCTAAAGAATCTTTTTTTGTTCAACCTAAAATCCATGGCACTGAAATACATCAAAACAAAAAGCAACGGAATTGTAAATTCTTTTAAAAGAACACCCTGTGGAAAAATTAGACCTAAAGCAATTGCAATAAAAATAAACAAACTTATTGACAATTTCATACGTTAATTTTACAGAAGTTATAATAAATGCTTTGCTAATGTTATAAGTCTAGGCTTTCTCATTAAGGCCTTTGCTAAAACAGAAAGCTTCGAACCTCTTGAAAATTCAATTATGTCTTCTGGCTTTATAGCGTCTATTAAATCATTAAAATCTTCATCAGAAAGCTTTTCCATAACCTCTCTAAATCTTTCAACTTTTTTCAAATGTTCTCCTCTTTCTTTCCACCATAAATCATTAAATTTTGACAAAGCTTTTTTAGAAACATCATTTTTCTTTAAACAATCTGAAATAACATCAGCAGCTAATTGACCTGAAATAACAGCTTCTTTTATTCCACCACCATGCACAGGGTTAACGTGATGAGCAGCTTCGCCGCATACCAGAAAACCGTTGGTAACCATATTCTTTAGCAAACCACCAACTGGAATACAACCAGCATTAACTTCTATTATTGAACCTTTTTTGATTTCTGGATGATTTCCAATAAAATTTTCCAAATAAAATTTTGCTGGTTTTTTTCCTGGAACTACTCCTAATCCTACATTTGCTCTATCTTTTCCTTTTGGAAATATCCAAGCATAACCTCTAGGAGCTGTTTCATTCCCTAAATAAATATGAATAAAATCTGAATCAATTTCTATTCCAGACATCTCATATTGCAAACATGAATCAACAAGATTTAGTTGAGAAAAGATTCCTAGAGCTTGTTTTCTTAAAGGTGATTCGGCTCCTGTTGCGCAAACAATCATTTTTGCTTTTTCTTCGAATTCTTCTCCAATAAATTCTCCTTTTACTCCTGTAAAATAACCATTGTCTTTAATTAAGTTTGAGATGAATGTATTTGCTTGAACCTCTGCCCCTGCCCTTATTGCCTGTTCTGCTAACCATTTATCAAAAACTTTTCTCTCTAGAACAAATCCTCCACTATCCAAGACGATTTCTACACTTCTTCCGTTTGGAGAATAAAGTTTTGCTCCCTTAATCTTTTGTGATATGCATCTTTCAGGAATTTTACCTATGATATCTTGTGAGGCTTTACTTAATCCTTCACCACAACGCTTGGGCACACCAAGTTCAGCTCTTCTATCAAAAACTTTTACAGAAAATCCATTCTCTGCTAGTTTTTTTGCACAAGCAGTTCCAGCTGGACCTGCTCCAATGATTATAACATCATAATTCATTTTTCCACCCTTATCGCAGTTACAGGACAAGCTTTTTCACAAATTCCACACAAAGTGCATAATCTTTCGTCTATTATAATATTTTCTTTTAGTTCAAGAGCTGCGAATGGACAAACTGAAACGCAACCACCGCATCTCAAACATTTTTTATTGTTTATATTCCAGGACATTAAATCAACTTTTATAATTTTTCAAAACTTGTAAAAGACTTGATTTTTAAAATATATAAAATTATGGGAATAATCTCTCTTTTGTTCTAGGAAATAAAGTAGCTTCTCTAATATTCTTTAGATTCAATAAGGCCATTGTTAATCTTTCCAAACCAATAGACCAACCAGCATGCGGAGGACATCCATACAAGAAAGCGTCTAGATAGAACTTGAAATCTTTTGGATCAAGCTTCTTTTCTTTCATGTTTTTCACAAGTTCCTCATATCTATGCTCTCTTTGTGCACCGCTGCTAATTTCAATTCCATTAAATAACAAATCGAATCCTCTAGTTATTTTTGGATTATTCGGTTCTTTCATACAATAAAATGGTTTTACTTCACTAGGCCATTTTGTTATTATAACAGGATTAAAAATCTCACATAACTTCTTTTCAGCCTCTGGTATTAAATCTTCGCCCCATCTCAAACTGATCTTATTCTTTTTTAATAAATTCAATGCATCATCATAAGTTATTCTTTTTATTGGTGTTTCTATAAAGGGTATTTCCTTTTTCAAAATCTCAAAATCATCCTTACAAAGCTTGTTCAGATTGTCAATAAAATAGATGAAATAACCATCAAAATGTTTTAATACATCTTCCTCGTCTCTTACAAATGCTTCTTCTATATCCATCTGAATAATCTCGTTAACATGTCTAACTGTCTCATGAGGCTCTGCCCTAAAGACATGACTCACTATACTAACTTTATCAAAACCACTTGCCAATAACATTTGTTTATACAATTGAGGGCTTTGATTCAAATATGCATCCTTTCCAAAATAATCAATTTTAAATAAAGTTGCACCGCCCTCAGCAGCAGCACCAACTATTAAAGGAGTGTTAACATCTATAAACCCCTGGTCATCAAAATAATCGAAAAAAGATCTCTTCAAAGTATCTGAAATATTGAAAATAGCTGCAACTTCAGGTTTTCTCAAGTCCAAAACTCTTGCATCTAGACGTGTTTTTAATTCTGCAGGAGTCTTTTTAGTTTCTAATTCCAATGGCAATGGCTTTTCAGAGGTATTGAGAATTTTAATGTCAATAGGTATTATTTCTATTCCTCTGGGAGCTTCCTTATTTCTTTTAACAATTCCTTTAACAGCTATCACGTATTCCCTACCTAAACATTCAATCTTCTTTATTAAATTTGGTTTAACTTCTCCTCCTTTTGCAGTTATTTGAATAAAACCTTCCCTATCAGCCAATTTAATGAATTTCAATTTTCCAATGTCTCTTAATTCTCTTACCCAACCCATTACAATAACTTCATTATTATCCATTTCTGGTTTAATTTCATTAGAGTAATGGGTTCTCTGCCAATCTCCTAAATTCTCAATCATTTTCATCACAAATTATAAAATATTATCCAGACTACAAACCAGACAAATATGTAAAGCCAACCACCATTTGACCAGAACCATTTGAATTTCTCATTTATTTTCAAAATCCTTTTCAATATTTCTGCTATCAAAAATAGAAATACCACTGCTAGTGCTAGAGCTATGTAGTTATTGTTTACTAGCATGCTAGCATAACCCATAATGATTCCAATAATCACATAAATAATGGTTGATTGTGTTCCTCTGTTCATGTTTTTCCTCCTTATTTATTTCTCTTATAGTCTTTTAATGTTTTTTGTTCTTTTTTAGCTTTTAAACCGTCAACTGTTACCCATGAGTGTCTTATGAATTCTAGATGTTTCTTTTCTTTTAAACATTTTTTTACAAACTCAATGCTTCTAGCATCATGACTATAGCCAACACCAAAATCAAATCCGACTATTTTCTTTATCTTCTCAACTTCCCTGTCGCGTTCAACCTTAGCAATTATAGATGCTGCTGAGCAAACTGGATAACGTTCATCGCAATAGTTCTCAGCTATTATCTCAGTACGATTCTGAGCCAGATTTAAAAGTATCGCCTTGAACTTCTCAGTAGAGACTTGTGGCGTGTCTACGTATGCTTTGTCAGCTTTTAATGTTTTTATTATTTGTGCCATTTTTTCTGCTTCTATAATATTTAGATTTTTTTCCTTTCTTGATTCATCTATTTCTTTAGCAGAAACTTTCAAGGCCACGTAATCTTTGGCAATCTTCTTGATTAATGGATAGAGACGTTCTCGTTGATGAGGCTTAAGCATTTTGCTGTCTTTTACTCCTATTTTCCTAAGTTTGATTTCATCTTTCTCTTCTATCATTACTCCTGCTATTACCATTGGACCGATGACAGATCCTTTTGGCAAACAAAAACATTAAATGCTTACTGTTTTCTACCGGCTTCATCGATACCTAGAATAGTAGTCACAAAGCTTTCACCTCTTTAACATTTAACATAACTTTATATAACTTTCAGACTCTTATAATTTTAACATAGCGGGGTAGGGCAGCCTGGAGTGCCCGTCGAGATTTTCGCGGAAGGCTCATAGGATTTATCTAGGACACCCGGAGGTCGAACGTTCAAATCGTTCCCCCGCTACCTTTTTTAATTAACTCTGCTTTATTATTTCTATGAAACTAAAGGTTGGTTTGTTTTCTTTTACGAGTGACGAAGGCTGTTCAATGATTTTTCTAGAACTTATGAACAATAATTTTTTTGATTGGGAAAAGATTATAGATTTTAAATATTTTAAGCTATTAAAATCAAAGAACGAATTGAAAGATTTAGACGTGGCTTTTGTTGAAGGTGCAATTTCAACTTTCAAGGAAGAGAAAAAACTAAAGGAAATAAGAAAAAAATCAAAGAAACTTGTGGCAATAGGCAGTTGCGCTGTTGACGGGAGCCCTTCAAACCAAAGAAATTTCTTCAGCAAGGATAAAAAAGAAGAGATTGAATTGATATTGGATGAGTTTGGTTATAGAAAAAAGGTTTCTGCCTTAAATGAGATAGTAACTATTGACGAGAATGTTCTAGGATGTCCGATGGAAGAAGAGAAGTTTTTAGAAGTTTTAAACAAATACTTAAAGGAATTTAAAGTGGTTTAATGCATGAAGATTTTGAGATTTCAATAGAAGGTTTAAGTAAGATAGAGGGTCACGCATCATTGAACCTGAAAGTAAGAAAAAATAAAGTTAAAGACGTTAAGCTAAAAATCACTGAAAATAAGAGATTTTATACTCAGGCAATCAGAGGCAAACAATTCGAGTCAGTCCCACAATTGGTCTCTAGAATATGTGGAACATGCAGCATAGCTCATTTGACTTGTTGCACAGAGGCTGTTGAAAAAGCTTTAGGCATTGAACCATCCGAACAAACAACTATGCTTAGAAAATTGATGACGTATGGAATGATGATAAGAGACCATGCAATGCATCTTTATTTGTTCTGTCTGCCTGACATCTTTGGAAAAGATTCTGTTCTTGATTTCGATGAAAAGCAACATGAACTGGTTCATCATGCATTTGAGGTTAAAAAAGCTGGTAATGATTTGTCTAAACTGATAGGTGGAAGAGCGATTCATCCATTTTATGCCCAAGTAGGTCAGTTCTCTCATTTGCCTGATAAAAATGAAACCAAACAAGTTGTTACTGAATTAAAAAAGGTTAAGTCCTATGTTTTTGAGCTAGTAAAAATTTTCTATGATTGTCCTTTTTCCTTTAGAAAAAGGTCAAGATTCGTAGCACTATCAACCTCTGATTTCAGCTTTTTAGAAGGTGTAATAAAATCTTCTCAAGGACTTTCAATCCCTGAAGAAAAATACTGGGAACATTTGCATAGAGTTGTAATCCCTTACTCACAAGCCACAGGTTATGAATTTGAAGGCAAGGATTTTATGGTTGGAGCCTTGGCAAGAATGAATTTAAACAGAGAAAAGCTTCATAGAGAAACCAAAAATGATTTAAGAAAATATATTAACATATTTCCATCAGAAAACATTTATCACAACAATCTAGCCCAAGCAATAGAAATAATGCACTGCATAGATCATTCAATAGAAATGCTAGAAAATAATGATTTCAAGAAAGAGCTTCCAGTAAAAGTTAAGATAAAAGGAGGTAAAGGTGCAGGAGTGATAGAAGCTCCTAGAGGGACTCTTTATTATGCTATGCATTTAGATAATCAAGGGAAAATTCTTTATGGCAATTTAGTCATACCAACTGCCCAAAACCAAATAAAAATGGAAAATGATATTAGAAGTTTAGTATCTCAGAACCTAGATAAAGATAAGCATTTCATACAGCATGAAATTGAAAAACTGATAAGAGCATATGATCCCTGCATGACATGTGCCACTCATTTTCTTAAAGTAAACTGGGTTTAATTACTAGTTTTCATTACAAGTGGTATTCACATTTAGTAAATGGACATTTTTTATGACATTGATTTTCATTATCTCGTGAATGTGGCATTGAACCAAAAGTTCCTAAAGAAAAATCAAGTAGAGCACTAACTGACATTTTTACTTGGCTACCATAACTTGTTGCCTTTTCTAACCTTGAAAGTACGTAGCTTCCATCACGAAATATTCTACCTTCTCTGAATGCACATTGCTCAGGAGATTCTAAATTAGGGCTACATGCTGGAAATAATACTTTAACTTCTTCTACCATTTTATCACTAAGAAATAATTAAATAGAAATCTTTTTAAATCTTTCTAAATTTCTCATTATTAATGAAATAAGATATCAGTTTGCACAATTCTAAGAAAGCTTCTTCTTCACTAATGCTCATAGGAACTCCAAATATTTTAACCTTGTCAATCATTTTCATTTTTTTCAAAAGTTTTAAATTATACCCCAAATCAAAATCATGCATAGAATAAATTTTGTCTGTTACGATTTTATCAATATCTTCTATTAACTCGACTTTCTTAATTCCCTTGACAGTATCTATTATGTTTAATTCTTTTTCTAATTCCAAATCTTCAACAGTATCAAATTCTTTGAATTCTAGAGAAGGAAATTCTTTTTTTAATTTGTCAATTAATTTCAAAGGTAAACTATCTTCTTTTACTAAAGGATTTCCAAAAACATAAATTGTTTTCATTTTTTACACTTTAATTTCCATAACATTTTAGCCTTTTCTTCAGGAATTATTTCTGCAATAAAATCATAATGAACTGTAACATTATCTCCTTTTTCCAATTCTGGAACAAAATCACATCTGTAATTAACATTTTTTATTGGTGTAGAAACCAATGCTTTTTTGTTTACCAAATCTGAAAGAACTCTTCCAGGATATACAATACATTCATCCAAATCAAAGTCATGCATTTTTTCATATCTTTGTCTAGCGACTTTATCATGAACAATCCAGAAATATTCCCTTACAACTTCTTCATCTATTTTTTTTCTATGTAGTTTTTGAGCTACATTATCACACATTCTTAATGCTAATTCGAATTTCTGTTCAGTATCTGGTGGTATTTCTCCTTTAACAACAGCGTTTATAAGATTATTAAAATATTTCTTGTTCATGATTCCTCTTTTAACAAAGACCTTTGCACAAGGTGCTGCATAGTGAAAAAAAAGTGTTCTAGCTTCTTTGTTTTCAAATGTCATAGTAAAATTTATACAGTTCAAATTCTTAAATGTAGCCATTAAATCTGCATAAAGTTTTATGTAATGAATCTTATAATTAATTAGATTTTAATGTTCAAAAATGAAGTAAAGTTAATAGAATACGAATGGAAACATTATAATACCATTTTAATAATTCTTGTAATTCTTCTAACCTTAGAAACTTTTTTAAATGGATCTTTGGAAATTTTTCTAAGAAGTTTATCAACATACGGATATTTAGGAGGATTTATTTCAGGGTTTCTTTTTACATATGGAATTACAACTCCATTTGCAATTGCAACACTATTTATTTTAGCTGAAAATTTGAATATTTGGATTTTAACATTAATCGGAACTTTAGGCGGATTAATAGGCGAATATTTTATTTATGAATCTGTAAAAAAGGAAGCTGGAAAATCAATAAAAATTTATAAGAATAAAAAAATTAAATTGCCTGAAATTAAATCTAAGTTTTTGAAAAAGATAAGCCCTCTAATAGCTGGTTTAATAATTGCTACTCCAATACCTGATGAATTTATAGCAGTTCTGTTTGGAATCGAAAAATATAAACTCAAAGAATTTCTGTTATTAACATTTATTTTCAAATTTATTGGAATATTATTTATAACAGGTTTAGGAAAGATTTTTTAATTGAATTTTTATAACTTTAAAGTGGTATAAGTCTATCATTTTATATAGTACTCTTTCCAATTATTTTTTATGAGAGAATTTATTTTGAAATTAGCAAGAAGAACAATAGAAACTTATGTTAAAACTGGAAAGAGAATTCCTATTCCAGAAAAATATCCTAAAGAATTGAAAGAAAAAAGAGGAGTTTTTGTCACAATTTACAAGAATGGCTCATTAAGAGGATGTGTAGGCTTACCCTACCCTGAATTACCTTTAATAGAAGGCTTGATAGAAGCTTCTATCCAAGCATGCCAAGATCCTAGATTCGAGTCACTAAAACCTGAAGAGCTGAAAGATATTCTCATCGAAGTGTCCGTGTTAACCGAGCCAGAGTTAATTAAGGTGAAAAATCCAAAAGAATATCTTAAAAAGATAAAATTAGGAAAAGATGGTCTAATAATAAGGAAAGGTTCATGTGGTGGTCTTTTTCTTCCAAAGGTTCCTGTTGAACAGGGCTGGGATACAGAAGAATATTTAGAAAACTTGTGCTATAAAGCAGGTCTGACAGGAGATTCATGGCTTGATCCTCTGTCAAAAATATTCAAATTTGAGGCAGTTGTATTTACTGAGCAATGATTCATACAACGTCTGACGACGATAATTTTAATAGTCATGAAGTCCATAAGAAATACAGGTGAAACACAATGGTAAAAAAGGAAACAGGATTGGTGAAAGCTAGTGGCTTGTTATTCCTACTTGGAATAATTATAGCAATAATAGCAGGTATATTCAAGACTTGGATTGACCCAACTATGGTAACGTCGGTACTAGTTATTCTAGGGTTTGTAATTGGTTTATTAGGAGCAATAGGACAGGGCTCCATAGACAAAGCAGAAGCTCAAATGTTCTTGTTAGCAGTTGTTGCATTAATAGCAGCTGGTAGCTCAGGAGCAATACTAGCAGGCATACCAATAATTGGAGTATATTTAAGTGACATTGTTGGCTACATAGCAGCTTTGGTAATGCCAGCAGCAGTTATAATTGCTTTAGAATCAATATGGAGAGCAGGTTCAACAAAGTTCTAGTGACTTTATCTTTTTAAACTTCCCTTTCTTTTCTTTTTTATTTTATTAAAAACAAATATTTTCATGACGTTTTACGAAAAATTAAAAGATAAATTAAAGAATAAACTTTCTAAGCAAGAACTAGAAATGCTTCCTAGAGGCTATCAAATCTTAGGAAAAATTCTTATAATAAAATTAAAACCAAAATTAACAAAACATAAAAACTTGATAGGAGAAGTTGTACAAAAAATCTTTCCTTATATTCATACTGTTTGTTTAATGAAAGAAATTAAAGGAATTACCAGAAAGCCGAAAATAGAAATAATAGCAGGCTGTAAAAAATCTACTCAGACTTTACATAAAGAGCACGGTTGTCAATTTTTGTTGGATGTTTCAGAGATTATGTGGTCTGAAGGAAACAAAAACGAAAGAATAAGATTAACAAGAATTGTTAAACCAAAAGAAACAATAGTTGATATGTTTGCTGGTATAGGATACTTTTCTATACCAATAGCAAAATACTCTAAACCTAAAAAGATCTATGCAATAGACATTAATCCTAAAGCTATAGAGTATTTAAGAAAAAATGTCTGGTTAAATAATGTTGAAAACAAAATTGAGGTTCTGGAAGGAGACTGTAGATTATTTACTAAACCGCTTGAAAATACAGCTGATAGAATAATAATGGGCTATTTGTTAAAAACTGAAAAGTTCTTGCCTTATGCCTTTAAAATTGCCAGAAATAATGCTATTATTCATTTTCACAGGACTGTAAAGCAAGAGGAAATCGAAAAAATAAAGCAAAAAATTGTAAAAACAGAATTAAAAAATAACTGTAAAATAAAAATTCTTAAAGTAGTCAAAGTAAAGTCATACGCTCCAAAAGTTTGGCATATTGTTTTTGACTTGAAAGTGGTTAAAAAACGAAGCATTTAAATGTTTTTCTGTTGATAATAAAAATAAGTGATTTAATGCCAGATGAACAGAAAAAATCATTCGCTGATGTTTTAGAAGAAATGTTAAAAGAGAAATCGGAAGGAGTAAGTAAATGTCTTTCATGCGGTTATAATCCACGAAGAGATAAAAATCCTCCAGAATACGAATGTACAGGTGGACGTAAAGCTGGTTCAAATGTTTATTCTTGTGATGTTCATACACCACCAGAAAAAATAAAAGAAGAAAAAAAGAAAAGATTTAAACTATTTTGATGTCAAGTCTAACTTTCTGAATTCTAGGAGCATATGGTAGAACTTTCTGTTTTTTAACAATTTTGTATTTTATATTGTAAATTTTAGCTATTTCATCAACTCTTTCTTCCAAACCTTTAAAATCATCTTCCTTTGATAAACCGTATAAATGAATTATTGTTCCATTTTTAGAATGCAAAAAAGCCTCATCAAGAAATTCAATTGCTCTTTCAACCAAGGGCATTATTATTCTGTCAAAATTTCCTATATTCCTTATTTCTTTTACATCGCAGCAATAATTCTTTACATCATGTAAATTGTTCAATTTTATATTTTTCTCAGCATATTCAACTGCTTTTAGATTTATTTCTAAACATGTTACATGACAGGTTGGCTCTTTCTTTTTAATAGCAACAGCATATGGAGCAGCTCCAGAAAACATTACAAGAACTCTCTCTCTTGGCTTTACCATTTCAGCTATTCTTTGCCTTTCTGTTGATTCTCTAGGTGAAAAATAAACTTTTTGTGGGTCAACCTTTATAAAATAATTATATTCCTTATGAATCACCTCTGTGTTTTTGTCTCCTAATAACAACTTGCAAGGATAAAGCCTGAAAACATCTTTTCTCTCAGAAAGTTTTTGAAGAACAGATTTCACATTTTTGTGTCTTTTCATTATCTCCTTTGCTACTTTTTTAGGGTTCTTGACATTAACTCCTAGCAAGGCTATTGCTTTTTCCTTATTTCCGATAATATCATAAGCTACTCTCATATTTAAATTTTGTTTATAAACTATTCTTATGCTTTACCTTATTGGCCTAGGTCTAAACGATGAAAAGGACCTAACATTAAAAGCAATAGAAACAGCAAAAAAATGCGAATGCTATTGCGAATTATATACTTCTATTTGGAAAGGCTCACTAGAGAATCTAAAGGAAATAATAGGAAAAGACATCAAATTGCTAAAAAGAAAGGACTTGGAAGAAAATGCAGAAACTTTGATAGAAGAAGCAAAACAAAAGGATATTGCTATTTTTGTTCCCGGCGACCCATTGGCTGCAACGACTCATTTTAATCTAGTTTTTGAGGCCAGAAGAAAAAGGATTCCAGTGAAAATAATTCATAACTCTTCAATATTTTCTGCTATTGGCGAAACCGGTTTACAGTTGTATAAATTTGGTAAGACTGCAACAATTCCTTTGAATGGAAAACTGGAAAACGTTAAGAAAACTGTTAAGGACAATAAGAAACTAGGTTTACATACCTTATTGCTTCTGGATGTTGATAATGAACTGAATATAAATATGAATGTTCCAGATGCTTTGAAACTTTTGCTAAAAAACAGAATTGTTTCACAGTTTGATCAAGTAGTTGCTTTTTCAAATGCTAATGGTGATTCTAAGATTTTTTATGATACTGTTAAAAATCTTACAAGTAAAAACATTAATCTGCCTGCTGTTATAATAATACCTGGAAAAATGCATTTTAGGGAAAGAGATTTTTTGGAGCTGGTTTAATGGAGAAAATAAGAGAAGAGATATTAAAAATGCTTGAAAAAATAGAGCCTTTGATTGGTAAAATAGAAGTTAATGATGAGAAAGGAGAGGAAATGCTTGAAAATATGAAGGCATATATTGCTGATTCCAAGCATTTTTTGAAAAATGAGAATTTTTTGAAATCCTTCGAGTCTATTGTATTTGCCTATGGAATTCTAGAAACTTGCGAAGAACTAGAGGTTTTTAAGGTCGAAAGATAGATTTAAATCCTTTTCTATTATATTACTATTTAGTGATAAAATGGTACATTATGAATATGAATTTCTTGCTAATGCTAAAGAACTTAAAGCACTTCCAGGAGTACACCAAGCACAAGACACACCAGGTGGATATTTATTAAACGTCACATTACCTCAAGAATTTTATAGAAATCCTCTTACTCAAGAAGTAAGAGGACAAGACTATAAACAATGGCTTGGCGAGTATGGTATTCCAGGATTTACATATGCGTGGGACTTGGTTTCTGTAGCAGGCCCTGTAATTGCAGGTCCAGTAGGTATTATTACTGGAATATTCGATAAAAGATATATAAAAGATTCTATCCAATCTTATTATGAAGGAATTTGTAATGAAGGAGCACAACTTGCAACAATTGGACATCAAATAGCAGAAGGAATGCCTCAACCTTCAGTTGGTGGCAGGGGTGGTGGAGGAGGCGGAGACGAAGAAGAATTTGGACATTTACCTTATCAACTTAGTGTAAATTATAATTTTGAAGGTGCTGGAAATAGTTATAATATTGAAGCGAATGAAAGTAATTTTGGAATTCTTTATGATAGAACAAGAGGAGGTGGAAGAATGACACAAACACCTAGAAGAGGTGAATATTCACATCATGTAACAATAGATGGTAGTAATGATGAAGGAAGGATATTAGATATGCATGGAAGTTTTGAAGGAGATTTAACAGTTGTAAATGCAAAAAAATTAAATAAATATGAAAGTGATCCAAAAAAACCAGCTTAATATATTAGCTATAATTAAAAGATTTTAGTTTTTAATTAATTTATATATACATATTATTCCATATTTTTCTTATGGCTCAAACAATCGATATACTAGATTTGTTGTTCAACAAACTATTGAGAATCAATCCTAGTATTATTTCAAAATATACAACACCACAACAACAGTTATTAAACCTGTTCTTAATTCCTCATATAATTTTGTTTTTATTTATCTATGGATTTGCCTGGGTTCTTGTTCCAACCCATAAAGGTTTGAGATATTTAGCTTCTATAGGAGCTTATCTTTCAATAGTTTTAATGGGCTCTCCTTATAGTTATTATGGAATGTTATTACCAATCTTTTTAATTTGGTGGCAAATAGCTTTAGTTGTAGGTTTATTCTTTTTCGTTTGGAGTAGAATTATTAATCCTTCAAGAGCTAGAGAAGTGTTCAATATTGGAAGAGATATAGGAAGAAAAGCAACTGAAAAGGGTAAGAAACAACAGGAGTATCGTCATAAAATTGAGAGCATAAATCATCAAATTCAAGCTCTTCAACAGAGACAAAATCAAATACAGGCACAACCACCTCATGTACGTAATCCTGTCATTGATGGTGAAATAGCTGAACTGGAAAGAAGAAGAGCAGAACTTGAAAGTGAGTTGTAGTTATGGTAATAAATCTAACAATTTTGCAAACAACTGAAGCATTTATTCCTTTTTTATTTGTTTTAGCAATTGTTTTTGGAGTAATAGAAATAACCCATGTGTTTAGAAACAGGGGTGTTATTTTTCTTATTTCACTAGCGCTTGCGTTTTTTACTGTTACCAGTACTAATTTTGTTAGTATGTTTCCGTCTTATGCAGGAATCATAACTCCAATTTTTATTATAATATTTTTCATAGCCTTTATCTTACAAATCTTTGGTTTAAGGAGACCAAGATTACCTAATGAACCATCAAGAGAACCTGAAGCATTAGTTATAATTGGAGCAATTTTATTTCTTTTATTGTCTTTAGGCTTTGTTTATTCTAGTTATATCCCTGTATTACCCTTTGTAGGTGGAGGTTCAAATGTTGTTATCTTAGCTGCCATAATATTCATTCTAGTTATATTTTGGGTGGCCTTTAAAGCCGGTCCTGAACTTATGCCTGTTAAAAAAGAAAAAGAAGAGTAACCGATACATTTATAAGGAGGTTCTTGTAATATATTTACTATAAGGTAGTAAATATGAGTTGTAATAAAATCGCATCATTTTTGCTTGGAATTTTACTAGTCGTAACGCCAGCCTTTGCTCAGAATCCTATAGAAAGTTTGATAGTTAATCTAAGAGCAGCTGGTTTTCAATTAGTATTGCTTTGGCTTTTGACCTTAGCAGTAGTCTACGGAGTATTATCTCACGTAGAATTGCCTAAATCAATTACAGCAAGGGGAGTAATTTCAATAGTTGCTGCGTTCATGGTTTTGTTAGCTGCTGCAGGAACTCAGGCAGCTGATTTCATAAGTTCTTTGACAACATCAGCCATAGTTGTAGCATTTGGTTTGATAATCGCTATGATATTTTTAGAAATAACTGGAACAAAGGTTGGCGGAGAACATATATTTGCAAAGCATCCAAAATTCTTTGGAGCAGCCTTATTGATACTTTTGATATTGATTTTCATAGGAGCAGGAGGATTAGGAATATTAAATATTGGAATACCTTTAATGTCATTGTCTGATCCTCTGATTGCTATAATCTTTTTCCTACTCATCATGGTAGCAAGTATTTGGATATTGGTTAAAGAAAGTGGAGAAAAATAAATAAAATAAAATGGTGAAAAAATGGACGGAATAACATTCGTTACTGGACTAGGTTTACCAGAAATACTATTGTGGGTATTGACATTTGCAGTAGTGTTCGGAGTCTTAAGCAAACTTAAGATTTTAAGTAGAGCACCAGCAGCTTTAATATCTATAGTAGTTGGTTTCATGGTATTGCTCGCAGTCCCAACAACTTTGATAGCAGTAATATCAAGTATGTCAACAGGATTGATTGCAGTTGCTATAGGAGTACTTGCTTTAATAGCACTACTTGAAGTAGCAGGTGTTGAACATATAAAATGGGATGGAAAGGGAAATGTAATTGAACAAACACCAATCCTTAAACAACATAGTGGCAAAGTTGCTGTAGTTATGTTCATAGTTGCAGCAATAATCTTCGTTGCATCTGGTGGACTTGGATTAATAGGAATTGCAGCTTTACCTGTATTTGGAATGGGAACCTGGTTGTTAATCATAGTCGGTGCTGCAGTCTTATGGATGCTTTCAGAAGCTAAATAAGACTTTTGATTTCAGTGACCTTTTTTATTTCTTTTCTTTTTCTATTTTTTCTACAAGATCAGACATAACTTTAATGTTCGATGTTAAGTCTGGTAAGAATTCTTTGAAAACCCTTTCTATGGAACCAATTCTTCCCTCAATATTTTCTACTGATCCTCCAAATTCTTCAAGTTTAGAAGTAAAACCTTCTTCTCTAGTCTCTAAAGATTTCTCCAGTTCTACAACTCTTTTTCTCAAATCGTCTATCTCAGACTGTAATTGCAAATCTCTTTTCTCAAAATCAGAAAGTCTTTCCTCAAACTCCTTCCATCTCTCAGCAACTATGCCCTCTATCAGTTCTTCTACAGTTATCTCTTCAGGAGCAATTTCTGGTATCTCAACTGGCTGTGGTTCAAATGTATAATGTTCTGCTGCTTCAACAGAAACTTGTCTTGGCTCTGTAGGCGAGATAACCCTTTCAGGAGGATAGCCTAAAGGAGCAGGATGTCTTTCTATTGGTTGTAGAGGCCCTTCCAAACCGACTAGAGGTGGTCCTGGAGGATGAGGCATTGGAGGAGGTGGTAATGTTGATTCTGCTCCAAAATAAGGTGTTTCTCCTCGTGATGGTGCTTCTGATGGACCTGTCACTCTTTCTTTTAGAGCTATTCTCAAAGCTTTATCAATATAATCTGGTTCAAATCCTTGTGATTGTAATTTAGCAATTATCTCAGGTTCAGAAAGACCTTGAGCAGCATAACTCAAAACCATATCAACAGGAATATAAATTTTCTTTGGTTCTTCTTGCTTTTTTCTGAATGGTAATGGGAACATTATTTTTCCTCCAACATTCTTTCAACTTCTTCCTTTGTTACAAAATTTGTTTTAAGTGGATCATAAATTGATAGCATGTTCTCCAATTCCTTTATCTCTGTTCTTTTTGCCATCTTTTCCATATTTTTATTTATTCTTAATAATTCATTATTTATTCTTATCATATCATTTTCTATATTGGTAAGTCTTTCATTTATACTTTCATTTGTCACTTTTCTTTCTTCAGTTATTTTCAGAACAAAATCTTGAATAGTACCAACACGGCTTTCAATAATAGAATCTCTTTCTTCTAGAGCCCTTAATCTTCTTGTGGTCTCATTAGCTCTTCTTACAAGCTCTGTAAGAACAGCCTCAATATCCCTTGCAGCCATTGCATCACAAATTATAATTTTAAATCTTGATATATATAATTAATGAAATTAATATAAAATCTAGGTGTATGAATGGTTTTTGAAACCGAAGTTGTTGATGGGGTTCTTAGAATGAACTGCCTAGGATCTATATTCGGTTTTACAATTGAAGATTCTGATGTTGTAATGGCAAGAGTAATGGAAAGGTTAATGGAAGAAAGAAAAATTATAGGAATTGTTCTTGCGGAAACAAGAGAATATGAATATACAACTGAAGAAACTCAAATGCTTAGTGAAATTGCAGGCGTAATATCAGAATCCATTAAAGAAAAGAAATTTTTATCAATAAAAAATATTGCAATTAAACCTTGTGAAAAATTTCTACCAACATGGTATGGTTGGTTAAGAGATCTGATTACGTTACAATTAAGAGGAGATCCAGTCGGAGCCTATATAAATTTAATAAGAGAAATAAGGCATTTGACAACAAAAGCAACAACCTCTCAAGAATATTCAGAATGCATAACGCATTACATTGAGAATGCATTAATGCCTTTAAAAGAAATGTTAGAAAATTGTAAACTTATTCAAAATGCGAAACCTTATCTATCAGGCTATCACATTGGAGACAGAACACTTTATAGAAGATTCTTTAAACCCACTATAAGACCAAATTTCATGTACACAAAATTCATGACTCAGACTCCTGTGGGAGAAACCGTTGCAAGGTATAAAGTTGGTGATACAGACATAGAAATATTCAAGGTTCCTGAAAAAGTTAGATATGTCTATCATGTTCTTCCTCCAGAATTTAAACTAAGTGAAGACGAGTATACTCTTTTAGATGCAGCAAGAAGAGTTTTAGAAGAAAGAAGACCAAGAGAATTAGAAATAACTGAACAAGAGAAAATGAGAGAAATATTTCATAGTTTGAGTTTAGATTTGTTAAGAGATTTATCAGAGGAAATGGGAAAAACTTTTGAAACCGGAGAAATGGAGAAATTAGCTGGCATTTTAACAAGATACACTGCTGGCTTAGGTGTTATAGAAATTTTGTTGAGAGATGATAAAATACAAGATATTTTTATAAATTCACCTATGGGAAGTCTTCCTATTTTTGTATACCATCAAGATTTTGAAGAATGTGAAACAAACCTTGTTCCAACTGTTCAGGATGGTGATAGATGGGCAACTCGTTTTAAATTAATATCAGGTAGGCCTTTAGACGAAGCTAACCCTGTTCTTGATGCAGAACTATCCGTTCCAGGAGGAGTGGCAAGAGTTGCTGCAATAAATCCAAGATTATCTCCTGATGGTTTAGGCTTTGCCCTAAGAAGACACAGATTCAAACCTTGGACATTTCCTTTGTTTATGAATGAAAAGTTTTTCAATCCTCTATTTGGAGGACTAATTTGGTTTATTGCTTCTTATGGTAGAACAATTTTAATAGCAGGTTCAAGAGGTTCTGGAAAAACATCTTTTCTTGGCTCTGCTATGTTACAAATTTTACCTTATTATAGAATGCTTGTAAGTGAGGACACACTTGAATTACCTGTAGAACAATTAAGAAAATTGGGTTATAACATTCAAAGATTGAAATCAAGATCAGTCATAACAAGAGTTGAATTAGAACTGCCAGCAGAAGAAGTTATTAGAACTGCCCTAAGATTAGGAGATTCATGTCTATTTATAGGAGAAATCAGAAGTCTGGAAGCAAAAGCATTATTTGAAGCCATGAGAATTGGAGCAATGGCAAATGTTGTAGCTGGAACAATTCACGGCGAATCTGCTTATGGAGTTTTTGACAGAGTTGTTAATGATTTGGGAGTTCCTCCCACGAGCTTTAAGGCTGTGGATTTCTTGATTGTCTGCAACAAGTTGAAAACTCCTGACGGTCTGAAAACATTTAGAAGAGTAACAGAGGTAACAGAGGTAAGAAAACACTGGAAATCAGATCCTGTGGATGAGGGAGGATTTAACAGTCTAATGGAATACCGTTCTGCAAATGACAGTCTAGTTCCAACAGACACTTTTGTAAACGGTGAATCGTTTGTTTTAAATGAAATAGCCAATAGAGTTCCTGGCTGGACAGGAAGATGGGACAGAGTTTGGGATAATATACAATTAAGAGCAAAAATTCTGGAAACAATAGTTAGTATTGCAAACAAAACTAAAAATTTGGATTTGTTGGAAGCTGAAACAACTGTTAAAATGAATGAAATGTTTCATAAAATTTCAGAAAGTTGCAGAGAAGACATTGGTTTCATAGACAGCAAAAGAGTTTACAACGAATGGTTAGAATGGTTTAAAAAATATTCGAGGAGTTAAATGAATTTTAATATTTTTAATAAAAAGAAAAGAATTGAAGAAGCAAGAAAAAAAGCTGAGGCTGTAAAAAGGGCACAAATAAAAAAAGCTTTAAAATCAACAGAAATACAATTGCCTAGAGGAGAAAGATTCTTGCCTTATCCAACAGAATATCTTACTTTTTTAGAAGAACTTGAGCAAAAGCCTAAAACATGGTATGAAAAAGCTTGTTCACTTGCAGAAAAATACTTTCCAATAAATCCTGGTTCTAAAACAAGTGCTAAAATGGATGAAAGTTTAAAAGCAAGCTATACCAATGCAACACCAAAAGGAGCATATTCATTAACACTGCTCTTAACTCTGATAGGTCTTATAACAGTTTCATTTGCTGTTTTATTTTTAGACATAGGAACGGTTTTCAGTTTATTTAGTTATATAGTTGTTTTTTATCTATTTTGGTATTTTTATCATTACCCACAATATAGAGCAAAATCAATGGGAATAAAAATGTCTGCAGATTCTGTTCTTGCAATATTATATATGGTTATCTATATGAGAGCTTCTCCAAATTTGGAAGGTGCAATCAAATTTGCTTCACAAAACTTAGAAGGACCATTATCTTGGGATTTGAAAAAACTTTTATGGGATATAGAAACAGGAAAACATGCATCAGGAGATAGTGCCTTGATTGACTATGTTTTTAAATGGAAAGAAAAAAATAGAGAATTTGCAGAAGCTTTGAACATATTAAGAGGATATGCTGTTGAATCTTCTAGAAGAGAAGCTGTTTTTGATGAAACAATCAATGTTATATTAAATGGAACAAGAGAAAGAGCAAAACACTATGCAGCAGATTTGAGAATGCCAATGACATTGATTTATGCACTAGGAGTCTTGCTTCCTGTCATGGGTTTGGTTCTATTTCCAGTAATCTTGATATTCATATCAGATGCTGTTAAACCAATTTTTGTTTTCTTTGGATACAACATCCTTTTACCTTCATTTCTTTATTTTATTGTAAATCATATACTATCAACAAAGCCTCCTACATTTTCTCCTCCAGATATATCAAAAGCAAAGGACGTACCTCCAATGGGTAAATTCCTTCTAGGAAGAAGACTCGTATTAATATTACCAGTATCTATTGCAATTCTCATACCATTCATAGGTTTAGGATGGTATGGGATGCCTGACCCAGTAGTTTATCTCTCTGTCAATTATTCAATGTTAATCATAGTAGGTATTTCCGCAGCATTTATTTCTTATGCATTTCTAGATAGTTATCAAAAGATAAAAGTTAGAAAAGATATTGAGAAAATAGAAGATGAATTTGCAATTGCTCTATTTCAATTAGGAAATACAATATCAGGAGGTTTGCCACTAGAAATTGCAATTGATAAAGCAAGAGAGAATTTAAAGGAAATGAAAATTGCTGACATGTTTGAGATAATAAGCTTAAACATGAAAAAGTTTGGTTACACATTTGAACAATCTTTGTTTGATAAAGAGGTTGGAGCTCTTTGGTATTATCCATCAAAACTTATTCACTCTATAATGCAGACAGTTATACAATCTTCTAAAAAAAGTATAAAAACAGCTGCAAATTCCATGGTCATTATATCAAAATACCTAAAAGGTGTGCACGATGTAAGAGAAGAGATAGAAGAAATTTTGGGAGAGACTATATCTGGAATGAAATTCTTAGCAATGTTTCTAGCTCCTTTGGTTTCAGGTGTTACAGTCACATTAGCTGTTATAATACTACAGATTCTAACTCAGTTAGGAGCATCAATGCAACGTATAATGGGTAGTGCAGGGGGTGTAAATGCATATCAATCACTTCTTTTAGTACCATGGGCAATGGGAGGACAAATGCCAATAACGCCTCCGATTTTTCAAATAATCGTCGGTATTTATATGGTAGAAACAGCTGTTCTACTTGCAATTTTCTTAAACGGAGTTAAATACGGTGATGATCCTGTCGGGGTAAGAGAAAATATCTGGATTATTTTGTTAGTTGGCCTAATAGTTTATGTTATAAGTTGGCTTTTAACCTATTCAATGTTCGGAGGAACAATATCACAATTATTGACCCCGACATAAAATATAAATGAAAAGAAATAAATTTGATATATATGAAAGGTTTGACTAAAATTATTTTTGCTGTCATTGCATGCGCTATAGTATCTATTGTTATACTTTATCTTGTCATTATAGCCAAAGAATCTTATTTTACAAAATCACTAGAGCTGCTAAGAAGATTCAAAACCTATAAACCTTATGTATTTGACATAAACGACTTGTTGGTAGATCCAAATGATTCAACTGTTTTTGACGCTACTAACCATTCAGATTATTATGAAAAGTCTAATGACCCTCCATTCTGTAAAGATCTTAGAAATTGTATAGAAAGTATCATTAAAGGTCAACAATGCGTGATAACCTATAAAGTCAAACCTGGTGTGACATTTTCTCCTGATAATATCACAGATTCTTTACTAAATCACTGTCTTACAACAGATATAAAAGAAGAGTTGTATGGTGGAACAGGAAGAAAAGTATGTAAGTTTAAACATGATTCTATTGTAAATTATAATAAATTTAGTGAAGATAATATTTCACTCATAGATTATGAACCCTATATACACAATTGTTATCTTCCTGACAATCTTGGTAGCTATAATGTTCTAAATGATGTTGATTCTATAAATTATCTTTACAGCGGTAGAGGAACTGAAAGCAGTTATGATTTTGAGAACGGTGGAACAGTTAGAATAGTTGTAACAAATGTTAGCATAGTAAATGATTTCGATGCAACATGTTCTTATAGCCTTTATGTTTGCGGACAGAATGCCATAGCAGCCAAAGAAAATGAGACTCCTGTCTATGTTTTTAGAGAAATTCAAAATCTTGGTAACAGGGTAGGTAAAAAAGGTGAAAACGAACTTTATTACAATGAGACAATTGTTTGGGCAGGAACTCCAGAAGCTGATCGTCAAGATGTTACGCTTATTTGGTTTTGGAATAATATTATAAGACAATTAATTTGTGTATTTTCACTTGGAGCAGTTTGTCCTGGACCATTGCCATATCCACTTCTTCCACCAGGTTATAATTTATATGGTTATAATCCACGTACTTACGAATTTAATTTTAATGGAACCTGCAGTTCTAGCGGAACGTGTGACAAAGCTTTAATAGATGCTATTGATGCTGGAATGTGGGAATGGAATAAAGTTAATTACGCCGATAAAGAATCAACGAAATATTTTCGAAGTGGTTACTGCCCATATGATATGCCTAATTGTATAGATAATGCTTATTTCAGTTACTCACCTATTGATACTGCTAATATTATTGAAGATCCTACCTTAAGTTTTAATTCATATCCAAATTGTTGGAATCTTGATTATGAAAATTCAAATGTCGGTGACCGAACAGAATTAATATTTAATGGTAATGTTCTTACTGATTCAAAAAGTCTTTATCATATTTTTAATTTCAATAGTTTTACTATAGGCGATAGAATAAGAATGGTTTTAGGAATTAAAAAGATATTTATTACGAGAAAACCAATTCACTATGATATAAGTCTTTTAGGTTTAGCTATAGGTTCGTGGGATACAACAATGCTTGACGAAGTCAATAACAATTATGAACCTCATGAAAATCTATATCCTAGAGTTATATTAGTTATGGATCCTGTAACATTTTGTAGTTCTAAAGTAGCTGTATGCTCTGATAGCATATGCAATGTTGCTGGTGGAGAATGCGATACATGCCCAGCTGATTGTACAATAGCTGATTGTTGTGGAAATGGTATATGTAATGCTGCAGTCGGTGAGAATTCTGCAAATTGTCCTGGTGATTGTCATTGTCCTGATGGTATATGTGATCCAGGAGAAATTTGTCCTGCTGATGATAATGCTTGCCTACTACCTGCAGTATGTTATTCAAAAAGATGTGATAATGGTTGTAATCCTAGTCCTATAGCATTAGGTTCACAAGATAGTGGAAGATGTGATAATACTCAAGGTTGTGCTTCTCCGCCTTGCGTATGCGATGGTTCAGGCAATTGCATTAGTGGTGCATGTACTTGTTCAGATGGTACTTCTTGTGATAGTTGTTCATCTAACAAACCAAAATACTGTGATAGTACTGGTACCTTAGTTGACGATTGCTGGAGTTGTGAGTGTCCAAATCCAACAGATGTATGTAATTTAGATGGTACCTGTTCACCATCTATCTACACCTTTATATCTCCAGATGTTACATGTGCTGGATTATATCCCGCATTCCCGGTTGCTGCTACTCAATTTAATGGTGCCATATGGTGGAATAAATGCAGCTCAAACTCCGATTGTGTTGATGTTTATGATCAGCCATCTGATAAATATACATTCCAGTATTTCGATGGTTCTCATGCTGATAACGAGGTTAGCGGCAGTACGTACAAGGGTACTGACCTATCAAAACATACGGATACTTACATATGGCAGTCAATAGGATACTGTACTGATAGCAGCTGTAATCCAGATGGCACATCTGTCATTGCAGAGTGCTGTTGGACAAATTCTGCAGGAGGAAAAGAGTGTAATTCTGTTCCATCATTTCCTGCAGAGAGTGCAGGTGCGAAAAACAAAGACTGGCTTTTACAGAAGAATTATACTTCCGGTGATTACGGTATTCTGAATGATGCTGATTTTTATGATGACTCTTTGTCTCCACCAATGAATAAGCCATACTCCAAGTTTAGAAAAGCATGGTGTGGAGATGAAAATATCAACTGTCTGCTATGCGAAGCTGATTGGATACATCCGGCCAATACTGCCTGGTATGTATGTGGAGTACGTTATAATCCTCTTGGAGACGATCCAAAAGATTATAACATTCATACTGAATATCCTGACGCAACAATAACTATTATTGACAGTTTTGGTAATATTAGAAGATGGAATTGCAAGGCAGATGGTAATTGGGAGCGAGTATAAGGTGTTTAAATGAAAGGTTCAGAAATTACTAATATACTTTTAGTTATTCTTGTTCTAGTTTTTGCTATAGCGATTATAGTGTTGTGTCTAATTTATGTTTTCAAATTCGATATAACAAAATTAGTACCACCTTGATATTTATATTCAGAATTGTAAATAAAATTTATGAGAGGAGTAACTGCATTAATTATTGCTATAGTTTTACTTATTGTAGGAGTTCTTATAGTTCTTTTCATTTACGGCATGTTCAATGTTTTTTCTCCTACAAAAACTGGTGCATCACCTAATCCTACAACTTTAACAGACAATTTTAACTATACGACTTATTTGTTAAGTGAAAACCCTGTTGATTTAAGTAAATACGATGAATGCAAAAATTTAATGAGCGCAATAAAAAATGCCATAGTTAATAAGAATCCATCCCAAGTAGATGACATATCATATGGAAGTGCTACTGATTTTGATCTTGCCAGTGAAATAAACTTTCCTTTAATAGGCGATTGCCCTGCTTATGATGGAAAGGAAATTCTATCAAATATCGCTTCTGGTTTGGAACAAAAAGTTTGTACTTTTAGTATAATAAATACAAATAAAATAATAGGTGATTCAGGAGATCCTACTTATGGAGGAATAAGCGATGCTTCAGGCCTTTATTATGATAACTGTTTATACACTCCCTCTCGTTCTATACCTTTAGTAATTTCAGGTAATGTTGGACCTGATGAAAGTCTTGTTCATCCCTCTTTAGATACAGCAAATCTTTATTACTCACCTGATTATCTGTATATAAGAAATGGAGATTTTGAACATTCATCAAACCTAAATGATCCTCTTCAATTTCCTAATGCATATAATGGTCCAGGTAGTCTAAAAATCTATGTTGGTAGTGCAACATTTGATAGCAATGGTAATTGCGTTTTTAACATTTATTTTTGTCCTAGAACAGCAATAGCTAAAACTAAAGAAGATAGTACAATAAGTATTTTTAATATATTTAGAAAATTAGAGCTATATGATTTCTCAGTAATTCCATTTTATTATATCAGAGATCTTACTGGTTTGACTAACCAAATGGGCAGTTATTCAAGAAAAGTCGATTACTGGAATTATTATGATGTACCATTAGATAAGGATTATAGGGTTGAAACCATTATAAATGCTATAAAAGAAGGGATGTATTTAAGTGTTGATGCAAAAAATTATTCTTGGGCTCATCCCCATTGGGACATAGAACAAGATACAACCCTTAACAAGGATAACGAATGCTGGAATCCGATTTACAATAGTATGATTAAAGATGGTAGTAGCGAATCAAAACGTACGCGTTCTATAAGATTTAATTGCGGTAATGATAACAAATGCAGTGGAAATCTGAGAATAAAGATAGCAGTTAGACGTGATTTTAAAGATATGAACGGTGATGGAAAAATAGATAATAATGAGCATTACATTTCTACAGTAATTTCTTTTTGCGATGATACTACCAGTGTTCCTGTAGCAGCACCTTTATGCTCAAGTTATAATAAATCCGATGATTGCACTAATGCTGGTTGTACATGGTGTTCTGAATGTTTAGGTTCTAAAGTAAATCAATGGGGAAACGATAAATGCGTTGACCGTGGAGTAAATTGTGGATATGATTGTATCTCTAGTTTTTGTGGTGCTCCTAAGCATTGTGAAGTTTGTGAAAAATGGGATTGGGATAAATGTACATGTGTTCCTTCTTCATGTTGTCTAAAAGAAGGTAGTTTAATATCAACACCTGATGGATTCAAAAGAATAGAAGATCTGAAAGAAGGAGATTATGTAATTGGCTATAAGGATGGTAAGATAGTCAAATCAAAAATATTAAACACATCTGTTCATGAAGGAGAATTTAAACTATATTTCTACAAAGGATATTGGTTTACTGAAAACCACTTGGTTTATCTAGACAATTATGAAGACTTTAAGCTGGTTTCAGAGCTTTCAAATGTTACAGAATCCTATGAAGGAAAAATATATAATATTCAAACAGAAACTAAAAACTACTTTGGAGAAAATGGCTTATTAATTCATAATAAATAAAGCAATAATTTATATACAGAAAATCAAAAATAGAATATGGAAAATGTAGAATTAGCAAGAGATTTACTTTTCTGGATCATTGTATTTCTCATACTTTTAATAGTTGTTTCTTATTTTACACCACAAATTTTTGCTTTAGCAGGAGAAGCTCAAAAAAGAGTCTCACCTCCAACTGAAGAGCCAAAAGAAGAGGTTTTAGAATCTAAATTTAGGTCTTTAGGCATAACAACAACAGATCCACCAGAAATCAAAATGTTCAAATTATTTAGAAACTTTGATCCCTTGTTCTTAAACGAAAAGAACGGTAACAAAATAATGTATAACTCGTTTATATTAGATTTACCTCCTGGAAAATCATACGGATATAATGATGAATTAATAAAAAATCTTACAGAAGGTTTAAGAAATTTTAGCATTTATGACAAAAACTATCAAATAGGTCCAACTTTGTCACCAATTTGTGGTCCTGCTGTAACAAACAATAATATAAATTATGGCAATGATTGTTGGCATGCTTCAATAGATAATGCTCCTAGTCCTTGTATAGTATATGTTAATGGCGATGGCAGTAGTCAATTCAATGATAAAGTAAAAATAAGAGTAGTTTGGTATGATTCTGGTGGTAAATCAGCAGATGAAAGAGAAATAATAAACGTTTTAGTAACAGTATGTGATGGTTGATTTTATGGAAATAGAAACAGCATTTCATACTCTTGTTGGAATAATAATAGTTGCAGTAGTACTTATAGCTGTAATTGCAATTGCATTAGGTATAGTAAGAGGAAGTAGAACAATAGCTGTAAAAGAATGCATACCAGCTGATTATATAACTACAAATCCGGTTAAAAACTCTGTACGATGCGGAGCTATTGATACAGGTATTGGACCTCCTCAAACTGTTTATTGTAATGATAATTTAGACATATGCATGGATACAAACACTAATAAATGTTGTCCGACATCTGATGGTGATGTAGTATTTTATAGTCAATACAGATGTTGTAAAACAACTTGTTCAACTTATACTGATGAGAAAAACTGTACTGATGCGAGTTGTAAGTGGTGTAGTGGATGTGAGCATGGAATTGAGCAAAGAGCAGTAAATAGATGGCATGTAGATAAATGTGTTGCCCCCGGTGCAAATTGTGGTTATCATTGCGAAAAGAATGTATGTTCCGCATCATGTGATAAAAATTCTGATTGTATTCTTCCTCTTCATTATTGCTCAATTTCAACAGGTCGTTGCGATTGTGAATTAGGTACATAGGTGATTTTATGACTATAGAAAAAGAAAGTTGGGAACCAATAATTGTTCTTATATTATTTTTATTACTTATTGCTGTTATTATTTTATTCTTGATTAACCTTGGACTAACAAGTAGCCTGTTTGGAGGCATGACATGGATAAGAGCTGCTGTAGAAGCTTTTTTAATTATTTTAGGGTGGTTTCGAAGATAAGGAGGAAAGGAAATGGTATCTGAAACGGTAATAACTATTTTTGTTGTAGTTATAGCAGTTGTAGTTCTTGCTGTGGTAATTTTAATAACTCGCCATATCTTAACAGGTGAAAGTATAGCAAACCCTATATGTAAATCAGTATTAGAAATTTTTGATCCTGCTATTTACACCTTAATTGGCCAGTACATAATTACACCAATATTCGGAGGTTTTTTAAGACCATCACATTATTTATGTGATCTTATTGTAAATTTTTAATAGAATGATAATATGGCCGAAGTTGAGCTCGAAGAAGAAAGCTATAGTAAGATACTTTTAATCGTATTATCAATATTGGTAGTAATTATTTTCATATTTGTTTTTGATATAATGACTGGTGGAACTCTAATAAGAGATATAGTATCTATGATAGTTTGGGCTTTACCATTTGGAGATATGCTAAAAGGTTATATTGGAGTTCATGGAATTCCTATATAGTAATAAAGTGAAATTATGAAGGGAGGACTTACCTTAAACATTCTTGCTGTAGCAATAATACTTTTAATTGTTGCTCTCATAGGTGGGAATCTTCTTAGTCAAGTTCGTGCAGCAGATATAGAACAATACCTTGTTTCAACTTTTACTGGTTGTGGTAGAAAAGACCAAAAATGTTGTGTAAATGATTGGTGTATCAGTGGTCTGACATGTTCTAATGGTAAATGTGTAGGAGGAACCACTGAAGTAGTAATCGATAAAACTTATCTAATATATGACCCCAAAACTTTAAGCAGAGCTGAAAGAGATAATCTTTTCCAAAGTAAGAATGGGATAGGAGAAAAAGATTGTTCAAATGCAATTAACTGTGAAAATTGTTCTAAAATATTTAATTTTACTGGTGCCCAAACCTGCAGTAACTGTGATCGTTGCGATATAACTTCTGGCGAATGCAGATCTTGCTTGTCTTGTGATTCTGCAGAAGCTGGTAATTATAAAGAACTTACTGATTGCTTCAAGTGTAGTGGCTGTACAAATATAGACAAGGAGTCTGAAATGGCTGATAGTTGTTCTTCTTGTTCTTTTTGTGATTCTGCAAATGTATCAACCCTTACAAATGGTTTAGATTGTTCTTATTGCTATCAATGCGAAGAAAGCATTGGCGGCAAATGTATTTCTTGCGCTGAGTGTGGTTCAGAACCGTATACAACATGCGATGCTTGTAAAAGAACTGCATCTACAACATGTAAAGCTAAATCTGATTATAATTTGTGTCAAATAATAAAAGAATGTACAATGAACTATGATGGAGAGCCATGCAATATTGAAAAATCAATACCATTGCCCTGGAATAATACCTATTCTTTTGAATCTACAATTTCGACCATTCTAACCAATTGCATAACAGAGGATCTTTTAAAGCACCTCACTGAAGGAGGTCAACAAAAAATTTGCAAATTTAATAGTAGTACATTTAATAGTAGTGCTCAATGCATTTGTAAGATTAAAGGCGATGCGAATGGAAATTGTATTATTGATGATGATGATGTGAATATTTGTAACGATTTAGTTGGCCTAAGAACAGGTGATCCAGATTGGAGTCCTACTTGTGACATAAATGATGATGGTACAATTGATTTTAATACAGATATTCGTACTATAGCAAGAAATGTTGGTAAAACATGTTTACAATATTTTTTTATGAGTGATAATCCATCTTACGTACCTCCATCAAATCTAGCAGATATGCTAACTTCAAGAAGTGTAACAGGTGAAAATGAAGGCATTTTATTCAATGATTGTGGCTATAGAAGTGTTCCAAGCAGTATTACAACTACAGGAGATTTTGGAATTTATAGTAGTTATCCTGAGATATTTAGTTCAACAACAACTCCTAGAACTTTAGAAGGAGATATACCTGTTAATTTAAAAATAATGGTTTCAAATATCTCATTGAATGAAGAATCTGATAATATATGCAAGTTTTACATTTACTTATGTGCACAAGAAGCTATAGCTACAGATGAAAATGACACTATACTTGATTTATATGGAAACTTTTCTTATTTTAACGAAACAGCTAATGTAGTTCAGACAAATAAATGGGAAAGAACTTATGGTTCTACCCAAGTTAATGTAACAGGTGTAAAATATTTGGAATTTACAGTAGATTTGAAAGATAGAACTTATGATGTACAACATATTGCAAAAGCGATTATAGCAGGTTTAAGGGATTACATAAGCATGAACTCTTATGTTAATCAAACTGTTGAATTCTTTTGTAAAAAGAGTGGCTTACATTCTAATATAAATGATTGCTATAATAACAATGTTCATATAGTCATAAATGATAAAGTTCCATGGAGATTAAGCAATAGCATACCAGCAGACACCCTCTCAGATATTCCAATTTATAAATATATTTATTATAATTCTGGTGAAAATCCTTTTTCTGGTAAGGTTGATGTTAGCCTAACTCTGTTTGCTTATACAACAACTAATGAAACACTAAATGATACCATATTTATTTCTCCATTAGTTGTTTTAGGACATCATATACCGCAGTGCAGTGATGGAAAAGATAATGATGGTGATGGTACGTGTGATTTTAGCGGATGTTCCGGAATGCCTGCTGACCCTGACTGTAAGAATGATCCAAATGTTGACTCAGAAAGTTTATGTAAAAATAATGTTGTAGAGCCACTAGTAGGAGAACAATGTGATCCTCCAATGGCAAACAGTCCACAATGTAGTGGTAATGAATGCAAAGCTGATTGCACTTGTACTGCTACTTGTTCAAGTTTTACTAAAGAAATAGATTGCACTGATGCAGGTTGTTATTGGTGTCAAAAGTGCTTAGGTATATATGCAAACAAGTGGTTAGCTGATACATGTATTGATAGAGTCGAACCATATCCAAATCTTCAATGTGGATATCAATGCGTTTATAATAGTACAACTAAAACAGGAGAGTGTGGAGCAGAATGTTCGAATGATGTTGATTGCCCAGGGATAGCTAAAGCTTGTGAAGAATGCAAATGCGAGTCTAAGTTAGGCGGATGAGTGATTTTATGACTACAGACTGTCTTAACCCAAGTGGTCCTTGGTTTTTAGGATGCAAATGTCAAAGTATCCATAATCATAGAGGATGAATATGCCTGAAACTGGACTTATATTAAAAGTAGTATTATTTGTTTTTCTTATTGTAATAGGTATTTTGTTTATTGCTTCTATATTCGGATTCCAATTTTTAAGATTTGTAACTGCTGAAACAAAAATAACTGATATTTACGAACCTAAAGATTTGTCAAATGATTTTTTTTATGAAGAATATGCAGATTTAGGACATCCTGGAATGATCCTTGGAAAAGATGTTAGTGTAGATAATATTGATGATGTTTTAAAATCAAGAAAAACTGTAGAATCTTGCAAGGGTTGCACAAATTGTCAATTTGATTCAACAATCAATTCCACTTCATGTTCAAGTTGTGATAGTTGTGAAGGTGTATCGTCTGCAGTCCCTAGATTTCAAAATTGTTTAGAATGTACTTTCGCAGCGCCAGTAAATTGTTCATTATGCAAAGATATGGGAGAAGAATATGAATTATGTAGAGAAATAAAAGATTGTATTAGAAGTTCTGTATCTTGGCCTGAAAAATATAATAAGTATGGCTGTACTTTAAGTTATCCGTTTAGCGGAATACCTCATAATGAGTCTGTTAGTTTTAATATTGATACTCTAAAAGATGTTTTAAGTTCTTGTGAAAACGAACCAATAACATTTAGCATAGGACATAATATTACAAGAGAGCTATGTTACTTTAACAACAGTTCTGTATCTTATTATGATTTTAATAGACATAATGATTTTTATTTAAAAGAAGAGAGGAGGGGTGATGTAGCAGCAGGAACACCTGAGTGGTCAGCAAATTTTAATGGTCTAAAACCTTTTTATAATGAGGGTGGAAACCTTTTTGAGCGTTACAGAATTTATGTAGCAATAAGTGGAAGTCCAGATACAACTTATGATATTAGCGTTAGTAAAGATTCTTTAGTCGCACCTGGAACATGGGAAAGTCTTGGAACAATGATAACTGACTCTGCTGGATTTGGACATGCAGAATTTATAGAACTTCCATCTGATTGGGATAAAAATGATCCGAATATAATGCTGTATGCAGTAAAGCTAGGTGCTCCATTTGGACCAGTCATGTATAAAATGTATGTTGCAATTTATGCCAATATGCCTGAAAGTAGTGAAACGTGGACCAAAGATCTTAGATATGCTCGTTGTAATTTTGCTACAAATCCAGAACCATATTTAGAAGAAACGCCATGGTGGATAACCGATTCTGATAATCTTAAATCGCCCTGGAAAGCTACAAAAGGAAATGTAAATTCATCAATAAAAATTTTTTATGATTCAACCATGCCTGGAGGAGGAAACAGCCCTAATAGAGGCAACATAAAATTATCCCTTGGAAGACTAGACACGAATTTTATGAGAAACTGTAAATTTGATATTTATGTTTGTCCACAAGATGCATTTGCAGAACAAGATGGAGAAAGCATTTTAACCTTAACCGACTTTTTCACAAATTTCAATCCTGCAAATGTCTATAAAAGCATAAAAAATGGTGAAGAGGAGGTTGTAATTTACAATTACTTTAAATTTGATTTGGGTAAAAATTATACAACAGATGAAATAAAATCTGCTATTAAAACAGGGTTCAGACTTTGGGAACAAAATAAATTCATTTATAATAGTTATAGCACATTTTTAGACTGGCTAAGCAATAGCAACAATGATGGTATTTATGAAGATAACTGGGTTGAAAAATCAAGTATGACTAATTATAATGAAGATTGTTGGAATGATAATATTTATAACTATGTAAAAAATAATGAAGCAAGAACAATAATAGAAAATTGCCCAGATGGTATATGTAACGGAACATTAAAAGTTAGAATAGCATTTAGATATATAAAACCTAGTATAAATGGCAAAACACCTTTGTATCCGACAATAACATTCTGTTCTGAAGGCAAAATCGAGAACCTCTGTGGAAACGGTCAAATAGATTCAGGAGAAGAATGCGATTATTTTGATCAAACGTTGGGACCGTGTCCATTCCAATGCAAATCTGATTGTACATGCCCATATGAATTTAACTTTATACTTCCTGATGTTACATGTTCTGGAATTACTGGTTGGTCGGAATGTGATGGAAATGTATGGTGGAGTGAAAACAGAGCTGATTGTAAAACTGTTTATTCAGATTGTGTTAATAATCTAGCTAGTAGCAAACTAGAATGTTTTAGAGGTTCTCATGCTGATAACGAGGTTAGTGGCGGTTTATTTGGCAAGTTAATAGGCGGAAGATATCCTACTGCTTACATATGGCAATCAATAGGCTATTGCACTGATAGCAGTTGTAATACAGATGGCACATCTGCTGTTGCAGAGTGCTGTTGGGATATAAACAATTGTAACGGTGCTCTTCCTGGCTTACCAGCTCCATGTAATGGTCACAAAGGCCCGGATGAGTTTGCATGGACAGGATTTGGAGTTTTAAACAAACCTGATCAGTATCTTAGTAGTGTAAATCAACCAAATTCTAAGTTTAGGGAAGCATGGTGTGGAGGTAAAAATACTAATTGTTTATTGTGTGATTATGCTCCTGGCATGAATCCATTAAGCACAGCTTGGTATGTGTGCGGTTCATCGAATATTGGAGCAGCTCCAGGAAGTAATATCGTTGTTATCTCTGCGGGCGGTGGAGTAGATATTTGGTACAATAATGTATGGACAAGAAGGTGGAGATGTGAAGAAAGTGGCAATTGGGTTTTTGATAGCGGAACCCCGCCATAAGAGTTAGTTCATTAAAAGACTATCAACTTATATTACTTTCATATCCTAACATTGACGAAAAATGAAGCAATCAATATTAGCATATGTTCTTATAATAGCTATGGAATTCGTTATAAACCCAGTTTTAAAGGCCAACCAAACTGCAATTATTACCAAAGTGACTAGCAAAACAGCTATTACTGCATAAATCCAACTAACAGTAGATCTCATTAAGAACACCTATTGTAAACACAATTATTACTTAAGCAATCGTTATTGTCTAAACAACCACAAAAATTTGGTTGATAATTTATACTTAAACATAATTCATTATCAGGACAGTCTGATTTTGTTTTGCATTTAACCTGTTCTTTAGGAGGTACTATACCTCCAGTTTCTATTTTCCCTGCAGTCACAATATCAAGTTGAAATTTAAAAACTATAATTAAAAGAATCAGTGCAACAACAATTTCAATGCCAAATTTGAATCCGCTCATATATTCTATTAAAATTTTTTCGTATATAAAACTTTAATACTAACTCTTACCTTAAAATAATCATGAAAGGTATTGAAAAAGCAGTATTTTTACTTATTGCAATAATAGTAATGCTTGCTGTACTTATTGTTTATTATATTTTCGGAAGTGATATTATAAACTTTTTTTTACCAAAAGTTAAATCACAATATTATATATCTAGTCTTTGTCCTGAATGGGTACAGAATCAGTGCACAGAAGCATCTGCAAATGAAATATCAATAGATGTAGATCATAATTCTACAACTTTACTAGCATTATGTACTGATGCTCATAAAGATATGGCAAACCCGCTAGATGGTTGCAAAAATGATTGTAAAGGTTGTCCATAGGTGATAAAATGAAAGGTATTGAACATGCAGTAGCATTTATTATAATATTAATAGTAGCACTTATTTTGTTGTGGGTTATATACTGGTGGATAACTAGTGCCAAGGCAACTGGTGATACTACTTTATTTTCAACTGCCTTAAAACAATGCTGCAGCGATCGTAGTAAATGGAATTGTAAAGAAGATGCAAGCTTAGATACTACTATGTGTGATGTTCCAGGAAGCAAACCTATGTCATTGAGAGATTTATCAAATAAAGTGCATATAGACCCAACTAGTCAGAATTTTTTAGATTTTTGCTATTGTACAACCACATAAAAATATTCAGGTGCATTAATGGCATTAATTTCAGATGTTTTAGGAATTGTAGTAGCAATAATAATATTCATAATCTTAGTGAGAATCATTTTCAGTGCATTTGGTTCTCCAGAATGCGATAAACTTGCAAGTGCTACTGCAGAAGATCTAAGAATAAAAATAGATAAAGTTGCTTTAGGAGATGGCATATCTCCTTATTATGGAAACGGTGTTCCACCAGATGATGCAAAAAATCAATTTACTGTTGTCCCTATTAGACTTTGCCAAAAACCAAAAGGAGCATTTGGATTTGAAATTCCTTTTACATCTATTGGAATGAGAATTCCTGTTGATTCAATAGGTGCTTCTCTTGCAGCCGTAATACCAGATTATATTCTTGTTTATGAAACGTGGCCAGAACCAGTATCATATGCTGGAGGATTTCTTTCAGGATGGTCTGAATCTCAACCATTTAGTAGCGGTGCTGTAAATGCATTCTTAACCTATGCAATGTTTAGGTGGGGTCCTAAAGCAATTTACAATCTTGCTAAAATAGGATCTAAAATTCTAGGAAAGTTTCTTAGTGCAATGGACGAAATAGTTGGTGGAAGAATATTTAACTTCTTGATAGCTCATAGCGATAATAGAGTTTTTAGATTTTTATTTCGTACAGCCTTTGCTTCAGAACTTGCAAAATCTGTTCCAAAAGATATTCCATTACAATTTATAGAAAATTTATATAAAGAAGAATATAGAGGAGTGATATCAGATTTGAGGTACATGGTATTTGAAAAAAATGTGGATTTATATGAAGCTATGGCTAATCTTGGTATAATAGAATCAGAATGGGATGAGGCAGCCGGTAAATATATACCGGTTACTAGTGAGAAGTATTTTACAAGAGGTCTTTTTAACACTGTAGTAAAAGATGAAGTGTATGTTGTTAATCCAGAATTTAGAGGTCTTTTTAAGACTTACATTGGATTAGTAGAAAATGATGAACTCAGAACACTATATCAAGACACATTTTATATTCCTTCTTCTTGGGCATGGACAGAAAACATAAAAGTAAAATGGTATAAATTTGAATATTCAGTTTTTAATAATAGATTTACTGACTGGTTTTCTGAAAATGTTGTTCAACCAACAAAAGATACATATGGTTGGCTGAAAGGTGGATTTAACAAGGTTTTTCGTAGATCTGTTAATCAATTTGATGCTCCAGAAGAAGCAGCAGCCTATAAAAGATGGGCTTTTATGCATTTTGACCAATTTAGAGATTATGTATTGGATGAAGATAATTTTCAAAACTTCAGACAAGTTTTGGAAGATGTTACTGGGAAAGCTCTTTTAGATTCTTCATGGGTTTCTGATGAAGATCTTTATAATTTTTTAATCAAAACCGATAGATATTATAATTCTTTCTCTTATGACGAATTCATTTCAAGATCAACTGGCCAAATTAGATCGTTTGCCATAACAAATCTTGATGATATAGTCGATACAGCAGCTGAAGAAGCGATACAAGGTGGCGATTGGGGTGCATGGATGACTTTTAAAAATAAATGGGGTTTGGCATGGGATCAAATGACAGACACACAAAAAGGTGATTGGATAGATAAATTTATGCAAGGATATACAGGAACCGAACAATTATCAAAGTATGATGCTGGAGTGATATACAGTGATTTTAGAGCGCATCTAATAAATGAAGGTGTTCTTGATCAGGGTAAAATAGTTACGCATGGTCAAATCAGAATAAATCAATTTAGTGATATGATAGATAGAGCTAAAGGAGATATGTTTACTGCTCCACTTAACCCTGATTTTTTATACAGTGATGAATTTGCAAGTGCAATACCAAATTATTGGTTAAGACCAGTTGCACCAGCAACAGGAAGTTGGTTTAAAAAATTCAGTGAAAATGTAATAAAATACAAAGATTTGATAACAAATAATATGGCATATAAAAAAGCTAAGCAATTTGTAATATTAGATTTAGGCAGATTTGGAAATTTACCTTTAGGCCCATTTGATCCTCTTGGTGGTGGGGGAGCTTATACTGCAAAAGAAACTTTAAGAAGAGCATCACAAATTATGCAAGGCGGTTGTGCAGAAAGATCTATTTGCATGCTAAAAGCAGGAGAAGTGCAAGGACCAGAACAAAGTGAATCTGCTTATTTACTTGATGAAAAAATACCGCAAGGAACTGAAGTAAGATTATGGAGGCCTAAGCCAAGTCTAGCAGATAGAACTCCTATCTGGATGTCAACAGCTTTATTCTATGCAACAGTACCTGAAAATCCTAGATTTCATGTTGTAAGCCCTTGCTTTGCAACTGCTAAAATTTGGAAAAGTGGAAAAGATGGAAAGATTTATGTAAATATAGATAAAACTAACAAATGTGATGTTACTGGATGTCATATTGACACTCCTAATTATTGCTATGCTGATGAAGAATACATATGGGGTCAGGATTTAGGTAAAGGAGATATGATTACCACAGGCGATGCACCCTCAGCAGCACTTTATGTTGGTGGTGCCGCAGGTTGTGCAGCAGTAATGACAGTTGCAACAGAGGGCAATTTCTGGACTGCTCTCAAAACATGTTCATATAGTTTTATAGGATTATTGTCAGTACATGCAACTACTGCAACAATAGCGTATAGAGATGTTCCAAGCTGGAAACGACAGGAAACAGGTTGGGGCTATTGGAATTATCAAAAAGCAAATGACATATGTAATATTCTTGATATAATGGCAAGTATAGGCACATGGCAAGCTGGTAAAGGAACAATTAAACTTACAGAAACACAACCAGGTGCATGGTGGACAAAATCAGTAGAAACACCAGGCACACTTGCAAAATTAGGTGGTAAAATTAAAAGTAATTTAGGTATAGGAGATCTTTGTTATGCTATGCTTGCAGTAGGAGATACTTCATTATCATGGCCAATCAAAACAATGTTCCCAGAAATTTGGAGAAAAGGAGCAGGACTGAATGAAACTTGCATGCAAAATACAGCACCTGAGTGCGCATGGCTTAATAAGACGGCGTGATTTTTATGAAAGGTCAAATGAAAAGTTTTTTATTGTTTATTGTTGGTATATTTGTAATTCTTATATTGGTACAAACAGTATTTGGTCAGGGAATAGCGTATAATATTCTAGGATTTTTATCTGAAACAGAACCTGCACATCTTCAAGACGAAATAAGAACTATGCTAACAGAAGCGTCATATGCTCCAGGAGAATATGAAGGTAAGATAAAAATAGACTTTAAACGTAATGTAACAATAAAAGATGAGCCTTATCACACAGTTTCAGTTGAGACTGCACCACAATTCGCATTCACTACAGAAGAACTTAAACCTATAGCATTTTTGAGTAATTGCAATGTTGTTAAGACATGTACAAAAGAATGTAGATTTATAGGAGAACATTGTAGAGTTACTAGCCAATGTTGTGCTGGATTAGAATGCAATCATACTACATTAATATGTGAAAGCCTTGTTTGTGGAAATGGTGCTATAGATAATGTAGAAGAATGTGACATTGGAAATATAACCTCAAGTCCTACAACACCTCAATGTAGTGATGGGATAGATAATGATGTCAATGGAACATGTGATTTTAATGGCTGTTGCTCAATTTATCATATTCCACTATATAACCAAATTGATTGCCAGATAAATGGCGGTAATTGGTTACCTCCTGATACAGAATGTAATGGCGATCCAAACGGTAAAGAAGCTGATAAAAAATGTCCTGGAAATTGTTTAGCTAATTGCACATGTCCTAATATTGTTTCTAATGAAGGTGAAAATTGTAATAATGATATTGATTGCAAAAGAACAAAATGTTTGAGTAAAGTCTCATTTAATCAGATTGGTGGTATTTTGGTTGTTAAAAAAATTTTTGAAGGCTATACTTGTAAATTAAAAATTGAGAAGGAATGAAATGGGATTATTTGACGTATCTGGACCATTCATGAAAATATTTACAGCAGCATTTTTAGCTGTAGTTCTTTTAGCTATGTTTTTTGCTATAAATCAATACAACCTAATTTTTCTAGAAAACAGTATAGATAGAGAAACTTTAGTTGTTGGTGATACAATTTTATCATTGGATTGCCTTACTGAAAATTATGGAGGCCATCCTGTAAAAGCTCTATTATCTGAAAATAAGATAGATAATGAAATACTTTTAAACCAGTTAAGAAATAATAACATTAACTGTGTGAATTACAATAAAGAAATTTATGTTGAAATTTATGATAATCCTAACTTCAACGCAGCTGGACTTTTATATGGTATTGGAGATTCAACAATATGTAAAAATCCTTTTCCAAACATATGTCAAAAATTATATTCAACTTCTGTTACAACATTTCCAGCTGCCTTAAAAAGAGCATCAGGAACAGAAATAGTGAATTTAAAAATATTTATAGGGCCTTTAACTTGTGGAGATGGTATTTTAGAAACTTGGGAAGAATGTGACATTGGTTTGGATCGCAAGCCTAACAGTGGTGATGATGTTAACACATTATGTCTAGGAATGTGTACATTTTCTTGTCAGTGCAAAAAATGTGGTAATGGTCATATAGATCCAGGAGAACAATGTGATGGAAGTGATTTAGGAGGAGAAACTTGTTTGTCAAGAGGCTATACTGGCGGTGGGAACTTGAAATGTGTAAATTCTGGTCTGCCTAGTGAATGTAAGTTTGATGAGAGTGGATGCAAAATGAATCAACCTCCAACAGCATTATTTATTGAATCAGTTCATACAGTAAATGTTGGTGATATTATTATCTTTGATGCTAGTGGTAGTTCTGATTCAGATGGAATTATTATTAGTTATTGGTGGGACTTTGGAGATGGTAATACTGCTACTGTCGTAACAACTTCACATTCTTATTCAGCTGCTGGATCTTATACTGTTACTCTAACTGTAACAGATGATAAAGGAGCAAGTAGTACAGCAACTGCATTAAAAACTGTTAATCCTGCACCAGTACCATGTCCTGATGGTGTATGTGATACGGGAGAGACTTGCCGTGCTGATGATAATGCTTGTCTAGAACCTGCAGTATGTTATTCAAAAAGATGTGTTAATGGTTGTAATAATCCTGCTGATCCCATACTGAATGGTCAGCAAGATACTGATGGTGTGAATAGATGTGATAATACTCAAGGTTGTGCTGTTAAACCTTGCGTATGCGATGGTTCAGGAAATTGCATTAGTGGTGCTGTTACTTGTCCTGATGGAACATGCAAACCAGGAGAAAATTGTCCTGCTGATGCATCGGCTTGTCCTGATAATAAATGTTATGAACCGACTTGTACAAGTGGTTGCGGACAAACTCCTGTGCCTAATAGTGGAACTGATGAGGCTTGCAATGTTGGAGCAGGTTGCGCTACTCCGCCTTGCATATGCGATGGTTCAGGTAATTGCATTAGTGGTACATGTACTTGTTCAGATGGTACTTCTTGTGATATTTGTTCATCTAATAAACCAAAATACTGTGATAGTACTGGTAAATTAGTTGACGATTGTGTGGGTTGTGAGTGTCCAAATCCAACAGACATATGTAATTTAGATGGTACATGCTCACCATCTATCTACACCTTTATACCTCCAGATGTTACATGCGATGGTGATAAGGGGTGGGATGGTTTAGTATGGTGGAGTGAAAGTGTGTCTGGGTGTTCTGGCAAAAATTCTGATTGCGTTGATGCAGGGTCTCAATTGAAATGCTTCGATGGCTCTCATAATGATAATGAAGTTAGTGGCAATTCTTATTATGATACTGACTATGGATTGTATACCACTTACATATGGCAATCAGTAGGATACTGTAAAGACAGTAGTTGTACTCCTGATAGCACATCTGCTGTTGCAGAGTGTTGTTACTACAGTACTGGTTTTGGCAGATATGAATGCGGTTCTGTTGGTGATGGTGCAAAAGACATGTATCAGTTTATACAGAAGCATTACGGTATTCTAAATGAACCTGATTGGTATGATCCTGTTTATCCAGTGAATCGACCATACTCCAAGTTTAGGGAAGCATGGTGCGGAGATAAAAATATCAACTGTCTGCTATGCGAAGTTGATATAAATACGGCTAAAACTGCTTGGTATGTGTGCGGAATACATTATAATCCTAATCCTCCTGGAGACGATCCAAACTTTTATAACATTTATACCAAGCCTCCTGGCACAATAACTGTTGTTGACAGTGCTGGTGATACTAGAAATTGGAATTGCAAAGCAGATGGTAATTGGGAGCAAGTATAAGGTGTTTAGATGAAAGGCGTAGAAGCATTAGCAGAAATAGTATCATTGTTAGTCATGTTTGGCTTAAGTGCTGTTTTAGGTGGACTTATAATTATTACTTTAAATTACGTTACGATTCTTAAGGCTTCACCTATAGATGTTACAGCAGAATATACCATGTCTTTGAATCCTATCTATCCACCAATTAAAATGGAAGATTTTTTATTAGCTTACTTAGAGTCAACAGAAGAAACTTCAGGTATTCAATTTAAAAAAATAATAACTTATGCAGCCTATCAAGAAAATGTAACAAATGTTTTTGTTGATGAAAAAGGAATAAAAGAAATCGACTTGGTAGCCTCCTCATCTAAAATATTTTCGCAATGGCTTGAAGATTATGCCTATTTACTCATAATGAATGTGCGTGGTCATCCATATGTTCTAGCAGAAAATAAAAAAGCATTTCCAATTTTTTCAAATAAAATGTTGAGTGTAAGAAAAATTTCTATTCCAACTTATATTGATGAAAAATCAATAGGAATAAAATCAAATAATGAACTTCCATTAGATGTAACTCTTGATTTGTATGTCCAATAAAAAAGGTGTAGCAATACCAGTTTTAGGAACTCTTTTAATAATTATTGGAATAATTGCCTTTGCAATTCTTGGAACATTTGGAGGAGAATTTTTAAGAAGTAGTACTGAAAAAGCAGGAAAAGTTATTTCTCTTGTTAATTTTGTAGAGTCATTAAGAAAAATGGCTGATGAAAGTTTAGGCATTGTTGCTAGAAGAACTGCTTACGATCTAGGAAAAACAGGTGGAGTAAAAGGTCCTGATATTGCTGTATGGACCGGAAGCTATCCAAGAATAAAAGACTTAAAAGAAGTGCTGGAAAATGAAGTAGAGCAAAGAATTCCTCATACAGCTATTAAAAATGATATTGAAGTAGACTGGAACAATAAAATTTCTATTGATATTGGTAAAACTGATATTGTTACAGATATAAAGGCATTTCTAATTAAAGGTTATAGAAATTTTTCTGCATATGATGCATCAATAAATTCTAAAATAAGTGTAAATCAAAATTTTGGTCGTCCTATAGGATCTTCCTATTTTAAGCTGTTGCTTGCTGGAAGAAAAATACTTGAAGATGCAACATATTATTCCTTATTAACAACTAACACTGCAGGACTTGAAGCTGCAATAGATGCTGATTTTAATATAGAAGCTTCTATAAAAGACTCTGGAGATTATTGGGACATATCATTAAAAGATACGAGTTGTACAGTTATTGTTTCAAGTTCTCCAAGACCGAGTAGCGTACGTGTATCTCATTCAGTTTCTTCAACTCCTATAAACTCTTCTTTTTCATTCAATGTGAGTGCTGGTAATCCATGCCTTGGTTCAACGCAACCAACTCAGTGTGCATATGTTGATATAGGATCTGCACCACAATTCGTAAAAGATACTATAACAGCTCAAGGAGGAGACCCAAGTTCGAATTGTGGAAATGTATTAATCTTATCAACAGGTAATCCGTTGGATACTGCATTACCTGGCCAAGATTTAAGCATAGATATGGTACATGTTGGCTGCGGTCCAAATCCAGACGGTAAGAATACTTATGATTGTGAAATATTAAATGCATATAATCCAGGAAATGATAGCGTTGTCGTGGCAATTTCATCAGAATGGCCAGAATTTTTAGGATCAGACTATACTGATTGGATGCAGATTGGAGGAATAGTGGATATGTCAATAAATAGCTGGCCAGGGCAGCCTTCACTAGTTGAACTTACCTATGGACCTGCTGGTAGTGCAACTGTTACTCTAGCAACTATAGCAGCTTCCCAATCAGTTGATTTAAGAGTTGCAGATTCAGGCGACTATGTATACGATACTGCAATGATAGTTGTTCCATTATCTTGCTTTATTAAACCACCTAAACCAATTCTATGCGGTAATGGTATATTAGATCCTGGAGAAATATGCGACCCAGGTAATGTTACTGCAGGTATACCAGCAAATGATGCAGCATGCCTAGGTAAATGCACATCTCTTTGCCTTTGTGGTTCTCCTCCTGCACCTGTATGTGGTAATGGTATTCCAGAGGCAGGAGAAGAGTGCGATGATGGTAATTTAATAGATGGTGACGGATGTTCATCTACATGTAAAATTGAAGAAATTTTTAAAACTAATGAACTTTATTGTTTAGCACCTCAAAGAAAAGGAGAAGCAACAATAATACTTGGTGGTAAGACGATTCCTTATGATTACTTACAACTTAATTTTAGAATTAAAAAAGGTACTCCACTTGCATCTACATACTGTGGTAATAGCTTTATAGATCCGGGAGAACAATGTGATGATGGTAATTTAGGAGGAGAAACTTGTTTGTCAAGAGGCTATACTGGCGGTGGGAACTTGAAATGTGTAAATTCTGGTCTGCCTAGTGAATGTAAGTTTGATGAGAGTGGATGCAAAATGAATCAACCTCCAACAGCTGATGCTCGTGTTGGCAATCATCCGAATCCAACAGATAAATCTGTTACAGTTAATGTAAGTGACACTGTTTATTTCGATGGAAGCACTTATTCTTCTGATCCTGATGGTATTTCTCCTCCTGGTATAAATGGAATTGTTAAATGGGAGTGGGACTTTGATGGTGATGGTACTTATGATTGGTCTTCTAATGTAAATGGAATAACAACACATGTCTATACAGCAAAGGGTACATACATAGCTAGATTACGTGTTACTGATAATGATGGAGCTACTGATACAGATCAAGTAACAATTATTGTTACAAAACCTAATCAACCTCCAATAGCTGATGCTCGTGTTGGCAATCATCCGAATCCAACAGATAAATCTGTTACAGTTAATGTAAGTGACACTGTTTATTTTGATGGGAGTACTTATTCTTCTGATCCTGACGGTACTCTTGTTAAATGGGAATGGGACTTTACTGATGATGGTATATATGAATGGTCTTCTAATGTAAACGGAATAACAACATGGACATACAGTGCACCAGGCACATACGTAGCTAGATTACGTGTTACTGATAACAATGGAGCTACTGATACGGATATAGTAACAATTATTGTTACAACTAGTGTTATGAAATGCTCAAAGTATGCTATAGATGGTGATCTTTCTGACTGGGGCCTGGATATTTCAAAGAATTGGAAAATGAATGACACTTGGCTACCAAATGATGGGGTTCAGTTTGTAGCGGAGGATAATCGCAATCCAAATTATTCTGTTAGTTACACCGGCGTTCATATAAAAGGAGTTGGAAAGTCATACACATTCTATGATGAGAAACCCCATGTCTATCCTGGCCTTACAGCAATTGAACCTTATGGTGACGAGGCATACGATGAGGAAGCCTTCTACTTTGATCAAGATAATGACTGCATTTACGTTGCATTTGTGATTTCCCAGTCACCACCAGACTCAGGAGATTTGGCAATGAATTTTGATAACGATAAAACCACAGGAGGATGGGGCTATGAATACGGGATAAAGCTTTTGTCTGGTAGCTTACCACAGTTTGGCCTCTTCTCAATGCCTGCATGGAAAGCGACAGGCATACTTGAGAATAGTCCATATTCTTTCACATCTGGAAATTATATAGGTCAAGTTAGTGGGGCATATGTAGATGCGAATGTTTGGGATGCTGGGCCAGACAGCATAGATTACCGAAACTACATAGTCGAAATTGCAATTCCAAAAGCCATGGTTGGATCACCTCATCCAAATATAGATAATTTTCATCTAACTATGTGGTGTGGAAACGACGTTGTACCAGTAGGGCCTAATGATACATTAATAGCACTTATTTCATCACCTAAAGATGGTTATACGTTTATTGTAGGTGAGCCAATCACTTTTGATAGTTTGACTAGTGGTGGCACTCCACCTTATACTTATTCGTGGGTCTCTAGTATAGATGGAATTATTGGAAATACGAAATCATTTAGCAAGTCTGACTTAAGTGTCGGAGATCATACCATTACTTTAACAGTTACTGATAATGTTGGTGCAACAGTTAAAGATACAATACTTATTCATGTAATTCATGGATCATTAACAGCCAAAATTACATCACCAAAAGATGGAGATACTTTTGGTTCTGGTGATTCAATCACTTTTGATAGTTTGACTAGTGGAGGTACTCCTCCTTATGGTTATGTTTGGACATCCAGTATAGATGGAAATATTGCAAATACGAAAACATTCGCTAAGAATAATTTAGCTGTTGGAGATCATAAAATCACTTTAACAGTTACTGATAATGTTGGTGCAACAGCTACAGACCAAATAACTATTCATATCTTAACTGCATCATTTGACTGGAGTCATAAAGTACTGCCAGCTGCACTTCCATCAGCACCTGGAGACTGGATGACACCTATTAAAAATCAGGGACTTTGTGGTAGTTGTTGGGCATTCAGTCCAATAGGAGCAGTAGAATCAAAATGGGATATTCAAAATAATAATCCAACCTTAGATATAAACCTGTCTGAGCAATATCTTGTTTCATGTAGTGGAGTAGGAAGTTGTTCAGGCGGATCACCATATGCTGCCCTTGATTACATAAAAAATAATGGAGTAGTTGATGAATCTTGTCTCCCTTATTCTTTGTTTGGTCTGCCAGTTTCTTGTTCAAACAAATGTATTGACTGGAACACGAGATTATGGAAAATAAGCAATTGGAATTGGGTACCTGATAATAGAGCAGATATAAAACAATATTTAATCAGCAAAGGTCCTTTAGTTGCTGTTATGAATATGACAACATGGAATCCAATAACATATGATTGTCCTCCTTCAACTACTGGTGTAGACCATGGTGTAGTAATAGAAGGATATGATGATGCAGAAGGTGTTTGGATTGTGAGAAACTCTTGGGGTTCTGGCTGGAATGGTAATGGATACTTTAAAGTAAAGTATGGTGCTTGCAGTATAGAAGAGTACAGCCCTGCATATGTTGAAAACGTAATAAATCCATAATATTAAGGTAATTATATGGAGACGCTAATAAAAAAATGGAAAGAAATTGTAATTTTTGTAACGATAATTTTTATTATTTCTAGCATAAGAGTATTTGGAGATAATGGAATACGCCCTCCACCATCTTTAGTAAATCCTGTAGTAAATCCTGCTTCAAAATATTGTTCAGACCTTGGTTATGAAGAGTATGTAGAAAGAACAAGTGAAGGAGAAATAGGAATGTGTAAATTCCCTGATGGCTCTACTGCTGAAGAATGGGATTTCGTTTTAGGAAAAGCTGGTGAAAAGTGGAGTTATTGCACGCAAAAAGGATATCAACTAAAAACACTTTCTAATAATAGTAAATGTGCTTCAATATATTCTCCAGATTGTGCTGTATGTGTTTTATCGAATGGAACAGAAGTAGAAGTTACAAAATTAATGAGCATAGAAAAGTTAGAAGTTAAATGTGGTAATAATGTTTGCGAACCAAATGAAAATTACAACAACTGTCCGCAAGATTGTCCAAAAATTGAAAATACTTATATAATTTACATTATAGCTTTTTCAACAGTTATTATTATAATAGCTTTGTACGTTATAATGAGAAAAAGGTTTAAGACCAAGGAACAATATCAATATTATAAAGAAATACAATAGTGATATTATGAAAGGTATGGAACTTCCAATATCTACATTAGTAATAATTATTGTATGTATAGCAGTGTTGCTGGCTGTGATAATGTTTTTCTTTGGCGGTTATGCTCAAGGCTCAAAAGCAGTTAATCTAGAAACAGCAAGAAGCGTTGCATGCCAGAAATTAGCTAGTATGAACTGCGACCCAAATATTAACCCTGCAAGTATTCAAGTAGTAGATTTTGATGCAGATAAAGATGGACAAACAAATAATCCTGGAAGTGGAGCTACTGGACCTTGTGATACAACCAGTCGTGGAGATAACTTAGCTATGTTATGTGTCTGCTATTATGGAATTGCTATTACTGGTCCTGCAGATCCTGTTGGTAATCCAAAATGTAAAAAACAAGTATGTAATTGTGGATAGAAACATGAAAGGTATTGAATTTCCTATAAGTACTATTTTAGTAATAATTATAGTGCTAGCAGTTGGAATAACTATATTGTATGTTTTTTCAGGTGCATTGACACCTCCAGCTAATAGTACAACTTTAGATATGGCAACAAAAGCAACCTGTGCAAAAATTAGTCTCTTTACAGATAAAATGATGTGGGCTAGAATACCTGTTGACAATTTTGATGCAAACAAAAATGGAAATGTGAATGATCGTACACCGGACCCTGGCCCACCAACCCTACCAACTAGTAAGGGTGATGATAATTTAGAAAGTTTATGTAAAAATTTTTATAATTGTGATTGGGCTAGTGTAAATTGGGATAACTGGCGTCAATGCTGTATAACTAGAATTTGTGGTAAGATAATATGAAAGGTACAGGACTTCCAATAGAAACAATAGCAGTAATTGTATTAATAATACTTGTAGCAATAGGACTTTTAGTACTATATAGTCATGGATATCTAACGCTTGGAGCAACTACAAGTCCTGAAAATGCTAAGAATGATGCTTGCTATGAATTAGTTAGAAATAAATGCGATAGAACTACATCATCAATTTTGATAAATAATTTTGATGCTAATAATAATCACATACTAGATCCCGGATCTAACTGGGATTGGAACACTGGAAAAGGAGACGATAATTTAGCTGCATTATGTCATAATTATTATTCTGCAACCTCAGAAGACGAATGTAAAAGAGTATGTAATTGTCAGACAGGTACAAGCTCTGGAGTAACCAGTTGCGTATGCAAACCAGGAGTGTTTTGCCCTTCTGATGCTGGTAGTTGCCCTCAACCAGCAGTTTGTCAAGTAAAAACATGCGTTAATGGTTGTAATAATCCTGCTGATAATATTCCGTCTGGATCACAAGATAGTGGTAGATGTGATGATACTCAAGGTTGTGCTGCTATACCTTGCATGTGTGATGGATCTGGTAATTGTATTAACAAAGCTGTTACTTGTCCTGATGGTGTATGTGATGTTGCTGGTGGAGAATGCGATACTTGTCTAGCTGATTGTACATTAGCTGATTGTTGCGGAAATGGTGTATGTAATGCTGCAGTCGGTGAGAATTCTGCAAATTGTCCTAGCGATTGCACTTTATTTAAATTAACAGTTTTTAGTTTGCTTGATAATGGTTTTTTACCAAATCCAACTGTAGCAAATGTCAACGTAAATGTTAATGGCAATACAGGCACGACCAATAGTTCTGGAATATTAGAGCTTGCTGTGAATCCTGGAGCTCATACAATATTAGTTGATTCAGTAGTAGGAGGCAGGTCATTGTCTCATTTCTGGGACCATGATTGCGATGCAGTCATTCCAGGAAAATATTTAGATACTGACCAAAATCCATATCCATTTAATATGCTTAGTAAAGACAGAAACATAACCGTATTTTATAAAATAATTACTCACATAACTAATACTGCAAAAGTGTTTGACACCTTTGAGTTCGATGGTTCAACCATAAAAGGTAAATTATTGGATGAAAATGGAAACAGTGTCAATACATCTTGGTTCGGAAGATGTGATTTATGTGGTTTGAATGCAGGTCCAGGAAGTTGGGATAAAAAAATTACTTTAGAATATTCTACTGATAGTGGAGCAACATGGAATAATATTGATACTGTTACAGCAACACCATGGCCTGGTGATGGTTCTTGGCTTAAAAGTTGGACTAATATTTTTGGCGCTAATCAGCTTAGAGCAAGATACGTACCTGATGATCCTAAAGATTGGTATTATGAACCTACAAGTGCAACAATAAATATAGTTAGTAACCGACCACCAGTAGCAAGTTTCACTGAAGATAGAGAAGATGGACTGGTTGGTACTAATATTAATTTTGATGCAAGTGCTAGTTCTGATCCTGATGGTGATACTTTAACTTATAATTGGAATTTTGGTGATGGAGATATTGGCTCTGGCGTAACAACTTCACATACCTATATGACTGCAGGAAATTATTTTGTAACATTAACTGTAAGTGATGGTAAAGGCGGAACAGATTCGAAAACTGCAACTAATCCTAAAGTTATAGTTACTTCTTGCACTTGTGATTGGACTGGAGTACAATGCGGTGGTAGCATAGGAATTTCAATATGTGAATTTGATGGTTCTTGTCTTGAATGGTATTTATGTGTATGCCATCCCAAAGGATGCGGCCCTATAACTAATACTAAATGTTTCGATCCTGCTATAAGTATTTTTGCTGGAAATGAAGATGATAATCAGTGTTCAGCTTATCTTTGTGGTTGTAAAGGACCTCCTTCCGTGTTTTGTCCAATTCCAGCATGCTAGTAAAAAAGATGCAGGTTGTTAAAACAACAAAATCTTTATATATAGAAATATCAATAAAGAATTAGAGGTGAAATACAGTGAAAGGTATTGAATTACCAATAAATATTTTGGTAGTAGTAGCAGTGGCAGTAATTGTTTTGCTAGGTATAGTTGCTTTATACTTCGCTGGATTCATCGGACCAGCAACAACAATAAATCAAGGTGCAGCAAAGAATTCAGGTTGCAATTACGTTATGAACAATCCAAATGGATGTCAGACTGTAACTCCAAGTACAATAGTATTCGGTGCAGCAGGAGGACCTCCTAAATTCGATGTTGATGGTAATGGACAATATACAGCTGCAGATACTTTACAAGCATTATGCGAAAAATATTACAGTGTTGCTCCAGGTGATGCAGTAGGTTGCAGAAAAGTCTGCGGGTGTCAAGGGTGATATGGTATGAAAGGTATTGAATTACCAATAAATATTTTGGTAGTAGTAGCAGTGGCAGTAATTGTTTTGCTAGGTATAGTTGCTTTATACTTCGCTGGATTCATCGAACCAGCAGGCACCATGACAGCACAAACAACAAAAACCAAATATTGTTCACAAGTCTCACAAAATCCAAATGGCTGCATATATGTAGCTAGCGGTGGAGTGGATTTAACGAAAATACAAATTAATGACTTTGATGCTAATCAAGATGGAACTATAGTTGGAGGAACCACTTTCGCTTGGAACACAGCCTGCGGAACTGTTGTAGGCAGTACTGATAATTTGGTAGCATTATTAAAATGCCAATTTGGAATTGTGGGAACAGATGCAGATACTACTGATAGAGCTCAGAAAAAAGCTTGCGGTTGTGCAATATAAAGCTTTAAAATGAAACAAAACATGGTAATTTTTACAGTGTTTTTTGTAGCATGCCTTTTTGATTCTTTTAATTTTTAAAATAAAAAACAAAGATTTAAAAAGTTTGAAGTCTAAATGAAAATAATTAGTTTGTTCAATAAATCAGTTAAAAACGGAGGTGTTTAAATGGCAGAAAAAGAGACAATAGAAAGAGAACCAAGGGAAACAGAAAGAAAAGAAATAGAAAGCAATGTTGTATTTGTAGGAAAAAAACCAGCAATGAGCTATGTGCTTGCATGCGTTACACAATTCAATGATGGAAATAATGATGTTATTTTAAAAGCTAGAGGAAGAGCTATATCACATGCAGTAGACGTAGCAGAGATTGTTAGAAATAAATTTGTCACAAATACAGAAGTAAAAAATGTTTCAATTGGAACAGAAGTGTTAGAGTCAGAACAGGGAGAGAAACTAAACGTTTCTTCAATAGAAATTACTTTAGGAAAGAAATAATCAGTTTTTCAGGGCTTTAATTTTTGCCCCTTACTTTTTTCTAAAAACTTTATATATCAGAATTCTTAATAAAATTATAGTGAAGACATGAAAGGTCTAGAGCTTCCGATGAGTACAATAGTGGTAATTGTTTTAGTTTTGATAGTTCTTTTAGGAGTTGTCGCAATATGGATAAGTGGATTTGGTGGCGGAGCAACTGTTATAAGTGTAGAAGCAGCAAAATCTACAGGATGTGGAAAGTTGATGAGAGATGTAAGAGGTTGTACAGCTGTAGATCCAAATACTATTTTATTTGATGGAACTTCAATAGGTGTGCCTAAATACGACGTAACAGGACCAGGTGGTGTTCCTGATGGACTTTATTGTCCTGCTGGTCCAGATGGTGTGATTGGAACTGCAGATGATTGTGTTCCAGCTGATAGTTTGCAAGCATTATGTGATAAATATTATGGTACTGCTGGTAATCAAGCAGGTTGTAGAAGAGTTTGTGGGTGTGGTGGTTAATTATGAAAGGTGTTGAATTACCAATAAGCACAATAGTAATAATTGCTTTAATATTACTTGTTCTTTTAGGAGTTGTTGCTTTATGGATAAGTGGATTTGGTGGCGGAGCCCAAGGTGTAACTCTAGAGGCAGCAAAAAGCACAGCATGTGCAGAAGTAATGAGATATTTTGAAGGTTGCGCAGCAAAAGACCCAAAAACAGTAACAATATCTAATTTTGATGCAAATGCAAATGGAAAAAGTGGTATAGCTGAAGCTACCCAAAAATTTGATAATACTAAAGCTGATATATGCACTTCAACTTCTCTCCCTGCAGATAATGGTGATAATTTACAATTGTTATGTTATTGCTATTACAATGCTACAACTGCATCTGATTGTAGAAAGATTTGCGGTTGTGGTGCGTAATTCTTAAAAATTTAAATATTGTTTGTTTATATTATTCTATGGGCTGGTAGATCAACGGAAGATCGCTTGCTTTGCAAGAATTCCAAAATAGCAAGAGGTTTCGGGTTCGAATCCCGACCAGTCCATATTTATTTTTTCTATTTTACAATCTTAGAAATTTACTAAAATTAAATGATGCAGTAAAGATGTTTTATGTTAAATTAAGGAGGTGATCCAGCCGCACCTTCCGGTACGGCTACCTTGTTACGACTTAGCCCCACTCGCAAATTTTCGGCTCGAATTAGTTAAAGCTAAGCCTCACCGAAAATCTACTCGCATGGCTTGACGGGCGGTGTGTGCAAAGAGCAGGGACATATTCAACAAACGAATTCACGACTGCCTGGATGAAACGCAGGCGTTTCATTATGACGTTTGCTTACTAGGAATTCCAGCTTCATGAGGCCGAGTTACAGACCTCAATCCGAACTTAGGTTGAGTTTAGGCGATTGGCTTCACCTTTCGGTGTTGCAACGCATTGTCTCAACCATTGAGGGCGGCGTGTAGCCGAGGGTATTCGGGCCTTCCGCCGAAGGAAGAAGTCATTAATAACCACTTAGGATGTAAAAGTACAAATGTTTTTACAAATTTAATGACGTCTTTTTGCTTATTAATGTCTACAACATAAGAGCCTTCAGACTTTTTATGGTTTGTCGGCCTAAAATTGAGCTTTTTTAATTCTTTTCTAACTAAGTCAGCCACTGACTTATTTTTTATTTTAAACCTAATTCTGTAATATTTGTTCTTATCAATTTCAAACCATCCCTCTGCATCATATAATCCAGATAAAAATTCTATCATGCTTTCTTTTGGAGGCGTTAAGTTTTTCATTTGAAAAGTTTTGTTTCCTTCCAGCAAATTATATTTCTTGATAAGCTTAATTTTAAATTCGTTGGAATAAACTGAAATTCTCCAAACATTTCCTCCTGATTTATCGAAAGTTACATATGGTTTAAGGTTCAATCTATTAATGAGGACACAAACTTCATTTTTGAATTTTGAATTTTTAGTTGTAATTGTTATTCTATTTCTTTTGATTCTATGTGTCCATCACCAGTTATTAAACCTGCCAAATAGCTCTCAATATCTTTCATAAATGTTCTTTTTTCGGGACTAGGCTTATTCATAATTTACTACTGAAGGTGGTAAGTTGACAACTTCCATCGTATACGGACCTACCGTCGCCCATTCCTTCCTCTGGTTTATCACCAGCGGTCCTGCCATAGTGCTTACATTTTATGATCTATAAGATCTTAAATGCAATAGCAAATGGCAGCATGGGTCTCGCTCGTTAACAGACTTAACTGCACGCCTCAAGGTACGAGCTGACGATGGCCATGCAACTCCTCTCAGCTTGTCTGGTAAACCCGTTAGGATGACCTTCATTCTGCTGTCAACCCTCGTAAGATGTCCGGTGTTGAATCCAATTAAACCGCAGCCTACACTCCTTGTGTGCTCTCCCGCCAATTCCCTTAAGTTTCAACCTTGCGGCCGTACTTCCCAGGTGGCCTGCTTAACACCTACGCTCCGACACTGCAAACTCCCGTAGAGTTTGCAACATCAAGCAGGCATCGTTTACAGCTAGGACTACTGGGGTTTCTAGCAAACTTTCAAGTCATCTTTTTAATCATAGGATTAGAAAGTTTGTATCTAATCCCGTTTGCTCCCCTAGCTTTCGTCCCTCACCGTCGGACTTGTTCTAGAGAGACGCCTTCGCCACCGGTAGTCCTCCACGGATTAATGGATTTAACCCCTACACGTGGAGTACTTCTCTCCTCTCCCAATCCCAAGTTTAACAGTATTCTCAGTAAGCCCAACAGTCAACTGTTGGATTTCACCAAGAACTTATTAAACCGGCTACGGACGCTTTAGACCCAATAAAAACGATCACCATTTGTGGCGCGGGTATTACCGCGGCGGCTGCCACCCGTCTTACCCACCACTTATTCATCTTGCTTTTTAGGCAAGGCAAAAGGTTATGCAATGCATAACCACTCAGGGTTCCCTTCTCACCCGTTAAGGCATTGGAAAGTTTTCGCGCCTGCTGCGTCCCGTAGGACCTGCCTTCATGTCTCAGAAGGCATCTCGAGGCTTTCACTTTCATGACCCCTATCCGTTATAGGTTTGTGAGTATATTACACTCACAACAGCCATGATAGACCGCAGTCTTATTCTTAGCCGCCAGAGCTTTTACTGTTAACGCATTCCAGCCTTCAACAGATATAGAGTATTAGCCCCACTTTCGCGGGATTATCCTCTAGCTAAGAGTAAATTAGCTACGTGTTACTGAGCAGTTTGGCGAGTCCAGATAACTCGCGCCTCGCATGGCTTAGTCGAACCCTGATAACGGTGACCTCCGGCAGGATCAACCGGAATTGTTGGTACACACATTATCTCCTTAAATAATCCACACATCTTTACTGCATCAGCCAAAAAAATCTTTCGACTTCATTTTTAGCCACATCGGAAAAGTTTTTTCATTTAACATTAATATGTCTTTCCAAAACTAACGCCGAAGATGTGGCGAAGCGTAAACAAATATAAAGATTGAAAGTATTTAAAACTTTCTAATTTTTTTATTTTAAATGTTGTAGCTGGAGCAGAAAAAGATAATTAAGCCTTCCACTCTTTCAAAAGCTTTTCACCTTTAGTTTTCATCAATTCATCTAATACTTCTGTTATATTTTTTTCTCCCATTTTTATTTCTTTCTTTTGGCTTAGCTTATGAAGTTCTTTGGACATTTCTAAGAGTGTTTCTGAAGGTTTGCCATCTTTCAAACTACTTCTAAGAAATTCTACAAACAAAAATTCTGCAAACAAATTATAAATTTTATCAATTGGTTTTTCAAAAAATCTAGAATCTAATTTATCCTCTTTTTTATCTTTCATACTATCACTTTTTCTTCTCTAGTTTTTTCTGTAATATTCAAGGCCGTGACCGAGATTCGAACTCGGAACAAAGGCTCCACAGGCCTCTATGTTACCGTTACACCATCACGGCCATGATTAAACTCTTTACTTTTAAGAATATAAAAATTTAATTTAAGGTAAAGGCCTAACAAAATATTATACTAATTTAAATAAGCTTGTTTAATGTTACAATATGAAAAAAGGAAACATCTCACTTGGAATTATATTAGTAGTTGCAGTTGTAATAATTGTAGCTATTGTATTGATTTTTCCTGCTAGAGAAGTTACTGGAAATGAATTAAAGAAATTCTCTTCATGTGAAGAACTGAAAAACTTCGTTAAAACAAACACACAGTCGTATAATTATGGTTATGGTGGAGTATTTAGAACCCTTACAACAGGCGTTGCTCCAATGATGGCTCAAGCTACAGGTGCTGCTAAAGAATCTACAGCTGAAAGTTCAGAAGATTATTCAAAAACCAATATACAAGTAGAAGGTGTTGATGAGGCAGACATTGTAAAAAATGATGGAAAATATATCTATACTGTTTCTGGAAATAAGGTTGTTATTGTTGATGCATATCCAGCTGATAATGCAAAAATATTATCTGAAATTGATTTAGGTGGTAGTGTTCAAGAATTATTCATAAACAAAGATAAGTTAGTTGTATTTGGAAGTAATTATGGAAACTACGAAGTGGTTCCAGGAAAATATCAATACTCTTCAGAATCTTTTATCAATGTTTATGATGTTTCTGACAGAAGCAAACCAATTTTAAAAAGAAACCTTTCTTTAGAAGGAAATTATTTTGATTCAAGAATGATAGGAGATTATGTTTACGTTATAATAAATCAGCCGTATAATGAAGAAATACCACTACCACATATCACATCTAGCGGTCAATCTAAATCTGTTTGTAATTGTCTAGATGTTTATTATTTTGATTATCCGGATTATTCTTACATGTTTACGACGATTCTATCATTTAACACCCAGAATGACAACGAAGACCTAACAAACAAAGTATTTTTAATGGGGACAACTCAAAACATGTTTGTCTCTTTAAACAATATTTACATTACCTATACCAAACAAATGAGCAGCACTTACTACACTGAAAAACTCATAAACGATGTTTACTTACCTTCTGTTCCTGCGATTGTTGCTTTACGTATAAACGAGCTGAAAAGATCTGTAAATAATACATATGAAACTCTCCAAGAGATAGGAGAGGTCATACAAAATTATTCTCAAAGTTTAAATGAACAACAAAGAACTAATTTTGAAAAAACTATTCAAGAAAAAATGGATAATTTACAAAAAGATATTGCTAAAGAAACTGAAAAAACTGTTGTTCATAAAATATCTATAAGCGATGGGAAAATAGAATACAAAAATCAAGGAGAAGTTCCAGGAACTGTTTTAAACCAATTCTCTATGGACGAGTATAATAGTTATTTCAGAATAGCAACAACTTCTGGCCACGTTTCAAGAGGCGAGTCAACCTCTGCTAATCACGTCTATGTCTTAGATAATAATCTAGCGATAGTTGGTAAGCTTGAAGACTTGGCTCCTGGAGAAAAAATTTATTCTGCAAGATTCATCGGAGACAGATGTTATCTTGTAACATTCAAGAAAATTGATCCTTTGTTTGTAATAGATCTGAAAGATCCGACCAACCCTAAGGTTCTTGGAAAATTGAAAATACCAGGCTACTCGGATTATCTACATCCTTATGATGAAAATCATATAATAGGAATTGGAAAAGAAACCATGGAAGCAGAGGAAGGAGGAAGCTTTGCATGGTATCAGGGAGTAAAAATATCATTATTTGATGTTAGCGACGTTGAAAATCCAAAAGAAGTTTCAAAATATAACATTGGTGACAGAGGAACCGACTCGTATGCTTTGCACGATCATAAGGCATTCTTGTTTAGCAAATCAAAGAACTTGCTTGTGATTCCTATATTATTGGCAAAGATAGACGAAGAAAAATATCCTGGCGGAGTTCAACCAAACACATATGGGGATTATGTCTGGCAAGGAGCCTATGTATTTGATTTAACCTTAGAAAATGGATTTGTATTGAAAGGAACAGTATCTCACTTAGAAAATGATACTGAAATGATTAAGACTGGTTACTATTATTATAGTTCTCCTTATGATGTGAAAAGGTCTTTGTATATGGACAATGTTTTATACACTATTTCAGATAAAATGATAAAAATGAATGATTTGAGCAACTTAGACTTGGTTAACAAAGTAGAGCTTCCTTATCAAGAAGAATATGCACAACCTTGGATAGCATAAAAACAAATCAAATTCTAAAGATTATAGGATAGTTTCTATAGTTCTCACTAACAGAATTAGTATTTTTAAATTACTAAAATCCTCTCGAGAAATATCCATAATATCAGATATAGCTCTCGCTAGTAAAATTAGTAATCTTAGAAATTACTAAAATCTTCTTGGTCTTTTCTTAGCGAAACAATCTCTACAAAAGACAGGCTTGCCTTCTGTTGGTTGGAATGGAACTTCGCATTCCTTTCCGCACTCAGAACAAACGGCTTTGAACATTTGCCTTGGACCTCTATCAAAGCTACTGCCTCTATTGTCGAAACGTCTTCTTTCAAATGGCATTTAAATTCTCCTTTATAAAACTGTTTAAATTTAACCTTTATAAAGCTAATTATTCAGGGACTTTAGAGAATTACTCTTTCTAAGCAGGCATATTTTTCATCTGTTGATCTACTTCTTTTTCAGTTTCTCTTTCTAGTAATTTTCAACTAATAATTCATAGAAACTTTGTGCGTGTTTGCAAGCTGGACATTCTTTTGGTGCTTCCTTTCCTTCATGTACATAACCACAATTCCTACATTTCCATTTAACAACCTTGTCTTTTTTGAACACCGTATTATTTTTCACGTTCTCCAAAAGCTTCCTGTATCTTTTTTCATGCTGCTTTTCTACTTCTGCAATTTCCTTAAAAGATTCTGCAACATTATCAAACCCTTCTTGTCTTGCTATCTTTTCAAACTCTGGATAGAGGGTTCCCCACTCCAATTTCTCTCCTTCAGCAGCAGCAAGAAGATTTTCAGCAGTTACCCCTATTTTCCCTGCAGGATAGCTCGCTTCTATAGTAGCATCTCCACCCTCAAGATGTTTGAAAAAAACCTTCGCATGTTCCTTTTCATTGTCAGCGGTTTCCAAGAATATAGCGCTAATTTGTTCGAAACCTGCGTCCCTAGCAACGCTTGCAAAAAAAGTATACCTATTTCTTGCCTGACTTTCCCCTGCAAATGCCTTTAGAAGATTTTTCTCGGTTTGACTACCTTTTAATTTTTTCATAAGATAACCTCCAATTGATTAAATTATTTTATTGAAGTTGAAATTTAAAAATGTGCAGGGGGCCGGATTTGAACCGACGAAGGGACTAACCCACAAGGTGTCTCATGAAATCCTGAGCATCGCATCCTAAGCTTCGCATTGTTAGATCTTGCGCCTTAGACCAGACTTGGCTACCCCTGCTTAATTTTATGTTTTTTTCTAGAATATTTAAACTTCTATACTTTCTAGTTGTGCTTTCAGTTTTTCTATTTCTTGAGATATGTCAGAAACGCCCTTGTCAACAAATTCCTTGGCACTTTTAGGTTCTTTAACAAGATGGCCCATTCCTCTTGGAATTGAAAAGTTTCTGCTAAAATCATTTGTGGTCTCATTGAAATTCTGTAAAGCTTTTTCTAACATTCTATCAGAATTAAAGCTAACATTATGCAATTGTTTTCTTATGTTCAAGACAGCTTCTAAATTAACTATGGTTGCTCTTAACTTTTGAATCCCTTCCAAAATATCTTTGTATTTGTCTATTCTAACAAAAACAGGAGCAATCTTCGGAGTCTCTTCTATCATTTTTTCTAAATCTATAACTTCGTGAGGTAAAGGCTCAGCTCCCAAAGGTTCTATAATTGACTTTGAAGAAACAGCATTCTTAATTTGTTCTAATTCATCCATTAAATCACTAAAAATAATTCACCTAGTCTGTATTTATTTATAATGGTGCGTCGGCCGGGATTTGAACCCGGGTTTCGAGCTTGGCAAGCATCCACTTTTTCATTCGTGTCTTACCAGGCTAGACTACCGACGCATAATCAATAAATTTTATTTAATCATTTAATTTTAAAAGCTAAAATAGTTGCTAATAAACCAATTAATCCTGAAACTATAAATGCTGAAGGCAGAGACACAAAATCAATCAAAAGCCCGCCCAGAGCAGGTCCTATCATATCTCCAAATCCTTGCAAGGTTTTACCGAATCCTATCTGTTCACCTCTAATCTTTTTAATGGCAGCATCCATTAAAACAGTCTTGAAAGCTACTCTGTAGATATAGAAGGAAGCTGATATCCCGACTATTACTAGGAAGAACTGGATTATGGTTGAGGAGAATGCATATAGTATTGAAAACACAGAGAGCAGAAAAGTTGTTAAAATAACCATGTTTGTTCTTCCTATCTTGTCTGTCCAGTCTTTACTTTTCCAGGTAAATATCGAACTTATTATATAGTCGAAAAATAATAGAATGAACAGTGCGCCTTCTGTTATACCTAGATTTCTAGCTAACTGGAAGAATGCAGGGTAATAAGACATTCCAAAATTTACTGCTATTAAAAATCCTATAACAGATATTATCTTGAATTTTAATGTATAATTTTTTATAGAAATTTTAAATCTTTTCTTAATTTTTTTTACTGGTTCTTTGAAAACAAAAATGAAAATTAGAAACTCAATGAAAACTACGGCTGATGCAACGTAAAAGCCGAATGTTAAAGAAAAGTACGTAACTATCAAAAATCCTATCAAAGTTGCGATGGCTCTTCCGAATGGAATGAATGTTCCTATCTTCGTCACGTAATCTGCCCTTATTTTTTTGTTAAAAGTATCTGCCATTATTGCGTCTTCTACAGAATCTTCAACAGTATCCGAGAAATCTTTTATCCCTTTGTTTATCCCTAGTTCATAGATGTTTGACAGGAAAGGATAGAAAGACGTTGACACCGACTCTATCAAAAGCCCTAATGAGTATATCTTTTTTCTACCAAAAATATCAGATAATTTTCCTATAAAAATCCTTGGTAATATTATTACCAAGGCTGCTGCAAAAGAAAATACCAAACCAAAATTCAAGCCTGAAATTCCTTTATCAAGAAGATAGTAAGGCAGTATAACAAATATTATTCTGTCCGAGATCATCGCCAAGACTGCTAATAAGGAAAACATCCAAAATGCTTTTTTGGCATTCATAATCTCAATAAATATTAAATTGGTTTAACTTTTAAATAAAGGAAATAATTAATTATTATGCCAAAAGAGACAAAGTTACAGCTCTGGGAATGGGTTTATTTATTTATAATAGGCCTTGTCCTTCCACCATATAATATTTTGCTAAATTATTTTGTTGGGTTGAATTTTAAATTCGAAATAGTTTTTTACATAGTTTTTGTTATATTGATAACTGCTATTTTTTCTTTCGTACTTTTTTTCAGTTTAAATATTTTTAGAAGGAAAACAGGCTTCACCAGAAGGGTAGATACTTTATTCATTCTTTATTTGTTTTCTGTCAGTTTTGGAAGTTTTTTTGTTAATGTAAAAGAAGTTATTAGCCTATTTGTAACGCCATTCCTAATAATCTATTTCTTAGAAATGACAAAATTACTAAACGAATTTCCACACTAATTAATCTGAATTTAAAGTTTTACAAATATATTAGGACTATGGTGGCTTATTGGCTTACTGGATTTCCATGTCCCAGTTGTGGAGAAACAGCAGATACTAAAATGTCAATGTACCCATTTGAAAAAGATACTAAAAGATTTCAAGAAGAACTAGATTCTATAAAGAAAAGAATTACAAGTGAATTGATAACAGAGCCTTCAAATGGTTGGCCCTATCCTGATTGCGATTCTAGCTGGAGAATAGGTCTTGTTAAAATTCGTACTGGAAAAAAACAATATTCAATGAAATGCTTTCTTTGTGGTTTTACGACTGATGAAAGAGAATTTAAAGCTTATCAAGAGAAATTGAGAAAAGAATTAGAACCTGAACGAAAAAGATTTTATAAAAAATATTTTGAAAAATGGAAGCCGCCTCAAGTTCAATTAGATCGATATTTCTAGAATCAAAAAGGATAAGAGGTTCTCTTAGGAATTAATATGACAAATATTATAACAAGTGAAAAAAGTATGATTGCAACAGCTGCTTCTATGCTGAGTGTTGTAGGTAATAAAAAATGTCCTGTATGATAAGGTTCTATGTTAAGTAGTGTTAAAACTATTATAATGATGAAAAATGCGACAATTAGATTGCTTATATCCATAATAAGTTGTTAAATAACAAACTTTTTAAAGTCTACTAAGTTGATTTGCACGATCAGTGGTAAATCATTTTTTCTGTAACACTGCCTCATGTTTATCTAAAGACTTCTCTCTTATCACAAAGATATTATTCAAATTTATTACCTGCCATTTTTTTAAAACACTTATCAAACTTTCTTAGCCTACAAACAACCAAGAACAAAGTGATTTATCTTCTTTTTTATAACATGTTCCTTTTAGATTTCTTTTTTGAATACGAGTTAATTTCTTTCTAGATATCCTTCCCATCAACATATATTGATTTGCTAACACTTAAAGGACAGAACATATCTGTTTTGAGTAATTAAGTTTCTGGCGCCGAGGGCAGGATTTGAACCTGCAAGCCCTTACGGACAGTAGTTTTCGAGATTCGGCTTTATTCTACCGCTTTAACCAGATTCAGCCACCTCGGCATATTTAGAAAATGTTTTGAAGTCTATTTAAATTTTGAAAGAAAATGAAGAATTCAAATTTTTTATTCTTATTCCTCGCCTTGTTCCTCGTCTTCCAAATGCTCGTTGTCTTCACCAAGATTTTCTTCTACCAAATCTTCTTCTTCCATCTCTTCTTTATCTTCTCTTTCCTCATTTTCATCTTTAATCTCTTCTTCTCCCTCTTCTTCCATCGCTTTTTCTTTTAATATCTCATGACTTGTTTTTCTCTTAGATTTGTAGCATTCTAAACACAAGTCATATCCTTGTTTTACTTGCCAGTCTTTCAGAGGAGCTCCACATTCTTTGCAATCTTTCTTTTCTTTCATAAGAATAGTAAATTTCTAAGATTTTTAAACTTAATTGAGTGCCCCCGAAGGGATTTGAACCCTTGTTTCGAGCTCGAGAAGCTCGAGTCCTTAACCGGACTAGACGACAGGGGCATAAAAGAATAATTAGCAGCATTTTTTAAATATATATAATTAAACAATCTTTTCTGGAATTCCTTTGTTTAAATCTATTATTTGCCATTCTTTATAATTCAATTTAACAGCAAGAACGGGCTTTGCCTTACAAGAGTTTGCAACTCTTATCAATTCCTTTAATTGTTCTAAATTATTTTTTGCATAATAGGCTTTTTTTCTAGATTTGCATTCAATAAATTGTGGTTTGCCATCTTTCACAGCTATTAAATCGCAAATGGCCTCTTCTTTTAATCCAGAACCAGCAACTCTATGAACAATAAATCCTTCTTTTGTTAATTTTTCAAGAAACTCTCTTTCTCTTCTAGAACCTTTAGCACTTCTTGACATGTTAATTTTATGACTTTATTAATGTATAAATCTTTTAGTTTTTGTTTCATTTATTATGACCATTCAAAGACCAAACCTAGAAGATTTTGTACCTACAGGTCTAGGATATTCTATTTCAAAATTTTATGCTTCATATGAAAATGGTAATTTAGCAACCCCAAATTGGTTTGAAGCTAGTGAAGAAATAGCAAAAATGCCCTCTCATATAAAATTCGTTAGCTTACCTCAGTTGTTAAAAGCATATGAAAGTCTATCTAATCATTATCCTCATTATCTTGATGTTATAAAAAGTAGTATTGGACTTGGATACGAAAGAACAAGTACTATACTTGTTTTTCCAGATAGAAATGGAAATTTTACTCACAAAGTAGAACCTCTACCAAGATATGGAAGAAAACCTTTACACCTTATAAATCCTAAACCATCAAAAATACAAGGAAAATTAATAGAGTGTGAAAAAACAGCCGAAATAAAAAATTTTGTTGTCAACAGTGAATTAACAACTGATATTGAAGAATTAAACCTTAGAAAAGATACGAGGGTAATGGTTGATCTAAAGAATTCTGAAGAAAGAATAATAAATTTGATTCGTTCTAATTGGAGCTTTATGCCAGAAGGGAGTAGATATATATTAGGATTAAGTCCTGAGAAAAGAGCGCCTCATATGTATGTTCGTTTTCTTGGCACAATACCCAAAATAGAAGATTTTATACGAGTTTAAAGACCCAACCCATCACTGCTTGGGCCGTTGGGTCAGAAAAAAACCTCTTACGAGGTAAGAAAAATATTGAAAATTCTTATTTAAAAATTTTTTGGTTCTGAAATGGTTATGTTCAAAGAATTGTAAAGTTTTTATACTTCAATGGACTATAAATTGAAGGGCTTTGATAGTTCCAACTAAAGATCAATTGGAAAAATTAGATGATCGTATAAAAAGTTATAGAGTGCAAAAACAAGTTTGTGGAAGAGATTCTTCATCAATCTTTTCAGTTCTAGGCATTTCTAATGACGAGATATTCTGTAAATATGCATTTGCAATGGTTTCCAAGTATTACGTTTGTGGCACATGTGATATCACAGAATGTCCTGTTAAAGAACAGGAAATGCGAAGTCACTCATAATAAAAACTTATAAACAGAGAAATCAATAGACTTACTTATTCAGTGATTTGATGAAAACAGCATTTGTAATAATTTTAATATTTTTAATAACCCAGCTTTTAGGCCTTTATGTGGGAAATCAATATTCCCAACTAATCAAAACTGGGGAAGTAGCTCCTCCAATAGAAAATCCTGAAGCTGTAGAGAATTCATTTATCTTGTTTGGATATATTTTACTCTCAACTGCAGGTCTTTTAATAATAATCAAATTTAAAAAATCTTTTATAAGAATTTTAGAAGCAGTGGTTGTATTCCTAGCCTCGTGGGTAACCTTTGATTTGTTGATACCGTATGATATAGGATTTCTTTCCTTAGGATTCTTTTTAGCAATAATTTTAACCGGCTGGAAAATGCTTAGACCAACAATAACAAGCCAGAATTTTGCAGCAGTTATTTCAGGAGCAGGGGCAGGAACTTTGATTGGAGGATCCTTAGGAATTCTACCGTCTCTGGTTTTCATAATGATTTTATCAGCTTATGATTTTGTTTCAGTCTTCATAACAAAACACATGATTCACATGGCCAAAGCAATAACAGAAAGACCTACTGCCTTTACAATAGCTGTACCTCATAAATTTAAGAAGTTAACTTATGTAGGAATTAAAAAAGCTAAAAGGAAAATTCACATATTTCAGCTAGGAGTAGGAGATATGGTTATACCACTCATGTTCTCTGTTTCAGTTTTAAGTAAATACACAATAATGAATTCGTTAATGACTATTCTTGGTTCTACAATAGCACTATTTCTTATGGTTTATTTCATGACAAAAAGGCCAATGCCTTTACCTGCTCTGCCTTTTATTTGTGTAGGAACTTTATCTGGATTCTTAATTTCATTGTTAATTTTATAATTTGCGGACCCGGAGAGATTTGAACTCTCGATCTACTGGTCTCTTCTAAATAGCCGAAGCCAGTCGCTTTATCCTAACTAAGCTACGGGTCCAAATAGTAATTTATTTTAAGTTTTTAAAAAGCTAGAAATTAAGTATGATAAATTCTGATTGGGAAGGTCCTTGGGTAACAGCTGATCATGCAAGAGCAATGGTAGAGTATGCAATACCAGAAATTGGAGGAAGAGTTTTTGATGGAATAAGCGAGTATGATGATTGGAGATTTTATATTCTGAAAGGAATGAGTTACAGTAACAGAAAATATGAACCTGGAGATACCTTAGGATTAATAGCACCTATTTTAATTGCATTTGACATTACTGAAAAGGATTTGATAGATGTTGCAAAAAAGAATGCAAACTTTATTGAAGGTGCAACTAAAACTATTGAAATTTTGAAAAAATTTCATGATTTTAACGTCATAACAACAAGCTATAGACAGTATATAGAATACACCGCAAGACTTGTTGGTATTCCAAAACAAAATATTTTTGGGACATACTTTCCAATAGATGAATATAGAAAGGTAGTGGAGGAAAAGGATAAAAAGCTTGTAAAAAAATGGATACCTATAATTGCAAAATTACCAAAACTAAAAATAGGACCACAAAGCAAAGAGAAAAATCTTAGCAAAAAACAGTTGGAGGCTGTTAAGAAATTAGATTACTTCTTCTTTGAGTTATTGCCTCAAACTAGTTTTAAGTTTGTTTTAAATGAAGTCAAGCCGATTGGAGGGACGAGAAAATATGAAGCTGTTTTAAAGTTTCTAAAAGGAAAAAAGCTATCAGAGGCTGTAACCATAGGAGATAGCATAACAGATGTTGTCATGCTTGAAGAAACTAAAAAAGCTGAAGGTTTAGCTTTATGTTTTAACGGAAACGACTATGCAATGCATCACTCAAATGTTTCAATTGTTTCAGACAATTGCATCGCAACAGCAGCGGTAGCAGACATATTCGAAAAAAGCAATATGGAAGTTTTGAAAAAAGTTATTAAAAATTGGAATATTAAAACTCTCAAAGACACTGTAAAAAATAAAATTTTATCAAAACAAATTTTTATGGAATTAAAGAATGCCTATCCATCAAAGTTGATGAAATTTCCAATCGTGTATGATTTAGACAATGAAAAAGAATTGGATAAAAAAATAGAGATAAGCAAACATTTTAGGAAATTAGTCAGGGGTAAAGAAATAGGCTCATTAGGATAGTTGTTTTCTATAGATAATTTCACAAGTGTGTGGAAAAGTTATTTTGTTATTTTAAATTTTCAATATCTTTTTTCCATTTTTCCAATTCACTTCTATTAACAGTAATAGTATATTTTTTCCCACAATATGATGGTCTAGTTTCATAATGCTTTTTTTCGAACCTGAGAAAACTTTTAATAGTATTACCTGCTTTTATTTTTGTTATTGTTGTTTCTTTTTCTAGTTGCTTAGGATTAACAGTATATTGAACTTCATCGAAAGGACTTCTTTTAAACTGATTTTCTAAGTCTGTTAAAAAATATTCCAATATTTTTAATCTGTTTCTCTTAAGATAAGGAGGTTTCATGATAGTATTTCAAATAGAAAAAAATTAAAACCTTTCTATCTGAAGTCATCCGAGAGTTTTCGCAGGTTATTTTCATATATTAGCGGGAAAAGTTGATAGGTTTCAATCTTCTTAGTGCTTTCTGCCCTATGTCAAATCTGTGATACTCATTTTCCCATTTAATGCAATTTACTCCATCATATGCAATCTTTATTGCAGATTTTATATCATTTCCAATTCCCGTAACTCCTAGAACTCTTCCTCCTGATGTTATAATTTTTCCATCCTTCAAGGCAGTACCTGCATGAAATACAAAAACATCTTTTGGAATTTTTTCTAATCCATAAATAATTTTTCCTTTTTCATATTCTCCTGGATAACCTTTAGATGTCATCACAACACAACAAGCTGCACCTTCTTTATTCTTGATTTCAATTGAATCGATATTATTTATAACGGAAGCCTCTAAAATTTCATAAAAATCTGTTTCTAGCAAAGATATAACAGCCTGTATTTCAGGATCGCCAAATCTACAGTTGTATTCAAGAACCTTAGGTCCTTCTTCAGTAATCATAAGTCCTAGATACAAACAGCCTTTGAAAGGATTTCTAAACATGCCATTTATTGTAGGTTTTATGATTTCTTTTTTTATTCTTTCGTTCATATCTTCATCAATAATTGGTGCTGGTGCATAAGCACCCATTCCACCCGTATTGGGACCTTTATCGCCATCTAGTATTGGCTTATGATCCTGAGAAGGTAAAAGCGTTACGAAATTCCTTCCATCAGTTATTGCTAGTATAGAGGCTTCCTCGCCCCTTAGAAAATCTTCAATAACAATTTTATTTCCAGATTCTCCAAATTTCTTTTCAATCATTATTTTGTCAATAGCAGCAATAGCTTCTTGATTATTTTTACAAACTATAACGCCTTTGCCTGCTGCTAGTCCATCTGCTTTTACAACTATTGGAAAGTCTTTATTGCTTGCATAACCTTTGGCTTCGTTTGCATTGTTAAAAATTTTAAAGCTAGCTGTAGGTATATCATGTTCTTTCATGAATTGCTTTGCAAAAACCTTGCTTCCTTCAAGTTGAGCAGCTAGTTTGTTTGGTCCGAATATTTTCAAGTTTCTTTTTTCAAACTCGTCAACTATACCCATTACTAAAGGAATTTCAGGACCAACGACAGTTAAATCTATTTTGTTTTTATCAGCAAAATCTGCCAAATTGTTTATATCTTCTGGCTTTATATCAATTGTCTTAGCAATCTGTGCTATGCCGGCGTTACCAGGGGCACAAAAGATTTTGTCAACATGCTTGCTCTGCCTTAATTTCCATATTAATGCATGTTCCCTGCCGCCAGAACCAATAACCAAGATGTTTTTAATATTTGTCACTAACATAAATTAATTACAATTAATTTAAATATTTGATTTTTATATTTTACTTATGGACTGCGGTATCATTGGCATATTCTCGCAAAGTGATGTGATAGAAGAACTAATTAGAGGATTGAAACTTTTACAACACCGCGGCCAATCCTCTTCAGGAATAATAATATTTGATAAAGGAAATATATTTTGTGTAAAAAATGCTGGTTTGGTTAGAAATTTAATGAAAGAGGAAGAAATAAAAAATTATCCTGGCAGCATTGGTATCGGCCATACCAGGTATTCTACTGCCGGCGGAGATACCCCTGAAGATTTGAAGCATAATGCCCAACCCGAGTATATAATAAGTCCTTTTGTTGCAGCAACTCACAATGGAAATATTTATAACACGAATGAAATTATGAATAATTTGTCCAGAAAACCAAGGACAGAATGCGATGTACAAAGCTTGCTCTTATCAATTGCTGAAGATCTTGATGATAGAAAAATAAACGAAGAGAGTATTTTTTACGCTGGAGAAAGATTAATGAGAAAAATCAAAGGCAGTTATTCTGCTATTTTCTTAACAATGAATAAGATCAAACCATACTTGTTTGCAATCACAGATCCGTATAAAGTCAGACCTCTAGTCCTTGGAAAAAAGTCTAAAGACTATGTAAAAACATGGTATCTTACTTCTGAGACTAGAGTACTCAAAAAACTTGGGGCAGAATATGTCATGGATGTTCCAGGAGGTTCTGTTTTGATAATTGATATGGAAAACGAAGAACCCTTAATAAAAAGGTTTTTCAAAAATACGCCCCATCACTGCATGTTTGAGTGGATATACTTTTCTAGGCCAGACTCCGATATTGAGAAAAGGTCTGTTCATGAAATTAGGGTAGAAATCGGCAAGCAGCTGGCAAAAAATTTCCCTGTTGATGCTGACATAATAGTTCCTGTTCCTGAATCTGGGAGAAGATATGCGACAGGTTATTCAAAAGAGAGCGGAATTCCAATAGAAGAAGGGCTTATGAAAGATGATACCATGAGAACATTCATACTTCAAACCCAAGAGAAAAGAGATGAGATGGCGAATGAGATAGTTTCAGCAATAGAAGCTGCTATCAGAGGAAAGAAAATAATAGTTACAGATGACAGCTTGATAAGAGGGACTAATATGAGAAATATAATTAAGAAGCTTAGAAATGCCGGAGCCAAAGAAATTCACGTTAGAATAGGCTGTCCACCAATAATAGCTCCTTGCTATCTTGGGATTGACATGAAAAGTAAGAAAGAGTTTATAGCACTTGACAAAGACGGAAAGATGAAGGATTGGAAAGAAATAGCAAAAGAAATTGGTGCTGACTCTCTTGCTTATGGAAGTATAAAAAATCTTCATGACATTATAACCCAAAATAAATTTAATTTATGTACAGGTTGTTTAGACTTTCCAAATGGGTATCCTCCTAGAATGAAAAAAGATGTAGTTGAATTAATAAAGAATGATATGCCTGGTAAAAGAGCTTATGAAAATCAAGGATAAAATCTATTCACTGTTCTTGGAAACGGAATAGTATCCATTATATGTTCTGCTCCGGTAATAAACATAACCAATCTTTCTATCCCTAAACCAAATCCAGAATGAGGAACTGTTCCATACCTTCTCAAATCAATATACCATTCATAACATTTCTTATCTAGCTTGTATATTTTTAATGATTCCAAGAGTTCTTTTATATCAAAAATTCTTTCGCTTCCTCCAATTATTTCTCCAACTTTAGGAACAAGCAAATCTGCTGCCAAAACAACTTTAGGATCTTCAGTATCTGGCCTCATGTAGAATGCTTTAAGTTCTCTTGGAAAAGAAGTTAGAAAAACTGGTTTATCCCCTAGTTCTTCTACCAATTTCTTCTCATCTTTGTCTGTTATTTCTTCCCCCCATTTCATTTTTAATTTTTTTATTGCCTCTTTATAGGTTATTCTAAGAAACGGTTTTTTCAATTCTTTTAATTGAGACAAGTCTCTTCCGAGTTCTGTTAATTCCTTTTCGCAATGCTTTAGAACATGATCTACAGCATAAAGAATCAAGTCTTCCTCGAATTCCATCATCTCTTCAAAACCTGTCCAAGCAGCCTCAACTTCGGCAGTCCAATACTCGGTCAAATGACGGGTTGTTCTTGATTTTTCAGCCCTGAAAGCAGGAGTTATTGTATATATTTTTTCTAGAGACTGTATCATTGCCTCAGCATATAATTGCCAAGACTGTGAAAGATATAATTTTTTGTCAAAATATTTGACCTCAAATAATGTAGAACCGCCTTCACAAGCTGCTGTTGTGAATATTGGTGATTGAATTTCCACGTAACCTCGGGAGCGACAGAAATCATCTATTGCTTTGAAAACCTCGCTTCTTATCTTAAAAATCTTTGTCAGCCTCTGTGATCTTATCCATAAATGCCTTATATCTCTCGTAAACTCCTCACTCAAATCTTTAGCAATAGGAAACGTCTCTGCCAAACCAACCACAATTAATTCACTTACCTTAATTTCAAATCCTCCCGGAGCTCTCTCATCTTCTTTAACAATTCCACTAACTTCTATTGAAGACTCTATAGTGACTTCTCTTGCTTCAGGTATTCCCTTACAGGCTAGTTGAATTACTCCTGTAGAATCTCTTAGTATAATAAAAACTATGTCCTTCTGCTCCCTTTTTCTATAGACCCAACCTCTTAACAAAACTTCCATTCCTACATATTTTTTTGACAAGGCATCTTTGATTTGGATAAAACCCATAAAAGCACTATCCTTATTTTTTTATTCTCCTATTTAAGGATTTAACCTTAACATCAATTAAATCCTTAAAATCTATCCTTAATTTCTTTCTTACAGAAGATGGTATTGATATTCTGCCTCTATCGTCTAGAATAGCAGTGAAACTAAAAGAATCTGGACAATCTTCATACTCTTTCCAAGTTTTGACGTCCGCCCATTTGTTTCACCTAATTAAAGTTTATAAAAACAGTATTTAAATGTTTGTGTGCAAATGAGAAAGCATTTATTCTTAAACTTCTTAAGTCCTAACAGATTTCAATGAAGGAAGAATTTAGTCAATATGAATTAATAAATAACGTAGGAAATGGCCTTCTTGAACTAAATCATTCTCATGTTGAAGATGTTATTAATAAGTTTAAACCCAAAGCAGATGAAACTATAGATGTATTTATTATTGCAGAACCTGGAGGAAGATCCAAAGGAGCTGCACAGGTTGGTCTTGCTGAAATGCCAATATATGAAAGGAATATACACTTTGAAGATCCATTGAAACAACCAAGTTTCCCTGGAAAAACCACAACTGATGCCTTACCAGACTTGGAAAGAAAATATAATAAAATTTTATTTTCAATTTTTTCTCAAAGTGGTACAAAAGCTACTGTAGTAAAAGAAGTAAGAAGATTAAACAAATATTTTGAAAATAATAGTAAAAGTGAAAAAATAGAATTCTTATTTGTTACAGGAAATCTCGAATGCGAAGTTAGTAAAATTGTTAAAAGCCATGGCGGAACAATTTTAGAATTAAAAGGAATAGAAAGTGGAATGAATCCAGATAACTATCGTGGAGTAGGGTTTTTAGGAGATCTGTATGAATTAAGACTTGCTAAACTTTTGGGAATTACAACTGAATTAGTATGTAATAACTCAGGAGCAGAAGAATTTTCTGAAAGAGTTAAAGATCATTTTTATAACATAGGTAAAAAACTTGATCAAAAATCTTCTTCAACTTTTTTCGATAATTTAAGCAAAGGTATGGCAGTTCAATCGGATGCTTTTTTTGGTGGTGTTGCCGGTGGAGGTTTATTAGTTTCAGAAACTGCACGTATAAGATGGGGTCATTTTAAAAGAAAATATTTAAAAAGTAATGCATATGTCATAGGAGGAGATCATAACCCACCTCCACCACTACCTGGCAATGCATGTGCATGGACATCATTTTCTGGTGGAAAAGAAAAAGCTTATCCAGGAGCAACAAAAGAAGATACTTCTTATCTTGTTGACTTATTTGAAATGTCTATGCAGAGAGGAACAAATAATTATAGCATTTTAGGCACTCCTGATTCGCCTCTTCAAAGAATTACTCCAACAGGTAATACTTTATTATTAAAAGAAAAAGCTAAATACGGAAAACCTGTTCGATTTTATAGTGATGCTCTTCTAGCACATGCTATAGGCGTTATTAGAAGTGTAGATAAATTAAAAGAACTGGAAGTTATAGATGAATATAAAGCAGATGAATTTAAACGAGAACATCAATTTGGTTGATTTTAAAAGAACCTTCTTGGTTTATAGTGATAAACAAACTTAGAAGTTCTACGTTTATAGAATATGACAACTACAACTAAAGTAATAGCTATACCTACAAAAGCAGTTAGTAAGATTGGATTATTCTGAATAAATGAACCTGTAGGTTGTTGAATAGTTTGTGGTATTGTGATAGAAACATTTTTCACAGTCTCTGGTTTTAGTCCTGAAGTTCTAATTTCTTGAACATCTTTAGCAATTTTTTCAGCTGTTTTCAAAATAGAATCGATTTTAGTATCAACTAAACCATATTTTCCATTAATATAATCGTCATTAGCTTCGAATAGCAACGAATTAGCATCATCAAACTCACTTTCAATGCTTTTAACATCATAGCCCTCTTTTTTTGCATCATTGATTAAAGACAAAGCATTCTCTAGAGCCGAACTTCCTTCTTTTATTTTTAGAGAAGTATTTATATCAAGCTCTAGTTTAGGAATCAACTGTCTTGCATCTTCCAATCCTTTATCTGCACTGTTAAACTCATTTCTATAAAACAGCAATTTTGCTTCCCAAATAGAATCCTGAAATTCTGAAAATAATTTTATTGGGTTTGATAATTGAGCACCCTGAAAGTTTAGGTTAAATATTGATTCTTCAAAATAAGGAATGTAACCTTCTAAATCATTGACTTTACTCTGAGTAGCATCATACTTTTCTTTGATTCTAGTAACAAAGGAATTGAAATCTTTATCAGATAGATATTTTGGATTTTCTATTGTTTCACCTTGTGAACTTTCTATTGTATTAAGTCTGTATTGATAGAAAACACCTTTTATTGTTTCATTGCCGGTTATTAAATTGTTTAAAGTATCTTGGAGAACTATAAGTTTCAGTGTATTGTTCTGGTAGATTCCATCAAGAACATAACTGCGACCTTGATATGAAACATTCGCAATGTTATTATAAGTTTCGCCTTCATTGATCAATTCCTCTGCGTAGGAAGACCCAAAAACAGGTGTCGAAACTAACAATATCAAAATCAAAGCTAAGATAAGTTTTTTCATAATAATTTAATTGACAGTTAGAATTAAAAGTCTATCCTTTAGAGAGTTAATATAATACGTATTTATCATAACATTTCTTTTTAAACCATACTGTAGCGTAAAATTCCGCGCCTTTTACGTCAGTTATATTAACAACATTTACTATAGAACCGCCTAAACCATTAGTTGCAATTTTAGTTGAACTGAATATCTGATTGTCATTTAATGGATTAAAGGTTCTTTTTATTATGCTCATTCCAAATGATTCTAACCTATTACGAGAAGATAATATTGTGAAATTAAAAATTGTGTAATTAAAAATTGTTGTGTTGTTTTCTATACCAGCGGAACCGATTACAAAGGCAGCCCCGGGAGGTTCAACCCAATATTGGATGTCATCAAACATATCATGTTCTCTTAATTCTATTTCGCATTCAGTAAAATTTACAGTAAAGTTATAGCAAGCTCCAGGTACGTTAGGAACACTACCCAAAATGCATGAAGAGTAGTTTCCTATTTTACCATTTTCATCGCATAGAATCGGAAGGATAAACTCTCTTTTTTTATTTGTTGTTATGTTAACTACAGCAACAACAGTTATATTATCAGTTACGTCTTTTTTCATACCAACTATATCGTAAAAAACGCTTGGCCAGTTATGTTGAAGATAGCTTGTAACATTTGTAGTAGTGTTAAATGCATCTATTTTTACTGTTGATATATTTGAAATATTTTCTATGTTTTTTACATAATTTTCTATAGAATCTTTACAATTATTCCCGTAGACCAAAGAAATAGAAAAGTTTGAGGTATTATTTGTTAGATTGACTGGTTCTGTAATACCTTCAGGAATCGTTGTTGAAAGATTCTCAGATTCATTTATCAGATTTTCAGATTTTGGTTTTGGACTGTTAAGAAATGTAAAAGCAATAAAAATAACTGAAATATTAAAAGCAATGATTGCAATTAACCATAATGGTAGTTTAGGCATTAATAGAATGTTTAATTTCTATATTAAAATAATTTTCAATACAGAAGAAAATGTGTTTGAATACTAAAATAATTCCAGAAATTATTTACAATAAGCCTTTAATGCTGTCGATTTACACACTTCATAATTCTTTAAAATCTTAGTATTTGTACTATCCAAATAACTACAACAAATCAAAATATCTTTATCTTCATTTAAATCGGTGTAAAAGTTATTTTCAGAAATTAATTTTTCAGCAACAAATATTTCATTTTCACATTTTTGAAGACCGTTTGGTGCAAAATCAGACCTTTTTCCATTGACATAGACTTCACAATACAGATTATCTTTTCTGCATATTACATAAACGTCTGCATAACCTGTTTTTATAAGGCATGTTCCATTAGGATATTTTGGAAAACTATCATCGCGACAATTCATAAGTGTATAGCCATTTATTTTGGTACAATTTCCCTTTCCCCATTCAACAGCATAAATATGTAAATCGTTACCTGAAAGCATTTCACGAGTTTCATTTATTTGCTCAGTTTCATTTTGTGTTACAGGTTTAGAGCTAAATAAATTTGATAAAGATTCAAGCCAAGAAAATGGTGATTGTTTAGAACCTACTATAAAAACTACTATTGCTAAAATCACAATGACTAAAGACCAAGCTGAAGCCATAGCCTTCTTCATGTTAAAAATATAGAAAAGTCAGGATATAATTGTATTTGACTAAAAGGTATGGCGCCCAGGGCAGGATTCGAACCTGCAACCTTCTGCTTAACAGGCAGCTGCTCTTCCGTTGAGCTATCTGGGCATATTCAAAATATTGTTTATAGACTTATAAAATTAAGTGGGTTGATAGCTCTAAGTTTATACGTCGTTTACCGTAAAGTTTAAATACTTTATTTACTCAAAATAAAGAGTGAATTAAATGGTAAAAGTTCTTGAAGAAAAGGGAACAAGACAAGCCAATGTTGGTTATAGAGTAGTAAATTTAAGAAGATATAATTTAGAAGTAAATCCAACACATCTAGAAACTACTCAAGACGTTAAAAGAGAAGTTTGCAAATTATGCTATTTAGGAAAAAGTAAGGAGAATGGAGGATATAATAGTCTAGAAGAAAAAAGAAAGTGTGATGATTGCGCTACAGATATAAATAGAAGACATGACCAAGCAAAAAAAGAAGGGAAAGAATTTGTAGTTGAAGTTGAATCACTTAAAGTAATCAGTCCTGCTTTAACAACTTTTGGAAAAAATTTTGATCAACCAACATCAACGATTAAAGGTCTTGAAGAAGATTTCTAAAAAACCAAATTTTTCTATTTTTTTAATATTTATTCGAATTTTTAGAAAATTTTATGAAATTTATCATTACTAAGAAATATTTTAACAAATTTTTCTCTGAAAAATCTCTATTTTAACAGTAATTTTTAAGGATAGATATATTTATAAATCCAACCAAAGAAAAGATAAATTACCTATACGTTAATAAATCGGGCAATTTATTAACTATTACCTTCGGGCAAAGGTAATTTGGTAATTACATCCTACTGTAAAGGCTACTTCTTAAAATAATTAAACCCGAGGTGCTTAAAAAGCATTTCGCGTTCCTAAAATATATTTCCGAAAAATCATGTGCTTGGCACATACTGATGTTCATAATTAAAATTTAAAAAGTATGTTGAGGCATACACTGATTCACAATTACAATTGAAGGTGAAAATAATGGAAAGTGTAATTCAATCTGCCTTTAATAGAGCTTTTGGAGTCGATAAAAACTTTTCTCAATCACCCGGAGTTCAAGGAAGAATAGAAGAGGCTGAAAGAGTTGATTGGGAGGCAAAAGTCTCTGAAGAGTTTGACATTCAGATGCACAAAGCAAAAATAATGGTTATAGGATGCGGAGGAGCTGGTTGTAATACAGTCTCTAGACTAACAGAAATAGGCGCATCAGGAGCAGACATAATAGCATTGAATACTGATGCAAAGCACTTGTCAATAACCAAAGCTCACAAAAAATTATTAATAGGAAAAGATACAACAAAGGGACTTGGTGCAGGTGGTTATCCTCAGATAGGAGAAAAAGCAGCTACAGAACAAAGAACCCAGATTAAGCAAATTGTAGAAGGAGCAGACCTGGTATTTGTTACAGCCGGAATGGGTGGCGGAACAGGTACAGGAGCAGCACCGGTTGTTGCAGAGATAGCAAAAAGTTTAGGAGCAATAGTAGTAGGAGCAGTTACAATGCCTTTCAAAATGGAAGGAACAAGGATTCAGAAGGCTGAAGATGGTTTATCAAAAATGAGACAAGTTACAGATACTGTTGTGGTAATTGAAAATCAAAAATTATTAGAATATGCAGGATCAATGCCACTAGCTCAAGCATTTGCTCTAGCCGACGAGTTAATATCAATGATGATAAAGGGAATAACAGAAACAATAACAATACCATCTCTAGTAAACCTAGATTTTGCAGACGTAAAGACAATAATGAAATGTGGCGGTGTTTCTGCAATATGTGTTGGTGAAAGTGACTCTCAATCCAGAATAAAAGACGCTGTTCTAAAAGCTTTGAATCATCCGTTGCTTGAAGTGGATTATACAGGAGCTTTAGGAGCATTGATACATGTAGTATGCGGACCTGACTGTACTTTGGCTGAAATCAATGAAGCGGGAGAACTTATATCCAAGAGACTTTCTCAAGATGCACAAGTCATCTGGGGAGCAAGAATTATGCAAGAATATGCAGGAAAAGTTCAGGTAATAGCAATCATTACAGGAGTTAAATCTCCTTACATATTGGGTCCAGTACAGAGAGACGAAATGATAAGAACAACAGAAAGTGAACTAGGTATTCCAGTTATTTTGAGGTAACATGCATGGACAGAATCAAAGAAGGGAGCAGACCAAAAAGGGAAGACGCTCCTTTCTTCCTAATGTTTTTCTCAAAAAACAACTAGTCTTCCCTTTTTTTTCTTTTTCTTATTTAATATCTATTAATCTTTAGTTAATTCAGAAAGATGAATTTCTCTTACTATTGGAGTACCATCTCTATCAAATGTTATATGTTCATAAACTTTTCCAAAACCTGGAGATGAAGAACTTGCAATGTAAGGAGAATAAAATCCATACCATTCTCTAGGCTCAAAATTACCATCTGGATTTTGAACATAAATTTTATTAGTTTTAAATGCTTTAATCTCAGGAATTTTTATTCTCTTCATAAAATTAAAAAGAATTTAAAAGTATTTAAACTATTCTATAATTTTTTAATTCTGCCGGGACGCGGTTCATAACATATTCCAGTTTCCAAAAGGTCTTGAATCGCAAAATCAACATCTTTCTCGGAAAAGCCTGATTTTTTCAAAATATCCTGATAATCTGCGCCTTCGCCTTTGTCTAAACTTTCTATTAACTTTAGGATTTTACCTTTAGTTTCACTTACAGAAACTGTTTTCTCCTCAACAGAATCTTCTATCACGTCCTGAGCCTCTAAAATTCCTTCAACGTCATTTAAAGGCATAAACTCTTTGACAGCATGTTTTATTTCAATTACATCAGAGGTCTGTTTCTGCAACTCTTTGATTTTTTTTATTTTTTTCCTTTGATCTCTTATTATTTTTTCCAATTCTAGAATCCTTAAGGTCTCGAAATTCGGATCAGCCTTCCTTACAATTTCAGGCATGATATAGATTTCTCCATTGTATTCTCTGATTTTTCCAAAAACGTCAACCAATTCTCCAGCTCCAAAGCCATCAAATATCTTTGTATTGACAAAAGCTTTACAACGTATTGTCTCCAAAGAATCGTCTAATGTTATTGTTGCATATCTCTCGTCAGGACTTATGAACTTGTCAACCAGTAATCCTAAAACCCTAACCCTAGACAATCTCCTTCCCAAATTTGTTAGAACGTAACTGCTTTCAAAACCAGTTTTTCTTACAAACTTTCCATTAACTATTTCTCCTATTGATGCTTTTTCTGCTGTTAATCTTTTCAGTTCCATTATCTTATCCTCTCAATAAAGTTTATTTTAGGTTCGAAAATAGAGCCTTCGGTTTTTAATCTCCTCAACAACTCTTCCGTATCTCCTTCTTTTAGTCCTTCTTCTTGTGCTGTTGCTATAATTTCTTCTTTAGGAACAGGCTTACCTAATTTCTTTTCTAACATATCAATTACATCTAAAAGAATATGAATTTTACTCCTCTGGGATGCTGAAGTTCCTTCTGTCCTGTCTATATCGATCTTACCAGTTTCCCAGTCATAACCTAATTGTTGAATAGAAAATCTCATTACCTCTATTGATTTGTCTGCATCTTGCATCTCAACCTTGTCTGATAATCTTATTTTTGCAGATGCCTCTGCCAATCTCATTAACGCCTCGTTCTGTCTTAAAGTTATTGCAACAGTCTCTTCGCCTGAATAAAGACCTCTCATTTCAAGATAAAAGGTCTTTAATTTCTCTGCTGCATTTCTTGTCATTTCTGGTTTGCAATTCTTTCTTGCATAGGCTATATATTTTCTCAAAAATTCTGGAGATAATAATGGTTCTACTCTGCTTGGTTCTAGTCTGGTCTCAAGAATATGTGTGGCTAGTTTCTCATCCTTTTCTTTGTCCGGAACATCTTTCAAAGCAAACTTCAAATCAAACCTGCTTAGGAGTGTATCAGGTATGTCAACCTGTTCAGCTATAGACTTGTAAGGGTCAAATCTAGAATATTTAGGATTAGAACCTGCTAAAACAGAAACTTGGGCAGGCAGTGTTGCTACTATCGAAGCCTTTGCAACTGAAACCGTCTGTTGCTCAAGTGCCTCATGCATAGCAATTTGATCTTCCTTTGACATCTTATCGAATTCATCAACAGCTAAAACTCCTTTATTTGCTAAAACCATTGCCCCAGCCTCTAGTATCCAGCCACCAGCAAATTCCTCATCTTTAACAACAGTAGCAGTTAAACCAGCTGCTGTTGCACCTCTTCCCCCAACATACTTTCCTCGAGGAATTATGCTTGATATCAATTTCAATAATTGGCTCTTGCCTGTACCAGGGTCCCCAATTAGTAAAACATGGATATCTCCTCTGATTCTTGTTTTATCTGGTAAATTATGAGCCACACCACCAAAAAGTTGGAGCATTATTGCTTCTTTGATCTCGTCCAATCCATAAATAGAAGGAGCAATTGAAGCAACTATTTTATTATAAACTTCAGGGTCTTTTGATAACTGTTTTATTTTCTGTTCGTCTTCAGGAGATATTAAAACCTCTTCCCATTCAATCTCAGTTGCTTCAACATTGTTTGCTTCAATGTAGATGTCCATTTGTGTTTTCATTTTTCCTCTAAAAATTCTTTTTATGTTCCTAACAATACCAGTAACCTTAACTCTGTTACCAGGATCTGTTTTTCTTTGCATTGAAGGGATTGTCAAATCTTCTTTAAGATAAACAGAAACCTCACCTGGTTTTTCTCCTGTTACGATTTCAAATGGTTCTTCAATAAAAATCCATCTTGCATCAAAAAGTTTTGTTTCTATTGGTTGTCCAAAACCACCTTTCCAACCACAGCTATCACATAGTACAGGAGGTTTCAAAATCCTTTCTGTTTGTTTAACAGAAATTTTTATTCCGCAAGCAGGACATTGATAAACTGCTTCAGAAATTTCAGGTTTTACTTCAGAGGCTCTTCTAACAACACCATCTAAGCAAATGAATTTTCCTAGATGCTCAGACCTGAGATTTCTTATTCTTATGTTAAATCTTTCCGGCAAGTTCTTGAATCTTGTTTCAATTTCCAAACGACCTTCAGGCAAGTCTATAGACTTTAAAGCTTCTTTAGCGCTTTTCAGAATAGCCTCAGGATCATTCAACAACTTGTCTGCAAGGTTAGGATCAAATTTATCAAGCAAAGAAAAATCAATGTTTATAGATTTTTTTCCAGATGCCGCTGCAACTAGCATATCTTTTTCATAAAATTGTCTAAAAAACTCTTCAAAATTTTCAACTTCCATAAAAATCACTACTTCTTCAAGTCTCTTAGTTTCCTGTCTGCTTTCTCAACTGCTCTTCTAACATCTGTTATACTTCTTCCACCAGTACAAATAACTTTACCACTACCAAAAAGAAGAAACGTAACTCTTGGATCATCCATTCTATAAACCAAACCAGGAAACTGCTCTGGCTCATATTCAGTATTCTCTAAAGCAAAAGCTATTGCATTTAAATTCAATTCCCTATCCAACTTTGCTGATGCCACTATATTTTCTAATTGAACTCTGTAACCTTTTGGTATTCTCATTCCTAATCTATTCATTCTTGCAACTATTTTTGAAATAACAAACTTTGCATCTTTAGGAGATTTAGCACCTGTACAAACTATTTTACCTGAAGAAAAGATCAAAGCTGCTGCTTTAGGATTCTTTAAACGCATAACCAGTCCTGGAAACTGTTCTGGTTCGTATTCAATGCCATCAAGATTAGCAACTAATTTTTCAAGTTTTATAGGAACATTCAAAGAAGCTGATGCAACCACATTTTCTACTTTTATTCTAAATGCCATCGTATCACTCGTGTATAAATAATAATAAATAAAGTATTTAAATTATATTATGCAACTCGTAGCCCTGCTTTCAGGTGGAAAAGATTCAATCTTTGCAATCTTGAAAGCAAAAAGAGCAGATTATGAGATAAAATATCTTGCTACTATTCATTCTAAGAATCCTGACAGCTATATGTACCATACTCCAAACATTGGTTTAACTTTATTACAGTCTCGTTGCATGAATATTCAACTAGTTTCTAAAGAGTCATTTGGAGAAAAAGAAAAAGAAGTCGAAGATTTGAAAATATTACTAAACAATTTAGATGTTGAAGGCGTAGTGTGTGGAGCAATAGCAAGTAAATATCAAAAGGAAAGGGTTGAAAAGGTCTGTGAAGAATTAAAACTTAAGTTGTTAACGCCATTATGGAACATGAATACCGATGAACTCTTAAGAGAGATGTTAAAAGAAAAATTTGAAATAATAATAACTTCTGTTGCTGCAGATGGTTTTGATGAAAGCTGGCTTGGAAGAAAGATAGATGAAAAATGCATAGAAGATTTGATTGAATTAAGAAAAAAATTTCATATAAATATTTCAGGCGATGGCGGTGAATATGAAAGCTTAGTTTTGGATTGTCCTTTATTTTCTAGAAAAATCGAGATAACCAAAGCAGAAAAGTTATGGAAGGGTAATGCTGGAGTCTATGATATAAAGGATGCAAAATTAGTTAATAAATCTTAATAATGACAAATTATTTATTTACTTCTTACCAATCTTTCAATATGATATATTCAGAAACAATCAAAGTAAAAATAAAATCCCAAAATTTTTCTGATATAACAGGAGATGTTGAAGACATTGTAAGAACATCTGAAATTTCAGATGGTATTTGCACTATATTTTCTGTTGGAGCTACTTCTGCTGTTTTGATAAATGAAAATGAACCAACACTTATAAAAGATTTAATGGACTCTTTAGAGAAAGTTGCTCCTAAGGATGGAATTTATCATCATTCTGAAAATGCTTATTCTCATATAAGATCCTCAATAATAGGAAATAGTAAAATGGTTCCAATAAAAGATGGTAGTTTAAATCTTGGAGAATGGCAAGAAATAATGGTTTTTAATTTTGATACTGAAGAAAGGGAAAGAGAGGTTGTTGTAACAGTTATTGGAGATTAGTTGTTTCACACAGATATTTTCATATAACCTATTGAATTTTTATAAATTAAATTAAAACTAATTCTGTGGTAGAATGAATATCTACATAGAAACTTATGGCTGTTCTGTATCTCAAAATGAATCAGAAATAATGGCAGGTTTAATTCAAAAAGCTGGCTATAACCTTGTTAAGAATGAGAAATATGCTGATTTGATTATTATCAATACATGTTTTGTCAAACAGGTTACTGAACAAAAAATAATTTTCAGGTTAAAAAATTTACAAATGAATTATCCTGAAAAGAGATTGATAATATCTGGCTGCATGCCGGAAGGAGCATATAGAAGACTAGTAGACATAGCTCCAGATGCAAGTTTAGTTAGCACTCACCAAATAACAAAAATTGTTCAGACTGTTCAGAAAACTTTAGAAGGAAAGAGGGTTGAATTTTTAGGAGAATCAAAAGAAGTAAAATTATGCCTGTCAAAAATAAGAAAAAATCCTGTTATTGATATTGTTCCTATATCTTCTGGTTGCAACTCGAATTGTAGCTATTGCTGTGTAAGGCTAGCCAAAGGAAAACTGTTTTCTTATCCTCAAGAAAAGATAACAGAAGAGATAAATTCTTCCCTAAAGGAAGATTCTAAAGAAATCTGGCTAACTGCCCAAGATACTGCCTCTTATGGATTAGATAATAAAATCAGATTGCCAGAATTGTTAAACAATATTTCAAAAATTTCTGGAAAATTCTTTGTTAGGATAGGTATGATGAACCCCAAGAATGCCATGCTAATACTTCCAGAACTGGTAAAATCCTACCAGAGTCAGAAAATCTATAAATTCTTACATTTACCAGTCCAATCAGGAGACAATGAAATATTAGAAAAGATGAATAGAGATTATAAAGTAGAAAATTTTGAGAAAATTGTTAGAGAATTTAGAAAAAATCTTAAAATACAATTATGGACTGATGTAATTATAGGGTTTCCAGGAGAAACTGAAAAACAGTTTCAAAACACTCTAAAATTAATTGAAAGAATAAAACCTGATTGGATAAATGTCTCAAAGTATGGTTCTAGACCAAATACTCAAGCTGCGAAATTAGAACAAGTTCCATCAAAAATAATAGCTGAAAGAAGTGCAGAAATCTCAAAAATTGTTAGAAATATGTCCTTAGAAAAGAATAGAGAATGGATCGGATGGGAAGGAGAAATTCTGATTTCAAAAAAAGGCAAAAAATCTGGTCAATGGCTAGGAAGGAACTTTGCTTACAAACCAGTTTTAATTGAAAGCAAAAATAATCTTTTGGGAAAATTTGTTGAAATCGAGGTAATTGAGGCGAATTCCTCTTATCTGAAAGGTGTTCTAAAGTAAACTTTATATGTGAGAAAAATCCTATTCTATAAAGTGAAACCATGAACTTTAAAATGTATATTATAGGCGGAATAATTTATGTAATTCTAGCGATAATCCTAGGTATGATAGGAGGAACAATCGGAGCATTTGCAGTGTTAATTGCAGCATTGGTAGCAGGTATCTATGTAGGTATGAAAGCCGCATCACCTATGGGAGCTGCAGTAAACGGGGCTATTTCAGGATTAATAGGTGGAATAATAGCAGGTATAATAACACCATTTTTTGTAATACCAGGGACAACAGGATTTCCATTGTTAGATACCTTTGCAAACATGCTTGGAACTACTATAGGTAGTTATATTACTATCTTAGCAGGATTCGGATTTTTCATTGGTGCAGGTATTATCCTAGGTGCAATTGGTGGATTCATAGGCAAAAAAATTAAGAGATAAAAATCTTATATTGCAGAGAGAAGAGATATTTATAGTTTTTTATATTTTTCTTTTTATTTTACTGTGACACTTTTTGCTAGATTTCTCGGACGGTCCGGATCATAACCACGTAAAACAGCCAACTGATAGGCTAAAATTTGTATTGGTATTATTTGACATATCGAATTTGCTTCTTCTGCTTCTCTAACCTTAATAAAGAAATCAAAAACCTCATTATTGACTGGAGATATGCCTATAATATAAGCACCTCTAGTCTTGAGTTCCATGGCATTGCTTATTATTTCTTTCTCGGTTTCTTTAGAAGAGAAAACTATACAAGGAATTCCTTTTTTAATTAATGCTATAGTACCGTGTTTAAGCTCTCCGCCAGCAAATCCTTCAGCATGAATGTAAGAAACCTCTTTTATTTTTAATGCTGCTTCTAGAGCTGTTGGATATTGTAAACCTCTTCCTATTAGATAGATGTGCTCAGAGTCCCTTATCTTTTCTGCCAGTTTTTGTATGTACATTCTTGCATTTGCAGAAGTTAGATGATAAACATAGTTAATCAGATCTTTTAGTTTTTTCTTACCTTCATCATATCTTCCAGCTAGAGAATAAGCTAAAAGCGTTAGCAAAGTTAATTGAGAGGTGTAAGTTTTGGTTGATAAAACGCATATTTCTGGTCCAGAATTCATCATTAATGCTTTATCTGATTCCCTAGTCAAGGAAGAACCCATAACATTTACTATTGATATCACCTTTGCTCCCTTTTCTTTTGCAGTTCTAACAGCATCTAAAACATCTGCTGTTTCTCCTGACTGTGAAACTGCTATTACTAAAGTTTCAGGAAGTATAAAATCCTTGTAATTAGAAAATTCAGATGCTAAAGCAACATTAACATGAGTTTTAGATATTGAAGAAAACTTGTAAGAGGCTGAGAGACATGCATGATAAGAAGATCCACAAGCAACAAAGTATATGCCTTTTGACTTTTTCATTATTTCTATAATGTCTTTTATTATTTTTTCATCCTGATCTATCGCCTTGCTTATACTTTCTGTTTGCTCAGTTATTTCCTTTAACATATAGTGCTCAAAATTTCCTTTTTTAACATGCTCCAAGTTCCATTCGACTGTATCAACTGGTCTTTCTACAAAAGAATTCTCCTTTAAATTGAAAATTTTTAGTTTATCATCTAAAACTACCACATCTTTTTCTTCAAGATAAATCACTTTTTTAGTATGTTCTAAGAAAGCAGGTATATCCGAAGCAACAAAATACTCATTGTCTCCTACTCCAATTACCAAAGGTGAATCCTTTCTTGCAGCTATCATCTTATTTTCTCCGGTATGTAGTGCAACAATGGCATAACTTCCTTCTAATTTATTTAGTGCTAATTTAGTTGCATCAAAAAAATCTTTTTCTTTCATAAAATATTCAATCAAATTTGGTATAATTTCTGTATCTGTCTGAGTATTAAAAATAAAACCTTTTGACGTGAGAAATTCTTTTAGTTCTTTATAATTTTCAATAATTCCATTATGAACAACAGCTATAGTTCTGTTATTAGATAAATGCGGATGAGCATTTTCTTTTGTAACAACACCATGAGTTGCCCATCGTGTATGACCACACCCAATTCTACCTCTCAACTCATTTAAATCAAATTTTATCTCATCTATTTTGCCTATATCTTTTTGCAAATGAAAATCTATTATTAAAGTAATTAATCCTGCAGAGTCATAACCTCTATATTCTAGCTTTTTCAATCCTTCTAAAAGGATTGGTGCTGCTTGCCTTTTTCCAATGTAACCTATTATCCCACACATATAAATCAATTTTTTATATTTTTGATAACAATTATGACAGAGGAGGAGCACAAAATTTTTTGGATCACCTCCTTGAGGTTTTTGCTTTCCTCTGCCGTTTTTAAGAAATTAGTTAAGTTTATATATAAGTTTTATTAAAAATATTATAATAGTACTAAAAAACATTTTATAGTGGTAACATGTCCTTTGTGGTCGAACAGAAAAATGGTAAAACGTTCAGTTTATCAACAAAATTACTAGAACCTAAGCAACTAAAAGTTGCTTTATCGCCTTTAGCATGGAAAATTCTCAAAGTACTGGCAGAAAAGCCAAGTTATCCAAAAGAGATTGGTAACAAACTGAAAATACATGAACAAAAGGTCTATTATCATATAAGGAATTTGGAAAAGGCTGGCCTGATAGAAAAAATAAATGAAGAGAGAAAACAAGGAGCAGTAGCAAAAATTTATGCTCTAACTGATTATGCGTTTACACTATTACTAAAACCTTTGGAAGAATCCCAAAAAGTTTTCTATCTTAAAAAAGAATATAAGAACTTTCTAGAGCCTTTCATAACAGATGGCAAATTGAATGCTCTTATAATATTAGGTAGTCCTGAACCACACGGTATAGCAAAAGCCAGAGCAAAGGACGGTTTGTTTGCTACAGATCTAGGCTTGTTCTTTGGAACCTTCTTGAATTATACACCTGAGGTATCTACAAAATTAGACACTGAAGTAAGAGATGAGGATTTGAAAAATAATTTAATACTTATCGGCGGTCCTGGAGTGAATTTCATAACTGCTAGAATCAATTCCAAACTTCCAATAAGTTTTGAGAAGATAAAGGATCAGAAAAATTTCTATTCTGGATTTCATTCAAATGTTTCTGGAAAGAATTATTATGAGGAAGGTTATGGAATAATAATTAAAACAAAGAATCCATTTGATAAGACAAAAGAAATCCTTGTTATCGCTGGAAGAAGAATTAATGGAACAAGGGCTGCAATATTGGCATTTCTACAGAAATTTGATGAGATATGTAAGGGAAATTCTTATGACTCTAAAGTTTTTGCAAGAATTGTAGAAGGAATTGACAAAAATAATGATGGTGTTATTGATTCTGTTGAATTTCTAGAATAGTCAAATTAAAGTTTTAATTTGTGGTACATGTCTAACTTTTGCAAGTTTATCATAAGACAAATAATATAACCATGTTTCATTTTTAAATTTTATAGGAAGTTCTTCTGGGCTATCAAACCATCTTAAAAGTTCTTTTTCTGTATCTGTAAGGTCCTCTTGACTTGCACTTATATCAGCTTGGTTTCTCGCATCAAATAAAGTCACATATTTGAAGTCTATATTTGGAACGTCTTGTTTTAAGTCATTAACTACCGTATGCAGCATTCTTCCTAATCCTCCACTTTTCGTTCTTAAATCCATTCCATAAATTGGTTTCTTTTGCAAGACTGATTGCATTAAAACTGCACATATTTTTACATCATCCATTTTTCCAGTTTTAGAACTTGCTTGAACTGTATTACCCAAATAATCTATATGTGGTATTTGTTTTTTCCTTAAGGCATATTCAAATAAATGATAAGTCATTGCACCATCAATTCCTATAGGCATAACAGTTGCTGATGCATCTATTTTTTCTGTTAAAGTATTTACAGCAGTAGCAACTTTCTGATAAATTTGCTGGTTATCCATAAGCTCATTTTTAACTAAAAAAGAATTTAAGCTTTTCGCAGCTCTTCATTCAAAGCCTTAGAAACAGTCTTGCCGTCTATTTTCCCTCGAGTTTCCTTCATTACTTCTCCCATTAAAGCAGAAACTTTCTTTTCCTTAACTAGATTAGGATATTTATCAAAAATCTTTCTTATAATTTCTCTTAATTGCTCTTCATTCAAAGATTTCAAACCACTTTTTTCTATTGCTTCTTTAACAGAAGTCTTATCCATGCAAACGATTTCTAAAACATTTGGAATTGCTTCCTTGGAAATTGTTTTCTTTTTAATAGAAGAAAACAACTCATCAAATTGCTCCTCTGTTAAAACGTTTGTTTCAAGCCCTTTTCTTCTCAAATCCTTTACTGTTGAATTAAATGTGTTAGCAACAAGAACAGGATCATATTCTTTATAGAATTTTTCAAACAAATCCAAGTATTCGCTTCTTAAAATTTGATCAATCATTTCTTTTGGTAAAACCTTTGAGAATCTTTTTGCTTTTTCTTCCCACGTTTCAGGAATTTTTATTTTTGAAAGAAATTCTTTTGTTAAAACAACCGTTAGACTATCCGTCTCTGGATACATGCGAAATTCTCCAGGCAAAGGTCTCATGTACTCTGTTGTTCCATCTTCCTTTGCTGCCCTAGTCTCTTCCTTTGGTTTTTCTCCTTTTGATATCAACCCCTGCTGCCTCTTTATCTCATTCTCGATTATTGTTGGTATCATATCCAACTCTTGAACGCCTTTTATTTCAACCCTAGCTCCCTTTGCAATGGAAACATTAACGTCCTGCCTTGTGACACCAATACCGCGTTGACTCTTGCCAGTAGACCTTATTATCATACCTAATTTTTCAGCCACTTCTTTTGCGTGTTCAGGGTTTTTAATATCTGGAGATGTTCCAATTTCTATCAAAGGAATGCACGACCTATCAAGCCTATAAGTAACTTCATCATCAATTTTATCAACAATGCCAGCAGATTCCTCCTCTAAACAAATGTTTGTTATTCTTACGTCTCCTAAAGATGTTTTTAAGATGCCATTCAATCCAACAATTGCTGTTCTTTGAAAACTTGAAACCGAACTGCCATCGACAACAATCTTACGCATAATATGAATTTCATCAGGAATTTCTGCCTTTAACAATTTTGCTACTTGTAATGTAACTTCTAAAGCTTCTTGATTTATAGAATGTATAGGTTCTTCGTCGCATTCCACAAGGCATACTGTTTCTGGAAATGTTTGATATAAAAATTTTCTATCTTTTAAGTATTCATACAAAGCAGCTACATCTACTTGTCCAGTTTCTCCAGCTACTGGTCTTAATTTTCTTAAAATAATATTAGTAGGCTTTGTAGTAGAAAATACCGGCTTGCAATTACAAAACAGTTTTGTTTTAACATTTAAGCGGTTGTGCAACTCGATGCCACAACGGAATCCAATCTTTTCATAATCCATGGATATCACTTAGTTTTTGCCATTTTTCTGTATTTGCTTCAAACAGATATAAAGAATTTTTAGACTGAAACTTTCTAAAGTTTAAAGAGTACCTGTTTCTCTTAACGTCAAAATATAATCTGGGACAAATGCCGTTATTATTCAGTATTTTCTTAGCGGAATTGATTAATTTTCCACTTTTACTAACCAAAGAAATGCAACCAGACTTGTCAACACCACCATCAAATAGCATTACGCCCTGAAGAAAAGCTAACCTATACATATTCTTGGATTTCCTTATAATAGAAGGTTCATTAACAGTTTCAGTTTTTTCTCCTATTGGAAACTCAAAGAAATTAGCCAAGTATCTTGCAATTATCTTATTTGAGAAATTTATTCTCCATGCATCTTTTTTAGGATATTTTTTAACTAGTAAATCTAATCCAAAAAGCTTCTTAATCCAACCAGAATATGTTGAAACGGCGTTTTTATAATGGTCTGTAAGATCAATATTGTATTCTTGCCAAATTTTTATATTCCTAGGCAATTTCTGTTTTAAAATTTTAATTGCTTCTTTGTAAGCTACTCTATATCTGTAAGTGCCTCTATTTGTCTTGTATATCTGCTTCCTCTGTTCTATGTTTAAAATGGATTCCAAAGGTTTTATGACGCGTGAATCAAATCCTATTCTCGTGTAAAGATTCCCATCAGCAGCATGCGAACCAAGAATCTTACATAATGTTACGGACATCGTTTTTACGGCTTTTATTGGTTTTGCTTTAGCTGCATTAACTTTCAGATATTCTATCTTTTTTAGAGATGTTTTCTTGTTTATGACATTGATTCTTATAAGATAGAGTAAAAGCGGAATTGGTATCCATTCCTTATTGAAATAGAATATCTCTGAGAAAGGTCCTTCGCTTGAGCGAAGCTCTTTGGATGCATTTTTTATTATTTTTTTGAAGGAAAAACCAGATTTCCTTATACCTTCCATTACATAATTCCTGAGGTCTTTTCCATATGCACAAATCCAGGATTTGGCCCCGGTATCAATTGTTTGATGTAAGCTCAGTAAATCGAACATTTTCATTCTCCATTTAACGCCACTTGCTTGCGGGATGCCACTGCGGAACGCCAAGCGCTTTGCAAATTTTGCATTCGTGAAATTCGCGTTCTGTAGGTTTGCAAAACGTGCTGGTTCTTATCAAATCTGAAAATTCCTTGTGAAACATCATTTCCATTCCTGATTGTTTTAGTTTATTTGCAATTGTGAGGATTTTGTCATAGCAAATTTTCCCATGATTTTCATTTTCATCGTCAATCCTGCCGCATCTTACGCAGAAGTTGCCGAAAAACCAATTTGCCAGATGCTCAACTTTGGCTGGTTTTTTGACTTTTTCTATTTTCTCATAGTCAGTCATTCTATTACCTCTATCAAATTAAACTCATTTCCATCTGAATCAGCAAAAACAGCCTTCATTTCACCCCAAGGTCTTTTGTAAGGTTCTTCGACGAACTTAACTCCTTTACTCTTTAATTCCTTGCAAACCTTTTCAATGTTATCTGTCTCAAAGAATATGCAAGTTCTTCCACCTATCTTAACCTTATCCCAGTCTTCGCCCCAGCTTGTATCAGGAACTCCAATGTCAAACTCGTCATTTCCGAGTTTCATTAAAATACATTTAAAATCAGGATATTCCTCTATCAATTTCATCCCTAAAACTTTTTCATACCATTTTAGCCTTTTCTATATCTGAAACGAATATTTAGATTGGACCGAGTTTAAATTTCATTTTAATCAGCTTTTAATTTTCTATTTACATACTTAATTATCTTAAGAGCTAATTTTTCATCTTCATAGTGTTCCTTCGTTATATCTTCCATTTCAAGTCACCATTAACCACGTTCCAATAAACATAAAAACAATTGATAAAATCTTGATTAAAACTATTGTTTTGCTATTTTTTTCTTTCAGTATCTTTGGTATAAACAAGCTAAGTATAAGAGTATAAATTAAAACAAACAAAGGCTGCACTGATGGAACAGCTGCTACAATCGATGCCAATTCCTCTGTAATGGCAATATAGAAAAATATCACTGCAACATAATAGAGTGTCATACTAACCATTCTCCAGAAAAATAATTTCTTTTTGTTAGTTTTGGACATATCATTAAAGAAATCTTTTCTTAACTTTGGAAATATTAAGAAAATCAATCCACTGATTACCGCTCCGAGCAGCGTCCAGAAAAGGAATGACATATAATCAAAATAATTAAAAACATACTTTTCTGTAACAGTCAGGCCTGCGTACATCAAATCCAATATTAGGATATATCCCAACGCCTTGGATATTTTGAATTTCCCTTTAGACTTTTGATAGGAGATTAGAATTGCGCTTGCAACCAAAAGGAAAACACCGATGTATTTTTGAAGGCTTAAAACCTCACCAAGAAAAATAAACGCCAGTGGCAAGACAAATACCGGATTCAAGTATGTTAATATGACGACCCTTGAGGTTTCCTCTACCATAATGGCCTTGTTATAAAAAACAAAAATGAACCCCAAAATAATACCTACAATAATGCTCCAGATATACCAAGGATAGGCAAAGGAAATATTAGTAAATAAAATGAAGGGTATCATAACTATAGCATCAGTCAAACATATTAAGATTTGATAGGAAAACGAATTTCTCATTAGTTTTTCCAGAGAATACTTGTCAATTATGTTTACTATGCCCCAAAGCATAGGAGCTAATAATGCAAATATAAACCATTCCATTTACTCACATTCTATATGTTGCTCTGGATACCAAGTAGGATGACAAGAAGCTGTAATTGATAATTTTCCTTCAAAAAAGTATTTTTGATTAGGTTGAATAAAAACTGAATCACCTTCACTTATTAACAATTCTTTTCTATCTATTTCAATTTTTCCTTTACCTTTAGTAACAAATACAATTTCTTTACAAACTTTGTTTGTAACTCTGCCCTTTTCAGGATATCTTCCTTTTATTTCTATAAATGCTACATTAATGTCTTTGTCATCAAATGAATATTCATAAGCTGTACAAACAGGACTGTTTTTGAACTCTTTTCTTTCTGATTTTTTGATTATCATCTCCTCACCTTAAACATCTTGCCATGACCAGGCGTTTTTATTATTTGTATATCAGTTTTTGGAATTTTACCTTCATGACTTTCTATTTTTCCATCAAATGAATACGTTGAATCATTGTCTAAAACTCTAGCATTCTTAAAAATTCCAGCTAAGAGTGAATGATCCAAATGATAATGAGTTAAAATTATATAATCAACTTTGTCTTGCGATAACTTCTCTTTTTTCAAAGCCTTCAGTAATAATTTTCTATTCATTCCGGGGTCAATAATTATAATCTTACCGTTTTCTTTGATCAGAGTAGTTGTAGAAGATGCAAGTTCAGCATTATTTTCTTTCTTTGCATAACCTTCAATTAAAACTTTAACTTCAGCCATATCACCACTTTTCAAAATTCATTATTTCATTCAGTTCTTTTCTTCCTTTTGATTCGGATTTTTCATCAGGATATCCCATAATAATAACATAAGGTATTATGATGTCTTCTGGTATACCTAGAATTTTCTTTATCTTTTCCTTATCAAACCATGCAACAAAACATGTTCCAAGGCCAAGTTCTGTTGCTCTTAAAACAAGAAATGCGCTTGCAAGAGACAAGTTTATCAAAGGCTCTTCTTCCATTCCTGGATGTGGAGGGTGTGCTTCTTTTTCTGCACAGCATACAATAACAATCGGTACGTCATAGATTTCTTTTTGACCAAAAACATTATTCTCTTTTAATTTAAGTAAGTTCTCTTTGTTCTTAACAACTAAAAAATGCCATGGTTGCAGATTGCGTGCTGAAGGTGCTCTTCTTGCAGCATCAATTACTTCTTTGATAATCTCATCAGAAACTTCTTTTTCCTTAAATCTTCTTATTGATCTTCTTTTTTCTATTGCTTCTTTGACGTTCATATTTACACCAAGAAAGTTTCTATTTCAGTTCTATCAGTAATCTCTCCAGCAATATTTGTTAGCATCATTTCTCTAACTTTTTCTAGATCTTTGGTATGTCCTAAAATCCAACCGAGTTTGATATATGCAACTTCCGGGAGCATATCTTCAGCAGGAATAGCTTTAGCTTCATGATAAAGAATTCTCAGATTTGTGTAAACATTAGTATTGATTCTTCCGTAGATTGTTTGAGGTGCAATCACAACTGGAATTCCATCTTTTATTAATTTCTTAATTGTAGGAATCCAAGACTTTTCAGCAAATGTAGGAACATGACCCATTCCTGTTCCTTCAATAACAAACCCCTTATAACCTTTTTTAACCAAGAATTCTAAGATTTCAGGTTCGCTTCCAGGATAAGCTTTCAACAGAGCAATCTTTGGTTCGAATTTAACATCAGCTACAACCTTTTCATCTTTTCTTTTCTTATAATTGCTATTTAGTATGTCAATCTTGCCATCTGGATATATTTTTGCTAAGGGCATCTCATTTATGCTTCTAAAAGCATCTCTTCTTGTACTGTGAAGTTTTCTTACCTTTGTCCCTCTTATGAAATAGCAATAATGATCATCTGTAGAACCATGCATGCATGTTCCTACCTCGCCGATGTCTGAGACAGCTGTATAAGCAGAACAAATCATATTCATGAAAGCATCGCTGCTTCCTCTATCTGAAGACCTTTGAGAAGCAGTAAGAATAACTGGTTTGTACAAATTCTTTAACATAAAAGAAAGAGCAGCAGATGTGAAATGCAAAGTGTCTGTTCCATGAGTTATTATCACTCCTTGATTTTTGTTTAATTCTTTAGCAGTTAGCTTTGCTAAAGTCTGCCAGTCTTTATAATCTAAGTCCTCAGACATTTTTCTGAAAGGAGTTAAAACATTTTCTATATTAACTATATTTTTCAATTCTGGAATATTTGTCAGTAGTTCTTCCGGTTTTTCCAAAGCATGGACACCGCCTATTTTATAGTCTACTCTAGAAATTATGGTTCCGCCTGTCATTATCAAAGAAACCTTTGGTTTTTTAGGATCAAATTTCAAAGCTTTTAGATGTTCTTTACCCATTTCAAATTCTACTTCTTCTTTTACTCTCTTTGGCTCATATTTTTTGCTCTTTTCTATTTTAACTTCTTTTTCAAATCTTATCCCTATATTATAACCGCTATCAAGTTTCAAAACAATAGCTTTTCTATCACCTAGTTCAGCTCTGGGCATTAACAAACCTTCATAATTCTGCTTACCCTTAATAATAGAAATTCTATCTCCAACTTTAATACCTTTCAATACTCTTTGGATTTCTGGAGAATAATTCTCAAGCATAATAATACTACCATCATTAATTATTATTAATATTTACTCCTAAGCTTAGCTTACTTCCTCCATATTAAATTTATATATCCTTAAGTTAATATTAATAATTAAAGAAACTCAAGAATAGTGTTCAAAAGCATAGTATCCAAGCTGGACCTTGGCGAAAAAAACTCCGTTAATTGAAGTTTCTTAGACAAAACGGAGGATAACATGAAAAGAAAATTCAAAGGTCTTAAAAATAGAGCTCTTGCTGACAAAGAAGAATTAAAAAACTTACCTGTTCCTTCAACAGAGCAAGTTTTAAATGCTATTGAAAAAGATGCTACTACCAACAATCCAGAAACCAAATCGGGAGATGAGGTCAAGGACGTCAGTAGTAGCAATAATAATTAGGCTTCTGAAATTTAAAAAGTGAAAAAGCAAACCTTTTAAGGTGGAGGAAAATAAAATATAATTATACCTGTCAGGTATAGGGAGATGAGGATTATGTATATTAAAAAAGACGGAGAATCTTTACAGCTTTATCATGCAGGAAATTTTATTGCAAAAGTAACAAATGATCCTTTATGTCAGAGCTATGTTGCTTTAGTAGGAGATTTACGAGTTATAAACATAGAAAAAGCAAGAGCAAGGCATGATGGTAGCTTAGTTCTAAAAGCCATGAGAGAGTCTGAATCAAATTCTTTTGAAATTCAGAACCTTATCGGAACTGGACCAACATTTGTAGCAAAAGATGGCTTGGGAGGATTTGATGATTTCGTAGGATACATTGAAGAAAAATATTTGAAAGGAAAAAATATATCTAAGTCATTACCACGACCATCAGAAGTTACAGCTAAATTATTCGTAGCAAAGCAAGAGAAAAATAATTTTATTTTTTCAAATTTAAGCTCAACTTTAGATGAAATGCTAAACTTATTACAAAATAATCTTACAGAGTTTGAGAGAAGGAAAGGTGAGTTCGCAAGCCAGCTGGTCTCTATAAGAGACGAATTAAAACAAATGGTGTCAGACAGTCCTCAAAAAATATTGCAAGATGTGACGGAAGGTAGAATTGGACCTGTTGAAGTTAATCGGAGAATTAGAGACCTTGAAAAGACTCAAAGACAAAATTATTTAGCAAAAGTTTTAAGTCCACCATCAGAAATAAGTCCACAAACAATAATTGAAAGGCGAGACAGCAGTCATCCTGTGAGCTGGAAAGAAATTCATGATGGACAAAGATACAAAGAATTACAACAACGGAAAAAGTTTTTGGATAGTTTCCCAAAAAGTGAAAAGCCTAAAGAGAAATTTCAAGCTGGAGGCTGGGGACTAAGCGAAGAAGCTGAAAAGAGAAATCAGGAAATGCGTGAAAGGTCAGGAATGCCTATTTTGATTATGAAAAAAATTGAAAAAGAAAAAGATTAATGTTTTTTAATTTCCTTAGTGCAAAATGGTTGAATCTTCCATTTTGTAACACCTATTATTGGCGATAGGGGAAGTGGCTTATCCCCTATTAGCCATTAAAAAATAAAGCCAAAAATAGTATGCCGAAAAATTTCGGATGGAAGGGCAAGTCCGCCACCAGACAACAAGGAGGTGGTCGTAAAAAATAAAATGGTAATGGTGGTAATATGTTGAAACAAGAAATTGACAAATATCTTGGATGTAAAATCGGATTAGAAACAAATGCAGGAAGATATGTTTTCGGAACTTTAAAAGAAATTGATAGCTCTTCTATAAAAATAGAATTTCTAAACAAGGCAAGAACTCTAATCATACCAGTCTGCTCTATAATTTCAATAAAACTTTTAAAGGATGATGAGCATGACTGAAACATCTCTTTATGATAAGGAAGCAGTAGCAAAAAGGATGTTTAATATTTTAATAGCAAACAAAGAGATGACAGTAGAAAATTTTCAAAGCGACTTACCAGATAACATCTTTAAAGAAGTTTTAGATTTTTTGATGAATGATAAAAAATTAATTAAAATTGAGAATGGTCAGGTAAAACTTGTTGATACAGTAACAGTTACAGAAGAAAAATTGGTAGACATTGAAGAAGCCCAACAAAAATCATTTTACAAAGATGAAAATGGTAAAATTTATGAGCAGATATATAATAAAGGAAATGGTTCAAGGTTTGTTTCTTGGGATGGAGAGAAGGCAGAGATAGTAAGCAACATAAACATCGGAGATATAACGCCAATTGAAGATGAAGGCTTAGAGCTTGGAGCAATTTTATTGCCTACAGAACCTGTGTGTTATGAGAACTTGGAAAAGTTAATGCAAGACATTAAGCAGTTTATTCATAAATATTTAGATGTATCAGAAGAGTTTGAAAATATAGCTGTCTGTTACATAGTTTTAAGTTGGATTTACGACAGGCTAACAACAATACCTTACTTAAGAGCCTTAGGCGATCTTGGAACAGGAAAGTCAAGATTCTTAGATGTAATTGGCGGTTTATGCTATAAGGCTTGCATTGTATCAGGAGCAATAACACCAGCACCAATTTACAGAATGATAAAACGCTGGGGAGGAGCAATAGTTTTTGACGAGTCAGATTTCAGAAGTAGCACGGAATCACAAGAGATTATAAAGATATTGAACTGTGGTTTTGAGGCAAACAAGCCAGTAATAAGATGCCTGAAGGATAATCCTGACACAATACAGTTCTTGCCAACTTACTCTCCTAAAGTATTCAGCTCAAGAAAAACTTTCAGCGATAAAGCCTTGGAAAGCAGATGCCTAACAGAGATAATGCTTGAAACAACAAGAACAGACATTCCAGCTATATTACTTCCAGTGTTTTACGAGGAAAGACAACAGCTTATCAACAAGCTCCTAATGTTCAGACTGCAGAACTACAACAAGATAGACCCTAACATAATTCAGAATATAGACTTGGGGAATATAGAAAAAAGACTTAAACAGGCAACCTTAAACTTCGCAGTGCTATTCAGCAACATACCTGAGCTCATGGAAAACTTTAAGGAATTTCTGCAGAAATATAGCGAGAGCTTGGTTGATGAAAGATATTCTACAGATGAGGGCATGATAATAGAAACTATCTTTAGACTAAAGGATAGAGGAAAGGAGCTTATATCAAGTCAGGACATCGCAGAAGATATGGAAACAGAATACAAGCTGAAAAATCCTATGACTGCAAGGTCTGTTGGTAGATATCTAAAGTCTTTAGGCATAGTAACTAAGCAGAAATTTATTGATGGAACTAATAGGAGGGTTATGCTTTGGGATAACAAGCTCATGGAGCTATTGAAGATGAAATACATTCCAAAGGTCTACGATAGTAACGATAGTAACGCTATAAACGATAGGAATAAAGAGCAAACTACCTTATAGCGTTTATATCGTTCATAGCGTTGGTATATTAGACCGAGCTAAAACGATAGTGATGTAATTGTATGAAACCAATGTAACAAGGTTAAGCATTAGTAAAAAATTATTAGTTTATTAGGTAATTTTATGGGAAGAAGACGCGAAAAATGGACAGTTGATAGGCTTGATAAATTAAAGGAATTGCTATCTGAAGGACTAAGCTATAGAGAAATAGCTAAAGCCTTTGGAACAACTGCAACCAATATAGGCTACACAATCTCTAAGTATAGAATAAAACCGATGCTCAAAGGAAAAATAAAAGAGTTAAGAAAAGAATCCGAAGACTTAGCAACAAGGATAAGAATTTTGAAGGGAGAGTTAATTAGAACAGAGCCTTCTCATTTTGCATTTACGGACGAGCAAATAAAAAGATGGCTGAAGGGAGTAAGAGGCTGTTATTTATTCTGTAAGCAAGTTCTGAATGTTAGGCTACAAAGATACCAGTTTGGAATGATAAGGAACATGATTGAGCATAAGCGATGCTGTTTTGTAATGGGAAGACAATCAGGAAAGGATTTTACGATAGCCTGCTATACCTTATGGCTCTGTATAACTAACAGCAACCAGAAGGTCTTGCTTGTAAGTCCTGCTCAAAGACAATCAGATTTGTTATACGAACGCATACTAACTTTCATAGCTTCTAACAACGAGCTCTTTGATAGCGTAGAAAAAAGCACATCAGAGACATGTCAATTCACTAATAATTCTAAAATCAAAAGTCTGCCTTCAACAACCTACATTCGTGGCGAGACTTCAGTTACGTTGTGTGTAATGAATGAAGCAAGAGATTTTCTAAACGGCAACGAGGTTATGGCAAGCGTCCTGCCCATGCTATCTATTTGCAAAGGTTCGTTAGTTATAATGAGCTCAGCAAGTGGTTGCAGTGGTATATTATGGGACTACTTTAACAATCCCTTATTTATCAAAATGAAGCTTCCTTCAAGTGTGAACCGATACATAGACCCGAACTGGTTGGAGGAACAAAGGAATATTCTATCAGCTAATTTTTATCAGATGGAATTTGAGGCACAATTTTCCGAGAGCGTAGATAATTTCTTTTCAATAGGAACGATACAGAAATGCAGTCAATCCTACGACTTCGTTCATTTTCCTAATCCTGAATTAAAATATTTTTTAGGTTGCGATTTTGGCAGAGTAAAAGATTCAAGCGTCCTTACAGTCATTTCAGTAAATTCAGAGGGAATAAAGAAGGTTGAGCTTATAGTGGAGCTCTTCAACAAGCCTTTTGCAGTTCAGATAGAGACGATAAAGAACCTCCACAGCACTTGGCACTTTGCTAAAATAATAAGCGAGAAAGCTGGATTAAGCTTACCTTTATGTGAAAAATTAAGAGAGGAAGGCTTACCGACAGAGGATTTTATTCCAACGGTTGATTCCAAAGCAGAGGCGTTCAACTTTCTGTTAAGGGAAATGGAAAACAGCAAAGTTGTTATCCCAACCCATCCGCAGTTACAATATCAGCTTCGCACTTTTCGTTTTGAAATTACAAGCAGAGGTCAGCTACTTTTGCATCATGCTACTGAATATGGCGGAGACGATTTTGTGGATTCGCTTTGCTTCGCTGTTTGGGGTAGCAAAACAGAAGAATGGACACCTCCATCAGAAGAGTTTATGCGAAAATGGTCAGAATTTTTGGAATCATAGATTGATTAACGATTATAAATGAAGCGTATACTCAACATCTTTTAATCTAACTCCTTTTTTCCATCCGTCTATCTTTGTATTAGTGAAGGGTCTGATTTTCCTCCATTCTTTTTTTACCCAGTTATCAACTCTATTTTCCATACCCAACCTCACTATTCCGAACAAGGAGGCAGGATCCAATTTTGAGAATTCTAAAACTGTTTCTTTCTTAAATTTATCAGTTTCTTTTAATAATTTCAGATGTCCAATCTCATGCAAGACTTCTTTCAGTAATATCAGATTTTTATTTTTTTCTTCAGATTCATGTAAAACATCATAAGATAACAGAACGCATTGAGGTTCACCTATGCTTGGTGGCTCTCTAACTAATGTTCCAACAGCATCATCATCTGTGAACTGTTCAACTATACCCTGCGATACAAAGAAGAATGGAACTTTCACTTCATATAGGCTTAAGATTTCTTCTATAAATTTTGGAAAAGGTTTGCTAAGACTTTTTATTTTTTCAATCCTTTCTATGTTGTTCATATAATTATTAGATGTGAAGAATGTTTAAAAAGTTTTTTGAAGCTTTAAAGAAGTGGCAGGAGTTTTTGGACAGCTAAATTTTTATTATTTCCAATTTCTTGCCTTGCAGATTGGACATCTTTTATTGAAGTAGCTAACTATTAGATATATTATACCAAATGTCCCAAACGTAAAAATCAATAACAGCAGGAAAACTATCCAGTTTATAGTGCTCTGTGGCTTGACATTCTTTTTGCAGTTCAGGCAGTATCTCATTTCGCCCTTTATCTGCTTTCTCTCTCTTTCCTTAAGCCAGCTTTTTAAACTCATAATCATCATCAATATATTTTATTTTATTAATTGGAACGAATTTATACTTTCTATGAAATCATTCATATGGTTTCTATAGGCGGTATCTGTCTGACCACCGTAACCAAACATAAATATACCTGAGTCTTTAGGTAAAAAACAAGCCATTTTCTGTTTCAAATTAGTTTTTGAATAAATTATTTCAACTATGTAGACTGGTATGTCATTTATAGTTCTTTTTTCTTCGCTTTCAACTGAACCAGTATTGGATGAACCCTCTTTAATTGATTGAATCACCTCGTCTAAAGTTGTTGTTGAACTAACTCCTTTATACATATACATTAACATTATTAGAGCTCCTCTGTCAGCACTTGTAAATTGACCAATTTCTATCGGTGAACCTATTTCCTCTTTTTCTGTAAGAGTCCAGCCCTTAGGAATCTTTATTGAAAATCCATATTTTTCATTTCTATATGGACAGTCTAACTGACAGTTAAGATAGGTCTCACCAGTTTCACATATCTCATTACCACAGCATGGTGTGGTAGTGCAAGCTGATTGTCCAGTTGCTTGGGAAGATACGGCTTTATACAATGGACTCTGAGTGCAACCAGAAATAAATATAATGAATATTAACATTAATGTTAAAATTAAACTGCTTTTCATAAATATAATAAAATAATAACATATATAAACCCTTACTGTAAAGCTTTTCATATATGTAGAAAATCAAGTTTTACAGTAAATTCTTACATGGAAAGCAGATATAAGAAGCTTATTCCGAAGGTTCTAAAGTCTGATGAAATAATGAGCACGAATCAGGTCAGGGAAGCTGTTGCTAAACTGGCTGGAGTAAAGAGGATAGAATTCAACCTTATTTATCATCTTCTTGATGAGCTGAGCAGGGAAGGAAAGATTAGAATGGTAAAAGGCTCTAAAAAGGCTTTCTACTGGATGAAAAAATAACAACGTATAAAAATCAGGATTTAAGGATTATTTTTCGGCTAATTATTTAAATTAAGGTATCATACCTTTACTTTTTAGAATGAGATATATAATAAAAAGTACAAGAAGTATCAAAATAATTGTACCGAAAGTTAATACTCCTTTTCTCATTTTATCCACCTAAGTTTTTGATTCTACTATCAAGATATATGTAGATTATTATTATAAAAACAGCTAAAATTAAATCGGCTTGAAAATACGGTTGTTCTACCTTCCAGCCGAAAATAGTAGCCAAACCCACAATTACTAAAAGGGCTTCGCATAGTAATTTAAATTTTTCCCACATATTTTCTTTCTTTTTATTCTTTTTTGGCATATTTGTACCTTTAAAATCTCGAGACTATCTCGTCTAAATTTCTTGCTATAGACATAAACACGAAAACTAACCATATAACAAAACAAATTATAAATACCAGAAATCCAGCGTTTTCTATCTGACTACCGATATTTTCATTAACAGATTTAAGAAACATACCGCCTATCCACACAATAAAACCGAAGACGGTCAAAGCTCCTAATGTGCTTTTCGGGCTGAAATCAATATCAAAAGGCATAATTTAGTTAATAGTTTATAAATTTAAATAGTTTAATTTTTCAGCTGAACTTCTCATTCTCTTCTATAACCTTACCTATTATTCTGCACAATCTCAAGAAAATTTTAGTTTCTCTGCTGTTTTCAAAATAGATTCTCATGATTCTATTTTCTCAAGAAAATGCTATAATGGTTTGTTACTACCATCGGTGGTGGTAGACTTAAATTCAATAAAACTAAATTTTATTTCATGATAGATTTTGACAAGCTGTTTGATGATTTTGTTTTCAGGGAGCACAAGCCGAAGACGGTAGGAAGATATTATCCTTCAGAAGTCGGAATGTGCATAAGAAAGTTGTATTATTCTTACAAGTTTCCAAAGCAGATTAAGCCTGATTTATTGAAGATATTTGAGGTTGGTGATATTCTTCATGACTTTGTTGTTAGAGTGCTAAGAAGCGAGAAGAACAAGGACATAGAGCTACTGAGCTGGGAAATGCCCTTCAAGCTTGATGTTGAGAATTTTCAGATTTCAGGCAGAGTAGATGATTTATTAGTTATTAAAGTAAGTGGCAAGACTGTTCTTGTAGAAGTAAAGTCATGCAGTTTTCTAAATTATGTCAGAAAACCGCAAAAGCACCACGTATTGCAATTACAGCTGTATATGTATGCCACAGGCGTTCATAATGGTATTCTATTATATGTTGAGAAGAACACTCTGCAGACCAAGGTATTTACAATTGACTTTGATGAATTAATAGTTAAAGAGGCTTTAGACAGATTCAAGGAACTGCATGAATGCTTGATAGCAAACAGCATTCCTGTTGCAGAAGCAAAAACTAATGGAGATATTAAGTGGGTGTGCAAAGGATGCGAGTATAAAGAGAAGTGTGATAAAGAGTGACAGATGTCTTTACAAAGGAAAAAAGAAGCTGGGTAATGAGCAGAATAAGAGGAAAAAATACTAAGATGGAAAATCTATTTGCAAGAGAATTGAGAAAGGCAAAAATAAAATTCAAGAGATATCCAAGAATTTATGGCAGTCCGGATTTTCTTGTGAATGAAAATATAGTAGTTTTTGTTGATGGTTGTTTTTGGCACAAATGCCCTATTCATTACAAGGAGCCGAAGACAAAGAGGAAGTTCTGGGTTTCGAAAATCGAGGAAAACATAAAAAGGGACAAGAAGGTAGACAAAAAGTTAAAGGGAGAAGGCTATAAGGTAATAAGATTCTGGGAGCATGAAATAGAACATGACATTAAAAAATGTGTCAAAAGGTTAAATAATCTAAGATGACCATAATAGAGTATGGTAAAACAAATAGTTCAGGATTTTCATAAGCTTCTTGCCTCATCCATGAGAATACCTCATTCCTATGAGAGAAGGTCAAGAGGGTTCATAAGCGAGCTGAAATTCAAGCAGAAATGCGAAAATGATGAAATAAAATACCTCGATGGCGGATGGTTTTTTCTCAAGGGCGACAGATTAGCCAAAGAGAAGCAGGCGACTTATGTAACGGTAACATTTGATAATTCCGATAGATACAAGGAATTTTACGGAAAACTATCGAAGTGTCCAATTGTAAAAAGACTATTTTTTATAAGTATAAATAACAATAAAAAATGGAGCACAGTAAGAATCGATGCCGGTAGGAATGAAAAGTTAGATGTTCCAGAACCAATATTCGAAGTCTATGAGTTCAAAAATAATAATTTTATAAAATCTAAACTGGCTGATTTTTTGGATTTTTTCCCTGTATTAAAAGACCCAAAATTCTATAGGATTGATACGAAAAAAATTTCTCTTTTGGAATATCTTGACAATTTTTCTGAAAGGGAATTAATAGAACTGTATGGCGAAAGATTTATCGTTGATTATCTCATGAAGGGCAGAGATGCAAGCTACGGAATGGACTTTGACGGAGTAATAGTTGAAGACGGGGAATATTTTGTTGTTGAAACGAAGGAAAAGGATCCCGGTCCGAGTAATAGAAGCAAGGTTGATAAATCCAAGTGGTTTTTTGGGTGGGATACCCTTCGCCTTGTATGGTATTTATATCTGCTTAAGACAACGGGAATCAGCTGTTATAATACTATTCTTGAAATAAACAATCAAACAGAAAGAAAATTTGTTGCATGGAAAAGATGCGAACTCCTTAAGCTCTGTAAATCAATAAACTTTAGTTCACAGATACCCGGAGGGGTGGGGATGGGACCAACAAAAGGTTCAACTACAATTGCACCCTACTCGGTATTTGAAGAGTTCTAAAAATTCTTCTTTATTTCTTCAGCAATAGCTCTCGCCAATAACGGCGGAACTGCATTTCCAATCTGTTTGTAGACTTCTCTTTTTGGACCCATAAACATAAAACTGTCAGGAAAACTCTGTATTCTTGCACACTCTCTTTCAGTTAACATTCTTATTCTTGTTGGAGAATTCATCACCAAGGCATCTGAACCATCCTTCCAATATCTTGCTGAAATTGTAAATGAGGGTTCATCCAGCCTTAATATCTGCCATCCAAAACCCTTTCCATTTTCTACATTCCTTTGTTTCCTCTTTTTGAATCCTTCTATCATTTTTGGAGTGTGAAAATATTTCTCATTAACTTCAGAATCTTTCAACAAAACGTTTTTAACCGGAACCCATTTTCTAATTTCAGTTCCATCAATTCTTTTCTGCGGTTTTTGAGAATGCGTCTCTAATGGAAATGATATTTTCTTTCCGTCTCTATGAGCCATGAAAAAGACTCTCTTTCTTTTTTGGGGGACACCATAATCTGCTGCATTTAAAACTTTCCATATGACATCGTAGCCAATTTTTTTGAATTCTTTTTTTATTATGTCAACAACAGCCTCGCCTTTTGCAGTTTTCATACTCCTTATTCCAAGAACATTTTCTATTACAGTCCATTCTGGTTTAAAATAATTTACAATTCTAACAAACTCCATAAAAAGAGAATTTCGAGGGTCCTTGGGGTCTCTTCTACCAGCTATAGAAAAACCTTGACAAGGAGGTCCACCAACTATAACATCTATATTCTTTGTGCCTATTATTTCTTTAATTTCTTCGCCAGAAACTTTTCTAATATCCTTATGAATAATTTTTGCCTCTTTATGATTCTTTCTGAAAGTTTCTATAGACCATTTATCATTATCTAAACCAGCAAGTATTTCAAAACCAGCCATTTTAAATCCTTCTGATAATCCTCCTGCTCCACAAAACAAATCCAATACCTTCAATGTCATTCTTGACCACCAATAAATTTTCCTCTTTCTTTCATCCAGCAGTCATAACAAAGTTTCCAATAGTCCTTTGGTGGGTTGAACTCCTTACCGCATTTTGCACACTTTGGAATATTAACACCCATCTCTATTTTATTTTTTACTTTTTATATTCTTAAAATAATTAAAAAAGGCAGACCTTAGTCTGCCACCTCCTGAGCTATAGCCTTAACTTCTGGGTATTTTACTATCATCTTCTTCAGGACATTAAACATCTTCATCTCTTGCATAGCTTCCTTGTCTAAGGGCATAGCACACTTACCGCAATATTTGTTTGTCGGGCTATTTTGTTCGCTACATCTTGGACATAAAATAGGTTTTAATAAATCTACTAACTGTGGCTGTGGCTTTAAGCCGTCAGCTATTCTAATCTTATCTACGTTCTGCTCCTTGCTCAAGTGTGAGTAATGCTCAGGCATATTAGATTTCGGACTCCAGCCAAACATAAAAATTCTTGCACTGCGTGGAGCTCCCTTGTCTTCCAAATCTGTGTTCCTGCTGTGCCTAAACAGATGTACATAAACTCTCTTGTTAATACCTGCATCTTTAGTTGCTTGTTTAATTATGCGTAATACTGTCTGACCTTCTAATCTTTTACCATATCTGTGCTTCTGATTACCATCTCCATGCTCTATGCATACAAATAAAGGCTTGTCCTGCTGGTCTTTGAAGGGATGAACATTTAACCAGTCTTTTAAACTGCTTATAGAATAATTCAAAGGTACGTCCCTTGCTCCTGTCTTATTGCCTTGCTCGTTTCTAACCGTTAGATACTGCTCGGTTATTGTTATATGTATATCGCCGATGTTTAGATTAGTTAATTCTCCTCGTCTTAAGCCTGAATCAAATAGTAGGCTTACTATTGCCTTGTCTCTTGTGTTGTTACAAGCATTTACAAGTCTGTTAACCTCTTCCTGTGTTAGTAGGTCTGCTGATGTTAGTCTCTTCTCTACCTTGTTGCTGGGCATTTCAATAAAATCAACAACTGGTGGAAAAACACCCTTCTTCTTCATCTTGTTTGTTCCTCTGTAGTAAAGCCACTTAAAATACTTCTTAATTGTTATTATCTTGCCTAACTTGGTTACAAAGCAGTCCTCGCTTATGCTCTTAAGCCACCTCTCTATATCCTTCTTGGTTATGTCTTTGTCTAAAGGCTTGCCTATTGCCTTGCTGATTAGCCTTAGCGTACCGACATAATTATTTCTTGTACTAAGAGAAATGTTTTTACCTACTAAGTAGCTGTTAAATTCCTGTAGTAAGTTTAGCTGTTCTTGGCTTACTGTATTACCAGACCTTAATTTCTGGTCTGTTAACATGTGGTCTAAAAATTTTTCTAAGTATACCATTTACCTCATCTCCCTATTAAATTTATTAGCTCAAGAAGTATTTAATGGTTAGTAATAATTAATGACAGAACTAAAAAGCATAATAAGAATTAAACTTTTCGATATTTAAATAATATTTTAAATTATTTTAAGTGTTTTTTAACTTCTTCGATAATTGTTGATGCTTCATCAAGGGTTTTAAGAGCTATTAAACCTTCAGAAGTAGTTTGAAGTGTTTTACGCCCAGAAACTTCTAAATATCCAAGTTCTATAAGTGGATTTGCATATTTATCAAATTGTTCTTGATTTGTATCAGTAAGTCTCTGTAGTCTATATCTTGTTTGCTCATTTTTTGCACTATTTAATATGTCTCTTACAACCTCAACATTTCCTCTATAATGTTTCTTTCCCATTTTTAATATTTCAAAAGAAATCTTTAAATAAACTACTTTAGATTCGTGATTTTAATCTTTGTAACCTCGTCTTCCTTTTCCAATAGCTTCTTGAACTTGCATTTCGGACAGGTTAACCATCTTACAAATCTTCCATCTATATAAATGGCCTCTTCTCCACACCTTGGACATCTAGGCCTATCAGAATCAGGGGCAGGTGAAATTTGTTTTAGAGCCATCAATAAACACCCTTTCTTATCTCTACATGAACATCCTCATGGATTTCTGGAAATCTTCTTGAAAGTTCATTCATGTCTAATATTTTCTGAGGATTATTAACAAAGCATACCTGTTCAGTTTCTATAGCTTGCTCAATCTTGCTGTCCATCCCATATTTCTTTGCTCTACTCAATGTCAATTTGCAAAAAGGATATTTCAATCTAAACAACCTGTCTAGTGAAACATCTTCTAATTTTCCGACTACTATAGAAGTATTAAGATCAACTGCCACAACCTTTTTTAACAATTTTCTGGCTTTTTCTTTTGATTTTTCAATATCAGAATACCATTTTTCTGGTAGTTCAATGTCTTTAGGCATAATAATAATTTATCTAGAAAATATATAAGACTATCTCCTGTAGTTAACTCTTTTTATGAAATTCTACTATATCACAATCTCCTAATTTGTGATCAAAGCCAAAAGACTGACCTGCATATTTAGCTGATTTACCCCAAACCCTAGCAAACTTAAAATATTTTATAAAATCTTTGTGAAGTTTGTCTGCTGCATCAAGAACAGTTGAACCCTTCTTTAAAACTAATGGTTTTTTCTCAGGTTTTTTTCCAGGCTCTTTGCAGTAAATCCTTATTAAACCTAAAATTTTCCATACCTTTTCTTTGATTTCTTCTGGCCTTTCCTCTCTATTTATTTCAATGAATTGCCTTCTTATTTTCAATTTCGATATAATCTCTTTTAGTTCTTCTTTCTCTTTTTCATTTTTATATAATAAAATCAAACCATCAGAGCTCTGAGCAATGCTCATGAAAACTGGTTTAAAACTAGAAGGAATTTCTATTAACTGTATTTTTACACCTCCGTAATCGCAAGTCCCTACCTGAGGCTTAGTAGTCGTATAAGTATGATCAGATACCTCAGGCCTGGCATTTGTCAATTTTGATAACAAAGTTGATTTTCCAGATTGGGTTAAGCCTAATATACAAACCTGAGCATCCCCTTCTTTAGGAATCGTTAAGACTTTTCTAGAAGCCTTTGCTTCTGTTTGTCGTTTTAATTTGGCAAGCTTTTGTTTTATATTTGCCTGCATACGTTCAGTACCTTTATGTTTAGGAACAGTACTCAACATTTCCTCTAAAGCAGCAATTTTTTCTTCTTTTGTCTTAGCGTTTAGATATTTCTCCTGTGCCTTTACGTACTCAACTGTAACGTTTGTTGGCATAATTAGAATTTATTTGTTAAAATATTAAACTGTACAGCTTGCTTGGGTTGAACTGCAAGTAGGATTTCCTCCTATTGAATTGCACAAATCTATAACGTTTTTTAGAATATCCATACTACAAAAAGATGTAGAAAAACCCTGCATATTATAGCAACCTATGGAATTTGAACTGTCAACCCAGCTTCCCTTGAATTGACTGGTGCATAAAGCTTTTGCCTGAGCCAAATCTCCTGCACGAGTCCTTCTTATGTAATCCAATCCTTCTTGACCTTTATATTGTGGAGGTATAACAGTATTTTTATTATAAAAAAGAACATATGCACCTAAAATTACTAAAATAATTATTAAGATTGCAATGTCATTCATACACTTAGAATTTATGTCTTTTTACTTAATAATACTCTGTTCTGTAATGCCCGCCTCTAGGCTGAAAATAGATTACTTCCTTTTCTTCCTCTTTTTTTGGTTTTTCTTTCTTAAACAAACTTTTGATTTTCTTTCTATATTTGATAACTGTTAACAAAACAATTACTATAACAATTGCAGTTGCAAATTCCCATATTATAAAACTGTTGTCTGGTATTTTAAGATACAAACCATTTACAATAATTTCTAATTGTGAAATTTTACTGTTTGCATCAGCAAGTTTTGCTTTAGCCGTAGCATAATTTCCATTGACATAACTTAATCTTACATCTGATAGAATAGTTTTAATCTGGCTTAAAAGTCCTGAAGCATCTGTTACATTTACTCCCATATTTTTCAAATCAGTTATATTTTTTTCTAAAGAAGAAACATAATTTAGCCTTAGAACAGCTTGAGTACTAAGATCACCAACAATCTCTAAATTAACATTAACCTTTTCATTTCCAACCCTACTGTTCAGATTTATTGTACCTATTTTAGTTGTATCTGTAAGAGATCCTGCATCTATTCTTATTTTCACATCGCTTTTTCCATTTGCCTTGATCACGTCTGGTTTAGCTATTATTTTTACAATGTTTTTCAAAGAATCAGAAACATCAACAGTTAATGGCGCATCCATATTAGCAGAATTTTCTATTCTTATAGTCTTTTCAATGATTTTTCCTGTAACTATAGTTTCAGATATTGTTGTTGGGGTAACCAAAAGACTTGGCTGCAAAACAGAGTTAACAGAGAAGTTCAAATATAGAGTAGAGGTTACATTGTTGGTATCTTTTAGCTTTATTATTACATTCGAGGTACCGTTTTTGTAGTCATTCGGTATTGTATAAGTAGTCTTATAGGTACCGCTTATTGTATAACCTGATTTTGTAAAGACTTTGGCTTGAAAGGGGTCAGTAATTTCTACATCAACTGAGATATTTGTTCCTAAAGGAGCATCTGTTACTCCTGCAGTTAGTTCTAAAGTTTCTGCTGTATAAAAGGAATATTTATTTAGAAATGTGTAAGGCCTCCATACAACAACATCAAAAGTTTTATTGTATTCGCCTTTTGGAGTTTCTATGCTTGCAATATAAGTTCCATTAGAAATGGTCATTCCTAAACTATAAAGTTTTTTCCAATGAGTCAGCGATATCTTCTCCAAAGGAATAGCGCTTGGTGTTTGTTTGCTCCCATCCGGATTTATTATAGTTAGGTTTGCATTTGTTATTGCCTCTGAGGGAAAGAAATCTATTTGAACTGTATCTCCTGGCTTGTAAACATCTTTATCAGTATTTATCAAAGATTCTTCGGATATTGTTTTGGAACTACCTCCTACTTTTCCACTAACAGATGTTGTCACCTCTAATGTTACATTACCTAAATCAGGCATGCCAATTATGGTAGCACTACAGATATCATTAAAACAATAAAGAGTCCCAGTAAAAACTGTAGAATATTTAGAATCATATACCTTGTAAAATGCATTAACTGTTTGAGTGCTATTTAAATATGTTTTTGCAGTTATGACATAATCTTTATTAGGTACATAATTACCTGAAATTATATCTACCTTTAAACCTCCCACATTGTAAGGAATTGTCGCAGTTCCTCTCAAAACTGATTCAGAATAAGCATTAATATTCAAGGTATATTGCTTCTCTTCACTAAGGTTCAAATTGTATTTCCAAAAGCCATTTTCATAAGACATACTTCTTGTTAAACTATCTACTGTAAGATTAACTGTACCATTTACAGGCAAGCCAAGCTGAGTTACGTTTGCTAAAACCAATATATTTTGGTTTTTAGTGGCTGTACTTGGTATGATAATAGTAGTAATAGACCAAGGCGTATAACCTACAGTATTAAAAATTATTCTATCAAATATGTCCACACCTTGTTGAGTAAGGTTAGACTCATCCAAACCCCAGAAAACACCTTTGCTGCTTGAGAATATTACAGGATAAAAATCTATTATACCATTTATTATGCACTCTGCAGTAAACCAAGCTCCATCAGAAACATCATATATTCTAATGCCTTTATTTATTGAATAAAAATCAACAATATCTCCTATTTTATATCCCTCAGTAACAAAACCCTCTTTAGCAATTTTGAATGTCTTTTTAGAGCAATTGTTATCGTTATAAGAAAAGTTTACTAGCTTTATTGAAGGATAAAATGCACAGCCCTCTATGTTTTTTGTTTTATTTAGCCAAGTATTTTTAAAGGTAGCAAATAAAGTCCTGTTAGTCAATTGTGAACCAATGTTCTTACAAAAAGAATCTTGAAACTTGCTTTTGTTAACCATGTCTAGACTTACATCACCTAGGAATATCATATCAGAATCACTAACATAACTGTTCCAGGTTGTTGTGTTGTCTTTGACATGTAACTCATTTATTATCCTAATATCATATCCAAGATCAGTTAGTCTCTTGCAGTATGGATAGTCTAAAGTTGAGAGCATTGAACAAGATGAATCTGTAGGTGCATTTGTAACATATAAAATTGTTTTGGCTTCTGCCATCTGAGCAAGAAGTATGAATATCAGTGCTAAAAACAGTATCTTCATCATAAAATCATTATACCCTTTATTTATTTTTATATTGCCCCTATTTTAATATTGGTATGAAAGACATAATGAAAATAGCTGTTTTCGTAATAGCCTATGAAATTTTTGCAATATTTTTAATGATATTTGCTAAAGACGTCATAACCCTTGATAAGACCCTATTCCTTTTAATAAACGGAATAAGTAATCCGTTCTTAGACTCGTTTTTTATTTCTATAACCTTTTTTGGCTCATCAATATTTTGGATTTTCTTGATATTTTTACTCTGGTTTAAACGTAAAAGTAAAGCTTCCGCATATTTAATCTATGCCTTTATACTCGACACAATTTCCTTATTCACATTGAAATGGCTTTTTCTAAGGCCTAGACCCTTTGAAGTCTTTAAAGGTTTAAAATTTCAAGAACCCGAGTTTGACATGGGCCCAAGTTTTCCTTCAGGACATTCTGAAAGAGCTTTCTCAGGTGCAGTAATACTAGGAAAAATATACAAAAAATTTAGAATAATCTTTATAATTCTAGCGTTTCTAGTTGCATTTAGCAGAGTCTACATTGGCATGCACTATCCCTTGGATACTTTGGTAGGAGCAATAAATGGAATCATTATAGGTTCAATTTCAACTACACTTCCAGTTGAAAAATTTCAAAAGAAATTAGACAAGTATAGAAAATCAGCCTTCAAAAACTAGTTCTGCCTTACGGTTATAACAATTAAATATTATTTGAGAAAAGTTTTCTGGTGATATTAACAAATGACTTTTTTGCAGGGACGGAACTCTTATCTTATAAATTTCTTCATTTTCTTTGTAAAGAGTGTTTATACCGTTTACAGGAGTTGGAGAAATTAAATCTTCTATAAAGTCCCTCAAGCTAGGTGCCTCTTCTAAAACTCTTATTGATTTCTTGAATTCTTTTGCTATTCTTTTTACAACTGAGCCACTCTTCCCGACAATCTTTGCTGCATCTCCTCTTCCACAAATTATCAACAAAATGCCACAGTCTATTACCCTTAATATTTTAATGTCCTTCAAAGTTTTCATGCCTTCGCTTAACTTGTAAAGAAATCTTGATGTATTTATTTCGATCTGGCTGGTTTTTCCTTTTTCTAATTCATCTTGGCATGCATGGCATAGAATTTCGGATTTCAAACACACTTCACATATTGGAGCTTGCATAAGGATTATATTATTAAAAGTTAAATATAAACTTGTTTTGTATGATAGAAATAGGAATTGCTGGTGCAATTTTGCTTTTGGTTGCTTGGTTGTTTGAAACCTATGAATCTGTGAAAAGGCATAAATCATTAATTGACCTGAAGTTTGCTTTTATTTACATAATCAGCACAATTTTATTAACAATCTATGCTTACCAAAATAGTGATTCTGTATTTTTTTCAGTTAACTTATTACTCATAATTTTGGTTCTTTTTGAAATTTTATATACAATTAAAAAAACTAAGAAAAAGTGGTAAAATGGAAATTGCGATATGCGGAAAACCCTCTAGCGGAAAATCAAGTTTTTTCAAGGCTGCAACAATGATAGATGTCCCCATATCTGCAAGACCGTTCACGACAATAAAACCGAATGTCGGTATCTCTTATGTCACATCACCTTGTCCATGCAAAGAATTGAATGTCAAATGCAACCCTAAAAATTCTCAATGCATAAATGGAACAAGATTAATACCTGTTAAACTTTGGGATATAGCCGGTTTAATACCTGGAGCACATGAGGGAAAAGGACTCGGTAATCAATTCCTCAACGATATAATTCAAGCAGATATGCTAATTCACATTGTTGATGCTTCTGGTAAAACAGATGCTGAAGGAAATGCTTGCGAAGAACATGACCCTTCTGAAGATGTGAAATTTTTAGAGAATGAAATTAACTTATGGTTCGAGTCCGTAATAAAGAGGAATATAGAAAAGATCAAGGATGAGAATAAGGCTGCAAGTACTTTGGCTGGTCTAGGGATAAAAGAAAAGCATGTTAAAGAAGCAATAGAAAAAGTCGGATTGAATCCAGAAGAATTGGCAAAAGAGTTGAGAAAATTATCAAAACCGATTTTGATAGCTGCAAATAAAATTGATCTGTCTGAATCTGAAAAAAATCTAGAAAAAATGAGAAAGCAATTTCCAAATCTAATGATGATTCCATGTTCTGCTGAAGCTGAGATTGCATTAAGAACTGCCGGTAAAGCAGGATTCATAGACTATATTTCTGGAAGCAGGGATTTTTCAATAAAAAAAGAATTGAATGACAAACAGCAAATAGCTTTGAATTTGATAAAAGAAAAGGTTTTGAACAAATATGGTTCAACTGGTATCCAGAATTGTTTGAACAAGGCTGTTTTCGATTTTCTAAAATATATAGCCGTATATCCTGTTGAGAATGAGCATAAGTTTTCATCGAAGAAGGGAGATGTTCTCCCAGATGTTTATTTGATGCCTCCAAATTCTACTGCATTAGATTTGGCTTTCAAAGTCCATACTGACATAGGAAAACATTTTATTGGAGCAATTGATGCAAGAACAAAGAAAAGAGTTTCTGCTGATTATGTTTTAAAGGATAATGATATAATATCTATTCAATCCTCTAAATAACAAAGAAAAAATAAAAAGGAAAATTATCTAAAGTAATCCTTATTAGTTGGATACCAAAGATTATCTGAGCATTTTACCTGATAAACTGGAGAATATGATGTTCTTGAACCTACATTCCAATTCACATTGTTTCCTGTGTCTAAATAGTAATAAGTTGTTTTTCTTACAAAATTATAGCTGTAACTTTTATATCCATAAGTTCCTTGAGCACATTTGCAGAACTTTTTCATTTGATTTGAATTCATGTAAAGATACTGATAACTTGCACTCCAGCACTTAACAGTTGTTGCACAATCTGGATCATTGACACTGTTACAAGTAGGTCCACAACAACTATCTGATAAACCACAAGCTGGCCAGATATTTTCGCATGTTTTAAGATCATTATTGCAAGTATCAGATGTACAAGAAATTCCATCGCTGCAATCACGGGCTGATCCTCCACAAATACCTCCTGTACATGTATCCGGATTAGTACAGAATTTTCCATCATCACAAGAAGTTCCATCTGGTTTTGATTGAGCTACACATGCCTTAAGAGTTTCGCTGCAAACTCCGCTGTTACACTGATCATTTAAACTAGAGCAATCTACTGAAGTTCCTGATTGGCAAGAACCGCTAATGCATTTTTCTGCTCCATTACAGTATAACCCATCATCACATTCTGCATCAGATGAACATTTTGGTTGTGGTTTAACAGCTAAGTACGCATTGTAAGCATCAACTCTTCCCCAACCATAATATTTATCCCATCCAACACTTCCTAAATCTTTGGCTGTTGAATAAAGTATGCTTTTGATTTGACTATCTGTTAAGCTTGGGTTCTCCTGTTTCATTAAAGCTACTGTTGCTGAAACATGTGGTGTTGCCATTGAAGTTCCGCTCCAAGACGCATAACTATTGCCTGGTAAGCTTGAGTAAATACTTACTCCTGGCGCGACTATTTTTAATGCACTACCTGAACCAGACCAAGATGGTCTTACGTTGCTTTTGTCAACTGCTCCTACTGATATTGCTCCACTCGCACAACCAGGACTGCTAACTATTCCTCCTGTATTGCCTGCTGCTACTATAGCTGTCACACCATTGCTGACTGCCCAGTTAACTTTTGAAGCTAAGTAATCTCTATCACAATTAGCTGCTGTTGTACCGCCACCGCCTAAGCTTATGCTCATTATTTTTGCTGGCTCATCTCCTGTATTTGGTATGCCATCAGGACCATTAACTACATAATCAATTGCAGCTGCTATGTCGCTTGTATAACAACTTCCGTTAGCATCGCAAACTTTTGCCATCCATACTTTTGCTCCTGGTGCAACACCCTCTGCATTTGCATCAACGCCGTTAGCAGTTATTATTCCTGAAACATGAGTTCCATGTCCATGGTCATCATAATAATCAGTTGTGTATGAAACAAAGCTTTTTCCTCCAGCTATGCTATCTGATAATTCTTGGTGATTAGAATCTACACCAGTATCTAAAACTGCAACCGTTATTCCAGAACCGTCATAGCTTGACCAAACCTTGTCTGCTCCTATCTGTTGATCTGCTTGCAAATCCATTATATGAAGAACTTCATCTTTCTCGAATCTCGAGGCAATTGCTTCTGGACATTCCATTGCAGTTGCATCTCTTAATTCGTGAATTATTTTACATCCCTGTAACCTGAATAGAATTCTATCCGTTAGAGAATTTGTACGAGCTATAACTCTATTAGATTTGATATCTGAGATTTTCATATCTGTTATTGCTAATGCTATTGAACTCAGTAAAACTGTTATTAGTATAGAAAATAAAATTACTTTTTTCACTCTTTCACCTAAAACTGTTTGTGCTTTATGATTTATAAAATTTTATATTAAACAGTTTTCTTAACTTTATGAGATTTTCTTAAGAAGAAAATTATAATTAAAGCAACTATTACCCCTATTACTATAGTTGCTATCCATTCTGTTGTACTTAAAGCTAAGAAGAATGCTGTTGCTCCTACTTCTGTTGATGGATTTGATGCAATCTCTTCTCCTCCAGTTGTTGGAGTTTCTCCTGGTACTTGTCCTGAGGTTTCTGCTGGAGGTTGAGCCCCTTCTGTTGAAGGTTGTGTTTCGCCTGTAGATCCTGTAGTCCCTGTTGTTGTAGCACTAGTTGTTATAAATCCACCACCACCTCCACTACTTGTTCCGCCACCAGTTGTTCCACCATTTCCTTGAGTTTTAAGTTGAGCAGGAACTTTTGCACCTTCATTTGGAGGCATTGAATTGTCAACAGCACTAACACTCCATTGACCTGTACCATTTACATCATAATAAGTATTGGTAGTTGTATAAGTGATAACTCCATCAAGATAGATATTGTAATGATTAATTCCAGACGAATCTGTAGCAGCATTCCAAGTAAGGTGATTACCATCAATTATAACATTTGTTGGTCCTGAAGGTGGTGTTCTATCTATAATGAAATACAAACTTGGATCAACACAATGCTTGAATTCTTCTGCCTTTAGCTCATTAATTGTATAATTAGGAACTGAAGCGAATAAATCACAGGTCCATATTTTTAGATAGTATTTCACACCTTCTTCCAAGTCAGTTATGTCAAACAAATATTTGTATATCGGTTTCTCTGAATTATTAAGAGTTATCCAACCAGTATCATAACTTCCTGCACAATTGAATGAACCAGGATTATTGTCTAAGCAATTGTAATCATCAGATATTCTAAATCTTACAGTTGAATCATCAACACCTATACCGTTGTCCACAGCACTAACATTTATTGGTAATACTGTAGAGTAATAGCCTTCACCCACAGGTGATAGAATATCTTTTTCTGGTGGTAAATTATCTACAAGAACAAAAGTAATTCCTACACCAGTTGTTCCTGCATTGTCAATAATCGATACCTCAAGCGGTTGATGGCCATCTGGCAATTTTGGTAATGGAATTGTTCCCTTACATTTTCTTGTAGAATCATCATAATAGATATTTCCAACATTAATATCAGCAATTTTAACTGGACATGGTTTTCCATTTGGTATTCCAGATGTTACGATACCATCTCCATCGTTTATGTTTGCTTCTATGTATAATTGTTGTTCTGTTGTTATATTTGCTCCGTCTTCAGGTTTTACTATAACAACATCAGCTGGATGATTGTCTATACCTATTCTTGGTAGGTTCCAACTTGTGAGCAAATCTAATACAACATCTGGATATCCTTGGTTGTATGCATCCCAAATCTCTTGTATAGAGTTCTTTGTGTTGTTAACATTATCTGAAACTTCGATAACAAGGAAAACTACGCCATCTGGCAAACCACTTGGTTTTGGAATAGTCGCATAACCAACACATTCCATCATTGATGCGTCATATTTCAAATGACTGTCTAATGGGACAATCTTAAGCTCTGGTAGAACATCTACTAAGTAAGCATTACATTGTCTTCCATCCTCTATACCACTAACACACTGAGGATTTGTATTATCATCAAATGCTAATGTTACTATGCCTGGTATATCTCCACCGTCATGATACCATCCATCAACTGGTTTTAGTATTACTACGTGAGGCGGTGTATCATCGACTTTGTGTTGCTGTACATGTTCTGTTTCTACGTTTCCTAATTTATCCCAAGCATACCATCTTATTTCATGCAATGATTCCTCAGTAAAGTGGAAGGTAACAGTATCATTATCGCAAACAGTTTCATTCTTCATTAAAGTATCTACAGCACCGTTGTGGTCGCTATCCCACCAAATCTCATAGTGTATGCAATTAAGACCAATCTTGCAAGGTTCTTTATAATCTGTTGCTGTTAATGTTATTGGTGTTTTTGTTGATACCCAATAACCAGTTTGCCAACTAGGTTCGCCTACAGTCTTTGTTGTGACTGGTGGCGTAGTATCAACTTTATCAACTTCTGTATGAATTGTCTCAGTGTTATTTAATGCGTCTACACAATACCAGTTCAATGTATGTACTGTGTCTTCTGTAAAGTGGAATGGTCCATTATATAATGTCCAGTCCTGAACAAGTGTGCTATCATTCCAGATTTGATAATAAATCCTCTCATGACCTACTGGATGAGGTTCTTGATCATTACAGTAAAGCTCTATCATTGTACTTTGATTAACATAATAATTACAACTTGTATCACCTAATTGAGAACATTCAATCTTTGGATCGTTAACTACCTTGTATGAAACTGGTGGTTGTGAATCAACAACATCAATCTCAACCCAAGGATTTTGTTCTGTTTTATTTGAATTTCCTAATGCATCCTCACAGTAGTATTCTAAAATGTGTCTTGAATCTTCATTCTTAGATACCTCAACATATCCACCTGGAACTGCTATAAATGTTGGTGGCGTATCTCCGCTGAGATAATCTCTATAATATAATATTACATCATTTACTGGATGATCTCCCAAGTCAGTACAATTCAAGGTTATTTTTGTACTTTGATTAATGTACCAGTCACATTCCTCTTTTCCTTCGCAAGAATGTTTAGGATCACCAACAGTCTTTTCAATTACAGGTGGTGTATTTTCAACGTAAACACATTGCCTCTTAGTTTGTTCAGTTTTATCAACATTATCTACGCTGTAGTATTCTATCAAATGACATGATTCATCATGTATAGTAAATGGTGTTGAATATTCAGTCCAAGATCCTGAACCTTCTGCACTCTGGCATGCGGTTTGGCTTGCACAATAATTATCATCAACTAGTGTTACCCTATACTTTGTTTCATTTATTCCTGATTTGTGAACACCAGTATCATCAACTGTCAATGTTATCGGTGTTGAAGAGTTTATCCATTCCGTAGCATTGTTATCAGGACTATAGAATGGCGCTCCATAGGTTTTGGTTGTTGTTGGTGGTGTCTTATCGACCAAAAATGTTTCAACATCAGTATTTGTGTTTCCTAAAGCATCTCTACAAGTTATAGTCAAAACATGAGTTGACTCTTCTGGGAAGTTTATATCAAATGAAGGTGTTATTCCTGTCTGACCGCTTCCTGTCTTTATACCGTCTGTTACCGTATAGTCCCAATCGCATGTCACATTATCTACTGGGTGAGGCTCCGGATCAGTTGATTCAACATGTATTACTGTTACACCATCTATGTATTGATTACCTTCTGTTGAATTATAAAACTGAGGTCCAACTATTGTTTTTGTTATGTTAGGAGCTCGAGTGTCAACAATGTCATACTCAGTATGAGTTACTTCTTTATTGCCTAGTTCATCTACACAATACCATTCAAGAACATGAGCAGAGTCATCATCATAATGTATTGCTACATTGTCATAAGGTATTTGCTGGAATAATGGCAGTTCTGTTGCTCCTACCAAGAATTTCCTAAAGTATATTGAAACATTATTCACTGGATGAGGCTGGACATCAGAACATGTTATTTCAATAGGTGTGCTTTGATTAACATAATAGCAACCATCTGTTGGATCAGACAATGATGGATAATATGTTGCCTGTTCTGTAGCATTGCATGCATGCTTTGGATCATAAATATTCTTTATCGAGATAGGTGGTTGAGTGTCAACAATGTCAAGCTCAGTATGAGTTTGTTCCGTGTTTCCTAATGCGTCTACGCAGTACCAAGTAAGTCTGTGATATGAATCTTCTTGATAATTAAAAGTGATAGAGCTAGAATCTTCTGTCCAACTTCCTTCTGTCCATGAATCTTCAGTTTCGTTCTTCCAGTCTATCTTGTAGTAAATAGTTGCAACACCTGTAGGATGAGGACCTGCTTCCGAGCATGTCAATGTGATTGGAGTGCTTTGATTAACATAATAGCAACCATTTGTGAATGTTCCCTGTCCTAAGCTGCTACAACTATCAGTTACATTCTTGTTTGGAGTTCCAACTTGCTTTTGTGAAACAGGTGGTGTGTTCTCAACAAATACACATTGCTTCTTAACATTTTCAGTATTTCCTAAGTTATCTATTGAGTAGTATTCTATTAAATGACAGGATTCTTCATCAATGTTGAATAAGTATGGTGATGATTTATCAAACACTTTATCTATTATTCCGTCATATTCTTGGCATAACGATTGATCTAAACAGTATTTATCGTCTACAATTGTATTTCTGTAATCTGTCTCATTAACTCCAACAGCACATACCTCTCCGCCGTCGACTGCTGTCAAGTTTATTGGTGTTGAAGAGTTTATCCATTTTGGATAGCCACCATCTGTTTCAACTAACGGCTGACCGTATGCTTTTGTTGTCATCGGTGGAACGGTATCTACTTTATCTACTTCTGTATGTGTCTGTTCAGTATTTCCTAATACATCTACACAATAATATTCTAAAGTATGAACTGAATCTTCTGGGAAGGTAAATTGAACATAACCATTGCTTGTTGTTAAATCTACCCAACTTCCATCATCCACTTTGTATCTTGCATAAAGTGTTACATTATCTGAAGGATGAGGTTGTTGGTCTGTACAATTCAAGGTTATAAGAGTATGATTTGTTATCCATGTAAATCCATCTCCTGAAAGTTTTGGATCGCCTACTATTTTAGTTGTTATCGGTGGTTTGTTATCAACAATATCAATTTCATAGTGATGTGTTTCTTCGTTTCCACACATATCAACAGCATAATATTCTAACTCATGTATCGAGTCTTCTGTCTTAGTAATCGGTCCTGTATATTCTGTCCAGCTACTCCATGTACTCCAAGGATCTTCCCATGTTAATTTCCATCTCTGTCTATAGTACATCTTTACAAATCCACCATATGCAGGATTACCTGAATATTCTCCGTCTCCAGGATTATAATCTGTTGCGGTTAAGTTAATCTGAGTACTGCTATTTACAAACCAACAAGCCTCAACATTTCTTTCACCATCATTTGTATATTGACATGAAAGTTTTGGCTGGCCTACAGATTTTGTTGAATTTGGTGCTATAGTATCTTTAATAAATGTAACTGGTGTTAGGTAATCTAATTTACCCCAGTTGCATCCGTTATCTTTTCCATGAATTTTAACACGATGAGTTCCTTCACTTAGTGATGTTATATTTATTGTTCCAGTAACCCACTCGCAAAAATTATCCCAACTGCCATCTGTCGGATTCATTGCGAAACCCTGTCCATCTGGCGAATTAAAGTAATCTATGAAATATTCTGCTCTTGTTATGATAGTTTCATTACGATCATCACACACTAAACCAGTAACAGTAGGATTGCTACCACATGCCATAAATGGTGTAACATTTTGTTGTGATGTTATTGGTGGAAATTGATCTATCTCAAAGCGAGTGCCATTGCATTCACCCCAATTTCCAAATCTATCTTTACCTCTAACATACAGACTATGACTTCCATCAGAAAGACCTGAAACATCTACATTGTTTTTATAAACTTCTTCCTGTGTCTCATCAAAAGTTCCATCTGTTGCTAGCAAAGCAGTTCCTCTAGTGTCTTTATCAGGGCAATCATCTATGAAATATTCTGCTCCTTCAATTGTGTTGCAGTCTTTTACCAAGGCAGTTACATTCAATTTCTTACATGTTCTGTTAGCTACAACATTTAATGTTATAGGACCTGTTATGTCCTTTGGTCCTGTTTGAAAATCACATGTATCATTACAACTCATTTGTTGATTTGAAAGTCCGCACCCATTTTCGGTACATGATTGTGTTCCAAAATAACATATACTATTGTTAATAGCTCCTGGGGTTGGACAGTATTGATTACTTATATAATTACATAAACATTTTGTTGGATCAGTATTACATATACCTCCATAATAACAATAATCGCCTATGAATTTTGGTTGACATTCTATTCCAAAACCATCACATTCAGCACTACAAGTTCTAACACCATTAGCTTCAGGTATTACTGGACCACCGTCTGTTGAATTAGCATCAGCACATGTAAATGTTAAAGATTGTGAACCTGTCGTGCATATAGGACCACTAGTTCCTTCAGTACATCGACTTGTAAATGCTGGTGCATAATCAAAAGTAGATAACAAATTATCAGGATTGTTATCACATCTAGCTATTTCAGACAAGTTATTTGCAGAACAATCATATGGTTTCCAGTAAACACAATTACCATTTTCATTGCAGTGGTCTATTGTACAAAATAGCTGATCAGCCTCACATGGCGTATTTATCGGCTGCACACCGCATCCTCCAGCTCCATTACAATTACCAGTTACACATTGCCCTGATGGACATTCATTTTTCAAATCTTCACTTGAAGTTTGATAACCACAGGTATCTTTTGCAGTACATTTTTGACAGAGCCCACAATCAATATTCTGAGTTAAATCAGCAACACAAGAACCTTGTCCATCGCATGCAGCACAAATACCGCAGTCTGTTCCTTGTTGTTGATAGCTATTTGCTGGACATGTTGCACTTGATCCAGTACAATTCTCAGCTACATCACAAACACCGTTAGATTCTCTACATACAGTTGAAGAAGATTTGAATTGCTGTTCACATTGATGTGTGGCGTTGCAGATTCCAATTGCACAATCAGTGTTTAAATTAGTACAATTTGCATTACTCGTGCATTGAAAGTGAGTATTATTAAATTCACAATAAATAGCATCGTTCTTTCCGATAACTATTCCGGTTACCTTTCCTGATTCAGATGTTCCTACCGAAGTGTTATTCTTTTTGCAAATAGCATTAATAAAACTATATCCACCTTGTAAAGTTTCAGTTACATTAACAGTTGCAGTTGTGCCAGAAATATTTATAGTAAAAACAGGATTAATGAAACCAGTACCGCCTAAATCTGTAGTTGATGATATCGGATTTGAAGTTCCTCCTGATACAGATGTGGTAAACATCCATCCGCTTGCTGGTTGTCCGTCAACTAATTTCTTAACGCTTATAGTTCCACCACAAAGTGTATTAGCCAAAGCAGCAAGTGTTGTTGCTAATGTACCAAAGTCTGTTGAATAGTACGCATCAGCACTTGATATTGCTATTAAGTTAGAAGCGTTCAAGTCGTTTCCAATTCCTAATGTTATTATTCTTGCACCATCTAGTTTAATCTGATTTGCTCTGATTACAGCTGCAGCAACGGCCGCACTCTCAGAAGCACTCGTACCACTAGGACCAATTCTATTTGGGTTTCCGTCTGAAGCAAAAACAATCAAGTCTGGCTTGTCTGCCCTGTTAGGTAACAAGCCACCTGCATCAAAAAGAGCATCGTCCCAGTTGGTGGATCCTCCGCTGCTAACGGAGTTTATTGCAGTGGTCAAGCTTCCTACATTTGAGGTGAACCCTTGGATAACATTGGCAACTGTATCAAAGTCTACTACAGCTATCTGCGTCGGTGTATTTGGCAAAAATGCGTTGACGAATCCATTGAAAGCGGTCTTCATCTGAGCCAATTCAGTACTATCAATACTTGTCGAACTATCTATTACAAGAATCATGTCTATTCCACAAGAACTTGAAAGAGTTGGGTTATCTGCTTTGCATACACTAGGTTCCCCAGAACATGAACAGGTTGGTTCTATTTGACATGTTGAACTACAACAGTCACCGCTATTTGCATTTCCATCATCACACTGTTCACCTTGATTAATTACACCATTACCACAGATTGGTGCTACGCCAACATTAAAATGATCTGTTCCATGAGTCCAATCCCAGCTACCACTACTTCCGCAATTATTGGAACATATACCTATTTGTATATCCCATTCACCTGTAGGAGCATCTGAAGGCAGTGTATAATCACAATAAACTACATTTGAATTTGAATAAGAACACGTAAGCACAACAGTATTGCTAGGATTTCTATATCTTAGCCTCATATTTGTTGCACTGCTCCTTGTCCCTTTTCCGTAAACTGTTTCTCCTTGGACAAAATCATTCTTAACTGTTGTATAAGTATTATCACTATAACTTTCAACTGTATATGTTACAGGGGGTTGTGGTTCGCTGAACTCATATTCAACAGTTATACCATTGCCATCATCTGCTGTAACTTTATACATGCCATCTTTTCCATTTAATTTGCATGAGAATTGAGTATGATCAAAAGCATCAAGTTCATCTGCAGTAACGTATCCAGAACATCTTTCTGTATTGTCAGGTTCAAACACCTTTATATTAATAGTAGAATAACTTGCAAAGCCTTGTCCTGCTACATAAATCGTCTCATCATGAGAAAACTCTATTTTAACTTCACCATTCTCATCAGTTGTCCAAATTGTAGCGCTGCTACCTTCAGCTACAGATGGTAAAACAAAATTTATCACGAAAAATGTTATTAATATTATAGACAAAATTGCTATTGGTATTTTTGCCTTACCTAAAAGACCTTTGTTCACAACATACACCTTATATTAAAAATGTTTTCTATACATATAGAAAACATAAAAATAGTAGTATCCAAAAGCTTTTATTATTAACTAACATTACATTTGCACTACGTTTGTAATTGATAACTAATTACGAAAAAATTACAAAAATTATCTTAATTTTATTTTAGGATTCTTATAAAATCCTAGGGCTAAAGAAATTAATGCTACTGTTACTATCAGAATTGAAAGATTATTTTTTGACAAATAATTGTTTGATAAAACTTGTTTTGTAAGTGTTTCTATCTTTGGCTTTTCTGCTATTGTTGATTTGACTTCTTTCTGTTCTAAAGCTATACAGTTTCTAGACTCTGAAGGCCTACTATCAAAGCTTCCACAGTCGTTTTTATCAACACATTTTCTACTCTGTATACCGTTTATGCAATCAGACCAACTTGTACAAGCCCAATCTTCATCACATGTCCTGTAAGCAATTGTATCATAATTGTCAAATCCTGCTTTCTTAGCATTCCAATATAATGTTGAATTAGCACCGCATTTTACACCTGTTAAATTGTACTCATTCATAACTTCCAACTTGCCTTGACAATAAGCATCAGCTGATATGTTCTCCATTGTTCTTTCTAATGCCTCTACTCTTATTTCTAGTTGGTTTATTTTGTTTAACAAAATCCAGACATCTCTTTTACTCGCAAAATAACTGTCAAGAACCATTCCCAAGTTTTTAGCTTGTGAATAAACACTATCTCCTTTCCCATTTAGCCAGTCTATAGCAGCTTGAAATATAGAAACTAAATCTCCTTGTTGTATTCCTCCTCCAACTAAATCTTGTGACCATTGACCTTGATGCTGATTAATATAATCTTGCTGGCATATGTTCCAGATAAAGCTTATATGATCCTCGTCGTCGTATCCCAACCCCTTCAGATAATTTATAAAGTCTATTGGAGGCAAAACACTGACTTGGCCAAGGTATTGCTGCAAATAAGAATCAGAGCAAATATCTTTTATTTGTGAGTCATTCGATATGTTAACAGGATTACCGTAACCTCTAGCTATTTCATCCAATATCATATCCCTTGGTCCAGAAGCTGTTGTAGTTCCGTAAACATCATTTTGTGTTTGGCTTATGGCTGCTCTCGCTGCCGAATCGTCAGCATTGACAGTTATGTTAAGATTTGAAGTTCCGTTAACAGATATGTTCATATTAACCTGATCTGCTTTAACAAAGCTTGCCACAATCAAAAATGTTATCACAAACCCCATAAAAATTATTTTTTTCATCATTTTATCAACCTAATATCATATCGAAATTAAAAGAGATGTTGCCACTTTTTGAACTTACCAAAGTACCATAATCAGAGACCCCATTAGCTTCTATACTTTGCTTTTGTTTTATATTGTTTATCAGTGTGCCTGACTCTAAATTAAAATTGTTTGCTGAATTAGAAAACAAAAATGCATAAAGACTACTCTCTGAAGAAACAGGCTCACAGTACATTCCCAACTGAGCATTATAATAAATCTCACCGCCTGAATATTGGTATTTGTTCATTAAACCTGCATAACCTGGTGAGCATATCGTTACGCCTCCACCATAATTTGTCCCGTAATCAAAAGCATCAACTGAAAAGATATTCTGTGTAAATCCTACAAAAGCTGAACCTATTCCATTCGCAAATTGATAGCTCGTTCCATTTCCTAGAAATGCGTAAATGTATGACTCGGCAGAGCCTGTTCCGTTGAAATACGTATAATAATTAGTCTGGATTTGATGATTGTCAATATCATCATTATAGGATTGATTTATGACAACGCAACCGTTTGTTACGTTAACAGTGTGAACCGATGCAGAGAACGGTTCGTTAGTCACAATATCCTGTCCGCTATAATCTCTACCAGCAGTTGAGCAACAGTCCAAACCCAAACAGCAACAAGTTACACAACCTGTGTTTATGTGAGCATAGTCTGTTATGGTAGGTGAGAATTCTGATTGAATATTCGTCTGAATAATAAGTTCGCCGCTTCCTGAATAATCAGTAGTAACGTCAGTAGCAAAAGCTATACTGCTGAATAATGTAATCATCATAATCGTTATCAAACTTATTTTCATTTTTTTACCTTGATTGAATTTTTATCTAATATCTAATCTTTAAATGCTTTTTCATTTTTCCAAAAAAAAATAAAAGGAAAAAATTAAAGGAAATTCAATTAACTTACTCGTGCGCAAAATTGACATACTGGCGGTGTAGGAATGACTGGAGTTGGTATGTCACCACATGTTGAATATCTGTTTAGACCTACAGATTGATACACAGTTGCACTAGTGGCGTGGTCGATATCAATGTTGTCTATCGTTGTACCTGTCGAATGTGCACCAACAGCTAATGTGTTTATATCAGCATATATCTGACCATTGTTAACAGATACAGTTCTATAATCTTGTGCTGCCTTTCCGTTCCACCATACCTCGTTGTTCACATCTAAATCGCTAGTCCAAGGAGTAGATGTTGTCCATGAAACAACTTTGTCTTGGTTCAAGTTTACTATTCCAAATTTTTGGCTAAAGTCTGAACTTAATCCAACATTCAATGTGCTTGATCCATCTGCTATTACATTTTCTATTACTCCTGAATAATATAGTCCTGATGAATCAATAGGATTTATCCATGTTCCATCACTGAAGCTTGCATAAGGACCTGTATTTGTGAAATATGTATTTATTGTTGCAACAGGCTTACCTGTGTAACAGAGTGGATCTCCTCTTTCGCATGCCAATACTGGTGATGCTACCAAAGTCAAAGCAATTAAAGCAATAATTATTTTGTTCATATTTTCACCGTTTTAAAAATTATTTTGAGTACTTAGATCTCCGAAGAGAACCAAACCTTGCGGTGTATGCTGGTTTGTTATCCCGCCCTTCATCGGCGGCTTTAGAAAATTTGTAATTTTCTTCACAAACAAAATTTAGAAAATTATACTTTTAAATTCTGTCGTGCCAAATTTGAGCCAAATGTAATCCAGAATTTTATTATCCAAAATTGAGCCAGAATTACTCCATCCTAACATTTTTGTTGATGTTGCATATCTCTTCAAGGTCTTCAACAGTATAAAATGTCTTCACCATGTAAGAATACAGGTCTTTAATCAAATTAGAATATTTCAGATTCAATCCCCAGATGCTTCTTTTCTTTTTGCTTCCGTATTTATACTCTTTAACAACGCCAACAATCCCCCATTCCATCAATTTTTCTAAATGATGAATAACAACTGAATGTCTTTTTCCCAACTTATGAGCAATCTCTTCTACAGACAAAGAATAATTAAGATCCTTTGATTTGACTAGCAAATGTATTATAGAGGCTCTTATTGAATTGTAACATATTCTGTTAAACTCTGGCTTCAAGCTGTTTAAATAGGCTTCATTGTTATTTTCAAGCCCCAAAAAAATCTTGTTCATGATTTTTTTATATATCTTTTTAACAGATAAATTCTTAACTGGCAATACATAAGCATTACGTTTGCAACTGATAAATTTTATAAGGTTAATTGCATAAAGGCTACAAAATTCAAGTTTAAATCCTTTTCTTCACAAGTAAATTTTAGTGAAAAAATGCATCCAATACAAATCAGGCTAACAAGAGAGCTTATTGAAAAAGTTGACAGAATGATAGAAAGAGGATTATATCCTAACAGATCTGAAGCTGTAAGGGATGCGGTAAGAAGATTAAGAATCCAAAATAATCTCTGATTAATAAAGGATTTATTCTTTAAAAATAAGTTAAAAACTGAATAAAATGCAATTAGAAGTTCAAGTTGATTACAAAGAAAATCCTGAAAAGATCTGTGAAAAAAGTCAGGAAATAGTCCAGGCTTTTAATAGGCTTAATTACATACAAGGTGAAATTTCAAAGTTGGAAAGAGCCAAAGCAAGAGCTTATGATGATTTTTCTAATTTAATGATAAAACATCTCAGAACATTTAAAGAGATAGATATCGACTCTGAATCTGTAATCGTCTGCTACCATAAAGATAAAGGAATTTATGGACAAACTGTTGGGGTTAATGGAAAAATTTTAGAATCTGCAATTTCTCAAAGTAGGATAACAAAACTCCCTGTTATAATTACATTGAGCCAGGTTTCTGTAATTACGACAAACCAAGATTCTGAAAAACCTCATGAATTTATTCCTGTGATAAACAAAGGTTCTTATCTGGATAGAACATGCAGAAAAATATGTAGTAAGTTAGATAATGTAATTTTAAATATACAAAAACTTAGATCTGAAAGCGAAAGTATATTTATCGATCCAGAAGAAAAGGAAGCTTTAACATATAAAATGAATGAATTACATCAGAAATGTAAAAGAAGATGTGAATTTATAGACTGGAACAATGGAGAAGCTAGAGAAATGAGAGCTGTTCTTCAAGAAAGATATGAGAAAAAAAGAGAAAAATCGAAAGAAAAAATAAAGCTTTATGAAAGAACTGGGATTCCATTTGATTTTTTAAGAAAAATATATTATGATCCAAAAGAAGTAAAAAGAATGCTAGACTTAAAACCAGATTTTAAAAATTATTTGAGTGATGATGATATTGCTCAACTTGTTGAAGGAAGTTTGAATATCGATAATTTAGATCATACTATAACATGTCTATCAGAGAAGAGCGATTCCTTTAATAATGAATTGAAAAAAATAGAAGGTTTAGCTAAAGAATTACAACAAATAGTAGTATAAATACTATTTCTTTATCCTTAATCTTTTTTCTATTTTTCTTTCAAAATATCTAAAACGATGCTGGATATAAAATAATTCATGCGTTATTCCTCTAACAGGATAGACTGCAAAAGCTTTCAAGAAAACATTGCTCACTGGTAAAACTCTTTTAGCACGAACTTCTTTCAGTTTAGGAATACCGTAAGCAGTCGTGATTCCTCTTAAAATGAATGACAAAAGAAATATAATCTGCAAACCACTTAACCACAAAATTGTCATATTAACAAAGCACTGAGATAATAAACCTCCTATTAAAGGTCCTAAAAACAAAGAGATTCCAACTATGAATTTATAGTTTGCAATATAAGAAGGCCTTTTTTCAGGTGGCGTCACATCAAGAAGATAATTGAAGGTTGTTAAATCAAAACCACTCCAAACGATTCCTGAAAATATGCTGATCAATATTAATTGAAACGGATTTGTAACAAACAAAAAGAAAAACGGATAGAATACTATAAGTATATTGCATAAAGTCATTATGGTTCTATCACCGAATCTGTCGGAAAGTTTACCCCAATATCTATGCAAGAAAATTCTTATCAACAACTCGGTTGCAACCACTATTGCATACCATTCGTATCCTATGTGCATTATGCTTAGCATGTAAACTGTAAAGAACGGCGATGCTATATTGACTGCAAAGCTGAATAATGACATGTGTAATGTAAACGGATAGAAGTTGCTGTATTTTCTAAAATCTCTGAGAATGTCTAAAACACTAAGGCTTTTACTTTCATGTTCCGATTTATAGCTAGCTTCTGGTATTCTTGTTAAATAGAAATATGAAAATAATCCAAAAATAAAAGCCAGGAAGAATATTACTGAGAAACCAAATAGGTTATTCATAAAACCTAATATCCAACCTGCAATTAGTGTTGTAGAAAAGCTGAAAACACTTTGAATCGTATTTCTCTTTCCAAAATATCTCCCCCGGATGCTTTCAGGAACCAGGTTTCCAATCCAAGATGACCATGCAGTGTTAGCAAAACTTAAAGAAACACTTGATAAAGTCACAAGAACTATAAACAGCCATACTTTTCCGAAAAAGAAAGGCATTAAAATAATCGGCAACCAAATGAGTCTTTGCACTAAGCTTAAGCTCTGGCATACAATTTTTCTACTTCTTTTTTCTATAAACTTTCCTGTGAATGGCTGAGACAGAGTAATGAAAAAGTTTGGAATAGAACTGAGTAATCCTATTTCAGCGTTGTTAGCTCCTAAAGCCAGAGCAAATGGCGTTGAATACGTACTGGTTATGCCATCCATTGCAGAATAAGCAGCCCCATCTTTTATTGAGTTCTTCAAGGCTTTAGCGACTTGTTTCTTGGTTAAAGACATAAAACATATTATAGAAACTTGATTAAAAATATATTAGTGAGTTGTTTCCTATAGATAATTTCATTTACCAGCAAGAAAGATGTAAGTTTCAGTAGAATAGATTGAGTTATTGATGGAAAGATTATAAAAATTCTTCTCTTGATTTTCCTGTTTGTCTTATGATATATTGTAAAACAAAAATAGTTACTTCTTTATGATGCGGAACAAATGTTGTCCATATTTTGCCTTTAGAGTCAGTTTTCTTAAAGGTTATATGCTTACCTTCTCTAACTCTTATGAATCCGTTCTTTTCCAGAATTCTAATTATTTTATTTTGTTCTAACGGTCGTAGTCTTGGTATCTAAAACACCTTTTGGTATGTTTATGGGTAAATTAATTAAAGAAACAGACATTATTGCTTCTATTTTAGGTTTTGGTGTGTCAGGGTCTTTCAAGTATTCATTAATCAAATCTTCCATATTTTCCTTAACCTCTTTTTCAGTTTTACCTTGAGTAGCTATGTCTAAGACTGGACATGCGGCCACAAACCACTTTCCTTCTTTTGTTACTATTACAGGTAATGGCATTTTCATATTTTATCACAAACTATAATACTTTTTCACCTTTTAAATTTCTATGCCACTATTGCCAGTTAAATCTAAACTAGTTGTTTCACATGGATAATTTCATTTATCCTAAAATTAATAACAAAACTCGTAATTTAAATTAAATTTCTTGCAATTTTCAATAATATTTTCTTTTAGTTTTTTATAGTAATCATTCTTAGAAAATAGAACCTCTTTCCATTGGTTCAAAAGTTGTGGATAATTTTTTTCCAAAACCTTTTCAATTATTTTCCATTGATAAGAACTTTTAACATTTAGCCTGTCAATGATTATATTAGATGGTTTAACACTTGCAAACTTCTCTATAGTTTTTTCTAGATTCATATCGCTTATGTAAGGTAACAAAGGACCAAAGAAGATGTAGGTCTTTATTCCCTGATTTTTCAATTCATCTAATACCTTTAGTCTCTCCTCACTGCTTATTGTGTTTGGCTCAAATATCTTTCTTGCCTCTTCATTAAAGGTCGTTATTGTTATCCCAACATCGCATCTCATTTGCTTTAATAAATCAACATCCCTTAGAACAAGATTAGATTTAGTTAAAATCGAAACAAAAAAATCTTTATCTTTCAATTTCTCAAGTATTTTCCTTGTTATTTGGTATTTTCTCTCCAAAGGATTGTAAGGATCTGTCACGCTGCTTATCAAAATATTTCCTGATTTGATTTTCTTCAACTGTTTTTCCAAGATTTCTGGAGCATTTATCTTGACGTCAATAAAATTTCCCCATTTTCTTTTTTCCCTCAAAACCAGAGGCGCATAACAATAAACACAGGCATGCAGACATCCTCGGTAAGGATTTATAGAGTAATCAGTATCGTAGAGTCTTGATTTGCTGATGATTGTCTTGCAAGTAACTTCTTTGATATCCATATCATCACATTTTTAAAAAGTCTATAATCTTTTTCTGTTGCATAGTATTTTTTAAAATAGTGCTATGTTTTAACCACTGATCTAAGTTGATATCAAATTTCTTTGAAACATAATCTAAGGTTTCATTCAAAGTATTAAATACCATTGGTTTTTTCTTCAAAGCAGCCCTAACAGCCTCACGAACATTCCAAACTCCTACAGGCATGATGTAACCTGGATGAGCCTCCCTCATAACTATAACACCTGCCTGTCTCCTTTCTTTGTTCAAAAGTTCATTAACAGCCACTCTACTTGCAAAATAACAACCACCTATATCCGGATAATCTTTCCTTCCGTCATAGAATTCGTAATCAGAAAAAATTGAAATGCTCTTTCCAGGATTCCACAAAGTGTTTGGATACCATGCCTCTATCAATTCATAACACCATTCACGAGGAATAAATAAAACAATCCATCTGTTATCTAATTGATTATGTTCATAAACTCTAAACTCATTTATCACCGGAAATGTCTTGGTATACTCTATCAGGTTTTTTGAAACAGTGTCATCCACTGCTGTGATTGACCAACGTGTTGGAACAAACCTTCTATTTCTTTCAATGCCAAATGCTCCAACAGAAAATGCTTTTTGTATTTTTGATATGAAAACTCCTCTTTTATACAAATCTAGAACAGCATCCCTAGCTTTCAAATCAGTATCATAAAATGCTTTCTCAATCCTCTTGTTGTACGTATAGTTTCCAGCATCTAAATTAACTAGAGGAGCAGAAGGACCAAACGGTTGTATTTCGTCATTCAAAACTATTCTTCCAACAGGTTTAGACTTGAACTCGACCTCTGCGTCTGGAGAGTTTTCTGCCAGAGCTATTTCCCTAGTTATCTCGACTATCTTCCCATCAAAATTTTTTATGTTGGTCAGATATTTTCCTCTCACCAACTGGAACCTAAAGTCGACTATCTCTTGTATTGATTTGTTAGCCCATAATTCAGGAGTGTCCATCAAACTCGTATCTCCGTGCTGAGGCGGTAGCATCGGTCCTATGAAAACTTTTGGGTAGCCGTAGGAACCAATAAAGCATGATGGAGGGCTTGAACCGCTTAAGAAGGTCGAATCGATAAGAGGCTGAGCTTTCGTATAAGAATAAAACTTAACCAAAAGTGGACAGTGTTCCTTGCCACACCACAACCTCCCTTTACATATAGCGCATTGACTCATAATTTTTCACTTAAAATATATTTGGCACCTCTATTTCCATGGCGGCACTCTTTGATTAAAAGAATTTTATTAATTACAAGCCTTTGAATAACTTTCTTGGCTAATATCTGACTCCTTCCTATTTCTATAGCAAGCTCTCTACTTGTTATAAATCCATATTTTCTTTGAAGACTGCTGCATGCACTTAGGTATATTGCATTAGATTTTCTGGTAGAATACTGGTAGCGCGTAACCGTCTTAACTATCTCTTGAAGTCTCTTTTGTTTGTATGTTGAGTGAAAACCTATTTTATCATAAAAACTTTTCAAGTTATCTTGATGCGATATTAATATGTACCATCTGAAAGCACTTGTACCGTCTTTGCACTTATAACAATCTATGTAATGAGGACCACTAACATCTATACCTAAACTTTCTAAAAGATTTTTATCATCAATAATAATATTCGATGGATTCTTTGAACCCGAAGATAATTTTAAACTTATATTTCTCTGAGTTCTATGAACGTGAGATTCATCATCAAATGCTTGTCGTACAAATGCTGATTTTACGTTGTCTGAAGAATGAAATATGAATCTTGGGATTGACGGATTATTTATAACTCTTCTTCCGCAAGGTATGCCTAGGCCGTATGTTATAATTGTTCCGACTATTTTTGGAAAGTAAAGTTGTTGATTTTTTATTGGATTGCTCTTCTTGGAAGCAAAATTCCCAAAAACATTTGTAAAGGCTTCATAAACTTTTTGCCTTAATTCTAAATTCTCAGGATTGCTGTAGTGAGGTTGCCTCCTTCTGTTTATTCCGCCATCATGAAAAATAGCGGATATTACAGTTGCTCCATCAACTGTGTTGAAGTTGAAAGGAATTTTGGGATTAAATATGCTGTTCGCCAGTTTATTCGAGCCACCACGTTTGGAGGAAAGAACTATTATTTTCTTTTCGACCAAGTCCTTATTTATGGTTTCGCCGTTAGAGTTCAGATATTTTATAATCTTACAAAGCATAGATAGGCTGAATCTTTTGCATCTAGCGCTTTCCAAAATTTTGCAGTCGTCATATTTGTTTACTGGAAGGTCAAGCTGCTTCCCTAGATTATACCAGCTACCTGCGTGCTCCTTTGCTAAATTGAAAATTTTTTCTTTAAATTCTCTTTCCAAATCTAAATAAACCTTGTCTTCGGGCAGAGACCATAAGCTGACTATTCCGTTATCCACAGCTAAATACTGTTGGTGGAATTATTTATTGTTTCCATTAATATTTTTCTATATTTGTATGTATTCCTCCATTTAGCATAGGCAAACCATCCTTTTATTGATTCCATCAGTTTTTCTTTAGTTATCTCGTCTCTTTCATACTCTCCTATTAATTTTGCCAATTTGCTTTCAAACTTTCTTTTATTGCTCCTTCTTGGAAGTTTGTAATTATAGAACACTCTAAATCCTAGCAAACTAATTCCTTTATGCAACGGCATTATTCTTGATTTTTCTGAATGTAATTCAAGTTTAATTATTTTCAAAAATTCATTTATCTGCTTTTTATAATTTTTCAATACCTCTTTGGTTCTATGCAAAATTACAAAATCATCCACGTATCTAAAGTAATATCTTGCTTTTAATTTGTGCTTGACAAAGTAGTCTAACTCGTTCAAGTAAACGTTGGCGAAGAACTGACTTGTTAGGTTACCGATAGGCATTCCTTTGCCTAACACTTTGAAATCATGGTTGTCAAGAATTCTTCGAATCAACCAGATAATCTTTTCATCTTTTATTTTCTTCTGTATTATGTTTAACAAAACTTTATGGTCAACTGTATCGAAATAATGTTTGATATCAGCTTTCAAAGCATAACCAATAATCATATTGTCATCTTTAGCATTTCTAACAAATCTACCATTATTAGAGACCTTTCTCTTAAAATAGTCAAATCTCTTCAAAGCTGCATGAGTTCCTTTCTTCTTTCTATTGGCATAAGAATCGTAGATGAATGTTCTATCAAATATCGGTTCAATGATATTGCATAGAGCATGGTGAACTATCCTGTCAACAAAACAGGAAGCGTGAATAACCCTTGTTTTCGGATCTCTGATTATGAATCTTTTCAAGGGTCTAGGATGATATGTCAATGTCTCGAGTTCGTATCTTAACTGAAGCAGATTATTTTTCAAATTGTTTTCAAATTCTATTACATACCATTTCTTAGATTTTCCTTTCCTTGCTTTTCTGAATGCCTTCATCAAGTTATCAAAAGAACAAAGAATACCGTATAGATTATTGTAAGTCTTCATCTCTATCTCCTATTAGCAGTCTAGGCTACTGGCGACGCCGTTGTCAATCAGGCTTATTTGAAGTTTCCTGTTCAACGGCCTGTCCGCATTTATGCTAGTCAGATAATCTAGATAATCTCGGCTATTCACATTGGGACGAGCTTAACGAAAGCTACTGCTAGACGGCAGACTTTTCTCGTTCCTGTTCCAATTGGACCTGACAGAAAGCTCTCTAGCCTACTCACCAAAGAACAGAAATCTCTGTTCCACTGCAACTTTATCGTTCGAAACCTACCAGATATTGTTGCTGTATTTAATGATGCCAGTTCAGAACTTTGCCGCATGCTATGAATAGGCATGTAACCTAGACTATAGCTAATAGGAAAAGTAAGTAAAAACAATTCATTTGCCCCCCGATTTGTGAAGAAAGTAAGAGCATCTTGCATAATTTATTTTAGAAGACTAATCTTTTATTTCTTTGCAGGAAACATTTTCAGGACGGCGACGCCGCCGCCATTCCAGTCCAACGGCCTGACCGCATCCACAAGGGGACGAGCCTCGAGCCTGAACCAATAGGACCTGACAGAAGATGCCTTAGCTGGCGTTAAAGTTTCTGCTGTATCAATAACGTCTAATTTACCGTCTTTAAAACTATAAGATGAAACTGGTTGTTTTTCCAAAACTTGAATAACTTCTGAGTTTGGTGCCCAAAAATCATTCATTTTTTCGTTATATTCTTTGTTGGATAACATCAATTCAACAGATTCCTGAGCTTTCAAGTGCCTGACATCTGAGCCCATCTTAAGCTCTTTGGCTATTCTTTGAAATATAATGCCTTGAATTACCCTATCTAAATTAGCAATATGACCTTTGCCTCGATAGTCTTTGAACTTGCCAGCGTTTCCTTTTGCCGTTAAGAATGCATATCCTTTTTTGTCAAGATCTTCTTTCAGTTTTCCGTCATCGAGCAAAGACATTACTTCATCCACTTCTCCTAGCTTCTCTTTAACAGAAAAATTTTTATCAAACCAAACGGAACCGTTATAAACATCTGCTTGTGAATCGTATAAGCCTACTGCACGCAGATAATCAAGAACACTACTGCTTTTTACGTCTACAGACTTAGCCTCTCCTGTAAATCTGAACTCTCCGTCTACAACCCTTACATGAGGCTCTCGCATCACGTATGTTGTTTGTTGATTCATAGCAATCATTTGATTTTTTATTTAATCATTACTAAGAAGTAAAGAGATTTAAATCTATCGGTTATTCAAAGATATGAAAACAGAAGGTGGGCTAGAACCTTCCATGTATGTCGAGTCTATCAATGGTTTAACCTTGGTCTGAGTATAGAATTTAACAAGAATAGGGCATCTGTCTTTTCCACACCATAGCCTACCCTTGCACTTCGCACATAAGGATGCTGAATCAGAAGAAAAAATTTCCATGATAAGATTTATTTTTAAGATTATTTATTGTTTAATTAAATTTAGAAGGCAGGATTTGAACTAGCGCACATTATTCATATCAATAGAAATGCAAAATACAGCGAGAAAAAATTAATAAAAACTCTAATTGTTTCTGGTTTAGATTTGAATAAAATAAGAGTTTAATTATCTTTTTCTCTTTGATGGTTTTTCAATCTTTAGTTCTTCTGATTCTATCCAAACTAGTATTGCTCCAATGAATATTAGAATTACTGGAACTAAACCCATCAGAACTATTAAAAGCCACTGCCACCAAGCAGCTCCACCCCCCCATTCTCCAAATATGTCAAGAGGTAGCAATAACCAGATACCTATTATTACTAAAATAATTCCTATTAGTATTTTTCCTATTCCCATTAGTTCACCTGAAAGATTTTATAAATTTTCTAATATAAATAGATTACTTATTTGAAATCGAAAAGAATAAAAAGCCTTATATATAGATAATTAAAAGCTTGAAACCTTAGGGTGATGTAAGTGGGTATGTATCGTTACTTACAAAAAATATGGAAGAGTCCTGAAGAAGAAAAGTTAATGAAAGAGAGACTGATTTCTTGGAGAAAAGAACTTGTTATAAAAAGAATTGAAAGACCTACAAGGCTTGACAGGGCTCATTCTTTAGGATATAAGGCTAAGCAAGGCTTTGTCTTGGCAAGAATAAAGATTGGAAAAGGATCTAGTAAGAGAGAAAAGCCTTCTGGTGGTAGAAAACCTTTGCATGCCGGCATGACAAAAATCACTCCCAAAATGAATCTACAGCACATAGCAGAGATGAGAGTTGCTAGAAAGTTTCCTAATCTAGAATGTCTTAACAGCTATTATGTTGCAGAAGATGGTAAACACAAATGGTTTGAAGTGATTTTAGTAAATCCTAATCATCCCTGTATCAAAAATAATCCAAAATTAAATTGGTTATGCAGACCACAAAATAGAGGAAGAGTTTTTAGGGGTCTAACTTCTGCTGGCAAGAAATCTAGAGAATGAAAAGCTTAAATCTTTAAGCTCTTTATTATTTTCATGACAATCGAAAAAAGAAAATTGCCACCAATGACCTTTGAAAATACAGTGTTTGTTGGCAGTGGAACTGAAGATTCTGACCAACATATTTTTAGATACGTTAATGAGATAGCAAAACTATTTCAACGTTCTCAAGATGTAGTATATGTATCAGGTGCAGGTCAAGCTATAAAATCAGTTGTTGATGTAGCTGAGATTTCTAAGAGATCTATTTCAGATGTTCATGATGTATATAGAGGAATAGGAAATTTTGTAGGCCGTAGAAAAAGGACAATCAGTAAACTAGTTATTGGTCTGTCTAATAAAAATGATTACGAAGAGAAAAGTGAAATAATAGAAAATCAAAAGTAAAAGAACAGGAGTAAAACTGTATGGAAACAATAGTTAAAGACAAGTCTGAATTAGAAAGATTAAAACAACTATCATTTTCTGGAAAATTTTCAAGATTTGATGATGGAGGAAAAACCAGATATCTAAGCACTGTCTTCGGAGCATATTATAATCAGAAAGAACCAAATCTCACAGACGAGGAAAGAGAGTTTGCTGAAACTCTTAAAAAAGCAGTAGGAACATCTGGAATAGGAGCAGCCTTAGCAGTTGTTGAAGGTTCTGGAACACAATCATGGAGAAGAGGTTGTACTATTATTGATGTTGTAGAAGAAGCTGAAAAGATTCTTAATGACCAAGATTATCAAAAACGTACAAAAACAGTTCTATCAGATCCATATTGGCTTAAAACTATAAAAGAACAAACAAACGATTAAGTTTATTTTTTAAACATCTAAACTAAATTCTATAAAGGTAAGAACCATGAAGTTTTACGATCTACACATTCAAACCAATCTCTCTAGCGGAGAGAGTTCAGTAGAGCAAATAATAGATTTTGCCAAGAGGTTAGGTTATTCAGGAATAGCCATTTGCGATAACTATCAAGGACCAGAAAAATTAAACGAACTAAAGAATGAGATAAATAAAATAGAAACAGATTTAGAAGTTTATCCTGGCGTAAATATCCAAGCTAAAGACGTTAATCAGTTGAAAGAAATCATATCAAAAGTGAGAGAAAAAGTTCATATTGTTATTGTAAGCGGTGGTGACTATTCCATCAACAGAGCCGCATGTGAAGATCCTAGGGTTGACATATTAGCCCATCCAGAATTAGCAAGAATGGACAGCGGTCTAGATGAACCTTCCTTAAATGCAGCCACACAAAACAATGTTGCCATTCAATTAAATTTCAGAGAAATTCTTTACAATTTTAGAAAACCAAGATCTTATATTCTCAATCATATTGCAAAAAACATTAACTTATGCAATCATTTTAGAACTCCTGTTATTTTTTGTTCAGGTGCTCAAAGCATTTGGGATTTGAGAAGTCCTAGAGAATTGATATCAATAGCAAATGTTTTAGGAATGGAATTGGGAAAAGCTTTTGCATCAGTCACATCTATTCCGCAGGAAATCATTGAAGAAAATAAAAAAACTTTGGAAGGAACGAAAATCACTGAAGGAGTAGAAGTAGTTGATTAGTATGGACGAAGAAAAGAGACCAAAAACATTACCCTCAAGCCTAAGAGGTAGAAAAAGATACATTGCTTATCATATAATCTCACAGGAAAAAATTCTTTTTCAAGATATTATAAACACAATCTGGCATTCCATACTTAATCTTTTAGGTGAGTTAGGAACATCTGAAGCAGACATTTGGATTATCAAAGATAGCTACGATGAGGATAAACAAATAGGAATTTTGAGATGTTCTCATACATCAGTAGAACAAGTAAGAGCTGCTTTAGCTTTGATAGATAGAATAGGGGATATAAGGGTAATTGTAAAAGTTCTTGGTGTGTCTGGTTCAATTAAAGCGACTAAGATGAAATTCTTTGGAGAAAGCAGATTGACTGAATTTACATAACCTTAAATCTTTAACTTTCTTTTTAATTTTTAGTGATTTTATGCTTACTTTAGAAAATTATACTGATGCATTAGATATACTTGCCTCCAAAGACAAAAGAATGAGACGTCATAAAATTTTAAAAGCAGGTACTTTGAAATCTGGTAAAAAGAAAAAAATTCAAACTATATTAGATCTTGCAGTCTCAAGAGGGGATGTTGAAGAAAAAATACGAGAAAGTAAAGTTGGTTATGTCATAAGTGAAAGAGGTGCTATATTCTTAGAAGTAGTAAAAGGATATCAAGAATTTTCTAGAAATTTAGGATTAAAAAATAAAAATGGTTTAGGCATCAGACTCTCTGAAAGTATAATAGAAACTCTTAGAACTTCTCCAGGTTTAAACCTCAATAGGATTTATGGAAAAATATATAGAGTTAGCAGTGTGAATGGTAATACGAAAACATGTTTGAATTTTTTGGAAGAAAATGGCTATATAAGTTCTAGAGAACTGCCAGAGAAAGGATTTGATAGAAGAGGCACTCCTAAGAAAATTTATTTTCCTGAAGAAAAAGGAATTCAATTTATTGCTGGATATCATGGATTTGATGCTGATTTTGATTTGAGCAGTTTAGAACAAAAGCTAAGTATTAATTAAATAACTAACCTTTATAAATATTGGAACATTATAAAAATTATAATATAAGGTGATATTATCGAAGCCATACCTGAAATGATGGGATATGATAGAGCAATAGTAACTTTTTCTCCTGATGGGAGATTGTTTCAAGTAGAATATGCAAGAGAAGCTGTTAAAAGAGGAACAACATCCATAGGAGTAGTATTTGATGGAGGGGTTGTTCTGGTAGCATCTAGACCTCTTGTAGAACTATCAGTAGCAGATAGTGGAGGAGATAAGGTTCATCAAATAGATGACCATTTAGGTGTAGCAATATCAGGATTTCTAGCAGATGGTAGAGTACTTGTTGATAGAGGAAGAGTTAAAGCACAAGTATACAAGCTAACTTACGACGAGCCGTTAAATGTTTTAGGCGCGGTTAAAGAAATCTCTGATATAATGCAAATGTTTACTCAATTCGGAGGTGTCAGGCCTTATGGAGTTGCATTCTTGCTAGCAGGAGTTGATGAAAAAGGAGCCCAGTTATTCGAAATAGATCCTTCTTCAGCATTTTATGGTTGGAAAGCTCATGCTATTGGAAGAGGAGCTCCAGAAGCATTAAAGATTTTGAGAAAGAATTGGAAAGAAGGATTGACTGAAGAAGATGCAATTAAACTTGCCTTACTAGCTTTGAAAGCAAGTGAAAAAGGATTGAAAATAAGCGAAGTTGAATTAGGTGTTATAAACAGTAGAGGTTATGAAAAGTATCATGGTACTGAAGGCTTAAAGTTTATCAAAAAATATTGGTGATATTATTAAATTAGAAGGTTGGTTAAGTGATTTCTGTAGAAAAAGCTGTAATAGCTAGATTAACAAAGTCAGGAGAAAAATTCGAAATACTGGTTGATCCTGAAAAAGCACTGGATTTGAAAACAGGAAAAGAAGTTGCTATAGAAGACGTGATTGCTTCTGAAGAGGTATATGAAGATTCTAGAAAGGGATTAAGAGCTGCTAGCGAAAAAGTTAGCAAAGCCTTTGGAACAAATGACCTGAAAATAATAGTTAACAAAATAATCAAAGAGGGGGAAGTTCAGATAACAACAGAGCAGAGGAAACAAATGTTAGAAGAAAAGACAAAGGCTATTGTAAACATAATCTCTAAAAGAGGTGTAAATCCTCAAACAGGTCTGCCACATCCTCCTGACAGAATTCTCAGGGCAATGGAACAGGCAAAGGTTAGAATAGAACTAGAAAAAAGAGTTGAGGAACAGGTTGATAATGTTTTAAAATCATTACAAACTGTTATTCCAATAAAATTCGAAAAGATTCAACTTGCGATTAAAATACCACCAGAATTTTCTGGAAAAGCTGGAAGCACTGTAAGAAGTTTCGGAACATTGATAAAGGAAGAATGGAAAGGTGATGGAAGTTATTTTTGTTTGATTGAAATACCTGCTGGTATACAGCAGGATATTTATGATAGATTAAATAACCTGACTCGAGGTCAGGTTGAGGTTAAAGTTTTTAAAAAGGAGTGATTAATATGGATGAAGTTAAATCGGAATTGTTGGTTAAAGAAAGACAATTGGTAATTCCTGGAGAAACATTGGCAATGGGTTTAGATTTTTTACCATCTTCAGGATGTTACAGAGAAGATAATGAAATAAAAGCAAAGTTGTTGGGATTAATAAGACTAAAGGACAGATTCATTGGAATAATTCCTTTAGCAGGTGTGTACGTACCTAAATTAGGGGACGGAGTAATAGGATTCGTAGAAGATATGCAAAGCACATTATGGGTTCTTGATATAAATTCTCCTTACGATGCAATTTTACCTTTGGGTGAGGCAGTGGGAGAATACATCGATTTAAACAAAACTGATATTTCAATATATTACGATATCGGAGATGTAGTTTATGCAAAGGTTTTAAGTGTTTCAAAAACAAAAAGTGTAGTCTTAACAATGAATGACCAAAGATCTAGAAAACTGATGAGCGGAAGGATTTTGAAAATAACACCCTCAAAAGTTCCTAGATTAATAGGAAAAGAAGGATCAATGATAGAGTTGATAAAAAATAAAACAAAATGCCAGATAATCGTTGGACAGAACGGTGTAGTCTGGTTAAAGGGTGAGAAAGAGGCTTTGGCATCAAAAGCAATACTGACAATTGAAAATGAATCCCACATATCTGGATTAACAGATAAAATCTCAGCAATGTTGGATAAAGGTGAATTAGTATGACAAAAGTGGGAAAACCAGATCAAATGATAATAAAAGGAAAAAGATTGGATGGAAGAGATTTGGAAGAATTCAGACCAATCACATTAAATGTCGGAGTATTGAAAAGAGCAGAAGGCTCTGCTGTTTTTAAATTTGGAGATACATACGCATTGGCAGCAGTCTTCGGACCAAAAACAATGCACCCAAAACATTTACAAAATCCGCAGAAAGCTGTTTTAAAATGCATATATTCAATGGCCCCTTTCTCAACAAAGGAAAGAGTCAGACCAGGGAAGAGCAGAAGAAGCGTTGAGATATCGAAGGTATTAAACGAAGCCTTGTCCAATGTGATATTCTTTGAAGACTATCCAAAAACTGGAATTGATGTCTTCGTTGAAATATTGCAAGCAGATGCCTCAACAAGATGTGCCGGTCTAAACGCCGCTTCGCTAGCATTAGCAGATGCAGGCATTCCTATGAGAGACCTGATAAGCACTTGCAGTGTTGGTAAAGTCGAAGACAAAATTGTTTTAGATGTAGGAGGATATGAAGACAATTATGGAGACGTTGACATGGCAGTAGCAACAATAGGAGATAAAGATAAAATTGTTTTGCTCCAAATGGATGGCATTATAACAAAAGAGGAATTCGTAAAAATGATTAAATTAGCAAGAGATGGATGCGCTAAGATTTATGAAATGCAAAAGAAAGCATTAAGAGAAAGATATAAGACAGGTGAAGAAGATGTTGAAAGCTAGTGAAAATTACGTTAAAAAACTTGTAGAAGAGGAAATGAGAATTGACAACAGAAAATTCGATGAGCTCAGAGAAATAAAAATAGAAACCGATGTTATAAAAAATGCTGAGGGTTCTGCAAGAGTTTTGATGGGCAATACCCATGTTTTGGTTGGAATTAAAATGTCTGTTGGAACTCCTTTCCCTGATGTACCGGATGAAGGCATGTTGATTGTTAATACAGAGTTAGTACCAGTCGCATCACCAACATTCGAGCCAGGACCTCCGAACGAAGACTCGATTGAATTGGCAAGGGTGGTTGACAGGGGAATAAGAGAAAGCCATTGCATTGATTTGGAAAAACTTTGTATCGAAGAAGGCAAGGAAGTCTGGGAAATTAACATTGATGTTCATGTCCTAGACCATGATGGAAATCTGATTGACGCAGCCGCACTAGGAGCTATGGCTGCTCTGCTAAGAACAAAGATTCCAAGATACGAAGACAAGAGGGTTATTTTCGGTGAATATGAAAGGCAGCTTCCTGTAACTGACAAAGTTATTGCAATAACTGTTGCAAAAATCTCTGATAAGCTATTGATAGATACAAATCTTGAAGAAGAAAATGCTTTGGACGCAAGAATAACAATTTCAACCAATGAAAAAGGAGAAATATGCTCATTGCAAAAAGGTGGAGAAGGATACTTTACAACAGAAGAACTGGAGAAAGCAGCAGATTTATCAATTTTAAAAGGTAAAGAATTAAGAAAGTTGTTAGGTAAGTAATATGAAAACAAAGAAAGTTGGTACAACAGGCAGATTTGGACCAAGATATGGAACCAAAACCAAGAAGATAGTGGCTGATCTAGAAAAAAGAAAAAAGAAAGATGTTGTATGCCCCTACTGTGAAAGACCTGCATTAAAAAGAATTGCAGCAGGTGTTTGGTATTGTAAGAGATGCAAAGCAAAATTTGCCGGAGGAGCATTCTTTCCTAGGAGTGGTTAAATGTATAAATGCTTAAATTGCAGAAAAGAAATTGAGATGTCCAAAGTAAAGGACAAGATAAGATGTCCTTGGTGTGGATACAAGATAATATACAAAACTCCACCAAAAACAGTCATAAAAGTTAAATCAGATTGATATGAAGGCTGAAATAGAAATAGAATGCAAAGAGCCTGAAATAATTATAGAATCCTTAAAGCCTGAGAGCATAGACTTGAAAAAATTTGATATAAAATTAAAAGCAGAGAAAGACAAAATTAAACTAGAGATAAAGGCTGAAAACATAAGTAATTTATTGGCTGGAATAAATTCGTACATGAAATTAATAAAAGTAGCTATTGACGCTATGGAGGTATGAAAATGGCTGAAATGAAATTGACACCAGAAGCACAACAGATTTTAATAGAATTGCAGACATACCAACAACAAACACAAACTGTCTTGATACAAAAAGAGAGCTTAAACATACAGAATATGGAAATCGACAGAGCTTTGGAAGAACTTGGAAAAACTACAAACAATGATGTTTACAAGATTGTTGGTCCTATTCTAATAAAATCTAACAAAAAAGATCTAGAAAAAGAATTAAACGAGAAAAAAGAAACAATAGAGTTGAGGCTAAAGAGTTTGAAAAAACAAGAGGATAGACTACGGGAAAAATTAAAAGAATCTCAAGAGAAGTTTGAAAAAATATTTAAAGAACAAGGAACAGAAGGAAGAGAAGAAATAGGACCTGAAGAAGAACCAATGGTCGGATAATCAAACCCACCTTTTAGCTAGTTCTTCACTATTTTCTCCTATTGGAATGATTGGAATAGAAAAATCGGTAATTGTCAACGGTTCTAAACTTCTTTCTTTTATAATTTGATTTAGATCTGTTGTTTTTACATTCATCCACTTGCCTGAATTAACATACCTACCTAATATTTCATTATCAACAAGATAGCCACCTGGTTCTAAACTTAGATTTTCTTTAAGTATTCTTGTCATTTTTCTTTCTTGAATATAATAAGATATTTCAGAGGCTCGCTTTGCAAATCTGTATTTTAAGAATAGAAATAAAAGATCTGGTGTAGAAAAAGTAAGATTGTTTTTATGAGGTTGCCAAAATGTTTGATGACTATTTTTCACAAATTCTTCGTATTGGGATTTTTCTATACTAAAGTGCGTATTGTAATCATTTTTTTCAACCTTTTTAACTTTCATTTCTATCCAGTATCTAAAATCTTTAGTCTTAAAATCTATACCTCTCTTAGGATATCTGAGGAGATTCAATTCTTTTGACAAAGTTTTGCCTATGATGTCTTCAATTTCTATTCTAAAGGTACCTGCATCCATGCTTTAATTTGAAATGTAAAAAATTTAAATTCAAATTTTATCTTCTTTCTAATAAACTTCTCAATGCACCAGAAACAACTACACCATATAATTTAATAGTATCACTGATTATTTCTTTTGTTTGTTCTTCTTTTGTTTTTAAAATATTCATTCCCTGCCAGTATTGTGAAATATAAGTTTCATTTTGTGGAGATGTTAAAACATGAGCTGGTCTTTGATATTCAGGACTCGTAGGTACTATACCAGCATATTCTAGAGTTTTATGGTCTATTCCTTTTGATTTCAATGCTTCCATAATCAGAGAAATATCAGAACTTTCTCTGAGTGTTTTTAGTACTTCATCGCTTATTGTTTTTTCTTCTCCCGTTTTTCTGTTTTTAAAAGTTCCTGTCCAAATGCCTTCAAAATGTTCTGCCTCACCTTCTACCTGTTTAGCTATTTCTTCGTAATCACGATCTGCAAAGCTTACCTCTTTACAATTTAATATTTCTCTTTTTTGTTTTTCATTTAAAAAATCAAAGTTATCAAGAGGCTTTGATAAAATGTAAAGAAAATACGGAACAGAAGAATATTTCATTATTACTATTCCATTTAAAATTTTTGAAGCAGAGATTGAACCTTCAAAACTATCATCCCATTCTAATGAAAAATCTGAATTATAATCTGCGAGACATTTTACTTTATTCATTTTTTCACTCAATCATGGAAATGGTATCGTTATTCCTAATGGCTCATAAGTATAAGTTCCGTTTCTTGTATTTGCTGGATAAGCAGATCTAGGGACTTCTTGCTTTCTGCAAACGTTGTTATCAGCACAATTATTGCATGAATACGCAGTCATTTTTGTTCCATGATCCCATCCAGCCCAAAAATCCCATAAAAAGAGATCATAAACTCTTTTTTCATTATGTTTACTTAATATGTCATCGCCTCTCCACTCTGTCCTCCAATGCTCATTCTCACGTTTTTTATCACTATTTACCCATAAATCAAGAGCAGCAATAAATTCTTCCTCGTTCAAAACTACTCTTTTACGTATATTACTTTTATAATTTACAATTTCAGTGTGATTCATGATTTCATGTTTCATTATTTTAAAGAAATCACTATCAGGAATTTCAGGTTTTAAATCAGGTACGTATGTAAATTCCTTGAAAACACTGCAAACTTTAACAAAGCATTTTTCACCAAATAATTCATGACGTTTCTCAGAATTTCCTTTTTGTTCTTCCCAAAGCCTTTGCCAAAGAATTTGCTCTTCTTCAGGACTTAAATTATGACCAACCTCCCAATTATTTACAACAGCATGACCAAATCTTTTTCCATTTTTAAATAGAGAAAGACCAATATTCATTCCATATCTTCGATGCTCAATTAAATGTAAAGGAAATTCTTCAAAAAATTTCAATCCTGCATCAGGGGTTACTTCAAAATCTCCATATTTCCCTTTTAGATATTGAGAAAAATTTAGAAAATTTGCAGAAAAGAATGAGCTTGGATCTTTTTCTATACTTTGTTCAGGCAACCAGACTTTATACATTACTCTAAATTTTTCTGGTTTTGTTCCTTTAGGTCTTGTTAATTCAGCAATTATTGTTTTACCTTTATCAGGTCCAACATTTTCTTCTAATACTTTGGATTCATAATCATGCATGTACATCAACTAGATTAAAGCTATAAGAATATTTTAAACAGAAAAGAATTTAAACTCTTAAGAATAAGATAATTCAAGTACGATGATTATGGACAGGTGTCTATCATGTTTGAGAACATTATACCTCTTATTCAGCAGATTGCTAACGATAGGACTGTCCCTAGAAATATAAGAACAATATGTGAAGATTCTATAAAAATTCTTGGAAACGATAAGCAAGACCTTGCCATAAGAGTCAACACCGTTATCTCAAGTATGGATGATGTCTCTAATGATCCAAATATCCCTATGTATACCAGAACTCAAATCTGGAACATTGTTTCGTTGCTAGAAAGCGTACGTAAATAGCTATTTATATGTTCGAATATAATTAAAAGTATAATAATTTTGGAGGTTTTAAAATGGTTTTAGAAAAACTTTTCGGAAGAGGCTTTAAAGAAATAGGCGAAGAAGAATTTATTGAATTAGACACTGAAGAAGCAGCAGCACCTGCTGGAAAAATACCAATAAAAGTTGACAAAATAGAGGATTTCTCAGACTCTGACAGAATTTTAAAGTATATCAGAGAAGGTTCTATAGTTCTTGTCAAGATAAAGGCATTAAGAAGCAAGGACATATCAGAATTAAAAAGGGCTATAGACAAATTGAGAAAAACTTGCATCGCAGTCAACGGAGATATAGCAGGTATTGATGAAGATTGGATAGTCTTAACTCCGAATTACGCCCATATTGCAAGATTGTAAAAATTTTTTGTTTTTTAATTTAATTTTTGATTTTTTCAAACAAAATTTTATCTCTCTTAATCCTTGTTCTAGGTTTTAAAATTCCCCATTTCAAATCATTAAAAGAGAACTTAGGTTCTAAACCTAACTGCTTTGCAATTTTCTCAGCAGTTTCTGGCATAAATGGATAAAGCAAAATAGAAATGAATCTTAAAGATTCTAACAAATTATATAAAATTCCTCCTAATTTCTTTCTGTCTTTTATTTCCCATGGTTTGTTTTCATTTATGTATTTGTTTGTCTCGTTAACAAAATAAAAAATATCATTCAAGACATTATGAAATTGGAATTCATCCATTGAATTGTCAACAGCCTTAGAGGTATTCAGAGCTAGTGTCTTTAATTTATCTTCTTCATAAGGCTCTGGAACAAGGCCATCAAAATTTTTCTCAACCAAAACCAGAACTCTGTTGACTAAATTTCCTAATGCATCTGCTAATTCAGAATTTATCCTTTGCACTAGCGCTTCCTCCAAGAAATCTCCATCTTCTCCGAAAGGAGTTTCTCTAAAAAGGTAATACCTGAAAGCATCTATTCCATATTTCTCTATAATCTTGTTTGGGTCTACAACATTGTCTAAAGATTTTGACATCTTCTTTCCTTCAACAGTAAAGTAGCCGTGAATGAACAATGTCTTGGGTAAGCTAATCTTCAGAGCTAAGAGCAAAGCAATCCAGATTGTAGAATGAACCCTAACTATATCTTTTGCCATGAGTTGGACGTCTGGTGGCCAGAACTTATCAAAAACTCCTTTATTTCTCAACCCAGTTATATAGTTCCAAAAAGCGTCAACCCAAACATAACATGTATGATTTGTATCAAAGGGAAGTTCAATTCCCCAGTAAACCTCTGATTTTTTTCTTGATACTGACACGTCTTTTAGACCTTCCTTTATAAAATTCACTATTTCATTTTTTCTAGTGAGTGGAAGTATCTGAATCTTATCCTGACTTATCAAATCCAAAAGTTCTTTCTGAAATTCAGAAAGTTTAAAAAGATAAGCCTCTTCTTTTCTAACTTCAGGCTCTTTTTTGTGAAGCGGACAGCAGCCATCAATCAAGTCAGTTTCAGTTAGATACTGCTCGCAACCCACGCAGTAATATGCTTCATAATATCCTTTGTATATGAATTTTTTGTCATAAAGCTCTTGCAATATTCTTCTTACTTCTTCCTCATGCTCAGGATTAGTGGTCCTAATGAAATTATCATTAGTTATGTTTAATTTTATACAAAGGTCCTGAAAACTTTTTACTATTTCATCAACGAATTCCTTCGGTGTTTTACCTTCGTATTCCGCGATTTGCTGTATCTTTTTACCATGCTCATCTGTTCCTGTTAAGAAAAATACTTCTTTTCCTTTGATTCTATTCCATCTTGCAAGTATGTCTGCAGCTATTGTTGTATAAGCATGCCCGATATGTGGAACATCATTTACATAATAAATCGGTGTAGTAACATAAAATTTTTCGAACTTTATCACCTATTCTATTAATTCTTTTAAACCTCTTAAATCTTTTATGATATGATCTGCTCCTGCTCTTTTCAGTTTATATGTCGTACCCCATCCAGTCAAAACTCCTATTGCAAAACAGCCAGCACCTTTAGCAGAGAGCATGTCAAATGGATGATCCCCAACAAATATGCAATCTTTTGGTTTAACTTTTAAATTTTTACAGGCTTTCAGGGTTGGTTCTGGGCTTGGTTTTCTTTTTTTAACATCATCATGACCAACCAAAGTATCATAAAAAAGTTTATAGCCTCTAAGAATTGCTAATGCCTCAGACCTTTTCTTAGTTGTTACAATTCCTATCTTAATTTTTCTTCTTTTAATTTCTCTAAAAATAGATTTAACATGAGGCAAAAGCTTGCCATATTTTTTAAAATTCTTAATCTGATAGTCTTCAAAGCATCTTATAAATTCCTTTTCAATTGAAATTGCCTCTGGAATTATTTTTGGTATTACTTCTTCTAGCTTATAGCCTACTATAGTGTCCAATAGTTTTTTATTAGATAAAACTTTGATATTGAAATGCCTGCAAGTTTCTTGAAAGGTTTTAACAACTACTTTCAAAGGTATTATTGTTCCATCAACATCAAAAAATATTGCCTTAGGCTTCATAAGAAAAGAATTATATAATCGTTTTAATAAGTTTAACTTATGGAAAGAATGACTCACTTAGTATTAGCATTTCTTATTCTTGTTTTATTCGGATTTGTCTTGGACTTCCCAATTTATTTGGCTATATTTGCTTTTGTAGGAGTTTTATTGCCTGATTTAGATGTAAGACCAAGAAAAATGCATCGTAAATTATGTCACAATATCTGGTTTTTAATGATAGTTTTATTTATCGCCTACAACCTAGGAGTTGATAGAACAGGTGCAATTATTATTTCAATAGGATTTTTTAGTCATATGATTGGAGATGCTCTAACTCATAAAGGTATAATGCCTCTCTGGCCAATAAAGAAACCGAAATTTAATGGCCCAATTAAAACTGGCGGTTTAGGAGAATATCTTATAGTATTGGTTCTTTTGCTTTTGATATATTGGGTCGGAACTTTTATTTAGAAATAAAATTTCTTTAATTCTTCTAAAGGTGTAGAATCTACCCTTATATCACTTTCTTTAATTTTACTTTCCCCAGTTATTGTTGATATTGCTCTGGTTAAATCTGCTTCACTTATTTCATTTCTCAAAGTCCTAATCTCTCTTGCAAATTGTTCCTCAATTTTTAAGTGCCTTTCTTCTAATTTCTGGTTTAATTCATGTATCATCTTCTCATTTTCTTCAAATCTCTTTATTAAAGATACTATCAAATCTTGAGACAGAAGTTGTTTTAATCTAATGCTTCTCTCTTCGTATTCCTGCAAATACTTTGTCATTAAATCCATGTGCGATTTCATTGTCCTTAACTGAGATCTTGCAAAGTGCTCAAAATCTTCATTCATTTTTTCTCACTCTCTAGGGGCTTTAGAATAGCCTTATCCACCTTATTTCCAAGAGAGTTCTTAAGTGAGTTCAATGAAAATTCCAGACTTTTCAATTTAGTTTCTAGATTCCTTACTGCAACCTGATTCAAATTTGGATTTGAACCTGGATTTGAAACTGGTTGTGGAACCGTTTTCAATTTATCTATCTCAGTTTTCATGCCTTTGATTGCCATATCGTATGCATCAAACTTTTTCTTGATAACTGACACAAGTTCATTCAAAAACTCATTTAAGTTAATGTTACCATTCATAAACCATTGTTAGATGCAAAAAGATTTAAATCTATCAGAATGATAAATAGGCTTATAAACTTCTAAAACATCTTATTTAATGATAATATGACAAAAATAGCAGAATTGAAAGCAGGAATGGGTAATTTTAGTTTAAAGGCTAAAATTGTAAATTTGACAGAACCTAGAGAAATTATGACAAAATTCGGAACCGCAACAACTTTAACAGAGGCTACTTTAGAAGATGATACAGGAACGATAAAAATAGCCTTATGGGGAGAACAAAGCAATGGAATAGAAGAAGGAAGTGAAGTAGAAATAACAAATGGCTTTACAAAAGAATTTAGAGAAGAGCTACAGATTGGTATAAAAAAAGGTGGCTCTATAAAAGTTGTCGAATAATTACTTTATCTTTTAAAATTCCTAAAAATGTTTAGCCTAATTGAGAATGATTATTGTTTCTTTTGAGCCATAGAATCTAGCATTAATTTGCCTATCATCTGCTTTTCTAACCTCTTTACACCATCTTCTGCCTCTTTGGCTAATTCTCTTGCATATTGAGGACTACCAATCTGCTTATGCAATTCAGATGCGGTTTTCATGCTTTGTCTATCTATTTTTGCTTCTATAACCAATTGATACCGTTCATGCATTTCTGGTGCACCGGGTGGCCAAGTGCCTAGGCTGATACCTTCAAAAGAACTTAACCATGTTTTTAAAGTATTTGTCACAAAAACATCTGCTAAAGGTACTTCAGCACGAACATTGTAAACAGGCAATAATATTTGCTTATCAAACTCAGACAGTAACCCTATAGGACTAGGGTTGCCTTTTTCATAGATTAATATTCTTTCATGCTCATCATGTTTAATAACATATCCCATTCTTTCTAATTTTTTCTCTTCTGTTTTACCCATAAACATATAAAAGAAATTAAAAGATTTATTCTTATTCAGGGCAGGATTTGAACTAGCGCAACATTGACTACAGTATGTTCATTTTCATATGTTCTTTGATGTCATTTTTTAGTTTGTTCAAACTTCCCAAAAAAGTTCCATCTAAAAGATAGACTTCTGCCTCTTTCCATCTTAGAACTTCATTTTTTAATAAAGGTCCTAATGGTTCAAAATTCTTAGAATTAAAAGCCATACCTCCAATCAAATGATTGAAGGCTGGCATGACTATTCCCTGTTTGATTTTAGTCTTGATCTTAAACTTCTCTAATAACTTCTTGTTATCAATTTCGCATTTTAACCAACAAGGTTCTGTGCTTCTAAAATTTTCTGTAAAAAATTCAACAATGGGATGAACATGACCCATTATCAAATATTCTGCATCCAAATCTCCTATATACGGCCAAGCCTGACCATGGGTAAGAAGGAAATTTTTTATCTTGAAACCCTGAGGCTCGTAAATATCAATGTTTTTTCCTGCTAGCCTCTCGATATTTCCATCATGATTTCCTTTGATAATCGATATTTTGATATTAAAATGATCTAAAAATTTTGGAATTTCTTTATATTCTTGCCATGAAATTGTTGGGACCTGATGCTTGACATCACCCAGAATTACTAAATGTTTTGCCTTTGTTTGTTTTATTAAATCGTCTATTCTTTTTTCTAGTCTTTCAACCTGTGAAGGTATTGTTATTCCTGATTGTAGGATTTCATACTCAATGCCAATGTGTAAATCCGAAATCACCAAAATCTTGTTCTCTAATAATAAAGCTGGCTCTGTTAAAAATTTTATTGACATAAAGAAAATTTAGAAGTTGAAGTTTTTAAAATTAGATACCTTTATATACTACTTAATAGTAATTACCATATAGTGATAATTATGGATAGTAGATTTGAAAACCTAACAGAAGAGATTGAAGAATTAATTAGTCAAAAAACTGAGGAAGACTTAATTAGAGAGAAATTGTTCATTTAGCTTTCTGGCCCAGTTACCAAATTTATTTTAGTAAAACCATCTTTTTCCTTTTCTCTTTCTAATCTGTACAAATATCCTGAAACAGCACTTTCTAAAGAAGTATCATGAGTTATTAAGAAAATCTGATCAACAAAATTGGTTATTCTTTCTCTTAGAACAGTAGCTAGCACATCTATTGCCTGAGCATCTAGATTCGCAGTAGGCTCGTCGAGAACTAACATATCTATATTTGGCGCTAAAACCAAAGAAAATGCAATTCTCAATGCTAAACAAGCCATTGATCTTTCTCCACCAGAAGCAACTCCATCAGCAGGAATCCAACCCGTTGAATCCTGCAGTTGTAAAACATAATCTCCCTCTTCTATGCCTAAACGGATATTGTAAATATCTCTGTAAGGATAGAGCTCAGTCCATATTGACTGCATAGCCTGATTAACAGCTGAGACAAAGTCTTTTCTAAGTTGTTCCTGAGTAGCTACCAAAGCACTCTCTAAAAGTTGTAGTTGTTCAGATATTGCCTCTACCTTTCTCTTTTCAATTCTAAAAGCTTCAAGCACTTTCTTCTTGCTCTCAACCTCGTTTAAAACTTTTTGCTTTTCTTCAACAATTTCAGATAAATTTAACAAATGAGTTTGTAGTTCTTTTTCTAAACCTAATATCGATTGGTAGTCTGTCTCGAACTTTTCAAGAACAGATAAAGAAAATGAAGATAAAAGTTCTCTTTCCATTCCTAACTTGGTAAGAATTTGACCGTATTGTCTTATTCTTTCCAATTTCTCATCAACATCAGCTTTTTTAGATAATATTTGCTTGATGTTGTTTTGTTTTTCCTCTAAATCCTTCAAATTATTCTCAAGCATCTCAATATTTTTTTCAAACATTTTCTTTTGATTAATAAAAACTTTTGTTTTGTCCTTCAATTTTTTGAATTCATCTTCTAATAATCTCAATTCCCTCTGGCTATCCTTTAGCTCATTGAAAGTTTCCTGCATTTTCTCTGTTTCTTTTAGTTTAGCCTGCAGTTTTTCTGTTGATTTTTGTAGTTTTTCTATTTCAATATTAGAATCTTCTATCTGTTTTTTCAGTTCTTCTACTTGCTTTTTCTTTTTAGCTATCAGAGCTGATTTTTTATTTTCGGTTAATCTTCCACTGCAAACCGGACAAACATTTCCGGCCAAGCCTAAGTCATGAAGACTGTCTTCTATTTCAGAACTTTTTGCAATGGATTTTTGTAGTTTTAATTGAGTTGATTCTAAATCTTTAACAGATTTTTTGAATTCAGATTCGATCTTTTTCAAGGTTTGTTTCTTTAATTTAACTCTCAAGTCTTCAAATTCTTCTAAGTTCTTTTTAGCTTTAGGTAATTTCTCCTCTTCTAAAATTTTTATATTAGCAAGGTCCCCTGCATATTCTTCTCTCAATTTATCAAAATTCTTTTTCTCGTCTTCTATGTTAAAATTCATTTTGCTAATTTCTTCAGTTATCCTTTCAGACTCAGATTTTAACTGTTCTGTTGTACTCTCTGCAAACCCAACTAAATCTTCCTTTAACTTTTCAACATCAGACTCTGTTAATTCAAGTAAAGCAGTATATTTTTTATTATCTTCTTCTATAGTTTGAAGTTTCTTTTGTTGATCTTTTAAAATCATCAAATCATTGGCAGTCTTTATTTTCTTCTTAACAACATCATCTAATTGCTTTTTCATTTTATCTTCTTTCTCTTTCAACTGCTCCATCTCGCTCTTCGTTATATCAAGCCTCTTTAGACTATCATCCATCTCAAGAGTTTGAATCAATTTCTCTTTTTCATTTAATGATGTTTCACATCTTCTTATCAAAGATTTTGTGTTTGCTCTAGCGTTTTCAAACTTGTCTATTGCTAACAATTCATCAATTTTTTTCATTCTCTGACCTTTGGGAATTGTTAAAAACATGTCTAATTGATTCTGCTCAGAATATACTGCCCTAGAAAACAAATCGTAATTCATTTTCAATAATTTTTCAACCTCCTCCGTAACTTTAGACGTCTGAGGTCCTTCTATTAATTCACCGTTCTTTCTTAATTCTGCTGTTGCCTTACCTTTTCTAACAGTTCTTTTAACACTCCACTCATTTTCGTCTATATCAAAATAAACTGTTACCTCTGCCTGATCTTTTGGAGAGGGTTTGTTCATTATTATGTCTTCAAGTTTCATTTTCTTTTGTTGTAATTGTAAGAATGTTCCAAACAAACCAAAACATATAGCGTCCATTATAGAAGTTTTTCCAGAACCCATTGGCCCTACAAAACAGTTTGTCCCCTCAGAAAATTCTAGCTCGCTGTCCAAATGAGAACGCCAGTTTTTTAATTTAATTTTTGTTATCATAATTCCATCTCTCTAAACCTTGCTTCAGCGTCTGCTGATTTCCAGTCAAAATATTAAATATCAAATCAATATCGCCTTCAACCAAGTATTCAAATATCTCTTCAATTCTAATGCCGCAATTTATTTGATTCAGATTTTCTTGAAGAATTTTTAGACCGTGTTCTTCCGGTGTTAACTTCTGTTCTTTAAGCATCTTAAGCATTTCAATCTGTTCTTTAAAATCTTCTACTTCCAAGTTTCTGTTTATGTTTACTATTGCCTTATCACTATACTTTTCTTCTATTTCAGAAAAATTTGGAAGAATATTATCTTTTCTGACTAAACCTTTAACCTTTATATTTATAATCGGCTTTGGTTTCATAGGAGATAAGGTGCTGATAAAAGTTTCAATACTATTTTTTATATTCGGTGAAAATTCAAAATCTTCCCAGAAAATTTTTCTCTGATTTTCTAAAGCTACAGGCCTTATGGAACCATCATACTTGTAAACAAGTTTTTTTTGTTCTGCCTCAATCTTATGAACTGTTGTTGGAACAGTGCTTCCACAAAGCAATATTTGACCGCCATTAAAAATCTTTGTATCATTCCAATGCATATGACCTAAAACATATAGGTCAAATCCTTTTGGTAGTTCTTCTATTTTCATTGAAGGCGGCTCTAACGGCGAGTAAATGTAAGGAGTTATGCTTTGATGAATCATTAGAACGTTTAAGGCATCTGGAATCGGTTTTGGGTTCCATTGTTCAAAAACATTTTTAGCATATCTATCAGGAACACCGCTCATTCCATGAATCGCAACCTTTCTTCCTTCAATATCAAAAACAATTGTTGAACAATTAAGATGAATCAGCAGACCAGCATGCTCTAAAGACTGCAAAGGGTTTATCAAATATTTACTTCTTCTCTCATGGGTTCCATGTATGGTAACAATTGGAATTCCTTTTAATGCAGATGGAGAAACTTCATGCTTTTCCTTGTTTATTAATTCTAAAAATTTCGCATTTGAAGGAAGATGTTGTGCTTTTCCAAGGATTTTAGCAACTCTTGCAAATACCTCTGGTTTTGGAATTCTGGTATCAAACAAATCTCCTGCTATTAGAATCAAATCACAGTCTGAAGTCTTATCTATAGCCTCGTCTAGAGCTATAAAACTATCTTCTCCTCTTTCCTCTCCGTACTTATAACCACAATGACAATCAGAGAAAATGCCAATCAGCATACAAAAGATATATAATATCAAATATTAATTATTTTGTTATGTCTGAGGAGCTTGGCTTGTCAGTTAAAAAGGTTGAAGATTTTGGAAAGTGGTATCTAGAAATATTGCAAAAAGCAGAAGTATTAGATACAAGATATGGTGTTAAAGGCTTTCTAGTTTATATGCCATTAGGAATGCTTACCATTAAAGAAACTTATAAACTTTTTGAGAATGAATTAGAAATTAGAAATCATGAACCTGCCTTGTTTCCTGTTGTAATTCCTCAAAGTTATTTTAAAAAAGAAGCAGAGCATATAAAAGGTTTTGAAAAAGAGGTTTTTTGGATAACCCATGCTGGAAAAGATAAGTTAAATGAAAAAATGTGTTTAAGACCAACCTCTGAAACAGCTATGTATCCTATGTACTCTATATGGATTAGATCTCATCTGCAATTGCCTTTAAAACTTTATCAGAGTGTGGCTATGTACCGCTATGAGACTAAGATGACCAAGCCTTTAATGAGAGGTAGAGAATTTTTATGGATAGAAACTCACACTGCTCAAAAATCTTGGGAAGATGCAGAAAATCAAGTCAAGGAAGATGTGGAAATTTTCAAAAAGGTGGTAACTGACAACCTCTGCATACCATTTTTATTGTTAAAAAGGCCTGAATGGGATAAATTCGCAGGAGCAGAAGATACTTATGCATTTGAATCTATCTTACCTGATGGTCTTTCTTTGCAAATAGGAACTACTCATAATCTAGGAGAAAAATTTGCAAAGGTTTTTAATATAAAATATATGGATGATTCAAAAAAGAAAAAATATGTTAACCAGACCTGTTATGGAATAGGGATTGGTAGAATTTTAGGAGCTTTGATATCAATTCATGGTGATGATAAAGGCCTGATTTTACCACCTGTAGTAGCTCCTATTCAAATTGTAATTGTTCCAATTTATACTCAGAATACGAAAGCAAAGGTTTTAGAGAAATGCGGAGAAATTTTAGGGAGATTAGAAGAAAAAGGTTTTAGGGTTCATCTTGATGACAGAGAAAAATACACTCCTGGATTCAAATTTAATGAATGGGAATTAAAAGGGGTTCCATTGAGAATTGAAATCGGACCTATTGACATAGAAAATAATAAAATAAGTATTGTTAGAAGAGACTTTCTAGAAAGGGTTACTATAGACGAAGGTAAATTAGAAGAATTTGTTTTAGAAACTCTGGATTCGATTAGTTTTCAATTAAAGAAAAGAGCAAGCGAATTAATGCTTATACAAGATGCCAAAGATTACAAAGAATTAAAAGAAAAATTAAAATCTGGCGGATTTGTAAGAATTCCTTTTTGCATGAGAAGACAATGCGCTGAGAAATTAAAGGAAGAGACAACAGCAGAAGTAAGAGGAACCTTATTTGGAAAAAGTGAAAAAGCCGAAGGAAAATGTGCTATTTGCAATGAAAAGGCAAAAGAAATGGTTTATGTTGCAAAAGCATATTAGAAACCATAAAGTTTATATATGTTGATTATAAAATATCATAATTGAATTTCTGGTGAATTAATGGAAGAGAAAAAAGGAACAACAACAGTGGGATTAATTGCCAAAGATGCTGTTGTTATAGGTGCAGAACAGAAATCTACCATGGGTTATATGGTAGACTCAAAAGTAGCTAGAAAAATCTATCAACTAGACAACCATATAGGCATAACAATAGCAGGATCTGTTGGCGATGCACAGGCAATGGTAAGACTTCTAAAAGCTCAATTTAAGCTTTACAAATTGGAGAGAGGCCCAATAAGCGTTAAAGCAGCAGCAACCTTGTTATCAAACATATTACAAAGTTCAAAATATTTCCCTTATATTAACCAATTCATATTGGCAGGCTTTGATCAACAAGCTGGATTATATTCATTTGATCCTTTTGGTGGTTTTGATGAAAAGGACAAGTTTTATTCAACAGGTTCTGGTTCTCCATTTGCTTACGGTGCTTTAGAAGCTGAATTCAAAGAAAATATGGCAACAGAAGATGCAATAGCATTGATAATAAAGGCAATAAAAACTGCAATTGAAAGAGATATTGGATCCGGAGGAAAAGGATTTCAAGTTGCTATTATAGATAAGACTGGTTATAGAGAATTAACAGAGCAAGAAATTAAAAAATACGCAGCATGATTTTGTTATCTTGTTAAATTGTGAAATTTTATGACTAATTATAAAACTTTAATGTTGAAAAGTAATGAATATTGAAAATTCTGTAATTAAGTTTTGATGTAGATTTGTATGGTTGAAGAAAAAACTACTGATTTATTTGAAAAAGTGAAAAGCAATTTGCCTAAAGAGGCAGAGATATCTGACATAAAATATGAAGGATGCGAAATAGTATTGTATACAAAGAGCAAGGATTTCTTTGCTTCAGATTCAATGTTAATAAAAAATCTTGTAACTTCTTTGAAGAAAAGAATAATTCTAAGGCCAGATCCGTCTATTTGTATTGATTCAGAAAAGGCTACTGAAATTATAAAAAAACTGATTCCAGAAGAAGCTGGACTAAAAGACTTGGATTTTGAACCAGAATTCGGATCAGTAACAATAGAGGCAGAAAAGCCTGGCTTGGTTATAGGAAAAGGCGGGGAAACACTAAAAGAAATCAAAAAACAAACCTTATGGTTGCCTATTGTTAAGAGAGCTCCCGTTATACCGTCGGATGTTGTAAAAGTTTTAAGAGATTTGATACATAAAGAATCAAAATTTAGAAAAGAATTTCTTGACAAAGTCGGAAGAAATATTCACAGTGGTTGGAAATCTACAGAATGGATTCGCTTAACTGCTCTTGGCGGATTTAGGGAAGTTGGAAGATCTGCTATATTAATTCAAACTCCTGAGAGCAAAGTTCTTTTAGACTGCGGCATAAAACCTGGTACAAATGAGTATCCTTACCTTAATATTCCTGAAGCTGATATAACTAAATTAAATGCTGTTGTCTTATCTCACAGCCATATGGATCACGCGGGCTTAATTCCGTATCTCTATGAAATGGGATTTGATGGACCTTTGTATTTGACTGCACCAACCAGAGATTTAATGGTCTTAATGTGCATGGACTATATTGAATTAATGCAAAAAGAAGGAAGAACAGCCCCTTATTCAACCAAAGGAATTAAAGAGGCTGTTAAGCATGCAATCTGTCTAGATTACGGAGAGGTTTCTGATATAACCCCTGACATCAGGTTAACTCTTCTGAACGCTGGTCATGTTTTAGGAAGCAGTTTGATTCATTTACATATAGGAGAAGGATTGCACAACATTTTATACACAGGTGACATTAAATTTGATAAAACAGCCTTGTTCGAACCAGCAAGCAACAATTTCCAGAGAGCTGAAACAATTATTATAGAAAGTACGTATGGGGAAAGAGAAGATGTTCAACCTAAAAGAGCTGATGCTGAAGCGCAGCTTGTTGAAGTTTGTAAAAAAACTATGGAAAGGAATGGAAAGGCTCTGATTCCAAGCTTTGCTGTTGAAAGAAGCCAAGATATTATGGTTATCTTATCACGAGCAGGATTTGAGTATACTGTTTACATAGATGGGATGATTTGGGATTCAACAGCAATCCATACGACCTATCCAGAATATTTTAACAGAGATTTGCAGAAATTGATTTTGCAAGAAGGAGAAAATCCATTTACAAACAAGATGTTCAAGAGAATAGGCTCTGAAAGCGAGAGAATGAAAATTTTAGAAAGCAATGAACCCTGTGTAATATTATCCACGTCTGGAATGCTAGTGGGAGGTCCAAGTGTTTGGTGGTTAAAGAATCTAGCTGAAAATAAAAACAACAGTTTAGTTTTTGTTGGATACCAGGGTGAAGGATCTTTGGGAAAAAGGATACAAAAAGGTTGGAAAGAGATTCCTATGGAAGATAAGAACGGGAAAAATGTTGCAATCCCGATAAATCTAGAAATAGCAACTATTAATGGTCTATCCGGACATAGTGATTATAAACAGCTTCTAAATTATCTCAACAGATTAAAACAAAGACCGGAAAGAATTATAGTTAATCACGGAGAAAATAGCAAGTGTGTAGGTTTTGCAAGAACCTGTCATAATATTTTCAGAACTGAGAGCATAGCTCCAAAGCTATTAGAAACTGTAAGACTAAAGTAATCAATCCTCATTTCTCTTTATCAATTTTCTTTTCCATTTTTCTCTCGAATACTTTAATTGAGATTTTTTACATCCACCAAGTTTTGACATAGTAGAACTATATAATCAAAGTATTTAAATAAATTTGCCTAAATCAGAAATTTAAATCTTAAGATAAGTTTAAATTTTTAACATTTAATCAATAAAAATATGAGTGACGATCCTTTATCAAAAAGCAAGTATATGCATGAAGCAAAAGCACAAATTCCATTGAGAATAAATGATGAGATGATTGAAGCTGCTACATATCGTATTGAAAAAGTAGATTCAAATTCTGGCTATCAGGCTGAAAAAAAGTATAAAGCAGCTCAAAAATGGATTGAAGCACTAGACAAAGGTTATGTATGGCTAAGTGTAGCAGGTGCTGCAACACCAGTTGGATTTGGAGGTTTATTTGCAGATATGATAGAAAGAGGAATGGCCGATGCTATAGTAACAACAGGAGCTAATGGTTATCATGACCTTGAATTTGGTTTTGGACTTCCTGTGAGACACGGTTCTTGCAAAGTTGATGATAATGATTTAAGAGCAGATGAAACAACAAGAATATACACCCAGTTTATACATAACAGACTTACTTTGAAGGCTGGTGATATGATTGTACAGGATTATTCAAGAAAAATTTTACCCAAACTTAAAAAACCTTTTTCATCAGCCTCTTTCTTGCATGCATTTGGAGAAGAGATGAATAACGATAACTCGGGTATTGTTGTAGATAAACAAGGATCCTTTATAGCTAGGTCAGCAAAATATAATGTACCGGTATTTCTTGATTCAGGCTCGAATCATTCAATTGGAATGAATTTATTAGCTTTAAGATTAGAGGGTTGTGATGCAGATATTAGCCCTACTCAAGACTTGCTAGAAGCTTCAGCTCTATGTATGAGAACTCAACCTCAAATTAATGTTTTTCTTGGCGAGGGTGGACCAAGAAATTTTACTCAAACAACAGCACCAACAGCAAGCGAAATTTTTAGCATTCCGTTTGAGGGCTCTGAAGGTTGTATAAGATTTACAACTGCTGACGAAAGATGCGGTGCGCTTTCAGGTTCAACTCAAAGTGAAGCTGTTTCTTGGGGAAAATATGTTGACAATAATCCTGAAAGAGATATTGAAGTTTGGGGAGACTACACATTAACCGCTCCTGATGTAATCGCATATGTTGCAGGTAAAGTTAATAGAAAACCACAAGGATTAATGAGAGAGCTGGATAATCTTACAAAAGAATTTATTCAACTTGTAAGAGAACATAGGCCAGAAGTAATTGCTTCACAAAATGAATTAAGAAAAATGCTACCTGATATACTAAGACATGAAGTAGAAGCAAGAAAAAAAGCTGGATATAATTTTGATTAGTAATGTTAAAAGAATTGATACATAAGGAAATTGAATGCTTTTCTTATTAATGTTTTCTGATAAAGAATATCATAAATGCAGGGGCCTGCTTTTAGGTAGCATTTACATTTTAACTGCTCATATCAATATTTAAGGACTGTTTTTGCTGTTTGCGTTATTTCTTCAATTCTTTCTATTAATGGTATAACTTGTTTTCCATATTCAGAAAGAACATATGTTATGATTGTCTGTTCTCCCGGAATATTTTTTACATTTCTTTTGACTAAACCATGTTTTTGTGTTCTTTTTAATCTGTCAGATAAAACAGCCCCATTATGGTAAATGTCTTTATTCATTATATCTCTATTTCTTAGTTCGCCTCTTTGATTTAATTGTTGAAGTAAATATAAAGTTCCTGGTAAAAATAATCCAGATTCATGAATTGCTGAATATATTGGTGCTTGTTTAGTCACAATACTCAAAATTAGAATGAACAATTAAACTTTTATTCTTTTCCTTAGAACAAAAATCTATCTGGTTCTAAAATACATGAAAAGTATGCAGGGAGCCGGATTTGAACTTTCGCAGCAGAAACACTGAAATATTAGAGATGCGCACTCTAAAATGCGCATTACCATTCTACCTCGTCTACTCTCCACTTTTGTTTAATATGGCTGTCCTCGATACGAATCTTATAACCTTTCTGGTATGCAAGTATACCTGTCCAAGCAATCATCGAACCATTGTCGCCTGCATATTCCTGAGGGACAACAAAAAACTTTGCTCCTCTCTCCTCTGTCATAATCCTTAGCATCTCCTGCAGTCTTTTGTTAGCAGCCACCCCGCCAACGAGCAGAACTTCTTCCTTATCAGTGTGTGCGAGCGCTCTTTCCGTTACCTCAGTGAGCATAGCAAAGCAGGTTTCCTGAAAAGAATAAGCAATATCTTCTGGCTTGATGCCTTGCTTGTATTTTTTAATAGCCTCTGTTACGAGACCTGAAAATGAAAGGTCCATACCTTTGACAACATAAGGTAGTTCAACGTATTTTCCATTCTTAGCTAGGCTCTCGATTGCAAGCCCTCCGGGTATTCTAGATAAATCCAAATTCAATCCGCGTGCCAAAACGTCTAAAGCATTCCCTATGGGTATGTCTTGAGTCTCTCCGAACACCCTATACCTGCCTTCGGTAAAGGCTATGATTTGCGTATTACCACCGGACAGATAAAGAACGACCGGGTCCTTTGATTGTGTGGTGAGTTTACCGATTTCTATGTGGGCGATTTGATGACAAACAGGAACTAATGGCTTGTTATACTTTAAAGCCAGCGCTCTCGCAAAGACGGCACCAACCCTTAGACACTGCGGCAAACCAGCTCCTAAAGCTACAGAAACAATACCAACATCATCCATTGTTAACTCTGACTTTGTTAAAGCTCTCTGCAGTACGTCTTTAGCATTTTCTGAATGAAAATTAGCAGCTTCTCTGGGTATTATGCCTGAGCCCCTAGGAGGTATATAAACGGACTTTTCATTAGCTAGAATCTTACCATTCTCATCTACTATTCCCACGCCCAAGGTATGAGAAGTGCTTTCAATCCCTAATGACGTTAGCATATATTATCACCACAAAAAGGTACTGCATATTTGTTGTGCGCTCTCAAAAGTTTTACCTTTCTTATTTTATCTATTAAATATCTCAAATCAAATCCAGCCAGCTTTGATAATATTTTTACATAAGACAAAGGAATAAATTTTTTGCCGTAACGCCAGTCAGCTATGTATTTATCTCTTATGGAATCTAGTTTTATCGTTTCGGAATCTTGATATAAGAATTCAGCTAATTTACTATATTTTCCTCTTGATTGCGATAGTTTATTCGCAGAATACTCTATTAAGCTTTTTTGAATATCCTCTTGTAACAGAATAGACATATCTCTTTGAAGAGCATACTTTCCATTTTTTGTAAGAAAATTTTTAAGGTCTTTTTTAAGATTTTCACCTTTTAATGCATTTATGGCTAGCTTTGTTTTTTCTGAAGCACCGCAAGCATAAGAGTAATGAACATTTTCTAGAAATCTTAACATGTTTTCTTTTCTTGTTAGAATTCTAATAGTCACAGGATACGTTACACTCCCATCCTTTCCTATGGTAGGCGAGTTCCATTCAATATTTGGTCTAGACGCCTTGACATCTAACGATTCTATTAGTTTCCATGTATCAGCCATAAATTGTTTAGCAAATTTTTTTACAAACCTTTCATCAGAATTTAAACTTAGTTTTAACGATTCACAACTATTACTGTTTGATTTCAGCCTTGGTGCAGCACCGTCTCCAGAAAACAGACCATCCAAAAATTCCCATTTCAACTCGTCCTCTAAACCAAAAATCCATTTGGGTATTGGAAAGCTCTGTAATGTCTTATCACCTATAGGAGAACCAGCACATATGCATAATCGAGCAAAACTGGCTGGAAGATAAACAACATAGGTTCCAGAAGATTTATTTAATTTGGGTTCTTTCTTTATGCCAATTATATTGTAAAAATCTTTACATAGATTTTTAGCATCACTTATTTTTCCAAAATAAAGTGCAAACGTAAATGATCTGTTTCTTTTTTGATTGTATATACAGCTATCTGCATATCTAAAGCCTAATATTTTAACAAATAGTCTAAATGATTTGGTGTTCTCAATAAAAAGAGGTAAAAGATTTAGTTTTTCTAAATCTACCACATTATTCATACAATTTGGAAAGGTTGAAACAAAAACTTTTTTTGTGACTAGAGTTTTAGTCAATCTTTTCGCCTTCAATCATTATAGCTTTTAGAATTTTATATATTTTATTTACTTCTATAAGTTGATTCAATGCCTAAGCATATCATAAATAGAATTGAATAATAACATTATTTATTTTAATGGTTCACATAGATAATTTCATTTACTAGTAGGAAAAATTATTTATTTCTTTTCAACTTTTATTTCAGAATAACCACAACGACCACAAGTCAACCTGTCTCCATGATCAGCTAGCAAAACACCAGCCCCGCATCTGGGGCACCATCTTCCATGAATCTTTCCTTCCTTATACTTTTCCCATATTTTAATGCTTTTATGTTTAGTTTTGCTGTGCGGTTTTTTGCCTTTTTCTTTTACCATTTAATCACTTTTCTTCTTTCTTAGCCTCTTCCTTTGGTTTCTCTTCTTTAGGTGCCTCAGGCTTTGATTCCTCTTTAGGTTTTTCCTTCTTTTCTTTTTTGATTTCAGAATATAAAGGAACCTTTTTCTCTTTCCAAATCTTTACCCATGCCTTCCCTTTTGAAAGACCAAATTCTGACAGAATCTTGCTTATCTCTAGATTTTCAATATTTACCTTTAATTGCTCTGCTAACGATTTTTGTAAATCTGCTTTGCTTGGAGTTGCTCCTTTATCATAATCTATTGAAACAAACAATTCTCTTCTCTTCATTAATGGATTTTCCTTCTCATTAATTACCTCAATCTTCATGGAATCACACTATTTTTATATGTTTTAACTATATAAATTTATGTCAATTGCAAGAGATATAGCAGTTTTTGTTTTGTCTGCTGTATTTACAATTACATTGTTCGCAACTGTTATATCTTATACTATGGGAGATAAAATACAAAAAGAGAACATAAAAGAATTTGTTAAATCCCAATTGAGTTCTGGTTTGGCGAATCAACAGTGCGAAGAGTATTGCAAAGATTTTACAGAAACCAAAGAAAAGTGCATAGAAATGTGTTTGAATGAAACTTACAGCAAATCAGATGAGACTATAAATAAATCTATTGATGAAGTTTATAACAAAGAAATTTTTAATATAAGAATAATCACAATTACCTATTTCATTTCGCAGTTTCCTTTGTTTTTTGTTTTAGCAATTGGTTCTGGAGTGCTTTTGATTTTTGCATCCAAAACTCAACTAGTAAGTTTAGGAAAAAGCTTTATCTCTGTTTCAATAGGTTTGTTAATCACAAGCTTTTCTCCAGATTTTTTGTTGGTATCTTCTAATCTTCCTTTGACTCAATCAACATTTGATTACTTATCTTCAGCATTTAAGCAGCAAATGAATTTTGGAATTATTTTCTTGATAATAGGAATTGCTTTATTATCAACAGGCTATTTATTAAAATTCAGAAAATTAAAAAAAGCTAGTAAAAAAAGAGTTTAAGCTTATTTTACTCTTACAGCATATTTTCCTGGAGCAGTTATTCCTGCCTCTTTTGCAATCTCAGAATTAGCATCTAGAACAACTAAAACTCCTTTCCAGCTTGGTGTGATATCATTACTCTTGCAAATGGGACATAAATTTCCTTTTATTAATCTTCTACAACTTTTACAAGCCTTTTCAGTCATTATTTCACCTTCCTAGCTCTTTTTCTTCTTGCTCTCTTCTCTTTCTTTTCTTCTACAGGTTCAGCTTCCAACCATCTGAAAGCTCCTAGGAAAGGTTGACGCATTGTTAATCCTAACTTACTTTGCTCTTTAAAACTTACAGATATTACCCTAGCCCTAACAGCATCTCCTTCTTTTAATACTTTTTTAGTCTGTTTTCCTGTAAGCTGTGAATTCTTCTCATCGTAACTAACAAAATCATCCATAACTTGTGAAACATGAACTAATCCATCCAAAGCTCCGCACCTAACAAAGGCACCAAACTCTGTTATATCAACAACCTCTCCTTCTACAATCTCATGATCCTTAGGCATCCAGGTCAAAAGTTTAAATGTAACAGGATAATGAACAGAAGGGTCTCCAGGCATTACTCTACCCTCACCAACTTTATCAATACCAGTAACTGCTAGAACAACTCCTATATCATAATCTATTTTTCCTTCAAATTTCTCTTCTATTGATTCTTTAACAGAATCTTCTACATTCAAATTCAATTTTGTTGGTGGAACTGATATCTCATCTTCCACTGTAACTAGTTGGTACATTTTCCTCTCCTAGATAATTTTCCTGTTTACCTACATAATCTTTCTGTTCAGGTCGTACTGTTTCTTTTTTTTTCTTTCTAAAAATGTAAGATAAAGCACACAAGATTAAGTAAATTATTATTAAATCAATTATTAAACCTATGATATTTAAAGCTGGACTCATTACACCTTCTTTAATGTTTAAAGTTAAAAAAGGTAGCAAAGGATTACCAAAGATAACTACGCAATTATTAGTACATGATAAGGGATTGATTAAATATGGGAAAAAATTAAAAAATGAAAGTAATGCTAACAAGATTATCAAACTAAGTATTTTACTTATACTTGGCTTAAAAAATTCTTTTATCATTCAAACTCCCTTTTGTAAAGTTCTATTGCGTGTTCAACAGATCTTCTGGCATGATCAACTCCAAAAATATCTTCAACTTCCATATTTTTAAATTCTACCAAAAAACCTTCGATTTCTTTTATTGTTTTATCTTCAAGCTTTAATAAATCATTTACCTTTTCAAATTCCTTATCCATTGCTGAAACTGCAATTAATATATCATCTATAAGCTTATTTTTAAGTCTTACTATTCCTATTGGTCTTGCCTGAATAATAATACCTTGTTCTAGTGATTCATTTATTAAAACTAAAACATCTAAAGGTTCTGCATCAATATGATGTGTCCTTGGAATAAAACCATAACATCCTGGGAATGGAGAATCCAAGACCTTTTTCAAGACAAATGCTCCTGATTTGTTATCGTATTCGCAAAAATCTTTAGAACCTTTAACGCATTCAACAAAAACGTTTATTCTCCTAGCGTCTCCTGGCTCTATTTTTGAGATATTCATAAAAATCACTCAAAAACAACATAGCTTTGCTGTCTTATAAAAAATACTCTTCCTCCTGATCTTTTTACCTTGTCTTTAAGACCTTTGTCCTGTGTTGCTATTGCATAGCCTTCTCTTGCGTAAGCAACTAAAGCTTTGTCAGCATTTTTAGTTTTTGATTCTAATACCATTATGTTATTTTTATTTATAAATTCTAAAACCATTCTTGCAAGAGAAGCTTCTTGGGTTTCTCTTTGGGTTATTTTGTCTATTTCAAACATCACAGAATCTAAAACGTAAATTTCATTTCCACTTAGCTCATCTTTTATATCTATTCTAAATCTTATACAATCTATCAAAAAGTTGGTATCAAGAATAACTTTCATAAATTAATTTAATGTTATTTTATATATAAAACAATAAAAATGATATAATGAAAAGAAAATATAGAAAGTATATTCTTGTAGTTGCCTTTCTTAGAAGAAGGAATCCTCAATTTCTAATAATGCATAGAATAAAGAACTGGACAGGCTGGGAACTTGTAAAAGGTGGTCTAAAAGAAAAGGAACCTGAGTTAAGATGTTTGAAAAGAGAAATTAAAGAAGAAACTGGAGCCAAGAAATTTGAAATAATTGCAAAAACTAGGCATTATATTAAATATAAGTTTTCAAAGGGATTTATAAAAGACAATCATTTGTTTTATGGAGCAAGAGGTTATGTTTTCTTGGTTGAGCTATTTAACAAAAGAGTTAAAATAGATAAAAGCGAGCATGACAGATTCTTGTGGGTTAGCAAAGATGAAGCATTAGAGATTTTAACACACAAAAATCATAAGAATGCTTTAGAATATGTTTGGAAACATTACAAGTTAACATAATCACTTTAATTTGATATTTTTAAATTTTCTCTTAGCTTTTTTATTTTTTCTTTTTTAATATTTATATGATACCTAGCTGAATGTCCACCACCCACAACCTTTGTATAGTCTTTTCCTTCTCTTAAACCACTTAAATCTAAAAAAGCTTGGATTGTTCTTCCAATAACATGCGTATTCACTTCTTTTTTATCTTCGAATAGAAGTTCTTGAAAATATTTGGGAGTAAAGGTATATGTAACGTAATCAAAGTGTGCTAATTTAGCTTTTTTCTAACTCATCTAAAAGATATGATGCTATCTCTATTTGTGGGCTTTTCCCCTCTTTGATACATTTTTCATAAATCCGATTTACTGCCATAGTCTTTATATAAAAATAAAAGCTTAAATTCTTTTTATAATCGATGTTCACTGCCACTTGGAATATTTAGTTCTAATCTTTTTCTATATTTATATGTATTACCATGTCTAGCATAAGCACACCAACCTTCTATGCTTTCCATCAATTTCTCTTTATTGATTTCACCTCGTTTATATTTTTCAATCAAATCTACCATTTTTATTTCAAATTTTCTAATGTTGCTTTTTCTCGGAAGTTTATAGTGATAAAATATTCTGAATCCTAACAAGCTTATACCATTATGTAATGACGACACTCTTGATTTTTCCGGATGCAGCTCAAGTTTAACTGTCTTTAGGAATTCATTTGTCTGCTTCTTATAATCTTCTAAAACTTCTTTGTTTCTATGCAAAATTACGAAGTCATCAACATACCTTAAATAATACTTCGCTTTTAGCACATGCTTAACAAAATAATCCAATTCATTCAAGTATACATTAGCAAAGAACTGGCTGGTCAGATTACCTATAGGCATTCCCTTGCCTAATACTTTGAAGTTATGATTGTCTAATATTCTCTGAACAAGCCAGATAATATTTTCGTCCTTTATCTTCTTTTTTATTATTCTTAGAAGAACCTCATGGTCAACAGTGTCAAAGTAATGTTTTATGTCAGCTTTCAAAGCATAACCAATGACCATATTATCATCCTTAGCGTTTCTAACAAGTCTACCATTACTAGAAACTTTTCTCTTGAAATAGTCAAATCTTTTCAAAGCCGAATGAGAACCTTTCTTCTTTCTGTTTGCATAGGAATCATAGATGAATGTTTTGTCAAATATAGGCTCGATGATATTGCACAGGGCATGATGAACTACTCTATCTTTGAATTGAGAGGCATGAATAACTCTAGTCTTCGGGTCTCTGATTATGAACCTCTTCAATGGTTTTGCATTGTATATAGATGTTTCGAGTTCATATTTTAGCTGAAGCAGATTGTTTTCCAAATCAGACTCAAATTCCTTTACATACCACCTCTTTGACTTGCCTTTCCTCGCTTTTTTGAAAGCTTTCATTAAATTGTCAAAGGAACAAAGTTTGTCATACAAATTGTTGTAAGTTTTCATAACTTATCTCCTTGCGGCAGCTTAGGCTACTGGCGACACCATTGTCATTCAGGCTTCTTTTAGAAGTTTCCTGTTAGGCAACCTGTTCGTATTTATGCTGATATTATCTATCATTCGCATAGGAACGAGCCTCAACCAGTCCCAATCGGACCAGACAGAAGCTGCTTTCTTAGGTATTAGAATTTCATCGCCTGCTGCAGCAACTAATTTACCATCTCCCAACTTGACGTATCCGAAGGTAGGCTGCGAAACAATTTGAACAATTTTTTCATCATTCCATATCCAGTAATTGCCCATTACCTTTTTGAATTGAGGGTCTGAATTCATCAAGTCGACAGACTCTTGCAATGTCATATCCCTTATTATACCATCTATTTTCAATTCTTTTGGCAATTTTTGATCGAGTATCAGACTATCAATTGCACTTATATTGGCAATGTGTCCTTGATTCCTATAGTCTCTGAATTTTCCAGCATCGCCCTTTGCCATTAAAAATCCTTGTTTGGTCTTTTCAAAGTCTTTCTTTATCCTTGGCAAATCTGCAACTGTCATTATCTCGTCGACTCTTTCAAAAGCATCACCAATGGAAAAGTCATTGTCAAAATAAACAGAACCATTAAACACGTCTGCCTGAGAATTATAACAACCGGCGGCTTTCAGATAATCAAGAACACCGTCACTAACATTTACTGGTATCATATTCCCTGTAAGAAGGGCCTTTCCGTTGACAGCATTCAGCTTTGAATTAGTAATTACATATGATTGTAATTCAGACATATTCATTACTAAGAAGTAAAGAGATTTAAATCTATCGGTTAATGTTGATTATTGATATTTTGGTAATATTCTTATACCATCTTCGACCTGTTTTAATTCATTTTTTAGAAAATTTATACCTAACTTTGTTATAGCATACTTTGCAGGCGTTCTGCCTCTCAGACTGCAAAAGCCACTTCCGATGAATTCGTTTCCTCCAATTTGATTGACAAATCCTTTCTTATTTAGTTTAATCAACCATTCTTGAGCATTTCTTTTTGTTCTGTTAATTTCAGCTGCAAGTTCGTGCTTTGTGACAAAATCATTTTTGTTGCATAACTCTAGAATCTTAGAAATCGCTACAATCTGAGCCTTTCTTCCGTAGGTGTTTATCTTCATCTTGCTGATTCCATACTCCAGTTTCTCCTTTCTTTTAGGCACTCTAAAATTAATCTCGTTCGCAAATTTTTCTAGGCTTGATTTTCCTTGGATATCAAAGGCCCAAGAAACCGTATATCGGGGCTTTACCTTGCCTTTCAAGATTCTTCCACCATAAATCCTAGTGGTCGAATACCCCATACATCTTACTAAATTATAAATATCTTTAAGCAAATTTGGAACATACCTATCTTTTTCATGAAACTTGTCAATTGGTATCTCCAATGCAAACTCATATCTGACAGAATAGCTGTTTGGAGGTTTTATTTGAGGTGATGCCTCGTCATCTGTTATTTGCTGTAAAAATCCGATTTGGCATTCTTTAGATCCATTGATTATGAACTTGGGAATGCTCGGGTTCGTAACGGTCTTTCTGCCGGGGGTGAAGCCTAGGACTTCCAGTATTTTTCCAATAATCACTGGAAATGTCACAGATGTACTATCTTCATCTGCAAGCCTAACTTTTCCGAACAGCTTATTTGCGGTGACTTTTATTGTACTTAGCATTAGAGGACAATAGTTTCTATAACCCACCTCAAGATTATGAGAAAACGTTCCGTCTCCAAGAACAGATGCAATGAACATGCCTCCCTCTCTTGTACTGAGATTGAAGGGAAGTTTGGGATGAGATATTCCACAACCTCTCGTCTTTCCACCAATCCATAGAACCTCATTCTCATAGTCTTTTATCTTGAAATGTGCTACTAATTTTATCAGTGTTTTTAGAAGACTAGAGTTTCGACTCCAAAAGAAATTTACGACTGCACTCTCAGGTTCATTGATAGCATCCGCCATTTCTTTCATGTTTTTGAAACTTTTCTTTCTTAGCGTGGACAGGTTATTCTTTAACTGACTTGAAACTCTTACATATATCTCATCTTGAGGTAAATCTATTAGACGCACAATGCCATCTTTCATAATCATTAAATCACGCTCAAATTAAATAAACTTAATGATAGATTGCCACTGTCATTTAGAATCTCATGATTATGACAAAGATAGAGATGAGATTATAGAAAAGTGTAAGAAAGAATTGAAAGCTGTTATAACATCATGTGCACACCCAAGGGATTTTGACTTAACTATGCAGCTGGTTGAGAAACATAAGAACTTTGTTTTTGCTTCCTGCGGCATTCACCCAGAATATATAAAAGAAGTTTCTGAAAAAGAGATTGAAGACACAATAGAAAAAATAAAACAAAACAGAGACAGAATAGTTGCAATAGGAGAAACAGGTATGGACAAATTTTGGATTCAGGAACCTGACTGGCAACAAAAACAAAAAGAATTATTCATTCAGTTAATTGAACTTGCCAAAGAATTGAAAAAGCCTTTAGTAATTCATTCAAGAGAGGCTTACGAAGAAACTTTAAAAATCTTGGAGCAAGAAGACGTAAAGGAAGTGAATATGCACATGTTTGGGGACCATCGCCTAACGAAAAGGGTTATTGATAATGGTTGGTTTATTTCTATTAACACAATAATTCTAAGAAGTAAAAGCCATAAAAAAATAGCAAGAGATTGTCCTTTAGAAAAGTTGATGTTAGAAACTGATGCTCCCTGGCTTTCTCCAAAAAAGCTTTTAGAAGGTATAGATGCTAGGAATGATCCTACTTCTATTAAAATTGTAGCTGAAAAGATTGCTGAAATAAAGAGACTTGGTTTCGAGGAAGTTTGGCAAAAATGCGGGGAAAATGCCATAAAATTCTTTAAACTGCCTATAGAAGTTTAAATAGGCCAGCCTTAATATAAATATAGGCGGTTCTGTGGTTTTTGAAGGATTAAAGACAGGATTAGAAAAAATCAAAAAAGGATTTGGAGAAAAGCCAAAGGTAGCCTTTTTTGTAGACGGACCAAATATGATAAGAAAAGAATTTAATCTTGACTTAAAGGATTTAAGAAAAAGAGTAGAAAAATATGGAAGGATTGTAATTGGTAAAGTATTTCTAAACCAGTTTGCTTCTGAAAAACTTATAGAAGCTGTTGCAAATGAAGGTTTTGAGTCTGTAATGGCTTTGGGAGATCCTGAACAAAAAACTGATGTTGATGTCGCAATAACTGTTCATGCAATGGAAGCTGTAGAGAGTCCTGAAATTGGAGTTATTGCATTAGCAACCCGAGATGCTGATTTTTTGCCTTTAATTCAAAAAATAAAAGAAAGCGGCAAAATAGCTTTACTAGTTACTGTTGAATCTGGTTTAGCTGTTTCTTTAAGACATGCCTCAGATTATGTTGAATTGCTAAAATAATTTAATACTAGAAAGTCTAATTCTTTATTAAATAATCGTGAGGTGGTTTGATGAAAAAATCTCTTTTTGTATTGTTAGGAGCAATACTGCTAAGCAGTATTGTTCTGGCTGATATGCCAAGATATATTACTGTGCAAGGAAGATTGACTGACGCAAATGATA